>ERZ1023420.3-NODE-3-length-471194-cov-34.056554_pt1 | contig 471194 bp, 432 predicted proteins | sample MGYA00380512_ERZ1023420 | MGnify/ENA primary metagenome ERZ1023420 (study PRJEB33173, sample SAMEA4830390) | metagenome | study: EMG produced TPA metagenomics assembly of the PRJEB25223 data set... | reverse complement strand
GCAGCCTAGAACAAAGTGTTTTTATTAAGTTCCCATTCTAAGGGTTCAGTGCCATTATCTCCTAAGGTTTGTCTACGTTCTGAGAGCCCGAAATATACGAGCGCTTTCTTTATTCAGAGGTTATTTATGCAAGCGCACTAGTATAGCTCTGTTTATTTTATTATTAGCCTTTTTAGTAATTAAGCCTCAATGAAGTGACTGTAATTAAAATTTAGGTTGTTATCATACAATAAAGTAAAATAAATTATTTATGCTTTTTGCCTGTAATTAAATCTGCAATTGCTTTAGAACCTTTACCTTTTTCTAATGAACAGAAGTCATTATAGAATTTATCAATTTTATCTTTATAATCTATAGCTACTTGATCTAAGTTTTTTAGGTCTTCTGTTAACTGGTAAGGATCTTGATGGATAGGACCAGGTAGATCTTTGTGGTAATCAAGATAGAAACCACGTAAGTCTTGTCCATATTTGTCTAAATCATAAGCAAAGAAGAACTGTGGTCTCTTAAGCACGCCGTAATCAAACATTACAGATGAATAATCCGTAATTAGACAATCTGAAATTAAATACAATTCAGAGATATCACTATAGTTTGACACATCAATTGCAAAGTCTTCATAACCGCGTAAATCCAATGCGTTAGAAATAAGATAATGCATTCTTAGTAATACGACATATTCATCGCCTAATTGCGCTTGTAAGTTATCTAAATCAATTTGGAGGTTAAATAGGTATTTACCTTTTTTGACGAACTCATCGTCTCTCCACGTTGGCGCGTACATAATAACTTTCTTATCTGAAGGTAAGTTTAGATTTTCTTTGATTTGTTGAATATATGCTTCATCATTTGCGTGATTTACCAATACATCATTTCTTGGGTATCCAATTTCAAGAATTTGTTCTGGATTCATCCAAAAAGCAGTTTCGAATATTTTAGATGAATAAGCATTAGGTGAAACTAGATAATCCCAACGGCTCGTTTCTTCTCTGAAATTACGCTTGTAATTATCAGTTGTCGTTCCAGGCATACGGATTACTTTCATATCATTTGCTAGACGTTTCAAAGGTGTACCGTGCCAATTTTGAATATAAACTTGGTTAGGTTTTTTATTTAGATATAAAGGTAGTCTTGCGTTAGTCACCCAATATTTAGCCGTTGAATAAGCCTCATAATAAGCTTTAGAGCCTTTCTTAACTTTCTTAGCAGATCCAGGTAATTGAACTTTTGAAGGGTTTTTGAAGACCCATATAAATTCATAGTTTGGGTGATGCTTCATCATATATTCATAAATATATTTTGGGCTATCACTATAATTTTTACCAGCAAAGGCTTCGAATACGATTCTGTTACTCTTCACTTTGTCTTCGCTATCAGTTAATTGATAGAGTGCGCGATTTTTATTTTTTCTACGTAAAACAATATTTTTAACTAAACGTGCTTGCTTTCTAAATTGGTTCACTTTAAAAGCGGATCTACGCTTGTTGAACATAAGCATTAATGATTCGATCATAAATAACGGTTTTTCATTTTTAAATATTGTTGGAAGTAATTCGCGTGTAACTTTTGGAAGTAATTCACTATTATTTTCGTAACGTTCAGGTAGTTTTCTCAGTGATGGTTCAAAAGAATGTTTGAATAAATTTTTCATTTTATTTTTAATGAATATCTTGTTTTCTTTTAGTGGTGCGCGTTTAACAGAATCTGAGAAACTATAGACATAATCGTTAAATATGATGCCAAAGTCTTGTTGAGATAATGCTGGTTTTAAAAATGGATCATAGATTTCCCCTTTAATATAGAAAGGGAATCGGCTGATACGCACGAAGTCGTTAGCATATTTAATGAATTCTAATATAAATGACCAATCAACAAAGATATTTAAGTCTTCGTTAAATTGTAGATTATGCCCACGTGCGATTGCCGTTTTGAAAATAATATTACAAACCGTTTGCTTACGTAAAAATTGGTTTGATTTTGTTTGTGTATTTAAATATTCTGTACGTACTAAATTTTGATCCACGTACTGAGGAATATCTAAAGTAAAAGAATGAATAGGTGCAATTAAAGCATCAAAACTATTCAATTTTTTCATGTAAAATGATAAAGCATAAGAAGCTAGATAATCATCTGAATCAATAAAAATAAAGTAAGGTGATTCAACTTCTTTAAGACCCATATTTCTGGCATGTGCATGACCAGTATTATGTGGTAAATCTATGACTTTAATGGGAATATCCCAATCTTTAGTAGTTTCTGTCGCGATTTCTTTAGAATTGTCAGTTGAACCATCATTAACTAAAATGAGTTCAAAATCTTGGAATCTTTGTTTTTTAAGACTACTCAAACATCTTTCGATATAATCTTCTGAGTTGTAATAAGTCACTATGACTGAAATGGACTTCATTATGTTCCCTCTTTTTTTAAATTTTCTCTATATTTTTATACAAGGTAAAATATTAACAAACTTTAATCTCAAATATCAACTATTAATACATGGATAGAAAGACTGATTTTGTAAAATTACGCTCTGAAATCATGGTATAGGTAGTATTGAGCCATTGAATCTAAAAGATAAATTATATCATGATTTAAAACTGTAATTAAAAACAAACGTGTTTAGATACTTATGCAAAAATAATTATAAATTGCTTCAGTTTTTTTGTGTCTATTATTTTTTTGTGAAAATGCCACTTATATATTTTACTATAAATTTACAATTAATATAGTGTGTAATTAATATTTAAAACAAATTAAACGCTTACATTGTGTTAATTTTTCATTTTTTATGCAAAAAAGAGCTATTTTAGGGAAATGAAGTATGAATTAAAGCTAGATTGTATGCGTGTTATATTATGCATAATGAAGGAGTGGCATAGATTATGGCTATTAGAAAAGCGAATTCTAAAGAGTTAGAAGAGATAAATCGAATGGTGCCAGATGTATTTAAATCATCTATAACTGTAGATTTTGACTTGAGTGAGGCGTCTATGCGTGCGATGTCTAAGCAATTACTACAAGAAGGGGCATCGTATTTTATTTATAGTGAAGATGAGGTCATACAAGGGTTTGTACTTGTTGATAAAAAGGTCGACGCTCTTGAACAGAAGGAATATGGTTTTATTTATGAATTGTATGTATTAGAAGCTTATAGAAATCAAGGTATAGCTGAAGCGTTAATTCACTTTATTAATGATTACTATAAAAGGCATAATGTGAGTGAAGTAAGACTCAACGTATATGCGGGAAACTGTGCGAAACATTTATATGAAAAATTAGGCTTTCGTGAAAGAACTATTACCATGTCTATTGATATTTAAATTATGATCAGTGAAATTTTATGTTGATTTAAATCATAACTAATTATTTAGAAGTATAGCATCTCATTCAGAAAAAAATTATGCATGTAAACAATGATTGGAATAAGGTTTTAGAAGGTTTTGTTATGTAGCGAAAAAATTTTATAAACAAATGATTTGTAAAAGTGTTCAAATTGAGTATAATTTGATTTTGTTAAAAATAATTAAGGAGTAGAAAATAATGATAAATAATAATTTTGAAGATATTTTAAACAATAGAAAATCAGTGAAAGTGTTTGACGACCAATTTAAAATCCCTAGAGAAGAAATGGACGAAATGATTCAAAAAGCAACGAAAGCCCCATCATCTGTTAACATGCAGCCTTGGCGTTTTTTAGTAGTGGAAAGTGATGAAGGTAAAGATAAATTACGTCCGCTAATTCGTTTTAACACACGTCAAAACGATACATCATCAGCAATGGTAGTTATTTTTGGTGATATGAAAAGCCAAACTTACGGTGAAGAAATTTATGGTAATGCTGTAAAACATGGTTTTATGCCAGAAGAAGTTAAAAATGAAATGTTAGATAAAGTTGTAGGGCTATATGATAGCGCACCTAAAGCTCAAATGAATGATATCGTTAAAATTGATAGCAGTTTAGCTGCAATGCAGTTTATGTTAGTTGCTAAAGCACATGGCTATGACACAAACCCTATTGGTGGATTTGAAAGTGATCAAATAGCTGATGCATTTGATATTGACGCAGAACGTTATGTACCTGTATTAATCGTTGCTGTTGGGAAAGCAAAAAATCCAGCGCATGATTCATATAGATTGCCTACTGAAACTGTTACAAAATACGTCTAGTCATTCATTTGACAATAAAATGAGTATCTAAATCATTTTATTGAATATAAAATTATCAAAAAGAATAGTAAACATCAAAGCGTATATACAACATGATGAAGTGACTAATATTTAAAGGTACTTATTCTAAGACTTTTAGCTATTTGTCACTTCTGTAATATTCTATAGATTGAGGCTGGGGCAAATTAATTGTCTCAGCCTTAATTATTATATATAACTTTTACTTGAGCGATTGGCTCAGGTGAATTATTTATTCGTACAATACTAATTGTCTTTGCCAATAGTGTAGTATAACGAAAATTTTTAAATAAAATAGATTCCTGTTCCATTATTAATTTTCACTTTGTTAAAATTAAAATAGTTTCTCAATATAATTGAATCGCAGAACGATAAAAACTATACTGAAATTAATATAATTAAATTTAAAAGATAATTCTTGATGAGAGGGCGTCTTTGATGAGGTATCGTATACTTTTAACTTTATTGATTTCACTTTTTTTAACGTTATGTATATTTTGTTTATCAGATCAAAAGAATTTAACTCATAAAGCATCTTTTTATGCTGTAGGTGATAATTTAATACATCCAGTTGTATATCATGACGCATTACAAAGCAATGGTAGTTATAATTTTGAGCCTATGTATAAATCATTAAAGAAAGAAATCCAAGCAGCAGATATTGCTTATATAAATCAGGAGTCACCGATTGGTGGGGATGAAAAAGGACTTTCAGGTTTTAAACAGTTCAATACCCCTAATGATATTGCTAAAGATGTTATCAATACTGGGTTTAATGTAGTGAATGGCGCCAACAATCATGCTTTAGATCAAGGTACTGATGGATTATTAAATGAAATTAATGTGTGGGAGCATTTCAAGCGTGTTTTTTATACAGGTACATTTAAATCACAAAAAGATAGAGATACCATTCCGACATTTAACAAAAATGGTATAAAAATTGCAATGTTAAGTTATACATACGGCACGAACGATATTAAACCGGAAAATAAATATCAAATTAACTACTTTAATGAGGAACAAATCAAGAAAGATGTAGCAAAAGCTAAAGAACAAAGTGATATGGTTATGGTATCGGCACATTGGGGTAATGAAGGCAAACATGAGCCTAATGCAAAACAAAAAAAATACGCCAAGGTATTTGCTAATGCTGGCGTCGATGTAGTAATAGGAACACATCCTCACGTGATTCAGCCAGTCCAATGGGTGAACGGCAACGATAATCATCGAACATTGGTTGCTTATTCCCTGGGAAATTTCCTCAATGGCCAATCTACTGGCAATGAAAGCAATGCGCTAGGGGGCAACCTTCAGTTTAATATTGAAAAACAACCTAAAGGCATAACAATCAAAGATGTAAAATGGAAGTCATTAGTAACACATTATGAAATTGCAAATCCACTTGATAATAATACAAGACAAAATTTTAAAATGTATCCACTGACTGATTATAGTAATAATAAAGCTAAGCAACACGCTTTGAATACAACTGAAGAAAATGAAATGACTAAAGATAAAATGGAATCTATTACTAGAAAAGTCATAGATAATCAATATTTAGATGACAGCAGTTATTAAAATTATATATTATATAACCCCCCTGAACCGTTGAATTAAAGTTCAGGGGGGGTGCCTATTATTTTGTAACTTTTTTAGCTAAATCAGTAATATATTTGAAGAAATTATCATGGTCAACATGGTCGATTACTGAAATGGGTCTACCGCATTGATCGTCGACATATGTTTTACCTTGACTAGGACCCTCTGTATATACAGATACATTTAAATCATGCTTACGAATCAGATCAGGCATGCCAATATAAGCTGTAGTTAAGACATCCCAAAGAAAATAAGTTGAATTCGTTTGGAAATGAGTTAATGGTGGGACTGCTGCATAACTTACACCTAAAAAATCTACCCCAGGATAATGGCGTTCATTGGCCCACGCTTGTCTAACATCCCAAGTCATAGGTACTTGATTGGTACTTTCTAAAGCAACCATATCTATTTTAATCTCTGTATCAAAAACTGTTTTTACGGCTTCTGGATCCCAAAAGGCATTCCATTCTGCAGTGCCATCATGTTCAGGTTCTTCCACATTACCTTTCTCTAAAAATGTTCCGCCCATCCATACTAAGCGTTCAATATTTTGAACAATTGTAGCATCTATAGTGATTGCTTTAGCTAAATCAGTAAGTGGTCCAGTAAAGAGTAAAGTAACTTTTTCAGGACTATTATGAATTTTATCTATTATATCTAGATAAGCTTCATGTTTTAGAATACTAGAATGTCCATTTGTAGGCTCGTTTAAGATGGGTAACGCATCCATAAAGAAAGCGTGCATACGCCAATCTTTGGGAAATGGATTTTTACCGCGTTCTTTTGAAGCTGCTATGTGAATTGGTTGTTCAGAGAAACGATTGACAATTTTTTGAGAGGCACTTACTGCTGGCTCGATATAACTATCTGCGCCAATGGCACTAACACCAACAAGTTTTATATCATCCATATGCAATAGAAGAAATAAGGAAATTAAATCGTCTACGCCACCATCATGATTAAAATAAATTTGTTTCATTTTTAAATACGCCTCCATAAGTTGTGATGCTTTTATTATAACAAAATTAAATCGTATTAGTTATGAGCTTTAAAGTAGTTGCTTAGCATTAATATAAGTTTTTTGTTAACTACAAATGTTAATTTTAGTTGGGTATTTTAGTTGAATATAATCGTCATAAAATGAGCTGTACATATTAATTGAAAAATATTTTTGGAAATTAAATCGATTATTATACGAATTTTAAGTGTTTACAAAATAATACATAGGTTATGTTATATTAGATAGAAACAAATTAAGGGGTGTTTTTATTTGTGAAGTTTGAAAAAGAAAAAGTTAACAGAGTAGATTCAGATCAAGCAAAAAAAGGTGTGGTAGCTACGAGTATCGGTAATGCCATTGAATGGTTTGACTTTGGCTTATATGCTCAATTAGCAGTCATTCTAAGCGCAAATTTCTTTGGAAATTTACCGCAAGAAATGCAAATAGTCTCTACGTTTGCTGTATTTGCTTTTGCATTTATTGTTAGACCTATCGGTGGTATATTCTTCAGTCATTTAGGGGATAAATATGGACGGAAGATTGTACTGTCGACAACGATACTACTTATGGCAGCATCCACACTGATGCTCGGCTTATTACCAACACAAGAACAAATTGGTATATGGGCTCCGATTCTATTACTAGTAGTTCGTATGATTCAATCATTCTCGACAGGTGGAGAATATGCAGGTGCAATGACTTATATTGCTGAAACAGCGCCTGATAAGACTCGTGGTAAATTGGGAAGCGGTTTAGAAATTGGAACACTTTCTGGTAGTATAATGGCGGCGATTTTAGCGGGCTTGATGTATTCATTACTAAGTGATCAACAAATGGCGGATTGGGGTTGGAGAATTCCGTTTATTCTTGCTGCCCCTCTAGGTATCGTGGGTATTATTTTACGTTCAAGCTTAGACGAAAGTCCTGCCTACGAATCTACATTAGAAGAAAAAGAAGAATTAGAATATTCTTATTTAGATATATTTAAATATTACTGGAGAGATGTTGTCGTTTGCTTCACTGGTGTTGCATTTTTGAATGTCGCAAACTACATGGTACTTTCTTATATGCCTTCTTTCCTTAACTCAACCATTAATTTAGGTGGAACGATGGGTTCTATATTAAGTATTGTAACAATGTTAATCATGATACCTGCAGTGTTCTTCTTTGGTTGGTATAGTGATAAGGTCGGTAATAAACGTACAATAATATTTGGGTTAGCAGGATTTAGTTTATTTTCCATACTTGCTTTTTGGTTAATGAGTATACCAATGATTCCATTCGTGTTACTAGGTTTGTTTATTATTGCACTATTCATGTCTACATTTGAAGGTGTAATGCCCTCAGTCTTACCAAGTATGTTTCATACAAAAGTAAGACTGCGTACGCTATCACTTGTATATAATATTGGTGCTGCAGTTTTTGGTGGTTTAACGCCATTTATCTTGTCTACTTTAGTAGAAACTACAGGTCAACGAATTGCGCCATCTTATTATCTAATGTTTATTAATGTGATTGGACTCATTATTTTTATAACGATGTTTAAATCTACATCGAATAAATCACTTAGAGGTTCATATCCTAATGTTGAAACTCAAGAAGATTATGAAGATGTTGTAAAAAATCCTAAAGACGCATTATGGTGGGAATCAGAAGAGATTCCTAAAAAGTAATATAGTCAAAGTGTAGTTACCTTTTATATAAAGGGTAACTACTTTTTTTGCGTTTTATACGCAATTGTGATGTTTAAGTACAATTATATGCGTATTAATACCATAAAAACTGATAATAAATAAAGTTTTGAAATAAATTTCTAAATTATTTAATTATATTTAAAGGTTTTGTGCTATTATAAAAGAAATTAAATTTAAAGGGAGGTTGAGCGATATGTCTAAAACAGTGAAGATTGTTATAGCAGTCGTTATTGGGGTATTACTAGTTGTTGGAATGGGGGGAGCAGCAGTGTACTACTTTACCAAAAATACACCTAAAAACACTTATTTATTAAGTGAACAAGAAACAGCTAAAAAATTGCAAGAATATGGTGAAGGTCGTTTTGAAAATGAATTTAAATTTCAAGACAAAATGAAAGACGAATCTTATTTAGTTAACTTAAGTGCAAGTGTAGATGTGCCAAATCGTTTACTTAAATCAGCTGAAATACCAAAATCTGCAGTAGATGCTACAAAATTAGGATTAAAAGTGGGACATGATCCTGATAAAGAGGAATCGATTCTCTCAGTAACACCTACAGTCGCTGATAATGAAATTGGGGAGTTTCAATGGGGTGCAGATAAAAATCATCAATATTATTCAGCACCGATTTTGGATGATGTATACAAAGCAAAAAATGATGAATTGACTGATGTTTATAAGAAAGTTACTGGGGACACAACAAGTGTAAATGGAGATAACAAAACCGTTACGAATGACACGCTTAATTTGAATTCTTTATTATCCGGTTCACAAATATCACAAGATAAAATTGATGAAATCAGCAGTCGTTACAGCGAAATTATTATTGATAAATTAGATGATGATAATTTTGAAAAAGATGATGCGACAATTAAAATTGATGGTGAAGATAAAGATGTGAATAAAGTTACAATGAACATAAGTAAAGGTGAAGTGAAATCTATTGTAACTAAAGTATTGAAAGAAGCAAAAGATGACAAAGATATTAAAGCTATCGCCGAGGAACAATTTAAATCTGAAGAATACGAGAGCACAATAGAAGACGCACTTGAAGACGTGAAAGATACAAATAAAGATGAGTTTCCAAGTGTTAAATCAGTGATATGGGAAGATGACAATCAAATTTTAAAACGTGATTTAACGCTAAAAGCCCAAGATGGTACTGAGGTTAAATTAACAGGTACGAGTCAAATTGATGATGATAAATTAACGATGGATTATAAAATTAAGGCTGAAGATAATACAGAGATATCACTGAAAGGTGAATCCACGAAAGATGACGATAAATACAAAGATGAATATAAACTTGTATTTGATGAAGGTTATAAAACAACAGATCTTACTTTAACAAATAATGAATCACAAGATGGCGACAAACGAACTGATAAAGGTAATGTGAAGGTCAATGCTAACTATGAAACGACAACAATAGATTATGACAATACATTAGAAACTGATACAAAAAATAATTCTCAAAAACAAGATTTAAAAATCATGACTGATATTGATGATGAAAAAGTTACATTTAATATCAAAGGCGATACGAAACTTAAAGAAGATATTAAATTTAAACAAGCGAATGCCCAAGATTTAAATAAAATGACAGATAGTGATTTCAGAAAATTACAAAGAGAAATTTCAGATAAGACTGAAGACATTGTCAAAGATGTAGCTAAGGACATTAAAGATAAGAAATAAGAGCAATAGTAGTCATAGAGATTATAATATTTAAAGGAAGAAAGGAGTGGTTAAATGAAGACAATTCAATTGTTTTACATTTTCCACTCTTTTTTATTGAAAAAATGGCATTTACTTTTATATTTAATCTTAATGATTACTGCTTTGTTTACTGTATTGTTAGTAATACAACAATTAAACCAAGATGATGAGAAATTTAGAATTGGTATTGTAGACCAAGATAAATCTTCGGAAACCAAATTGATTATGGAATCAATGGGTAATGGCACTAATCTAGGTAAAGATATTAGTGTCACACGTTATAATCAGAGCGAAGCACAGCGTTTATTAGTAGAACGAAAATTAGAAGGCTATTATGTATTTGAAAAAAATATGACAAAAACCTTTTATAAATCTGGAAGTTTACCTATAACGGTTTATACATATGATAAAACATCTACTAAAAGTCTAGTTATCAATCAGCTAACAGATTCTGTTTATAATCGTTTAATGTCCTCAATGGGCGGAGGTTTAACGTATACTTCACTTGCGCCAGATGCTAGTAAAGAAGAAAAAATAACATTACTGACAGATTTATTATTTACAGGTTTAAATAGAACGGGTGCTTTCGATTATCAACCAATAAAGGTATATGATACTGCAAGCTATTATGTTGTTACTGGTTATTTAGCATCAATTTATATATTTGCGCTATCATTGTTCTCTATTTTAAAGATGAATCAAGCTTCAGCCTTAAGAGATAGGTTAACTATGTTTCATTATTCATTTGAAAAATTAACACTTATTAGAAGCTTGTTCACTTTATGTTACACAAGCGTATGGGCGATTATTGGTTTTAGTTGGATGATATCTATACTCCCCAATACATTAGAAAGTTATAATTGGCCAACGGTCGTAATTCAACTTATTTATTATATATTCATGATTATGATTTGGCTGACAATAATCGATTTAATTACTGATAAATGGTTGAACTATGTATTGAAAATGATATTGAGCATACTCATTTTATTGTTGTCGGGTATCATTATACCAACAATTTATTTCAAGCATATATTAAATGGAGTATTAAGTTCACAACCTTTTAGCTTTGTAACTAATCAAATGCTAGAAATTATTTTAAATAATTATATTCTTAATGTGCCTCCTAGTTTTTATATTATTTTTGTAGCTTCTAGCATGATATTAATGATTATTCTAGTGAGGAGGTACCGTAAATGAGACAACCTTATATATTTATAGTGATATTCAAGCAATGGAAACAATATCTCATGTATATACTAATATTGTTGATAACATTATTAATCGTTTGGGGTGCTTATCTGACGATGAATCAGTCTTTTAAAATACCTGTCACAGTACAAGATCAAGATCGAACAGTATTATCTCGTACTTTAACCAAAGAAATAAATGCTAATGAATATATAGAAGTTGAGAAAGTACCTACAGATGAAGCCTATTTAGATGAATATGTTTCCCGAAAATCGTCAGTTGTCAGTATACAAATACCGAAAGGTTATCATGAACAGTTAAGAGATAATCATTTGAATAGTGCGATTTTATTATATGCTCGGGACGATTTTATAGGTAATATTACGATGGAAATGATTAGTAGGTCTTTATATGAACAACAAATACCTAACATTGTAAAGGCGCATCTAGATGAAGATAAAGAAAAGGTGACATTAGCGCAAGTGAATGACACGCTAAAAAATAAGAAACCTCATTCGAAAATTGCGCATTATGCAGTGAAGCATCATTCAGACACTTCGATACCCTTGAGTATCGTATTTGCAATATTATTAACTGTAGGAAGTGTACAAGTATTATTACAGCAAAGATTAAAACAAAACGGTCCGTTGATGCGCATGTATATGTTTCAATATAGCAAGTTGAATCTTTATGTAGCATATATTTGTGCGCATACTACTATTTTAATAACTATTTTAGCTATAAGCGCATTATTCTTCCAACAAAATTTATCTATAATATTCTATTTGAAATCTTTAGTGCTAATAGTTATTTATGAATTTGGTCTTGCTTGGTTACTCTTTAAAGTGAACACATTCAGTCATAGATTATTTATGACATTAATATATGCACTGGTGATGAGTACAATATATATCTTTATACAGTTATAGGAGGCAGAAGATGATAGAAATTAAAAACGTAACAAAACATTATCATCATAAAAATATTTTCAAATCCTTAAGTATGACGTTTGAAGATCAACAAATGACTATTTTATTAGGCGAGAATGGTGCTGGTAAGTCAACTTTATTAAGGTTGGTTGCGGGACTTGAGCAAGTAAATAAAGGTGAAATTGTTTATTTTGGTGAGCATTTAACGAAAAAACAAAGGCAGGAGAAGATTGGCTATGTACCACAAGATATTGCTTTGTTTGAACATATGACGGTTAACGAAAACATACGATGCTTTAAGGCGTTATGCAAAAATCCAATAGCTGATACTTTGATTAATCAATACCAAGAGCAGCTCAATTTAAAAGAGAGAACAACACAAATCTCTAAATTGTCTGGTGGTACAAAAAGGAAAGTTAATGTATTAATAGGTTTATTAAGTAACCCACAGATACTCATTTTAGATGAACCGACTGTAGGAATAGATTTAAAATCAAGATATGATATTCATCATTTATTAAATAAAATGAAAAAAACGTGTTTGATTATTTTAACTACACATCATTTAGACGAAGTCGAAGCATTGGCTGATCAAATAAAAGTAATTGGTGATGATCCGTTCTATAAAAATATCCTTCAAGAAAAGGGATGGCAATATGAGGCATATGATAATTAAGTGTAATATTGTTACATCGTAGCATGTGGGAATTGTATGTCATTGTATAGTTATTTATTTGATTTTTATATTTGTGTGACATTATAAAAAAGCAGTATTTACAAGGTATTTTGAGAATAAACTGTAAATACTGCTTTATTTTGTATTTATACACATTAAAAGTAAATGTTATATTAAATTTGTTTTTCAACGTACTATAAAATGCTTTAACCACTGATGTTATAGGCTTCAATCAGCATTTACTACTTTTTAGAATTTATTTGTATTTATACTTTAAATGAATAAATGAGTAACATAACAAAATTGCCCTTCAAGTTGTTTGTATCGGGAGGTCAAAGCATATTAATTGTACAAAACTATCATACATTATCCGTCTCTATTTTGTATAAAAATGCTAAAATATACATAGTTTGGCAATTGAAATGTTGATTTGACTTGAATTTTAATCAGAGTATAATAACAAAATATACAAGAGCGTGTATAAATTTCACATTTTCTTGATATGAATATAAAAGACGTTTAAATAGGAGTAATTATGGAACAAAAGGATGAAAGTAATAAGATTAGTTTACCACAGTTGGTATTGCTAGGGTTAGGATCACTTATTGGTTCTGGTTGGTTATTCGGTGCTTGGGAAGCTTCATCTATAGCTGGTCCAGCTGCAATTATCTCATGGATTATTGGTTTTGTAGTCATTGGATCAATTGCCTATAACTACATAGAGATAGGTACAATGTTTCCTCAATCAGGTGGAATGAGTAACTATGCGCAATATACACATGGTTCATTGTTAGGATTTATTGCTTCTTGGGCTAACTGGGTATCATTAGTAACTATTATCCCAATCGAAGCAGTATCAGCAGTACAATATATGAGTTCTTGGCCATGGTCATGGGCAAAATTCACAACAGGATTAATGAAAGATGGTTCTATAAGTAACGCTGGATTAATGGCAGTGTTTGTAATTATTATTATATTTTCATTATTGAACTATTGGTCAGTTAAACTGTTAACCTCATTTACAAGTTTAATTTCAGTATTTAAATTAGGTGTACCGTTATTGACAATTATAATGTTGATGATTTCCGGTTTTGATACAGGCAATTATGGTCATACGGCAGGTCAATTTATGCCTTATGGTTCAGCGCCTATATTTGCAGCGACAACCGCTTCAGGTATTATATTTTCTTTTAATGCATTCCAAACTATTATTAATATGGGATCAGAAATACAAAAGCCCGAAAAAAATATCGCTCGAGGCATAGCTATCTCACTAACATTAAGTGCGGTGTTATACATAGTACTTCAAAGTACATTTATTACATCAATGCCTAGTGACATGATTCATGAAAATGGTTGGAGTGGTATTAACTTTAACTCTCCATTTGCTGATATGGCTATTCTTTTAGGTTTGAATTGGTTAGCTATTTTGTTATATATGGAAGCAGTTGTTTCACCATTTGGTACAGGTGTATCATTTGTTGCGGTAACTGGTCGTGTACTACGTGCAATGGAAAAAAATGGTCACATCCCTAAATTTTTAGGTAAGATGAATGAAAAATATAACATTCCACGTGTGGCTATTATTTTTAATGCCGTTATTAGTATGTTAATGGTGTCATTATTCCGTGATTGGGCGACATTGGCAAGTGTTATATCAACAGCAACATTAGTTGCCTATTTAACTGGACCGACTACAGTTATTTCATTACGAAAAATGGCTCCGAACATGCATAGGCCGTTTCGTGCAAACTTGTTGAAATTTATGGCACCTTTCTCATTTGTTATGGCATCGCTAGCGATTTATTGGGCGATGTGGCCGACGACTGCACAAGTAATTCTTATTATAATTTTAGGTTTACCAATTTACTTCTTTTATGAATATAAAATGAATTGGAAAAATACTAAGAAACAAATTGGCGGTAGTTTGTGGATTATTTTATATCTTATTGTACTTGCTGCCTTATCATTTATAGGAAGTAAAGAATTTAACGGTATGAACTGGATTCACTATCCATATGATTTTGTAGTAATTATCATCATTGCACTAATATTTTATAAATTTGGTACGTCTAGTTATTTTGAAAGTATTTACTTTAAACGTGCTAAGAAGATAAATAAAGATATGCGTGAAGATTTAATAGAGAAACAAGAGATAGAGTAAGAAGCAGACTGTGTTTTTTTTAATAGAGAAACATACAAAGAGAGTGCTTTAACGATGCGTTCATAGCACATCGTAATGAACTAACATCTAACTTTAAATTTGTCTCGAACTATAGAGAAACAAGTCAACTTTGTGGGGCAAGCATACGGAATTAAATTATTTTGTAATTTCGTGTGCTCGCCTTTTTTATTTAATTTTGTGTTTTACGGTTATCTGGATTGTTTTACATAATGAACTACCCCTATTTTATTGGAGTACAATTTAACGGTATGCTATATGTTATGCAGGATAAATGCATATAAAAGAATATATAACTCCACGCTAATTATTTTGAAAATTTAGATAAATTACGGTTTAATTGCTATGGATCGAGGTTTTAAATGATTTTTAAGTGTAAAAATTCAAAAAAACTTTGACTAATAGTAAAAACAAGCGTATTATATATGAATATTAATTCAGTTTTAAGAATAAATATAAAAGGAATGAGGATTTTTGATGAACGATTTATTTGCACTAACAGATCAGTATAGTTCGAACAATTATAGCCCGTTGAAATTAGCATTGGCTAAAGGCCGTGGCGCTAAAGTTTGGGATGTAGAAGACAATAATTATATAGATTGTGTTTCGGGTTTCTCAGTCGTCAATCAAGGGCATTGTCATCCTAAAATTATAAAAGCATTTCAAGAACAAAGTGAAAAAATAACAATGGTTTCTCGTGCTCTATATAGTGACAACCTAGGAAAGTGGGAAGAAAAGATATGCTCACTTGCTAATAAAGAAAAAGTACTTCCAATGAACACAGGTACTGAAGCTATTGAAACAGCGATTAAAATCGCTCGTAAATGGGGCACAGATGTCAAAGGCATTGCCGATGGTGAAGGTGAAATCATAGCGATGAATGGCAACTTTCATGGCCGTACGCTAGGTGCCTTGTCGCTATCTTCCCAAGAAAGTTATAAACAAGGGTTTGGACCATTGTTAGATAACGTTCACTACACTGACTTTGGTGATATAAGTCATTTAAAAGATTTAATTAATAACAATACAACAGCTATTATATTAGAACCTATTCAAGGTGAGGGCGGCGTCAATATTCCACCCGATGATTTTATAAAAGAAGTGCGCAAGTTATGTGATGAACATAATGTGTTATTTATTGCAGATGAAATACAGGTAGGCCTTGGACGTACAGGTAAAATGTTTGCTATGGAATGGGAAGGCGTAGAACCTGATATTTATCTACTTGGTAAGTCACTTGGTGGAGGTCTTTATCCAATATCAGCAGTTTTAGCTAACCACGACGTGATGGATGTACTAACTCCAGGTACCCATGGATCTACATTTGGAGGTAATCCGCTTGCATGTGCAGTTTCAATGGCTGCATTAGATGTACTAATTGAAGAACAGCTAATAGAGAATTCTGAAAAACTTGGACAGAAATTATTAAATGAATTACAACTTATAGACAGTAATATCATCTCTGATGTGAGAGGTAGGGGATTATTTATCGGATTAGAACTAACAGAAGCAGCGCAATCATATTGCTTAGAGATGATTGATAAAGGTGTGTTATGTAAAGAAACACAAGGAAATATTATTCGTATTGCGCCACCACTAGTTATTAATGAGCAAGAGATAGATCAAGTAATCAGTGTGATTACTGAAGTATTAGAAAAAGACAAATAATAGCGTTTTAAAAGACCGAATATTCAGAAAGGACTGAACGTCATGATAGATGTTGGCATTGTTGGAGGTAGTGGTTATGGAGCGATTGAATTAATTAGATTATTAACACATCATCCATATGTAAATGTTAAGTATGTGTTCTCACATTCAAAAATTGACGAACCAATCAAAGAAACATTTCCTCACTTGAGTCACTTAACGCATCAATATGAAGCGCTAAATAGTGAGCATATTGACTGTGATGTTGTATTTTTTGCAACGCCTTCTAATATAAGCAAAGATTTAGCACCATCATTAATTGAAAAAAGCATTAAGGTTATCGATTTGTCAGGTGATTTCAGATTAGCTGATAGAACGACATATAAACAATTCTATGGTGAAACAGCAGCACCACAAGAACAATTAGAAAAAGCCAATTATAGTATCGCGGAGTGGTCAAATATTGAACCGAACAATACGCAATTAGTTGCCAACCCCGGTTGTTTTCCTACTGCAACATTGTTAGCTTTACATCCACTCGTTGATCAACAAATCATTAACAATGATTCTATTATTATTGATGCTAAAACGGGTGTTTCAGGTGCAGGACGATCACTAGCGCAACATGTCCATTATTCAGAGATGAATGAAAACTTTAGCGCTTATGCCATCGGTAAGCATAAGCATAAACCTGAAATAGAACAGTATATTTCAAAGCTAGCAAATGAAAATGTAAAAGTAGTATTTACCCCACATCTTGTTCCAATGACAAGAGGTATATTATCAACAATTTATGTAAAACTTAATCAACATATGACTAGCGAAGATTTACATGCAACTTTCACAGATTATTATGAAGATAAATCATTTGTCCGTATCAGAGATATTGGTATTTATCCGAAAACGAAAGAAGTCTACGGCAGTAATTTTTGTGATATTGGTATTTATGTCGACGAAGAAAGTCAAAGTGCAATTATTGTATCGGTAATTGACAACTTAGTTAAAGGGGCAAGCGGCCAAGCGATACAAAACTTGAACTTAATGCATGGATGGAAAGAAAATACAGGATTAACTCAAACACCAGTATATCCATAAGCTAATTTGAAAGGGGAGAGAAGATGATAGATATTGAAACGATTGATACGTTAAACCAATTAAATATAGATTTACAAGGTGATGTAAGTTCGCCACTAGGTTATATTGCAGGCGGGTTTCATGCAGGATTAAGAAGAAAGAAAAAAGACTTCGGTTGGATTTATTCGACTACAGAAGCGACAGCTACAGGTGTATATACACTGAATCGTTTTAAGGCTGCTCCTTTAAAAATAACTGAAGAAAGTATTAACGCTAATAAAACATTACAAGCAATTGTGGTAAATTCAGCAAATGCGAACTCATGTACAGGCGAAAAAGGCATGCAAGATGCTCTAGATACGCAATCTTGGGTAGCTGAACGTTTGAATATTGATCAACAAAACGTTGGTGTTGCATCCACAGGCGTTGTTGGTGCGTTCTTACCTATGGATAAAATTCATTATGGTACACAGCATGTTTTGAAAGAAGAATATAATAATAGTCAATTTTTCAATCAAGCCATTTTGACAACAGATACTGCAACTAAAAATTTATCAGTACAAGTTGAGATTGATGGTAAGACAGTAACTATTGGTGGTAGTGCTAAAGGTTCTGGGATGATACACCCAAATATGGCTACAATGCTTGGATTTATAACAACTGATGCTAATATTGATGCGGATACTTTGGACTATTGTCTGAAACAATCAACAGATCAGTCGTTTAATATGATTACAGTTGATGGTGATACAAGTACAAATGACATGGTACTATGTATGGCTAATGGTCAAGCGAACAATAATAAAATTGATGACTTACATCCAGAATGGCATAAATTTGTATATGCCTTTAATTTTGTAAGTCAATACCTTGCAAAATCAATTGCCAAAGATGGTGAAGGTGCTACGAAATTAGTTACTGCAAAAGTGACAGGTGCACCTAATGTTAAAGAAGCAAAAAAAATTGCTAAAAGTATCGTATCGTCCAATTTGGTAAAAACTGCTATACATGGTGAAGATTCAAACTTTGGTAGAATTATAACTGCAATAGGTTACGCGTCACAATTTGTAGAACCAAATGAGACAAACGTTTCATTTTGTCAGTTACCAGTGCTAGAGCAAGGGATTCATACAGAGTTTGATGAGCAGTTATTAAAAGAACGTCTAACAGAAGATAACATTGTAATAGAAGCTTCAGTTGGAGACGGTGATGGTGAAGCGGCAGCATATGGCTGTGATTTATCATATGAATATGTACGCATTAACGCATCGTATAGAACATAAGGAGTGTGTCAGATGAGTTATATTGTTATAAAAATAGGCGGTAGCACATTAACTAATTTACATGATTCGACGATTGAAGATATCTCTAAATTAAAGCAACAAGGCTATCAACCAATTATTGTTCATGGTGGCGGACCATTTATAAATAAAGCATTAGAGCAACGAGGTGTGGCGCCTTTATTTGAAGATGGTTTAAGAGTTACTACAGAAGAAGTATTGTCAGTGACTAGTCAAACGTTAATAGGTACTGTAAATCCAGACTTAGTAAGCAAAATTAATCAATCTAATATACAAAGTATTGGTATGAATGGTATAGATGCTAAACTTTTTGATGTAGCGCCACTAGACGAGAAATATGGATACGTAGGCGAACCTATAGATATAAATACATCTGTATTTGATAAAGTAACGGACCAATTTATTCCAGTCATTGCTTCAATTGGTATGAATCAAGCAACGTCACAATTATATAATATTAACGCGGATACATTAGCTTATAAAATAGCACAAGAACTTAATGCGCCACTTTATCTTTTAAGTGATATTCCAGGCGTATTAATCGATAAAGAAGTACAGTCTACGTTGAATGCAGAACGTATTCAGTGTTTTATCGATGAAGAATTGATATATGGAGGGATGATTCCCAAAGTACAAGATGCAATTCAAGCTATTGAACTAGGCTGTCAGAAAGTTGTGATTGCGGCAGGAAGCGAATCACATATTATTCAAAAATTACAAGACGGTGAAAATGTAGGAACAACTATACAACAATAGACGTATTTTTGAATAATAACTGTATGTAGATTATTAATACATGCAATAGTATAAAGAATATGAAAAAGGGCTTAAGTCTTATAACACATAAGAGTTAAGCCCTTTTTCATATTTAATGATTCATTCTACTTATGGTTGTTTGTATAAGTAGTTAATAAGTCTGTATAGAAATCAATAAATTTGAAGTACATTGATTTTTCAACTCGTTCGTCAATTTGATGTGGTTTTTCACCAGGACCAAATACTAAGAATGGGAAGTTTTCGTCTTTACCACGTAATAAATTAGAAGCATCTGTAACGCCACCTATTGGAGCGGCAATGAACTCTTTATCAAACGCTGATTTAGCAATTGTTTGAGCCGTATCGATTAGACTATTTTTACCTGTAGTGAGAACAGGGTCTAAATCGAGATATAAATCACTTTCTAATTTAGCACCGTTAGCATTATGTTTTTCGATTGTATCGTCAAACAATGCTTTAACTTGATCATTATTATACTCCGGAATTGTACGAATATTGAAATCTGCATCTGCATCTTCTGGTACAGAATTGACTTGAACGCCGCCTTTAATTAAAGTATTTGTTATTACAAGGCCTTGTAGGGCATTTTCAATTTCTTCTGCAGCATATGTTGCAGGTAGGGATTGTTTCATTCTATCTATAAAGTGAGTGAAATCTAAAGCGTTGCCTTTTACTTCTTTAGAAATTTTATTGTAAGAAGCATCAATATCTTGAATAAATTCGATTAAGGGTTTAATTGCGTTAAAGCCGAGGATTGGCATTGAGCTATGTGCGGATATACCGTGAGATTTTATGCGATAGTCCATTGAACCTTTGTGTGCATAAACCATCATATCTTGGCATGGTTCAGCTATTACAAGTGCCTCAACATCGTCCATATAACCTTTTTCGTATAAACTTTGTGAGCCAAGTTGTTCCATTTCTTCGCCAGTTGTAGCTAAGAATTTAATGCGTCCTTGTTTCAATGATTGTGTGTTGTTGATTTCAATTAATGCAATCGCTAAAGCGGCAAGACCAGATTTCATATCTGCAGCGCCACGGCCATATAAGAAACCATTGTCTTCAGTTAATGTAAATGGCTCGTAAGTCCATTGACTGTGATCACCTTCAGAAACAACATCCATGTGACCAGAAATACCGATAACAGGTTGTCCTTCGCCAATTTCAGCAATTAAGTTAGCTCTACGGTCATCAATTTTATCAATCGTAGAATCGATACCGTGTTGTGCAAATAGTTTTTGAAAATATTCACACACTTCAATTTCATTATCATTTACTGTGTTCATTGCCACAATATCAGATAAAATTTGTACTTTTTCTTCGTTGGAAAATGTACTCATAACATACCACTCCTTTTAAAAAACTATCACAATTATACATCTGGCAATTTAATTTGATAAGCAAAAGGACTTTTATTTAAAAACTTATAATAATTTTATTTATTTTGTGTAAAGTTATTACACTATACTTAATTGTGAAAAACCTTGTTTGCAAATTAGGGTTTGGTTTTAAGACGAATGTTATGACAGTATTAATCATTGATGATACGGTAGGCCCATAGAATAATTATCATTTAAAGGTAGCAGATTATATGCTGCTTAGTAGAGTGATGTTATATCACGTGATGGGAAGGGGTTCATTAATATGGCAAGTGTAGCAATTATTGCAGGTGGCAATAAAATACAATCACGTTTAACAGGTGTTGTGGATTACGCTGAACAATATTTGAATGATGTAGGTATTGAAACTGACGTTATTCATGTACATCAGTTAGATGCAGAAGCATTAATTACGGCAGATTTTTCAAATAGCTCAATTAATGAAACGAACAGAAAAATTGAAAACGCGGATGGCATTGTCATTGTATCTCCAGTATTTAAAGCGGCATATTCAGGTATAGTTAAGACTTATCTCGATTTATTACCACGTGGTGCATTTACCGGAAAAACAGTATTACCGTTAGCATTGGGTGGGACATTCGCACATGTACTTGCTATTCAATATAGCTTAGACCCAGTGATTAAGGAACTAGGCGCAGATACGATTCATAAAGGTAGATTTATCTTAGATAAGCATATTACTGCAAATGAAGATGGGACATATGACTATGATCAAGAAGCGAAAGATGGTCTGAATAAGACGTTAAAAAAATTTGTCAGTGATAAATCTCAAGTGACGGAATAATTTGAAGTCGAACCATATGACACGTGCGTATAGCATAAATGTATGGCATATTAATATATTTAGCGATTTTAATTAGGAGAAGGTAGAAAAGTCTTCAATAATTTGAAAAGCGATACGCACACGTGTGAAATCAAAATTGCTGATTCCACATGTAAAATGCGTATCGCTTTAATTATGTCATAATTATGAAGGCATTAAATGCCACTTTTGAAAGTGGTCATAAGTTAAATCAAATTGTTGTGTTTTAATTTCTATTGGAAAGGCGGAGGATGTCTTTTCAGAAAAGAACCATCGTCTATGTTCAGGCGTTAATAAAATAAAACTTTCATCATGTTTATCTCCTAGAAAATTCAAGGCGTCAGGCATAAACTGCCTTTGTTCATGTGTTTCCAACTGATATTGCGTTAAAGCTTGATAGATAGACTCTGTATCATTGCATACAAAACCAATCTCGCTAATTCTTGAAAATTCAGGCTCATCTGTCATATTAGAGACCCTAGCAATTAATTCGACAATATTTCCAGAAGGATCATTAAAGTAAACAGAATGTGCAACAAAATCTTCAAAGTAAGTTGTATGTTGTTTGTCTTCCATCAATAGAAATAAAATATTTTGATAATGGTTTTTCATATCATAAAAATGATTATAAGGAATATCAATAGCAAAGTGATAATAAGGTTGGTTAATATCATGTGAATGTCTAAAATACAATTCTGTTTCACCAATTTCAACCATAAATGACTCTTGGTCAATGATTTCAACCGTACACTCTAATGTTTCCTCATAGAACTGTCTTGTTTCTTCCAATTCTGACGTTAATAATGTTATACTTTCAAATTTCATATGCATATCCCCATCCCCACGTAGTACCCATATATAATAAATGATTTAACTGTACTTTATCAAAATAATAACGATGATGATAATATTAAGAATTTATAAAACCTAAATTTTTTGAAATGTTATTTGCTGTAGTTTGTAGTTGAGTAATATAAAATTCTTTTTTTGACAATTGACTCGTTGAAAAAGACAAACTAATCGCACCTTGTACTTCATTACGATAATTAACGAAATAAGTGCCAACACAATAAATACCTTCTTCATTTTCTTGTTTATCCTCTGCATAACCTTGTTTACGAATCATTTCAATTTCCTTCATAAAATCATCAAAGTTAGTGATAGTATGCTTTGTATAAGGGATGATTTCAGAATTATTCCAAACAGCTTGAATCGTATAGTCATCATACTTTGATAATATTGCTTTTCCTACGGCAGTACAATACATAGGTGCTCGTAGACCTATTTTAGAAGCCATTGTATAAATCGCATCATTTGGAATGAATTTTTCAATATAGAGAATTTCATTTTTATCTTCAATAACTAAATGACATGTCTCATTAACTGTGAAAGAAAGTTGACTAATAAAACTTTTAGCGATATTTAAATAATCAATATTTTTGATACTGGAGTAGCCTAATTGAAATAATTTATAAGTTAATTCATATTGATGTGTTAATGGGTTTTGTTTCACATAATAATTATCTATTAAAGATTTAACTAAACGATGTACAGTCGTTTTAGATAACTGTGTTTTTGCTACAAGTTCATTTAATGATATCGGGCTATGATGTGATATCAATTCTAATAAATTTAAAGCGCGATCGATTGATTGAACATTGGACATAACTACACTCCTTAAATTGACAACGTTTTCATTTTAGCTTTATACTAATAAAGTATTCTATTATATGATATACCATCACACAATGTGGAACAAGAGTAAAAAACACAAAATCTATAGGTAGCTACACATCAAAAGGAGTGTATTGAAATGTTTGGAGAGTTCTGGCCACTAATCAGCGTTGTATTAGGTGTTGTTGTACTGTTATTTTTAATTATTAAATGCAAGATTAATGCCTTTATATCTTTGATAGTTACATCAATTTTTACTGGTGTGATTTTAGGTATGCCACTAGAAAAGATAGTAGAAACGGTAGAAAAAGGTATGGGAAGTACTTTAGGAAGTGTAGCAATAATATTTGGATTAGGAGCTATTTTAGGTAAATTGCTTGCTGATGGTGGTGGCGCAAATAGAATTGCAGATACATTTATAGATAAATTTGGTGAGAAATATATAAAATGGGCAATGATTTTAGCGTCATTCATTATTGGTATTGCACTGTTCTTTGAAGTTGGATTAGTACTATTAATACCTTTAGCGTTTACAATTGCAAAGCGCTTAGGTGTATCACATATGAAGATTGGTATACCAATGGCTATTGCACTATCAGTAACGCATGGATTTTTACCTCCGCATCCTGGTCCCGTAGTCATTGCAAAAGAGTTAAATGCCAATTTAGGACAAGTATTATTTTATGGACTTATTGTAGCTGTGCCAACAGTGGTCATTGTTGGCGGACTATTAGTCAAAATCTTACCTAAATTGTCTCCCAGTGCATATAGTAAAGAAATTGATATGGCCAATATTGTTTCTGAAGTATCGATTGAAGAAAAAGATCAACCAGGGTTTAGACTTAGTGTGTTTACTGCCTTGTTACCAGTTATATTGATGTTATTTGCGACAATTGTACAAATGATCACTGGTCATCAAGATGCTGCAACCAACCAATTTGAAAGTATTATTTACTTTATTGGTAATGCACCAATAGCAATGCTGATTGCATTACTATTTGCCATGTATTCAATGGGTATTCGTAGAAAGAGGACAATGAATCAAATTATGGATAGTGCCACATCTGCCATTATTCCAATTGGGATGATGTTACTTATTTTAGGTGCAGGTGGGTCATTTAAGGAAATCTTGATTGATGGAGGCGTAGGAAAAACAATTGAACACATGTTTGTCGGCTCTAGTATGTCTCCAATCTTATTAGCTTGGATTGTTTCTTCTTTGTTGAGAATAGCACAAGGATCAGCAACAGTCGCAGCTATATCTACTACAGGCATAGTACTACCCTTATTACAAGCCACAGATGCGAATCTTGCATTAGTGACTTTAGCCATTGGCGCAGGAAGTATTATATTCTCACACGTGAATGATACTGGCTTTTGGATTTTTAAAGAGTATTTTGGATTGACGGTAAAAGAAACTTTTTTAACGTGGTCTGTTTTAGAGACAGCAATATCGGTTTGTGGTCTAGTATTTGTATTGATTTTAAATATGATTATTTAATTTGAAAGGAGAATGATTACGATGAAAGCTGTGTTTATTAATGGGAAAGAAGATATTGAATTAAAAGAAATTGAAGAAATAAGTACACAAAACAATCCTGAAAAAGTACTTATAGAAGTTAAGTACGTGGGTATATGTGGATCGGATTTACACTATTTGGCAGAAGGTGCTAGTGGTCCAGCAGTGATTAGAGAACCCTTAATACCGGGACATGAATTGAGTGGTGTTCTACTTGAATCCATGGATTATAAAGGAACCACACTCTCAAAAGGCACAAAAGTTACAGTTCACCCTGCAACATATGGAGATGAATTAGCACATGCACCACATAATCCTGAGATATGGCCGAATGGTTCATATTTAGGGTCGGCTAGATATTTACCACATAAACAAGGTGGTATGGTAGAAAAAATGGTAGTAGATAAAGCGCAAATATTACCACTACCGGCTAGAGTTTCTTTAAAGATGGGAGCGCTAGCTGAACCTCTTAGTGTGGGTATGCATGCGATTAATTTAGCAGGTGGTGTTACAGGTAAAAAAGTACTTGTGTCAGGAGCTGGTCCAATTGGGTTGCTAGCTGCAGGAGCAGCTTATACCTTGGGCGCAGAAAGCGTGACGATAAGTGATATGTTAGAGGAACCGTTAGCACGTGCACATGATTTAGGGGATATCGAAATATTAAATATTACAGATAATAATATTCCTGAAGATAGATACGATATAGTATTAGAGTGTTCTGGAGCTACTCCGGCAGTAACGACTGCATTTAAGGCTGTAAATATAGGTGGTACAATAATCCAAGTTGGTAATTTACAGGATAAATCTTCACCAATTAACTTAAGTCCGATTAATATCAAACAGGCTACTTATCGTGGATGTTATCGTTTTAATAGAGAAATTGAAGATGCTTTAACAGTGCTATCGAAAAACGAAAAGATTATTAATGTAATTACTCAAACATATGATATCGAAAACTTTAGAGAAGCTTTTGAAATAGCTGCAAATTCTAGATTATCATCTAAGGTAATGATTAAACTATAAACGTATATTTATTATTTAGGATAGAGAGCATAGACTCAAATTTTAGTTTGGACAGATAATTAAATAATTTAAGATAACAAAAAGTCCCACTTCTCATTTAATTGAGCTAGTGGGACTTTAATATATTACAACTTATGGAGTACTCTTAAACTGAAATTTAGTTTTAAGCAATTGGTTGATAATACCGCTTCTAAAATCAATTTTTAATATATACTGCTATTGCTTAATGGCAACATGTGTTAGCTAAAAAAATAACCACGTAAATAGGAAAGCGCTGATACCTACAAGCAGGCAATATAGTAACGCAGGTCCGAGTGTTTTTCTGATAACACTACCTTCTTTGCCGGGCATATCTACAACAGCACAAACGGCTACAACATTGTGTACACATATCATATTTCCAGCTGCTGCTCCGATAATTTGAGCTGCTAATACAGTGAATGGTTCGGCACCAATTGTCTGAGCAATATTTAATTGGATAGGTGAGAATGTCAATGTAGATACAGTTGCACTTCCTGTTATAAATGAACCTAATGCACCTAAAAACGGAGCCACAAATAACCAAATTGGTCCTAAGTAGTGTGACATATCTTTAGCAATATATTCTGGCATGCTGATTAAATCATGTGTATTAATGCCAGAGTTAATAAATACGTGTACCATTGCAAGCGTAGCAATGAGCGTGATTCCAGTTGTCTTAATGGTATTTAATGAATCAAGACTGGCATGTCCTATATCCTTTAATGGTTTACGCTGTATAAAAACAGCAAAAATCGCTGAAAGTATAAGGATTGTTCCTGGTGAATATAAAATCTCCCATTCAGATGCGATTGACTCAAAATTTAAAATGTTATTCCAAGAAATATCCAATACGTGTGTTGTAAAATGTTTAATGCTTGGAACCGTTCTAGTAAGTAATAATAAGACAACAACCATTAAATATGGGGCCCAAGCGGTTAACATTGGCATTGATTGTTCTTTTGTACTAACTTCATAATCAGGACTTAAACCATCTGTCCATTCTTCTTTAGGTAATAACCAGCCCTTTTTAGCGGTAATAACAGCAACGATTAATCCAGTTAAAGAACCTAAAATAGCAACAAATTCTGCGCCAAATAAAAAGGCATATACAAAGGCAGAGCCTGCATAAACAATACCAATTAGCGCAAGCCAAGGTAACATTTCAACGATAGATTTAAGTTTATTATTTTTGCCGAAGAATAACACCATTGCAGTAATTAAAATAATAGGTATGAAAATACCACTCAGTAAATCTAAAGTTGTAATACGTTCTGCCGTCGATTGAAAGAAAGAACTATCCGCGTCATTTAATGTACTAAGCCCTACAAGGACAGGCGTACCAACAGCACCAAATGAAACGGCTACGCTATCAGCAACTAGTGCGGTTACAACTGCGACAATCGGGCGGAAACCTAACGCAACCATTAGTGGAGCAGTTACCATTGCAGGCGTTCCAAAACCAGAGGCACCTTCAATTAAAGAACCAAATAAAAAAGCGACTAAGATAACTTGGACACGCATATCACCTGATATCTTTTTAAATCCTTCATTAATACGAGTTACTGCACCAGTTTGACGCAATGTATTGAGTAATAAGAGAGCGCCAAATAAAATATAAAGAATAGTAAATGTTTTGTGTGTACCTTGTAATAACGATGCAATGATAACATCACCATTCATACCCCAAACAAAAATCCCTAATAACGTTATAATAATTGCACTTATCGTCATACCTTTTAATGCAGACATACGTAATAATACTAAGAAAATAAACGGAACAATAACTGCACTAAAGGCAACAAGAAGCATCATAATAATCACATCTCCCATAAAATAGATATCATCAAGTCATATGATGACTAAATATCCTCAATTGTAATCGCATTCATAAAAAATTTCAATCATTGTTAAATAAAATTCCCATTAAAAATTATTATATATTTGAGAAAATACACTTTTTAGACAAGGAAGAATGTATCGGCATGCTGCTTTGAAAATTTATATTTTAGCATTTTATTACTAATAACCTAAAATAACGAAAATAAACGAAAATAAATTTGCATAAAATAAAAAAATGAAATAAAATAACCACAACATCTGAAAGCGCTTTCTGAATCGTAGTTAGCGCATTATGGATAAAGTAACTTTAGCATTAGAGAAAAATTATTTTCGGAATTAAGAATTATTAGAAATGATATTTTATAAACAGGGGTGTTATAGATGAATGATAAATTAGCTAAAATGGGAATTCCACCAACGCTAATATGGGGTTACTTTGGTGTACTTATATTTATGATGGGAGATGGTCTAGAACTAGCGTGGATTAGTCCATATTTACATGAACAAGGTTTATCCATACAACAAACGGCATTATTAACAACTTGTTATGGTGTAACTATCGCCATAGGATCATGGTTTTCGGGTGTTTTAGTAGAAGTGATTGGACCACGAAAAGTAATGTTATTAGGTACACTGCTATATATTATCGGACATATTATTTTTGTAGGTCTAGCAATTCCAAATATGAACTATGAAATGATGATTCCGTCATATGCAATTAGAGGTTTTGGTTATCCTTTATTTGCTTATTCATTTTTAGTTTGGGTTGCATATCGTTCTCCACAAAAACGATTAGGCGCAGCTGTCGGATGGTTTTGGTTTGTATTTACAGGAGGATTGAGTGTCCTTGGATCATTTTATTCTTCAATTACAATTCAATTATTTGGGCATTTCTTTACTTTATGGACGGCTATTATTTGGGTGCTTATCGGAACGTTTTTAGCAGTATTTGTAAATCGTGATCAATTTGAACTTGAGCATAAAGAAGATGGTTTTAAAGCACATCTGAAAGAAATGGGTGCCGGTATTACAATATTAAAGAGAGAACCTCGAGTAGCATTAGCCTGTATTGTGAGAATTATAAACCAGGCAGCACAATATGCATTTCCATTGTTTCTTCCAATATATTTATCAACCAAAGGTATAGCTACAACAACATGGCTAAATATATGGGGGACTATTTTTATAGCCAATATTATTTTTAATATAATATTTGGGGCTTTGAGTGACAAAATAGGATGGAAGAACACTATTTCATATATTGGTGGTATTGGTTGTGCTGTATTCACTTTAGGATTATATTTTATTCCTGAAGTGTTTACTGGGAACGTATTTATCGTTGGAACTGTAGGTTTTTTATGGGGGATGTGTTTAGCAGGTTTCGTACCAATATCGGCACTTGTACCCTCTCTTGTTCATGATGGTGACAAAGGTCCAGCAATGGCGATATTGAATTTAGGTGCAGGATTATGTGTTTTTGCGGGGCCAGGATTAGTTGCATTGTTCTACGATAGTATTGGTGTAAAAGGTATGATGTACTTAATATTTGGTTTATATGTAGCTAGTGCTATTATGACGCGTTTCTTAAAAACTCCAGAAGAGAGAGGGATAAGTGAAAGTAAGGAAGCTGTTTAAAACACTATTATCAATTGAATGAATATGAAATTTCTATGCAAAAGGTAAGTATATATTTTGAAAATAAGTACACGGCATAAAGCCTATTAAGCTATGGTGGGATAGCTTAATAGGCTTTTAATAAATCGACGTTTAATGACTGGTTACTATATTCATTTTTAAAATTTAATGTGATTATGAGGTTTTTGGGGTGGAACAACAATGTACTTGTTTATTTTTCCTGAAAACCGCCAGAAACAAAATGAGCAGCGATTTGTTTTATAAGAGCTAAGATTTCTTTAAACATCACAATTCACCTCCATCGATTAACTTATTACAATATAAAGATACTATAAAGAAGTCAATAAATGTTTTGCAACGCATAAATAAAAATTTTAACTTCATAAGTGTTTATTGTCAGATATTTTAATTGCTTAAATGACATAAAATTACGCTTATATGTAGAAATACTCAGAAATAACGTTTTTAAGGTAGCTAAATTATAAGATAATTCAATAATATACACTATAAGGTATATTTATACTTGATTTTATTTAAAATTACAGTTATTATGTATATAAATCTTATAAAAATATTGGAGTGATGGAATTGGGGCGTACACAACAGCACTAAACAAATTACAAACATTTAAGGGTAAACATTTTTTAAAAACATGCGATTTTTCTGCTGATGAGTTGCACACTTTAATTGATTTTACTGGTGAATTAAAAGAAAAGAAAAAGCGTAATATCCCGCATCCTTATTTAAAAGGTAAAAATTTAGCATTTTTATTTGAAAAGCCGTCTACAAGAACTCGTTCAGCTTTCAGTGTTGCTGCTTATGATTTAGGTGCATATCCTGAATATTTTGGGCAAGGAGATATTCATTTAGGAGTTAAAGAATCCGCAGAAGATACTGCAAAAGTATTGGGTAGAATGTATGATGGTATTGAATTTAGAGGACATCACCAAAAAGACGTAGAAGCACTTGCTACAAGTGCTGGCGTACCAGTGTGGAATGGCTTAACTAACGAGTGGCACCCAACGCAAATGATTGCAGATTTCTTCACATTAAAAGAGAACTGGGGCACTTTAAAAGGTAAGACATTAACTTATGTAGGTGATGCTAGAAATAATGTAGCACATGATTTACTAATTACTGGGGCAATTTTAGGTGTTAACGTTCATATTGCTGCACCAGAATCTTTACAACCCAATAAAGATATTCAAATATTGGCTCAAAAATATGCTGCTGATTCGCAAAGTGATATTTTGATTACTGATGATATTCAACAAGCGATATATCAAACTGATGCAATTTATACAGATGTTTGGTTCTCTATGGGTGAAGATGAAGGGTTATTAGAATCCCGCATCAATCAATTGTTGCCATACCAGGTAAATGAAACTATGCTAATGAATACGATGAATCCAGATGTTATCGTGCTACATTGTCTACCAGCGTTCCATGATGTGAACACAGAAGTAGGTCAAAAAATATATGAAACATATGGTCTGACTGAAATGGAAATTGCAGATGATGTATTCAGAGGAAAACATGCTGTTATTTTTGATCAATCAGAAAATAGATTACATTCAATTAAAGCAATAATGGCAGTTACATTAGGTGACATCTTTTAAATAATTATCTTCAAAAGATTAGGTCAAAAATATTTTTCTAATTAATGTTTTTACCTATCACTAGCATATTAACATTTACTGCAGAAATTATGACAAGATGACTTTCGATACTGTTAGTCACTACCAATATATTATTCGAGGCTGAGACATTTATAGATGTCTCAGCCTCTTTTTTGTAGATTTATATGTTAATCAAAAGAAAAATGAATCCTTTTTTGAAAATAATTTTCATTGTTAATATAAATATTGATTATAATTTTCTTTGGTTGTATATTTAGGGTAATTAGGAGGTTAGCTATTATGAGTAAATTGTTTGAAAGAGCACAACAATTTGGGAAATCATTTATGTTACCCATAGCAATTTTGCCGGCAGCAGGATTATTACTAGGAATCGGTGGTGCATTAAGTAATCCGAATACAATTAAAGCTTATCCAGTATTAGATATTAATTTATTACAGAATATTTTTATTTTAATGTCATCTGCTGGAAATATCGTTTTTCAAAACTTACCAGTTATCTTTGCTGTAGGTGTAGCTATAGGATTGGCGAAGAGTGATAAAGGCACTGCTGGATTAGCGGCAATGCTTGGATTTTTAATCATGAATGCGTCTATGAATGGATTGTTAACTATAACTGGAACATTAGCAAAAGACAACTTAGCCGAAGTAGGACAAAGCATGGTACTAGGTATTCAAACTGTAGAAACAGGGGTATTTGGTGGGATTGTCACTGGTATAATGACGGCGCTTTTACACAATAAGTTTCATAAGATATCGCTGCCTGACTACCTTGGTTTCTTTGGTGGTTCACGTTTTGTACCGATTATTACAGCAATTGCATCCATTGTATTGGGTGTCATTATGTTTTTTGTTTGGCCAACAGTACAAGGGTGGATCTTTGGTGTTGGTGGATTAGTAGATAAAACAGGGGTAATTGGTACGTTTTTCTTTGGCTTTATCTTGAGATTGTTAGGTCCTTTTGGATTGCATCATATTTTCTACTTACCATTTTGGCAAACAGCTTTGGGAGGATCGTTAGAAGTTAAAGGACATATGGTTCAAGGAACACAAAATATTTTCTTTGCACAGTTAGGGGACCCTGACGTTACAAAGTACTTTTCAGGTGTTTCACGATATATGTCTGGTAGGTTTATTACCATGATGTTTGGGCTTTGTGGCGCAGCATTAGCGATTTACCATACGGCTAAACCAGAACGTAAAAAAGTTGTAGGAGGATTGATGCTCTCTGCAGCCTTAACATCGTTTTTAACGGGTATTACAGAACCATTAGAGTTTAGTTTTTTATTTGTTGCTCCCATATTATATGTGATTCATGCGTTTTTGGACGGCCTAGCATTTATGATGGCAGATATTTTTAATATAACTGTAGGCCAAACTTTTAGTGGAGGATTTATAGACTTTTTATTATTTGGTGTGCTTCAAGCAAATTCTAAAACAAATTTCTTGTGGGTAATCCCGGTTGGTATCATCTGGTTTATGATGTACTATGTTATTTTTAGATTCTTGATAACGAAGTTCAATTTCAAAACGCCTGGCCGTGAAGATGAAACGGCAACAGAAACTGTAGAAGTAACGGATCGTGCTAAGACAATAATCCAAGCACTTGGCGGTAAAGAAAATATAGACGTAGTTGATTGCTGTGCTACTCGTTTGAGAGTGACATTAAACAGCGATAAAGAAGTGGATAAAGCTATGTTAACAGCCACGCAATCTAGAGGAGTTATTCAAAAAGGGAATGGCGTTCAAATTATATATGGTCCTCATGTTACTACGATAAAAAATGAGGTTGAGGTGCTTTTAGAGAATGAAAAATTATAATATAACGCGTGAAAAGATATGAGGCGATATTAAAGATTGAAGAAAGATATGGTGAAAAGATGAATGTTATAAATTTGAAAAATCAAACTATAGCCAGTCAATATTTAGCAACTGAGCTGTTAAAACAACTCAAGACTAAACCTGATACAGTTTTAGGTTTGGCCACAGGTAGTACAATGATAAACGTGTATAAATATCTATCAGAATTATTGAATATTAACCAAATTGATTTATCACGTGTGGTTACATTTAATTTAGATGAGTATATTGGTTTAGCACCAGACCATAAGCAGAGCTATCATGTGTATATGAATGAACATTTATTTAAACATAATGATTCGTGGCAAAAGGATAATATACATTTACCAATGGGAAATGCAAAAGATGTCGTACAAGAAGCTAGGGTTTACGAACAACTCTTATGTGATATAGGGCCAGCAGATATTCAAATATTAGGGATTGGTGAAAATGGACATATTGGGTTTAATGAGCCATATACATCTTTTGATAGTGTGACGAGCGTAGTGGATTTGACACCTTCAACAATTAAGGCGAATAGCAAATACTTTGAAACAATTGAAAATGTACCTAAACAAGCAATATCGATGGGGCTTTCATCTATTATGCGAGCGAAGCGAATTATTTTATTAGCATTAGGTGAACATAAGAAGGAGGCAATCAAACAACTCTTAGAAGGTGATATATCCGAATCGTTACCTGCCAGTATATTGCGACAACATACTAATGTAGAAGTGATCGTGGATGATGAAATATTCCAATTGAATAAATATCACTAAATTATAATCATAATATTATGACGTAACTTGTGAATAGTAATTATATTAGTGGTTGAAATGAGGTTAATGGCGCAGTACAGAAGTCTAAAGAAATTATTTTAGATTTCGGTACTGCGCTTTTATATTTATGAGAATATTGTTTCCCGAAATAACAATTATAGAATTTTAAAATAAATAAGCGTTTTAAATAATTAAAAAATTGATTTTTGTAAACGTTTACAATTATAATGTAATTATACAATTTTAAAAGGGGTGTATTGTGATGGTAAATGTAAATAAAGAACGCATGAAAATATATGTTTTAGATAATGGACGTATGAAAATGGATAAGAATTTGATGATTGCTAATTCAAATCAAGCTACTATAGACGACCCTGAAGCCAAAAATGAGATGCACGAATTTCCAATTTACACAGTGTTTATAGACCATCCTGAAGCTAAAATTTTATTTGATACTGCATGTAATCCCAATGCAATGGGGGAGAATGGTAGGTGGGTTAATACTACTCAAAAAGCATTTCCTTATTTTGCTGATGAATCATGTCATTTACCAAATCGTTTAGAACAAATCAATGTGGATCCAAAGGAAGTGGATTTTGTTGTGGCATCACATTTACATCTAGATCATGCAGGTTGCTTAGAATATTTTACTAATGCAACAATTATCGTTCATGATGACGAATTGAATGGAACGATGCAGACTTATGCTCGTAATCAACAAGAAGGTGCTTATATTTGGGCTGATATCGATGCATGGATTAAGAATAACTTAAAATGGAGAACGATTAAAAAAGAAGAAGATAATTTGAAACTTGTAGAAGGGGTACGTATTTTAAACTATGGTAGTGGACATGCTTGGGGCATGATTGGTTTAGAGATAGAAAGTGCTGAGCTTGGAACGATTATATTAGCTTCCGATGCAATTTATACGAAAGAGAGTATGGGAGAAACATTAAAACCCCCAGGTATTTTATATGATTCAATTGGTTGGACTAAATCAGTAGAAAAAATTAAGCGCTTAGCCGAAGAAAAAGGTGCGCAAATTTGGTTTGGCCATGATGGAGAGCAATTTGAAGGATTAAGAAAATCTAATGATGGATATTATGAATAATATTATTTTTAGCATTAGTATTTATTGTGATTATTTAGTTACGTTAATTAAGGAGGAATTAAATGAAGACGAGAGCTGCAGTATTACGTGAAATGGGAAGCGCAGAGCCATACGCTGAAACCAAGCCTATAACAATAGAAACATTAGAACTATCTGAGCCAAAAACGAATGAAGTGTTGATAAAAATTGGTGCTGCAGGATTATGCCACTCAGATTTGTCAGTAATAAACGGCAGTCGTCCTAGACCTATGCCAATGGTATTAGGTCATGAAGCGGCAGGAGAGGTTATAGAATTAGGGCCAGACGTTACAGATTTTGAAAAAGGGGATCATGTAGTATGCACGTTTATTCCTAGTTGTGGTCACTGCATTCCATGCAAAGAAGGACGACCAGCATTATGTGAAAATGGTGCAGCGTCTAACGAAAAGGGAGAAATGTTAACAGGTGGTTTTCGTTTACAGTCAGAAGATAATCAAACGATGTATCATCATTTAGGTATCTCGGGGTTTGCGGAATACGCAGTTGTTTCAACCAATTCAATTGTTAAAGTAGATAAGGATATACCCTTTGAAAAAGTAGCCATATTTGGTTGCGCAGTGATAACAGGAATTGGTGCAGTGATAAATACAGCTAACATTAGTGCAGGAAGTACGGTAGCAGTTGTTGGATTAGGTGGCATTGGTCTTAATGCTATTTTAGGTGCTCGCCTTGCAGGTGCAAGCGAGATTATAGCATTAGATATAAATGAAGATAAATTTGAGTTAGCAAAATCCTTAGGTGCAACAGCAGTATTTAACTCAGGAGATGATAATGTAGTTGAAAATGTTAAAGCCTATGCAAGTGGAGGTGTTGACTATGCTTTTGAAACTGCTGGAGTTGTGCCAGCAATGGAAGTTGCATACCAAATAACAAAACGTGGTGGCACGACTACTACAACTGGTCTTCCTGACCCTAAGCATAATTTTTCGTTTCCTCAAGTCACACTTGCAGCAGAAGAACGCACAGTTAAAGGTTCATATGTAGGGAGTTGTGTCCCTGAAAGAGATATACCAAGGTTTGTAAATTTATACAAACAATCGCGTCTACCCGTAGATCAACTATTAACAGATACTTTATCGTTAGAAGAAATAAATGAAGGCTTTGACCGATTAGCACGAGGAGAAGCGGCACGCTTAGTTGTGAAAATCACTTAAAAATAATTCACCTATACTTTTATCGAAATTTTAAATATGTTTTCAGTTTGGATTTATAAGGGGTGTTAATGTGAGTAAGATAAATGACACATTAGAAAAATATTTGTTACCTGCTGCTTCAAAACTGGGGTCTAATAAAATTTTAATTTCATTAAGAGATGGGATTATAGTTGCAATGCCTTTAATTATTATTGGCTCATTATTTTTAGTCATCAGTGGCATTGCAGTACCGGGATGGATTGAATGGCTAGAATCAAAAGGTATTCAACCATATTTAATGAAAGCAGTTAATGGTACGTTCGGATTAATGGGATTAGTAGCAAGTTTTGGGGTAGCACATAGTATTGCACGGCAATACAATACAGATGGCGTTTCGGCTGGAATAATTTCTATGTCTGCATTTTTAGTTGTAACACCAAAAGTAATGACTGGGGGAAAGACACCAGAAGAAGCGATTCCGCAGATGTATATGGGAAGCCAAGGGCTGTTCGTTGCTTTAATCGTTGGTATTATTTCAGGTTTAATATTTCAATGGTTTATTAATAGAAATATAAGAATAAAAATGCCTGATCAGGTACCTCCAGCTGTTTCTAAAAGTTTCAGCGCATTTCTATAAATGAAGTGGAAATGCGCTTTTTCTATTATTTATTTGCAAAAAAACCATACGCTATGCGTATGGTAAAGTAACAGGGGTCAGGTGAGAAATTCTTTTTGATTACTACTACGATTAGTGGATGTGACATATTTCCATATTTCAACGGTCAAGGATGTGTGACAGTATTTGAACAATAATTCGTATTATAATACTAAACCAATCATAGATGCTGAAATGATTGAAGCTAAGGTAGAACCAATCAATAAACGCATAGCAAATGAAGCTACTTTATTCCCCTGTTCGGTACTAAATCCTTTTATTGATCCAACAATAATGCCAACTGTACCAAAGTTAGCGAAACTAACAAGATATACTGAGATAATACCTTGGGTACGATGTGAAAGCGTGTCGGCTAATTTTTGGAAATCTAGCATAGCAACGAATTCGTTAGTAATCAATTTTGTAGCCATAATTGAACCTGCTTGAACTGCCTCATGCCAAGGAATTCCGATAATAAAAGCGATTGGTGCAAAGATGAAACCAATTAATTGTCTGAAGTCTAACCCGACTAATTTGAATAATACAGTGATAGCTTCCATCAGTGAAATGAATGCTAGTAGCATAATAGCGACACTGACAGCAATTTTAAAACCATCTGTAGCACTATCACCAATCATTTGGAAGAAAGGTACTTTTTTAGGTCTTGTAGTATTGTTCTCATGCACGCTATGATTAGCCGTTAAATTTGATATTTCAACATCTTTATCATCGGATTTATACGGATTAATTACACTAGCAATAATTAATGCACTGAAAATATTAAGCATCACAGCGGTAACAACAAATTTAGGCTCGAGCATTTGCATGTAGGATCCTAACATCGCCATACTTACTGCACTCATACCAGAAGTAGTTATTGTATATAATTTAGCTTTAGATAGTTTCGGTATCATTTCTTTAATAGTTAAGTAAACTTCTGGCTGACCTAACATAGATGTAGAAATAGCAAAATAACTTTCTAAACGTCCCATACCAGTCAGTTTATTGATGACGATACCAATATATTTAATAATAAATGGAAGTATTTTAAAATAATTCAATACACCTATTAATACCGAGATAAATACTAAAGGAAGTAATACAGTAATAAAAAATGTAGAAGCTCCCTTATTTTGCAAACCACCGAATACAAAATCAATACCAGCTTTACTAATATCTAATAAAGACTCAAAAAATGAGCCGAGTGTTGTTAGTGTCGTTAAACCAATAGTTGTATTCATCATAAATATTACGATAATTACTTGAATGACTAACATGGTTAAAGGCTTTTTAAAATCAATGGCTTTTCTATCATAACTAAAAATAAAAGAAAGTATTAATGCAAATAGAATACCGGTAATGCAAAATAGAATGGACATTTAAATCACCTACAATTGAGTGAAAGCAACAGCGATTTTAGCTCCTAGAACTGCATTGTTTTCAACAAGTTTTATATTTGTTTCTAAACTTTTACCTTCAGACTTTTCGACAATTTTTCCAAGTAAAAATGGTGTGGAATCCTTTCCGCTAATCCCTTTTTCCTCTGCTTCCTTTACAGCATCTGTGATAATGCGATCAATATAGGATTTAGATAGCGCATGTGCTTTTGGTACAGGGTTAGCAATGACGATACCGCCATTTAAAGCTAAATCATTTTTAGCTTTGCAAATTTGAGCGATAGCCTCAGGAGAGTCGGCTGAACTGTTTAATTTAATACCACTTTCGGGTGTGAAAAAGGCAGGAAGTTCTTCGGTTTGATAACCAATAACAGGTACACCCTTTGTCTCAAGGTATTCAAGTGTTTTTGGTAAGTCTAAGATGGATTTTGCACCTGCACAGATAACAGTTACATTAGTTTGTCCTAATTCTTCTAAATCGGCTGAAATATCCATAGTTTGTTCAACACCTCTATGTACGCCACCAATTCCTCCAGTAACAAAGAATTGAATACCTGCCAATTCAGCACAAATCATTGTAGAGGCAACTGTTGTTGCACCGATACGTTTAGTAGCAATAATCTCTGCTAAATCTCGACGTGATACTTTGGCAACATCGTCATGTTTAGCTAGTAATGTTAGTTCTTCAGTTTCTAAACCTATTTTAATTTTCCCGTTAATTAAGGCAACGGTTGCAGGGATTGCGCCATTATTTCTAATTATTTGTTCAACATTTTTAGCCATCTCAACATTTTGTGGATAGGGCATGCCATGTGAAATAATAGTCGATTCTAAAGCCACTATAGGTTTATTACTATCTTTGGCTTGTTGTACTTCTTGTGAAAATTCAATGTATTGTTTCATCTTTATATTCCTCCAAATCTCTAAATATTTGTTTTTTATCTAAATTTTGACGAACAGTATAATTCGTTTCTATCGTTTTCCTCGCATTTATCATGCCAACATTTAGTATGTCATCTATACCTAGACCATTCAGCCAACTGAAGACCACTGCACTAGAAAATGAATCACCTGCTCCTGTCACATCTACAACCTCTTTTGAACTAAGAACGGGTTTAATGATTTCTGTTTTTTTATCTTTATAGATAAGTTCTTGAACTCCGTTTGTGATTATCACTTTAGAGACGCCAGCATCTATCCATTTTTGTGCAGCCTTTTTCATATCATTTATGTTTTGGATTTCCATATTGAAATAAGTTTCTGTTTCATCTCGATTAATAATAAGCCAGTCTATTGCATGTAATGAATCAGGCATATGCTTCATCTTGGGTGATGAAACAGGTATAATTACTAGTTTGATGTTGTGCTTCTCAGAATATGCGCACAGAAAATCAATTGCAGGTTTACTTAAATTTAAATCTGCGACAATACATTTGGCTTTAACTAGTAAATGTGTTCGCTTAATTAAAAATTCGGGCGTGATATAGTCGTATACTTCCATATCAGCTAAGCCGTATTGCATATTACCATCATTGTCTATGAGTGCAGTGTAAGAACCTGTGTTTGCATTTTCTATTTGTTGCACGTGATCTAGGTTCATGAAAGGGCTTGATAATTTATGTATCATGTCCCACTCACTGTCATTACCACTGGTAGATAAAAATGCTACGGTTTCACCCATTCGACCAAGATTTTCTGCAATATTTCTAGCTACACCACCTACAGAACGTGTAGAAGTTACAGGATTGGAAGTTTCTAGTTGCAATGTATGATGGACATAAAACTTTCTGTCTAAGTTAGCAGCACCGATACATACAATAGGATAATTTTCGTTTAAAACATAAGCTTTACCTAAGACGTATTCTTTGCGTATTAATCCTGAAATAATATTAGCTACTGCGGGTCTTGATAAACCAATTGATAATGCTAATTCTTGTTGAGAAATAAATGGATTGTCTTGTATGCGTTTCAAAACCTCTCTTTCATTACTATTCATTGATGAGACCTCCTTTTGATAAAATTTAAACAATTGTTTGAAAATAAACTTTTGTTTGAATTCAAGCGAATCTTAGCATGTAATTTTACATTTGTATACGCTTACAAATTAATGTTGCGAAAATTGTGATAATTATAATAGGGATCTGTCACACATTTGAAATAAGTTTAAACATTGATATATGAAGGTTTTAATGGTGATTGTATTTTTATAAAATAATCCTATTATTTTAATTTTTGAAAATTATTTTCAAACGCAATCGACGTTTACTTTTGGGGAGTATAAATGAAACTGAACTGACTTTATCGATATCAAATATTAAACACTAAATGAAGAGAGTTCTATAAAATTGTAAAAAATTAAAATTATCTGAAATTAAAAAAAATATTATCTTATCGATGAAAATCTATTGACTAAATAGTGGGATAGGACTAAACTGATTTTAATCCGATAAGAATAATATGAATAGAGGGCGAGAAATGAAAAAATTATTAATGGTATTGATTACTTTAATTGTGGCAGTGGGACTAGCAGCATGTGGTAATGACTCTTCAAGCAAAAAAGATAGCGATAGTAAAAGCAAAACAGCTAGTGAAGATAAAACATTTGTCGTAGGAACAGAAGGAACTTATGCACCTTTTTCGTTTCACGATAAGAATGATAAATTAACTGGCTATGATATAGATGTAGTGAAAGCAGTAGCTAAAGAAATGGACTATAAAGTTAAATTTAAAGAAACTCAATGGGATTCAATGTTTGCAGGATTAGATTCAGGCAGATTTAATGTTGTAGCTAACCAAGTTGGTATTAACGATGAACGTAAAGAAAAATATAAATTCTCTGAACCTTACACTTATTCACAAGGTGTATTAGTAGTAAATAAAGATAATACAGATATCAAATCATTTGATGATGTTAAAGGTAAGAAATTAGCACAAACATTTACTTCAAACTATGGTAAATTAGCAAAATCTAAAGGTGCAGAACTTACAAAAGTTGATGGCTTCAACCAAGCGATGGATTTATTACAATCAAATCGAGTAGAGGGTACGTTTAACGATAATATCTCTTACTTAGATTATAAAAAACAAAAACCTAACGCTAAAGTAAAAGCGATTGAAGGTAATGCTGAAAAGAGTCAATCTGCTTTAACTTTCAGTAAGAAAGAAGACGACAAAACAATTAAAGAAGTTAATAAAGCAATGAAAAAATTAAAAGATAATGGTGAATTAGCAAAAATAAGCGAAAAATGGTTTGGTGACGATGTTTCTAAACCTTAATTCAGAACAACAACATGCATTAGATGCAGCCGGACAAGCATTTATGCCAATGCTTGAAGGATTGGTGAAATTTTCAATTCCTATCACATTAGTAACTTTTGTATTAGGATTGGTTATAGCACTTGTAGCTGCATTAATGCGTATATCAACAAGCCGTATTCTCAGAGGGATTGCACGTTTTTATATTTCAATCATTAGAGGAACACCGATGATTGTACAATTATTCATTATCTTTTATGGTATCCCTGAACTCGGCAGACTATTAACTAACAACTCAGAAAATCAATGGACGTTAGCACCAGTAATAGCTGCAATTATTGGTCTATCTTTAAATGTAGGCGCGTATGCTTCTGAAATTATTCGTGGAGGTATCATGTCTATTCCAAAAGGCCAGACAGAAGCAGCGTATTCAATTGGTATGAATTACCGTCAAACGATTCAACGTATCATACTACCACAAGCAATAAGAGTTTCTGTGCCTGCGCTAGGTAATACGTTCCTAAGTTTAATTAAAGATACGTCGTTACTCGGTTTTATACTTGTTGCTGAAATGTTTAGAAAAGCACAAGAAGTTGCGTCGACGACTTATGAATATTTAACAATTTATCTACTCGTTGCACTTATGTACTGGGTTGTATGTTTTATTATTTCAATCGTCCAGAACTTTTACGAATCTTATCTTGAAAGAGGGTATCGTTCATGATTGAATTGCAAAATATAAAGAAAACATTTAATGATAAAAAAGTGATTAAAGGTATTGATTTAAAAGTTGATCAAGGAGAAGTAGTTACCTTTATTGGACGCTCAGGTTCTGGTAAAACGACTCTGTTACGAATGATCAACGCACTAGAATTACCGACAGAAGGCGCTGTTTACGTCAATAGTGAAACTTATGACAATAAAGATAAAAAATCACAAATTAAAGTACGCAGGCAGTCGGGTATGGTTTTTCAAAGTTATAATCTCTTTCCGCATAAAACGGCATTAGAAAATGTCATGGAAGGACTAATTACTGTTAAGAAAATGAAAAAGGCTGAGGCGCAACAACAAGCGCTAGTGCTTTTAGAGAAAGTAGACTTAACAGCTGTAAAAGACCAAAGGCCTAATGCGTTATCTGGTGGACAACAACAACGTGTAGCGATTGCGAGAGCTTTGGCGATGAACCCAAAAGTTATGCTCTTTGATGAACCTACCTCTGCATTAGATCCAGAGCTAGTAAACGATGTATTACGTGTAATTAAAGACCTAGCAAATGAAGGAATGACTATGATTATAGTTACGCATGAGATGCGTTTTGCGAAGGAAGTTTCAAATAAAATTGTGTTTATTCATGATGGTGTTATTGGGGAGTCAGGTGCACCTGAACAAATTTTTAATCACCCACAAACAACAGAGTTGCAACGCTTTTTGAATATGCTTAGAGAAGCGTAAAATAAATAATGTTTGAATGAGACGGAAGCTAAATAGCTGAAGTCTCATTTTTTATTTTTAAAAAGTAATTATTATAAAATGTATCGACCATACAAATGTCACTATATAATTTATTTACAGAAGATAATTTTTTTGATGTGCAACTTTTCGTATTAGTAGGCGAAGAAGATTACACATCTACAAGTGTAAGAAAGCGATTACAATATAAATGTAAGGAGGTTGCTAATATGTTAAGCAAGAGGCAGTATCATATTTTGACGTTCATTATTGAACGAGAGACTTTTGTGCAAATTCATAATTTAGCAACACATTTCAATGTTTCAGAGAGAACCATTCAATATGATCTTGAATACATTGAAGATATGGCGAGTAAATTAGCTTTAACGATTCAAAGAAACAAATATGATGGTATTAAAATCACAACATCATCAGAACAACTAAAGGCTGTAGAACCTCAATATTTGTCAACGTCTATACATTATTCCAAAGACGAACGGTTGTTGTATATTACTTTAAAGCTCTTTGAATCTACAACACCAACTGCTTCACAAGTACTGGCAACCATGGTTTCAGTGACTCGACGTACGATAGTGGAAGATTTAAAACGTGTACAGCAATGGCTCGAGGAACACGATTTACAGTTGAAATATGAGAAGAATAAAGGGTTCTTAATTAAGGGCGATGAAAATGCCTATCGTAAGGCATATGCAGAAATGGTTCATGAATATTTTCAAACACATACGCATCAAATGGGCCATCATTTATTCTCAAATCATGAATTAGAACAAATTCGCTTAAGTGTAGCTTCGGTGTTGATTGATGCAAATTATCAACTCGTACAGAGTGCAATTGATGGATTGATTTACCACATTTTAATTGCGATTCATCGGGCGAATGAGGATTTTATTTTTGAGATTCCGGATAAAGAATATAAAAAGTTACAGAAGACAGAACAATTTCAAATAGCCTTAAAAATTAAAGCGCAATTAGAACAGATTTTTAAGCTTCATTTTCCAAAAAGTGAAGCTGCTTTTATTACTTTACATTTGCTAGGCGCAAAGACTTCAGAAGTAAATCGGTATCATCGTGAAATAGACGATTTGGATATTTTAACGGAACAACTGATTGAGCGAATGAGTGGAGACTTGGGATTAGATTTAATGTCAGATAGTAAATTGTTATACGGTTTGGTTGTTCATTTAAGACCAGCAATTCATAGGCTGAAATTTGATATGACACATGACAATCCTTTGAAAGAAGAAATTATCTTGCAATACAAGCAACTGATTGAAGGTATAAAAAAGCATATATGGGGCATTGAAGAAACTTATAATATTGAGTTTGATGATAATGAACTAACTTATATAACCTTGCATTTTGCCTCAGCAATTGAGCGTATTTCGACTGTGACAACAAATAAAATTAAAGTTGTATTGCTATGTGGTTCTGGGGTAGGTACTTCACAACTATTAAAAAGTAGAATCGGTCACATTTATCCAGAACTCGAGGTAGTTGATGCTTATTCTATATATGAAATAGATGAAAGTATGCTAAAGCATGAAGGGATTGATTACATTATATCTACAGTCCCTTTCAATCAAGTAACAGTACCTGTGATTAGAGTTTCACCATTTTTAGATAAAAATGATCGTATCCAATTAAATGAAATTATTAATCACTCTAGAGAACAATACATTGATGATTTACGTGGTATTGGTCCTACTCTAGAACAGGTGTTACCACAATCCAGAATATTAACGCAGCAACCAGTACTTGCACGTGATGATGCGATTAAACAAGCTGTATCCACGCTAGAAAAAGATGGCGTAGTGGACAAAGCATATGCGACTGATATCATCCAACAATTGGATACGTTTGGTCCTTATATGGTCATTAGTCCTCATATCGCATTGATTCATGCAAAGCATGATCATGTACAACAACCAGTGGGCTTTAGTTTGATCCAATATGAAAATGGTGTTCATTTTTCACATGATCAATATGACCCGGTGTATATAGTCATTACTTTAGCTACAGCACAACCTCAAATCCATCTAAATGCGTTGCGGCAACTAAGTACACTAATTATGGATGAAGCAGCAAGAGAGGCTGTGTTTTCAGGAGATATAACAGCTATTATGGAACATATTAAGCATGTAAGCCAACTGTAAGGAGAGGATATAGATGAGTTTGGAAATACTGTCTGCAGATAAGATACAAATATTAGATAAAGTAGAAACATGGGAACAAGCAATAACAATAGCTGCAAATCCCTTACTTACACAAGATTATTTTGCACCAAGTTATGTTACAGCAATGATTGACAGTGTGAAAGAATTAGGACCTTATATCGTAATTGCACCAGAAATTGCAATTGCTCATGCAAGGCCTAATGATGATGTGAAACACATTGGTTTAAGTTTATTAAAATTAAATGAACATATTAATTTTTCTGAAGAAGGACACTTTGCATCACTTATATTTGTACTTAGTGCTATAGATAATGATGGCCATTTGGCAATTTTAAGAAATTTAGCAACTAAATTAGGTGATCAAGATATAGTAAATCAATTATTAGCAGCTCAAGAAGTCAATGAAATAGTAAATATATTTAAAGGAGAATGATGAAAATGAAAATTTTAGTAGTTTGTGGTCACGGTCTAGGAAGTAGTTTTATGGTGGAAATGAATGCGCAAGAAGCGTTGAAAAATATAAATGCGTCATCCGATATTAAAGTGGAACACAGTGATGTGATGAGTGCTAGCCCTGATATGGCTGATTTATTTATTTGTGGTAGAGACTTAGAGGAAAATACTAAAAATCTAGGCGACGTCATTGTATTAGATAACATTTTAGATAAAGAAGAATTACAACAAAAATTAAAGGATAAATTAAGTGAATTGAATATCTTATAAATAAAATTTAAGGGGGCAGTAAAATGAAACCAATACTTGATTTTATTGTTGATGTATTGAGTCAACCTGCGATATTAGTTGCATTAATTGCTTTTATAGGGTTGATTATGCAGAAGAAATCGGCGACAGATATTACATCTGGAACAATTAAAACAATTCTCGGATTTTTAGTGTTAAGCGCAGGTGCAAATGTGGTAACACAATCACTCGAACCATTTGGGAAAATATTTCAACATGCATTTGGTGTGCAAGGTGTAGTACCAAATAATGAAGCGATTATATCAATTGCATTAGAACAATATGGTACAACTGCAGCACTAATAATGGTATTCGGTATGATTGTAAATATTATTATTGCACGTATTACTAACTTAAAATATATCTTTTTAACTGGTCATCATACCTTTTATATGGCAGCATTTTTAGCAATATTATTATCTGTCGGCAATATTACCGGTACATTAACAGTAATTGTCGGAGCGATTATCTTAGGATTGATAATGGCGATATTACCGGCTTTGGCACATCCTACGATGAAACAAATTACTGGTAATAACCAAGTTGCTCTAGGTCATTTTGGGACGATAAGTTATTGGGCAGCAGGAGAAGTTGGGAAACTATTTAAAGGTAAATCAAAGTCTACAGAAGAAATTAATTTTCCGAAAGGTTTAAGCTTTTTAAGAGAAAGTACGATTAGTATTTCTTTAACAATGACATTATTGTATTTTGTTGCAGCATTATTTGCGGGACCAACTTATGTACATAGTGAGATTAGCAATGGGCAAAACTTTATTGTATTTTCACTAATACAAGGTGTGACTTTTGCAGCAGGTGTATTTATTATATTAACGGGCGTACGTTTAATTTTAGCTGAAATAGTACCAGCATTTAAAGGTATTTCAGAGAAATTGGTACCGAATACAAAGCCAGCTTTAGACTGTCCGATTGTCTTCCCGTATGCACAAAACGCTGTGTTAATAGGATTCTTTGTTAGCTTTATAGTGGGAGTAATTGGCATGTTTATCTTGTTCTTATTTGGTGGCGTCGTGATACTTCCAGGTGTTGTTGCACACTTCTTCTTAGGTGCAACTGCAGGTGTCTTTGGTAATGCAAGAGGCGGTATTAAAGGTGCAGTTGCAGGGTCTGCTTTAAATGGATTATTGATTACGTTCTTGCCATTACTGTTTTTACCTTTCTTAGGAGACTTAGGTGGCGCAGCGACGACATTCTCCGATACAGACTTCTTAGTTGTAGGTATTGTATTTGGAAATATCGCGAAATTCCTTGGTCTAATTGGCATCATAATTCTAATTTTAGTAGTTGCAGTTTTGGCTATCATTTTACAAAAACGTACAAATGAAAAAGAAGCAAAAGAATAGTAGTAGAAATTATAATAAAATAGTATATATTTTAAGGTGAGTGGGACAAAAAGCTAATTTGTTTGGAAAAGTTTTACCTTCCGCGTTAGCTATGCAATATAATGATAACAGTTGAGACAATTAATGAACTGTACCCATCCTAATAGGCTACTAATTAGCACAACCTAATAGCCCGTTTCATAGTATAGATGTGAAACGGGCTATTTTTTTATGTTATTTGATTAGTAATATAAAACTATGATGCTAGTTCCAATGTTTCTTCAATGGTCCATAACTACCAAATATTGGGTCTGTATTAGGTATGGAGACATTTTCAATATTATATAAATTTTGAGGACGCTCGCTTGCTTTACCAACACAAATATCATATGACTGACTATGGGGATAGGCGCCCATGACTGTAAAGTCACTACTTTGACTTAACAGTTTGTGACCAGTACCAGCTGGTAATATTAAAGCATCACCCTTTGTAATTTTAATAGGAGTACCACTTCTACCTCCTAGCATTAATTGAGCGTTTCCATTGATAACCAATAAGACTTCATGTGAATTACTGTGATAATGATGATAAGGGAAAATACCGCCTTCCCAAGTATTACCCCATTGATTTGTGGATAATATATGACTTAAATCATCAGTCTCTGAAAATACGTTTTGATAAACTAAAACAACTAAATAAGGGTTGTTAGGTATTTGCCCATCATCATCAAAATTTAATGTGTTAATTGTAATTTCTTGTGGTTGTTTCAAGTTTAAACACCTCTTTGTTTTTAACAGTATTAATTATAGTTGTATCATAGAAGTGTAAAATTTATTCTTTGTAATATACAAACTGACTTGTAGTTGCAAGTAAATCACCATCATGACTCCATATTTCTCCTGTTTGATCGAAGAAACCATTAAAAAATTTAAGCGCACGTGTATGTCCAAGTAGCGGCTGGCTTCCATTGTTCTTTAAAGTCTTAGAATTAGCATGGAAGTATATAGTGAGTGATACTGTGCCGATAGGAACGAACGCTTTACGGCGTACATAGATACGTGGAAAGAATGCATCGCATATAGACGCAAGAGATAAAAAATCTAAATCTCTATTAGGTTTGTCTTTGATCCATTGTAACGTTACAGAATCTGGTTGTTCGGTAGGATTCATTGCTAGTGGCGCACCTTTAATTATTCTGATGTCATAGTTTTGTGCCCATGGAGGCGCACTTTCTAATGCTGTAAGTGTTACTTCGTCTGCAGGTGGAACATCAGGAAAGGATAGTTCAGTTGATGACCATGTATCTCGGCGTCTAGCAGTAACTGCTGTTCCAGTAATAACGGTTTTATCATTCTGTTTTAGCTCTATATACCAGTGTTGCGTTGAACGATTCGTTCTCGATGGATAGGCAATTATACTGAAAATTGCTTCTTGTATAGGAGCAGCATAGTTTATTGTTAGAGAGATAGGCTCTCCTAAAATTTCATCATGTTCTAAAACTGCGCGTAATAATGTGGATGCTATAACACCACCGAATGGCCCAATCATATTCCCATAGGCGCTAGAAGTATGTCCTGAATATACACCTGGTTTCTGGTGTGTAAGTTGAGTTGCTAAATCAAAAGGATGCTGTGGTTGATTAGATTGCATAGCGAACGCCTCCGTTTTTTTAATAAGTTATTCAAATAGTTTAAATAAAATACTTACAGTATGTTGATATTAAAAAAATCAAAAATTTAGGAGGTGCACAGTAAGTAAAGTTAAAAACTCGCTTCTGTCACGCTCCTATATGTGTAGAGGTTTACTGTAGCATTTCTTTATATACGCTATGATTTTGATAAACACTAGTAAGCAGTGGTGCTTCTAAATTGTAATGTGCTGCTAATTGTAATAAATAACCTTGTAAATGGTCGGTTTCAATATTGAGTCCCTTTTCCATATCACGTTGCATGGAAGTTTTGAAATGATAAGATAATTGATTTAGGGATTGCATGTATTTAGAAACAATTTGATCAGATATGGGTGCATTGTGTTTACGCATAATAGTAGCAGCCTCATTGTATAAGGACTTAATAAATTCTGTACCACCTTCACTATCACGAATAGGTCCGATAGGTGCATGCATAAGTGTTGTTACGCCCGACAATACGGTAATCATTAAGTATTTATGCCACATACCTTGTTCGACATTTCTGTTGAGGATAAATTCAGCTTTTGTTCCTGAAAATGCTTGTTCAATATATTTAGTACGATTACTTTCAGTACCGTCTAACTCACCAAAAAAGAGTTTATCAAATTGACTGGTTTGGATAATCTCTCCAGTACTGTCAAGCGTTGTTTCTATAATGCAATAACCACCCATAATTTTATTTTTTCCAAAAGCGTTTTGTAATTTTGGAACGTGTGCAACGCCATTAAGTAGTGGAATAATTGAAGTGTTATGATCTATAAATGGTTTTAAATCTTCAATAGCATGCTCTAAGTGATAAGACTTTGATGATAATAGTACGATATCAAAAGGTTCGACACGATCATCTTTTGTGATGAGTTGTGGATTAAAATGATAATCGCCTTTTTCACTATGAATGGCTAAACCATTTCTCTCTAAATATGATTTTCGTTTGGGCCGAACTAAAAATGTAACATGCTTGCCAGCCTCAGCTAAGCGACCACCAAAATAACCACCAATTCCGCCAGCACCTAGTACTAATATGCGCATCTACAACAGCTCCTTAAAATATGTATAGTATATTTAATCTCTATATACCACTTTTCATTTCTTTCTACGCATTGAAAATTAAAATTCTTAGCTTTAATGTCTATCTATACTATCTATTTATATTATTGTAAAATGTTTAAAGTAAATAAAAATTGTACAATGTAAAAGTATGTTGTATATGAATTTTTAGGAGGATACAATGACATTTAAAAATGAAAAGAAATATCGATGGAAGGATATTAACGGGAAAGATTTTTTTCTACCAATCATTTATTTAGCTAGTATTTTATATTATCAATTATAATTTTAGTTATATTATGGGCAATTAATATAAGTTTAGGTGATAGGTACTTTAATGATGGAATTGATTCGTCGAGTTCCATTGCTTTGTTAATGGAAATTGCTGTATTTATATTTATTATGCTTATTTGGATATTGTTTCATAAAAATAGTTATAAAGTTGAATGGAAAAGTGGATTCAATAATATTAAAAAATACTGGAAACTTATTGTTGTTACATTTATTGTTATGTTTATATTTAAATTAATTTTTCCTGTATTAGTTGATGCGTTTGCACCTGAACAATGGAAGTTTGAAGAAACACAAAATGACTTATTGGTTCAACAAATGTTTAGTACACCATTCTCAACGGTGCTTGCGTTCTTTTCTATTGTAATTATTGCACCGGTTACTGAAGAATTTCTCTTCCGACACTTGGTAATTGGGGAATTAGGAAAGAAACTGAATTTTATAGTGATGTCAGTAATATCTGTATGTGTTTTTGCATCTCTACACGTAACAGAAGCGCAATCGCCATTAGAAATTGTTATGTATCTCGTTATCGCTATGGGGATTGTATTTATATATTTAAAAACACAACGCAGTTTAGCTACTGCTATAGCATTGCATGCATTAAATAATTTTATTGCATATGTAGCAATGGTTCTTCTGTAAATATAAATAGCTTTAAGAGATTGTTTTGTTTCACATGGAACAGAATTGATTTAATAGACGTATTATTTAGAATTTTCTAAAATTTCGTTGACTAAACATGAGCATAATGCTAGGATAAAAATAATGCAACTACATATTGATTTACTCTTATCAAGAGAGGTGGAGGGACGTGCCCTATGAAACCCAGCAACCATCGTTATACGAAATGGTGCTAATTCACAAAAAGTTATCTAACTTTTAGAGATGAGAGAAGGTTTATACTTTCTCTTATAAAATTAAGAGAAAGTATTTTTTTATTTAGTTTGAAATTTAAAAATTCATGAGGAGTGAAATAAATTATGAGGAGATTAATTGTTTTAGGCTCATTATTAATACTAACCATCGTGCTAGCGGCATGTGGCAATTCAAATGGTAAAGATACGGACAAAAAAATAACAATTGCAGCTTCACCAGCTCCACACGGTGAAGTATTGAAACATGCGAAAGAAGAAATGAAAAAACAAGGATATGATTTAGAAGTTAAAACAGTAAATGATTATAAAGTACCTAATAAACTATTAGATAAAGGTGATGTAGATGCCAATTTCTTCCAGCATACGCCATACTTAAAAGCAGAAAAGAAAGATCACAATTATGATATAGAAGAAGTTGGTAAAGTATTTACTACACCTATGGGTGTTTATAGTAAAAAATATAAAGATATTAAAGATATTCCAAAAGGTTCAACAATATACGTTTCTAACAATCCAGCTGAAGAGGGTAGATTCTTATCATTCTTTGTAGATAAAGGATTAATAAAGATTAAAAAAGGTGTTAGTATAGAAGATGCAAAATTTGAAGACATTGTAGAAAATAAAAAAGATTTGAAGTTTAATAATAAACAAGGGGCAGAATTCTTACCTAAGACATATGAAAGTAAGGAAGGTGCTGCAGTTATTATGAATTCAAACTATGCGCTAGATAATGGGTTAACGCCACATAAAGATGCTATCATTAGTGAAACTGAGTCATCACCGTTTGCGAATATCGTTGCTGTGAAAAAAGGACATAAAGATGACGAAAAGTATCAAGCACTTATAAAAGTACTACAATCTAAAGACATGAAGGAATTCATTAAGAAAGAATATGGTAAAGATGTAATTCCGTATGAAAAATAAATGATTATGAACACATATCAGTAATGAAAAAAAGGGGTGTAGTGTATGTCTAAACTAGGCATTGTTGGCTTAGGAAGAGTAGGTAGTCAAGTTTTAACAGATGTACAATATTTGAATTTATTTTCAGAGATTGTTTTGGTTGATGATAAAGATGAAATTGCAAGTGGAGAAGCTCTTGATCATAATCATTCACAAGGATTATTTAATACTGCACATATCAAGATTAAAGCTGGAGATTATCAAGATTTAGCAGATGCTGATTTTATTGTGGTTGCTGCGAGTGTACCAACAGATAAAAATGATGGCGATCGTACATTATTAGCACAAGGCAATCATGACATTATAAAAAATATTATGAGTCAAGTTTCTAAAGTAACGCAAGATGCAATCATTATTTTGATTTCTAACCCCGTGGATTCGATGGTATATTTTGCTAATCAAGTAGATTATCCATCAAATAAAATAATTGGAACAGGAACAGCTTTAGAAAGTTCAAGGTTCAGGACAATTATCGCTCATCATTACCACATCGATCCAAAAAATGTTGAGGCATTTGTTATTGGAGAACATGGAGAACATGCAATACCTGTATGGAGTAAAGTTCGTATTCATGGTATGCCGCTAACAGAATATGAAGCGTTAAGCAATAGTCCAGAAATTGATAAAGCGCATATAACATCTATTATTAATGAGGTATCTATGGATGTCTTTTATCAAAAAGGTTGGACTAATGCTGCTATCTCAAGAGTTACAACCTCATTGATACAAACGATTGCGCTGGATCAACGTACTATTATTCCACTGACTTCAATCAGTAAAGAATATGACTTAACGGATGGTGCATTTAGTTTACCTACGTTAGTTGATTGCTCTGGTATAGTTCAGAGATTTGAAATAACTCTAGATGAACATGAATTACAACAGCTTAAGGAAGCTTACGAGTATATTAGAGAGACTATCCGCACATCTGAAAAATAAAATAAAATAAAAAATAATTTAAACACCAATTCATTAGATGATGTCTTTTGAATTGGTGTTTTTTTTGTTGTGTCTTTATTCCGAAAGTTGATTAAATAACTAAAATATAATGTGATTAAAAAACTTTAGATATATTATAAATATTATTTAAATAATCTGATATGAAATGTTAACATTTTGTAAATATTAATAAATGGTGATAAATATTGTTGAACAAAATTAAAAAAGTACTATAATGTAAAAATAAAAATAGTATAAAAGGTTTTAAAGGATTTATTGATTTAACTTCATCATTGGACATCAAGACGTATTACTAAAATGATTTGGAGCCCAATAGTGATGGATTAATTTTATTCATTTGCTAGGAGGAAGAGGTATGGAAGAAATAAGAGAAGTATTACCAATACAGAAATATCGTTATCAAAACTTTCAAAGTGATTCAGTTTCTAAAAAATCAATAGCATAAGCAAATGTTTAAATGTGATAAACACTTTCGAGATTTCAAAATTTTGTTTGTGTTTATGATTTAAGGCATTTGCTTTTTATTATGTCATTATTCCAAAAGTTGCTTAAATAATAGGTAATAGCTACAATGAATTTAAATATTAAATCATCTTTGAGCAAGAGTGGAAATACGGGAAAGCGCGGTGCAATGATGTTAGAAAGACATGCCAAACTCATAAGATTGTTACTCAATAACAGTAATCATTTTTTAAGCGCAGATGAAATAGCAAATTACTTAAACGTCTCTAATAGAACAGTGAGGAACGATATTAAATACATTAATGTTGAAGTGTTATCGGCACTAATTGTCAGTATCAAAGGTCGAGGTTTCAAGGTGAACCAAGACCTATATAGTATAGAATATATAGAGGAAATCGTTTCTTATTTTACAAATAAAGAAAGCGAATTACTTCTAAAATTGGGTTATCATATCTTAATGCATCAACAACCCACAACTTTAGATTCATTAGCACATCACTTTAATTTATCTAAATCAGAAGTTAGTGATTATTTAATGCGTGTTCAGTCGTGGTGCAATTCATTTGATATTATTATTAACCTAACTAAGAAAAAAGGTGTCACTGTAAACGGAAACGAAATGAATATTAGAAATGCGATTCTACACTTAAATCAATTATCTTCAAAAAATAAAACGGTTGATGATGTGATATTAGATGAAATACCTAAGGCACATAGCGAGATCATTAGTAAAATTATTGAACGTAACTTAAATGCACATCATATACAAACTTCTAAAATAAGAATAAAGCAATTACTCATACACTTAATTATTATAATTAAACGTAAAAACGATGACGGCTATTCATGGGTAGTCGATAAATCCTCTTACAAAATCGCACAACAATGTATTACAGATATCAATTCGGAATTAGGTTATCAACTTTCAGATGAAACTGCGCAACTTCTATCATTTTTTATTAGCTATTATTTTAATAAATACGATTTAGGGTTTGAACAAATCTTTGTTAAAAGTTATATCGATCGCATGATTCATCAGATGGAGAAAAATGTAGGAGTAGATTTTACAGAAGATCTAGAACTACGCGACAATCTATATGCACATTTCAGCAGAACTTACTTACGAATAGTAAAGAATGTTTATATTAATAATCCTTTAACTGAAGATATTAAAAAGTATTATCCGTTTGTGTTTAATGTATTGTATGAGACAGTAAGTCATCTTGCAAAAGATGCAAAAATAAATTTAGTTGAAGATGAAATTGCATTTTTGGCGTTACATTTTCAATCTTCCATAGATCGTCGTAAAAAAGATTCGTTTAATATTGTTATCACTTGTTATTATGGATTAGGAATTTCTAGTTTATTAGAAGCGAAAATTAAAAATATAGATGACAGTATTCATATAGTAGATACATTAAAAATAGAAGATATTAATGATTATAACTTTAGCAATATTGATGCTCTGGTATCTACTCATTCTATCGAAGATACACAACTGCCTAATGATTTAACTTGCATAGAAGTATCTCCTCTATTTTCAGAGGAGGATGAAAATAAAATTGCTTCAGCTTTAAACAGTAAGCAAAATCCTGTATTACATCAAACTGAATTAGCTTCAATTCAGTTTAGTGTATGCTCAGATAAACAGGAACAAGTGGTTGCAAGTTATGTTTTTGAACAGGCTCAAAAGATTTTGGAAAACAATCATGCAGTCACCAAAGATTACATGAAAAGTGCGTTGGAAAGAGAAAAATTTTCTTCTACGTATATTGGTAACGGGATGAGTATGCCACATGGTGATCCAGAAAAAGTATTAAAATCACATGTAATTATTTTCAAAAATATGCAAGGTTATATCTGGAAACAAAATAAAGCTAAGCTTGTTTTTTTCTTAGCAATTACAGAACAAGACATTCCTATAATGAAGAAAATTATTCATACTATTGCTAAATTGGATGAAAATACCGTAGATCAATTGTTAGTACTTGAAGATCAAAGTTTAAAAAAGAAAATCATACACTTAATTAAAGAATAATTGCCACTAGTAACGGCAATTATTCTTTTTTATACTCTTGTGAATGCGCTTACAATTTATTTGAGGAGGATGAAGGTTATGAAAATTTTAGCGATTACGTCGTGCCCAAATGGGATTGCGCACACGTATATGGCCCAAGAAAAATTGGAACAAGCTGCCAAAGATATGGGCGTACATATCAAGGTTGAAACACAAGGTGGTGTAGGTGCAGAAAATGTCTTAACAACAAAAGAAATTAAAGAAGCGGACGGGATTATTATTGCAGCAGATCGCCAAGTAGATTTATCAAGATTTGATGGGAAGTTATTAATTAATGAAAGTGTTAGAGAAGGTATTCATAAACCGGAAGTATTGATTCAACGTATTATTGATAAGGATGCTCATATCCATCATGTAACTGATGGAGCAAGTCAGTCTAGACAAGAAGATAAGCCCAAAACCGGTATTCAGATGATTTATCAGCATTTAATGAATGGTGTATCGTTTATGGTTCCTTTTATCGTTGTAGGTGGCTTGTTAATGGCGATTGCACTGACGATTGGTGGGGAAGCAACTTCAAAAGGTTTAGTGATTCCAGATGATTCATTTTGGAAATCAGTTGAAAATATAGGCAATTTAGCTTTCAGTTTTATGGTGCCTATATTGGCTGGTTACATCGCAGTGAGTATTGCTGACAAACCTGGACTTGTACCAGGTATGATTGGTGGCGCAATAGCTGCTGACGGTAGCTTCTACGGTAGTGATGCTGGAGCTGGATTTTTAGGTGGTATTGTTGCTGGTTTTATAGCAGGTTACATTGCGAAATGGATTAAAAATGTAAAAATACCAAAAGTAATGGCGCCCATTATGCCGATTATAATAATTCCTATTATCTCATCACTCATTGTGGGATTGATATTCATATTCTTAATTGGTGCACCAATAGCGAGTATCTTTGAAGCGTTGACAACTTGGTTGAAAGGTATGCAAGGTACTAACATTGTAATCTTAGCATTAATTATAGGAGCGATGATTGCATTTGATATGGGAGGACCTGTAAATAAAGTTGCTTTCTTATTTGGTTCAGCGCTAATTGCTGAAGGTAACTATGCTGTAATGGGAATGGTTGCAGTAGCAGTTTGTACACCGCCTATTGGTTTAGGTTTAGCTACGTTTATTAATAAACGCAAATTTAATAAAGGTGAAGTGGAAATGGGAAAAGCTTCATTTACTATGGGATTATTTGGTATTACAGAAGGTGCTATTCCGTTCGCTGCACAAGATCCATTAAGAATTATTCCATCCAATATGGTAGGGGCAATGGTAGCAGCAGCTATTGCAGCAATAGGTGGTGTAGGCGATAGAGTGGCTCATGGCGGTCCGATTGTAGCTGTTTTAGGTGGTATAGATCAGATTTTATGGTTCTTTATTGCTGTGATAGTTGGAAGTCTTGTCACGATGAGTTCGGTGCTGTTTTTAAGAAAAAAAACACCAGCATTAGCTATTGATACTAATGGTATTGCAACAGGAATGGCAACCGAACAACAAGATAACGAATCAGAAGCCAGTGCTACAACACATACTACAACAAATATAAATAAAGAAAAAACAACTGAGCAGATAAATAACACAGTTGATGTATTTGATAAAAATGTTATTAAAATAGTTGATAAGAAAAATACAAGAGACGAAGCGATAGACGATCTCATAGATCAACTAGATAAGAATGATTATATTACGGATAAAAAAGAATTGAAAGACACTGTGCTAAAACGTGAAGCAGAAGCAACGACAGCAATTGGGATGCATGTTGCAATACCTCACGCAAAATCATCAGCAGTGAAACAACCTGTTGTCGCTGTAATGAATAATAAACATGGTATCGACTGGGAGAGTTTAGATGGCACATTGCCTAATATTGTATTTCTAATTGCAGTACCTAACGATAGCAGCGATACACATTTAAAACTGTTACAAAGACTATCACGAACATTAATGGACGACAATATTCGCAAGCAGTTAATTGAAGCAACACAAACTCAACAAATGTACGACTTACTTAAAGAAATATAAGTGGGAGGTAGGAATAAATGCCATTATTATTAAAACCTGTTTTTCAAGAAAGAATATGGGGAGGCAATGCACTTAAAGCATTTAACTATGATATACCTAATGATCATACTGGAGAATGTTGGGCGATATCAGCACATCCGAACGGTCCAAACATTATTGAGAATGGACGTCATAAAGGTAAAACATTAGATGAAGTTTGGGCAGAAGACAAAGTATTATTTGGAAATCCTACAGAAGATAAGTTTCCATTATTAACTAAAATATTAGATGCAAATGATAATTTGTCAGTACAAGTACATCCAGATAATACGTATGCGCAAAAGTATGAAGGTGAATATGGTAAGACTGAATGTTGGTATATCTTAGATGCAAAAGAAGATGCAGAAATTATTTACGGTGTAAATGCACAGAATCAAAATGAGTTAAATCAAATGATTGATAACAAACAATTCGATGCATTATTCAAATCAGTTAAAGTACAAGCAGGAGACTTCTTCTATGTGCCAGCGGGTACCGTGCACGCAATAGGAGAAGGGATATTAATCCTAGAGACACAACAATCTTCTGATACTACTTACCGCATTTATGATTACGATAGAACTGATAAGGATGGCAATAAAAGAGCGCTTCATTTAGAAGAAAGCAAAGAGGTAATTGACCTTTCGGCTAGCTCACCCAATACATCAGCTAAGCATGAAATGATTCAAGGTCAGGATTATACGCAATTTGTATCTAATACGTTCTTTACAGTGGAAAGATGGATAATCAATGGTCATTTAACTTATACAAAACCACAATCATATTGTCTAGTATCTATTGTAGAGGGCAATGGCGAAGTTACGGTAAATAATGAAACTATTACTTTAGAAAAAGGGGCACATTTTATACTGACGACTGAGGATGAAGAAATAACATTTAAAGGTGAGATGACATTTATCGTTAGCTATGTATAAAAAAAGTTAAAGGCGAGATAATTTTAGTTATCTCTGCCTATCTATGTAATCATAGGAGGTAATTACCATGCTGAAAATTTGTACAGATATAGGTGGAACAAAGACAATTGTAGGTTTGATTAATGAAGATTTAGAAATTATAGAGAGCCATAAATTTGAAACGTATATAGATAATCCTGAACAACAGTTTACTGAAATAATCAATATAGCTAACACTTACTTAAAAAGTGTTGAACATGTGGATGATAAAGTACTAAATATTGCTATGCCTGGGCCGTGTGATTATACTCAGGGTGTTTTTTTAAATCCTCCTAATTTGCAAAGATACAATGGCTTTAATGCAGGTAAATTCATCACTGAACATAGTTCATTCAAACCATGTTTTGTAAATGATACGGATGCTGCTATATTAGCAGAACAACGCTATGTTTCATCGAGCACAAAAGATTTTATATATTTAACTATAAGTACAGGTGTTGGCATGGCATATATGAGAAATGGCAGGCTAGTTTCTGGTAGCGATGGTAATTTCGGTGAGATTGGTCATACAATTATTAAAGACAATAGTGACTACCTATGCCCTGTTTGTAGACAATATGGTTGCGTCGAAAATGAAATTTCTGGACTAGCAATAAGTAGAAAAGCAGGTGTATTGCTTAATAAAGAAGTTAGTACGAGAGAAGCAATAGAACTATATAATGCAGGAGAAAATAAGCAAATCGTACAGATGATAGAAGAAGTAATAGATTTAACACAAAAGTTATGCACGAACCTATATAGTATCTTCAACGTATATGATATCGTACTTGGAGGTGGTGTAACACAAAGTTCATTACCTTATAAAGCGCGAATTGAAGCATATGCACAAAAACATCACTTGATTCAAAATAGAGAAATAGTAGTCAGAATAAGTGATTTAGATGCGAATGTGCTAACGGGGCTTTATTTTGTGAACAAAAATAAATAAAGGCTTTCTAGTGTCTATGGGAGTGGTACAGAAATCTATTTTTGATGAAAAGGTTCTGTTCTCTCTCCGAGGCAAGGGAGACTAGAGTTGAAAAACATCTTTTAAAGGCTTTTTCAACTCTAGTCATCTTTACCATTATAATGAGTTGAGACAGAAACATTATTTATATTTCAATCACATGCGCACTGTGGAAATTTTTATAATTTGTTTCTTTTCACTAATAATAATTTACGGATATTGAGTGTTTTCGATAACTGGTCAGAAAGTAACAGGCCTAGAGCAATTGATCCAGCAATCAAAATAGCACGAATAAATGTATTTGTAGCATCTGTGAAATTGAGCGTCACAAGTTGCTGGGTCGCTCTAAAGGCAATGCTACCAGGGACCAAAGGTATAATACCAGGAATCATAAATAACACAACTGGTGCTTTATAAACACGACTTAAGATATGTGCTATTAAACCTAGTGTTAAACTTCCTAACAAACTTGTGTATATACTATCCATATGAAAGTTTCTTTCTAAAATAAAAGTTATGGAATAACCCATAGCGCCAGCCAATCCGGCAGGTAAGAATATTTTTCTAGGTGCATCGTAAATCACATTGAAAAAGTAAGATGCACTGAAACTACATAGAAATGTGAATAGAATCGTCATTACGATCCCCCCTTTAAAAGATGAGATAAGCGATAGCAATGCCAGACCCTATAGCAAATGCGATTACAAGTGCTTCTAAGAACTTGGCTGTAAACATTAACATATGTCTTCCGAACAAATCTTGAATAGCTGTTGTTATTAGTACACCTGGAACTATTGGCATAACAGCTGCAATCATCGCTGGACCGAACATTTTATTGACATTAAATAAATTGGACCCCAAAATAACCAGCATACCAAGTACAAAAGAACCCACAAATTCAGGAATAAACATCGTCAATGATTTACTCTGCATATATTCAACAATTAAGAAACCAATTGACCCGGCAATAATTGTGGTGATTGCATCTGCCCAGGTTCCCCCTTGTAAATATAGAAAACTTAATGAAATTATTCCTGCAGCCATTACCTTTTTCCATAATGGAATACTTAAATTAGCGCGATCGATATTTTTTAATAGAATATAAGCCTGATCAATAGATAGTTGGTTACTGGTAAGCTGTCTAGAAATTGAATTAACTTGAAATATTTTTAATAAGTTGGTGCTGTTTTTGTTTATGCGTAATATACGTGTGTCATGTTCTTCGCTTAATGAAAAGTTGATGAACACATTAATTACATAACCTTGGCTATTATAATAGCCCATACAAATTGCGATGCGGCGCATGGTATCTTCTACTCTTGATACTTCAGCACCAGAGGAAAGTAGTATCTTTCCAGCTAATAGGATAACACTTACGGTTAACTTGTCTTTATTTTCACTCAAATGAACACCCCAACTTATGCGATTAATATGATTATTATCCCAATATTAATTTACAAATTCAATATGAAATATAAAGCATAGATAAAGGTATAGCGAATATAGAGGGGAGGCTTAGGTTTGTGTGAGGTCATAGTCCGAGGGAGTCTAAAAAGTTCATTGACTGGTGGATAGGAGGAACCTATGTATTGCACTTCACTATTCATTTTTACATATGATATATGATTAAGGCTGAGGCAATTAATTTGCCTCAGCCTTTTTAGTATTAACCTAGTTTTTAGTTTAGTTTTGTTTTGCATAAGTATCACTAAGAAAATTCCTACGTTAATTTTCAAGTGGTTAAAGGAATACAAAAGTAATCTTTTGCATAAGCATCACTAAGAAAATTGCTACGTCAATTTTCAAGTGGTTAGAGGAATACAAAAGTGTTCTTTTGCATAAGCATCACTAAGAAAATTGCTACGTTAATTTTCAAGTGTTTAAAGGAATACAAAAGTGTTCTTTTGCATAAGCATCACTAAGAAAATTCCTACGTTAATTTTCAAGTGATGCTTTAAAACCTTTTTCAAGGTCATTAATTATGTCATCAATATTTTCAGTTCCAACTGATAATCTTACAAGTTCTGGTACAACGCCTGAAGCTTGTTGTTCTTCAGGTGATAATTGTAAATGTGTAGTACTGGCAGGATGGATGATTAAAGATTTAGAATCCCCAACATTTGCTAAGTGAGAGAATAGATTTAAAGCATCAACAAATTTTGCAATATCTTCAACAGAACCATCTACACCAAATGTGAGCACTGCACCTTGACCATTGGGTAAATACTTTTGGGCAAGATCGTGATATTTATTGTTTTCTAATCCTGGATAATTCACCCAAGTTACGTTTGGATGTTGTTCTAAATATTGTGCAACACGCAAGGCGTTTTCAGAGTGTCTTTCTAAACGTAAATGTAAAGTTTCTAATCCTAATAAAAATTCATGAACGTTGAACGGTGACACTGCTGAACCTAAATCACGTAATAATTGTACACGTGCCTTCGTTATATAGGCTGCTTCTCCAACATCTTTAGCATATGAAATGCCATGATAACTTGAATCAGGTTCCACAAGGCCTGGGAATTTACCATTATCCCAATTGAAATTACCACTATCTACAATAACACCACCTATAGAAGTACCGTGACCACCTATAAATTTAGTTGCTGAATGTACAATAATATCTGCACCAAATTCAAAAGGACGTAGTAAATATGGTGTTGGGAAAGTATTATCCACAATTAAAGGGATGTTATTTTGATGGGCAACGTTTGCGACTGCTTCAATGTCTAACACATCAATTTTTGGATTACCTATAGTTTCAGCATAAACAGCTTTTGTTTTATCGGTAATAGCGTGTGCAAAATTTTCAACGTCACTTGGATCTACAAAATGAACTTTGATTCCTAATTTTTTAAAAGTAACATTTAGTAAATTATAAGTTCCTCCATACAAGTTAGAAGAAGCTACAATTTCGTCTCCAGATTCTACAATATTTAAGAGTGCTAAATGAATTGCAGCTTGTCCTGAAGACGTCGCTAAAGCTCCGATGCCACCTTCAAGTGCTGCAATACGTTCTTCAAAAACATTTTGCGTTGGGTTCATTATTCTAGTATAAATATTGCCAGGTTCTTCTAAAGCAAAAAGCTTTCTCGCATGTTCAGTATTATCAAATACATAACTAGAAGTCTGATAAATAGGAACTGCACGTGATTTTGAAAAATCATCTGTTACTTGACCGCCGTGGATGGAAAGTGTATCTAAATGCCAAGGGTTTTGAGTCATGATATAAATCCTCCTAAAATTAGAATTTTCTGATAATTTTCACTATACAAGAGCTTTTTAACCTTTTCAACCATTTCTTATTAAAAAAGTAAGAATTAATTCGTGTTTTTTACAATGTATTTAATCCAAAGAGGTTGCAAAGAGAAAAGAAATTGTTTATAATTCTTATCGTTATAGTAGGATATCGTGAAAAAGAATGGAAATGGTTAATTCATGGAGGAAAAAATGATTGGTTTTGACTTAATAGGAAACACACCGCTTGTACTTTTAAAATCATTTAGTAATAAAGACGTTCAAATTTATGCAAAGTTAGAACAGTTCAACCCTGGCGGTAGCATAAAAGATAGATTAGGGAAGCATTTAATCGAGGTAGCTTTGAAAGATAGTGCGATTCATGAGGGCGATACAGTAGTTGAAGCATCAGCTGGTAATACGGGCATCGGCGTTGCTCTTGCAGCCAACTATTATGGTCTAAATAGTGTAATCTTTGCGCCTTTAGGTTTCTCTGAAGAAAAAGTGTCTATTATAAAAGCTTTAGGAGCGAAAGTAATAAGAACAGAACAAGAACTTGGTATGGAAGGTGCAAAAATAGCAGCACGAGAATTCGAATCAAAAACGGGAGCTTTTTATTTAAATCAATTTGAATCGAAACATAATCCTGAAGCCTATCAATATACCTTAGCACAGGAAATTACGGACCAACTAGATGACATTGATTATTTTGTCGGTGGTGTAGGATCTGGCGGAACCTTTGCAGGTATTGCTGAACATTTATCTCAATTTAATATTGAAAGTGTCATAGTAGAACCTGAAGGATCTATCTTAAGCGGTGGCCAAGCACATGCACATGATATAGAAGGCATTGGTTCTGAACAATGGCCATCATTTTTACCTGAAACATTAGTAGCGGATATTATAAAAGTCAGCGATGATGACGCATTTAAAAATGTAAAATTAATCGCTCAACAAGAAGGGCTCTTAGTTGGCAGTTCATCAGGGGCAGCACTACAGGGAGCACTAGACATAAAAAAACATATTAACAAAGGTGTTATTGTCACAGTTTTTCCTGACGGAAGTGACCGATATATGTCAAAACAAATCTTAAATTATAAGGAGAATGATTATGAATAAAAAAACACAATTAATACATGGCGGCGTGACAACAGACCCATACACAGGCGCAGTAACGACACCAATTTATCAAACGAGTACTTATATTCAAGATGATATTGGGGATATGAGACAAGGTTACGAATATTCACGGTCTGCGAATCCTACAAGAACTGCATTGGAAGGGCTAATTGCAGATTTAGAAGAAGGGCAATTTGGCTATGCATTTGGTTCTGGTATGGCAGCCATCTCAGCAGTTATTATGTTGTTAGATAAAGGTGATCATTTATTAATTAATTCAGATGTTTATGGTGGCACATATAGAGCATTATCTAAAGTGTTTACTCGTTTTGGTATAGAAGCTGATTTTATTGATACAACAAAAATTGACGAAATTGAACAATATATTAAACCTGAAACGAAAATGTTATACATTGAGACACCGTCTAATCCGTTATTACGTGTAACAGATATTAAAAAATCTGCCGAGCTAGCTAAAAATCATAATTTGATTTCCGTCGTAGATAATACGTTTATGACACCTTATTTCCAAAATCCATTAAAATTTGGTATCGATATTGTATTGCATTCTGCAACAAAATATCTCGGAGGTCATAGTGATGTTGTTTCTGGCTTAGTTGCTACAAATGACGAAGCATTAGCAGAACGTATTGGATTTATTCAAAATTCAACAGGTGGTGTACTTGGACCACAAGATAGTTATTTATTAATTCGAGGTATTAAAACCTTAGGTATACGTATGGAACAAGTACAACGCAATACCCTTGAAATTATAGCAATGTTGCAAGAACATAATGCTGTTAGACAAGTATTCCACCCAAGTATTGCTACTCACTTAAATCATGATATTCATCAAAGCCAAGCAGAAGGGCATACAGGTGTAATTGCATTTGAAGTTGCAGATATAGAAAGTGCTAAGCAAGTAATTAAAGCATCTAAGTATTTTACGTTAGCTGAAAGTTTAGGTGCGGTAGAAAGTTTAATTTCCGTACCTGCGTTAATGACGCATGCATCTATACCAAAAGATATTCGTGAGAAAGAAGGCATTGCAGACGGCTTGATTCGTTTGTCTGTTGGTATTGAAGATACAGAAGATTTAGTAGAAGATTTAAAAACAGCACTAAGTACTTTAAATTAATTATATATAAAGATAACCCAGGAAATACTTCATTTAATTAGACTCTTTAAAGAAGATGTTAAAACCTTCTTTAAAGAGTCTGATTGTTTTCAGAAGAAAACTGGGTTATTTTCAATTTATACGAAATTGAATAGCTTAATTATTGTTATATTCTGTTTGCGATGGTGTTTCAAATTCAAAAGAACGTTCTGAATTTAAAACATCAGCATTGGTTTGTTGTAATTTGCTATAGTCTCCTTTAGGTACTTTGCTTTTGGTAATTTCAACCTTAGGATAAATTAATAGAGGTATGAAACCAATTACGCCGTATATTAAAAAAGTCTGTTTGTAGCTTAGTATATCTATGAATACACCTGCGAAAGAAGAACCGATGATTTGTCCAACTGCTAATAGTAAAAAAGGAATACCTATACCTAACGAAGCATTTTTTACAAATAATTTAATCCCCCAAACAAGTAAAACACCTGTTAAAAATATATAACTCATACCAAATAATGAAGATGAAATAAATGGGAGTAACCATATATTTGGGGTGAATGCTAGTAAAACTGTGGCACATGCTAACGCAATTACGCCGATATTAAATGCAAAATGAAGACTTTTTTTATCGATAATAGCTCCAGATATACCGCCAATCACCCCGAAAATACCAATTAAAATCCAAAATATAGAAAGAGCTATATCTGAGTAATGACCAGTAAGTTGGACAAATGACTTTGAAAAGGTCCAAAATGGTGCAGTTGAAACACCGAGTATTGTAGAAGCCATTACAATACGTTTACTAGCAGAAATATCTCTGATATTCAAACTACCAGTATCGATTTTAATATCCTGTTGTAGACTTGGAATTATAATATAATTCCAAGCTAATACAATTAATGATATAAATGCATAGATTAGGTAGGTGTCACGCCAATCAAGAAAGATAAACATAGCAGTTATACCAGTGAACACTAAACCTAAACTTGTACCTGAATTAATCCATGTATTTGCTTTGCCTTGATCTTGCATTTTAATCCATAAAGAAATTGTATAACCATAGGGTGGTGATACTAATCCAGTACTAGCTCCAGCAAATATGACACCTAAGGAAAGTATGATTGCATCTGATGAGACGCCTATTAGAATTAAGCCAATTAATACAGAAAGCCCTGCAAAGATAATCATCCGTTTAGGGCCGACCTTGTCAGTTTTCAACGTAGAATAAATAATTGTAAAACAATAGGCCAAATAAAATAGTGATGAAATCATACCCGCTTGAGAAGCTGTTATCCTTAAGTCTGTGGAAATCTCTGGGAGAAAGAGACCAAAACTAAATCTGCCCAAGCCATAAGTCGTAGCAATCATAGCGATACCTGGTAATACAAGTTTTGAAAATTTCATAAAATACCTCCATATTTATATAGAATGTTCATTCTAATAAAAATAAAAAATATATAGAATGTTCATTCTATTTTCGTTTTGAAATAACGAGTAGGATAGTGATTCTTTCGAATACTAGTACCTACTCGTCTATGATTTATTGATTATGCGCTTCATGTAATAATAACTTTGCCATAGTAATAGCATGTTCAGTAGCTTCTTTAGACCCCAGTAATGCAGTCATTGAAGTTGTGCCTTCTAATAGCAATGTGTATTGTACAGCGAGATCATAGCCGTTATCAATACCTGCATCGTTAGCGAGTTTTTCTAAATAATGCAACAGGCGTGCTTTATGTCCTCTTGCAGTGCTTTCGATTTCATTATCAGTATCAGCATAATCTTCAATCGCTCGCATAAACATATCACCTTTATAAGAGTAGTCATTAAGCCATTGACAATGTGCTTGAACGGCTGAAATAAAAGGCTTATCTGGGCGTTTTTCGACGAAACTATCGAGATAACGCCAATAGCGTGCTTCTCTTTGTTTTAATACTTGTGCTACTAAATTATCTTTAGATTCAAAATGGTTATATAGTGTCATGGTTGCAACATTTGCTTCTTGAATAATCTGCTTTAAACCAACACCACGAAAGCCATGCTCATAAAATAAACGTTCCGCAACACTCAGTATATCTTGTTTCTTCTGCGACATAGTATCTCACACTTCCAAAATAGAATGGTCATTCTACCTTATGGTATCAATAGAGAGATATGATGTCAAAAGCGGAGTATGTCGCAATGCACTATTTACTTTGAGGTATTTGAATAACATGACCTAATTGTTTAGGTGCATCAAAATGTTGTTGTTGATCAAAATAATTTTTAATTTTTTCTTGAATAGGTGTTGGGAATTCTGTGCTACTTCTAGTATGGTTGTTAACCCCCATCATCATCGCTTCATATGTAGCAGTGCGTTCATTATTTGCGTTGAACATAGTTAAGAATAAATGTATCCGTTTAGCATCATAATTATAAATATGAATCTTGATGTAAAAAGTATCGTGAAGTAATAGTTCCTTTAAATAAGAAATGTGCGCTTCAACGTTAAATATTGTAACGTCTTGGCTGTGACGATAATCAGTTGAAAAATCAATATGTTCCAAAAATCCAGCGACTGCATCACTAAATACGGAATAATATTGCGCATCATGCATATGATTATTATTATCTATCCAAGATGGTTGTACTGTGTTTTTATAAATATATTCTTCTATCACAAGATCACTCCTATCAGAAATTATTTATTAGCCTTTACTATTGTAGCAATAATACAAGTATAGAGTTAACAATTTGTTTATTTATAAAAAGCATTTGGTATTCTTTATTAATAAACTAGGTTAAGATGGTATGACAATTAGTAATTTTAGTGAATGATACTCAGAGGGGAGGGGGATTTTATGGTGCTCGTTGCATTAATATTATTTATTTTATCTTTAGTTTTACTTATTTATTCTATTACTTTATTAATGGGGAAAGATGGAACGTTATTTAGTTTGTTTACTAAAAAAGAAAATGAATTGAAAAAAAGTCAAAAATTAACAATTTATATTACGACGATTGTATTATTAGTATCTAGTCTTGTGTGGTTCTTGAATATAATTTAGTTTTTTTAATATGTATAATACCATGAGTTTTACAGTAAGTGTTATTTAGATTAGTCGTTAGTTAAATTATCAAACTAGATTAATATAAAAAAGGAGAGCACAAAATTTGGGGCTCTCCTTTAGATTATAGTTTTTAATATTTTCTTAAAAAATCCACATCACGATCAAATATTGTTTTTACTACAAATTCTTGTAAGGTCGTCAATATTTTTTCTATTATTTGTGTTTTGTTTGATAATATTCGAATGCTAAAACCGTGTGTTGGTAACTTAGTGATGCCGAAACGACAATCATATTGCTGTTGATAATGCTTGATTTGTTCATAAACACTATCGATTAATTTTTGATTTACATTAGGGTGTATAAAATAACACGACCCTAAGTGTGTGTAATCTTCCATATAACCAAGCCCATCGACTTTATTCTTGGATGGGTCAAGCAAAGTATTATCAAAAACTACCAATTCATCATCAACATAAATTTCATTTAATAGGTGCATATACTTATAACTGAATTTTTTATCATCTTTAGAATAACCTGGAGTTAATATGTCTGTATAAAATAATGCAGCTGTAGGTTTTAAATGAAAAGTATTATGTTGATAGAATTTTGCATTCTCAAAAGCGATAATTGGATCGCCTACATACTCAGCATATCCATCATCTTGAATACTAAAGTTTTGGTATTGTTCTACATGATCATTAGGTGTTTTATAAATTTTTGTAGCACCTTGTGAAGTTAGGATAACTTTTGCATTAGGTTCAATATTAAAATCCATTTTGTAACGATCTCCATCTAAGTAACCGCCACCTACATTTACAATATAAAATGTAGGTATATCAGAGTTATTTAAATAAACTGGTCGCATGACTTTTAAGGCTTTTTCGAAAAAAATGTCACGCGCCACCGATTTCTTGCCATTATTAAAGACAGTTAAATCTAATTGGCCGGTCCATTGATTCTGTCCATCAGACATTAAGCTAACCCTTTAAGAAATACGTCTTGTTCTATCCACTCAATAACTTCATCTAAACCTTCATCTGTTTTAAGATTTGTAAAAGTGAAAGGACGATTGCCACGGAATACTTTTGTATCTTCGGCCATACGTTCTAATGACGCACCAACATAAGGTGCTAAGTCAGTCTTGTTTATAACAAAGAAATCGGATTTAATCATACCTTGTCCACCTTTTCGAGGGATTTTTTCCCCTTGAGCAACATCGATGATATAGATAGAGAAATCTACTAATTCTGGACTGAAAGTAGCAGCTAAATTGTCGCCACCAGATTCGATGAAAATAAGTTCGATATCATCGTTTCGTTCTTTTAATTCATCAATTGCAGCAAAATTCATAGAGGCATCTTCACGTATAGCTGTATGGGGGCAACCACCCGTTTCTACACCGATAATTCTGTCTTCAGGTAATACGCCAGAATTAACTAATATTTTTTCGTCCTCTTTTGTATAAATGTCATTCGTGATGACACCAATACTCATGTCTTTTGCTAAGCGTTTTACAATTTTTTCAATAAGTTGCGTTTTTCCTGCACCAACAGGTCCACCAATACCTATTTTAATTGTGTCTGTCATAAAGTTTGACCTCCTAAGATATAAAAATTCTTACGTTCACGTTTTCATGTTCCATCTGGTTGATTTCTAAACCTGGTGCAGTAATACCAAGTTGTGATTCATCTAAAGTCATAATATGATCTCTAGTATCTTTCATGATAGGTATCATTTGATGAACGATACGTTGCCCAGCAGTTTGACCTAAGGGTATTGCGCGTACTGCATTTTGAGTAAGGCTAGACACGTTTTGATATAAATAGTAATCAATAATCGTTTCTATATCGACCCCGAGATGATGGCCAAGCATAGTAAAACAAATAGCGGGGTGTAATATCGCTTTTTTATCAAGCATTTGAGCATGATACCAGTCTAACCAATCACTATCATATAGCTCAGAAGCAAGTTTCACCATACGATTACCCATCTGTTTAGAACCTTGGCGGGTTTCTTTTGGTAAATTTTGTACAAAAAGGATACGATCTAATCGTAAAATAGCTTGTGTATCATCTTGTTCGAGCGCATTGTATACGAGACGCATCGTTAAGCCATCAGCATAAGTTAATTGTTCATTTAGAAAAAGTATGAGCCATTGCTGAAAACTTTGTTCATCATGAACGATATCGCGTTGGATATAAGTTTCAAGTCCAAATGAATGGCTGAAAGCACCTGTTGGAAATTGTGAATCACAAAATTGAAACAAGCGTAGGTGTGCGTGATCAATCATGTGAATGACCTATATGTCTAAATGCTTTATTAACTTTACGATCTTCATGTTCATATGGTATCCCTAAATCTTTCAATAGTGATTCGACTAAGTAATCATATTGAACGAGCATCTCAGTTTCTGTAAATTGCGCAGGTAAATGTCTATTACCAAGTTGATGAGCGATATCTCCCATTTCTTGTAAAGAGCGAGGTTTAATTACAAGCAAATCTTCAGAATTTACATCTACGACGATCATATTAGTATCATCTTTATACAAAATATCTCCATATTGTAAGTCGATTGGCTGTTTTAAACGGATACCAATTTCATTACCGTGATCTGTTTTAACACGTTGAATGCGTTTAACTAAATCAGAGTTTTCTAAATATACTTTTTCTATATGTTTTCCTTTATCGCTATCTGAAATGTTAGCAATATTACCTACGATTTCTTCGATGATCATTTTTAACCTCCTAGAATAAGAAATAACGTTGTGTTAATGGTAGTTCTGTAGCTGGTTCACTCGTGATTTTTTCACCATCTACAAATACTTCATATGTCTGCGGATCAACGTCTATTTTTGGCGTTGCACTATTATTTTTCATATCTGCTTTAGTTAGCTTACGAATATTATGCACAGGTCTTAATTTACGTTTTAAACCTAATAATTTGCCAATATCATTTTCATAAGCAGTAGTAGATACGAATGTCATTGAAGTACCTTGCATATTTCCTCCAAGTTGACCATACATCTTACGGTATTTTAGCGGTTCTGAAGTTGGGATAGAACCATTAGCATCACCGTTAATTGCAGTGTTTATTAATCCACCTTTAACAATAACATCAGGTTTAACGCCGAAGAATGCGGGCTCCCACATAATTATATCAGCGAGTTTACCTTCGTCGATTGAACCTACGTAATCTGAAATACCATGAGTAATAGCAGGGTTAATTGTATATTTCGCAATATAGCGTTTGATTCTATTATTGTCATTATATTCGCTGTCACCATCTAGTGAACCACGTTGCTCTTTCATACGGTGTGCAACTTGCCAAGTTCTTGTAATTACTTCACCGACACGTCCCATGGCTTGTGAATCAGAGCTAACCATACTAAATACACCAATATCTTGTAATACGTCTTCTGCAGCAATCGTTTCTTTACGAATACGTGAATCTGCAAAAGCAATATCTTCTGGTATAGAAGCATTTAAATGGTGAGTAATCATAACCATATCTAGATGTTCATCAATTGTATTTACAGTGTAAGGCAAAGTAGGGTTTGTGGAAGATGGTAGTATATTGGAATAAGCTGCGGATTTAATTAGGTCAGGTGCATGTCCGCCACCTGCGCCTTCTGTATGGTACATATGCAGTACACGGTCTTTAACCGCAGCCATTGTTTCTTCCATAAAGCCTGCTTCGTTTAATGTATCTGCGTGTAATGCAATTTGAACGTCATAATCGTCAGCAACTTGAAGGGCATGATCTAATGCTGAAGGTGTCGCACCCCAGTCTTCATGTACTTTTAAACCGATAGCGCCAGCATGTATCTGCTCTACTAAAGCAGTATGGTTAACTGCTTGGCCTTTACCAGTAAAACCAATGTTTAAAGGTAACGATTCTGCTGCTAGTAACATACGATGTAAATGCCAAGGGCCTGGAGTAACAGTAGTTGCTTTAGCACCTTCAGATGCTCCTGTCCCACCACCGATATGCGTTGTAATACCACTTTCAAGGGCAACTTGAGATTGTTCAGGATTTACGAAATGGACGTGAGTATCGATACCGCCAGCTGTTATTATTTTACCTTCTGCAGAAATAATATCTGTAGTTGCACCAATAATAATGTCTACGTTATCCATAATATCTGGGTTGCCAGCTTTACCTATTTTCATAATATAACCATTTTTGACACCAATATCTGCTTTAACAATTTTATCGTAATCAAGAATTAGCGCATTTGTAATTACTAAATCTGCTACTTGTTTATCATCACGTGTCACATTAGGGTTCTGAGCCATACCGTCACGGATTGATTTACCGCCACCAAATGCGGCTTCATCACCATATGTTGCGTAATCTTTCTCGACACGAGCAAATAAATTGGTATCTCCTAATCTTACAGAGTCTCCGACAGTAGGGCCATATAGACTTGTATATTGTGATTGCGTCATTTTAAAACTCATCTGTTATACCCACTTTCTTTATTAGCATTTTCGCTGACTTTATTTTCTTCAGCTATAACTTCTTTAGCGCTGTCGTCATCTTCAGCCTTATAAACACGAGCCTCGTCAATAGGTCCATTCACTTCACCATGGAAACCAAAAATTCTTCTTTTACCGCTATATTCAACGAGCTGAACTTCTTTTTCGTCACCAGGTTCAAAACGCACTGCGGCACCAGCAGGGATGTCTAAACGTTTCCCATAAGCTTTTTCTCGTTCAAATTGTAAGGCGGGATTCGCTTCAAAAAAATGATAATGAGAACCTACTTGAATAGGGCGATCTCCTGTGTTTTTTACATCGAGTATCGTAGCGTTGTGTCCGCGATTAACTTCAATTTCTGTACGTTTAACTATAATTTCGCCAGGTTTCATAATTAACTTCCTCCTCTACACAATTGGGTGATGAACGGTAATTAATTTAGTACCATCAGGGAAACTTGCTTCAATTTCCATTTCGGTTAACATATCTGCAACGCCCTCCATTACATCATCCTCACCTAGTATTTGCTTGCCGTAACTCATAAGTTCTGCAACAGTTTTTCCATCTCTTGCACCTTCTAATAACTCAAAACTTATAATGGCAACTGCCTCAGGATAATTCAACTTAAGACCTCTTTGTTGACGTCTACGAGCTAAATCCGCTGCAATAACTAACATTAATTTGTCTTGTTCACGTTGTGTAAAATGCACATGCTCACTACCTTTCGACGTTTTTATAAAATAAATATATAGTATGTGACTAATCTAATAATAAGACGATTGGACGTATACTACAAGAATAACCCTCTGAATTAAATTAATGACGAAAAAAATCGGGTTGAAATTAAATATGTATTGCTTTAAATTTTATCCGGTATAATATATTATATTGTATGGTGGAATAAGTATAGAAACTAGGTGACAATGTGAACGCTGTTCGAATCATATTAAAGAACATCGCACAAGTACTGCTATTAGATAATGCATGGACAGGGCTATTTATTTTATTAGGTTTATTCGTAGGAAATTGGAAAGTTGGTATCATGGCCTTAGCTGCGAGTATTATTGCATTATTATTAGCGAAACGAACAAATTACTCACAAGAAGAGATTAATACGGGATTAGCAGGTTTCAATCCAGTACTAACAGCAATTGCATTGACACTATTTTTAGTGCCAGAATGGTACAGTATATTAATTGCTTTTATAGCAATTGTGATTACAATGCCAATCGGCTCAGCATTTAGAGAATTTTTTAAGCCTTTTGGTGTGCCTATGTTAACTATGCCATATGTGTTTGTTAGCTGGGTAATCTTACTAATGTCATTTCAATTTAAATTTGTAAATGCAGATGTCAATATATTGCCTGATACAGTACAAGAGATACAATTTTCAGGACATAGTATACATTTTATAAATGCTTTTTTATCAGGCTTTAGTGAAATATTCTTGTTGAAGAGTATTATGGCAGGATTATTGATTCTTATAGGTATTTTTATTGCTTCAAGAAAGGCTGGTTTATTTGCTATAGTAGCCAATTTAATTGGTTTTACTGCTGTATTAGTGCTTGGTGCAAATCATGATCAAATTAATGATGGATTATTTGGATATAATGTCATACTTACAGTGCTTGCTTTAGGTGTTGCTTTCCGTACTAGGATTCAACGATATGTCAGCATTGTTTTAGGAATCCTTTTGACAGTTGTATTACACGCGGGCATGACGACTTTATTAACGCCGTTCGGTTTGCCAGTGTTTACGCTTCCTTTTATTATAGCGACGTGGATTATGTTGTTTGCAGGTAATCAAATGAAGGTACAACAAATTGATTAGCGTTGCATTATAGAATCAATATCCTAAATCATATTTTATAATATAGGCATCGTTTAAGAGTAGCTCGATTTTCTAATTGATTATTAATTTATTAGGAAGAAGGAATTATAGTGAAAAAAATTGTTTCATTACTTGCAATATCAGCCGTAGTCTTAGCGGGGTGTAGTGGTTCAGGCAATGAGTCCAAAGGAAAAACTTTAGACGTTGAACTGCCATTAAAAACAACTTCTATTGCACCTTATGAGACAGACGTGCCTGTGAAAATAGGTGCTGCGGAAGCTTTATTTAAAGCTGGTGCAGATGGTAAAGTTGAAAAAGTATTGGTTGATTCATACAAACAAAAATCACCAACACAATTGGATATTAAGTTAAAAGATGACATTAAATTCCAAAATGGTAAGAAAATGACAGGCGAAGCGGTAAAAGCTAGTTTGGAAGAAAGTATTAAGAAAAGTGATCTCGTTAAAGGCTCGCTTCCAATTAAAGATATTAATGTAGATGGTCAAAATATTACGATTACTACAAAAGAAGCTTATCCTGAATTAGTGTCAGAGTTAGCAAGTCCATTTTCTGCAATTTACGATACAGAGGTAGAAGATGTTAATAAAACGCCTGTTGGTACAGGACCATACCAAATTAAACACTATAAGCAATCTCAAAATATCAAGTTAGATCGTTTTGATGATTACTGGCAAGGTAAACCTAAGCTAGATCATGTAAATGTTACATATCAAGAAGATGGTAATGCACGTACAAGTGATTTAGCATCAGGTAAAGCTGATGTAATTACAGATGTTCCTGTTGAAAAGGAAAAAGAGTTGAAAGATGGAGATAAGACCACTACTGATGCAGTATCAGGATTTAGAACATCATTACTTATGTACAATCATGCAAGTGACAAAATGTCAAAACCTATACGTAAAGCGCTAGATAAAGTTATTAATCGTGAAAGTATCGCGCGTAATGTCTCTAAGAATCATGCTCAACCAGCTACAGGACCATTTAATACAAAATTAGATTTCATAGATAAGCAACCTATACAAAAACAAGATTTAGAAGAAGCCAAACAAATTATGAAAGAAGAAGGATATTCTGAATCGCATCCATTAAAATTAACTATATCTACGTATAATGGGCGACCAGAACTGCCTAAAATGGCACAAGTCATTCAATCAGATGCTAAAAAAGCCAATATCGATATTACTATTCGCAATGTAGATGATATTGAAGGTTATTTAAGTGATAAAAAGCAATGGGATGCCTCTTTATATAGCTTTGGTACAATACCTAGAGGAGATACAGGGTACTTCTTTAATCAGGCATACAAGCCTAAAGGTGCAATTAATTCTGGAGACTATAACAATCAGAAGGTAACAGCATTAATCGATGAGTTTAATAAAACAGTAGATAAATCTGAACGTAATCGATTAACAAATGAAATTATTAGCATTACGCAAAATGATTTTGCAAATAGCTATATTTCATATATGGATAATATCGTCGGCATGAACAAAGAAGTGAAGAACTTAAAAGCAACACCCGAGGGTATCTATTTAATCGATTATAAGGTCGATAAGAAATAATGATAATTAAAAATATACTCTCTAGAATTGGACAAATGATCGTTGTATTGTTTGTCCTTTCTAGCATTACATTCATATTAATGAAACTAACACCTGGCGATCCAGTTAATAAAATTCTACATTTAGATATAGCAAATGTATCCTCAGACCAAGTAGAAGCTACAAAAGAAAAGCTAGGACTAAACCAACCAGTTGTCATACAATATTTTCAATGGTTAGGACAAATTGTACAGCTTAATTTCGGAACGAGCTACCAAACAGGTGAACCCGTAATAAAAGAATTAATTTATTATACACCGCCGACATTAAGCATTGCTTTTCTAACTATAGTGGTTGTCTTGCTAACAGCAATTCCAATGGGGATTTTAGCAGCGAAATATTATCATACGTGGGTTGATACATTTATTAGAACTGTAACATCCTTTACGGTGAGTGTTCCTTCATTCTTTTTAGGTACAATCTTAATTTATATTTTTGCGCAGAAATTTAATGTTTTGCCATCTTCAGGTATAGATACGATAGCTGGCTACATTTTACCTGTGATAGCATTGAGTGTGGGTATGAGCGCATACTATGTCAGATTGATGCGATCGAATTTAATAGAATTATACCAATCTAAAGAGGTTGAGGCTTCACGTCTTAGAGGTATGTCTGAAAGATATATTTTGTGGGGTGATTTGTTTAAACCGGCGATTTTACCTGTTATAACGGTGCTAGGTATGTCTGTGGGGAGTCTTATAGGAGGCACTGTTGTCATTGAAAATTTATTCGGAATACCAGGTATTGGGCACTTCCTAGTAGATAGTATACGTGCAAGAGATTACCCTGTTGTACAAGGTGCGGTAATTATGATTGGTTTCTTTGTGGTTTTAGCTAATACAGTAAGTGATTTATTATTGTTATGGTTAGAGCCCAAACGCCGTTTCAATAACACACGCCATCTTAAGAAACGGCAAAGACAGGATGGTGAAATATAATGAAGCAATTAAATAAACAGCATCTTATATTTTATGTGTTTGCATTGTATTTATTGGTTCTTATCGTCGCACAATTTTTTGTGTCAGCAACTAACGCTTATGAGGTGAATTTAGGAAGTAGTCTTGAACTGCCGAGCTTAAACCATTGGTTAGGCACAGATGATTATGGTAGAGATTTACTTTCAAGAGTTATTATTGGTGCAAGGTATACATTGATTATTAGTTTGATTACCTTGTTGATTACGGTCATTATTGGCATGCCATTAGGATTAATTGCTGGTTACAAAAAAGGCATCGTTGATACAATTATTATGCGCATTATTGATATAGGATTAAGTATTCCTGAATTTGTCCTTATGATTGCATTTGCTAGTTTTTTCAAACCTAGTATTTGGAATTTGGTTATAGCAATTACCATTATTAAATGGATGACTTACACTAGGTTGACCCGTTCAATAGTAGGTAGTGAAATCACGAAACCTTATATACAAATGGCTCGATTATTTAACGTGCCAACACATGTCATTATCTTTAAACATTTCTTTCCACAAGTTTTACCATCTATTATTGTGCTGATGACAGTAGATTTTGGGAAAATAATATTATATATTTCATCGCTTTCATTTCTTGGTTTAGGCGCACAGCCACCTTCACCTGAATGGGGAGCAATGTTGAATACAGGCAGAGATTATATTAGTTCATATCCGTTACTTTTAATTGTTCCAGCGTGCTTAATTACAGCAACTATTCTCTTGTTTAATTTAGCTGGCGATGCATTAAGAGATAAATTATTAAAAGGAAAGCGTGATACGAATGACTAATTTATTTGAGATTAACAACTTAACAATTAAAGATGAAAGATGTACTACATTGATAGATCACATAAATCTCAATTTAAAAGCAAGTAAAGTAAATGTTTTGGTAGGAGAAAGTGGTTCGGGAAAGAGTTTGACTGCCAAAGCGTTAGTGCAACAACTACCTGATAATTTAACAATGACCTACGACAGTTTAAATTATGACAGTGAAAAATTGTTGAATATGCACGAACTTTTGGGAAAAGAAATTGGTTTTATTTCTCAAGATTATACGCATAGCTTCAATGAGCATACGAAATTAGGTAAACAATTGATTGCGATTTATAGGCAACACTATAAGATAGATAAAGCTAAGGCTAAAAAATTTGTAACGCAAGCGCTTGAATGGGTTGATTTAGTACCTGATAAAACAATGGATAGTTACCGTTTTAGTCTGTCAGGTGGGCAACTTGCTAGAGTTCAAATAGCGAGTGTGTTGATGCTCAATCCGAAATTAATTATTGCTGATGAGCCCACTGCATCACTAGATGTGATAACAGGCGCTAACATTATGAACCTAATCAAACATTTGGCAGAGGTTCATAAAGTTACGCTTTTACTAATAACGCATAATTTATCACATGTTTTAAATTTTAGCGATTGGATACACGTGATCCAAAAAGGAAAAATAGTCGATTCAAACCATATACAAGCCTTTAAAAATCATGATGTAGATCCATATAGCTTGAAATTATTTAACTCCCGTAGCCGATTAAAGGAGGGGAGCAGTAATGATTAACATAAGTAACTTGAATTTTAAATATGGTCAAACCCCTATTTTAAATAATATAAATCTTACTATACAGTCAGATGAAATTGTAGGTATTGTAGGTGAGAGTGGTTCTGGTAAAACGACATTGGCACAAATTATTTTAGGTCTATTACCAGTACCTCAAGAACAATATACAAATAATAATTTTCGATTATTACCTATATTTCAACATGCTTATGATAGTTTTAACCCAAAATTTAAAATTTCCAAATCTTTAGAAGAAGCGATAAAGTATCATCGTGACTCAAACTCATATGAAGTTCGTCAGCGCATGCATATACTAATGAAAAACATGTACTTAGACGAAAAGTTATTGAATAGGTTTCCCGATCAATTAAGTGGTGGCCAATTACAACGTTTTAATACGATTCGTACATTGATGTTAGCACCAGATATGTTGGTTTGCGATGAGATTACAGCTAGCTTAGACGTTATTGCTGAGCAAAGTATGATCGGAGTATTAAAACAGTACTACGCAGATACACACAAAGGTATGTTATTAATATCTCATGATTTAGCATTTTTAAATCAAATCGTTGAACGATTAATTGTCATGAAAAATGGTGAAATCATAGATGATTTTAATATTAAATTTTTATTCGACAAACAGCGCCATGAATACACGAAACAGCTACTAGCAATTTATTAGGTAGCTGTTTTAAATTTTTAATGATAAAAAACTATATGTTTTAATTTTAAAAATAATGTGCGTCATATTATTGAGAATCATATAACTTCATGTATAATTATATTCAATATGAGAAAAGGGGATATTTTACGCATGAAAAAAATATTATTACCATTGCTAGCTTTAATACTTATGTTAGCAGCATGTGGCAATGGTTCAAATGACAAGTCGTCAAAGGAAAATAGTGAAAAGACAACATATAAACAAGACTCAGGAGAAAAAGTTGAAATACCGAAAAAACCTAAACGTATTGTAGTCTTAGGTGCTACATATGCTGGGGGATTGAAACAACTTGATGCCAATATCGTTGGCGTTGCTAATATTGTAAACGATAGTAAAGTTTTAAAAGATAAATTTAAAGATGTAGAAAAAGTAGATGCTGAAAATGTTGAAAGTGTAGCAAAACTAAAACCAGATTTGATAATTACGTACAATACAGATAAAAATATCAAAAAATTAAATAAAGTTGCACCTACAATAGCTTTTGACTATATGAAACATGACTATAAAGAACAACATAAAGAGTTAGGTAAAATTGTAGGTAAAGAAGATAAAGCAGACGCATGGGTTAAGCAATGGGAAGAAAAAACGAAAGACGATGGAAAAGAAATTAAAGACGCAATTGGTGCAGATACTACAGTATCAATTATTAAAGACTTTGATAAAAAAATCTACGCCTTAGGAAAAACATATGGCCACGGCAGTGAAATTCTATATGATTCCTTTGGACTGAAAATGCCTGAAAAAGTAGAAAAAGCAACACAAAAAAATGATTTGGCAGATATCTCTGAAGAACAAATTCCTGAAATGACAGGTGATTACGTGGTAACACCAGTTGCTAAAGGCAGTGATTTATCATTCGAAAATAAAGATGTTTGGAAGAACACAGATGCAGTGAAAAAAGGGCAAACGTTTAAAGTAGATGAAGGTATTTACTGGTTAAATGACCCTTATTCTTTAGATTATGAACGTAAAGATTTAAAAGAAAAATTATTACAACATTAATTGATTTATAACACCATGCTCTAATAAAGCATCAATCTATTCTTTATAATGGATTGATGCTTTTTAGTGAGCACTTTTTAGGTATTATTTTTGGTCAAACAGAAGTTTAATAATTAATTGGTATTAAGGATGTTTAAATGTTTTAGCAATACTTATCAAATTTATGTATTAATTGATAAAGGTCTCAGCAAATATTTCAATATACGTTATGATGATGTAAAATATTAATAACAATTAATAAATTGAGTATTAGGGATTTATATATGAAGGATGTATATTACATTGGCTAACTTTAATATAAATGATTTTTTATGAGTAAAAGATAAACTATGAGAAGTAATCATACATATATCTTTGGGAGGATATGATGGAAAAACAACAAAAAATCGATAATTGGGTACAATTAACCAAATACGTTCATTATATAGAAACATTAATTGAGAAAAAAATGAAGCAATCTTACAATTTAAGCTTGAAAGAATTTTATGTATTATATGAAATTTATAAAGCTAAAGGAAAAAAATACAAAATTAATGATTTGATAAAAATTGTTGATTTAAGCCAAAGTGCAATGTCTAGATTGATTGTACGAATAGAAAAACCAGAAAAAGCATTAGTTGTAAGGCAAGAATGTGTTGAAGATCAACGTGCTATGTATATCTATTTAACGGAAGAAGGACTTAAAATCACAGAATCGGCTTTAAATACCTATGAAAAATTAATTAAAAAAGTAGACTTTTCTAATATTCGTAAGTTATCCCAAATAGATGAGGATGAAGATTAATCTTTTTACTAACATATAAAACAGGTTCGCAACATTAATGTTCCGAACCTGTTTTTGTTTATTAAGAAGGCTTTCCTTTTTTAGAATGTCTCACACCGTATACGAGATAAATAATTATCCCTATGATAAACCAGGCAAGTGTATATAATTTTGCTTCTGAACCTAGTCCCCAGAATACGATGACTACACTCACGAATGTGATAACGGGCATTACAGGATAAAAAGGCATTTTGAATGCTGGTACTGGAATGTCTTTACCTTCTCTAGGGCGTAAACCAAAAATTCCTATAGAAACAAACATAAACGCGACGAGTGTACCGGCAGATATTAATTGAGCCAAGAACGCAAATGGGAACATTGACCCAATAATAACTGCAATGATAGTAAGTATTATTAGTGCGCGGTTAGGCAAGTTTTTATTATTTAATTTTCCTAACCAAGAAGGTAAGAGACCGTCTCGACCAAAAGAATACAGTAAGCGTGAACCTGCTAACATCATACCGATGAGTGCTGTGAACATACCGATTACAGAAATTGCTTGTACTATTGCAGCTACTACACCAAATCCACTTTGTCTTAAAGCCCAACCAACAGGTTCTGCGTTACCAGCATATGCTGAGTACGTGAACATGCCGACAAGCACAAGTGAAACTGCAACAAATAATACTACTGCAATTAATAGTGAACCTAAGATTCCTCTAGGCATTGTCTTTTGTGGATTGATTGCTTCGGCCGAATTAGCAGCAATTGAATCAAAACCAATATATGCTAAGAAAATCATAGACACACCAGCATAGATACCTTGCCACCCTCCAAAGGATCCAGTTTCGGTAACTTTATGTTCTGGAATAAATGGTACATAATTACTGAAATCAATAACTGTTAAACCTACGACAATAAATAATAATACGGCTAATACTTTAATGACGACAAGTATATTTTCGATACGTGCAGCTGCTGATACGCCGTATGCTAATAAGCAAGTTGTAAGAATAATTACGATAGCTGCGACAATGTCAATGACACCACCATCATTACCTAATGTGTTAGAAAGTGATTTTGGTAATTCGAGTCCTAATGGTGAAACTAAACCACGTAAGTTCGCAGAGAAACCTGATGCAACAAAGGCGACAGCAATAAAGTATTCTGCAAGTAAGGCCCATCCTGCTACCCAGCCAAACACCTCACCAAATACTACATTTATCCATGAATAAGCCGAACCAGCAAAAGGCATTGCAGACGACATTTCAGCATATGCAAAAGAAACAAGACCAGCTACTACTGCTGCTAGTAAGAATGAAAGTGCAACTGCAGGACCTGTGTGTTGTGCTGCAACGACTCCGGGCAGCGTGAAAATAGAAGTAGAAACTATGGTGCCGACACCTAAAGCTAAAAAATCCTTAACTCGTAATGTTCTATTTAAATGAGCATCTTTCACTTGATAAACGGATGGTTCCGCCCTTTTAAAAATTTTGTTAAAAAAATCTTTCATAATAAACCTCTCCCAATGAATACTATATCGTAAAACTTTATAACTAAATTATGATAATTTATATCATAGCATAAATACCTATAAATATTCAGAAAATTTTGTTAAATTTCAGGGAATTTATATGGAAAATAGCGAAATATAGTTCGTTTAAGTGTTATTAGTTGTTTAAAGTGATTATTTACTCTTTTGTGTGGTGGTGAATCTTATAATCTATTGATTTTAGAAATATATAAAAAGGGCGAGAATGAGTATAATTAAATTATCACTCACTCTCGCCCTTACAAGCTAAGTTTATCTATTCATATATTAAGATTATTATATTTGTATTTATATTGTGTTTGATTATCATAGTTGCACATCAAATACCAAACTTTATTGTCTTTATAATGAAATGACTTGTGGTTGGACTTCGACATCATGATTGGCAATCGCTTTGATACAGTGTTCGTCTATTGCTTGGGCTTTTACCCAATTTAATGATTTGATTGCATCATCTTTATTTACTACGAGACCAGGCAAAATACCGTTTTTCCAAGATTTTTCAGCATAACCTACATCTGAGGCCAATAATAAGTATGGTGCATCATCTTTATGCGCTTTAACACGTGTAGTACATAGTCCAGCGCTATGCCCAGGTGTATGAATAAACTCGAGTGTACCATCACCAAATAAATCAAAGGATTTACCTGTAGGTCCAATACCATTATCTGTTAAAGGATAAGTTTGAATATTAATATTGTCCCATTGGTGTGGAAGATAGTGAATTTTATCGTTATTTGCAGCATTCCATTCTAATTCACTGACTAAGATATTTTTTGCATCAGCTACATGTGCCAAGCCATCAGCATGATCACAGTGTAAATGACTCAACATCACATAATCTATATCAGTAGGTTGATAGCCTAATGCTTCAATTTGTTCATGTACAGCGGAACCTTTAGGTAGAACTGATTTGTTTATTGGATATTGAAAAGCTAAATTTTTAATAGGCTTTGTTCGATTGATTTCATGCCAACCCGTATCAATTAGAACAAGGCCCTTTGGATGCTCTATAAGATAGACAGATACAGGTAGACGCAGTTGTTTCTTTTTAGATCTAAATAATCCAGTCCATGCTAAAGGGGGATTATATTTATAGTTGAATGGTAATGCTTCATCTACTATCACTGAACCAGTGTGTAAGACGTGCACATTGATTGTACTAGTCATTTTATTTTACTCCTTTTAGTTAAAACAATATGGCTAATGTAAAACGAATAATCAGAGATATGTAGGATTTGATTATTCAAATGCCATAAAATACTGATGATTAATAATATACTTTAATTTCATCATAATTTGGTTATAACTATCTTTAGATGCTTTAAAGTGTTGAAAATAAGCAAATAAGATGTTAAAAACTTTAACTCATTTAGAGATTATGTGTCAAATAAATATGAATTTATTATCGTAGTTTATTAAGGAAATTACCGTATAAGCGAGAAAGACGAGGGATGAGATAGTTTCATTATAGCGCTTTAAAAGTGGAGTATGGTATGGTGATTAAAAATGGGGGGACTAAAATGAATATACAATCATCTTGGCTTAATCTACCGGTAGAGGATTTAGCAGCAAGTGAAACATTTTTTAGTGAAATAGGTTTTACAATTAAAAGGAACGAAGCAGTTTTAGATAAAATGAGAGGAATTGAAACTTTAGATAATAAAATCATAATGCTTATTGAACGCAATCAATTTGAGAAAGTTGCTCAAGTTTCAAATGTCGGAAGTAATAGTGCATTAATTTCTATTTCTGTGGCTGAACCAGAAGATGTGGATTATTTATTAGAACAAGTTGAAGCGTCAGGTGGACAAGTTCTACAAAGTGGTACTATGCATGAAGGTTATTATGGCGGTTTATTTAAAGATATTGATGGTCACCTTTTTAATATTATTGTAATGTAGTTTAAACAAGTATATGACTATTTAATTATACTTCGAAAACAGAAAGGAGTATCAATGATGATAAAAGCAATCGCAGTAGATAAAGATGGTACATTTTTAAAATCAGATCACACATATGATAAGGCATATTTTGAGAAAATATTTGATGAATTGAAACGGCAAGATATTAAATTTATTGTGGCAAGTGGTAATCAATATGCTCAATTACAGTCATTTTTTCCAGAAAAGGATCAACATATTACGTATGTTGCTGAAAACGGTGCTGTTACTTATTATGATAATGAATTGGTGACATCTTACTATTTTGATCCACAACTTATTTATGATGTAGTGGAGACACTTACAGCAGACTTTGAGTTAACGGACATTGTATTGAGTGGTATTCAATCAGCTTATGTCAAGCAGACAAGCAGCGAAGAATTTTTGAATTTTATTAGTAATTACTATTATGATATTGAAAAAGTAGAGTCCTTTGAGCAAATAGAGGATGATAATTTTGTGAAAGTTGCTATGCGCATCAAAGATAAAGATTTAGTTAAAGAAGTTATGGATACATTAGAAACTAAATTTAGAGGAGAGTTACGCGCAGTAACAAGTGGTAATGACAGTGTAGATCTTATTTTACCAAATGTTAATAAAGGTGTTGCAATTCAAGATATATTAAAACAATGGGGTATTGAACAAGACGCGTTATTAGCATTTGGAGATGCCAATAATGATTTAGAAATGTTAGGTTTAACTACACATAGCTACGCGATGGCTAATTGCAGTCCGGAGGTAGAAGCGGTTGCCCAGCATAAAGCACCTTCAAATGATGACTCTGGTGTCTTACAAGTGATTGAGCAGTATTTGAAGCAACAGCAATAAAAAATAAACTCAATGTCTCTATCATAAATGAATAGAAGCATTGAGTTTTTTGTATGAAGGCTAATTTACAATAAGTACGGGTATATCCACGTTACTTGCAATCTTGTGTGTCACATTACCAAGTATATTTTTAATATCTGATTTTGTACGCGTATTACTCATTACAACAATATCATAGCTGTGTTCTTTAATTTCTGACAAAATTGAGTTTTTGATGTAGCCAGTACTAAATCTAATATTTACATTTAAACCTAGGTCTTTTAATTGATTAACAAAAGGTTCGAGTAATTCGCTTTTTTCATGTGCCAAATCTTCAAAATGTTTATTATCATACCGTACTGAAGTTTCTAACTCACTTTCCGGTATAACATGAAACACTGTGATTTCAGCATCATCCACGCCAACGGTTAGATTTTGCAACGCTTCAGGTACATTGTTAAACGAATTATCAAAATCGTAAGCTAATAATATATTTTTATACATAATGGCACTACCTCCTTTTATTATACATATACCCTATTATTATTAAAGTAAAAGAGGCAGTGCAAGAATGAGTGCAAACAAGCACCTAGAAATATTAGGCGTCTAATCCAATAATTTCACTAACGTTATTATAACCATTAGATTTGAGATAAAGTGCGAGTTGCTTATTTAATTTTTGAGTTAATCCAGGTCCTTCAAAAACTAAAGAACTATATATTTGCACTAATGAAGCACCACTACGTAACATTTTAATTACATCAGCATCATTGAAAATACCACCTGTACCAATAATTAAGAATTTGCCATTTGTTTGCTTATAAGCATATGAAATTAATTCTAGATTGCGGTTGAATAACGGTCTTCCACTCAATCCGCCTGTTTCATGACGGTTGTCTGAATTTAAATGCTCACGTTGCTGAGTTGTATTAGCTAGTATAATACCGTCAAAAGTTTGCGTTATCGGCTCTAGCATTTGACCAAGACCGTCTAATGTTAAATCAGATGTAAGCTTGATGAAAATAGGTACATTTAGATTTTGATTTTCTTTATAAGATTGAATAGCTTCGCACAATTGGGCGAATTCATCTTTATCATGGAAACTTTGTAGATTTTTTGTATTAGGAGAGCTGATGTTCACCGTGAAAAAAGTAACGTCATTTTTAAATGTATCTATAACTTTAATATAATCTTCATAACGCGCATCATGAGATGTAGTCTTGTTAACCCCAACATTTAGACCTATCGGAATTTGATAACTATATTTACGTAGATTACTTAAAGCTTTATTCATGCCTAAATTATTAAAACCCATTCTGTTAATCAGTGCGTTATCTTCTACTAAGCGATACATACGTGGTTTGGGATTACCGGGTTGTGGTTTAGGTGTGATACCCCCTAATTCAAGTGCACCAAAACCAGCGTTTTCTAAGGCTTTAGGTACTTCACAAGATTTATCAAACCCAGCTGCTAATCCAATTGGGTTCTCGAAATGTATGCCTTTGATATTTTGATGTAAGTGTTCATTTTTATAGTGGAATAATTGGTTAACAACAGGTAAAAGTTTTGGATATTTTTGGACGAATTTGAGTGCGTTAATTGTCATCCCGTGCGCTTTTTCAGGATCTATTTGGAATAAAATAGGTTTGATGAGTTTGTACATATCATAATCGCTCCATTTATCAAATTATTTGTAATAAAACTATGTATTGTGATGAGTGCCTAATCAATTTTGTAAAAGTAAAATTGAAAATGATGTCTTTAATAGACTAGCATTTTACGTATTATATGCCTAGAGTAAATAAAAGAATTATTAAAACTTTCACATATAATTTATTTGAACTTGTGTGTGATTACATAAGATGAAAAAAGGCAATAATAATGATGTGCTTATTTTAAATTTTAACAATTGGAGGTATAACTCATGAAACAGTCATGGCAAACACAACTGCCTTTAAATAATATAAAGTCTATTTCACCTGTTAACGGTGGAGATGTAAATGAAGCATTTAAAATTGAAACAGCTGAGGAAACTTATTTTTTATTAGTTCAACGAAACCGAAACGCATCTTTTTTTGATGCTGAAATTTCAGGTTTAGAGCTTTTTGAAGAAGCTGGGATTACTGCCCCACGAGTAATAGGTAGTGGTGAAATTGAGGGTGACGCTTATTTACTATTAACTTATTTGGATGAAGGTTATTCAGGGAGTCAAGAAGCATTGGGGGAATTAGTAGCCCAAATGCATAGTCAGCAACAAAAAAATGACAAGTTTGGTTTTGATTTGCCTTATGAAGGCGGGGATATAACATTTGATAATAGCTGGACAGATAGTTGGATAACATTATTTGTAGATCGACGCTTAGATCATCTGAAAGATACCTTAGTAGAGCAGGGCGCTTGGAGCGACGACGATGTTAAACAATATGAATCTGCACGTTCAGTAATTGTAGATACATTAAAACAACATCCAAGTAAACCTTCTTTATTGCACGGCGATTTATGGGGCGGCAATTATATGTTCCTGGCAGATGGTTCGCCAGCGTTATTTGACCCAGCGCCATTATATGGGGATAGAGAATTTGATTTGGGTATTACTACTGTGTTTGGTGGCTTTACAGAGGAGTTTTACGATGAATATGATAAATGCTATCCACTAAATAAAGGGGTAGAACAGAGGATCGAATTCTATAGATTATACTTATTGATGGTTCACTTAGTTAAATTTGGTGATATGTATGCGGGAAGTGTTAAACGTTCTATGAAACAAATCTTGGCATAATAAGATATAAAAAAAGGGAGCGAGCAAGCAATCTATCTTAAACTAGATTGCTGACTCACTCCTTTTTTGTGATTTAGTTAAGATCTAATGTTCCCATTTCTTCACGTAATTTATAAACTTTATCTGGTGTTACATCTTCACCTAATGGATCAACTACTTTCATTGTTGAAAATGTGTTAATAACTTGTCCACGAATCATTTGTAAATATTCTTGTCTTAATGTGTGTTGCTCTTGTTTTTCTTCAACACTCAATACTTCTACTTTTTCTTTATTTGCAAGTTCATTAATTCTGTCTAATAATGTCATTTTTATATTCCTCCTGTAATAAGTGTGGCGGGAAATGTGGTATTACATAATCGCCAATTTCTGTTAATAATGATTTATATGATCTATCGCTTGATTTTAAATGTAACATAATATGATTTGTGCCAATTTTTTCATAGGATTTTAGAATTTTTATTAAAGTATTTCTACCTAAACGATAACCACCTTTAATAGGTTTCACTAATTCGTTCGGTTGGTTTGATAAATCTACAACAAGCGGGTGCATAAATGGTTTGAAAGTATCATTGTTGTGCCATTCTTGAAGTAGCGTTTTCTGTTGTTGAAATGGTTGTGGGTAAAACATTAATCCGTCCATATTTGACTTTAACCAAGACATTTGTTGTTTTGAATATCCTGTGGCAAACATTGGGATATGTTTATGCTTTGGCAACATTTGTAGCCCTGAATCTTCGTATAGTTCAAATATTGAGTTCGATATATCTGGTGAATGTACTTGCCATAACTCATTTATAGCCGAAATAGCATCTTGAAATGTTTCTGTTAACTGTTCTTCTTTTATCTTAAATGTAGGAAATTCAAATTTACGGTCTCCCGTCGCCATACCTAACAAAAAGCGCTCATTTGAAATTAAGTCAAGAGAGGTAGCAGCCTTAGCTATATGAATCGGATGACGTAATGTAGCAACAATGCTAGAGGTTCCGAGAGCGATTTTAGATGTTTTGGCACTGAGATAAGATAAAAATACAAATGGATCATAGTTTGTCGTTACATTTCCTAGATGTGGACTATAAAGCGGACTATCACGTACAAATAGGCTAGTAAATCCGAGTTCTTCAGCAAATTGAGCTAACTCAATTTGATTTTCAAATGATAATTCATGGTCTTCCGAATTGTCGAAAGGAAATGCTAACCCTAAGGTCAAGTGATCCTTTTGAAAAGTTCGTTGGAAGCCATGATGGTGTTGGATTGTTGTCACGTCTATCCCTCCTAACTTTTAATTTACAACACGAATTGTCTAACTAACACCTGTTGTATAGATGTATTGTATAACGTGTTTCTGATTAAAGCAAACAACATGTTTATGCATATATCGTGTAAACAACAAATAATGTTAAATGTTGTTTAGATATGCAAAATCTTTATTTAATGAATATAAATTATTCTATAAATAATGAAATGCTTTTTCACAAAGAAATTTAAAATATAATATAATTTGATTATTTTTAGAAACTTCTTTAAATTGAAGAAGAGATTTATATTTTATTGGAGGGTTAATTTATGTTGAAAAGAATATTAATTAATAGTATTGCATGTGCTTTTATCGCTGCATTGTCATTAGCAATGTTTAATAGTGATAGTAAGGTCGATGCTCAGAGTACTAATGCAACAGCGCAAGATACTGAAGCGACGCAGAATACAGCAGATCGTCCTGCTGAAAACAAAGCAATGCCAAGAGTTATATTACCCAACGAAGATAGAACACAAATTGAAAATACAAACAGTGGACATTATCAATCTATTGGTTATATCAATATTGGAGACAATATCGCAACAGGTGTTGTAATAGATAAGAATACGGTGTTAACGAATAAACATGTTGCAGACCTTTCAGATGGCAACATGACCTTTGCACCAGCTGCCCAAGATGCTGATACATTTCCTAATGGTTCTTTTACTGAAAAAGAAATAAAAGCGTACCCTGGTGGGGAAGACTTAGTGGTTGTTCATTTTAATGAAAATAAAAACGGTCAATCAGTAGGTGATGTTGTTCAACCAGCAACGTTACAAGACGCTTCAAATGTTAGTAAAGGTGCACCTATAACAGTTACTGGTTATCCTGGAGATAAGTCACTAGCGACAATGTGGGAAAGTAAAGGTGAGATTTTAGCTAATAATAGCAATATACTTACATATGATGCGAGTACTTATGGTGGTAACTCTGGTTCACCACTCTTTAATGAAAATAATGAAGTCATTGGATTACATCAAGGTGGTATTGAAGGCGAAAGTAATAGCGCAGTGGCGATAACAGGTAAAGTGTTAGATTTTATAAATGAAAATAGAGAATAAAGAATTAAGAAATATACATTTGAAATGTTTGAAATTGTAAAATGATATTTAAATTACAGTATAAAATATAAAGCGGAGCTATAAAACCAAAAATGCCATTTGGTTTTATAGCTCCGCTCTTTAAATATATTTAATTAGTATTTTGATTCATTAGGAAAGGAAGTGCTTGTTTAATATAAGTTTGAGCTGGTAATTGACTCGTATGGAACCAATGCTTTGCCGTTCCATAAAGTCCCCAAGACAAAAATCTCGCAGTTGTAGCAAGCGTTTCACGATTTTCGTTAACGTGTTGTTGTACTAGCAGTGTTAAAAAGATATCTTCTAATTCTTCTTTCACCTTTTTCTCTACAACTTGTCCATAAGCTTCACTATTTAACTTGCATTCATTATGCGTCTGTTGAATATAGTTTGTGATAGTAATAAAACTTTTACATAGTGTTTCTTCATTAAGTTTCGTTGATACATTTAATGAGTCATTTAAGTTTTTAAGTAAAGTTTCCGATAATGTATAGTCCATAATGTCATATTTATCATAAAAATGAGCATAAAACGTTGCACGATTAACAGTTGCACGGTCTGTAATGTCTTTCACTGTTATGGATTGAAGTTTCTTTTCTTTTGCTATAGCTCGGAAGGCATCCATTAATAATTTTTTAGTTCTGGTAATTCTTGGGTCAACATGAGATGTCGGCATTGACCTTGAACCTCCTTTAATTTAAATCACTAGCATATTATTTGATATAAATTATCTTGCTTTCAAAGGAGAATGTCAATGTGACTGTTTGGTTCAAGTTGTAGACATAGTATTCATTATATTTTGAAAATCGTTTTGAAGTTATAACGAAATAGTATACATTGATGTAATTTGATAAATTAGTTGAAATTTTGAATCTCACTATTGTTTTCTCTAATTTTGGCATTCATAAAGCTATAAACAAAAATACCTAAAGTGATAATAATGATACCAATAATACTAATAGGATCTGGTAAAGGTAACCCTAAAAATAACATTTCACCAATGAGTGTAAAGATTATTTCGGTAGCTTGAGTTGCTTCAACAGCAGCTAATTTAGCTTGGTTGTTTTTTACTAAATTTGTCGCATAGAAAAAAAGCGTAGTCGCTATAATACCAGAAAATACAGCGACTAAAAATGTTTGTAATACTTGGTTAGCAGAGGGGAATCCACTGTTAAAAACACCGATTACAAAGATAATAACCCAGATAGGTAACGTAACTAAAGTCATACCATAAATACGTTCAATTGTTGTTAATTCATTGTCTACAAGTTCCATCATTTTACGATTACCCAAAGGATAACTGAAAGCTCCAATGACTAGTGGAACAACAGATAGAATAAAGGTTTGCATTTCTATGGACGTAATTTGAGGTATTTGAACTAACACGACACCAAATACCATAACGCTAGAAGTACTAACAGAACGCCAAGAAATACGTTCCCTAACTTTAACTAATTGTTTATCAAGCTGAACATATTCATAAAATAAAGGTGCAAGTAATAAACCACATATAATTGTTAATTGCCATGTTGCTGATATTAACCAACCTGGACTGTAATTAGAGACAAATGTAATTGGAATATAGAAAAAGACAAAACCAAGAGTACTCCAAAGTAACCATTGTAAGAAGTGCTTTTTAATATGTCCAAGTATGTATCGGTGTCTTTTTTTTATATAAACAAAAATAAAAAGAAATGGGAACATAAATATAAAACGTAATGAGGCACTGAATAACCAATTGCCACCACTACTTGCCATTGAATGATTTAGTATAAAAGTGACTGAAAAAAATAATGCTCCGAGAATGCCTATAAAGATCGCGCGCATCAAATCCCCCCCCTTATATATAAGTTAATATTTTTAATTTAACAGTTTTTTAAATATAAGCAAGAGTAGAATATTTATGAATTCAATATAAGTAATGTGTAGAAAACTTTTAAAAAAATAATTTAAGTTGAAATATGAATATAGTTGATTTATGATTGTAATATTATGTAAGCGCATACATAAAGAGATTTGATTTTTTTATTATTGAATTAATAGTAAATATAATAGGAGAAATTATTTGCTAAAAGCATGTTAACACACTATTAATGTAATTTTGTTGTAACGTTCTTGTTCAAGTAAAAAAGTAGTAAAATAGAAATGTGCACATATTTCAAGGTTAAGGGGTTAGGAACTATGGCAGACAGATTAAAGAGAGAGTTAAGTAATAGGCATATACAATTAATTGCTATTGGTGGCGCAATAGGTACAGGTTTGTTCTTAGGAGCTGGCCAGTCTATTAGTTTGGCAGGTCCATCAATTTTACTTACATATATTATTGTAGGATTTGCATTATTTATGTTTATGCGGGCTATGGGAGAAATGTTGCTTTCAGATACAAAATTCAATTCGTTTGCGGATATAACAAATGAATATGTTGGCCCACTCGCTGGTTTTATTACTGGTTGGACTTATTGGTTAACGTGGATTATTTCTGGTATGGCAGAAGTTACAGCGGTAGCTAAATATGTATCATTTTGGTATCCAGAAATTCCAAATTGGTTATCGGCATTAGCGTGTATTTTATTACTAATGTCATTCAATTTACTAAGTACAAGATTGTTTGGAGAGTTAGAATTTTGGTTTGCGATTATTAAGGTTGTTACTATTATCGCATTGATTATTATAGGTATTGTTATGATTGTAATGGCTTATCAAACACCATTTGGACATGCAAGTGTTTCTAATATTTATAATAATGGGGGGATTTTTCCAAATGGTATGTCAGGATTTTTAATGTCATTCCAGATGGCTATTTTTTCTTTCCTAGGTATTGAAATGATCGGTATTACAGCGGGAGAAACTAAAAACCCCCACAAAACTATTCCACAAGCTATTAATAATGTACCGTTTAGAATTTTAATATTTTATATCGGTGCACTAGCAGTCATTATTTCTATTATACCTTGGAATCAGTTAGATCCAGACAATAGTCCGTTTGTTAAAGTATTTGCGTTAGTCGGTATCCCATTTGCTGCAGGGATTATTAATTTTGTTGTGTTAACTGCAGCGGCATCTGCTTGTAATAGTGGTATATTTGCAAATAGTAGAACATTGTTTGGATTAGCAGATAGAAAACAAGCGCCACCTAAATTCCAAGTAACGAATCGTAGAGGCGTACCTGTTACAGCAATATTAGTAACATGTACATTATTGCTCTTTGCAGTATTACTAAATTATTTTATACCTAATGCGACAACTGTATTTGTTTATATTAGTACGGTTTCTACAGTATTAAATATATTTATATGGACATTGATTATGATTGCGTATTATAGATATACACGTGCTCGACCTGATTTACATAAGGGAAGTAAATTCAAAATGCCTGGTGGTAAGATAATGGCGTTATGTATCATTATATTTTTTGCTTTTATTTTTTGTGTATTATTTGTAAATCCAGAGACACGAATAGGTGTTATTTTTGCGCCGTTGTGGTTAGTTGTACTTGCAATTATGTATAGACAGTACAAAAAACATGCAGTCTAATAACTTTTAACTTTGAAATATACACGTCATGTATTTTTATGATTGGAGTGAAGAATATGAGTAAAAAAATTATTATGGATTGTGATCCAGGGCATGATGACGCGATTGCGTTAATATTAGCAGGAGCTAAAAATAGTACGTTAGATATATTAGCTGTAACAACAGTGGCTGGTAATCAATCAGTTGAAAAAAATACGAAAAATGCTTTGAATGTATTGGAAGTAATGGGAAGAGGAGATATTAGTGTATCTGTTGGTGCTACAAGACCATTGATTAAGCCAGCTTCATTTGCATCACAAATACATGGTAATAGTGGATTAGATGGTCCGAAATTACCAGAAGTACCTTCGTTAAAACCAACGCAAAGTCATGCCGCTGATGTAATAATTGAAACACTAAAACAGAGTGATGAACCTGTAACACTAGTAGCTACAGGTCCTTTGACGAATATTGCAACGGCTTTAATTAAAGAGCCAAGTATTACACAATATATAGATTCTATAACAATTATGGGTGGAGGAACCTTTGGAAATTGGACGCCTACTGCAGAATTTAATATTTGGGTTGATGCTGAAGCGGCAAAACGTGTATTTGATTGTGGCGTACCTATTAACGTGTTTGGTTTAGATGTAACACATCAAGTGTTGGCGACCGATGCCATCATCAACAGATTTAAAGCTATAGATAATCAAATTGCAAAATTTGTAGTGGAACTTTTAGAATTCTTTAAATCTACATATAAAACACACTTTAATATGGATGGTGGCCCTATACATGATGCTTGTACTATTTTGTATTTATTAGAACCCAATTTATTTACCATGCAACATACACATATTGATATCGAATACCAAAGTGCACTTACCTATGGAACGATGGCTGTTGATTTAAATGATATTACAAATAATGAAAAAAATGCTTATTTTGCGACTACTGTAGATGTTGAACGCGTATGGATATTAATGGAAGATATACTTAAAAGTTATGGTGATGCCCAATAACTAATTAGTGAAAATTTAAATGGGAGTTGTATATACACTGTTTGGTCCTGCTTCAATACCTGTAAAATAATAATTGTACAGTTTTAAGTTATATGTGGAAGCAGAAATAAGAAATAGTTTATAGATTTTTACGTCAAACTAAAGTATGAGGTGCTTTTTAAGCGTATTATTAGTTTTTTGGAGCTATAAAAAGTATACTTATGAACTAATAATAACTATTTAAAAGGTGATTCATTTAGTGAAAAATACGTTAAAAACAATTGTACTATTAATCATTATAATCGTTCCATGTATTTTCTTAATGATGAATATGGATTATATACAAAAAAGTATAAATGAAAATTTTTCAGAAATCAGAAATCAAAATAATACAAATGAGCGCTCGACATCTTATACAGATTTTTTTGATCGAAGCAGAGAAACTGAAAATTTCGGTGAATATGAGTTTAGCGGTTTTGATGGGAAGCATTATGGAATAGATTATGATTTGCCTGAAGATACGCCAGTTAAAACTGCAACAGATGGCAAGGTTACTCGTACATTTGAGAATGACTTAGGTGGCAAGGTAGTGCAAATAGCTGAAACGAACGGACAGTACCACCAATGGTATATGCATTTAAACCAATTTAAAGTTAAAGTAGGAGACAATGTACAAGCGGGAGATGTAATTGCACTCTCTGGTAATACGGGAGAACAAACGACCGGATCTCATCTTCATTTTCAGAGAATGAATGGTGGGATCGGTAATGATTACGCGGAAGATCCTAAAGATTTTGTTGAAAATTTACCAGATGGTGAGAAAAGTCTATACGAACTCAAATAACCAAAGCGTTTATTATAACATCATTATAAAAAACTACCGTTTACCCTAAAGTGTTGATAGGATAAGCGGTAGTTTTACGTTTGTTTACGATAATTATGGTTGTTTACTGTAGTAACTCTTGAAGCACAATAGCTTGATTATGTTTTTTATCTTTAGCAGCAAATAATAAAATAATATCTTTATCAGTCTCAGAAACTTTATTTTGCAATTCTTCAAATGCTTGTTTTTGATCAATGTTTTCACGGAGTTCCTTCTTGTACTTTTCTTTAAAAGCAGCATATAACTTGGGGTCATGGTTAAACCATTTTCTTAATTCGGAAGTTGGCGCCACTTCTTTTATCCAATGATCTAAATGTGCATCGTCTTTAGCTATACCTCTTGGCCATACGCGATCTACAAGTATCCGTAAGCCTTCTTGTTGTTTGTCTTCATAAATTCTTTGAATGTATATCGTCATATAATAAACCTCCTCAAATGTTTACCTATTAGTTTAATCATTACCTTTAAAAATTGAATGAAAAACGTTTACGGATAAATATGTACTTGTTATATAAAAGGGTATATTAATAAAAATGACTATAGGAGTGACCGTAATGACTAAATTTGATCATATTCAGCCACCTGGCCAGTTTAAATATCGGGATGGCCAAGTTTTGATAAAGAATTATTATGAATTCACTTGTGATAATCGAATTTATTTTACAAATACAGTGCATAAAGACCTAGAGGATCAACAATATCAATTTAATATTGAGATTTTATCAGACATAGATAAATATGGATTGGCATTAGATTTTAATGAAGTTGATAAATTATACCAAAAAGAAATTGAACCATATCTAGATGGTCAGTTGGTAAATCATACGTTACCTGAAATGAATACAACTGCTGAAAATATTGCTATATGGATATGGGAACAATTTGAAAAAAATTTACCTAAAAACAACCAATTGCAAAAATTGGAATTTTTTGAAACGGCATCTCGAGGGCTTGTCCTAACAGCAAGTCTAATGAAGTAATGAAATTGCAATTTTGTTTTACTAACATTTTCTTTCCTTGCAATAATATCATTAGGAAATATGTGAATTATATATAAGTAGGTAGACGAAATCGAATTTAAAAATTGAGATTTCGGTTGCCTACTTTTTATATTGCAATATTTTAATTGTAGGTGGGTAATTTTAGTTGCTATCTTGATAAAAAAATTTCTCGAAGATATAAAAATATTTGAGGAAAATACAGAAACAATATTCTGAAAATTAAGAAAATATGATATATTAGTATTTATTTCAGCTTAGGGGGAACTTCTATGATTAAAGTAAGTCCAAAACAATTTTTATATAATGTACTATCTGGTGTAGCGATTGCCATAGTAGCAGGGTTAATACCTAACGCTATTTTAGGAGAACTATTCAAACTTTTCGCTCCTAAGTACCAGGTTTTTCAAACATTATTACAAGTAGTAGAAAGTATTCAATTTACTGTACCATTATTAGTTGGTGCACTAATAGCAATGCGGTTCAATTTATCACCTTTAGCAACGGCTGTCGTCGCGAGTTCTGCTTTTGTTGGGAGTGGCGCAGCGCAATTTAAAGATGGTGCTTGGATGCTTGTAGGTGTTGGAGATCTTATTAACACAATGATCACTGCAGCAATTGCTGTGTTTTTAATATTAGTCGTTGGTGAAAGATTTGGTAGTTTAACGTTAATTATTCTGCCGACCATTGTCGGTGTGATAGCGAGCTTCATAGGTGTACTTATATTGCCATATGTCCAAATGATTACAACTGGTATTGGCAATTTAGTCAATACATTTACAGAATTACAACCAGTATTGATGTCTATGCTTATTGCATTAGTATTTAGTTTTATAATTATTTCACCTATATCAACTGTAGCAACTGCATTAGCTATAGGTATTAGCGGTTTAGCTGCTGGGTCTGCTTCACTGGGGATTGTGGCATGTGAAGGTGCATTAGTTGCAGGTACGTTAAAAATAAATAGAGCTGGTGTGCCTTTAACAATCTTTTTAGGTGGTGTGAAAATGATGATACCTAATATGGTAAGGCATCCTATTATTCTATTACCGATTTTCTCTAATGCACTAATCACTGGCTTTGTTGGTGCGCTCATAGGAATTGGTGGAACAAAAGAATCAGCAGGTTTTGGAATCATTGGGCTTGTTGGGCCAATTAGTGCATTTAGATTTATGGAACATTCAATATTATTAAACTTAATGTATGTATTTATTGCATTTTTTGTAGTTCCGTTCGTAATGGGATATTTGATAAATACGTTTTATATGAAAACATTAAAGCTATATGATAGAGAAATCTTCAAATTCTTGGCGTAAAATTATAAATAATGTTTAAAATGTATCGTTATTTCTGTAATATAATGTAATGTTTTGAATGATGGACAAAAGAAGAAAATATATTAAAAAGGCCACAAAACAGTGGTCTTTTTAAATTTTAGACAAAAAAATTTGCAAGTTTTACTCCAAAGTATAAATTTTTTGTCCTTTTATTATTTTACAGTTGTGTAACAAAAAGATTTGCTGTAATAATTCAGACTACGTAAGATTATTCGATGATAAAGTTGTGAAGCTTAATATAACAGCGCTATACACAATATAATTTGAAAATGATGTAAGAATTATGCATTACAAAACAAAACAGCGATGTTTCAATGTTACAAAGTGTAGTTTCTTTTGTAACGTTTTGTTATTGAAGTGTAATATAAAAAGGCGAAATATGTGTTATATTATTTGTGGCGAAAAAATAAAACATAAAAATTAATCGATTACAGCACATACGATAAATAATTTAACGAAAATATAATTTTACTTAAAAAGATTTTAATTGGAGGATTTTTTAATTATGAAGAAAACAATTTTAGCATCATCATTAGCAGTAGCATTAGGTGTAACAGGATACGCAACAACAGCAGACCACAATCAAGCTCACGCTTCAGAAGAAAATATCGACAAAGCGCATTTAGCTGATTTAGCTCAAAACAATCCTGAAGAATTAAACCAAAAACCATTACACGCTGGCGCGTATAACTATAACTTCGTTTTAGGTGGAAATGAATATACATTCACTTCAAATGGTCAATCTTGGTCATGGAATTACACAGCTGCAGGTGCTCAAAGTGCAACTTCTAACTCAGTACAAGACGTAACTACTCAAGCAACTACAAACACTAACGAAACTTCAGCTAGTGAAGTAAGTGCTCAAAAACAATCAAGCAATACTCCAGTAGCAGCAGTTGAAGCGCCTAAAGCTTCTTCTAATACAAGTGTTAAAACTGCTCAAACAAGCACTACTTCTAAAACAACAACTACAAATACATCAAGCATTGATGCCATTGCTAACCAAATGGCAGAACGTACTGGTGTATCAGCGTCACAATGGAAAGGTGTTATCCAACGTGAAAGTGGCGGTAATGGAAGTGCGGTTAATGCGTCATCAGGTGCATATGGTTACTTCCAATTATTAGGTCATGGTGAACATGCAGGTATGTCAGTTCAAGATCAAATTGACACAGCAGTTGAAGTTTACCAATCTCAAGGTTCTAGCGCATGGGTTGGTTGGAACTAATTAATAAATATTAAGGCTGAGAGCGACTCAATTGAGTCGCTCTTTATTTATATTGACATGTTTGAATATTCTGATAAAATTAATGGTAATTTAATAAACTTATCCAGAGAAGCTGAGGGATTTGGCCTGATGAAGCTTCAGCAACAGACTTTGATATAAAAGTACTGTGCTACTTCCAACAAGCAATAATGCTTGAAAGATAGGTGACATGTGTAACTATATGCCACACAAGTCGGCATATAGTTTTTTTAATAGGAGGATTTTTATGACAATTTCAGATAGATTGGCACAGATACCAGATAGTTATTTTGCAAGAACAATGGGCCAGAAAGTAGAACATGGTCCATTACCTTTAATTAATATGGCTGTAGGTATTCCTGATGGTGAAACGCCCAAAGGGATTATTGACTGTTTTGCTGATGCGCTACGTCAGCCCGACAATCAAAAGTATGTTGCTTTCCATGGTAAAGACTCATTTAAACAAGCAATAGTAGATTTTTATCAAAGACAATTTCAAGTTGAATTAGATAAAGAAGATGAGGTATGTATTTTATATGGTACTAAAAATGGTCTTGTAGGTTTACCAACATGCATCGTGAACTCAGGGGAAAATGTGCTGTTACCAGATCCTGGATATACGGATTATAAAGCTGGGGTATTACTTGCTGATGCCCAACCACAACCACTCGTTTTAGAACCTCCTTATTATTTGCCTCAGTGGGACAAAATAAGCAAAGAAATATTACTCAATACTCGTTTAGTTTATTTGACTTATCCAAATAATCCGACAGGTTCAGTTGCTACAAAATCAGTATTTGAGGAAGCGATTGAGCGTTTTAAGGGAACAAAGACAAAGATCGTTCATGATTTTGCATATAGTGCTTTTGGTTTCGATGCTAAAAATCCTAGCATATTGCAAGTTGAAGGAGCAAAAGACTTAGCAGTAGAAATTTTTTCATTATCAAAAGGCTACAATATGTCAGGATTTCGAGTAGGTTTTGCAGTAGGAAACAAAGATATTATACAAGCATTAAAAAAATATCAATCACATACACATGCAGGTATGTTTGGCGCATTGCAAGACGCAGCAACATACGCTTTGAATAATTATGACGCTTTTCTAGAAGAGCAAAATATAACATTTAAACGTCGTAGAGATGAATTTGAAGCTAAACTACAACAAGCCGACATACCTTTTGAACCAATGAAAGGGGGCATTTTCTTATGGTTACGTACGCCGAGAAACTTTGATGGGGAAAGTTTTGTTGATTATTTATTACAAGAACAGTCAATCCTTGTTGCGCCAGGTATACCATTTGGAGAACATGGAAAAGATTATGTGCGTATTTCTTTAGCATTAGATGATGAATCATTATTAGAGGCTGCAGAAAGGATACAAGCGCTTAAGCATCTTTATGAATAGAACAAATCTGATTGGAGTGATTAACTTATGACAAGTATTAAAATTTTTGGAGTAAGAGAAGAAGATATACCTTATATTAAGGCATGGTCAACAAAGCATAGTGTAACTGTCGATTTAGATGAAGCATTACTATCATCAGAAACTGTCGATCGTGCAAAAGGATTTGATGGTGTTTCGATATCACAGCAAATTCCTTTTGGTGAAGATGTATATCGCAAGTTGCATGAATTTGGAATTAAGCAAATTGCTCAACGAAGTGCTGGTTTTGATATATATGATTTCGATTTAGCTCAAAAATATGATTTAATTATTTCTAATGTGCCATCTTATTCACCGCATTCTATTGCTGAATACACAGTGTCACAGGCGCTTAATTTGGTTAGAAACTATAATGATATACAACAAAAAACAGCTTCATATGATTTTAGATGGCAACCAGCTATCTTATCACGCTCTATTAAAGACTTGAAAGTTGCTGTTATAGGGACTGGTCGTATCGGTTCAATTGTTGCTAAGATATTTGCACAAGGCTTTGGAGCTGAAGTTATTGCTTATGATATTGCCCCTAATGAAAGCTATAAGTCATTTTTAACGTATGCTAAAAGTATAAATGAAGCTGTGCAAGAAGCGGATATTGTTACGGTTCATATCCCTGCAAGTAAGGATAGTGATTATTTATTTGATGATGCATTGTTTAATGAATTTAAACCAGGATCAGTATTTATCAATTGTGCAAGAGGCGCCATTGTAAAAACGAGTGCACTAATACACGCTCTGGATAACGGTATTTTAAAAGGAGCAGCACTTGATACATATGAAGGGGAAAAGGGATTGTTTCCAAGTGATCAACGACATTCTGAATTAAAGGATGAAGTATTAAAGCAATTAATCGAACGACAAGATGTTATTGTTTCACCTCATATTGCTTTTTATACAGATGCTGCCGTTGAAAACCTCATTGTCGATGCTTTAGATGCGACAATTGATGTTATTGAGACTGGTGACACTAAATTACGCGTGAATTAATAAGAGAGCAAATATAGATTTAAACCGTGAAAATATAAAAAAAGAGCAGGACAGAAATCTAATTTGTTAGAGAAGATTTCGTTGTCCTACTCCGGTATGGATAAATAGAGTTGAAAAAGGCTGGTTTAAAAGCTTTTTTCAACTCTATTTAATTACTGCTATCACACTGAGTTGAGACCGAGACATTAAATATGTCCTAGCAACTTTATTTTACGTCATAACCTTGATCCTCTATTGCTTCGTACATGTTTGGTGATGTGACTTTGTTATCATCAAAATCAACTTTAACATTACCTTCTTCAAGGTTAACATCAGCTGTTGATACACCATCAAGATTTGTTAGGGCACTTTCAACTGCATGTTTACAGTGCTCACAACTCATACCTTCTACTTTAATTGTTTCAGTTGCCATATCAATCACCTCCTTAAAAATGATTTGTCATATAATCATCTCAAATTTTAATTATAATTTCATGCGTTTTAATCTAAGCGCATTAGCGACAACACTTACAGAACTTAAAGCCATTGCAGCACCGGCAATCCATGGTGCGAGTAAACCTAGTGCAGCAATAGGAATGCCTGCAACGTTGTAACCAAATGCCCAAAATAGGTTTTGACGTATATTACGTATAGTCGATTTACTAGCTGTGATTGCTTTAGGTACGAGTAACAAATCACCACCAAGAATGGTAACGTCAGCGGCTTCTATGGCAACTTCTGTACCTGTACCAATAGCAATTCCTATGTCTGCTTGGACTAATGCTGGGGCATCATTTACGCCATCTCCTACCATAGCTACAGTCTTATTATTAGCTTGTAATGATTTTATCTTAGTCGCTTTTTCTTCTGGTAACACTTGTGCAATGACTGTATCTATACCAACTTGTGAAGCAATGGCTTCTGCTGTAAGTTGGTTATCTCCAGTCAACATAACGACTTCTATATTTAAATCATGTAACTGTTGGATTGCTTTATTGGTAGAATCTTTGACAGTATCAGCTACTGCGATTGCACCACTTAATTGTTGATCAACCGCTATCAACATAGCCGTCTTACCTGATTGTTCAAACTGGGATAATTGTAGTTCAGAACTATTAATGGTTACGTGATAATCTTCTAAGAATTTACGATTACCCACCAATAAAGATTTTCCGTCAATTGTAGCTTTGATGCCACGTCCAGGTACCGCTTCGAAGTCATGAACTTCTAATAAATCAACTTGTTTTGTTTTTGCATAATTAATGATAGCTTCTGCGAGTGGGTGTTCAGAAGCTTTTTCAGCGCTAGCTAATAATTGTAATGTTTCACTATCGCCATCAAAGTCTGTAACTACAGGTGTTCCGTGTGTGATAGTTCCTGTCTTGTCTAAGACAACGGTATCGATTTGATGCGCACGTTCAATATGTTCGCCACCTTTAAATAGAATACCGTTTTCGGCAGCCTTTCCAGTACCTACCATAATCGAAGTAGGAGTGGCTAACCCAAGTGCACAAGGGCAAGCAATAACCATGACGGCAATTGCTGCTACTAAAGCTGGTTCAAATTGGCCTTGGCGTACTAAAGTAATCCATATAGTAAATGTTAGAATCGCAATACAAACTACAATAGGCACAAAATAGCCAGATATAATATCAGCAAGTCTCTGAATAGGTGCTTTAGAACCTTGAGCTTCTTCAACTACTTTGATAATAGAAGCGAGCGCAGTGTCTTTTCCAACTTTCGTGGCTTCGATTGTGAGCACGCCATTTTGATTCATTGTTGAACCAATAACATAATCGCGCTGTGTTTTTTCAACAGGTATAGATTCACCGGTTAACATGGATTCATCTACAGAAGTTTTGCCTTTGACAATTTTTCCATCTACTGGTATTTTCTCTCCCGGTTTAATAATTAAATAATCGCCTTCTACGACTTCACTTAAAGGTATCAGAAATTCCTCATTATTACGTAGTACACGTGCTTCTTTAGCTTGCAAGTTTAGCAATTCACTTAAGGCATTTGTTGTATGTGATTTTGCACGTGCTTCCAAATATTTACCAAATAAAATAAGTGTAATGAGTACAGCACTTGTTTCGAAATACAAATGAGGCATAATCTCTGTATTGTTCAGCCATTTAATCATCTCATATAAGCTATAAAAATAGGCTGCGCTCGTTCCTAATGCTACTAATACATCCATGTTTGCTGAACCATTGCGAAGATTTTTATATGCCCCAACATAAAATTGCCAACCAATGATAAATTGTATCGGAGTTGCTAAGATAAATTGAAACCATGGATTCATTAAAATTGAAGGCAATTGCATGTTAAAGAGATGTACAAACATAGTTAATAGTAACGGGAAAGCCAATATAGCTGAAACAATTAATTTTGTAAGTTTACGTTTTAACTCTATTGCTTTGTGTGATTGTTTTTCATCAGCTTCTTTTTTAGGCTGCGCATCATAGCCCAATTTTTGAATTTTTTGAATTAAAGTATCGACGGAAGTTGAATTAGGATTATATAAAATCGTAGCATTTTCAGTTGTAAGGTTTACGTTAGCTTCCTCTACACCATCAGTACGATTCAATACCTTTTCAATACGGTTAGAACATGCGGCACATGTCATGCCTGTCACGTCTAAGTCAACTTTTTCATTTAATACGCCATATCCTGATTTTTCTATTGTATTGGAAAGGTCAGTAGACGAAGTCGAGCTAGGGTTATAAATTATTGTGGCTTTTTCAGTTGTTACGTTAACGTTAGCTTCAACATCATCCATTTTGTTTAAATTTTTCTCAATACGGTTAGCGCAAGCTGCGCATGTCATACCCGTAATATTGAAAGTAGTTTTTTTCTGTTCACTCATTGGAGTAGCCTCCTTTCAGGTTGCAAATAAATACCCGTAACAATAGAATCTTTACACCATTAATATACCCCTAGTAGGTATAATTGTCAATGTTGTTGTTTTAAAAAAGAGAGACTAGAAATACAAAATCAAAATTTACAAATTGACTTTGTATTCCTAGTCCCTCAAGATATTACGATAATGATTTACTAATTTGGCTTGTTTGCTTTATACATTCTGTTCGTAAGGTTGATTCAATGATAAACACACTAATAATAAAAAATAATCGTATTTTACTTTACTATAGTTTAGTTTTGTTGGAACTTAATAAATGAAACAACAAAATCAATTTAATATGCTTATTCTGTATTCTATGCGAACTAACTTGAATTTATAAAAGATGCTGCTGGTTTACTTTACTTAATTCGTTAACAATTTTACGACTATCTTTATTTAGATGCTGGACATAAATTTTGTTGTTCTTTTTATGGTAATTTTCAATTAATGTGTCTATGGCATTAACTGCTGAATCATCCCATAAATGTGCTTCTTTAAAATTTAGATAGATAGTTTTGTCCCGTAATTCTAAATTGAGTTGGTTCATTAATGAATCTATAGAAACAAAAAAGATTTGCCCTTTGATATTGTAATGAATAGCATGGTCAATTTCTTCATATTGTACGGAAACATTTGAAATTTTGGTAGCAAAACACAAGGCGCTTACAATTACACCAATAATTACGCCTAATGCTAAATTGCTTGTCATTAATACGATAGTTACGGTAAGAAGCATCACGAGCGCATCTGTACGAGGTGCTTTTTTAATGAATTTAAATGATCCCCAATTAAAAGTCCCCACAGAAACCATAACCATAATAGCTGCTAGAATCGGCATCGGAATTTCAACGACCCAATCACCAAATACGATGATTAAAATAATTAAGAACACACCAGCAGTGAAGGTTGAAAGGCGCGTCGTAGCACCAGAGCGGACATTGATTACAGATTGACCGATCATCGCACAGCCACCCATAGAACCAAAGAAACCGGTGATAACATTGGCGATTCCCTGGCCACGAGATTCTTGGTTTTTACTACTGTAGGTATCTGTTGCTTGATCAACAATTCGAGCTGTAAGCAAGCTTTCCACAAGTCCAACAATCGCCATAGATAAGGCATATGGGAAAATAATTTTTAGTGTTTCTAAGTTGAACGGAACATCAGGAATAAAAAATTGAGGTAGTGAACGTTTAATTTCACCTAAATCTCCAACTGTTTCTACATTTGCACCAGTCACTATGTAAGCTACTGTTAATAATATGATTGCAATTAGTGGTGCCGGTATCTTGTTAAAAATACGTGGTAAAAGGTAGATAATCAATAAGGTAACGATAACAAATAGATAAGTAGCAAAAGATATGCCAAAAATATGTTTGATTTGTGTTAAGAAAATCATGATTGCTAAGGCATTAACGAAACCAATCATGACAGAGTTGGGGATAAACTTCATTAAACGACCAATTTTTAATATGCCGAAAATGATTTGAATAAGCCCCATTAGAATAGTGGCTGCTAATAAATATTGGACACCGTGATCACGTACTAAAGGTACAATAACTAGAGCTACAGATCCTGTTGCTGCAGAAATCATAGCTGGTCTTCCACCTACGAAAGAAATAACAACTGCAATAATAAAAGAGGAATATAGACCAACCATAGGATCTACTCTTGCTATAATTGAAAATGAAATGGCTTCTGGAATTAATGCTAAGGCGACGATGATACCAGCCAATATATTGACTCCTGGAGCGGTTAGCCATTCTCGTTTGATTTTATTTAACATCTATTTTACTCCTTATTTAAAAATGAACTAGACTATTATATCATATGGTGAAAGCTATTAATCCTAAGCTATAAAAGTAGCTCTAAAATAAAAATTTCAAAATATGAGTGAATCATGATTTTCAAAAGGTGTGACAAGTTTGTCATTTTAGAACCTAAGGTTGTTAGATAAAACGAACGAAAATAGACTGCGACTTAGTTAAACTAAGGGTATAAATTATTTAAGGAGTGAAGGGCATGTCTATATTAAAAGTAGAGGGGCTTACTAAAAGCTATGGCAACAGACATAGACAACAAGAAGTGCTTAAAGGCCTTGATTTTTCTATAGAAAAAGGCGAGTTTGTTACGATAATGGGGCCATCAGGATCAGGAAAAACAACATTGCTAAACGTCTTAAGTTCTATTGATTATATTACGAGTGGTACGGTCGAAATCAATGGCAATAAAATAAATAAAATGAGTAATAAAGCATTAGCTGATTTCAGAAAAAAAGAAGTGGGCTTTATTTTTCAAAATTATAGTGTGCTAAATACACTTACAGTTAAAGAAAATATTATGTTACCACTTTCCATTCAAAAAATGTCTAAAACAGAGAAAGAGCAAAATTATAGTGAAGTCACTAAGGCTTTAGGGATTCAAGATTTAGGCCATAAATACCCTAATGAAATATCTGGTGGCCAACAACAACGTACTGCAGCAGCGCGTGCGTCCGTTCATAAACCAGCGATTATATTTGCGGATGAACCAACAGGTGCATTAGATTCTAAAAGTGCACAAGATTTGTTAAATCGCTTAGAAGATTTAAATAAAAATTTAGAAGCGACGATCGTTATGGTTACACATGATCCTGTCGCAGCAAGTTATTCTAATAGAGTAATCATGCTAAAAGATGGCAATATTCACTCTGAAGTGTACCAAGGTGAGGATTCAAATCAAGCCTTTTATAAAAATATTATTCATATGCAGACGGCATTAGGCGGTGTCGCACATGAGTTTTAATCAAATTGTACTTAAGAATTTAAAACAGAACTTACGTCATTATGCGATGTATATTTTTTCATTGATTGTAAGTATCGTATTATATTTTAGTTTCGTGACTTTAAAATATACAGATAGTATTAATAATGAGAATTCAATGGCAATTATAAGAAAGGGGTCTGACGTTGGATCTTATTTCTTATTTTTTATCATCATTATCTTTCTAATGTATGCAAATCAATTGTTTATAAAGAGACGTACGCGTGAATTTGCTTTATTCCAATTGATTGGCCTAACTAAGTCTAATATATTGCGCATGCTTATAATTGAACAGATTGCTATGTTTTTAGTCACTGGTATCATTGGTGTCATAGTAGGGGTGTTTGGATCTAAGTTATTACTCATGGTTGTGTTAAAAGTTTTGCATATTAGTACAAGTGTAGCTTTAACTTTCCAATTTGCTGCAGTATTTCAAACAGGTTTACTAATATTCATATCTATGCTGCTAATTATTATACAAAGCTATATTTTCTTACGCAGACGTAGTATTTTATCGATGATGAATGATAGTACAAAATCAGAAGTATCAAAGAATACCATATCAATAGTTGAGGTTTGCTCAGGTATCTTAGGTATTGTGATGATTGTAATTGGCTATTATATGTCTACAGAAATGTTTGGGAAATTCTCAAGTAACATGATGTTTACACCATTTATTATATTGTTTTTAACAGTAGTAGGTGCTTATTTATTCTTTAGAAGTTCCGTATCTGTTATTTTTAAAATGATAAAAAATGCAAAACGTGGCAAAGTGTCGATCACTGATGTTGTATTTACATCTTCAATCATGCATAGAATGAAGAAAAATGCTTTGTCGTTAACGATAATTGCAACTATATCGGCAGTAACGGTTACTGTTCTTTGTTTTGGGGCAATCAGTAAATCAACTATTGATGATAATGTCGCCTTGACATCACCTCAAGATTTTAATTTTATTGACAATAAACAAGCAGAGTCATTTGAAAGTAAAGTGAAAAAAGCGCATATCGATTTTGATAAAAAGTATAAAGAAGTTTCTGAAGTGAAAATGTCGAAAGATACTTTTTTTAAAGATAATGGTAATCCAGATATGTTTAAACCTGATTCGATGTTAATTACGAGCAACAAAAATTTTAATGATAATCAAGTTAATGGTAATCGTGCGAAAGTGGTTAATATGGTAGCTCCTGGAGGAATGGTTCAGCACAATGAAAAAGGTGAGATTGTGTTAGAAAATCAATCCCAACAAACGTTTAAAGTCATTGGAGCAGAACAAGACGTTAACTTCATGAGTGCAATTAGTTTTGGTGGTCCGGTGTTATTAGTTAGTGAGGATAAATATAATGATTTAAAACTTAATTCTAGCGAAACAAGACAACAATTTGGTTATAATTTGGAAAAACAAAGTGATTGGAAAGCAGCAAACCAAATTGCTAAATCAGTGTCGCCAAATATCGAATCGAAAAAAATGGTACGTCAATCGATGGATGATACTGTAGGTATTTTATTATTTGTTACATCATTTTTAGGATTAGCCTTTTTAGTCGCAGCGGGCTGTATCATCTACATTAAACAGATGGATGAAACTGAAGATGAAATACCAAATTTTATTATTTTACGTAAAATTGGCTATACACATTACGACATGTTAAAAGGTTTAGCTTTAAAAGTGATGTTTAACTTCGGTTTACCTCTCATTGTATCCTTACTGCATGCTTATTTTGCAGCAAAAGCATTTATATTACTTATGGGCGGTAATAGTATGTTACCAGTTTATATTGTTATGGGTACTTATTCTGTTGTGTATTGTATATTTGCAATTATGGCATTTGTACATTCAAGTAGGATCGTAAAGCATTCAATTTAAAGGAAATCATAGAAGTCATTTAAAATAAGATAGAACTTAACTGCTATAGATGAAAGTAAGCTTGCCTATATTGGTTAATTCTAGAAAAAGTATATTTACTACAAAGTAGATATAAATGATTAGCAGAGGTGTCTGCTGAATAAATTGCACGTTGTTTATACCATGTAAGCCTTTGGGAAATCCGTATATTTCTCAGAGGCTTTTTTTGCGGTATTAATAAGTTGTTTACTATTGAGTGTTGGTCGAACATGTTTGATTTCTATTGAAAGTGGTATTTGGCAGTAAAAGGGTAAAATGGAGGTATGTAGCATATGAATTTAACTGAATTCCATAAAGAAATTAAAGGATATACGCAAGATAGACAGCCAGGTATACAAAAAGATATGAATCCACAACCTATTACTGAGATGGAAGGTTACAAAAGTGGTGGTAAACTCCAAGGTAAAATTGCATTGGTTACTGGGGGAGATTCGGGGATTGGTCGCTCTGTTGCGGTATTATATGCCAAAGAAGGGGCAGATGTGGCGATTGGTTATTTTGATGAACACGAAGATGCTGAAGCGGTAGTAGAACAATTAACTTCATTAGGTGTCAATGCGAAAGCATATGCGCATGACTTAAAAAGTGTCGACGCATCACAAAATTTAATTGATAAAGTCGTTAAAGATTTTGGAGGATTAAATATATTAGTTAACAATGGAGGCGTTCAATTCCCTCAGGATAACTTTGAAGATGTTTCGCCAGAACAGATTAAAGAGACGTTTGAAACAAATGTTTTTGGCATGATGTTCTTATCACAAGCTGCAGCACCGCATTTAACAGATGGTGATGCAATTATAAATACTACAAGTGTAACTGCTTATAGAGGATCGGCTCATCTGATTGATTATTCTGCTACAAAAGGTGCAATCGTTGCCTTTACACGTTCATTAGCGTCATCTTTAATTGATCAAGGCATTCGAGTAAATGCTGTTGCGCCAGGACCAATTTATACACCATTAATTCCTGCTACTTTTTCAGAAGATAAAGTTGAGAATCAAGGTGGAGATACACCAATGGGAAGAAGAGGGCAACCAGCAGAACTTGCACCGTCATACGTTTTCTTAGCATCATATGCAGACAGTTCTTATATTACTGGTCAAGTTATACATGTGAATGGCGGAGACTATATCACATCATAATATTAATCATTAAAAAGATATAAATAAAAGTGATTGGGCATAAATCCCCCCAAAAATAGCACTTAGATGATTTAATTCAATTCATCTAAGTGCTTCTATTTAATTCTATATTTCGTATTGATGGCTCGCTTTCTTAGGGGATAGCTTCAATCTTTAGTCTTGGGCTAATGTTCATTCCGCAGGAATCGGCTAAAAACACTGCCAATATTACACTGAAAAGATTAATAATATATAAATATAAGCAAACCTTAGGCGAACTTTCACCTAAGGTTTGTTTCATTACTTTTATGTTAACAATTTAAGTAGAGTTGCTGTTTAAGTCTGCTATATTTAAAATGACATCACATTTACGTGCGATATTTATATCGTGCGTGGCTATAATAATAACCTTTTTATTATTTAAAGTTGAGAGTAGTTTCGAAAGAATTCTTTCACCATTTTCCTTATCAACTGACCCTGTAGGTTCATCTGCTAATATAATGGTAGGATCTTTCAAGAGTAGTCTTATTAATGCGACACGTTGCTGTTCGCCACCACTTAATGTGGATACTTTTCTCGTCAAATCAATATTCATATCTAAATCTTTAAGTAAAGACACTATTAGTTGTCTCTTAATTTTTTTGGAATTCTTTTTGAATGCTAGTCCAATATTTATATTTTTTTCTACCGATAAGTTATCAATTAATCCATAGTTTTGGAATAAGTATCCCAATTGTAACTTATAGAATCGGTGATTGGTAACGAGCTTTTTATTGTGAATATATATGTTACCTGAATCAAATTTTTCGAATCCTGCTATACCATTTAGTAAGGTAGATTTTCCTGAACCGCTTGATCCCATTAAAGCATAAGACTTACCATAATGAAATGCGTAAGATAAATCTCGGAAGATTACGTTGCCAGCCTTTGAGATAGTCAATTTATCTAGTTTAATCATAATAATCACCTAATATTTGGAGGTAATTCATATTTTTTTATATATTTTATATTTTTAACATAAGTTCCTTTATGCTCAATTTGTACAAATTGTTTATTAGGGTCATAACCACCAAATGATAATTTATAATTCAGTTTTTTGCCGTCTTTTGAATATACTGTTACATTATCGTATTTTTGAGTATTCAATTTAACTATTGCAAAAGAAGTTTCTTCAGATAGAAGAGGGTTAAATCTGTCGAATTTGTCATTAGTGAAAAAGAGTATTAACAAAAGAGATAGCATAACAATGACAGAGATAATTATTTTCATGATGTTTACTCCTTTAATTTTATTATGTTAGTCTTTTCTAATCTCGTAATATATATAATTTGTATTGTAATTTGAATGAATAAAAAGATTGTGAATAAAGTGATGACTAAATTATGTTTAAGCGTCCACCAAGAAAAAAGACCAATCACAATAACTAAGCAATTACTACATAATAAGAAATTGATGTTATTTCTTATTAAATTAAAGCCATAAATTTTTCTAATCATTAGCAGTTTTAAGTTATTTTTAAAATATTGCTGTGTATCAAAAATGATTGTTAAAACTAAAGTGATTATTGATAGTATGATTGAAATTGAAACAACAACAAACTTTGTATTTAGTTCTTTATAGTTATTCAAAATGATTTCTTTATAATTAGTAACGCCACTTACAACATCTGATAATTCATATTTTTTTAAATAATCTACTGTTAATTGATAGTTTTTAAATAAATAACTCCCTTGAGTTATAGAAGAAAAATAAAAACTGTCTCCTAAATTGTTGGTATCTAATAATACAACAATAGGGTTTTTACTAAAGCTATTTTTTAAATGAGATTTTGTATCAAATGTGTATATTTCAAAATTATGTTTTACTTGGATTATCTTCAAATTATCTTGTTGATTTAAGACATCTTGTTGAAATTTTATCCAATCTTTAAAATCATTTTTAATATCGTTAGTATTTGTTCGTGTAGATGGTGGTAACAATAGAGTAATATTATTTTTCGTGTTAACATGCGCTAAGTATTTTTGTAAAACTCCTTTATATAAGGATAGAAAATGTTTGTTTACAAAGATTACGTTACCATTGTCAGGTGAATAATTCTTAAGCGAAGGTTGATATAAATTGTTATTTCTAATTAATATTGATTCATGTTTTTCTTCAGTTTCCTTAACTAAAGCGTGAAATTTCTTAGCTATATCTCTTTCTTCTAATTCAGAGTATTTGAATGGAGCAAGTTCAATAATATAATAATCATTCAAGTTGGACCAAAAAGCTTCAGTTTCTTTAATTCTTTTTATTGAATCATAGGTATTAAAGTTTTTTATTAATAGATAACTTAGTATAAATAATATGAATATTTTGCAAATTATTGTTACAGTTCGGATAAGAGTATATGGTTTTTTACCTTTGATAGCTTGAGGGATATTATTATTTATCACTAATATAAAGCTACTAGTATAGATAAGGAGTATGATACCAAAGCAAATCAGTACACCTATAAGAGTTCTTATCAAAAAAGCAATAGAGCTATAAAAAATGTCGAATTGTTTAAAAAATAGCAATGAAATTAATATGGTGATAAATAATAATGAGCAATAATATATGAGTGCTTTGCTAGTATTTTCTAATATTATCTTTGGCAACCTGTAACCATGTATTTGCTTTATACTGTGTGCTTTAAACGTATTAATTGTATTATGAAAAAAGTATAAAATATAAATGAAAAGTAATGATATGATTGGAAAAAGTAAATCTTTGTCATTAATTATAGATATAAATAACTTTGGCTTATTGATATGGTATATTTCCGCTTCTAACCCTTTTTCATGTAGTTGTTGCTTTAAATTATTAGGATTAAAAGTATTACCAACAATATAATAGTCACCTCTTACATCTTTGCTGAGAAGTGTTTCATAATTAATAGATTGATACCCCTTCATTTTTTGAATACTTGCTATATTTTCATTAAATAAGTATAAATATCTCATTTTGCTTGGTTCAGGGGTTGTAATGGATTTATAAATACTTATGTTTTCTTGTTTAGAAATTTTTTCGATTTCATTAAAAATATCTTTCTTATTGAAAGTATGATCCCAAGTTGAAATATGGATTATGTTGCTACTACCAGGTAATAATTCGTCAGTTTCTCTCCATGTGAAAATGAGTATTAGGGTAGAGACTAGGCACAGTGTAATTACATCTAATATTAATTTGAAAAATTTCATATTTTCCTCATTTATAAAGGGTGATTTACATTGAAACTGACCTTTTTAACAATTTATTAATAGACCTTATAATAAGTTTGATTACCCCAATATGCTTTTGGTGCGGAAGCCCTGGCTTGTATACCTGCTCGTGTTTTGCCACTATAAGATGCATATTTACCTATTGCAGTTGATCCGTGCGCTTTTGAATTATGATTATAATATGACCAAACATAACTACTGCCAACACCGTAATTCCAAAGACCTCCTTCAGCATAAATGGTAACTGCTTTTGCCACTGTTCCAGAGCCAAATACAACGACGCCTGTAAATAAAATACTTATGATAGTTTTCTTCATATGTATTGCCTCCTTTTGTTATAAATTAATTTTATTATACAATGTAATACAAAGGAAAACATCATTAAAAAATTAAGTGTCGATACGTCTTTTTTTAATTGTTATGAAGTTTTTTGTTTTATAAGTATAAAATTTCGCAACTTGAAATAGGCATAACATCAAATATAGGAAAATAAAAAAGTCATGAGACAGTCTTTTGGCTGTCTCATGACTTTTATGTCTGAAGGTTGTCTTGGAAATTTTAGTATAAACAATTTATGTCAGTTGTAGATTATTTTATCTAGAAGAAAGTGTATAAACGTTAGAAGAAATCTGAAGGTTTCAGATCATTGAAATCTAAATTTTTTAAGCTGTCGAAGTTAATGTTTTCAATACTTTGTACAATTTCACCGCTTTTAACTTGGTTATAATAGTTTGTCGCTTCTGAAACAACATCGTGCTCCTGGAATGTTTTTACTATACCAAGTATTAAGACAATTGCTATCGCTCCTTTAAATAAGAATTTCATAATTATTGACTCCTTCTATAAGTTTATAACGTTATTTTACAGTGTTTTTTCTAGTAAAACATGCGTCCATAGTATAGAAAGTGTATCATACATAAGTTGTATGTTGTATATTAAATGATTGTGTTTAATTTATTTTTTATAATCCGAATGCGATAGGTAACCAGAAGTAAGCAAAAAGTGAAATTACGATGATAGCGAAAATATTTAATATAAAACCAGCTTTCACCATATCTTTCATCTCTATTTCGTCAGAACTAAATACGGCTGCATTCGGTGGTGTTGAAATTGGTAACATAAATGCACATGTAGATGAAACTGCAACGATACCCATAATTATAAACGGATCTTGGCTAATCGCTGCTGCAAAGCCAATACTAATTGGCATCAACATATTAGAAACAGCTGTATTTGACATCACCTCTGTTAAAAATAGAATGGCTGTTGATAATACAAGCACGATTAATATTAATGGTAGAGGTTTTACAATTCCCATCATACTACCAAACCATTTTGTAAGTCCTGAATCTTCAAAGGCTGCAGCTAAAGATAACCCACCTCCGAATAAGAGTAGTATACCCCAAGGGAGTTTGGTCATATCGTCCCATATAAGTAGCCCTCCTTTTTTGGATTTTGCAGGAATGAGAAACAGTAATACTGCGCCAAACATTGCAATGCTAGTATCTGTTATATGTAATGAACCAGGGAGTAATCCGCCAAATATCCATAAGAGACTGACAAATAGAAAAACAATTCCCGTAAGTTTCTCTTCCTTAGACATAGGTCCTAAATCATGTAATGCTTTCTTCGCAAAATCTGATGATATATGATCAGCATCTTCAATTCTGAATAACCATTTCGTTAGTAAGAAATAAAGAATTGCTAATAATATGACAGTAAGAGGTACGGCAAAAATCATCCACTGAGCAAAGGATACTTTCCTATCAAGGCTAGACGACGCAATTGCCGCAAAAACGGCGTTTGGCACTGAACCGATAAGTGTTGCTAGTCCACCTATAGAGGCCGAATAGGCTACAGTTAGGAGTAGTGCTTTACTAAATTTACTAGCAGACTCAGGCTTAAGAAATTGTGCGTCTTTAATTTCTTTGATGAGTGCTAAAGCAATAGGTAACATCATGAGTGCCGTAGCCGCATTTGAAATCCACATAGAGATAAAGGCGGTCGCAATCATAGTACCTAGGATGATACGGTTACTACTTGTTCCCATCATTGATATAATGGTCATTGCAATACGCTTGTGTAAGTTCCATTTCTCAATGGCTAAAGCAATAATAAATCCACCCATATACATAAATACGATAGGATCAGCATAAGCACTCGATGCGATAACTTCATCAGTGCCTCCTGTTAATGGGAGTAGAATTAATGGAAGTAGGGATGTTGCTGGTATAGGAATAGCTTCGGTTATCCACCATGTTGCCACAAATAGTGTAACTGCAAGTACAGCTCTAGGTGAGTCATCCAACCCTGTTATCCCAGGAATAAAGTAAAAAATAAGAAAAAGTAAAGGGCCTAAAAATAACCCGATTTTTTGTTTCATAATTATTTCCCCCTTGTTTATGACGCTATAACTGTAAGAATATCAATAACCTAACGTATAGACAATTAATTTTTCAGAAAATTATAAAAATATACAACTGAGACTGATAGAATATAGGTAATAGATTAAAACAAATATAAGCAAGGGGATGATTTTATGGTAGTGGGGGCACTTATAGACAAAGGAGATACATGGATTTTATGGGCAATCATTATTGTGTGGGCAACTATGAGCTTATTTTTAGAACAGAGGTATCAATGGGCTAGTAAAATTTCTGGGGCTATTATTGCACTTGTTGGTGCGATGGTATTATCTAACTTTAAGGTGATACCAACGAGCTCACCAGTTTATGATACTGTATGGGATTACATTGTACCTTTATCGATACCATTACTGTTATTTAGTTCTAATATTATGAAAATATGGAAAGAAAGTAGAAGATTGTTGATTATATTCTTCATTGCTTCGATAGGAACTATGATTGGAACATTTGTTGCATTTATTATATTAAATCAATGGATACCTTATTTGAATAAGATAGGAGCGATGATGACAGGTAGTTATATTGGTGGTGGAGTTAATTTTGCGGCGTTAAGCTCTAAACTTGAAACACCAGGGGATATGGTGTCATCAACAGTAGTCGCAGATAATAGCGTTATGGCGTTGTACTTTATGCTATTGATTGCGCTCCCTTCACTTCCATTAATTAAAAAGCATTTTAAAACAGATTATAATATAGAACAATCTCCAAAGGTGCAACAATCGTATTGGCAACCCAAAAAAATTCAATTGCTAGATATAGCATTTTCGGTAGCGAGCGCAATAACACTTGTAGCAGTAAGTTTTAAAGGTGCTGAATTGGTTCAACAATGGATACCTAAAAGTAACGTTGTGCTCACTATTATTAGTTCTTTCTTTGGAGATGCCTATCTTTTATTAACTACTTTAACATTAATTGTGGTAGCGATATGGGGAGACTTCTTTGAAAAGTTAGCTGGTGCATCTGAAATAGGAACTTTTTTAATTTATATTTTCTTTGTAGTTATAGGGATTCCTGCTTCTTTTGCCACAATTATAACAACGGCACCTTTACTCTTTGTTTTTGTTATTATTATACTTATTTTTAATTTAGGGTTAAGTTTGTTGTTAGGTAAAGCATTTAAATTTAAAATTGAAGAAATATTATTAGCAAGTAATGCCACAGCAGGTGGACCCACAACAGCAGCTGCATTAGCTATTGGAAAAGGATGGACAGGACTTGTTGGACCTATTCTTATAATAGGAACATTGGGTTACGTCGTAGGAAATTATGCTGGAACATTGATGTATCAATTGTTAAGTCATATGACCTAAATAGCATTGAAGTATAATATATAGTTATAATAATAGGTGAATTAAACTAAATGTCTATGATAAGAAAGGAAGAAATAATTATGAGTGAAAAAAATAAGATGCTAGCTAGTGAATGGTACGATGCAAACAATGATAAAGATTTAGGGGCAGAGCGAATGAAAGCTAAAGATTTATGTTTTGATTTAAACCATGTTCGTCCTAGCGATCAAGCACAGCGACAAGGAATAATAACAGAGCTTTTAAATTATGAGCCTCAATCATTAGAATTACTAAGTCCATTCCAAGCTGATTATGGCTATAATATCAATTTAGGCCAGCGTGTCTTTATTAATCACGATTGTTATTTTATGGATTGCAATAAAATTACGATTGGAGATGATGTATTTATTGGTCCTAATTGTGGCTTATATACAGCAATTCATCCTCTTGATTATCAATCGAGGAACAAAGGAATAGAAAAAGCTTTACCCATCAATATTGGAAACAATGTTTGGATAGGAGCAAATGTAGCTGTATTGCCGGGTGTGACTATAGGTGAAGGTGCTGTTATAGGAGCGGGTAGTGTGGTTGCTAAAGACATACCTGCCAATGCGCTTGCACTCGGCACACCTGCTAAAACTGTTAGTACAATTAATCAATAAGCAATTTTTTTCTGATTTTACATTATACATTCACATAATATTTAAGAGAATGCCGTCAAAAGATTGTTGTTTTGGCGGTATTTTAAATAATTTGAATTTCTTGTTTTAATTTATAGAGTTCCTATTTAGTTTGGATAAATAATAAAAATCGATGTATCTTTCACATAAATGTTGTAGGGAGTGGAATTATATTTGTATTTGGTTGTGTAATATCAAAGAACAAATTAAAATTATATTGAAAAATATTCCGCGGAGCTTAAATTAAAAATAATTAAATTGTTCGGAATATAATTGAGATTTGTGTTAAAATATAAAAATGTGAGTGAAATGGTAAGAGTAATAATAGTGACTATATAAACATGAATGCAAAATTTATAAAATATAAAGTTTTTACAGATTGTTTGAACAAGCCAACTTTTAAATGACGATTTCCATATCTAACTTAACGATTACTAGACAAGAAAAGAGGAATATTGAATATGGATATTTTAATTGGAACATTATTTTTAATTATAGTGTTAGCTTTATTTACAATATTTACATATCGAGCACCTAAAGGTATGCGTGCCATGGGAGCTTTAGCAAATGCAGCAATTGCAACATTTTTAGTAGAAGCTTTTCACAAATATGTAGGTGGAGATTTATTAGGTATTAAGTTTTTAGGTGAATTAGGTGATGCTGCTGGAGGTCTAGGTGGCGTAGCGGCAGCGGGCTTAGTATCATTAGCAATTGGTGTTTCACCGGTTTATGCGTTGGCAATCGCTGCTTCATGTGGTGGTTTAGATTTGATACCAGGATTTGTAGCTGGTTATGTAATTGGTTATCTAATGAAATATGCTGAACGTAAAGTACCAGACGGTATAGATTTAATAGTAGGTATTATTATTATTGCGCCTTTAGCGAGATTAGTTGCAACGGGTGTAACGCCGTTAGTTAATAATTCGCTATTAAAAATAGGGGACATTATCCAAAGTTCAACTGAAGTAAGTCCAATTATTATGGGTATTATTTTGGGTGGGGTCATCACTGTTGTTGGTACAGCTCCACTAAGTTCTATGGCTTTAACTGCATTATTAGGGCTTACGGGTATGCCAATGGCGATTGCAGCAATGGTGTCATTTGCTTCTTCATTCATCAACGGTACCATGTTTAGCAAACTAAAATTAGGTGACCGTAGATCTAGAATTGCAGTATGTATCGAACCGCTATCTCAAGCCGACGTAGTGTCTGCGAATCCAATACCGATATATACAGCAAACTTTATAGGAGGAGCGCTTGCAGGTGCAGTCATTGCCTCTTCCGGTATGATCAATGATGCTACAGGTACTGCTACACCGTTAGCTGGATTTTTGGTTATGTTTGGATTTAACGATCCAGTGAAAATCTTTATTTACGGTGCTATTGTAGGTGTTATTGGCTTAATTGTTGGTTATGTATGTTCTATTATATTTAAGAATCATCCAATTGTTTCAAAAGAAGACATTGAAGCAAGATAAAATAAAAAAGCACTTTGACGTTTGTTTTTAGATACGTCAAAGTGTTTTTCTTTAATCGCTTAATTGGCTATCAGGAATATCCGTAATGAACATATGACCGGGAGCGTGTGTAATCATAATGTCTGGTTTAGCATCTAAAGCGACAGATTGAGGTGTCACACCACATCCCCAAAAGACAGGAACTTCATTATTTTTAATTATTACAGGTTCACCAAAATCAGGCTTATTTATATTAGAAATACCAATTTCTGAAGGGTTTCCAATATGCATAGGTGTGCCATGTACATTTTTAAAACGAGAAGTGATTTCCGTTGCTTTAATCGCTTGTTGCATAGTCATAGGACGCATGCTTACGGTGATGTTACCAGCAAATTGGCCGCTATCGGCAGCTGGAATATTAGTCATATACATTGGTACATTATGTCCTTCTTCTAAATGACGTATAGGAATGCCGGCTTCCAGTAATGCATGTTCAAATGTAAAGCTACAGCCTATTAAAAAACTAACCATATCTTCTGTAAACAAAGCGTCGATGTTAGGTCTTTGTTCTATGAGTTTACCTTGTTTATAAACACGATAGGCAGCAACTTCGGTAGTAATGTCAGCTTGTTGACCAAAGGTAGGAAATGACTTCGATCCTTTTTCAGACACATCTAAGAGTGGGCAAGTTTTAGGGTTTCTAAAACAAAATTTCAAAAAGTCATAAGCGTAAGCAGAAGGAAGTATGACAACATTAGCCTGAATATAGCCTTTGGCCATACCACTTGTATGGCCAGTCAGTTCTCCTTGTTTAATCATTTTTCTTATTGTAGCTGGTTGTTGTATTTGTAAGTCCAAATTTATCATCCCCTTATAAAATAATAATATCATTTTACCAAAAATTCAGAAAATTATAGTGTTGAACATATTTTAATTACTTTGAAATACGGTTTTAAAATACTAAAAGTGACGTTATAATAAATTAGTAGATGCATTGAGTCATAATGATTTCTTGGGAGGATACATATGAAGAGAACTGGAGAAAAAGTACTTGTATGGATTGGTATTATCTTACAGTTTATATTAATATTTTTAATGGCAATTATCACACCATTTTTAAATGATGTAAGCGTGAAAAACGAATTAGCAGATGCTATTTATAATAGCAGTATGTATGATCAAGGCACACCACAAATAGATGCATCTAATTTAGTAGATGTTGCTAGTCAGATATTTCTTCTAGCTTTAGTTATAGTGATTATATGCACTGTTTTGGCAATTATATTTGCTTTATTCATTAATAAAATTCCAAAAGTTGTAGGCGTATGCTTTATTCTTCTTGGCATTGTTACCGTATTAACGCTAAATTGGCTTACGGCGGTTCTTTGGTTAATTGCTGGCATTATGTTGTTGGCAAGAAAACAAAAACATACAGACAGTCTGTATGAGCCGAGTGAATATAATAATTACAACAGAAGAAACTAAAGTAACTATAATGGAATGCGAAGAGTTAAGGTAGATGAAACTCCACAGGCACATAATAAACTTAACGTTATAGAGCAAAAGTAATTAACAAAATTTAATCGTATTGAAAGTAATGAGAAATAGTATTATTGAATATTGTGTATACTCAAGATATTTTCAAACAAAATTGGAACATAATTAGCGACAATTAAAATAAAAGGTGAGACAGAAGTAATAAGTTACTGTCTCACCTTTTTTATATGCAATTCATGGAGCGAATAACGTTAATTCATTTTGCCATGTTTATAACTTTCATAAACACTATCATATTTGATATTACCGATACCACCGACAATAAATTTACCAAACTTAAATAGGTTAAATAAATATGCTAAGCAGACAGACACTACTAAAGTGATAATAAAGTTAAATACAATATTACGTATCGAACTATCAGCTCTTAATAACCCTAAATCATGTACAAAGAAATAGTGGGTTAAGTAAATACAAAATGAATAGTTACTAATAAATAATATAAATTTAGGGACATATTTTATATAAGAAGAGAATAAGAAAAAGACTAATATGACCATAGTGACATAAAATGGAATGTCGAAACGTTTTGATTCCACCCAAGTACTAACGCCTAACAGGTAATTACCAATTAAAATAGAGGAGGCAATTACTAGTCCTATAATAATGGGCCAAGTGAAACGTTTAATATTTTTCATGAATGTTTCATAATAAATACCTGTATAAAATCCAAGTAAAAAATAACTAATCCATCCTAAAAATAACATCCAGCCTTCTCTTTCCCAAAATAAGCCTAAAATATCATTTTCTGATTGTGGTACATACTGGCGGAACGCCCAGTATATTGTAGCGAATATTATCGAACCAATAATCATTGGAATAGGTTTCCATTTAATTAAATACTTAGCAAAAAGAATATGCAATATGTAAAATTGGAAGATAATGACAATGAAGTAGGTGACGGCACCACCATGAAACATAGTATCTCCGACATTATGCATATATTGAGCTAATGTTTTAGGTTCGAAATAAAAATATGAAATACCAAGATTAATCAAGATATAAGGAATACATAGATAGATTAACTTACTCTTCAAAAATCCTGGTTTAGTTTTAACGTGATAATTTTTAGCTAATAAAAATTCTGAAATAAATACGAATAATGGTGTGCTAAACATAAGAAGTAATTGTAATACTCTAATAGTTGTACCATGACCAACAAAATCCATTTTGCTAAAAGTTGTTGTAATCGAATGAATAAGAACAATACTTAAACAAGCTATCGCACGCATCCAAAATATCACAGATGTATAAGTTCTCATTATAGCTGACCTCTCGATTGTTCTATTTGTATTTTTAAAATAAATATAAAAATAATTATTTGTGAATAATCATCCTAACATATTGAATTTAGTCTAAATGTAAAGTTTAGATTACAAATTATTAAATCTCTATGTTATATATTTATTAAAGTGATAATAAATGTGATTGAATAAAATTTCAAATATCAACGCAATTTGATGAAATGAGTTCAACACCATTTATTTTAATAAAAAAGTTGTAAGCGATTGCAATTATTGTTTGATATCTATACAATGGCATTAAGAATGGAAACATTTCCATTTAGTTTTCTATTTACAAACTGACATGGGGGTAGAAAAATGGTAGTCAATTATCACAACGAACCAGGCATTGATTTTACAGATAGTAAAAATGTCAAATCATTCAAAAAAGCTTTAGAGAAAGTTAAAGGTGAATTGAATCAAAAAATTCCTTTAGTTATTAACGGGGAAGAGAAGTTCACAAAAGATACGTATCAGTCTATCAATCCGGCTAATACTTCTGAAGTTATTGCTGAAGTTTCAAAAGCAACGCAAAAAGATGTAGATGATGCATTTGATGCGGCTAATGAAGCATATAAATCTTGGAAGAGATGGTCTCACAAAGACCGTGCAGAGTTTTTAATTAGAGTTGCAGCGATTATTAGACGTCGTAAAGAAGAAATCTCAGCTGTTATGGTTTATGAAGCAGGTAAGCCATGGGATGAGGCTGTTGGTGATGCTGCAGAAGGAATTGACTTCATTGAATACTATGCAAGATCAATGATGGAACTTGCAGATGGTAAACCAGTATTAGATAGAGAAGGCGAACATAATAAATATTTCTATAAACCTATCGGTACAGGTGTAACAATCCCACCATGGAATTTCCCATTCGCAATCATGGCTGGAACAACATTGGCACCAGTAGTTGCTGGTAACACAGTGCTTTTAAAACCTGCTGAAGATACGCCACTAACTGCTTATAAATTAATGGAAGTCTTAGAAGAAGCGGGATTACCTAAAGGCGTTGTTAACTTTGTTCCAGGTGATCCAAAAGAAATCGGTGATTACCTTGTAGATAGTGTACACACACACTTTGTAACATTTACAGGTTCTCGTGCTACAGGTACAAGAATCTTTGAAAGAGCTGCAAAAGTACAAGATGGTCAACAATTCTTAAAACGTGTTATAGCTGAAATGGGCGGTAAAGATGCGATTATAGTTGATAAAAACATCGATACAGATTTAGCAGCAGAGTCTATTGTAACGTCTGCATTTGGCTTTTCAGGACAAAAATGTTCTGCATGTTCTCGTGCTATCGTTCACAAAGATGTATATGATGAAGTGTTAGAAAAAGCAGTAGCTTTAACTAAGAACTTAACGTTAGGTAACACTGAAAACAACACATATATGGGTCCTGTTATTAATCAAAAACAATTTGATAAAATCAAGAACTATATTGAAATTGGCAGTAAAGAAGGTAAGTTAGAACAAGGTGGCGGCACAGATGATTCTACTGGTTACTTCATTGAACCAACAATTATCTCTGGCCTTAAATCAAGCGACCAAATTATGCAAGAAGAAATCTTTGGTCCGGTTGTAGGATTTGTTAAAGGTAAAGACTTTGAAGAGTTATTAGAAATTGCTAATGATACTGATTATGGTTTAACTGGTGCAGTGATTACAAATAATCGCGAAAACTGGATTGAAGCTGTAGAGTCTTATGACGTAGGTAACTTATACCTCAACCGTGGTTGTACTGCAGCAGTTGTAGGCTATCATCCATTTGGTGGCTTCAAAATGTCAGGTACGGATGCTAAAACAGGTAGCCCAGACTACTTATTAAACTTCTTAGAACAAAAAGTTGTTTCAGAAATGTTCTAAAATAAATGACTAAAAGGAGCGAGTATACGCAATCAAAATTGATTGCGTATGTCGCTCCTTTTTTATTCATCTATGACTTGGATATTAATTAATTTCCTGAAATACTTGTCTAGTTCAGCAGGTGGCAGTTCGATACATTGTTCTCTAATCCACTCTGTAAATCCAAACAGACTTGCACCATAAACATAAAATATAAGTTCGGCAGGAATATCAGAGTCAACTGAAATACGGTGCTCATTTTCTTTAATATCATTCTGTAAAACACTAATGAAGTGATTTGATATCGTACGTTCAAACTCTTTGTCATGTTGTTGTTTGTCCTTAATACGTTGCAATTCAATCACATCACTAGTTCTATCTATTACTGTAAATGGTGCATTGATACGTTCTTTTAAATCGATTGAAAAGTAATCTTTTGTTACGTATTTAATCAAATAAATCAAAAGATCATATTTGTCATAAAAATGCTTATAAAATGTTGTTCGATGTACTAATGCTTTTTCGCATATTTGATTTACTGTAATAGTTGAGAAAGTTTGTTTTTCAAGTAATTCATAGAAACTTTTCGAGAGAGCACGTTTAGTTTTAATAACACGTAAATCTTTTGTGTTCAATATACATTTCTCCTTATTTGTAGTTTAAATATACAAATTGTAATAATTAATTCTTTTAATAAAAGGGTAAAGCATTTAATATGTGGATAGAAATAATCTACAGTATATATTTAAACTATAACGTTGATTAATTTAGGAGGCAATAGTTTGGCAAAGTTTTTATATAGAGTAGGATCGTTTGTGGCTAAGCATAAATGGTGGAGCATTGTTGCGTGGGTAGTTTTGCTTGCGGCTATTATTATTCCCCTTACAATAAGTTCGCCGAAGTTCGATAATGACATTACTATGAATGGCTTACAATCACTCGATACTAACAAGAAAATTGAAGATGAATTTGGTCAAGATAGTGAAAAAGCTCAAATAAGAGTTGTATTAAAAAGCGATGCAAAAGAAGGTATCGTTAAGCCTGATGTGACAAAAGACGTCAAAAAGGCTTTGAAAGATATTAAAGATGACGATAAAGATATCAAAAATGTTTCTGATCCTTATGACAGTAAACAGATTAGTAAAGATAAAACAACTGCATTTGCAGATGTCAATTATGATGTTAAAACGACATCACTTAAATCAAGTTCTAAAGATAATATCAAAGAAAAAGTAGATGAAATTAAAGAAGACTATAATGTACAGGTTGAATTAATGGGTACGGGTATGGAGTCGACAGAAATTGGTGGCGCTTCTGAGATAATAGGTGTCATTGTAGCATTTGTTGTACTATTAATTACATTTGGTTCAGTTATTGCTGCAGGTTTACCAATCATCAGCGCATTACTTGGATTAGGTACAGGTGTAGGTGTGATTTCATTACTTACATATGCATTTGATATACCTAATGTTACTTTGACTTTAGCAGTTATGATTGGTTTAGCAGTTGGAATAGATTATGCATTATTTATATTATTTAGATATAGACAAATAATGAAGACTGAAACAAACCATATTAAAGCAATTGGACTAGCAGTAGGTACGGCAGGTAGTGCAGTGATATTTGCTGGTGTCACTGTAATTATTGCAGTATGTGGTCTATCTCTTGTAGGAATAGATTTCTTAGCAGTTATGGGGTTTGCTTCAGCAATTAGTGTATTTGTAGCAGTGGTGAGTGCACTTACTTTATTACCAGCATTAATAAGTATATTCCATAAACAAATTAAACCTAAAAGAACGAAATCAGAATTTAAAAATGATAACGACACGGGATGGTCAAAATTTGTTGTAGGAAAACCATTATTAGCTATATTGGTTGGTTTAATTATACTAATATTAGTTGCTATACCAGTTAAAGATATGCGTTTAGGTATCCCAGATGATGGTATGAAGACTGCGGATTCCACGCAGAAAAAAGCATATGATATTATCTCGGATAAATTTGGCGAAGGATTTAATGGTCAAATTGCAATGTTAGTTAATGTTAAAGATCAGAAAGATAACCCTCAAGCTTTACAGAATGATTTGAAAGCTATGCGTCAAGATATTAACGATATGGATAACGTTGATGTAGTTACAGCTCCACAACTAAGTGAGAGTAAAGACTATGCGATGATCGCAGTTATACCTGAAAAAGGGCCGAACGCAGAATCAACAAATACATTGGTTCATGATTTAAGGGACTATAATGATAAAGCTAAAGATGAATATGACTTCAAGACAGAAGTTTCAGGCCAAAGCGTTATTAATATAGACATGTCCCAAAAATTAAATGAGGCAATTCCATTGTTTGCTGGCGTAATTGTGGCATTAGCTTTTATATTATTAATGGTTGTATTCCGTTCGATTATTATACCTTTAAAAGCAGTACTTGGTTTTGTATTATCCTTAATGGCGGCACTCGGATTTACAACAGTAGTTATGCAAGAAGGTGTAATGTCAGGACTGTTTGGTGTCGATACTACAGGACCATTGCTTGCATTTTTACCAGTTATAACTATAGGACTATTGTTTGGTTTAGCAATGGATTATGAAGTGTTCTTAATGTCACGTATTCACGAAGAATATACAGTAACACATGATAATGAACGTGCTATAAAAGTAGGTATTAAAGAGAGTGGCCCAGTAATTGTTGCGGCTGCGTTAATCATGTTTAGTGTCTTTATTGCCTTTGTCTTCCAAGACGATGTGATGATTAAATCGATGGGATTAGCACTCGCATTTGGTGTACTCTTTGATGCAGTTATCGTCCGTTTAATATTAGTACCAGCATTAACTAAAATATTCGGTAAAGCATCATGGTATATGCCTGCATGGTTAAACAAAATCTTGCCAAGTGTCGATATAGAAGGACATGGGTTAAAAGATGATATAGATAAATCAGATAAAAAGTAAATACTTGTTAATGAATGCATACTAAGATTAGCCATGAAGAAATCTATCAAAATAGAATTCTTCATGGCTATTTTTTATAATTTTAAAGAAGAATTTATAGGATTTATTAGTTTTAAAACTCATGACTGTAAAGTGTATTTCATCCCCAGTTACATTAGATAGAATGGAGAGACGTGAAATTTTTGAAGCAATACCATTTTTGTGGCACTAGCTTTTTGTCAAAAAAAGAACAAATTCTAGAATTTATAGATTATTGGGGATATTTCTTTAAAATAATAAACTATAAAGAGGTGAATTATGGAAACTTTTTATAGTATAGATTTCATGGAAAAGACTAAGGATAGTACCCAGATTAACCAAGGATTACGAATTGGTTTAATATTGAATAATGAGATGTCAATTTGGAAATCTAATGAATCTAATGAATCTAATGAGTTCAATGAAGGCGATGTATTTATTATTAATCATCGAGAACCGTATAGGTATAAGAAAGACAAAGATACTTTATGTATAGTGCTTCATTTAACAGAAAGTTATTTGAAACAGTACTTAACTGACTTTAGCGATAAATTATATATATTGGACAAAGCACATATACAAGATGCGATATATAAACAAATTGTTAATATTGTAGCGAAAATCGGGGTTGTTTATATTAGAAAGGGTGAATTTTATCGCCTTTATATAGAACAACAATTGATAGAATTAATGTTTATTATTGCACGATTTTTACCTACAAAAAGCAATGAGTTTTATAGAGATAGTATAGAGGATAATCGTGTGGCATTTGTATGCAATTATATAGAAAATAATTATAGTAATAGTCTTTCTCTCAATGAAGTAGCTAATATGGTACATCTCAGTTCTGCTTATTTATCTAAAGTATTCACACGACAAGTTGGTATGGGTTTTAGTCAATATATCATCCATATAAGACTGAAACATTGTAAGAAAGATTTAGTTATGACGGATAACTCAATTACACAAATTGCTGTGAAACATGGGTTTAGTAATTCGAGCTCTTTATTAAAACATTTTAAAGCACATATGAAATTAACACCTTCGCAATTTAGAGAAAAATATAAAAATTTAGAATTAGTAGAAGATATAAATAAAGAACAAAAAGAAGTTATTTATCAAAGATATTTATATTATTTATCATTATATATTTACCAAACAGATGATATGTTACTACAGTCACCTGAGGCTCAAAAAAGAATAGATATTAAACTTAAAGAAACAAAGCGAAGGCTGTCACCTTATGGACATGTCATACAAATAGGGGACTTAGAAGTATTACTCATCAAAAGGTTTAGACGACAACTGCTTGAAGCTAAGCATCATATCGGTGTAGATCATGTGCTAATCAAGGATCCAATCAAAGAGGGGGTTATAGAGCATAAATGGATTGAAAGTGATGAAGAAATACCCAATATTCACCCATATATGAAGTTAGATGATTGCTTTAATTTTTTAATTGAATATCAAATAGGTTTAGGAATAGAAATAAACCCACCTAAGGCAAGAGTGAACTTTAAAGTGTATTATCAGGAAATGACTTATTTATTAGAACACATATATAATACATTAATGGATAGAAAATCACTTGATTTAATAGTTTATATTAGTACTAATGATGAACATTTATTTCAGTCTCTTTTGAAATTGTTTAAAAATTATTTTCCTCACGTCAAAATAGTGATGAATACAAACATTGATTCAGAAAAACAAGCAACCGCAACTAAGTATATTTTAGATCATCATCGAAATAATATTGATAGTATTAGTTTTAGTGCAAATCAAAATGATATGATTAATTTTAAATCAATCGACGATAACCAATATACTCAAACAAAAAAACATATTAAATTAAAATTGAAGCAAATTAAGCATTGGTTAGGTTTGAAAGATTATTGTATTCCATTTACGTTGTTAAAGTGGAATACATTGACGGGTAATACAAATTATACTAATGGCGCATATTTTCGAGCTGGTATTATTTTTGAACAATTAGTGGAAATGAACGAGGACATTCGTTATATTGGGTACTGGCTAAATTTTGAGATACATCAACAATACTGTCAGAAAGAAACTATTGCTCAGTTGAATGGTATCGATTTATATCATCAATTTGGTGGCAAGAGACCTGCATTTTTTACCAGTACAATGTTTTCAAAACTCACTGAGCACATTTTATATAAAAATGAAAACTGTATGGTTACAGGTGATTTTAATCATTTTCAAGTGGTTATATGGAATGCAGAACATTACAATCCATATTTCACGATAAATGATTCATCGAATGATATAAATTACAATGAATATCAGTTTAATATTACAAATGCTTTACCAGGTATTTATAAAATTAAACATTACACTTTAGATAAGAATCATGGTGCATTATATAAAGTATGGCAACAATATAATACACGCTATGGCATGGATAAAGAAACGATTGATTACGTAAATAGAGTTAATTATTCAAAATTAACTATTAGTGAAATCAAAGTTACAGATACAATTACATATCACTTAAAATTACTAACTAACGCATTACAAATTATTGAATTCAGAAAGTATTATAATAAATAAGCTTAGTAGCTAACCTAGGGGATTGAAATTCAAACGCCCTGGGTTAGCTTTTTTGTTGGGATAATGATTACTTAGGGGTATTGTAAAGTTTAGTAGTAATGACAAAAAAAGGAGTTCTTTTTTTGTCATTGCTTAAAACGGACACAAAGTCATTATAAAAAGAATACAAAAATAGCAAATAATCTATATTAATAAGAATTTGAGCGCGCTACAATCTTTTTTGAGAGAGGATAGCAAGTATCATTGATAGAAGATGTTTAGTAAACATCTCACAATTGAGCTTATCTTCCCTATTTGTCATTTGTAAATTTAAAAATAGGAGGAACGTAAAATGACTCAAAAGGGAAATGCGCAAACATATAAAGGTGACAATAAACTGATTTTAGGTATCGTGTTAGGTGTTGTGACTTTTTGGTTATTTGCACAATCTTTGTTAAATGTTGTACCTACGTTGCAACAATCGTTTCATAGTAATATCGGAACAATCAGTATCGCAGTGAGTATTACGGCACTGTTCTCTGGGATGTTTGTTGTTGGTGCTGGAAGCCTAGCTGATAAGGTAGGTCGTGTAAAGATAACTTATATCGGCTTATGGTTAAGTATTATTGGATCATTATTAATTATCGTTAGTAACTTACCAATATTATTAATTATTGGCAGAGTTATTCAGGGATTATCAGCAGCAGCTATTATGCCCTCGACATTAGCAATAATGAAAGCTTATTTTTATGGTAAAGAAAGACAACGTGCATTAAGCTATTGGTCAATAGGGTCATGGGGAGGTTCAGGATTAGCATCACTATTCGGTGGGATGGTCTCAACATTTATTGGCTGGCGTTGGATTTTTATTTTATCTATACTTATAGCTTTATTATCAATGTATTTAATCAAAGGGACGCCTGAAACGAAATCACCAGTAACTAATAATAAGCACTTTGATTATGTTGGTTTGATTTTATTTGTAATTATGATGTTAAGTATCAATGTTGTTATTACACAAAGTAGTGCGTTGGGATTATTCTCACCAATTATTTTAGGACTTACTCTCATTTTTATACTTTCGACAATTATTTTCTTAAAAGTTGAAAATAAAATAGGTAATCCATTAATTGATTTTAAACTATTTAATAATAAGGCGTATACAGGTGCAACATTATCCAATTTCTTATTGAATGGTGTGGCAGGTGCTTTACTAGTTGCTAATACATTCGTACAGCAAGGGTTAGGGTTTAGTGCATTTCAAACAGGATTGCTATCAATAACATATTTAATAACCGTATTATTAATGATTCGTGTTGGCGAAAAAGTATTACAAAAAGTTGGTGCGAAGAAACCAATGGTTTTAGGAACTTCTTTTAATATGGTTGGTATCATTCTAATTTCGCTAACTTTTTTACCTAGTATGATTTATGTAGTTGTATGTATTTTTGGCTATTTGCTTTATGGCTTAGGGTTAGGATTTTATGCTACGCCTTCCACAGATATGGCAATTTCTAATTCACCAGAAGATAAAGTTGGTGTAGCTTCAGGTATATACAAAATGGCTTCATCATTGGGCGGTGCGTTTGGTATTGCTTTATCTGGCGCATTATATGGTATTGTAACTCATTTAACTAATGTACAAATTGGTGCGTTAGCGGGCTTATGGTTAAACGTTATTATGGCATTATTATCCTTATTCATCATTATGGTCATGGTGCCAACAACAAAACAACTTAGAAAATAAAATCCCAATAGGGCTGACAAATATTTTGAAAATAAAAAGTGTATAATGTAATTATCACGTTATAGGGGGAACTATTATGGTGAAAGAATTAATAGATTTATTGAAAGATAAAGAAGAACGAATGATTGAAATTCGTCGATTTCTACATCAATATCCTGAACTATCGTTTCATGAAGAGCAAACTCCAAAATATATTGAAGAGTTTTATAGAAATAAAGATTGTGATGTAGAAACTAACATAGGACCTAACGGATTAAAAGTGACAATTGATAGTGGGAAACCTGGCAAAACAATTGCTATTCGTGCAGATTTTGATGCATTACCAATTGAAGAAGATACAGGTTTATCATTTGCTTCAAAAAATAAAGGTGTGATGCATGCATGTGGTCACGATGCTCATACAGCATACATGTTAATACTTGCAGAAACATTAATAGAATTAAAAGAACGATTTAATGGCAAAGTAGTAGTTATTCACCAACCTGCAGAAGAAGTCCCACCAGGAGGAGCACAAGCAATGATTAAGGATGGCGTGTTAAATGGTGTGGATCACGTGTTAGGTGTTCATGTTATGAGTCATATGCCTACTGGAACGATTTTTTATCGTGAAGGTAACGTGCAAACTGGTAGAGACTTTTTTAAACTTACAGTAAAAGGACAAGGTGGTCATGGTTCATCACCACATACAGCAAACGATGCTATTGTAGCTGGTGCGTATTTTGTTAATGCTGCTCAAACAATTGTTTCAAGAAGATTAAATCCGTTTGAAACAGGCGTCGTAACGATTGGTTCATTTGATGGTAAAGGTCAATTTAATGTCATCAAAGACAGTATCATTATTGAGGGAGATGTTCGAGCGTTAACAGACGATACAAAACGCACAATTAAAAATGAGGTTACACGCCTATCAGAAGGTTTAGAATCAATGTTTGGTGTAACTTGCGAGTTAGAATATCATGACGATTATCCAGCGCTATATAATGATCAAGAATTCACACGTTTTGTAGTGGATTCTATTGAAAATGCAGAAACAGATGCAATTAAAAAAGTAGAAAGATGTGAACCACAACCACCATCTGAAGATTTTGCATATTATGCTAAAAAGTTACCGAGTGCATTTATATATGCAGGCGCAGCTCCAGAAAATGGGGATATTCATCCTCATCACCATCCTAAATTCACAATTAGTGAAAAAGCAATGCGAGTTTCTGCAGAAGCGGTAGGCATTACTGTATTAAACTATTTAAAATAAACCAATATTTAAGACACCTTATTATAAAGCGATAACTATTCACTTTATAGTATTAAGGTGTCTTATATTATGTTGCGCTAATGATTATCAAACTATTATTTAAATCCATCACTTTAATATTGCTATAAAAGTTTATGAGCTAACTATTGAGTGTATATATAAAAAGATAATAAAAAGATGAAGGATGATGATGATGAATGGCGACAAAAAAATAAGTGAATTACTAGATAGTTATAAAAAACCATTAAAAAAACTTTTTAAGTATGATAAATCAAAAGCCTTAACATTTGATAAAGAAAGTAGAAGTAAAGTTGAAAATGAAAAGGGTATCTTTGTCATATTTAATAATAAAAAGCCGATATTTGTTGGACAAGCTGGTGGATTAATGACGGGCTATAAATTGACCCAAAAAGATTTGAATGATAAATTAGGTCAATTTAATTCGAAATCTGCCGCAGGTACAGCGAAATTTAGAAGAGTGTTTAGCACACAGCAAAACTTAGATGAAATGGAACAACAAAATATTAAGGCAGAAACTTATAATTTAAAATTTCAATATATTAAAGTAAAAGAGAATCCAGCAATGATCAATATATTAGAACTACTTGCTATAGAATTCGCAAAAGATAATGAAATTGAACTGTATAACTTTTTATAATTCAAGGTGTATCATACTCAATTTTTAATGCTTAAAGTGAGGTGCTTTGAAATGAATTTAAACTCATTAAGTATTTATTTTCAACATCATGAAATAAGAATAAAACTACCGAAAAACTATTTTAAGACTGAAGGGAAGTCTTATCCACTAGTTATAGTACAAGATGGTGACTATTTATTTAAAGATGTAAACAAAGATGTAGTGTTTGCAGGAGTTGTTCCTAATGACAGAAAGCAAGATTACACGCCTTGGTACACAAAGGTAAATGGAATTGAATTTGATGGCAAGGCAGACGACTATTTAGTTTGGATAACGAGTGAATTATTGCCATATTTGAAAAAATGTTTCAGTATTTCTGAGAAACAGAAAGATATAGCTATCGCAGGCGCATCGCTGGGGGGCCTAGTATCGTTGTATGGATTATTAACGGAGAAGTATGCTTTTGGTAGCTTTATATTAATATCGCCATCAATATGGTATCCTGGATTTTTAAAATTTATGAAAGAGCATGAAATTCTTAAACAGCCATTCCATGTTTACTGGTATGTAGGAGAGTTAGAAGGAAAGCAAAACAAACTTTCAAACCAAAATATGATTTCACAAACAGAACAAGGTGTCGATATTATAAATGAACTATTAATATCTGAACAATCGGTGTTTCACTTTGTAACTAATAGAAAAGGTGTACATCGTAAAGATTACTTTAAAAAATACTTCAAGCATGCAATCAAGAAATTGTTTTAACGAAATGAAAAAGTTTTTCGTTTATATTGTCAGAAAATTCTTTGTATTAAACTAAATTTGCCACTTTCAAGTTAGAAAAATGGTAATATTTATAGTGTAAATATTTATAAAATAGATTAACATGTATCTAATGATGAAATGTAACACTTTAAATATAGCATTGATTAATGTTTTGAATTTTTATAAATATTAAGTGAAATTATATTTAAATATAGGGGATGCTTTTATGACAGAAAACACTAAAAATTTTTCGGGAAGTAAGTTATTGACTGGTATTGTATTATCTATATTAACTTATTGGTTGTTTGCACAGTCTTTTTTAAATATAGGGCCAAAGATACAATCAGCATTTGGCACTAGTCCAGATATAGTTAATATTTCAATTAGCTTAACTTCGTTTGTTACTGGCGTTTTTATGGTTGTAGCGGGTAATTTTTCAGATAAACTTGGTAAGGTGAAGATGACTAGGATCGCATTGATACTTAGTATTATAGGTTCGCTAATGTTAATTGTTTCTGGAAACGTTGTTTTATTACTCATGGGGAGAGTAGTACAAGGACTATCAGCAGCTATTATAATGCCGGCCACAATTTCAATAGTAAATGATTTTTTTGAAGGTGATGAGAGACAAAAAGCGTTGAGTTATTGGTCGATTGGCGCTTTTGGTGGTACTGGTTTATCTTCTTTTTTTGCAGGTGCAATGGCAACATTTATATCATGGCAATCGATTTTCGTATTATCTATTATTTTAGCTCTTTTGGCGTTATTTTTGTTGAACAAGTTGCCTGAAAGTAAATTAGTTAAATCCACGTCTAGTCAATTTGATTATATAGGACTTACTATATTTGTGATTATGATTGCAAGTATTAGTTTTGTGATAACACAAGGTTATAAAATGGGGTGGTTAAGTACACCTACATTAGTCTTAAGTTTACTATTTTTCGTTTGTATTTTTGTGTTTTATAAATTTGAAAAGTCCAAACGAGCACCTTTTATTGATTTAGAATTATTTAAAAACAGACCATATATTGGCGCAGTATTGGCTAACTTTTTATTGAATACAGGTGTAGGTGTTATCGCTTTGTTTAACATGTATGTACAAGGTGGAATGAAATTGAGTGCATTTCAAGCGGGGATGCTTACCTTACCTTATGTAATTACATTATTACTTGTTGTTAGATTAGGTGAAAAGAGTATTAAACGTTTTGGAGCAAAACGTGTAATGGTTATAGGTCCAATTTTTACAGCTTTAGGAATATTACTGTTTAGTTTTACTTTTTTTGATAAACCTATATATATAATTGTATCGTTAATAGGGGCTGTGTGTTTCGGAGGAGGAACCGGATTGTTTGCGACGCCAGCTCTAAGTACAGCAGTATCAACTACGCCACCTGAAAAAGTAGGAGTCGCATCAGGAATTTTTAAAATGGGATCTACACTAGGTGGTGCATTTGGCATCGCAATTATGACATCTATTTATACAGCTATAATACAAAGTGGCCAGGGTATGGAAGTAGCGGCAAGCATAGGTTTTATCGTTGGGACATGTTTAGTTGTATGTGGCGTGTTAGCGAGTGCGCTGATTATTCCAACTAGGAAGATTAAAACTAGATTGAAGACAAGTTAATTTTTTAATCAATACGTAAAATGTATAGATGATAGTTTAAATAACAGACATATTATGAAATTAATGATTAGAAGAAGAGGAGTAGACAGCCACAGACTTGGTTTATCTACTCCTCTTTATTCTCAATTTATATTTTATGTTTAAAAGCTAAATGTAAATCGTGAGTAAATGCAATCAAAGGTCTTATCGTCATTTGAATACTACCTATAACGAATAATACAGTACCAGTTGTTACAGTTGAACTGTTGAAAAATAAAAAGCTACCACATAGGAATACTAAGCCTAAGATAATATCATTTAATTGGTAGAGTGCTTTATAAATTAATGTAATGCGTTCGGATTTTGGATTTTTATGAAAATTAAGGTCTATATTTTTGTGGTGTTGTTTGAAGTGACTCACTTAGAACCTCCTAGAGTTAAATACTATATGAGTTGTACATACCCCTAAGTATTTACATAAAACAAATAAAGTTTTATGATTATAGCAAATTAAAAGGTGGAAAAGAGGGATATTATGTATTATAAAACAACTTATCAATCACCGATTGGCCAAATGACCTTAACCTCTGACGGAGAAAGCATTACAGGTTTGTGGTTACCAAACCATCAAGACATTGAATCACATTACGATGATAAATTAATTGAAAAAGATCAACCAGTATTTGAACAAGCTACACGTTGGTTAGATAGCTATTTCTCAGGAAATAAACCTAAAATAGATTTTCCTTTGAAGGCGATAGGGACTCCCTTTAGAGAAACAGTTTGGAAAATATTGTTAGAAATACCACATGGAGAAACGGTAACTTATAGTGATATTGCCCAAAAAGTAGCTCTAGAAAGAGACAAAGAGAAAATGTCCTCCCAAGCTGTAGGTGGAGCAGTTGGAAGTAATCCAATTTCTATTATCATTCCATGCCATAGAGTTGTCGGGAAAGACGGAAGCTTAACAGGTTATGGTGGTGGCATTGACACTAAAATTGAATTATTAAAATTAGAACAACAAGATATGACTCAGTTTTACAAACCTAAAAACAGTATCAAACCTTGAGTTTGATACTGTTTATTTTGTGTTTTCAAAAATAAAATATGAATAAGTAAGTATATTAGAATTTATGAAAAGTTGATTACTATCTTCAGGGTGTTATTCTGTTAAACATATTAATAATTTATAGAGGTGATGCGATTTTTGGGGGATGATGAAATGCGATTTCAAGTGTATTTGTTAGTTCTTATTGGTGGAATTTTTTAATCCAATTTGGAGAAATAACAGGATACATAGATAACAGTTTAATAAGAAATTCTGTCATTCAAATTTTAGAAGATGGATACATTGTTTTTAAAATGAGAAAAAATATGGACTTATAGTATATCTTTGTGTCTCTATAGACTACGACGCTATAATATGTGTAACAAAAATAAGTGTTCACTTATATACTAATCCCCTCACTATGCCAGTAGTGAGGGGATTGATGTTGATGTGGCATAATGTCTCCTAATTTTATTGTATTTACTTAGCTAATAAGTAAATACGTAACGGCACAGCCCTGATGACTGGCGCTATGATGTGGAAGGAAGCATCCCTTTATACATCGCCTCTCTACGTCAAATTGGCACCTGAGAGTTAGGCGGATTCCCTACAAATGAAAAAAGCATCTCCACTTCCAATACATTGAATGATGTCAGTTCAAGAGCAAAATAATGTGTCTTACTTTGATAAAAGTTGAATTCGACTCTAGGATTGACCATATAATCATTTTGTACAGGTATAAAGAACAAATGAGGCTGGGACAAATGAATTTTGCTCCAGCCTCACATTAATTTATAAAGAGATAAGAATAAGTGATTTAAAACTTAATTTAAGGTATTATAATTACGGATATGATCGTTAATGCTTTCAAGATAGAAAATTGCATTTTCTTCATTTTCTAATTCAGTTTCGTGATCAAATTCTAAATTATCAAAACGGTTGAAGAAAGTTTCATATGTTTCAACTGAGATTTCTGTACGGTTGTTTAGTAAATCTTTATGTCCTTGAATATCGAGCGCATCTTGGTAACCTTCAACAACTTTACCGCTAAAGAATTCTCCAACAGATCCAGAACCATAACTGAATAAACCAATTGTGTCATTAGCAGCTAAATCATGCGTTTCTAATAATGAGATTAAACTCAAATATAGAGAACCTGTATAGATGTTACCTACATAACGATTATAATAAGTAGCTGCATCATAACCAGTAGTTAGACGCGTTTTAGTTTCTTCATCTATGTCATCTGTTAAAATTGAATCAAGTGCTTTTTTGCCCATTTTAGTAAATGGTACATGGAAGCATAAAGAGCTGAAATCAGCTAGTGATTTATTGTAACGACGTGCATATTCTTGCCAACTTTCTTGGAATGAATGGATATACGCATCTTTTGATAACGCACCATCTACAAGTGGATAAGGTTGTCCACTTGGACGCCAAAAATCATATACGTCTTCAGTGAAAGCAACTGCGTCGTCATTTAGTTCAAGAATACGTGGGTTTTGTGATATCATCATAGCAACTGCACCTGCACCTTGTGTAGGCTCGCCACCAGAATTTAAACCATAACGCGCAGTATCACTTGCGATGACAAGTACTTTCTCATTCGGACGTTGCGCTAAATAATCTTTAGCTAATTGGATAGCTGGTGTTGCAGCATAGCAAGCTTCTTTCATTTCAATACAACGTGCAAATGGTTGAATACCTAACAAATTATGTATCTGCACTGCTGAAGCTTTTGCTGAATCTATTGCAGATTCAGTTGCAACAATAACCATACTGATTTGTTTTTTATCTTCTTCTGTCACGATGGCTTTTGCAGCATTAGCACCCATCGTAACAATATCTTGACTCATAGGACTTACTGACATCTCAGTTTGCCCGATGCCTAATAAGAACTTGTTTGGGTCCACTTGACGTGATTCGGCAAGTTTAGCCATATCTACATAAAATCTTGGAACATAAAAATTAATTTGATCAATACCGACTGTCATAAAGCGTATCGACACCTTTCTATATATAAATAAGCAACTGTATCATACCAAATCATAAGCATAAAATACAATTATTTGAAAAGAGCTATAAAGGAGACTAATTATGAATAAAGTAGCAATCGTAAGTGCAAAACGTACACCAATAGGAAGATTTAGAGGGAAATTAAGTAAATATTCAGCAGTTGAACTTGGAACAAAGACATTAGAAGCTGCGATGAAGGCAATTAACATAGATCCACAGAAAGTTGAGCAAGTTATCTATGGTAATGTATTACAAAGCGGCAGTGGTCAAAATCCTGCCCGTCAAATAGCAATCCATTCCGGTGTTCCAAATACAACACCAGCTATGACCATAAATGAAGTGTGTGGCTCTGGCTTAAAGTCTATTATTTTAGGAAAGCAATTAATCCAATTAGGTGAAGCTAAAGTAGTGGCTGTAGGTGGTGTAGAAAGCATGACAAATGCACCTAAGTTAGTGCTTAATGAAGGTGAATCCCCTGTAGATAGCTTTATGCACGATGGTCTTACTGACGCTTTTTTAAACGTACCTATGGGTATTACAGCTGAAAAAATTGCAGAAAAGTACAACGTATCACGTGAAGCACAGGATTATTTTGCTAACGAATCTCAACAAAAAGCACAACAAGCGACAGAATCAGGTAAATTTAATAATGAAATCGTTCCATTAGAAGATGTAAATGGAGAAATGATGACTACGGATGAAGGTATTCGTGGAAATAGTAGTGTTGAGAAATTAAGTACATTAAAAACAATATTTAAAGAAGACGGCACGGTAACAGGCGGCAATGCGTCTAGTATTAATGATGGTGCGTCTACAATTATTTTAATGGATGCTGACTATGCGAAACAAGAAGGCTATGAAATTTTAGCTATAGTTGGAGAGCATGCTGAAATTGGTTGTGATCCGCAGTATATGGGCTATGCGCCATATCATGCAGTGACAAAATTATTAGATAAGACAGATAAGGTCATCGATGACTTTGACGTAGTAGAAATGACGGAAGCTTTTGCGTCACAAAGTATTCCTGTGAGAGACAATTTAAGTATATCTGAAGATAAGCTGAATTTATATGGTGGTGCGATTGCGTTAGGTCACCCTATAGGTGCAAGTGGTACACGCTTAGTTACAACTTTAGTTAATATTTTAGCTCAAGAAGAGAAACAATCAGGTATAGCAACTGCTTGTATCGGTGGCGGTTTAGGAATTGCAATTCAAATTGAAAAGGAGAATAACTAATGGAACCATTAGGTAAGACGTTTCGTCATTTGTCTAGAACAGAAAAGTTAGAGGAGTTAGTAATTAAAGGTTGGTTATCTGAAGAAAATAAAAATGTGTTACTCAATAATCCTTTAATTTCGGAAGAGATTGCGAATAGTCTTATAGAAAACGTCATTGGACAAGGGACATTACCTGTAGGATTATTACCTGAAATCAACGTAGATGGTAAATCATATGTTGTACCAATGATGGTAGAAGAACCTTCAGTAGTTGCAGCAGCTAGTTACGGAGCAAAGCTTGTAAATCAAACTGGCGGCTTTAAAGTTATTGCTAGTGAACGTTTAATGATTGGTCAAATTGTGTTTGATAGTGTGACAAATACAGCAGTTTTAGAGGAGCAACTTCAACAACTTGAAGTGCAGATGAAACGTATTGCAGATGAAGTGTATCCTTCAATAATTGAGCGTGGTGGCGGCTTTCGTAAAATAGAAATAGATACATTCCCAAATGAAGGCTTAGTGTCATTAAAAATCTATGTAGATACTAAAGATGCAATGGGTGCAAATATGTTGAATACCATTTTAGAAGGTATCACAGCGTATTTAAAAAATGAATTGGAACATGTTGATATATTGATGAGTATTTTATCTAATCACGCTACTGCATCGGTTGTTAAAGTGCAGGGGGAAATCTCAGTTGATGCATTATCAAAAGGCGGTCGTGATGGTAAAGATGTTGCTAAAAGAATGGAACGCGCCTCTGTATTAGCTCAAGTTGATATACATCGTGCGGCAACACATAATAAAGGTGTGATGAATGGTATTCACGCTGTAGTGCTAGCGACAGGTAATGATACTCGTGGTGCTGAAGCGACAGCACATGCATATGCAAGTAAAGATGGTCAATATCGTGGTCTAGCTACGTGGCATTATAATGATGAAAAACAAGTGCTTGTAGGGACAATTGAGGTGCCTATGACATTGGCTACTGTGGGTGGCGGTACAAAAGTTTTACCAATCGCAAAAGCCTCGTTAGAATTAATGAACGTTGATTCTGCACAAGAATTAGGTCATGTTGTCGCTGCCGTAGGATTAGCTCAAAATTTTGCTGCATGTCGTGCCTTAGTTTCTGAAGGTATTCAACAAGGTCATATGAGTTTACAATATAAATCATTAGCAATTGTAGTAGGTGCGCAAGGTGAAGAAATTGCTCAAGTAGCAGAACGTTTAAAAACACAAGACCGTGCCAATACAGCAGTTGCTCAACAACTCTTAGAAGAGTTAAGATTACAAAAACAATAACATAAACTAATCCCTAAATGAATTCTCCAATACATTTAGGGGTTTTTATATAAATAAAATAGATAGTGATTTTTAAAGGGATTGATTTATTTGAAACTATGGTTGCCATACAATTAAAATATAAAGAAAGTAAAGAAAGGGGAAATGATTAATGGAAAATAAAAAATTACCTGCGTTATCATATACGAGAAATGCTAAAAGTGAGGTGCCCATTCTTGCTCATGAACAAGGCCTACAAACCATTACGGCTGAACCATGGTTAGAGATTTCTGATAAGGGATTGCAACTTGAAGGGCTTTGCTTCGATAGAAATGGAGACTTAGTACTTTGCGAAGTCTTTGGGGGAACTATTTTTCATGTATCCTTACCTGACAAAAAAATCACACAATTATTAAAGTCACATAAAGATAACCCAGCAGCCGTTAAAATACATAAAGACGGACGATTATTTGTATGTTATTTAGGTGATTTTGATAGTTCGGGTGGTATTTACGCTGTTGATGGAAGCGGCAATAAAATTCAGGAAATTGTATCAGATATTGAAACAGAATATTGTGTGGACGATTTAGTGTTTGATAGTAAAGGTGGGTTTTACTTTACGGATTTTAGAGGTTATTCGACAAATCCTAAAGGGGGAGTATATTATGTCTCACCTGACTTTAAGTCCATCACTCCTGTGATACAAAATATTGCAGTTGCAAATGGTGTTGCGCTTAGCACTGACGAAAAAATACTTTGGGTAACTGAAACGAATGCAAATCGATTACATCGTATAGAATTATTAGAAGACGGTGTTACGATTGCGCCCTTTGGAGCTTCTATTCCTTATTATTTCACAGGGCATGAAGGGCCAGATTCTTGTTGTATAGATAGTGATGATAATTTATATGTTGCTATGTATGGTCAAGGAAGAGTATTAGTCTTTAATAAGAGAGGATATCCAATAGGTCAAATTTTGATACCTGGTCGTGACTCGGGTCATATGTTGAGATCAACACATCCAGCATTTATACCAGGAACAGATCAATTGATTATTTGTTCAAATGATATTGAAAATGATGGCGGTTCTTGGATTTATACCGTAAAAGGTTTTGCTAAAGGACACCAAAGTTATCAATTTCAATAAAGTAAAAAGAAACGTTAATTTGCAACGAAAAGCTGCAAATTAACGTTTTTTTAGAATCAAAGAGTTATTAACTGCTTAGAAAACTATCTTACGCAGCTTCCTAATAGATATAGTTATATTTGGCAGCTGCTGATTTACTTAATATTCTTGTGCCATATGCTAGAGGACGATTGTAATTATATTCGGATACTTTGATACTACCATTTTTATAAACAGTTTCTACATAAGCAACATGGCCATATGTGCCAACAGTTGATTGCATTACCGCTCGTTTCGCCGGTACTCTACCTACACGATAGCCACTATTTTTTGCTTTGTAATACCAATTTTTAGCATTTCCCCAACTATTGGGTACAGGTTTACCCACGCTCGCTCTTTTATTAAATACATACCATGTACATTGATTTTTACTATAATAATTAACTGCTGCATTAGCAGTTTGATTTTCATATGTTGTTTGAACAGTTGTTGCCCCAGTTATAAGTATCGTAATCGCAATAAGTGTGTTTGTTGTTATCTTTTTAATATTCATACATTACTCCAGACATTTTTAAAAATTATATATTTATCATAAGTAGATAGAGTAAAAAGTACAATAAGATAAACTATTATTACAAATAACTTTAATATATTTGAAATATATGCCACACAATTGTAATTTTGCTAAAAAACACTTAAAGAAAAACTATAACAGATATTTTTTTAATGATAATAAATGTAATTTATTGAATATAAAAATTAAAATTAAACATAAATTTAAATAATAAAGGAAGTATTGAAAGTGTTTCTCAACTTGAGTATGATTTAACTAACAAAGGAGGTGGCTATTATTTTTAGTAGAAACACTAAAAACAATAGTAGTAAGCACAAGGTGAAAAAGCCATTAGGTTTTGTTTCGGCGATTGTTACGTTAGTGACAATGATTGCAGCAATGCTTTTTACAGTTGCAGTACTAGAAAAGGAACCGCATATTCCTTTATTAATAGGAACAGCTGTAGCGATACTAATTACAATGTTACACGGTTACGAGTTTAGTGAAGTTGAAGAAATGATGTATAAGGGGATTCGTCATGCTTTGCCAGCAATCGTAATCATCATACTTGTAGGATTAGTAATAGGATCATGGATAGGCAGCGGTGTAGTCGCAACGATGATTTACTATGGATTACAACTGATAGACCCAAGATACTTTTTAGCAGTTGTTATTATCTTATGTGGCATCGTAGCTTTAGCTATAGGTAGTAGTTGGTCGACGATGGCGACTGTGGGGGTTGCCTCGATGGGTATTGGCATTAGTATGGGTATATCACCCGGTATGGTTGCTGGTGCAGTGATTTGTGGGTCATACTTTGGTGATAAGATGAGCCCGCTATCGGACACTACGAACTTAGCTTCTGGATTAACTGGTGTTGACTTGTTTGAGCATATAAAACATATGTTTTACACGACAATCCCAGCATTAGTTATTTCATTAATTGCTTTTTTCTTTATAGGACAACGCTTTGGTGGAAGAAATTTTGATGCAAAAAACATAAATGACATTCTTGCAACGATGCAAGATAACTTTTTAATTACACCATGGCTATTACTTATACCAATTATTGTAATTGCACTTGTTGTAGTAAAAGTTCCTGCGATTCCAGCAATTTGTGTAGGGATCATATTAGGATTTTTTGCTCAGATATTTTTACAAGGTGGTTCTATTACAGAAGCACTTACAGCTCTGCAAACAGGTTATACAATTGAGTCAGGCAATAAATTGGTAGATGAACTATTCAATCGAGGTGGATTGGAATCAATGTTCTACACAATATCACTGACACTTGTTGCAATGACCTTTGGGGGTGTCCTAGAATATTCAGGTATGCTCACAGCGTTAATTGCTGTTATTTTAAAAGTGGCTAAATCTACGGGATCATTGATTGCATCCGTTATTATATCGTGTATTGGCACAAACTTTACTTGTTCTGAACAATATATTTCCATTATTGTACCATCGCGCATGTACATAAATACGTTTAAAGATAAGAAACTGCATCCGAAAAATCTATCTAGAGCGCTAGAAGATGGTGGAACATTGACGTCTGTGTTTGTACCTTGGAATACATGTGGTGTCTTTATTGCATCAACTTTAGGCGTTTCAGTGGTAGAATATGCGCCGTTTGCTATTTTAAATTATACTGTACCAATCATTTCGATTATATTTGGTTATATTGGTTTTAAAATTATTGGTTTAGATGAATCAGAGAGTGAACAAGCAGACCAATCTCAAAAAAATGATACAAATTTAGCATAGTGCATAAATATAATAATTGTAATTATTATGAAGGAGTGGGACATCATAGGTGTTCCGCTCTGATTTTTATACGATAAGTTTTTGAATGACTATATAAAGTATGTGATTGAATTATTAGAAATTCTACGTATACTGAACAGTATTAAATATGTTTCAAGTAGAGGTGTAAACATATGGATATTAAACATATGAAATATTTTGTCGAAGTCGTAGATCAAAAAGGAATGACTAACGCTTCAAAATCACTATATATTGCTCAACCTACAATTAGCAAAGCAATAAAAGACTTAGAAAAAGAACTTAATATGACTTTTTTCGATCGGAGTAAGAGACAACTCGTATTAACTGATGCTGGAAAAGTATTTTACAAAAAGTGTAAGGAAATTTTGACTTTATATAAAGATTTACCAAAAGAAATTAATAGCTTGTTGGGACTAGAAACAGGTCATATAAGTATTGGCTTATCAGCAGTAATGAACATGAATAAGTTTATACATATCTTAGGTGAGTTTCATCAAGAATACCCAAACGTGACCTACAATCTTGTTGAAAAAGGTGGCAAAATGATTGAGACACAATTAATCAATGATGAAATTGATATAGGTATTACAACGATACCCGTAGACCAAGATATTTTTCACTCTATACCACTGTATCAAGAAGACTTGAAATTAGTAGTAAATAAAGAACATAGATTAGCGGATAGAGAACAGATTAATATGGCTATGTTAAAGGATGAAGATTTTATCTTATTTAATGAGGACTTTTATCTAAATGATAAAATTATTGAAGCGGCAAAAAACGCTGGTTATGTACCGAAAACGATATCTAAAATTTCGCAGTGGAATTTTATAGAGAATTTATTAAGTGCACACTTAGGCGTAAGTATATTACCGGAAAATATTGTGAATTTATTAGATGGTAGCTTTAAAAACATAACAATTGATGATCCGAGTATGCGTTGGGAATTGGGAGTTATTTGGAAGCGAGATAAATATCTTAGCCACGCAACAAGAAAATGGATTGAATTTATGAAAGAACGTTTATAGAAATGAGTTGTAAAGTGCCACATTACTTTTAAGAAATCTTTATTTAAAAAAGTTGTTCATAGCAAGTGGGTCGGCGAAAAACTTTTGTACATTGTGTTTTCGTTGTCCCGCTCTTTTTTTATTTTGAAAAATAATCAAGCAAGTAAAAAATAAGCACGCATTAGCATATTTCCAGTTTTTGTTAAAATTAATTAATATGGAATAGTTATAGATAAATATAATTGAATAAATCGCTTTCATTCATAAAAGTAATAAGTCATATTAAAAATCAATATTTTTATTATATGATCAGGGGACTTATAATAAGAGATGTAATCAATAAAGTTTAAAATAATAATGCAATAAAGGATGATGAATATTGCAAATATCAAAAAAGGTATCAAAAGTTTTACTGCAAGTATTATTAATTATGGGAATCACTTATATAGGCAATGTAATTCAGAGCGTATTGCATATACCAATCGCAGGTAGCATTGTAGGATTACTTGTGTTTTTCCTCTTATTACAGTTTAAAGTAATTCCGTCAAAATGGGTCAGTGAAGGCTCTAACTTTTTCCTTACAACGATGGTGTTTTTCTTTGTACCGTCAGTGGTTGGTGTTATGGATGTCGTTTCTGATATTAACTTGAATTTTATCCTATTCTTTTCAATGGTTATTTTAGGAACATGTTGTGTCGCATTAATTTCTGGTTTTATAGCTGAGAAAATGGTTAAAACTGCGCGATACGGGAATGGACAAAATTAGATGATGTTTTTAAAAGGCTTTTTAATGATTGCTTTGACACTAGCAATGTTTATAGGTGCCAAAAAATTACAGTTAAAATATAGAACACCATTTTTAAACCCGGCATTAATATCGTCTATAGGAATTATTATTGTACTTCTATTATTTAAAGAAGATTATCAAGATTATATGACTGGCGGAAAATGGATTCATTATTTATTGAATTGCACTGTTGTTTGTTTAGCATTTCCACTATATCAAAATCGCCATAAAATACTACAAAATGCGAGTATTATTTTTAGTAGTGTGCTGACAGCAGTGATGTTAAATTTCATATTTGTGTATAGTATATTGAAAATTTTAGGATACTCAAAAGAAGTAATCGCGACAATGTTACCAAGATCAATGACTGCTGCGGTAGGCATAGAAGTATCACATCAGCTAGGTGGTATTGATACTATTACAGTTATGTTTATTGTAACTACTGGTTTGATTGGTAGTATTTTAGGTTCATATTTATTGAGATTAGGTAGATTTAAAACTTCAATTGCGAAAGGTTTGACTTATGGAAATGCTTCACATGCTTTTGGTACAGCGCAAGCATTAGAGATAGATTTAGAATCTGGTGCATTTAGTTCTATCGGAATGATACTAACAGCAGTTCTAAGTTCGATCATCTTACCTATTCTAATCCTTTTCTTATACTAAATGATTACTGTTTAGTGATAATAGATTGCGAAGTTAATTAAAAATATGGGAAAACAACTTGAATATTGAAAGGAGCTATTTTGATAATGGCAAAAATTAAAGCGAATGAAGCATTAGTGAAAGCATTACAAGCATGGGACATTGATCACTTATATGGTATTCCTGGTGATTCTATTGATGCAGTGGTCGATAGCTTAAGAACGGAAAGAGATAATATTGAATTTGTTCATGTTCGCCATGAAGAAGTAGCAAGTTTAGCTGCTGCTGGCTACACAAAACTAACAGGTAAAATTGGCGTCGCATTAAGTATCGGTGGCCCTGGTGTTATTCATTTACTAAATGGAATGTATGATGCGAAGATGGATAATGTACCTCAATTGATTTTAGCAGGCCAAACAGACAGTACTGCTTTAGGAACAAAAGCCTTCCAAGAAACCGATATTAGCAAAATGGTTGATGATGTAGCTGTATACAAACATCAAGTAACTGAAAATGATAAAGATATTTTTGGAATTGTAAATGAAGCAATACGCACAGCTTACGAGAAAAAAGGTGTATCTGTCTTAATCTTGCCTAACAACTTATTGACGCGCAAAGTTAAAGACACTACTAATCAAAAAGTGGATACTGCACCACCAGCTCGTGTAGCACCAAAACCAAATACTATAAAGAAAGCGGCTAAACTCATTAATAAAAGTAAAAAGCCAGTAGTATTACTTGGTACTGGTGCACAACATGCAAAAGATGAAGTCCGTGAATTTATAGAAGCATTTAAGATACCAACGATTGTAACGTTACCAGCAAAAACAGTTCTGTCTGATGCGCATCCTTATAACATAGGAAATCTTGGTAAAATAGGTACTAAAACAGCATACCAAACGATGCAAGATGCGGATTTATTAATTATGGTTGGTACTAATTATCCTTATGTAGATTATTTACCAAAGAAAAATATCAAAGCAATACAAATTGATACAAATCCAGAAAATATTGGACACCGTTTTGATGTTAATGTGGGCATTCTTGGTGATAGCAAACTAGCATTGCTACAATTAACTGATATGGCTAAGCATGTTGCAGATCGCAACTTCTTAAATAAAACATTAGAAAGAAAGGCTACATGGGATGCTTGGATGGCTGAAGATATGGCTAATGATAGTAAACCTATTAGACCAGAACGTTTAATGGATGCTATAAATAAAGTTAGAACAGACGATGCCATCTTCTCTATAGATGTCGGTACAGCAACGGTATGGTCTACACGTTATTTAAACTTAACAGTGAATAATAAATTTATTATTTCTAGTTGGTTAGGTACGATGGGGTGTGCGTTACCTACTGCAATAGCTGCCAAACGCGAGTATCCAAATCGCCAAGTAGTTGGTATTATTGGTGACGGTGCGTTTGACATGGTTATGCAAGATTTTGCAACTGCAGTGCAGTATGATTTACCAATGACATTATTTGTATTAAATAATGAACAACTTTCATTTATTAAATATGAACAACAAGCTGCCGGTGAATTAGAATATGCTATTAACTTCACTGATATTGACTTAGAAAAATTTGCTGAAAGTTGTGGCGGGGTTGGTTACACACTTAAAGATCCAAACAGAATTGATGAAGTAGTTGAAGCTGCTATGGCTGAAAATAAACCAACGATTGTTAATGTTTATGTAGATGAAAACGCAGCGCCATTACCAGGTAAAATTGTAAATGAAGAAGCAATTAATTATGGTAAATGGGCGTTTAGATCTATTACTGAAGATAAAAAATTAGACTTTGATGAATTGCCACCAATGTCAACAGCAGTAAAACGTTTCTTCTAACATAACAATGAGGCGTTAGTTGCTATAGATGGAGATTTGAAATGTTTTATTGGAAAATAGTTAGTGAATATAAATGATATAAGTAATTTTATAGGGCGAGAACATGTAATCAAAGAAACTTTTGATTTGTGTCTCGCTCTTTTTTTATGTACTAAGATATTGATAAAAATCAAGACTATGGAATAATAGAGTTAACTAAATTTTCAGATAAAAGTAGAAAAGCATGCATTATGCATCAATAACACTTAGGACTTATAGTGCATTGATTATTTTATAGCATAGTGTAGTTAAATTGGAGAGGGATGTAAAAATGATTAAAAAAATATTCAAAAATAATCAATTAAAAACACCGCACACTTATGCTCTGTTACTCTTTATTATCATCTTTTCTAGTGTACTGACATATTTAATACCTGCTGGTGAGTATGCAAGAGAGAAGAAAGATGGACAGACTTTAGTAATATCAGGTTCATATGAACAAGTTCAGCAACAAGGTGTATCGTTCTTTGATATTTTTAGGGCTATACCAGAAGGGCTGATTAGTGGTGGAGAAATTGTATTTTATATTTTTCTAGTAGGTGGGGCGTTTGGAATTGTACATAAAACTGGTGCATTTGAAAATGGTGTGAATAAAGCGATGCAAACACTAGGTGCATACAAAGTGCTAATGATTCCTTTAACTATGACTATTTTTTCGATATTAGGTTTTTCAATAGGATTAGCGGAAGAAACGATTATCTTTGTTCCTATTGGCATAATTATCGCACGCACACTAGGTTATGACGCGCTTACTGGTGCAGCAATGGTTATTTTGGGAGCGGCCAGTGGTTTTATAGGTGGAATGTTAAACCCTTTTACTGTAGGTGTAGCACAAACTGTGGCAGAATTACCAATGTTTTCGGGATGGGGTCTACGTACCATTATATATATATTTATTCTAATTGCTGCAATTACTTCAGTTATGTTATATGGGCGAACTGTAAAACGAGATATGTCTAAATCTTTAGTATACGAATTAGAACAAGTTGAAAGTCATGAAAATAGTGTGATTGAAGCAGCACGCTTTACAAAACGACAAGCAGTTGGTTTAGGGTTAATAGTGATGGTAATCGTATTAAATGTATATGGCATATTTACGTATGGTTGGTCATTTAATGAAATGAGCGCTAACTTTATACTTGCTGGTTTACTCGCTGGTTTCATTGGTGGCCTTGGATTAAATGGTACTTTTGATGCGATGATTGATGGAATGAAAGATATTCTGTTTGGTGCTATGATAGTTGGATTTGCCAAAGGTATTATTGTTATTCTGGAAAATGGTCAAGTTATTGATAGTATTGTGCATGGCATGACAACGTTACTTGCGGATGTACCATCTTCTTTAGTCATTATTGCTATGTTTATATTACAGTTTATGCTTAATTTCTTTATACCATCTGGGTCTGGTCAAGCCTTGACTACAATGCCTTTAATGGTACCTATTTCTGATTTGTTAGATATTAATAGACAAATTACCGTGTTAGCATTCCAATACGGTGATGCTATTAGTAATGTATTATTTCCAACGTCAGCTATTTTGATGGGAGCCTTAGCAGTAGGTAAAATAACCTATACGCAATGGTTGAAGTTTGCTTGGAAGATCATCTTAGCTTGGGTTATTATCTGTTGTATTGGTATGTCCATTGCACTTATAATTGGTTATTAACGTGAGTTGTTTGGTGCAATTGTATAAGGTCATACAAATTAAAAATAAAAATTTATATTGTATATTTTATGAAAGCGTTATATAATGTAAAAAAACATATCGTTACTTAGCGTGTTACTGGTTAAGCAGGCATGAGCAAACAGAAAGACTATAGGGAATAGTCTGTTTGCTCATGCCTTTTTTGCGCACTAATAACGATCAAATTATATTTTTGGAAGGGATGTTTTTATATGTTTAAAAAGCTATTCGGACAGCTTCAGCGTATAGGTAAAGCTTTAATGTTACCAGTCGCTATTTTACCTGCTGCCGGGCTATTGTTGGCAATAGGTACAGCTATACAAGGTGAGGAACTACAACACTATCTACCATTTATTCAAAATGCGGGTGTTCAGAGTGTTGCCGAAATGATGGCGGGCGCTGGAAGTAGTATATTTGATAATTTACCAATGATATTTGCTTTGGGCGTTGCGATAGGTTTAGCTGGTGGAGATGGTGTTGCAGCAATTGCAGCCTTTGTCGGCTATGTTATTATGAACAAAACAATGGGGGCATTTTTACATGTGACGCCAGATAACGTTAACGATGCAGCAAGTGGTTATGCAAGTGTCTTAGGAATCCCAACGTTACAAACAGGTGTGTTCGGCGGTATTATTATTGGGGCATTAGCAGCGTGGTGTTATAACAAATTCTATAATATTTCATTACCGTCTTACTTAGGTTTCTTTGCTGGTAAACGTTTTGTACCAATTATGATGGCAACAACTTCATTTGTATTAGCGTTCCCAATGGCCTTAATATGGCCAAGTATTCAAACTGGCTTAAACGCATTTAGTGAAGGATTATTAGATTCAAATACAGGGGTCGCAGTTTTCTTATTCGGATTTATTAAACGTTTGTTGATTCCATTTGGTTTACATCACATTTTTCATGCACCGTTTTGGTTTGAATTTGGCGCTTGGAAAAATGCAGCTGGCGAAATAATTCATGGTGACCAACGTATCTTCATTGAACAAATTAAAGAAGGTAGTAATTTAACTGCTGGTAAATTTATGCAAGGGGAATTTCCAGTTATGATGTTTGGTCTCCCAGCAGCAGCTTTAGCAATTTATCACACAGCAAAACCTGAAAATAAAAAAGTAGTAGCTGGATTAATGGGGTCAGCAGCTTTAACTTCTTTCTTAACAGGTATTACAGAACCATTAGAATTTTCATTCTTATTTGTAGCACCATTACTATTTTTAATTCATGCAATTCTTGATGGTCTATCTTTCTTAACTTTATATTTACTAGATGTACACTTAGGCTATACTTTCTCAGGTGGATTTATCGATTATGTCTTATTAGGGGTCTTACCTAATAAAACACAATGGTGGCTAGTTATTCCTGTAGGACTTGTCTACGCAGTAATTTACTACTTTGTATTCCGATTCTTTATCCTTAAATTTAAATACAAAACACCAGGTCGCGAAGATAAACAAGCGCAAGTTACGAATTCATCTGCAGGTGAATTACCGTTTAATGTTTTAAACGCAATGGGTGGACAAGATAATATCAAACACCTTGATGCATGTATTACGAGATTGCGTGTTGAAGTAGCAGATAAAAGTAAAGTGGATACTGAGGAATTGAAAGCATTAGGTGCTTCAGGTGTACTTGAAGTAGGTAATAATATGCAAGCAATTTTTGGACCTAAATCTGATCAAATTAAACATGATATGTCTTTAATTATGAAAGGCGAAATCACAAAACCTAGTGAGACTACAATCACTGAAGAAGATGAGGAAAATACGGTTCAATTAAACAAAGACTCAGATACAGAGATTTATGCTCCGGGTAAAGGACAGCTTATTCCTTTATCAGAAGTGCCTGATCAAGTATTTGCTCAAAAAATGATGGGTGATGGTGTTGGTTTTATTCCAGAAAATGGAGAAATTGTAGCACCATTTGATGGAACCGTTAAAACAATCTTCCCGACGAAACATGCTATTGGTCTAGAATCTGAACAAGGCATAGAATTATTGATTCATATCGGCATCGATACAGTTAAGTTGAATGGTGAAGGTTTTGAAAGTCTTGTGAATACTGGAGATACGATTAAGAAAGGTCAACCGCTTATGAAGGTTGATTTAGACTATATTAAGTCTAACGCACCAAGTATCGTAACGCCTTTAATCGTAACAAATTTAGAAGATCGTACAATTGAAACAGCTGATGCGAACCATGTATCTGCTGATGAACTAATTATGAAAATTAGCCAAAAATTATAAATCATAAAATTAAAACTAATAGAGCTCGAGACATCATACAATATGTCTCGAGCTTTTTTATCATGATAAGGATTATATAGAAATAAAAGTGTTGAAATATTCTGAAATTGTAAATATCATTAGAATTAAGAAAAGAGAAAGTAATGGGTGATAAAAATGAAATATAAACCAACTATGCATGTAATGCCGAAAGTATCGTTAGTACCACCAGAATTAAATATGGCAGAACCACTGTATAGAACAATTAAAAATAACTTTACACACTTGGCACCGTTTTTAGATTTTATAACAGAAGATGTGACGATTGAAGATGAACGTGCATATTTAAAAATGATGATTCAGCAACATGCGGACAATAAAGCGAGATTATTCTTAATTTACTATGAGACATCACTTATAGGTACTGTTGATTTACATAAAATAGATCATAACAATCATAAAGCTGAAGTAGGTTATTGGATAGCTGAAGGATATGCGGGTAAAAACATAGTAACGAATTGTGTTAATCATTTATGTCACTTTGCATTTGAAACCTTATCTCTTAACAAACTTATAATTAAAGCGGATGTTAGAAATATAGCCAGTAACAAAGTGGCTGAAAAAGCAGGATTTACTTTTCTAGCAACAGATGTAGAAGATATCTTTGATGGTGAAAATTATAGAGATATGAATAGATATGTCTTACTTAAAAAACAATTTGATCAGCAACCGAGATAATTTGTTATTAGGAGGGAGTATATGGAACTTACTAGAGGCATTAACCATATAGGCTTAACAGTTCCTGACATTGAAAGTGCTACTCAGTTTTTCAAAGAAGCTCTAAACGGTAAAATTGCGTATGATAGTCAAACTAAAGCAGAGGAGCCACGAGGGGGAGCACATGTTGAACATGTTTTAAATATTGAACAAGGGGCAGTAATTGTAAAAAAACGTATGATGGTATTTAATAATGGTCCTAATATAGAGATGTTTGAATTTGAACAAGCTAAACAAAATAATCCGACGTCTTTACAGGATATAGGATTTACACATATTTCATTTTATGTTGATGACTTTGACAATACACTAGCACAAGTTAAACAAGCCGGAGGTATACCAGTATCTGAACCACATACTAATACAAGATATGAAGATACGGTAGGTAATCAAACAGTGTATATTAAAACACCATGGGGGAGTCTCATTGAGTTACAAACAGTACCTAATGGCTTTTATTATCCGAAACATAGCGAAGCAACTGTTTTTATACCAGAGCCATAAACAGATATGACTAAAGGGAGGAAATAAAGATGTTACAAAACAAATTAAATGTAGCTAATTTGAAAACACCTATTCATAAATTAGAACAATTAAGTGAGACTTTAGGTAAAAATATTTATATTAAAAGAGACGACTATACTGGAACTGAGATTTCTGGTAACAAGGTGCGTAAATTAGAATATACCTTGCAATATGTCTTGGATAATGGCTACGATACAGTAATCACAACTGGAGCCATAACATCAAATCACGCAAGAGCGACCGCTGCATTATGTGCACAATTCAACATAACATGTCATTTAGTACTCCGAGGTAACTTGGCAGAGTTTGAAGGGAATTTATTTTTAGATGCAATGTTGGGGGCACACATTCACATTATTGAGCCATCTGCTTCAAGAGAAGAAGCAATGGAAGCATTACAAACTGAATTAGAAAAACAAGGGAAACGGACATTTGCTATACCGACAGGTGCTTCTGATTGGATAGGATCACACGGTTATATCAACGCTTTTAATGAGATTGTTGAACAAGAGACAGATATGGATGTCCAATTCGATTCAATTAATTTAGCTGTCGGTTCTGGAGGAACTTATGCTGGTCTTTGGTACGGTAATATAAGCCATGATTTAAATAAAAATATCACGGGATTCGCAGTTACTCAAAGTGCGTATGAATTTAAAACAAAAATAATCGATATATTAACTCATTTAGATGATAGTATAGCATCATTTGACACGATATCTATCAACGATGATTATATTGGTCTAGGTTACGGGCAAGCTACAGATGAAGAATTACAATTTTATATCGATATTGCCCAACAAGAAGGAATTATTTTAGACCCAACCTATACAGGAAAAGCCTTTAGAGGCTTAGTAGAAGAAATTAAAGCTGGTAGCTACGACAATCAAAATAATATTTTATTTATCCATACAGGTGGATTACAAGGTTATACACAGGCAACAAGAACGCGTATGCAACAGTTACTTCCTGAATTTTCACATGATAAGTAGAAATAAACTAAGAACGATGATGGCGTTTGCATTACAGTCAAATATTACAGACAAAGTTTATATTGGTTAATGTGCGTATGTCCATATTAATGGTATTGAGTTATAACATGCTACGTAATTATATAAGGAGTGTCATGAGTCATGACTATTAGGAAATTAGTGTCAGAAAAAGCGATAGAAGTGAATGGTTACGATATAGATGCGATGGGTATCGTAAGTAACATAGTATATATCAGGTGGTTTGAAGATTTACGTACGGATTTTATAAATCAATATATGCCTTACTCTGATATGATGAATCAACATATTTCACCAATATTAATGAAAACAGAAGCAGAATACAAAACACCTATAACGATACATGATAAACCAATAGGACGTTGCTACATTGTAAAAGCGAGCAGATTGCGTTGGGAATTCGAATTCGAGATTGTGTCGGAGAACAAAGTACATTGTTTAGGCCATCAAAATGGTACATTTTTTGACTTACAACAGCAAAAGGTAACCAAATTACCAGAAGTTTTTCAAAATATATTGCGAGAATAGAATTAGCTTAGTGAGGCATTTGAATGAGTTTATGTATGATATTATAGGTAAGCATAAAGTTTGCTACATTATAGATAAACACGGCATAATGATATTCAATTTATTAAAACAAAGGTGGTGTTCAATCGTGCAACAAACATTGACAACGATAGATTCATTTCACGACTTTATAGCTCGACATCCATTGGCTGTAATACACATTATGAGGGACAATTGTAGTGTGTGTCACGCAGTATTGCCACAGATAGCTGACATAGTAAAGGATTTTCCTAATGTACCATTGGGTATTGTTAATCAAAGCGAGTTGGAAGAGATAGCGGGTGAATTATCTATCTTTACAGTACCGGTAGATTTGATATATTTAGATGGAAAAGAGATGCATCGCCAGGGTCGTTTCATTGATATGCAACAATTTGAACATCAATTGAGATTAATGTATCAAAGTTTAGATAACTAAAATTTGGTGAGCGCTTTTTTGTAGCTACTCATATTAATAAAATAATGAATCTCTGTTAATATAATATGAACTTCTTTTGGGGTTCATATATATTTGAAAACTATTAAGCAAAGATTATGAAAGAGCTGAGACAATAATTATGTCTCAGCTTTTTTATGTTTTTTAGAAATCAAATTGCTCATCATAAAAGAGTGGAAAATTTGATAAAAACTGTCATAATTACATTAAATAATGTATGATAAGTAAAATTCATAGTGCTAAGGGGTATTTTTATGCGAATTGAAAGAATTTGTCCGAATGAAGCGGAAGCGCTTTATGATTGTATGAAAAAAATTGATCAAGAGTCCCAATATATGCTCTATTTACCAGAAGAGAGAAATTTCGATAAAGAACGCTTTGTAGACGATATAAGACGCAATTTTTATATTGGTGTTAAGTCAGAAAATAATCAAATCTTAGGTTATTTATCGGTACATATTAGTACATTAGCAAAAGTGAGGCATATTGGTTACATTGTTACGGGATTAATCAATGACATACAACAACAAGGTTTAGCAACTCAAATGTTTGATGAAACTTTTAAATGGGCTAAACGAAAAGGTCTCAGAAGGTTGGAATTAACAGTGATTACTACCAATAAACGTGCTGTGAATTTTTATGAAAAGATAGGATTCAAGATTGAAGGAATTAAACATAGTTCTGTTTATATGGATGATCATTATTTTGATGAATTGTATATGTCTATGATGTTAAATGAAATATATGATAGCGAGCCTAAAGATATAGGGTAAGCCTTTTTGTTAATTTTAGATAATGTCACTGTTAGCTAAGGATATAGTTCCTTTTGTTAAAATTATTGCTAAGTTTGTTATAAACTATATGTAATAACAATATTAATGTAATAGGCAAGGAGGAAAAATTGTGATAAAGAAAATAGCTGCATTATCAAGTATGACAATTGCTGCTTCATATCTATACGTAAAAGTAAGAGAAAAACGAAGTTATAAAAGTTTTTTATATGAATTAATGTTAAAAATCACTAATGCGAAAAGTTCATTTGAAAATGTTGAAAATGCGCAAAAAAGCTTAGATGCTGTGAAAGAAGAAACAAAAGGTCTATACGATGGTACAGCGTATCGTTTTAAACATAGAGTGCAAGCAACAACTGTCCAACAGTCTACGGTTTATACGGTCAATGATCAAGACGATAGACAACAACAAGTCGTATTATATATACACGGTGGTGCTTGGTTCCAAGATCCATTGAAACATCATTTTGATTATATCGATACACTTGCAAGTTAATTGAACGCTAAAATCGTCTTACCAATTTATCCCAAAGTGCCACATGCGACATATAAAGAGACATTTACATTATTAAAAGAAATATATGAAAGTATTGTGAGACAGGTAGAAGATCCACATCAAATCATAGTGATGGGAGATTCAGCGGGTGGGCAAATCGCGTTATCATTTGCTCAGTATATTAAAATGCAATCACTACCTCAGCCAAGTAATATTATCATGATTTCTCCTGTACTAGATGCAACACTATCTAATCCTGAGGCAGTAGTTTATGAAGAAATTGATCCGATGTTAGCTAGAGAAGGAAGTAAGTTTTTCTTAGAATTATGGTCAGGAGATTTACCATTAACAGATTGGCGTATTTCCCCTATGTTTGGAGATTTAGAAGGACTTGGGCATATTACGTTAATCATTGGTACAAAGGAAACATTATATCCAGATGCACTTAAACTTTCGAATATGTTGAATAAACAGAATATAAGTCATGATTTTTTACCAGGGTATAACTTGTTTCATATTTATCCAATATTTCCAATTCCAGAAAGAGCACAAGTAATAACAAAACTAAAGCAGATTATCAAAAAATATTAGTCTCAGTATGGAACATAATAGTTTAATAGTGGGATGATAAAACTTAATTAATATAATAAAGAAGTGAGTTAGTAGTCTAATATATAATTTAGACCAGTTAACTCACTTTTTTAATTCATACTTTAAATAAATCATATAGCTTTAACACTATTTTTATAATGTAATCATTTTAATTTGTATGACGCTTTTTTAAAGAAATCATTAAGATTAATAACATAATTAATACGATGCCTAATAGTTGGAAGGGGAGGAATGTTACTTTTAACCAAACGGCGCTAGCCATAACAGCCATAACAGGTTCTATAGTACCGAATAAAGTTGTTTCTTTTGCTGATAAATACTGCAAACTTTTTATAAAGAAAAAGAAAGCAATCGCAGTGCCACCTATAATACCGAAACTTAAATAACTTAGTGTACTAAACGTTATTTGTGAAATATCAAGTTGCCACAATGGTGCTTTGAAATTCATCAATATTCCTGAAATTAACATTGCCCATCCTACCACTAAGATTGAAGAAAATTTAACTAATAATTTTGTTGCATATATAGTGTAAAAGGCAAGCGCGATACCAGAAATTACTCCCCAAGTGATGCTTGAAGTCGGTACTACGAGACGACTTAACGATCCATTTGTTAAGAGCAGAAATGTACCAGTAAGTGTCAGCGTAACAGCTATTAAATCGAAAATCTTTAAAGTTGCTTTGCCACGTATCATAAACCAGAAAATAATATAAACAGGAGCTATATATTGCAGTAACGTAGCTATTGCTGCATTACCTTCATTGATAGAAGCCATATATGAGTATTGTACGAGTAACATACCAAAAATAGAGAATATCAACATCTGTATTGTACCTGTAAAGTTAAAGAAGATAGTAAATACGGAATGTTTGGGATTTAATATTTTGAAAATAATTATAAGTATTACACCGCTAAGTAGAAGTCTAGCGGTAACATACCAATTAACATCGATATGTCTGAATTTAAATAGATAGTCTGATACTGTTCCACCAAGACCCCAAAATGATGCACCTACAATCGCTAAAATAATACCTATCATACGTTTTTTTGTATTCATTTTATCACCTAATTATTATTAATATATTAAACTATAAATGAAAATAATTTGATATAATACATTGAAATGTATTAAAAGTATCAATATATTGAGGTGTTGCTGCATGAATAAAGAAATAGTCTTAGGAAATAACAAAGAAGAATATATACGATATCCAGACTATCAATGGAAGCATGTTATTTTACGTACTACTTTAAACCAAACACTATTAGGCCATATACCTTTACATTGGCATCGCGCTTTACAATTCGTCTATGTAATTAGCGGCACAATAAAAATAAATATAGCTGAGCATACTATCATATTAAATGAAAGAGACGGCATATTTATAAATGCCAATATTGTTCATGAAATTCATGATGTTGTTGAAGGCAGTACTTTTTATTGTTGGAATATAGAACAACCAAACCTTACAAATTTTATTGAGTATAAATATGTAAATTATATTATTGAGTTAACAAAGCAAGTGCCATATATTTATTTATCATTTGATCACGAGCAACAACGAGCACTTTTAGACATAATTAAATATACAGGTAAGATTTATGAAAAGCATGAAGACTTATATCAACTTGAAATCACAATACAATTTTATAGCGCTATTAAATGGTTATTAGACCACATGCCAGGCTATATAGATGATTTAACTTACAATTTTGATAGTCGTGTTAAACAAATCATTGAATATATACACGAGTTTTATGCAAACAAAATAACGTTAAAACAAATCAGTGGTGTTATTCATATGAGTGAAGCGGAAACGATAAAGTTATTTAAGAGGGCAACTCAACAAACGCCATTTGAATACTTGCAAAAAACAAGACTAGAGACCAGTATTTACCAGTTAAATAATAAAGCAAAATATACAATTACAGATATTGCTATGCAATGTGGTTTTTCTACAACGAGTTATTTTATAAAATTATTTAAGGATACATATGGCATGACACCAAAACAATATCAAAAGTTGAAACTACAGTCATAAGGTAAAGCAAAATAAACAAGGGTGAGAAAGAAATCAATAGTTGAATTCTTTCTCACCCTTATTGTCCTTACTAAAGTTAATTTATTACTATATAAATAGTTCTTTCATTTAATAACAAGAGTAATTATCTAATATATTAAAGCGTGCTATCGTGACTATTAGCACAAATCATTTTTATTTTAGATTTTTTAAGTAAGTAGGGAAAAATTCTGTGTATAAATCAATGAATTTGAGGTAGCTATCTTTCTCAACATATTCGTCTACTTGATGAGCCTGACTTACAAGGCCAGGACCGTACATGATAAATGAAAAATCTTCATCTTTATCAACTAATAAGTCAGAAGCATCTGTAACTCCTGGCGATGCTTCGTAAGGTAAATCCGTATTTAAATATTTTAGCCCTAAATCGTGAGCTAGTGTTGCTAGTTTATTTTTACCGGTAGTATAAACGGGCGGTCTAGACATATACGTATCAATTTCTATATCTGTTTGGTCAGTTTCAACTTGTTTTAAAATTTCGTTAAAATAGGTTATGAATTGGTCATTGTCATGTTCAGGAATAGTGCGAATGTTAAACTCAGATTCAGCATGTTCCGGTATAGAGTTTACTTGATTGCCACCATTGAAAATTGTAGCGTTCATAATTGGATTTCCTAATAAGTCATTATTTTGATCAAATTTAGCGAACCCTTCATCCGCTTTATATACAAATTTAACTAGAGGTGAGATTGCATTAAATCCTAATTGTGGCATAGAGCTGTGGGCAGCCTTTCCTCTTGAAATAACGCGAATATCCATAGAACCTTTATGGGCATAGATGATTCTATCTTGTGAAGGCTCTGCAATAACTAGTGCCTCTACATCTTTCATGTAACCTTCTTGTTGGAAAGTTTTAGCCCCTTCACCAACAATTTCTTCTCCTGCAGTGGCTAATAGCCTGATACGACCATATTCTAATAAGTTTTGGTCATGGATATCAATCATGCTTAATACTAAAGCAGCTAATCCAGATTTCATATCGGCCGATCCACGACCATATAGTTTGCCATCTACTTCAGTCAATTTAAATGGATCATATGTCCATTTATTAATATCGCCTTCAGATACGACATCCATATGACCAGAAACACCTAAAACAGGTCCTTCAGTTCCAATCTCAGCAACTAAGTTAGCTCTCGTATCATTGATTTTAATTATTTTTGATTCGATACCGTGTTGTGATAATAAATCTTTTAAGTACTCACAAACTTGGAGTTCATGGTTATTTACGGATTTAATTGTCACTAAATCCTCCAAAATTTGAACCTTTTCACTATCTGTAAATTTACTCATAATTAAAAACCCCTTTTCAATAAATATAAAATTCAGACAATTTAAGTATAGCTAATAAAATTGAAGAATTGTAACTAAAAGGGTTGAATTTAACGTAAAGAAAATTTGGGTAGCAATGCTTTGTAACATAAATAATAAAGTGGTAGAGCTTATTAAATATAAAAAATCATACATGATTTTTTATCAACTTTGTTCTAAAGTCCATGTATGATGCTGATTATCTTTCATTGAAGATACATTATTTAATTTATAATCATTACTAGATTGTGAATCTTGAGGTATATCACTAGATTCAGTAGTTTTTAACTTAGAAGATTGGGAACTGTTGTTGATATAGTCTACGTTTTCAATATTTTTAGTGTTATCAGAATCTAATACGGCGCCTCTCATATCATTACCTTGAAAACTTCCTACTAAAAGCATAACCAGATAAGCGCAGCAAATAATTGCTACCACAGCAAGATATATTGAAACCACCAATTTGACTGATTTACTCATAAACTACCTCCTAAAATTTGTATCAGTTGTCCCTTACACATATAAGATAACATTTGAATTTTAAGACTATGTAAAAATGAGGTAAATAATATATTTATTTGTTTTCGTTATAAATACTTAGAAAAATAAAAAATATTAAAAATCTTCTTAGTAAAAATAAAACGTGTACAAAAATAAAGAAAAAGCTTTTGTATAAGGATTTGTAAGTGGAATTAATTTGTTTTCAGATTAATTGTAAACTTCAATTTACAAATTATTAATAGATAATTCAAACTATTTAAACTAAATCAATAACTGCATGATAGCATGTCATTATCAAAAGGTTGCAGTAGAGTAGACATGTCATTTAGTAATTATTGATATTCTACGCTATTTTGAATACATACAATTAAATAGGTTGTTGAAAAGAGGGATAAAATTTGCTACTAATCATAATTTGTATCGGGGTTATTCTTTGGTTAGGTATTGTTGAAAAGAAAAGACATTCTAACAGATTAGAAAAGATTCCTATACGCATCAATATAAATGGTATTAGAGGTAAATCTACTATAACTAGATTGATTTACAGTACTTTACGTGAGGATAACTATCGCGTTATTGGTAAAACAACAGGTACAGATGCGCGTATGATGTATTGGTTTACACCTAGAGAATACCCAGTTTATAGAAAACCACAAGGAGCTAATATAGGAGAACAACGGGATATTATCAGGAAAGTTGTGAAACAAAAAGCCAATGCTTTAGTTAATGAATGTATGGCTGTAAATCCCGATTATCAAATAACGTTCCAAAAAGATCTTGTTAAAGCCAATATAGGCGTCATCGTTAACGTAATGGAAGATCATATGGATGTTCTTGGACCGACGTTAAATGAAGTGGCGGAAGCTTTTACAGCAACCATACCTTATAAAGGACATCTTGTTGTAATGAAAGATGACTATACAGACTTTTTTGCTAAAGTAGCAAAAAGGCGTAAGACGAAGCTTATCGTTGTAGATAAGGAAGAAGTGCCAGAATCGTATTTAAGGAAATTTGGCTACATTGTGTTCCCTGATAATGTAGCTATTGCAATGGGTGTTGCAGAAGCACTTGGTATTGATAGAGAAATAGCATTAAAAGGTATGCTGAACGCGCCGCCAGATGTTGGAGCCGTTGAGGTTAAATACTTTGATGCTAATCAGTCAACTAATGTTTATGTCAATGCGTTCGCTGCTAATGAACCGAAATCGACTAAGGCAATATTAAATAAGGTGGAAAGTTATAACTATCCATATAAGAAAATTGTTATCATCTTGAATTGCCGTTCTGATAGGGTCGATAGAACAAGGCAGTTTGCTGAGGACTTTATTACTGAAGTTGATTTTGACACATTGATTTGTACTGGTAAGAGTACGCAAATGGTTACTGAAGTAATGAAAGGCCAACCGGATAAAAAGTATTTGAATTTTGAAGGTAAAGATATAAAAGAAATAGAGCAAGCGTTATACCAAGAGTCTCAAAATGCATTGATATTTTGTGTAGGTAATATCCATGGACCAGGTAAACAAATAGCGCAGTATATAGAAGGGATCAAATAATATGATAGGTTCAGAATTATATTTTTCATTATTTGTGGGCATTGTATTAAGTTTAATCTTCGCTGAAAAATTTGGTATTAGTCCAGCTGGATTAGTAGTACCTGGATATTTAGCTTTAATTTTTGATCAACCCATTATGCTATTATCTGTACTGATCATTAGCTGTATTACATACTTTATCGTAAATCATGGTATAAGCCGTATTGTTATACTATATGGCCGAAGAAAGTTTGCAGCCATGATTTTGACCGGAATGGTTTTAAAATTTGTTTTTGACTTGATATATCCAATTACACCATTTGAGATGGTTGAAATGTCAGGCATAGGTGTGGTTATACCAGGCATTATAGCAAATACGATTCAAAAGCAAGGTGTCATTATTACTTTATCAACTTGTATGCTTTTAACATGTATCACTTATGTCATTTTATTCTTTTATAGCTTTATCAACTAGTAAGGAGCATATATATGAAGAATTCAAAAAGATTTTCAATAGAAGAACGCATACTCAAGTGGACTAAACGACATAAGAAAAGAAATACAATTTACACTAGCGTTATTTTAATTATCGCTATTGTACTTTTAGTATTTGTCATGACATCACAAAAAATTGAACCCGTTAAAGCTATGAATAAAGGTCAAGGTGATATAAGAATGACATATTTAGGAAATGTCGAATTAAATAACCACATTAGGAAGAATAATATTAGCGAAGCTTTTAGTGCTATTAAGCCAATTTTAAAAGGGAGTGATTATTCTACGGCAAGTTTAAAAGTATCGAAATTCTCAGATGATAGAAAAACAAATATCAATAAAAACTTAGAAAATGTAATGTTTTTAAGAGATTTGAATATAAAAAGCTTAAATCTTATCAACCAAGTTACAGACAATATAACTGCGAGAGATTTAATGAAATCAGTAGAAGCACAGTCAGGATATAACTATTTAACCGGAAATGGCTCCAATGCTATCAATAGTAAAACAGTACAACAAACGGTTAAAAATAAAAAAATAGCTAATGTATCTTTTACCGATGTTGAGTCAGACTATACAGATACATTAAAAAATACGACATCAGTGAGTTTAGAGCCAAACATTTATATCCCTTTAATCAAAAAACTAAAAGAAAACAATGATTATGTAGTTGTCAACGTTGATTGGGGCATTACAGATGAACGATCAGTGACAACTAGGCAAAGAGAATACGCGCATTCGTTAGCTGATGCCGGTGCTGATGTGATAATTGGTCATAACTCGGTAGTACAAGAAATTGAAAAATACAAAGATACCAGTATCTTTTACAGTTTAGGCAATGTAACATCAGAAGATTTTTTATCTAAAAATAAACAAGGTTTAGCAGTACAACAAAATTGGAACGGTGATCAGTCTCAGTTTACGGTGACACCAATTAAGTCACAAGGTGGACAAATCACTAAATCTAACCCCAATAAAGTAGAAGAAATCAAGTTACTTAATAATATCGAAGGTAAAGACATTAATTTCAAAAAAGAGAATGGAGGTTACGTTTATGAACATTAAAGAACATTGGGTAAGTATAACAGTTATTTCAGTTGTATTAGTTGTTTTTCTATTAATCGTTTTCGCGAGAGCGAACGAAGGATTAGATCAATATGAACTAAATGAATTGAAAACTTCTCATCACCAATATCTGTCTAAAGGAGCTTAAGTATGAGTATTTACAATAAAAAAACGCTCATCGTAATATTACTCCTTACAATTATCATATCTTTTAGCTTTTTTATGATAACTAGAAAAGATAATTATAATAAAGATGAATTATATGAGAATAAAATAGCAGATCATGACCAAGATCTTTCAGATAAAAATTACGGTGTTGCTTCAAACAATCCAATCGCAACGCGCGTTGGGGAAAAAATATTGCAAGACGGTGGTAACGCGATAGATGCATCTGTAGGAGTTTCTTATGCACTTGCAATAACAGAGCCTCATTCATCTGGTTTAGGTGGTGGCGGTGCAATGTTAGCTTATGATGGCCAACAAAATGTTGCACCAAAGCAATGGCAATACAAAGATATATCATCTTTTAATTTTAAACAAAAAGACGAGATAGGTACACCTGGCTTTGTACGTGGTTTACATGATGCACATAACGAAGGGGGCAAAATGGACGAAAAGAAAATACTAGACTATGTTATACCTTTAGCTGAGGATGGTTTTGAAGTGGATTCAGAGTTGGAACGTAGTTTAAAACTTTATGGTTCAGATATTGACCGAGATTCCCCATTTTTTGATAGTGGTCAGACGAAAAGAGAAGGTGACGTAGTAAAACAACCCGCTTTAGCTAACACGATTAAGGGCATTAGAGACCATGGGCCGGAATACTTTTATGAGAAAGTAGGTAAAAGTGTCTCTAAGCAAATAGATGAAGAAGTTAATGAAAAAGATTTTACAAGTTACAAAACAGAGAAAAAAGAACCGGTAAGTACAGATTACTTAAATAATAAAGTGTATTCTGCATCTAATCCATTAGGTGGCACGCTAATGCTTCAAGGTTTAGAAATCGATGAAGCAACTGGAAATGATACAACACCAGATAACCGATTAGATTATATTACAGGTATGTTAAAATCCAGGGCATTGATGTATAGAAATAGAGATATCATTAATGGTCAAGATGAAGACTACGATGAATATTTATCTCAAGATTATATATTAGGAAAATTAAATGAGGTTAATTTTAATAGTAATTTCAATACAAATAATGTGGATAATACAAGTACTACACATTTTGTGGTTATAGACAAAGACGGTAAGTTAACAAGTACTACCAATACGTTAGCAAGTTTCTTTGGTTCTGGTAAATACATGAAAGAGGGATTCTATATGAATAACTCATTAAACAACTTTTCATCAAATCCGGCAAGTCCGAACTACGGTGGAAAGCATAAAGAGCCAAGGTCGTTTACAGCACCAAGTATTGTTGTAGGACCTGATTATTACATGGGTATAGGGACACCAGGTGGTAACAAGATACCGACTACATTGAATGAAGTGTTGGTAGATTATTTAAGAGGTGATGGTACCCTACAAGAATCGATAGATAAACCGCGTTTTTATAACGATGGTGGACAAATTTTTTATGAAAATGCTACAAGTAAACAAGATATAGACATATTCAAAAGTTTAGGTTTTCAAATTGAAGAAAAACGTAACGACCCTAACTTTGGTAGTGTCCAAGCCGCACTTTACAATAAGAATAATAAAACTGTTGAAATTGGACACGATGTCGGTAACAGATAGTAAATAAAGGGGTATGGTAGAAATCTAATATAGCATCAATAACAAAAGAAAACGGATAGATATCAGTTTGAGATATCTACCCGTTTTTTTACTAAATATTTAAGTGAGTTGTATTACCAACCTTGACCTGCTATATCGTAGTTTTCTAATTGACCTGTTTCAAAGTCTTGAATTGCAGCCTCTAACACGTTTAAAGCAGTGTTTAACTGGTCATAAGTTATGACTAATGGTGGTTGGAAACGCAGTACATTACCAGCAACAGCAATGATAACGACACCATTATCAAAACAGCGATTACAAATCTTTAAAGCAGCTTCAGGATCTCGCACTTTTTTGATTTTATCTGACACAATATCGATACCGATAGAGAGCCCTTTACCTCTGACATTTCCGACAGAGTTATATTTTTCAGGCCATTGATTTAGACGTTCACGAACGTAATGTCCTTTATCAGTGCTAGCTTGTAAGAGCTCTTGATCTTCAATCATAGAAATTGTAGCTAATGCAGCTTCACAACTTACTGGATTGGCACCAGTAGTAAATAAGTGAGCAGGAGCATCTAAATAGTTCATAATTTCTGAACGCCCAACAATGGCGGACATTGGCAGACCACCTGCTAGTGATTTACCAAATGTAATAAGGTCAGGTTCAATATTATAATGCGATACGGAACTCCAACAACCTGTTCGTCCTAGCCCTTGCTGTATATCGTCCACAGCTAACAATATACCGTGTGTTCGGCATAAGTCTTGTAAGGCTTCAAAGTAACCATCTACGGGTTCAAGTAAACCACCGTCGCCTTGGATGGTTTCAATCATGATACAAGCTACTTCATCGGCTGGTACGTACTTTTCGAACATTTCTTTAAGAGGAGCAAGATATTCTTCAACTGTATTTGGATTTTGTTGCTCAAACATACCTCGATAATTATCTGGAAAAGGAATGTGATAGAAACCTGGTACCATTGGGCCATAATGTTTACGCATATTTAAGCTAATAGCAGACATAGAAAGTGATCCGTATGTAGAACCATGGTAAGCATTAATAAAACTAATAATATAAGGTCTTCCTGTATAAGCGCGAGCTAGTTTGACGATACCGTCATTTGCATCTGAGCCCGAAAGTCCAAACAGTGCACGCTTCTCATATGAACCTGGTGCAATTTCACATATCTTTTTCGCTAATTTGACTAAAGGTTCATGATACATGTATGCAGGCGTGTAATGTATGAATTGATCAACTTGTGCTTTGATAGCATCGGTAACTTGTTTAGGTGCATGACCAATATTTTGAGAACTTGCACTTGATAGCAGGTCGATATAGGTTTTACCTTCAACGTCTACTAGCGTTGCACCATAGCCATGTGAGATAGCTAATGGGTAATATTTAATTCTTCCTGGCTTGGCAAAGTATTTACTATCTTCATTAATAAGTTGTTCTGATTTGTTCATAATTGATGCGCCTCCCATAATTTAGCGTAGGATGTGTCGACATGTATAAAGTTATTGTGAGCTATGTATCGTCAGTTTACATACATCCTAAAAAATCGTAAAAGTAGTCTTTATACTCATGGTGAAAAAGTCACGTAAATAATAGCTAATAAGTCGAATATACTAAGAAAATTTAGAATTGTAAATATATTCTGAAAAATTAAGGTTGAATAACGCTTTTTTAGTGTAAATTAACTATTATATTAAATGAATGTGCTCTATTTTAATTGATTTTAAGTTGAATATAATAACAATATATATCGGACGAGGTAATATGATGCTATTAAAAATATAAAAACAGTTATAAGTAGAAATGAATGATAAAAATTGGTATATTGTGCTTAAGAAATAATGTTTCTCTCTATAACATAAAAATACGAATCTTTAAAATATTTATCGAATGGTGAAAAGTTAAAATTAAAAAATAAATTATAAAATTCAAAGGTATGTAGGAGGAAAAATATATGATATATGCTGGTATATTAGCAGGCGGTATTGGTTCTAGAATGGGAAATGTGCCTTTGCCAAAACAATTTTTAGATTTAGATGGTAAACCTATATTGGTTCATACGGTTGAAAAGTTCTTGCTCACAAATGAATTTGACAAAATATTTATTGCGACGCCACAAAAGTGGATTTCGCATACGAAGGATACGTTGCGTAAACATCAAATTAATGATGAAAGAATCGAAGTGGTACAAGGGGGTTCAGATCGTAATGAAACGATTATGAATATTATAAATGAAGCTGAAAAAGCACACCCTATTACTGATGAAGATGTAATCGTTACACACGACGCGGTTAGACCATTTTTAACGCACCGAATCATTAAAGAAAATATTGAAAGTGTGATAGCATACGGTGCTGTCGATACTGTAATAACTGCAACTGACACTATTATCACCTCTAATGATGGAGAACAAATACAGTCTATCCCGATTAGAAGTGAAATGTATCAAGGTCAAACGCCACAATCATTCAATATAAATTTATTGAGAAATAGCTATAATGCATTATCTGTAGAAGAGAAAGAAATAATGACAGATGCCTGCAAAATTCTTGTGGTAGCTAATAAAAAAGTGAAATTAGTGATGGGAGAATTGTATAATATTAAAATTACGACACCTTATGATCTTAAAGTAGCGAACTCTATCATTAAAGGTGGGATGTTGAGTGATTAACCAAGTTTATCAACTGGTAGCGCCTAGACAATTTGAAGTAACATACAATAATGAAAATATTAAAAGTGATAAGGTCGTTGTTAGACCATTATATTTATCAATTTGTGCGGCGGACCAAAGATATTATACGGGTAGTAGAAATGAACAAGTACTTAAGAAAAAATTGCCGATGTCCTTAGTTCATGAAGGCGTCGGAGAAGTCGTTTATGATAACAAAGGCGTATTTAAGACGGGGACAAGAGTTATTATGGTACCGAATACCCCCGTAGAAACAGATGAAGTCATAGCAGAAAACTATTTACCTAGTAGTAAGTTTAGATCTAGTGGCTATGATGGTTTTATGCAAGATTATGTTTTTATGGACCATGATCGCGTTGTAGAAATTGACGATAGTATTGAAGATCTAAGTACAATTGCATATTCTGAATTGGTAAGTGTGAGTTGGCATGCAATTCAAAGATTTGAACGTAAATCTAATGCAAATAAAAATAGCTTTGGTATTTGGGGAGATGGCAATTTAGGGTATATTACTGCAATTTTATTAAATAAACTATATCCGAATGCATCAATTTATATCTTTGGAAAAACAGATTATAAATTAAGTCATTTTTCTTTCGTAGATGAAATATATCATATACATGAAGTACCTGAAGGGGTTACTTTTGATCATGCATTTGAGTGTGTAGGTGGGAAAGGTAGCCAGTCTGCAGTAAACCAAATCATTGATTTGATTTCACCAGAAGGCACAGTTAGCTTGTTAGGTGTAAGTGAATATCCTGTTGAAGTTAATACAAGATTAGTGTTAGAGAAGGGTTTAACGATGTTTGGAAGCAGTAGAAGCGGTGCGCAAGACTTTAAAGATATTGCGAAATTCTATAAAGATCATCCAGATGTTGTGGAAAAATTAGCACTACTAAAAGGCAATGAATTTGATGTTAGAACTATTAATGACGCAGTCAATGCATTTGAAACAGATTTATCGACTTCATGGGGCAAGACTGTAATTAAATGGACGATGTAAACTTTTAATCAATAAGCAATCATATTTTGAAATAATGTTATGAACAGGATAAAGAGAGGGTTTTTAAATTGAGTAAAGCTAAAATAATAATTGATAATATTTATTGGGAACGTATTCAATTATTTATTTCAGGTCATGTTGAGGATATAGAATTGAACAAGAAGTGTTTTGTTCTACGTAATTTAACTGAGACCAAAGAATTGAAAGCAAACGATGTGAAAATTAATGGAAATCAATTCGTAGCACGTTTTAATGTGGCAATATTAGATGACGGAAATTATCTACCTTCAGGTGAATATTTAATTGTATATAAAGGTGACTTTGATTATATAGCTAATATTAATGCATCATTGTTAGAACCAAGCCAGTATACGTTAGAGGAAGAAGAACTGGAGCAATATTACGAGATAGCTACTCAAAATGGGAAGAATAATTTTCTATTAGAACATTTTATGTACACATTTAAAAAAGGTGGCAACTCTAATAAAACAGAGTATATTGTGAAACCCATGATATCTAGTGAAGTTAATGAGTTTGTGCTAAATATTTTATTTAAAGCACCAACACCTAAGTTGAATCCTCTTAAACAAAAGATTGCAAATTTGAAATTAAAGTATAATCGTTATTCATATAATGTGCGTAATTTTGTCTTCCAAATGATATTTAATACGACAAAATTTTTCCATTTGAAAAAGGGCAATACTGTACTGTTCACGTCTGACTCAAGAGCTGAAATGTCAGGGAACTTTGAATATGTTTATAAGGAGATGTTACGCCAAAATTTAGATGGAAAATATAACATTCATGCATTGTTTAAATCTAATATTTCGGCACGTCGCAATTTTATAGATAAATTTAAATTTCCATATTTATTAGGTAAAGCAGATTATATATTTGTTGATGATTTTCATCCATTACTCTATACAGTGAAATTCAGAAAAAGTCAGGAAATTATTCAAGTATGGCATGCGGTTGGCGCTTTCAAAACAGTTGGTTATAGTCGAGCTGGAAAAAAAGGTGGACCATTCTTTAATTCTGTAAATCATAGAAATTATACCAAGGCCTTTGTGTCTTCAGAAACAGATATACCATTTTACGGTGAAGCCTTTGGTATTAAAGAACAAAATATAATTCCAACTGGTGTCCCTAGAACAGATATCTTATTTGATGAGGCGTATGAACAACAAGTTACAGCAGAAATGGAGACGGCACTACCAATTATTAAAGATAAGAAAGTGATTTTATTTGCGCCTACATTTAGGGGTAATGGACATCATACGGCACATTATCCATTCTTTAAAATTGATTTTGCTAGATTTGCACGATATTGTCGTGAAAATAATGCAGTAGTTTTATTTAAAATGCATCCATTTGTGAAGAATAGATTAAATATTCCTAGAGAATATGAGCAATACTTTGTGGATGTTTCTGATTTTAGAGAAGTTAATGATATTTTATTTGTTACGGATATTCTAATTAGTGATTATTCATCACTTGTTTATGAATTTGCAGTATTTAAACGACCAATGATTTTTTATGCATTTGACCTTGAAGATTATATTACATCGCGTGATTTTTATGAGCCATATGAAACCTTTGTGCCAGGGAAAATTGTAGAGTCATTTAATGATTTAATAGCAGCGCTAGATAACGAAGACTTTGAAGTAGAGAAAGTAGAGCCATTCTTAGATAAGCACTTTAAATATCAAGATGGTCGTTCAAGTGAACGTTTAGTAAGAAACGTATTTGGAAGCTAAGAAAAACTGAAAATAAAAAATTATGATGAGCTGAAACAATAACTTATAAATTGAAGGTAAGATAACGAATTTATTCATAGATTAGGTATCATTAAACTAACTATGTGTTATTAGTATTTCAGCTCATTTTTATAAGGTGGATAAATCAATGAAATTTTCAATCATAGTACCAAGTTACAATTCTGAAAAGTATGTAGGTGAACTATTGAATAGTTTACAGAATCAAAAATATGATAAGAAAGACTTTGAAGTTCTACTGATAGATGATTGTTCTACAGATAACACTTTAGAGGTAGTAGCGTCTTATAAAAATAAATTGAATTTAACTGTAAAACAACTTGAAGCCAATTCGGGTGGGCCTGGAAAGCCTAGGAATACAGCTCTAAATATGGCTCAAGGAGAGTATGTGTTCTTTGTAGATTCAGATGATTACATTCATCCAGATACATTGAATGATGTGTCAAAATTTGTTGAAGGCAATCAAGCTGATGTAGTTCTAGTTAAAATGGAGGGGGTAAATGGTCGTGGCGTTCCCAAATCTATGTTTAAAGAAACAAACGATGATGTCACATTAGCTAATTCACGTATTATTTATACATTAAGCCCCACTAAGTTTTATCGTACATCATTACTACGAGATAATCATATTGAGTTTCCAGAAGATTTACGTAGTGCAGAGGATCAACTGTTTACAATGAAAGCATACGTTAACGCAAAGAAAATAGCTGTATTGGCAGATAAGCCATACTATTATGCTACTAAGCGAGAAGGGGAACATATGAGCTCGGCATATGTGTCGCCGAAAGATTTTTATAAAGTTATGGGATTAATTACAGAAGAAATTTTGAATAGCCATTTAGAGAATAGACATGAAATATTAGGATATTTTTTAGATCGCCATTTTTCATTTTCAAGAACAAATAATTTCTCACTTAAAATAGCAGATGATAAAAAAGAAGCTTGGATGGATGCGTTAGGTGACTTTATACAAAAAGTACCTACCGAAGTAGATGATATCGTGAGAGATTCACTGAAACCATTGTTATATTATGCGCGCAAAAAAGATATGAAACATTATCAAATTGTTGAAGAAAGCTTTAATAATGGTCAGTTTTATAATTTCAGTGCGCAACAAGGTGTACTGCTAATTCAATTTGATCGTGAAGAACCTTACTTTATATTCAATAAATTAATGAAACCTGATATAAGAATGACGCAGTTTAAATTTAATGAACAAGGTTTTGAATTGGAGTTAGAATTTTTAAGTTCAATCATGAACCCTAATCATGTGGCTTCTATGATACAACTAAAGTTAGTATCACGTAATAAAAAAGAATTGATTTATATACCTTTAGCTATTAATGATCAAACACGTTTTAAATTTAATGCTTCTATGAAGGATATTATGCCATATTTAATTAAAGAAAAAGTTTGGGATGCGTTTTTAGAGATGAGAGTAGATAATATGAGTGTTGAAAAACGTATTGGCGGTAAACGCTTAAAGTATCCATATGGTAAAGAAACGAGTACGATTGCTTTACTAAATGACAATTATTACCGTTTTACTCCGTACTTCACAAAAGATTTCGACAACCTATCATTTTATGTAACTCAAAACCAATTAAACGATATGATTGAAGTTACGATAAAAGATAGTAAAACGATTCAACTTAGTAGTTTAGAATTTAACTATATTTTGTCCGAAGGTTTAACAACTGTATTACTGCCAGATACATTTATGTATGGCTACATGACTGCTCATCAATCTGAAGAGAAAATGACTTATAATATAGCGCTTAACGATAAAATTAAAGCTAAAAATTTTAAAAATAATTTCACTTTGGAATCACAATATTTTAATTTAAGATATTAATCAGTATAATTTAATAAAAAGCGATATAACGATAAATGCTAAGATCATAAGTGTTTATCGTTATAGTAAGCTACATTGTGGGTAGGAATATGAAATCAATTTTCTAATTTGGTTTCTATCCTACCCCTTAATATTAATATAGCAGTGATGACTAAGATTCAGAGCTATATTTTGCTTTATATATAAGTGTGATGTTATAGAAAGTTCAATAATCTATTGTATACTTTATAAACAATTAGAGACCTATAAACCGATGTCATTGATAATAATTTTCAATTATAGTATCTTTGAAATAAACGCATTTTTAATAGGGATATAAAGCATAAGTTAAGTTGTATATTAACATTTTAGTTTCATAATGAGATATGGCAAATGAGTTAGCTCTTGTATTCTTTTTCTAGTGACGGCATGGGATGGTAAAAGAGGTTATCTAAATATAATTTTCTGAGTCATCCCAATTTTAGTTTTATGTGAAGAGGGAGTTACTGATGAAAAAAAGTAAAATAGATATTAAAGATTTAATAAATATAGGTATCTTTACGGCGATATATTTTATATTTATAGCACCACCAGGTATTTTAGGCATAATCCCAATATTTATGTTATTACTTCCTGCTATGATAGGCTTGATAGGTGGTATACCGATTATGTTACTTATTACGAAAACGCAAAAGTTTGGCGCACTATCGATTTGTGGCATTGTAGTAAGTTTGATATTAGCAATTATGGGTCATCCTTGGATGGCATTAATTTTAAGTGTACCAATTGTTATATTAGCAGACGCTATTATGGCGATAGGTCATTATAAAAGTTGGAAATTAAATGGTGTGGGTTATATTATCTTCTCGTTTTGGCCAATAGGCAATTTATTACCATTTTATTTTATGAGACAGTCATATCTAGCCTTTATACAAGAGAAATACGGTTCAGGGTACGAAGCTACGGTAGCTGCATTATTTTCAATCGAGATGATTCCTGTCATAATTGTTACAACAATTATTGGAGCGCTGATAGGTGTTTATATTGCTAAAGGTATATTGAAGAAACATTTTAAGCGTGCAGGTATGATTTAGTATGAATAACAAAGTAAAAAATCAAAGTCATATATTTAATTTAGATCCTAGAGTGAAGCTAGGAGTCATGATAATCGTTTCACTTATTTCATTAACTGGTGGTGTAACAGGAAATGAAATTTTCTTAAGACTACTTGTAATGTTAATACCATCTTTATTGGTTCTACTCATTGGTAAACATCTGCTTGGATGGCTATGCATAATTGTTACAATTAGCGCATGGTATGGCGAAGCGTTTGTTACATTTAATCAAAGTCAATTAGCTACTTTACTCATCTTTGTCCCTTCAGGCGTAATTACACGTTTTTTACCTTCACTCGTAATGGGTTATTACCTTTTTAAGACAACTCAAGTTGAAGAGCTTATTGAGGGGTTAGAAAGTCTGAAAATACCAAGAAAAATTACGATTCCTCTGGCTGTAATGTTTAGATTTTTACCAACGATTCAGTCAGAATCAGCGTCGATTAAAGATGCAATGAAGATGAGAGGTATTTCATTGCGTTTTGCGTTTAAAAAACCACTGCAGTATTTCGAATACCGTGTTGTTCCGTTGTTAAATAGCGTCGTAAAAATTGGGAATGAATTGACTATTGCATCGATTACCCGTGGTTTGAATTTAACACATAAAAGAACATCTATTGTAATGCTAAAAATGCGTTGGATAGATTGGTTATTTATCAGCATGATACTGATTTTATGTGTAACTTATTATATAGTGTGAGGTTAAAATATGATTCGAATTGAGGATATGTCGTTTAATTATGAAAATGGAGAAAAGGTGCTAAATAATATTAATCTTACTATTAATAGAGGTGAGGTTATTTGTTTAACAGGAGCATCAGGATGTGGAAAAACTACAGTGACACGCATTCTAAATGGTACTGTACCACATCTATATCATGGTAATATTGAGGGGACTGTTCAAGTCAATGGAAAGGATATACGTCAGCAATCGATTTATGAGATTTCCAAGATAAGTGGCTCAGTTTTTCAAAATCCTCGTTCACAATTTTTTTGTTTGAATACAACGAGTGAATTAGCATTTGAACCGGAAAACTACGGTGTTAATCCACAACGTATCGAAGCTAATATTAACCATAGTGCCGAAGTACTGAAGATGAACCATTTATTAGATAGAGATATATTCAACCTGTCCGGTGGGGAGAAACAACTTATCGCTTGTACCGCAATACAAGTAAGTGGACATGAAATTATTATTTTAGATGAGCCTTCATCTAACTTGGACTTTACTACAATCACTAAATTACGTCAGTTGTTGGAGCAGTGGAAAAGTGAAGGTAAAACAATTATCATTGCTGAACATCGTTTGCATTACTTGATAGATGTCGTCGACCGTTTTGTAGTGATGAAATATGGTGAGATTGGTGAAATTTACGATAATGGCTCATTCAACGCATTAACGCATGACAATTTAACGCTTTTAGGATTAAGATCGATACATTTAGATGATATGAAACCTAAAGGTTTAAATTACAACAATAGCGAAGAAAAATTAACATTACATAATTTTATTTTTAATTATAAAGCCAAGGAATCATATGCACTTAATATTTCTAAAGTCGAACTACCACAAGGCAAAGTAACAGCTATTATAGGCTCTAACGGTTCCGGGAAATCGACGTTTGCTCGATGTCTAACCGGTGTAGAACGTAAATTTAAAGGACATATCGATATAAATAATAGGATATTAAAACGCAATCAAAGGTTAGATCATGTGTATATGGTTTTTCAAGATGTGAATAATCAATTATTTGCTGAAAGTGTTGCTGAGGAATTACGTTTAAGTAATAATAACTTAAATGATGCATCGGTTCAATCACGCTTACAACAGTATGGAATATCAAAACATGTTGATAGGCACCCGTTGTCACTTTCAGGTGGAGAAAAGCAGCGCTTAGCTATTGCTAGTGCTGTAGAAACTAAACGAGAGGTTCTTATTTTTGATGAACCCTCTAGTGGATTAGATGGTCAACGTATGCGTGAAATAAGTGGAATCCTTAATTGTTTAGCTAATCAAGGGCACACAGTATTAGTTATTACACATGATTATGAATTATTGATGGCATGTGCAGACGAAGTATTACATCTTGAAAAGGGATGTATTAAAGATCAATACCCATTGGATAATGAACATTTAAGAAAGTTACAGAACTTTTTTGAAATTTAAATACTACAGTAATTGTTCAAATTAAAAATAAGGCTAAAAACAAATGGTAAATTTGTTTTTGGCCTTATTTTGTTATTAACTCATGGCGATCATAATATATTGAATAGACGATTGAGATAGTTTATAAATCAAAGGTTCTTTATAGTAATGTAAACTCAATTTCGATAGTGGATAATTAGCGCTGTTGATTTGTTCTATACAGCTTAAATCAAAAAGTTTCTGATCTATATTTGAAGGTATCAAATTTGTAATCATTCCATGATCTTTATTTAAAAGTCTTGAGAACACTGGAAATGATTTGATGAAATGATGATTTACTTTAACGATACAAGACGTTTTTTCTATGTTACTAAATAATAAAATATGATAATGGCAATTTGTTTTACATATAATTGCGTTAGGCAGTAAGGCGACTTGTTGTTTGAAAAAAACCTTTAAAAAGCTATAAATATGAACAATCGGCATTGGACAATGAAATTTATTAAACAGCATAATTCTATCATTATCGTCGGTATAGTAAGGGTAACCCAAACCACAGATACTTTGATTTAATTCAACTAAAAAACGCGTTAATAAAATGTGTGTCTGTTGGCTAGATGTGTTGTAGTAATCTTGTAAGGATTTATGAGTCAAATGAGTTAAAATTAATTTATTTGCATGCTCAATACCTAATTGGCTAATAAATAATAAGAGTACTTGTTTTAAATTATAGTTTTTTTGTGACTTTACTACCTTAGGTGCCATTAATCTATAAAATCTATTCAAATCTAAATCAATATAGTAAAAATCTGCTTTAATCGAAGTGATATGATGTAGCATTTGAGGTAAAGTATTTTTACTTTTAATTATGCAATCAATCGTCGTACCAATTTTAATAAGCGGGTACTTGAGATGGACTTTTTCAATAAAATTTGAAAGCTCATTAAAACCATTATAAGAAAACTCGAATTGTAATGTTATTTGCGCTGAATTAGTGGCTAATTCAGTTAGTAATTTAGCCACTGAAAATTTTTGAGTTTGACGTAAAGATAGGTTAGTTATTTTAATAGTCAACTGATGACCCTTTAGCATTAATTGTTTAATTGTATGTATGATTTGTTGAGCACTTAATGCATTTAATTGCTTCAAATGAGTATCTAATACACAAAAGTTTATTTTTGAAAACATCGTCGTAGAATCATTGCCCACTATATGAGGTTCATAAAAATGATTCAAGGTATATATATCATCTAATTGAATAAGTGTAGTCATGGGTTTGAAGCAATTATTAAACGACAGTTTTGAAAGGTTTAATGAATAATCAGAGTTATTTGTGTGCATAGTTGGTTCTTGGATGCTATTCAAGTAATTCTTTGAAGTTACGTTATTCGAAACTAATTTATATGGCGATTTATAATGACCCTTTTTAAATGAAAAAATATACTTTTTAGGTGGCATATGGATGTAATACTTAAAATGTTTAGAATAAGTTGTTACATTCAAAAAGCGATATTTAATAGCGACTTCATAGATACTTTTATTATCTTGAATAAGGTCATATAGGGATAAAGCAATTCTTAATGAAGTCGTATAATGTTTAAAATTTATGTTGATATTACTAGAAAATAGTATGGATATATACGACTGTGAAATATAAAACGTTTGAGATAAATGTTTTGTGTTTAATGTCTCGCATATATTTTCATGAATGTATTTCGTAATACGACCTACTAATGGGTGTTTAGTATTTAAATAAGGTATGTAGATATTATCTAACATTATCCGCGCTTCTCTTAATAAGAATTCAATAATACTAGATATATACATATTCATACTGAACTCATCTTGGATGAGCTGGTGTATGCTTTCTAGAACTAAGTTCCTAAATTGTTCTACAAATTGAATACGGTTAAAATCGAAATATGATTTTGAAATATTGGTATCTTTTTCAATAAAAAGTGGTAAAGGGATTTTTAACTCTAATAGCTCTTGAACATCTAACATTTGATATAAATCTGCATTATTAACAATTATGCCATCAGTGACTGTAATAGTTGTTCCATTTAAATTGATCTTACAGGGTTTGTTTAATGGGAGCAGTATAACAATTTCATTGATGCATCTTGTTAATTCAGATGTATAATGATTCCTAATAGATAGCGTACTAATCAAAAATATCACCTTTATCTAGATATGAGTCTTTTACCTTGTAGTAGTATGCCTATTGTACAACTCTATACTTTAAAAAAGGTAGACAACTAATAACATTAATAAAATGAATGCTTAGATTAATAAAATGTCATTGTGAAAAGAAGCTAAGGGTACAATTGTTAATAAAATTTTAGTGATATAGTAAAAAAATAAATAGTTATATTGATATATGCTATATAACAGAGTATGAAAGTTTATAAAAGTGAGTAAATAAAATATTTTGTAAAGAGAGTAACACGATCACAAAGGATGCTAAATTGTTATGCTTTTAGTAAAAAGGTTTGAGTTTCATAATTAAACTAGGGGATAAAGGTAAAAAAGAAGGGGATAAAATAATAACTTCACTAAAGTTGATAAGAAGGCAGAATATGAATAAGATCTAAAGCTACTGCCTGAAAGTAACTTTAGATCTTATTTTTTCAAGTAGCAATAATCTACTTGATTAGAATGTTGTGATATATCATGTCTTAAAATGGGTGCATAAAGTCTAATTCTGGGAATGGAATATAACTATGATGATAAATGGCACGTTACTACCTTATGATATATTAGACATTCTATATTAATATTATATAAACAAAATCAAAACCTTGCAATATAAAATTAAATAGTTTTTGAATAGAAGTAGTTGAAAATAATTGAACATAATTAGATACTGCTACCAATTTATTATTTAGAGACGTACTAGTCAAAGTAAGCTATCTGTTTTGTTTATAAAGATCGATTGCTTTGTATAAAAATATTAATACAGAGATAAAGAAAAACAAAGTAAATAAACCGTTAAATATCTCGTTGCTAAATAGACTAACAACTGTTGCACTACTTAGTGTATTTAAAAATAGTGAACCGGTTGTTTCGATTTCAAATAAATCAAATGAAAATAAAACTAATGTGATTAGTAACATGTAACCTACTGCAATAAGAAATAGGTTTAACAAATCAACAAAAAATAATTTTCGCATCACAACCAGCCTCCTCCCTTAGTTCTCTATATCCCATTTGGAAGTAATTAATCTTAAGTTTTTGTAATTTTACTTTTAAATAATAGTTTGTCGAATGATTTGTTATTTTCATATTTTGTCTTTAGTAGACGCAAAAGTTTATAAAATAAATAGGAAAAGTAAAATTAATTATTAAATATTAATTGAAATTAAGTTAAAACTGTTTCAACTTAGTCTAAACGTGCTAAACAGTAGGTAAGTCTGATTTTTATCAAGAAAGGGAGGTTATATATGTATAAAGCTATTATTTTTGATGTTTACGGTACAATATTTGATATGAAATCGCTAAAAAACGATATGGATCAATTCAACGAAGTAGAAGCAAAATCCATTTCGCAACTTTGGCGTAAAACTCAGTTAGAGCATATGTTTTTAAGACAAGTGATGCAAAGATATATTCCTTTTGATGAATTGACTAAAGAATCACTGCGGTATGTATTAGATGTTCATGAAATTCAATACAATAGAGAAGATGTAAATCAACTCTTTGAAGCTTTTTTAAATTTAGATTATTTTAAAGAAATTCCAAAAGTGCTGTCGGAGTTAAATTCGAAAAACTTAGAAGTTGGTGTATTATCAAATGCTAATGACAATATGTTAATGCCTTTAGTCGACAATTCCGAAATTAATAAGTATATAAATACGGTTATCAGTGTTAATGAGATAAAGCAATATAAGCCTAGTCCTGCTAGCTATTCCTTAATACTGAAATATTATCAAATGGCGCGTGAAGATATTTTATTTGTTTCCTCAAATGCATGGGATGTTTCAGGTGCAGCTAATTTTGGATTTGATACAGTATGGGTAAATCGTAGTAAATCGCATTTTGACTATAACGGACAATCTCCAACTATGACAGTAAATAATTTAAATGAAATGGTTAAATGGTTAGAAATGAATAAAAGATAAGGCTTTAATAGTTAAATGAGTACTTAAAAGTACAACTGACTTTTATAAAAATAGGGGCGGGAAGACGTAATCAAAATTTATGATTCGTTTTCCCGCCCCGAACAAGGCTAAGTAGATTGTAATACTAATAATGTTTCGTGTTTAATAAATTTGAACTCAAACATTATTTAGATTGATTTAGATGCTCTGTTAATAATTGAATATACAAATCAATGAATGTAAGATATACATCTTTATATACGTATTCATCGACTTGGTGCGCCTGTCCTGTTTCACCTGGACCATACATGACAAATGAGAAGTCTTCATCTTTGTCTTTCATTAAATAAGAAGCATCTGTAGTTGCAGTAGAAGAAGTTACTTCTAAATTTCTGTTGAAATATTCGTCGCCTAAAGATTTAGCCAATTTTAAAAATGAGTTATCGCCTGTAGTGTATACAGGGTCACGATTAACATAAGGATTTACAGTAATGTCTCCGTTACTTTCTTTTTCAATTTTTTCTTTAATACTCTTGAATAGTTCTTCGAATTTTTTATTATCAAATTGTGGAATTGTACGCATATTAAATAGTGACTCAGCGTATTCAGGAATAGAGTTAACTTGGTCTCCGCCATTTATAATTGTTGAATTCATCGTAGGAGTGCCTAATAACTCACTACTTGCGTCCACTTTGTTATATTCTTTATTTAAATAATGAATGAAATCAACTAAAGGATTAATTGCATTAAAGCCTAGCTCTGGCATGGAACTATGTGACGATTTCCCTTTAGAAGTAACTTGTATGTCCATCGTACCTTTGTGTGTATAGACAATGCCATCTTGAGATGGTTCTGCAATTAATAATGCGTCTATATCGTCCATGTAGCCTTTTTCATGTAACAAGGCGGCACCATTACTTGTGACTTCTTCACCAGCTGTAGCCATAAAGCGAATAGACCCCTGCTTCAATAGACCTGCTTCTTTAATTTCAATTAAACTAATTGCTAACGCTACAAGTCCGGATTTCATGTCTGCTGAACCACGGCCGTGTAATCTTCCTTGATCATCTTCAGTTAATTTGAAAGGATCATAATGCCATTTATCGATATCACCAGTTGTTACGACATCCATATGTCCTGAAACGCCGACTACAGGTTTACCGTTTCCGATTTCTGCAATAAGGTTAGCACGGGAAGATTCACCATCCAACGTTAGAATTTCTGTATGAATATCATGTTTTTTAAAAAGCTGTTGCAAATAATGAGCAACATCAAGTTCTTTTTCATTTACAGACTGAATTTCAATAACATCTGATAATATTTTCACACGTTCATCTTTTGAAAATACTGCCATACAAACACTTCCTTCAAAATTAATCAATACACTATAATTAATACCACTAAGTTTTAATAACAAAACAAATTAATAATTTACGGCTAAGAGAACGAAATCTATACGAAGAAATTATGTTTAAATCTCGTTCCTAATTTCAGTTTAAAATTATAGTAGTATTAATTTTTGAAAAACATGTTTTAGTTATATATTATTTGTCAAAATTATTTAAATCTAATTGGTAAAATGCAAGATCTAGCCATTTATCGAATTTATAACCTACTTGTTGAATTGTACCTGAATGTGTGAAATTGAATTTTTTATGTAAATAAATACTGTAATCGTTTGTAGCATCTATACCAGCAACTAATGTTTTATAGCCACTTCTTTGTGCATGATGTATGATTTCAAGTAATAATTTCGAAGCGATGCCTTTTCCTCTGTGATACTTACTTACGTAAATTGAGTGTTCAATAGAATATTGGTAAGCTGGCCAGTCCCTAAATGAACCATAAGTTGCAAAGGCAATAGCTTCGTCATGTTCCACATAAACTAAAATAGGCTCGTTATTCTTTGATTTATTTTCAAACCAAGCCTCGCGCGATTCAAGTGTCTGTGGATTGTAAGTATATACGGCTGTGGTATTTAAAATGGCATCATTGTAAATGTCTAATATATTTGGTAAATCTGATTTAACTGCTTTTCTTATCATAAAAATTCCCCCACGATCTTTTATATTATGTCATATGTTTATTTAACACTTATTTTATGCAAGGTGCAATTTTTTGTTATGAAAATTAACGTGCATATATACATGCTTTTAATGATTTTATATTAATAAATATAATTAATGAATTGTGCTATACTTGATACGACTTTTAAATATGAAATTGCTCAAAAGGAGAAACAAAAAAGATGAACAAATGGACTAATCACCTGATTACTGTGGTAGGCATATTACTTATTTTAGCGGCGATTTACCTTTTTGCGAAACCACATATCGATGATTATTTAACAAAGAAAGATGATGCAACAAAGATAGAAACTTATGATAAAGATACTTTGAAAAATAAAAATCAAGAAGTTGAAATTCCTAAAGATAAAACGAAAATGGCTGGCTATTTATCAATACCAGATGCAGATATTAAAACGCCAGTCTATCCAGGACCTGCTACACCGGAACAGCTCAATAGAGGGGTCAGCTTTGCTGAGGCTGATGAATCATTAGAAGATCAAAACATCTCGATTGCTGGCCATACCTATACAGGAGGTTCAGATTATCAATTTTCAAACTTACCAGAGGCAAAAGTAGGCAGTAAAGTGTATTTTAAAACAGGAAATAAGAAAAATGAGTATAGAATTGTTAAAATCTTTGACGTAAAACCAGAAGACGTAGAAGTGCTTGAAGAACAACAATCGGCTAAACAGCAGCTTACATTAATAACGTGTGACAACTATAATGAACAAACGAATCAATGGGAAGACCGTAAAATATTTATTGCTGAAGCGGTATAATAATAAAATTAAAGTAGCTGAGACATTATTGATGAATGTCTCAGCTACTTTAATTTCATGTGTTTAAAACGTCAATAAATCGTTTGGTAATATCCTTAGGGCGTGTAATGGCACCACCAACAACAGTACAATGTACACCTAAATCTGTCACAGTTTTAAACATTTCAGGAGTGACGACATTGCCTTCAGCTATGACTTTCGCATCGACATGTGCCAATACATCTTTTAGAAATTGGAAGTTATTTTCATATAAAATATGACCTTTAGTATATGACGTATAACCGTGTAAAGTAGTGCCAATATAATCAAAACCAAGTTTATCAGCATTAATTGCTTCATCTAGTGTTGAAATGTCTGCCATAATTTCAATATGAGGTGCTTTTTCTCGAACATAGGATACAAGCGATTTTAATGATTCTTTAGGACGTGTTTGTTTGGTAGCATCTAAAGCAATGACTTCACATTGACTTTCAATTAATTCATCAATTTCTTTACTGGTTGCAGTAATGAATACATCAGAATAATCGTAATCTCGTTTGACGATACCAATTACAGGTATATTAATCTCTTGCTTAATCGCTATAATATCTTCTTTAGAATTTGCTCTAATACCAACAGCGCCGCCTTCATAAGCTGCTAACGCCATTTTTGACATGATAAATGACGAGTGAAGCGGTTCATCAGGTAATGCTTGGCATGACACAATTAATCCTTGTGGTAACATAATATACACTCCATAACTTTGATAAATTTAATAATTCATTAAACTCCTTTAGATTTGTAATTTTAATATAACATTGAGAAAATAATAATCAATACATTTAATTGTTATGAAAAATATTTTCATTTATACTGAGATTATATTCATAGATTGAAGAGGGGGATCTAGATGAAATTTGAAAACCGTGTACAACGCTATCGTCACTTATTTACGAAAACAGACAAACAAATAGTTGAATACATTCAAAGTAATCAATTTGATGATGCTTTTTCGACGATTAATTCATTGGCGCATGCTATAGGTACGTCACCAGCAACTATTACGCGCTTTAGTAATAAATTAGATTATGATAACTTCCAAGACTTGAAGTTTAATTTACAACAAGAAATGACAGACAATGTTATAGAAAATAGTCCACTTATCCAACGTATTCATAAATATCATCAAGATATTATTCAACAGACAGGCGAGTTTATTTCGGATGAAAAAATTCAAAGGCTGGTAAATCAAATTATGCGTAGTCGACAAATTATTTATGCAGGACTAGGGAGTTCTGGCTTATCCGCGACTGAATTTTATTATCGTATGATGCGTATGGGATTAAAAGGGAATGTATCAACAGATGCACATCAAATGAAAATTTTTGCATCGCTATTAACGGCCTCTGATACATTTGTAGCTATTTCAAATAGTGGGGAAACTACTGAACTTATTGCAGCAGCAGAAGTAGCTCATGAACGTGGGGCATTTGTTGTCGCAATTACAAATTACGAGGGTAGTGCGTTAACACAATGTGCAGATTTAGTATTAATTACGACAGATCAGTCTAGAATAAATGATACAAGATTTATTAATACACAAATAGCAACGCTTTTCTTAATTGATATTGTAAGTTATTTGCTATTAGATGATGATTATATGCAAAATGTCTATCAGCATACAAAAAAAATTATATTAAATGAGTAGCTTTCAACTATGTAACTTTAATAAGTGTTACGTAAAGTAAGAATGTATATAAACATGGATTGAAAGCGTACTTGTACCTATTAGTACTCATGAAAATTATGGAGGCGAAACGTTAACTTCTATTGGAAATGAAATTTAGACTTGTTTCGCTTCCACAATCAAATTTAGAATGAGGATTATAAAAATCTAGATATTGCGCCATATAACGAGGCGTGATTTTGGGTTTGAGTAGTTTGTACTGGAGCGTGACCATAATTGGAAGGTAAGAATTCTTCGAGTTTAGGCGTGATATATTTTAATAATTTCTCGCCTTGTGAAGATATACCGCCCCCAATTAAAATTAACCCTGGATCGTAAATGATTTGAATTTGTGCAATGCCTTCAGCGACATGCGTACTCCAGCTATCTAGAATGGAGATTGCTAATGCATCTTGTTGCTCAGCTAATTCAAATAGTTTGGGTACATCGTCTGAATAAGCTAATGCATGTGTTTTCATTAGAAACTTTAACGCATTAGTTGAAGCACGTTGCTCAAACGTTAATCTATCCTGTTGTTTGTATAATAAATAACCGATCTCGTTGGCTCTATTTCGCTCACCATTGTATAAATGACCAACTTTATTATAAAAAGCTCCTCCTATACCTGTCCCCAATGTAAGGCAAAAAATATTATCTGCTTCATAATCATGTAAAGTAAGCTCCCCTAATAACGCCGCATTCACATCATTAAACACTTTTACTTCTGCATTTAATGGTGAAAGTAATTTATGAAAGTTTGTGCCAATAAAGTTTGGAATCGTAGGACCCGCATAAACCACAGTTCCTTCTTCTTCATTGATGACACCCGCACTAGAAATGCCCACTTGCAAAGGATGTATCATATAAGTTTCTTTAAAATGAGACACAAGATCAAAGATTGCATCAGCAATAAATTCATTGATGTTATTTGGTGTAGGTATTCTTTGATAATTTATGAAATTTAAATTTTCATCTAGTACAGCCGCTTTAATATCAGTACCTCCGATATCAATTGCTACTTTATAATTAGTCATAATTCATACCTCCATTCAGTATACTTACATTAATGTGTATCATTTTTTAATTTAAAAGTTTAGTTATAATAATCGTGAAAAATATTTTCATCGATATTCATTATAAGTGATGAATATTTTCAAAATGCTATTGCTACTATTAATGGTAGCGTTTACAATTTGAACTGTAAATAGAAAAGCTTTATATCCTTAATTAAAATTAATTGTAATTTTAAGGATTAAAAAATATATGAACATAAGATGGAGGGAAATTTATGGAAGAGAAATTTAAAGGATTATGTGCAGCATTATTAGTTCCGTTTGATGAACATGGGGAAGTGAAAGAAGATGGCCTAAAACAAATTGCTAAGAATGCAATTGAAACTGAGGGTTTAGATGGTTTATATGTGAACGGTAGTTCAGGAGAAAACTTTTTACTAAGCAAGGAGCAAAAGAAGCAAGTATTCAAAGTTGCCAAAGAAGCGGTTAATGACGATGTAACAATGATTGCACAAGTAGGATCCTTAGATTTAAATGAAGCAATTGAATTAGGGAAATACGCTACACAACTAGGTTATGATGCTATTTCTGCGGTGACACCATTTTATTATCCATTTACCTTCGAAGAAATCAAAGATTACTATTTTGAGCTAATTGAAGCGACACAAAATAACTTGATTATTTATGCAATTCCTGACCTTACAGGTGTCAATATTTCTATTGAACAATTTGCTGAACTCTTTAATCATGAACAAGTAATTGGTGTTAAATACACTGCTCCAAACTTCTTCTTATTAGAACGTATACGTAAAGTTTTTCCTGATAAATTAATACTTTCTGGATTTGATGAAATGCTTGTACAGGCTGCGATTTCAGGTGTAGATGGAGCCATCGGTTCTACGTATAACGTAAATGGTAAACGTGCAAGACAAATATTTGAAAAAGCCCAATGTGGTCAAATTGATGAGGCTTATCAAATTCAGCATGATACAAATGACATTATTGAAACAGTTCTATCTATGGGGATATATTCTACATTAAAAGAAATTTTAACAACACGTGGTATTGATGGTGGTTTACCGAAACGTCCATTTAAACCATTTAATGAAGAGAACAGAAGTAAATTAGCAAAGTTAATCAAAGACTATAACTTATAAGACATCACGTTAGGGGTTGAAGTAAATGCAGCAAGTAGGGTTTGGTGCTTGGAACTGGGTAGCAGTTATTGCTTACCTTGTCGTTATGTTATTAATTGGAGCTTATTTTACGAAACGCGCGAGTCAAAATACAGATAGTTTTTTTACTGCAAGTGGTAGATTACCGTCTTGGGCAGTAGGCTTTTCTATTTATGCTACAACATTAAGTGCTATTACGTTTATGTCTACACCTGAAAAGGCATTTTTGACTGACTGGTCATATATAGCAGGTAATATAGCAATTGTCGCTATTATTCCAGTACTCATTTATTTCTATGTACCATTCTTCAAAAAGTTAAAAGTGACATCGGCATATGAATATTTAGAAGCGAGATTTGGACCTAGTGTCCGTGTTATTGGGTCATTACTTTTTGTATTCTTTCATTTAGGAAGAGTAGCTATTGTTATTTATTTACCGACGCTTGCAATTACAGCAGTATCTGATTTGAATCCATATGTCGTTGCAAGTTTAGTAGGTATTTTATGTATATTATATACATTCTTGGGTGGTTTTGAAGGAGTTGTATGGAGTGATTTTATCCAAGGGGTCATTTTGTTAGGTGGCGCAGCAGCTATTATTATCTTAGGCGTCATGCATATTCAAGGCGGCATGGGTACGGTTGTATCCGATGCACTTGAACATAAAAAGTTCATTAGCGCAGATAATTGGAAACTTAACAGTGCAGCGGCAGCAATTCCAATTATTTTTCTTGGTAATATTTTCAATAATTTACATCAGTACACAGCGAGCCAGGATGTTGTGCAACGTTATCAGGCATCTGAATCTATGAAAGAAACGAAAAAATCATTATGGATGAATGGGGCATTAGCATTAATATCAGCACCTTTATTTTATGGTATGGGAACCATGTTATATTCTTTCTATAACCATGAAAGTTCATTACCTGAAGGATTTAATACATCTTCAATCGTTCCGTATTTTATTCTTACTGAAATGCCACCATTTATTGCTGGTCTATTAATTGCAGCGATATTTGCTGCAGCACAGTCTACAATTTCATCAAGTTTAAACTCAATTTCAGCTTGTTTATCGGTAGATATCAAACATAGATTCTTTGGTAAAGGCGCAGAAAAAGATGAAGTAAGAACTGCGAGATGGATAATTATTATTTCAGGATTATTTGGATTTGGTATGTCTATTTATTTAATAGCTTCTGATTCAAATGATCTATGGGATTTATTCTTATTAATTACAGGCCTTGTGGGCGTGCCATTAGCAGGTGTGTTTGCTGTAGGGATCTTTACAAGAAGAACAAATACATTTGGGGTTATAGCGGGATTAATATTGGGAATTATTTTTGCATATATCTTTAATGGTATGGGTGGTGGCAACTCACCATTCTTTGTATCTATTATATCATTTGGTGTTGCATTTATTTGTTCTTACATTATTAGTATCATTATACCTGGTAAACAAAAAGACATTAAAGGCTTAACGATATTTGATATTAAAGAAAGCGCCAATTATATTGCGAAGATTCATGACAAAAAAGAAAAATAGTTTAATGTCACGGTGGATGAGTTATTTTCTTAGGCATATCAGTTTCTTTTTAAACGAGGGAAGTTTAATATAAAGCTATTAAATTAGTAATGAAACGAGGAATGAACTTATGTCTACACTAGTTGTAGTTGCGCATCCAGACATTAACAATTCAACTGTTAATAAGGCATGGAGAGATGAATTGTCTCAACATGAGGAATTGGTAACTGTTCACGAAATTTATCCAGAATATCCTCATGGTCAGATTGATATTGGAAAGGAACAAAAATTGCTTGAAGCACATGATCATATTATTTTTCAATATCCGCTATATTGGTACAGCTGTCCACCATTATTAAAGCAATATTTAGATGAAGTGTTTACTCATGGCTGGGCATATGGTTCACAAGGAAATGCGTTAGAAGGAAAGAAAATTGGATTAGCGATATCTATCGGAAGTGTACCTGAAGCTTATACTCTTGAAGGTAACGTTCAGTTTACAATAGATGAATTAGTTAGTCCGATGATTGCGACAACACGTTTTGTAAAAGCAAATTATGTAGGGGCACATAAATTATATAGTGCATTTACGATTACACCGAGTCAATTAGCAGAAAACACACAATCATATTTAGAATTCATTAAACAAATATAAAATAATTGAGCCTGCGACTAAAACATGTCGTAGGCTCAAATTTGATTTTAATAGTAACTAAATTTATAAAGTACATAGGTTTACTTTGAAACAATGAATATTGCCGATATAATGAAAGGGCGTACATATAAATTGGAAGATTTGAGGGGACAATATGATAAAAGCAATTGCAGTTGATATGGATGGTACATTTTTAAATTCAAACAAGACGTATGACGAGCATAGATTTGATATGATATTTCAGCAACTTAAAGCTCAAAATATTAAATTTATAGCAGCAAGTGGTAATCAATATGCAAAATTAAAATCTATATTTGGCGAACGTGATATGTTCTTTGTAGCTGAAAACGGTGCTGTCATTTATGAAGGGAATACTTTATACGACTATCAAGCGTTTGATAGAGATTTTTACCAAGAAATGATTGACTATTTAAATATTGAACGTGAAATTGATAATTTAATTGTATGTGGTCTAAATAGTGCTTATATTTTAAAAGATAATACAGATGCCTTTAAAAAAGACGCTCACTTCTACTATCGCGAACTAAAAGAGATAGATACTTTTCAAGATTTACCAGAAGATGAATATGTGAAAATTGCACTTAACATTAATAGAGAATCTCACCCTACACTAGATGAAGATTTAAGTATAAGATTCAACGAAAATTTAAAGTTAGTGTCTAGTGGCCGTGATAGTATAGATTTAATTATTCCAGGCATGACTAAAGGCAGTGCTTTAGAAAGACTTTTAAAGCATTGGCAATTAGCTGCAGAAGATTTGATGGCTTTTGGTGATGCTAATAATGATTTAGACATGTTGCAATTAGCCAAACATAGTTATGTCATGGCAAATAGTGAAGATGAAACATTATTTAAAATAGCTAATTATGTAGCGCCGTCTCATGATGAACAGGGCGTGTTAACAACGATTGAGGAAAAAGTACTTCAGTCATTAAATTAAGGATGGATGAAGCTTTCGTAACATGTTGTGAATTTTATAAACATATCGTTTTAATAAGATATGAAATTTGACTATACTTAAAAGTACTTAAATTGAAAGGTAGGGTATAAAAGTTATGGATCAAATGCAACAAACGCTGCTAAATGCTTTTAATTTTAGACATGCAACAAAACGTTTTGATGCTAATAAAAAAATCTCAGATAGTGATTTTAATACCATTTTAGAAACGGGGAGATTGTCTCCGAGCTCATTAGGATTAGAGCCGTGGAAATTTGTAGTAGTTCAAAACCGTGAAATAAGGGATGAACTTAAAAAAATTAGTTGGGGAGCACAGGGCCAATTAGATACGGCAAGTCATTTTGTTTTGATTTTGGCACGTAAAAATGTGACTTCACAATCACCATATGTGCAACATATGATCCGAAACATTAAACAATATAGTGAAGAGAGTATTCCTGCTACAGAACAAAAATTTGATGATTTCCAAACTGGTTTTCATATAAATGATACGCCACAGTCATTACTAGATTGGGCGAGAAAGCAAACTTATATTGCCCTTGGTAATATGATGACAAGTGCGGCATTACTTAATATAGATTCTTGTCCAATAGAAGGATTTGATTTAGATGCTGTCACAGCTTATTTATCAGAAAAAGGTATTGTTGATTCTGAAAATTTTGCCCCTTCAGTTATGGTAGCTTTTGGATATAGAGAAACTGAGCCTAAAGCTAAAGTACGTCAACCACAAACTGATGTCGTGGAATGGTTAGAATAATTAATAAATAAGGAGTAGGACAGTAATTTTGAATTTGAATTACTGTCCTACTCCTTATCTGTTACCAAAGTAATTTAAATTTTATCTGCTACAAAGCTTTCATCGCTGTGTATGATAATTTCAAAACCCTCTGGTCCCTCAAAGTGTGCTCTATCTGTATTTGGTTTGTAAATTGACACTTTTGCTAAACCAAGGCTGCTGTCATTGTCTTGGCGTACGATATTGGATTGCCATGTGTTAATAGCGATGTGATGATGGTAATAATTCGTAGACATGAAAAGTGCTTGAGGAAAATCAGAGATATGCTCAAGCCCTAGCTTATTTAAATAAAAATCTTGTGATGTCTCTAAATTGGCTGCTTTCAAATGTAAGTGGCCAATTTTCGCACCGTCAGGCATGTCTTGCCAACCAGCTTTACTACGTTGTGCCACTAAGTCATCGACATCTACTGCCAGTGTATCCATATTGACTTTATTATCTTCCCATAGCCAATTCTCTTTAGGGCGATCAGCATAAATCTCAATGCCATTACCTTCAGGGTCATCGAAATACAACGCTTCACTTACAAGGTGGTCTCCACCACCAATTTGTACGTCTAAACTTGCGGCATGATATAAAAAGTTACCTAAATCTTGTCTATTAGGCAGTAACAAAGCGATATGAAATAGCCCAGATTCTCTTATAGAAGGACGTCTACCATCTTTGACTTCTTGTAAAGTTAAGGTATGTCCGCCACTTCCTATATTGAAAGTAACGTCTCTATTAGACTCTGACTTTATAGATAAGCCTAAAATTTGTGTGTAGAAAGTTGTCATTTTTGCTAAATCAGCAACATTTAAAGTGATACTAGTGACTTGAATGGATTGATTATCATGAAAAGACATTGTCAAACTCCTTATAGCTTACTTGTATTTTTTATGATTACAAGCATTACTTTAGTATAAAAAGTATACCTAGTCAATGGAATGAGCTTATAATGATGATACTTTTTTAATTAGTATATATGGTATTAAATAGGGTATAACGTTATGACGAAAAATACATAGATAGGACTGTTAAATATGACACACTATTATTTCAAAGAAAACTTTTTTAATGCTTCAAAGTCTAAAATAGATATATACGATGATAATGGGGAAGTATCTTTTGAATTACAATTATTTTATAGCTCTATGGGACAAGAAGCGATGGCATTATTTGGGAACAATAAACAAAATTTTGAAATCACAGATGGCCATGATACCTTTCGGATTTTACAAGAAAGAACGTTTAGTGGTGCGATTAAAACACCATTTAAAACAGTTTGGCAAGTAGAAAAGAATGGTAAAAAAATTGGAATATTCCGCTCTAAAATGGGATTTAAACCTTCTATGCAGTTCGAAGGTGATAAAGGAGATATATTAAAATTCCAATCAGGATTCTTTTCAAGAAGTGTTAAAGTATCTGATGGCAATAACGAGTTGATGCAAACTAAATCAGAAAGGTTCAAATTAGCTTCGAGACATGATTTGTATATTGAAACTAAAACATATAATCCAGCAATGCTTATTATGCTATTTCAAGTTTTTTATGAATTTCAAGAACAACAAAGAAGAAATTCAAATTAACTTTAACGAAATTGGATTTAGTGTAAATGATGTACTTTCAACTTGAACTTAATAACAGAAGACTGAAACCTGAAATCTATGTAAAAGCGCTAGATTTTAGGTTTCTAATTTTTTATGGAATTGTAAGCGAGATTAGTGTGTAAAATATCTATTTTATTGACATATGGTAAGATATGAGGATATAGATAAAAAACTTCATTGGGGGTGATGAAATGAAAGTATTTTGGAAATTGGGATGGTTTTTTAAACAGCAGAAATTAAGCTATATCATTGGGTTAGGGACATTATTTTTAATTGCACTAATTGAAATCGTGCCACCACAAATTATAGGGCGAGCGATAGATCAAATGACAACAAATCAATTAACAGCTAAGTTATTAATCGTTTATTTAGTTATATTAGTTGTAGTTGCCATATTAACTTATGTACTTAGATATGTATGGAGGTTATCCATATTTGGAACGAGTCAAAAACTAGGACAAATATTAAGGACATATCTTTTTAAAAAGTATACAGATATGAGTGCTATATTCTTTCAAAATAGACGTACAGGAGATTTAATGGCTCATGCCACAAATGATATCCGTGCTGTACAAAATGCTGCAGGCGCTGGGATTCTTATGATTGCGGATTCATTGATAACAGGGGGGGCCGTGATTTTAATGATGGCTACAACAGTAAGTTGGAAACTTACATTGATTGCCATGATACCCTTACCATTTATGGTGTTATTAACAAGCTTTTATGGATCGCTTTTAAGTAAAGGATTTAAAAAGGCTCAAGCTGCATTTAGTAAATTAAATGATAAAACACAAGAAAGTGTTGCAGGTATTAAAGTTACTAAAACATTTGGCTATGAATCCAGTGACCAAGCGGACTTTAAAGATTTAAGTGATGATGTAGTTGATAAAAATCTTAAAGTATCTAAAATAGACGCATTATTTGATCCAACAATTACGTTAGTCATTGGTATGAGTTACTTTTTATCTATCGTGTTTGGAGCAAAAATGGTCTTTCATGAAGAGATAACATTAGGACAACTCATTACGTTTACGACGTATTTAGGAATGTTAGTCTGGCCGTTATTGGCATTGGGATTATTTTTTAACATTGTGCAAAGAGCAAAAGCTTCTTATGAACGTATAGAGGAAATCGGAAACTTACCTAATGGCATCGATACACAATATAAAATTGATAAAAGTCCTCGAGGTGATATTCAATTAAATATCGATCATTTTAATTTCCCGGGTAATGATAAGCGAGGGGTATATGATATTAATTTTACAATCAAACAAGGCACAACCGTAGGTATTGTTGGTCGTACAGGTTCTGGTAAGAGTACATTGATAAGACTATTGTTGAGAGAGTTTGATACCAAACATGCACAAGATATAACATATGGTGGTTATCCGTTGCGTGACTATAAAGTTGAGTTATTAAGGGAGCAATTTGGTTATGTGCCGCAAGAACACTTCCTATTTTCTACTACGATTCGAAATAATATAGCGTTTAGTAATGAGAATATAGAAGATGAGCAAATATATGAAGTAAGTAGGTTGAGTCATATACATGATGATATTATGAATTTTACTAATGGTTACCAAACCGTTGTAGGCGAGCGAGGCGTATCATTATCAGGTGGACAGAAGCAACGTGTTTCTATAGCAAGAGCTTTATTATTAAATCCTGAAGTACTGATATTGGATGATTCAATATCTGCTGTTGATGCACAAACTGAAGAGGTGATATTAGGTAACTTGGAACGTTTGAGAAAGAATAAAACTAATATCATAACAGCGCATCGTATGAGTGCCGTGAAACATGCTGATCTTATTATTGTTATGGATGAAGGGGAAATAATTGAACGTGGTCATCATGAATCATTAATGCAACAACGTGGCTGGTATTATGAAACTTATCAAGCACAAGCGTTACAAGCCAAGTTGTCGAGAAACTTAGACAATCTTACGAAAGGGGATGGTGAAGATGACTGAATATGAACACGCTAACTTAACGGCTAAAGACCAAGGAAGTGTGATAATAAGGTTATTTAAATACACATTACCCTATAAGTGGATTATTGTCTTAGCATTCTTAACATTGATTATATCAACTGTTGCCAGCATGATGACGCCCTATATGGTAAAAATATTTATTGATGATTATTTAATGCCACAAGACTTTCCGAGGAGTGCTATGATTTGGCTCATTGTGATTTTCTTAAGTGTACAAATAATTGGGGCGTTAACACTTTATTTTAGCCAATATCTCTTTCAATATTTAGCATTTAAAGTGATACAACAATTGAGGATTGATGCTTTTAATAAACTAGGGAAATTAGGCATGAAGTATTTTGATGAGGTACCGAGTGGTAGTATTGTCTCACGACTAACAAATGATACGGAAACAATTGTAGACATGATTGTGGGAGTGTTCTCAACTTTTATTATGGCATTATTTTTGATGATATCTAGTTATATCATGATGTTTGTATTAGACATCAAATTAGCTTTAATAGCGCTTGTCTTTTTGCCGATTATTTTTGTTATTTTGTCTACTTATCGTAAGTATTCAGCGTATTTATTTTCAAAATCAAGACAGCGTTTATCTGATTTAAATTCAAAATTAGCAGAGTCAATTGAAGGCATGAAAATTATACAAGCTTTTAATCAAGAAAGACGATTAAACAAAGAGTTCAATGAGATTAATGACGAACATTATCATTATATGTTGAAAACAGTGAAACTAGATAGTTTACTGTTAAGACCGGCTATTAGTTCTATCTCAATCTTTGCTATTGTAATGATTCTTGGTTATTTCGGTGTAATTAGTTTTACCACTGGCGTGACAGCAGGTGTAGTTTTTGCATTTATTCAATACATGGAACGCTTTTTTGAACTAATTAATCAAGTTAGCCAAAACCTAAATGTTTTACAGCAAGCACTTGTATCGGCCAGCAGAGTTTTTACGTTAATCGATGACGACACTTATGAACCACAACAAAATGAAATTGAATCAAATCACATAAATTCAGGGAAAATAGAGTTTGAAAATATTAGTTTTAGTTATGATGGTAAGACAGATGTACTAAAAGATATTAATTTTACTGCAAATCCTGGAGAAATGATAGCACTTGTTGGACATACGGGATCTGGTAAAAGTTCAATCATCAATTTATTTATGAGGTTTTATGAATATCAACGAGGAGATATTAAGATAGATGGACATTCTCTCAAGACAATACCTAAATTAGAATTAAAAGAAAAGGTTGGCTTAGTATTACAGGATGCATTTATCTTTTATGGATCTATAGCGTCTAATATAAAATTATATCATCCTACAATGACGTATGAACAAGTGAAGGCAGCGGCAGAATTTGTTTATGCTCATCGCTTTATTGAGCAACTACCTGAACAATATCAGCACAAAGTAATTGAAAAAGGTAGTGCTTTTTCAAGTGGTCAAAGACAGTTAATTGCATTTGCTAGAACAATTGCTACGGACCCTAAGATTTTGATTTTAGACGAAGCAACTGCCAATATTGATTCTGAGACTGAAGAGCAGATACAACAGTCATTAAATGAAATGCGTAAAGGTCGCACGACGTTAGCGATAGCTCATCGTTTGTCTACAATTCAAGATGCAGATCAAATCTTTGTTTTGAATCGGGGAGAGATAGTTGAACGTGGTACGCATGAACAATTAATTACGCAAAAAGGGATATATCATAATATGTATTTACTTCAAAATGGTTAACGCTTTGTTCTAAAAGATAGTAGTATATTTATATTTAACATAATAAAAAGGTGAAACTAGGACATTTATTTCTGCTTAGTTTCACCTTTCGTTTGTATGCAAATGAAATAAAGACATGTCGAACGAATCAAATATTAATGCTGTTTGATTTGAAATTATAGCTTTATCCAGCGTATACATCTTGATATTCATCATTTTTTTCAATCACGTCTTTAGCAAATGGGCAACTAGCAACAACTTTTAAATTGTTTTCACGAGCATAATCAACTACGGATTTTACTAGTTGTGAACCGATACCTTGGCCACCTAGTTCTTTAGGAACACCAGTGTGATCAATATTGATTTGATTATCTCCTTGAGGTTGGAAAGTGATTTGTGCTTGTGGATTATTTTCGTCGTCACCGATATAAAACTTGTTTGAACCTTGTTTAATTTCAGCCATACTATCTCTCCTATTTATAAGTCATATATATTAAATATCACATTTTAATGAATGTTAAACAAAACGAGTCTTGAATAAAGAAAGAATATTAGTAGATTAAGTAAAAACCATTGAAATATCATGAAAATAAGTTTATAGTTTTAACGGAATAATTTCGATTTGGAGGGGCGTTTTTTGAGAAAAAGTATAATACTCATTATGGCATGTGTAGTTGTTGTAATGTTAAGTGCATGTGGCAATATCAATAAAGGCGAAAACAAAGACGTCAGTTCAAAAAATAAACTTAAAATTTATACTACAGTATTTGCGTTTCAAAGTTTTACAGAACAAATAGGCGGTAAATATGTAGATGTAGAATCTATCTATCCGCCAGGTGCTGATATGCATACCTTTGAACCGACCCAAAAGAAAATGGTCAACATTGCAAAGGGTGATTTGTTTATTTATTCTAACCAAGAAATGGATCCAGTTGCTAAAAAAATCGCAGGTTCTATTAATAATAAAGATTTGAAATTAGCATTAGCAGCTAACTTTACACATGACGATTTAGTTGTAAATCATGAACATGAGCACGAGCATGAAGGGCATGAACATGAAGAGGGTAGTGAAGACCCACATGTTTGGCTAGACCCAGTACTTAATAAAAAAATGGTGAAATCGATCAAGGATGATTTAGCAAAAAAAGATCCTCAACATAAAGATTATTATGAGAACAATTATAAGCAAGTTGTTAACGATTTAGATAATATAAACCAGAGATTAACTCAAGTTACGGAGCATCCAAAGCGTGACACTGTAGTGATTTCTCATGATTCTATTGGTTATTTAGCCAATCGTTATGGATTTAAACAAGAAGGTGTCAGTGGTATGAATAACGAAGAACCTAGTCAAAGAGATTTGATGGATATCGTTAACAATATCAAACAGACTAAACAACCTTATGTACTTTACGAACAAAATATTTCATCTAAAGTTACCGATGTAATACAGAAAGAATCTAATTCAACGCCATTAAGTTTTCACAATATGGCAACACTTTCTAAAGAAGAAAGCAAAGAGGGAAATATTACTTATCAATCCTTAATGAAACGAAATATAAAATCATTAGATAAAGCATTAAATGAATAAGATTAACAAACCCCTGAGACAGATAACGTCTCAGGGGTTTTTACTACTATTTGACTAAAAAGATAATTATTTTAAAATTTCCTATATCATATTTTTAATCATATCTTATATAAGAAACAGTTGTGTTGTAATATTCTTCTAAACCGTGTACACCATCGGCACCACCAATACCAGATTCTCTCCAACCTGCATGGAATCCGTTCACTACTTCTTCGGCTTCACAATTTGCATAGACTTCACCAAACTTAAGTTTTTCAGTAGCTAACATAATTTCTTTTAAATTTTCAGAGAAAATAAAGGATGATAAACCAGCATTTGTATCATTAGCTTGTGCAATTACAGTATCAAAATCTTGATAAGTTACGATAGGTAAAACAGGACCGAAAATTTCATTTTTAAAAGCATCATCTTCAACGTTTACGTTATCTAAAATAGTTGGTTCATAGAAGAAACCAGAACGCTCTATCTTATGTCCTCCTGTAATTAAAGTAGCGCCATTTTTTATGGCATTTTGTACTTTTTCATCGATACTATCAAGTTGTTGTTGATTAATAATGGCACCGTAATCAGTTTGTTTATCGAATGGGTCACCTACTGTTAATTGTTCCATGCTAGCTTTTAATTTATTTACAAAATCCTCGTGAACGTCCTCGTGCACAAAAATACGTTCAGGGCATGTGCATACTTGTCCAGCATTATTGATTCTGGCAGTAACGATATAATCAACGGCTTTGTCTAAGTTCGCATTAGGAGTTACTAGCACAGGTGCATTACCACCCAATTCTAAATTAACTTTTTTAACTGTATTGGCGCTTTCAGCATACACTGATTTACCAGCTCTCATACTACCTGTAAGTGAAATGAGTTGGATATCAGGGTGTTGTGCTAATTGAGTACCTACTGTTTCTCCTGTACCAGGAAGTATTTGCACGAGTCCTGCTGGTATTGTTGAATCACGAATGAGTTCTGCAATTTTCAGTGTAATTAATGAGGTCGCTTCACTCGGTTTAATTATTACAGAACAACCTGTGATTATCGCAGGAATGACCTTTCTCATTAATACCATAATAGGCGCGTTCCATGGAACGATGCCTGCGGTCACACCTATTGGCTTTTTAGTTAGTAAAATGGTCTCGTTCTCTCTAGTATTTTGTAAAACTTCCCCTTTATTGTTCATACTTAAGCTTGTCATATAATCAATAAATTGTATTGCTTTATCTATTTCACCTTTTGCAGATGCGAGCGTTTTACCTTGTTCTTTAACATATAATGTTGCAAGTTCATCTTTGTTTTTTTCGAGTAGGGGTATTAATAACTTAACGTGATCTGAGCGAGCAGGTTCTGGTGTTTGCTCCCATTCTAGTTGGGCATGTTTAGATTTAGCAACTGCATCGTTCACCTCGTGCTCAGTAGCAAATGTTATTGTATCTATTTTTTCTCCGGTTGCAGGATTGATTACGTCCATAGTGTCTGTTGATTTACTTTCGATAAATTCATTGTTTATAAATAATTGATTCAATGTTTGACACCTCCACACTCTATGCATACCACTGATAATCACTATGAAAACGAAATACTTTATTTTTCTAAGAGTAAATGATTGTAGTTATTAATGAAATTAGGAGCAAAACAGCTTATTAGAGGTTACTCAGGACTTATTGATATACTTTTTATACTTAAACGTTTGACTTATTGAAAAATGGGAGTTATAATTTATCTCGAATTCGAAATAAAATTCAGGGAGTTGGTGAATTCTATGGATCGTACGAAAGAATCTTTAAATTCGTTTGTTGGTTTAAATAGAACGGTGGATCATTTAATGAAGATTGTTAAGAAGGATGTCCAAAGGCATGGCTTAAATGTAACTGAATTTGCAGTTATGGAATTACTTTATAACAAAGGCGACCAACCGATACAACGTATTGGTAATAGAGTACTTATTGCAAGTAGTAGTATTACCTATGTTGTCGATAAACTTGAAGAAAAGGGATGCGTCAATAGGCAACGGGATGAACAAGATAAACGTGTGACGAATGCATCGTTAACTGAAAAAGGCTATGCAATGATGGATGAAATTTTTCCTGATCATGCTTCAACATTAGAATCAACATTTTCTGTATTAACTAATGATGAATTAACTGTATTGCAACAAGCTTTAAAAAAACTGAGTGCTCAACCTATAGAATAGTAGTAGCACTTAAAATTTTAAATTAAATTACTTCGAAATCGAGATAAAATAATAAAGAGGAGTTTTACTATGACAAATAATCAATTATTAGGAATTCACCATGTAACAGCTATGACAGATGACGCTGAAAGAAACTATAAATTTTTCACTGAAGTCTTAGGAATGAGACTTGTTAAGAAAACAGTCAACCAAGACGATATATACACTTATCACACATTTTTTGCAGATGATGAAGGTTCTCCGGGTACGGATATGACCTTCTTTGATTTTCCTAATATTCCTAAAGGTGCACCTGGCACAAACTCAATTACACGCCCATCATTCAGAGTACCTAATGACGCGGCTCTTGAATATTATGAACAACGTTTTAATGATTTTGGAGTGCAACATGAAGGAATTCAAGAGTTATTTGGTACAAAAGTATTACCATTTGAAGAAGCAGATGGACAAAGTTACCAACTTGTATCTGATGAACATAATGAAGGCGTTGCACCTGGTAAACCATGGAACAAGGGCCCAGTACCGAATGATAAAGCGATTTATGGTTTAGGACCTATTGAAATTACTGTAAGTTATTTTGAAGACTTTAAGAAAATTTTAGAGGAAATTTATGGTATGAAAGCAATTATTGAAGAATCAGATGTAGCAATTTTAGAAGTTGGCGAAGGCGGTAATGGCGGCCAAGTTATTTTGAGAAAAGATACTGAAGGTCCTGAAGCGAGACAAGGTTATGGTGAAGTACACCACGTATCATTTAGATTGAAAGATCATGAAGCAATTGAACAGTGGTTAGAAAAATATAAAGCAGCTGGCATAGGTAATTCAGGTTTAGTCGATAGATTTTACTTCGAGGCGCTATATGCACGTGTTGGTCATATTTTAATAGAAGTATCAACAGATGGTCCTGGATTTATGGATGATGAACCATATGAAACGTTAGGCGAAAGTTTAGCGTTACCACCATTTTTAGAGTCACAACGTGAGTATATTGAATCAGAAATACGTCCGTTTAACACTAGAAGATAATTAGTTAAGGTCCTGATTAAAAAACAAAATTATATTGAAAATATAATAATAAAACAATTAGAAAGTTAGGAGGGAGTAATATGGAGGCAATTCAACATATCCATCATATTTCAGCAATTGTAGGTAACCCTGAAGAAAATATAAAATTTTATAGAGATATATTAAACTTGAAACTAATCAAGAAAACGGTAAATTATGATGATCCTTCAACTTATCATTTATATTTTGCGAATGATTCAGTAGATAATGGCACAATCATTACTTTCTTCAACTGGCCAAATACACACAAAGGACATATTGGTAACGGGCAGGTAGAACGTATTGCTTTCAGAGTTCCAAAAGGATCTATAGAGTCTTGGGCACAGCATTTAGAAGTAAATAAAATAAAAACAACGACTACGCAATTATTTGAAGCTAAAACATTAGAGTTTGAAGATATACACGGATTGCCGCTAGCATTAGTAGAAGATGATAAAGTGCAAAGAGACCAACAAGCCATTATAGGTTTTCATGGTGTCACACTATTATCTTCAAACCCACAAGAGACAGTAAAAACATTGACAACTGATATGGGTCTGGTTAAAACGAACGAAGATGAAGCATATATTCATATTGAAACGCAAGGTAAGTGGCGTCATCATGTTATAGTGAGAAAACAAATTGCTGACACAAACGTTCATTGGGGAGTTGGCGTCGTGCATCACATTGCCTGGTCAGTGCCAACAAACCAAGCACATCTTGATTGGCAAGCTTATATGAGTAATAAAGGTTATCTCGTAACAGAAGTTAAAGATCGTAGCTATTTTAATGCAATTTACATGAAAGAACATGGTGGTATTATCTTTGAATTTGCAACAGAAGGTCCTGGGTTTACAATAGACGAACCATTTGAGCAATTAGGTCAACAGTTAGTATTACCGCCACAGTATGAAGATAGAAGAGAAGAGTTATTACGATTATTACCACAGATACGCATTTAACATTAATGATGAAAAAGGAGATGAAAATTTATGGAACATATTTTTAGAGAAGGTGAAGCAAACGCACCGACGTTCATTTTATTACACGGTACTGGCGGAGATGAAAATGATTTAATACCATTAGGTCAAGCGCTTAATCCTAAATACAATATTCTCAGTATCAGAGGTGAAATTTCTGAGAATGGTATGAATCGTTTCTTCAAAAGACTTGGAGAAGGAAAATACGATTTAGAAGATTTAGAATATCGTACTAATAGATTAATCTCATTTTTAAAAGAAGCGTCTGAACGTTATAGTTTTGACCTATCAAAAGCAATACCTGTTGGATTTTCAAATGGTTCAAACATCGCAATCAGCATGATTTTACATCCGGACACATCTTTTGAAAAAGCTTTATTATATGCGCCATTATACACAGTAGATCTTGTTAATAACAAAGATTTAAGTGACATGAATGTATTGCTTTCAATGGGGAAAAATGATCCGATTGTTCCTGTTGAAGCTAGTGAAAATGTAATCACTATCTTTGAAAGTCGTGGTGCTCAAGTAGAACAAGTTTGGGTTAATAGTCATGAATTAACACAAGCAGGTGTAGCAGCAGGACAATCATTATTAGATTAATAAAATAATAAGTCATCGACATTATACATTAGTGCAGTATGATGTTCGGTGGCTTTTTTTATATGAGTTTAATTTGAGTAAGTGATTAAAAAATCATTTATAATGTTTGTTGAATACCCAATAGAATAAAAAGGTGGAATTAATAAATGCGGAATCGCCAAGCGCTTATTGTCATGGATATGCAAAATGGAATAGTGAGTGGGTTAAAACAGAAAGATAGCGTTATACATTTTAATAAACAAGCAATCAATTTTGCTCGTCAGCAAAATATACCGGTCATTTTTATACGTGTTGCATTTACAGGAGACTTTTTAGAGGTTTCACCTAATAATAAAATGTTTGCACAAATGAAAGCTAATGGCATAGCGATGAATAAAGTAGATGAAGAGACACAAATTATTGACATATTAGGACGTCAAGCACATGAACCACTAGTTACAAAACATAGATTGAGTGCATTTACAGGCAGTAATTTAGAAGTGTTATTGCGTGGACTACAAGTAGAACACCTGGTTTTGACTGGAGTAAGTACTAGTGGTGTTGTACTATCAACGGCTACTGAAGCGGCAGATAAGGATTATAAACTGACTATATTATCAGATGCTATAACCGACCAAGATGAAGAAAAACATCAATTTTTACTCAATAAAATTTTAACAAGATACGCTGACATAATAACCACAGATTTATGGACAAGTAAATAACTTAATTAAAAAATCCCAAGTCATCGTTTGTGACGCCTAAACATAAGTAATTATGTTTAACGTGTTTGACATGACTTGGGGTTAAATATTACATAAGGCCGATGAGTTTCATCCACAGTGATCCAACGCCTAACCATACTATAAAATAGAAGAAGGCAAGTATTGCATTCATAGTCCACCAGCGATTTTGTGAAACATAGCCAGCTGAATATAGGATGGGTGCGGGGCCACTACTATAGTGTGTTGTAGAAGCCATTAGATTTCCGAAGAAACCTAACATTAATGCGCTATATAATGGTGGAGCCCCCGTAGCGATAGCTACACCGAGTAAGGCTGAGTACATTGCACTAACATGCGCGGTTGAGCTCGCAAATAGATAATGTGAATAGAAATAAAAGAGTATCAAAATAATTAAAACGATTGGCCAACTTAAGCCGCCTAAACTACCTGATATCGATTCACTTAACCAAGGAATGAAGCCGAGTTCATTGAGTTGATTTGCCATCATCACTAGGATTGAGAACCAAACTAATGTATTCCATGCACCAGTCTCTTTAAGGATATCATTCCAAGTGAGAACACCTGTGATGAGTAATAGTGACAGTGCGATAAAGGCAGTTAAAGTGGCATTAATATTTAAAGTACTACCTAGAATCCAAAGTCCAAGTGCAATAATAAAAATTGCAATCATGAACTTTTCACTTTTAGTCATAATACCCATATCAGTGAGTTCGTTTTGTGCCCATGACTTGGCATTTGGTGTTTCCTTAATTTCTGGTGGATACATTTTGTAAATTATAAGTGGTACTAGTATTAACGAAATAATACCTGGAATTAACGCCGCTAAGAACCAGTTCATCCAAGTGATATCAACACCTTGATGTTTTGCAAGAGATTGTGCAAGTGGATTACCAGCCATAGCAGTCAAAAACATAGCTGCAGTAATTAAGTTACCATGAAATTCTGTAAAGATAAGAAAAGCACCCATTTTACGTTGTGTACCATCTTCAGGTTTCGAACCAAATGAACGAGATAATGCGTTGATAATGGGGAACATAATGCCTCCTGCTCTAGCAGTGTTACTTGGCGTGGCAGGTGCAAGTATTAAATCAACACCGATGAGTGAATACCCTAGGCCAAGGGTTTTCTTACCGAATAATTTAACGAATTGCAATGCAATACGTCGTCCCAAACCAGTTTTCACAAAGCCTCTAGAAATGAAAAAGGCCATTGCAATTAACCAAATACTACTATTACCAAATCCCGCTACAGCAGTATCAATTTTAACCGTATTAGTTAACACAGTTAATGTAAAACCTATCATGGCGATTGCACCTATCGGTAGTGGTTGTGTAATACAACCAATAATTGTTGCTACAAAGATAGCAAACATGTGCCAAGCAGCAGGGTCTAAACCATCTGGTCTAAGTGGTGTGAATAGCCAGATGATAATACCTGCAACGATAGGGAAAATAAACTTTTTGTAGTTAATGCCTTCGTGCATTAGAATCATCTTCCTTTACGTATGATTGTGATAAAAAAATAGTAATATAGAAATGAGAAATATAATTTATAGTGCCCATATATTTTCTTATCCTATTAATTTATTATAAATTTGTCATAATAATTATAATTATGACAATACATATTGTAAAGTTAGTGTTAAATAGATGAATCTTTTGAAAAATTATAATAACGTTTTATAGTACGGTATTAAGCATAAAGTCGCCATGTAAAATTAAATGTGTCTATTTTCGTAATATTCCTTTTACCAAGATTGGTATTAATAGAATAAAACCAAATACGCCCATAACTGGAAATACTTTGCCTATTAATTCAATAAAACCAATAAATGTTGTGGCAAATGTAACGATTGTCATCACAATGATTAGTTGATAATAAGCTTTACTGTAAGGAGTAGTGAATCTTGAAGCGAAAGCATACATAAGACCAACAACGGTATTATAAATTACCAATACCATTACAATCGACATAAAAAATCCAATAATTGGAGAAATCTGTTTTGCTAACAATAACGAAGGTAACGCAACACCTGTAATTTGAGTGAATTCAGTAATCATACCTAAGTTGAGCATTAAGAGTAAGAAAGTGATGATGATACCGCCTAATATACCTCCCCAAATTGTTGATTTCTCAAATTTTAAACGCCCCCCCATAACTGATAAAAAGCTAAAAGCGGCGGCAATTTGTAGACTGCCGTAATTAATAGCATCAAACCACCACCATTGATCTGAGCGACCTTCACTGTTTGCATAATGATGTGCAGCATTGAAGTTTAATTGACCTGTAGAAAAATAATATATAGCAATGATTGTAACAATAATCACTAGAAATGGTGTGACCATACCTAAAACAGTAATAAGACGATCAAATTTTAAGAACAGTGTTAGTAAAATAACGAGAACTAAAATTAATGAACTTAATACATAAGGCATTCCTGTACTTTCGTGAATTGTTGATGCGCCCCCAGCTGTCATTATCATAGCTAGCGCAAATAAGAATAATGTCAAAATAATATCGAATACTGTTGCGATAGGATGCGGTAAATAGTGCTTAATTGGTTCAGTATGATTATGAGAGCGTAGGAGATAGCCAGTACGCAGTACAAAAACACCACCAATTGTAATGATGAAGCCTGTAATAAACACACCATAAACACTAAAATTCCCATTACTTGTAAAAAACTGAAAAATTTCTTGCCCGGTTGCAAATCCAGCGCCCACAACAACGCCAACAAATGCAAAAGCTACAATAATAATTTCCTTCAAGTTTGTCATAAAAGTTGAAATCCTTTCATTGTTTTAGATTATAAAATTTTTTAGAAAAGTATCACAATGAATCATTCTATATGAAAATAAAGTAAAATTAAACATTAAAGTTTATATAGTGAGTACAATTGTTTATATAGGGTGAACTTTCGGGAGCGAGATAAAGTAATAAAATAAAAGGAAAACACTTTTAGTGCGTTAAGATATAATTTTTGATAATATGTTTTCTTATTGCTTTATTTTATGCTTTAATTCAGTAGCTAATTACATAAAAATACCGGGTAATAAATATAAAAAATTGGGAGAGTGTGAGTCATGTGTCATTATTAAATTTACCTTTAACATTACTCATTGTTATATTTTTGGCATTGGGTATTTTTAGTCAATGGTTTGCGAATAGAATTAAATGGCCGTCTATCGTAGTTATGGCTATCGTTGGATTGCTTGTAGGACCAGTATTTGGTTTGATCAATCCACAAGAAAGTTTGGGAGAAGAAGTATTTAGTCCCTTAGTTTCATTAGCAGTGGCAATTATCCTGTTTGAGGGAAGCAGTAATTTAGATTTTCGTGAAATTAAAGGAATTTCTAAAGCGGTTATACGCATTATCACAATAGGTGCAATTATTGCTTGGATACTTGGGGCAGTCACGCTACATTATATTATTGGTTTTTCACTATCTATTTCGTTAGTGTTGGGTGGCTTATTTTTGATTACGGGACCCACTGTAATTCAGCCATTATTAAAACAAGCTAAAGTTAAAAAGCGTGTTGATTCAATACTAAGGTGGGAAAGTATTATCCTTGATCCTATTGGACCAATGCTTGCTTTAGGCGCATTTTATATTTTTCAAATTATAGAACAAGGGTTTGATTTGCAATTAATAGCTAAATTTATTATAAGTTTATTCATTGCAATTGCTATAGGGTTTGGTGCATCATACTTATTTATGTGGTTAATTAAAAAAGACCTTATACCACAAAATTTGATGCCACCGATACAATTAATTTTTATCTTATTAATTTTTTCAATATGTGATGAGATTTTACCGGAATCAGGCCTATTAGCAGTTACAATATTTGGTCTGATGATGGCGCGTATGAAGAGACATGATTTAATCTTTAAGGAATCAGATCATTTTATTGAAAATACATCATCGATCATGATTTCTACTGTATTTATATTAATCACTTCTTCGTTAACTTTAGAAGTATTAAAAAGTGTCATGTCTTGGAAATTATTTATTTTTTGTGCAATTATGATTATCTTAGTAAGACCAATTTCTATCCTATTGTCTACAGTAAACACTGAGATATCTAAACGTGAGAGAGCAATGGTGTCAATGATGGCTCCTAGAGGTATTGTTGTACTAACTGTAGCGCAATTTTTCGGTGGTTTATTTATTGAAAAAGGAACACCGATGGCAGAATATATAACGCCAGTTACTTTTGGCTTAGTGTTTATTACTGTTGTGATATATGGGTTTAGCTTTTTACCATTAAGTAAAATTATGCGTATATCTAGTACTGAACCACCTGGTATTATTATAGTAGGGGAAAGTGAATTTTCTTTTCATCTTGGAGCAAAATTAAAAAGTCATAATATACCAGTTATGACATTTAATTTATTTAGTAATACAACACAACGTTCAAAAGAATTAGGTTTTGAAGTTTTTGATGGAAACTTACTATCAAGTAATGATCGAATATACGCAGATATGACAAGATACAATAAATGTATATTGATGACACAATCTTTTATATTTAATAGTTTAGCATTTAATGAGTTAGTTCCAGAATTTGGTTTGAAGCATGTAGATATGATGCCAGTGTCGTTTAGCGATGAACATGAGCGTAGTAACCTAGATGGACCAATTAGAAATCATATTCTGTTTGATTGGAATTTCACGTCACGTTGGTTTAATCGTTATATAAGTGAACACAATATTTTAGAAATACCAGCGAAAAAACAAAATCAATTAACTAAAAATGATATGGTACTCTATCATATAGATAATAATAGTGTAGTAACATTTAAGCGTAGTAATCAGCTTGTCTTTGAAGCTGAAGATGGCGTAATAGGCTATTTAAAAGATGCTTACTCACATCAAAATATATAAGAAGTGACAAAAAGTGAGAACATGTTCTCAGCCTAAACTGTCGGCAAAACATTTAGCTTTGTCGACAGTTTTTTTGTATGTTTTATAGAGGCTTCTTATATTCATAGAAAATCCGAGACATAAAACTATGTCTCGGATTATTTTATATATTCTGTTTTATGAGTATATCTAGTTTACAAAACGATCATGCATTAATTCTTTTAAAATATCAATCTGTGCTTGAATTTCATGCCCAGTATTTGTATCGCGAATTTTTTTACGTTGTAATTCTTTATCTACGACACGACGAATTGATAATTCATCAGCGCCGTTAAGCAATACGTGCTTTTTAGAGTTGAAGTGTTGATGGGCCACCAACTGCATACCAAACGAATTATAGAGTAGCGTATATCCTGCAATACCTGTTGTTGATTGATAAGCTTTTGAGAATCCACCATCTATGACAATCATCTTACCATCAGCTTTAATTGGGTCTTCCCCATCAATTTCTTTCACTGGTGTATGACCATTAATGATATGACCTTGTTCAGGATCTAGACCGAAGTCTTTTAGCATTTTTTTACACATATCTACATCTTCACGTAAATAATAATAAGGATTTTTAGTTTCTTTATGCGCTGTTTTATCTTTAATGAAATAGCGCTCAAATGTAGTCATTGCACGTTTACCAAATAGGGAAGAGTATTTACCAGTCCATAAATACCAAACTAAATCTGTTGCTAAATCATCTTGAATATCTTTATGGTCAAATGCTATTCGTACATACTCTTCGAAATGGTCTAATAAATCTCTGCCATAACATTTCACTCCATCAATCACCATTGATTCCATTTCGCCTTGTTCATCGACGGGAATGCAACCATGGATAAGTAAGTTTCCATTATAAGGTAAGTAGAGTTTACCTTTTTGCATAAGGAAAGTCATGTGACGTTTTAGCTTTTCAGATTGTTGAACTGATAATAATAATTTATCGATGACATCTGCTTCTTCATCAGTTAATTTGTTTGGGTCATTAGGATCAACTGTTTGGAAACAAGTGTGTTCTAATGGATATGTTTTTCCGTAAAGTGTTGCTTCATTTTTATCATAGTCAATTTTTTCTAATACTAAACGTTCTTCCATTTCAAATGCAGGTCGACGTTTGATAATTGGTGCTTCTAATTTAAATTGTATAATAGCTATAGCTTGATGGAGTTTAGTGATTTGTTCTAACTCTAACTCAGATAAACCTTCGGCATTTTTAGGACGGAAAGCTGGATTTGAGCCATCATAATACTTGTCGGCAAGTGTTAATAACGGTCGTAAATTGATTCCATATGCATCTTCAATAATATCTAAATTGTCATAACGTGCACAAATTCTAAGTAAATTTGCAAGGCAAACCTTAGACCCTGCATATGCTCCAATCCATAGTACGTCATGATTGCCCCATTGAATATCGACAGAAGGGTAGTCTATGAGTGTTTCCATAATTTTATCTGGCTCAGGTCCACGGTCGTATATGTCACCGACAACATGTAAGTGATTTACTACAAGATGTTGTACAGTGAAAGATAGTCCAATAATTAAATCATCTGATTGTTCTAGTTCTATAATTTGTTTGATTAACGTTTCATAATATGAGTGTTTATTATTATATTTATTACTTTTATATAATAATTCTTCAACAATAAAAACATAATTTTCAGGTAAAGATTTACGTAGTTTTGTCCGTGTATATTTTGATGAGGCATAAGTAATAAGTTTAATTAGACGGTTAATAGTCGTGATATACCATTCATTTAATTCTGATTTTGAACTAAAACTATTTTTAATGAGTTGTAATTTTTCTTCGGGATAATAAACTAAGGCAGAAAACTCATTGATCTCTTTACGCGTCAGCGTATCTTGGAAAATATCATTAATTTTTGAACGAACATTTCCTGAACCATTTCGTAAAACATGTTGAAAGGCATGGAATTCTCCGTGTAAATCACTAACAAAGTGCTCTGTCCCTTTTGGAAGTTCCAAAATAGATTCTAAATTGATGATTTCAGTTGCGAGCGCTTCTTTTGTATTAAATTGTTCAGAAAGTAAATCTAAAAATCTTTCTTTTACACTCTTGTCTGTTGAATTATGCATTATTTATGTCACTCCAGTTGAATAAATTTCTAAAGTATAAAAATAAAATAGTAAAACGCTTCCATTATATGTTTCTTATTGTAGCATTAAAATACAATCTTTTGTCTACTACTTATTATATTATGAATTTTAATTAAATTCGAAGATATGGATTGATTGTATAATCTAGTACGAAAAGATGTTTTATATGAATATTTAAAATAGCATAATTGAAGTGATATGATTTGATGTTACTCAAATATATTATTTTTGGTATTTATATAAATGTTGTGGTAAACATACGTTTTTATGAATGTTAAAAGAGGTATTTTTGTTTTAATCGTGTAATTATACTATTATAATTTGTTGGTGGCAAAATCTTTTAATATCAGTGTTTAGAGCGTGATATTAGGCTGTTATATATATAAGGTAACAAAAAATTTACGATTTATTGTTTAATTTGATGATTATTTTTGTATAATATATGCATGTAACAAAATTATAAGGGGAGGAGTTTGTTTCATGTTTACATTGGGGGCATCATTATCGAGCCAAGTAGATCCAAATTGGCAAACATATATTATGCTGAGTGCTTATTTTATTATTTTATTAGGCATAGGATACTATGGATTTAAACAATCTACGAGCAACGTAAGCGAATATATGTTAGGTGGAAGAAATATTGGTCCATATGTGACCGCATTGTCTGCGGGGGCATCTGACATGAGTGGTTGGATGATTATGGGATTACCAGGAGAAGTGTATTCAACTGGATTATCTGCAGCATGGTTAGCCATAGGTTTAACAATTGGCGCATACATAAACTATGTAGTTGTAGCACCTCGTCTTCGTGTTTATACGGAAAAGGCAGGAGATGCAATTACATTACCAGATTTCTTTAAAAATAGAGTAGATGATAAATCTAACCTGATTAAAATAATTGCAGGTGGAATTATTGTTGTATTCTTTACGCTTTACACTCACTCCGGAATGGTTTCAGGTGGAGTTTTGTTTGAAAGTGCCTTTGGATTGAATTATCACTTTGGTATGTTATTAGTGGCAATTATAGTTATTGTATATACATTCTTCGGAGGTTACTTAGCGGTATCATTAACAGATTTTTTCCAAGGGGTTGTTATGATAATTGCTATGGTAATGGTTCCGATAGTGGCTATGATGCAATTAAGTGGTCTTGATACCATATCACAAGCAGCAGAATTAAAACCTACAAATTTAGATTTATTTAAAGGAACAACGTTTATAGGTATTATTTCTTTCTTTGCTTGGGGGTTAGGTTATTTTGGCCAACCACATATAATTGTTCGTTTTATGTCAATCAAATCTATCAAACAATTACCGACAGCTAGACGTTTTGGTATAGGTTGGATGGCGATCAGCTTACTTGGTGCAGTGGGTGTTGGACTGGTAGGCATCACATTTGTAAATAATGGTGGAGTAGAGTTAAAAGATCCAGAAACGTTATTCATTTTAATGGGACAAATATTGTTCCATCCACTTGTTGGCGGATTTTTACTTGCTGCAATTTTAGCTGCTATTATGAGTACAATTTCTTCACAATTGTTAGTGACATCAAGTTCATTAACAGAAGACTTTTATAAGTTATTTCGTGGTGAAGAAGCCGCTAAAGAACATCAAAAAGAATTTGTATTGGTTGGGCGTTTATCAGTTATAATAGTTGCAATAATATCTATATGGATTGCATGGTCGCCTAATGATACGATATTAAATCTTGTAGGTAACGCTTGGGCAGGTTTTGGTGCAGCATTTGGACCGTTAGTGCTCTTTTCGTTATATTGGAAAGGTTTAAGCCGTACTGGTGCTATTAGCGGTATGTTGTCAGGTGCAATAGTGGTTATACTATGGATTGCATTTGTTAAGCCATTAGGAGAAACAAACGATTTCTTTAATTTATATGAAATCGTACCAGGTTTTTTAGCAAGTCTGATTGTTACATTCATAGTCAGTAAATTGACTAAAAAACCACAGATCGATGTAGCTACTGATTTAGCTGATGTGCGTCGAATTTTAAAAAATAAAGATGAACAGAGTGAATCATAATTTAAAAAGGGGTTTAAATTATGACTAATACTCACATGTTCAGTGTAATGTAATAAGGGAGAAATTTTATATAGAACGTGAAATGCTAACTTCTAAGGGGGAAGTTAGCATTTTTCATGTCAAATATTGATGACGTTATGGAATTAAAGACATGAGTATGAAAAACGCTCTAGTCACAATGATTTTTATTGCTGCGACAAGAGCGTGAAAGTTTCATTACATTTAAGTGAGTTAAATTAGCCAGTTAATTTATTAGGCTAAGTTGACTCATTCTTATTGGACACGGTCTTTTTTGAAAAGTTTATAAACGACATAAATCGCCGCTAAAATAATAATGACATACATAATATAGGAATAGGTATGCAAACCATTCATTAATACATCCCAACTACCACTTAATAATTTACCTAAATAAATTAAAGCGAAGTTCCAAATGGTTGTACCAATTAATGAAAGAATTGTAAAAACTACAACATTCATACGATTGATTCCTGCAGGGATAGTAATGAGTACACGTAAGACTGGTATGAAACGACATATGAACACTGCAATGGCACCATATTTCTTAAACCAATCGTTTGCACGTTCAACATCTTTGCCTTTTAGTTTAATCCATTTCCCATATTTATCAACAAAGCGATATAAACGTGTTTCAGAAACAAGTCTACTTATATAGTAGAGCACAAGTAAACCTATCAACGATGCAATTGTTGAAATTGTAAAAAGTATAGGTATAGATAATCCTGATTTGACAGACATTAAACCAGCAAAGGTTAAGATAATTTCAGAAGGTATGAAGGGTAATATATTTTCAAATAATATTAATATTGCAATGGCAGCATAGCCCCATGTGCTAATAAAGTCGGTAAGTATTTGTTCCATAATTCTATGAATGGCTCCTTTAAAATCAAACTTTGTTAATTTTTTCTACATATTTTAAGTATAATCTAAAATACTAAATTGTCCATGGAACATATGTAGGGCTCAAGTATGATATTATGATTGATTTTATTTAGTAAGGAAGAAAGTGAAAAAGTTCTTGTAAGCGATTTCATGTTGTGGTAATATCATTAAAAACAATAGGTCATATGATGACTGGATACTTAAGGGAGAAAGTTGGAGAGAAATGAAAGAAAAAAGAACAAATATTAGATGGTACTTTGCAATAGCATTTTTTATTATCGGAGTAATTGCTTATATGGACCGTTCTAATATATCTATAATTGCAGGGCCTATGATGGAAGACTTAAACTTAAATAAAACACAATTCGGTTTATTGGCATCATTCTTCTCATTAGGCTATGCATTGATGCAAGTGCCTTCTGGATTTTTGGCAGAAAAATTTGGGTCAAAAAAATTATTAACTATTGCACTTGTTTGGTGGAGCGCTTTTACGATTTTAACAGGTGTTGTAAAAAATCATGGTATGCTTTACGCCGTGCGTTTCTTATTCGGTATTGGGGAAGCACCAATGTATCCTTCTAATGCTGTTTTTAATACAAACTGGTTTGCCAAAGGAGAGAAAGGGCGTGCGTCTAGTGCGTTGCTTGCGGGGTCATACTTTGGTCCTGTAATTGCACCAGTAGTTACGATAGCAATTGTAAATATGTTTGGTTGGCAAGCGGTATTTTATATATTTGGTGCGGTAGGTTTGGTTATCGCTATATTATGGATAGTAATTGCTAAAGATTTACCAGAACAACACAAGATGGTAAATGAAGCAGAGAAAAATTATATTATTGAAAATAGAGATGTTATCAAGACAGAAAAATCAAACGCACCATGGAATATCTTTTTCACGCGTTTTAGCTTTTATGCGATAGCAGCACAATACTTTGTAGTGCAGTTTGTAGTTTCATTATTTTTAATCTGGTTGCCTACATATCTTACGGAACAGTATAAAGTGAAACTTACTGATCCAGATATGGCTTGGGCAGCAGGCGCGCCTTGGATAGCGATGTTCTTACTTATACTTTGTGGAGGTGCCATTTCAGATAAACTGTTACAAAGTGGTAAATCACGTTTTGTTGCCCGGGCATCAATCGCGATTATTGGTTTCTTAGTATTCTGTATCTCACTATTTATGTCTTTACAAACTGACAATCTAGTAGTTAATGTATTTTGGTTATCATTATGTTTAGGTGGTATTGGTATAGCAACAGGAATGAGTTGGGCAGCAGCAACGGATTTAGGACGTAATTTCTCTGGTTCAGTATCAGGTTGGATGAATCTTTGGGGGAATATCGGGGCATTGGTAAGTCCGTTATTAGCAGGTATCATGGTTGATATTGTGGGTTGGACAATGACATTAGAATTAGTGATTATTCCAGTAGTATTTGCAATTATTATGTGGTTCTTTGTAAAACCTGATCAACCTTTAATTATAGAAAAAGAAAATTTATAAAGTTTAATCATTTGTGTTTTTCGATTATCCCCTAGTATAATAATTATACTTATGAGGAGGAGAAAAATATGATTACTATTAATGCAATAATGAAAATTGACCCAGCTAAAAGAGAAGAATATTTAGAATTAGTAAAACCATTACTTGAAGGTGCTAGCACTGAGGAAGGTTCATTATTTTATAAACATTTTGAACAAACTGATGAACCTAATACTTTTGCCTTTATCGAACGTTATAAAGATCAAGCAGCTGTTGAAGCACATAATAATACTGATCACTTTAAAGCATTCTTTGCTGAAGTAAGTCAATATTTAGTCGAAAAACCAGACATTAGTATTTCTCAAGATCAAACAACATAAATAATTATTTGAAAATGTATTGAACTAATAAGAGAGTGGGATAGAGATCAAAGTTGAATTTTGATTTCTATCCCACTTTTTATCTTGGAAAAAATAAGCAATATACTGTTTTAATCATATTAATAAGCGTATAATTTTATGTTGCGGGTAATATAATAATGATTTTGATAGAGAAAAGTAGTTTTAGGAGTGTAAAAGTAATGTTATATCAACATGGGACTTTAGGAACGTTAATGGCTGGTTTATTAGAAGGTACTGCAACAATTAATGAAATTTTAGAGCATGGTGATTTGGGTATAGGTACACTCACAGGCTCTGATGGCGAAGTGATTATTTTAGATAATCAGGCATTTCACGCAAATGAATATGGAGAATTCAAGGAGTTAAATGGTGATGAGTTAACACCTTTTGCAACGGTCACACCATTCAAACCAGACGATCAATTTGATGTTCGTAATATAACTGATTCTGAAACATTATTGAATAAAGTACAACAAAAGGCTTTAAGCGACAATATTTTTATCGCTGTAAAAATAACAGGCAAATTTGAAATGGTACATGTGCGTATGATGCCAAAACAAGAGAAACCATATACGAAACTTATTGAATCTGCTAAGCGTCAACCGGAATTCACGCATGAACAAATAGATGGTACGATTGTTGGCTTTTATGCCCCAGAACTATTTCATGGCATAGCTGCTAGTGGCTTCCACTTACACTTTGTAGATGATCATAAATCAGTTGGAGGGCACGTGTTAGATTTTGAAATGAATCACGGCATAGTTGAATTGAGTAATATAGAGACACTAGAACAACATTTCCCAGTAAATAATCAAACATTCTTAGAAGCGGATATTGATTATTCAAATGTGGAAGAAGACATTAAAGAAGCCGAGTAGTAATAGTAAGAATTCATTTTTTAGTTCAATAAATTGAAAAATGTTTATACGAATCTCATCTAGAAGAATTTAGAAAAAGTGTTAAAATAGATGAGTAATGTATTTAATTAAACTAAATAATTTAAGAACAAATTCACTGAATCATATGGCTTTCTAATAAGCAAGCGTATTAAAATAGTAAGTAATGTTAGTCGTTGTTATTTAAGTTGGACGTAGCAAATCGATTATCTGACAAATAGGACGACATGTTTCAATACAAGACTTTTAACTATTTAATCGGCCTTATGAGGGCGGGAATAGAAAATCATATCTTTGATTTCTGTCCCGCTCTATTTATGTGGCAGAATATTTAATTAAATTATGCATATTATTGTAAAATAAAATAGAAAAGGAGATGTCTGACCATATTGGCTAATTATATAAAATCTTTATTACGATTTGATTCAATGAAAATCGATGTAACAAAAGGAATTAGGCAATGTATCCTAATGTTAGTTCCTTTACTTATTGGTTATGTCACTGGCTATTTTTCTATAGGATTACTAATTTCAACTGGTACATTGGCACATATCTATGTTTTTGGAGGTCCGGCTAAATCTAAATTACGTATGGTGCTCTTTTCAGCAATAGGTTTGTCTTTAGCTATGGTTCTAGGGACACTAACTGTTAACCAACCGATTATATTTGGTGTATTGCTTTTAGTTGTTTCGGTAATACCATACTACATCTTTAGCTCCCTCAATATCCCTGGCCCGTCTTCCACTTTTTTTATCGTTGCATTTAGTTTGCCAATCAACTTACCTGTAGCGCCAGAAGAAGCTTTAATAAGAGGTGGTGCAATGTTTGTTGGAGGACTGTTAGCAACTGTTATTGTGATAATAGTAATATTGTTATCCAAAGAATCTACAGAATCAAAAGCTATTAAAAGTGATTATAATATTATCAAACAATTGATTTATAATTTTGATGATGCAAAGGCATTTGCTAAAGCGTCACAATTTGCAGTAACGGCATTTAGAAATTCAGATATTCAACTCATTACATCGAGTACAGCGAAATCTAAAGAATCAGCAGAGTTTCAACGTCTGTTATTGCTACATAATACGGCACAAGGGATTCATTCTGAGTTATTAGAACTAAATGAAAAGGATGCTCGTCCTTTGCCAGAAGAAATAAAAGAGATGGCAGATTATGTAATTAAACGTGTGTATTCACGTGGTAATACAATGCGTCAGTGGACACGAAAAGTAGAAGTTGATGATGTATACCAAAATTTAGTTGATAGTATTATTAAAGTAGATGCGATTATGAATGCTGACAGTGAACGTGTGGAACATGAAATAGATATTCGAGTGCCAATTTACGGACAACGCATGATGCAAAATTTAACTTTAGATTCATTTGTATTTAGAAATACGATACGTTATATAGTCATCATGGCAATTACTATTTTTATTGCGCTCATGTTCGATTTTGAAAAAGCTTATTGGATTCCTTTAAGTGCACATACTGTATTGTTAGGATCAACTGCATTGCACAGTTTTGAACGTGCAGGTGCTAGGGGCATTGGTACTATTATCGGTGTGTTATTCTTATCCCTAATATTGTTAGCAACGCCACCAATTCCAGTAGCAATTATATTATTAGCTGTTGCAGCAGGTATAACTGAAATGTTTGTGGGTGCCAACTATTCGTTTGCAGTGATATTTATTACAATACAAGTTATTTTATTAAATGGGCTTGCCTCTAACCATTTGACTATTCTAATAGCCTTGCCAAGAGTAATAGATGTTATAGTAGGTATTCTCATTGCTGTCATTTGTTTACTTTTTATTGGAAGAAAGACGGCTTCGTCTATGTTGCCAGATACTTTGGCAGCAGTTGCTAGAGATGAGGCACTCATTTTCCATTATCTATTCTCAAGTAATAAATATGCCTCAAGAGAACAAGATAAATATGAAATGCTAAAACTTAGCGTGAAATTAAATAATATGACACAAGTTTATAACAGTGCTAACGGTGAAATATTTAGTAATAAAATGGTAATACAATATTATTATCCAAGTATTTATGCTTTAGAAGAAATCAGTTTCATGCTGACAAGGGCGTTAAGTAATGAACAGCGTTATCATATAGATGATGATACGATGGGAGATTATTTATTGATTTTTGAAAACATTGCTAAACACTTTGAAAGAGGTAACCATATTCAATTAAAAACATTACCAGATCTACCTCAGTATGCACATATAAAAACGTCATTGCTGAGTATTCAAACTAACTGTATGAATGTTAGACAAGAAGCGACATTATAATTGAATGAATAAATAAAGCCACCCTTAGCTAGTTTTTGTTAGCGTAAAAGGTGGCTTTTTTGTTAAGTGTATATTGGTTCTTACTTCCAATATAATAAGATGGAACAGACTGCGGTTTGTCTAGGGTTAGACTATCGGGAAGTGTTAAAAGCTAATTGTTATTGTTATATTGATTAGCTTTCGCTTCACTTTCTTGTTTTTTCGCTTTGATTGCATCTTGAGCCTCTTCTTCTCTTTCGGCACGTTCGTTTTCATCTTCGTTCATTTTTTTGTACCGTTGTTTTTGTCGATAACCATACGTACTTTCTAATATCTGTGCTTCATTGTTTAAACCAGCACCAATCGCCCCAGCAACGGTAGAAATAGAAGTCGCAAACCATGCGAGATTAATATAAGTAATGAAGTTAGCAGAGCCATTTAACTGCAATGTTTGTCCTAAATAGCCTGGAGGTAACACTACTAATGAAGCTAATAAAAAAAGAAAAAATAAAATTAAGTAATAAAAAACGACAGATACAGTTAAAGTCAAAGTAGTTGTTAGATTATATAACATTGTTATTTGTTTATTGTTACTTTCTTTTGATGATTCCCATAAATTATGGGCGACAATAATCCATACCATCATACCTATAATGGCAACTAGCATAATTAATAGCATGCGCCAAGCAGAGTAGACAAAACTTAAATTCCACATTGTAGTAAAAACGATACCAAAAGCACCTGTGGTGAAGGCAATCGCAACTACGTTACTAAGACTTTTTAGCATATTAAATGGATTATTTGCAAAAGTCATACCGCTAACTAAACGAAATGAACCTTTCGTATTTGAAGAAACATAATATAATGTGTGTTGAGAATTAGTATCTTCAAAGTATTCAGTTTTGGTAACTAAGTTTGAAAAAGGAAACTGAGCATTTAATTGTTGTTCACTTTCATCTTCATCTTGTTTTTGTTTTGTAGTTGGTTCATTATATTCATCGATAGCTTCAATGATACCTAATATAGAACGCTGGAGCCGTTTTTTTATAGGACGCCAACCATAAGAAGGTATAGAGATTAAACTTGCGCCATTGCTACTATTGATATCAAACGCGACAGCATTTCCATTTCTGATAATTGGTAAATCGGTTAGTCCAATTGTATATTGCCATTCGTTGTTATTTTGGTAATCAGAAATCTTACGAAATATTCTTTGAACAGTTTCAGCAGAACCTGTAAGAGGGTCAATAATTGTTTCAATTTGCCATTCACTGTTCTCAGAAAAATATGAAGCAAGCAGGTCTGGCAGCTCTTTTTTAAGTTGGTAGGAAATTTTTTCAGTTACCCCAGGAGCTGCAACTAATCCGATTTTCACGATATTACTACACATTACTTACCGCTCCTCTCTATGTGTTTGTTTCTGCCCTACATAAGAGTGATGGTCTTCGTGTTTAACATAAGTATCTTCATCTTCTTGTTCTAACTGTTTATTTCTATAATATTGTCTGAAGGAATATGTTACACGTTTGATTTTATCTGCATTCTCTACTGTTGAACCCATAGCTCCTGCCAAGATACCAAGAGAAGTTATAAACCAAATTAAATTAATATAGTTAATTAAAGTAGGTTCTTTACTATTAAGTGTTGTCCAGTTGGAAAATAATTCTGGTGGGACAAATAGTAAAGTACTGACTGTTAGTAATAGAAATAAACTTAAAAAGTTAAAGAGTGTGATGGTAGTTAAAGTGGTCACAGTTGTGAAATTATAAATATATCTATATAATTTTTGAGTTTTAGGGCTTTGTTGTTCCCACAAATTATAAGAGTATATTAGCCAACCCACCATCCCGAATATAGATAGCAACATAAGTAAGATAAACCGCCAATAATTATAATCTAAACTTAAATCCCAAGGGGTAGAGAAAATAGAGATATAAGTTCCAGTAGCAAAAGAAACTGAAATTATTTTTTTAAAGTCGAAAATTGCGGACCATGGCTCATTGGCATAGGTCATTCCTGCTATTAAATGAAGCCATCCTAAAGTAGTGGACTTTACGATGATGCGTTGATGATTTTGATCTTGTGTTTCTTCATTAGGAATAACAGTGTTGAATTGAGTTAATTTAAAGTGTCGCTTATTTAGAGGCTGTTTATCAGAACCACTATTGCGTAATAGTTGAACGATATAAGTAATAAAATATTTTAACTTCTTTTTAAGTTTTATTGCACCTAAGACAGGCAATGAAATGAGTGCAATATTATTATCGTAATTTATATCACAGATAACAGTTTTACGATTAGAAAAGTTTGGTAAATCAGTAATACAAATGGCATAATCCCATTCTTTTTGCTTTTTCATGTTTGTTGCTATATCCATTGCTTTATCCATATGTTCAGCAGTACCAACTACAGAAGCAACGTGCTTATCAAACCGCCAATCTTCATAATTTGTCTGCTCTTGTAATGCTCTCGGTAATTCATCGTATATTTTATTTATGATTTTATGTGGCATATCAGGTGAAGGGATTAAACCAACTGTGATATTCGCCATAAGACTCCCTCCAATCATTATAGGGTTTATTAACTTAATACATGTACTACATTTCCCTTTATGACAATGTTTAATCATGATTAGCTTTATAAACTATGAGATGGATTGAGCGTAATGAACCGTTTACACTAATTTATTAGTGGTAAACAATAAGCAAGAATAAATAGATTGGAAGTGGTATTCATGCCTTGGACAATGGAAGATTATCCACAAAGTTGGAAAAATTTTGATGAATTAGAACGTAAAAAAGCAATTGATATAGGTAACGCCATGTTAAAAGATGGCTATGAGGAAGAAAATGTCATTCCTATCGCAACTAAACAAGCTGAATCATGGTATAGAGATGCCTCAGACAGTGAATTACAAGAATTAAAAAATAAAAAAATTACAAAGCATAAACGAGATGACTCAGCCAATCCGAAATTAAATAAAAAAGACGTTCATGTATATTATGAAGATGATGAATGGAAAGTTAAATCAGACGGTGCAAAACAAGCCTCAGATACTTTTCTTAAAAAAGCAGATGCCATGAAACGAGCGCGTAATATTGCTGATAATAGAGAAACAGAAATAATAGAGCATAAAAAGAATGAATAACTACAGTGACTAATTGACTATAGATAACATTATACAACTGTTGAAATAGTAAAACAGTTTTTGACATAAATAGAAATTAAGGACTATATAGTCCTTAATTTCTAGTCATACATGTCGGGGCGGGACAATAAAATCTTTTATCAAAAATTCATTTCTGTCTTGCTCCTTTTTTATGTATAATTTTATGAATATTAACTGACTAAATTACATAGCGTTTGACAATCAATACATATTCAATATGGAAATAATTGTAGAGATGTATGTCTTTATATTTAAATTGTAAATTAGAATTAGCTATAATGCTCTATAAGAAGTTATTAATTGGAGGTACGAAATATGTACATAGAACATAAACCTTCGTTAAATGTAGACGACTTGAAGGAAGAATTTAAAGAAAGTATAGATCATATTAATGAGTCGGAAGAGGCTCTAGAAATGGTTGTTGGTTTTGTTGCCTTGGAACAACTTTATTCTTCAGCATTAAAAGAAATAAGTACAAAATTAGATATATTAGATGATCAATTTCAGCAGTTGTATAAACACAATCCAATACATCATATGGAACGTCGTGTTAAAGAGATGAGAAGTTTGATAAGTAAATTAGCACGTAAAGGTTGTGACATAAGTACAGAATCTGCTAAAGAGAATATATTAGATTTAGCTGGTATTCGTGTTGTTTGTAATTATTTAGATGATATTTATGTGATTGAAGATTTATTACTTAAACAGGAAGATGTTACTTTGATAAAGCGTAAAGATTATATTGAACATCCGAAAGAAAATGGATATCGTAGTTTGCATATTGTAGTAACTATACCCGTTTATTTAGCACATTCTATGGAACTTGTACCAGTAGAAATTCAAATAAGAACAATAGGGATGGATATGTGGGCTAGTCTAGAACATAAAATTCGTTATAAAAATAGTGAAAATACAGAAAAGTATAGAGCTATATTGAAACAGTGTGCAACAGATATTACTTCTGTAGAAGGCAAATTACAAGATGTTTATTCTGAAGTATTTAAAAATTAAATAAATTGCTTGCTAATTACGTAACGTCATCATATATATTTTTGATTGAGGAGGTATAAAAATATGACTCAATATCAAACTGGTGAATTAGCAAAGCAATGTGGTGTCTCAATAAGAACAATCCAATACTATGATAAGAAGGGGCTGTTAACTTCAACTAAAACTGAAGATAATGGAAGACGGGTATTTGACACGCAAAGTAAGCAAGACTTAGAAATTATTTTAATTCTTAAGCGGTTTGGATTTAGTTTGAAAGATATTAAAAAAATTATAGCAGAAGAGAATAGATTAAAGACGATACGATCCATGATTGAACAAAGAGCGCTAAACATAGAACATGAAATTCAAAAAAATAAAGTGCTTTTATCAGAAATGAAGCAATTTAAAAGTTATATTGGCAAAGATTCTGAGGCTCCGTTAAATAAATTGTTAGAAACCAGTCAATATGTAGCAAATAAAGGCATCATGAGCTCATTAACTAGGTCAATCATATATCGAGTACTACCAGTGGTGATTGTACAATATACGGCCTTATTAACAAGTATTATTACGAAAAAGTGGTGGCCGAATTTTGTTGCATTACCGTTTTTAATTATTTTTGCTGTCTATTTTACAAATTTTATCTATAAGCGATTAATGTATGTTTGTCCAAATTGTCAGGAAGTTTTTAGACCAAATATAAAGTCTTGGCTCTTTGCATCACATACACCGAAGACTAGAGAGTTACAATGCCCTAATTGTCATGAGACTAGTCATTGTATGGCAATAGCACAGAGTATTGAAGATTCAAATGAATTAATGAAAGTGTAATTATATTAAATACGAAAAAGTATACACACTTGCATTAGCGTCACTAAATAAAATTTTCACCGACATGTTAGGTCTGAAAAACCTGGTGTGTCGGTTTTTTATGATGAAAAAATATTAATCAACAATTGCAAGCGCTTGCAATATTGATAGTTGTGTATTACCATACTTGTATACAAGTATATCGTGTTGATTAAGAGGTGGTGTTTTAGTGGATTATTCATATCCTGAACAATGGTTAGACGGTATGTCAAAAGGCGAAATGATTGCAGCTGAAATTCGTTTGAGAATTGTTGATGGTACGATAACACCTGACACTTTATTGACGGAAAATCAAATTGCTAAAGAATTTAACGTTAGTAGGTCACCAGTTAGAGACGCTTTTAAATTGTTAAAACAAGATCAGTTAATTCATCTAGAAAGAATGGGTGCAGAAGTTTTACCATTTGATGATACTGAGAAAAAAGAACTTTATGATTTAAGAATTATGCTTGAGTCATTTGCTTTTAGTAGAATTAAGCCCATAATGCATAATCAAATTGTAAAAGAATTAAGAAAGCAATTGGAAATGATGAAGGTAGCGGTTAAATTTGAAGACGCAGAAGCATTTACTGAACATGATATGAAATTTCATGAAGTAACAATTATGGCGTCTAAACATCAATACTTAAAAACATGTTGGAATAATTTACGCCCAGTGATGGAAGCACTTATTTTATTATCTATGCGTAAACGTATGAATGAAAATCCTAAAGACTTTGAAAGAATTCATCAAAATCACGAAGTATTTATTGAAGCAATTGCAAATAAAGATGCGCATAAATTGAAAGAAGCATTTCATTTGAACTTTGATGACGTAGGTGATGATATCGAAAGCTTTTGGTTAACTTAGCGTTTTAATGCTGTAAAGAATCGGGAGGCAAAACCATGAAATACATGATAGGTGTCGATATAGGTACAACAAGTACGAAATCAGTACTTTATGACGAAAATGGTCAATTTATAATGAAACATAATATTGGGTATCCTTTGCATACACCGAATGTGGAAATATCAGAAGAAAATCCAGATGAATTGTTTGATGCGGTGCTCATGACAATTAAATATGTCATGAGAGAAGCAGATATTGATAAAAAAGACTTGAAACTAATTTCGTTTAGCGCTCAAATGCATAGTCTTATAGCAATGGATGCTAGCAATCAACGTTTGACTGAAAATTTAACTTGGGCAGATAATAGAGCGAGTAAATATGCAGAAGAAATTAAAAAGCACCATAATGGTGATGCGATTTATCAAAGAACTGGCACGCCAATACATCCTATGTCTCCATTATCTAAAATATTTTGGATGAAGCATGAGCAACAAGAAATATATAATCAAACAGCTATATTTGCTGATATCAAAACATATATTTTCTATCAATTATTTGAGAAGTTTGTAATAGATCAATCTATGGCATCATCAACGGGTATGTTGAACTTGGAAACATTATCTTGGGATAAAGAAGCGCTCGAACTATTAGGTATTAGCGAATCGCAATTACCTGAACTTGTACCAACGACACATATATTAAAAGGTATGAAACGTCGTTATGCAACATTGATGGGCATTGATGAGGATACACCAATCGTTGTTGGCGCAAGTGACGGTGTATTATCTAATTTAGGAGTGAATGCTTTTAAAAAAGGTGAAGTTGCCGTAACCATAGGTACTTCAGGTGCGATAAGAACAGTTATAGACAAACCACGTACAGATTATAAAGGCAGAATATTTTGCTATGTATTAACGGATGATCATTATGTTATCGGTGGGCCTGTGAATAACGGTGGTGTAGTACTGCGCTGGTTACGTGACGAATTATTAGCAAGTGAAGTTGAAACGGCAAAACGTTTAGGAGTCGATCCATATGATGTACTTACTAAAATTGCTAATCGAGTTAAGCCAGGTGCAGAAGGTCTAATATTCCACCCATATTTAGCGGGTGAACGAGCACCATTATGGAACGCAGACGCGAGAGGCTCTTTCTTTGGCTTGACGCTATCTCATAAAAAGGAACATATGATTAGAGCTGCTTTAGAAGGTGTTCTTTATAATCTATATACAGTTTATTTAGCCTTAATTGAAGTTATGGATGAGACTCCATCAACTATTAAAGCCACTGGCGGCTTCGCTAAAAGTGAAGTTTGGCGTCAAATGATGGCAGATATTTTCGATACTAATTTAAGTGTCCCAGAAAGTTATGAAAGCTCATGCTTAGGGGCTTGTGTATTAGGAATGAAAGCATTAGGAGAAATTGAGGATTTTTCAATTATTGAGGAAATGGTTGGTACTACAAACGAACATAAACCAAATGAGGACAATGTGAAAGTATACCAACAATTAATTTCAATATTTATAAATTTAAGCCGTTCATTAGAGGATCGTTATACTGAAATTTCGGCGTTCCAACGTGAACATATGGATTAATGATAATCGAGTAAGTACATAGGTAGAGGGGAAGGTATGCTGTAATAAGTTGCTGTTATTGGGTGATAATTTACTTAATTACCTTTCCTACATATCTATAAATGTCACAGTTAGAAGAGTTTTTTTTAGAACGAAAAGAAAGCGTTACCAAGAGTGAAGGTAGCTATGTCTGTTAGCTATATTCAGTCTTTACTATGGAAGGGGAGAACGATGATGTTTGAAACAATTTGGCCACTGGTTACGGTGATAATAGGGATTATCGTATTACTATCATTAATAATTTTCTTGAAATTAAATACCTTTATTTCATTAATAATTACATCTATTGTAACTGCAATATTACTGGGAATGCCTTTAGATAAAATAATAGAAACTATTGAAAATGGTATGGGCAGCACACTGGGCCATATTGCTTTGATTTTTGGACTTGGCGCCATTTTAGGTAAATTACTTGCTGATGGCGGCGGCGCAACACGTATAGCTGACACACTCATTAAAAAGTTTGGCTATAAACATGTACAATGGGCAATGCTTGTTGCAGCATTTATTGTAGGTATCGCATTATTCTTCGAAGTGGGATTAGTATTATTAATACCATTAGTGTTTACTATAGCTAAGCGTGCAAATGTATCACAATTGAAACTAGGTTTACCGATGGTAGTAGCTTTATCTGTGACACACGGCTTCTTACCACCACATCCAGGGCCAGTAGTTATTGCAAAAGAATTGGAAGCTAACCTTGGTCATGTACTCATGTATGGTATTATTATTGCTATTCCTGTTACATTGATAGCAGGACCATTATTTAATAAAATTGCACAAAAAATAGCACCAACTGCCTATACACGTGAAGGTGACATATCTGCATTAGGTGCACAAAGAGAATTTAGTGAAGCTGAGATGCCAAGATTTAGTATTAGTTTATTAACAGCTATTTCACCAGTTATCTTAATGTTGTTTTCTACAATTGTGCAGCTAGTTACAGGCAATGAAACAGCGACGAATGGATTTGAATCAGTAGTTTACTTTGTAGGTACAGCGGGAACGGCGATGCTTATTGCAGTATTATTTGCTATATTTACAATGGGAATTAAGCAAGGACGTAATAACTCAGAAATCATGGATTCAGTATCTAATGCAATTTATCCAATAGGTATGATGATCTTAATTATTGGGGGTGGCGGTACCTTCAAACAAGTACTAATTGATGGTGGCGTCGGAGATACAATTGCTAAATTGTTCGAAGGTACAGAAATGTCTCCAATACTATTAGCGTGGATTGTGGCTGCAGTGTTACGTATTGCGCTAGGATCTTCAACTGTAGCAGCGATTTCTTCAACTGGTATCGTATTACCATTATTACAAGCGTCAGATGTTAACGTGGCTTTAGTAGTGCTTGCTATAGGTGCAGGTAGCGTTATATTATCTCATGTTAATGATGCAGGATTCTGGATGTTTAAGGAATACTTTGGCTTGACAGTTAAAGAAACATTTTTAACTTGGTCACTACTGGAAACAGTAATTTCAGTTTCTGGACTTGTGTTTATATTGATATTAAGTATTTTTGTATAAATTAGTTAAATCTAATAAGTTTTCATTGAATTAATAAAGTAATGACAATGAAAAACTTGAGGAGGCAGGTATGCGAAATCAAACTTTGGTTTCTACCTGACTCCTTTATTTTTATCAACACAATGACAATTTAAAATTATATAATATAAGTAAATAATATTATGACTAACAAGGAGGAACTGTAAATGACAAAATTTAGTACAGAGAGTTTTTCTGTAAAAGGAAAAAATGCAATTGTGACAGGTGGCGCTAGAGGTTTAGGTAAATATTATACTATCGCTTTAACGATGTATGGTGCTAATGTCACAGTTGTAAGTTCTTCAAACCAAGCATGGGAATCTTTAAGAGAAAGTGTTGAACAGAACGAAGGTAAAGTGGCTTTTATACAACAAGATCTTAAAGAACAAGGTGCTGCCGAAAAAGTGGTTTCACAGGCAGTCGAAACATGGGGAAGTTTAGATATTTTAGTAAATAATGCTGGCGTTCAAATTCGAAATAATGTTTTAGATTATAAAGATGAAGATTGGCAAAATGTTATAGATATCAATTTGAACGCAACATATTATATGGCACATGAAGCTGCTAAAGTTATGACCGAACAACAAACCGGTAAAATTATTAATATAGGTTCTATGCAGTCATATCGTGCAGGTAAAAATATCTTTCCATATGCAGCTAGTAAACATGGCGTCGTTGGTATTACCCGTGCGTACGCTGATGCATTAGCGCCTTATAACATACAGGTGAATGCTCTTTCTCCTGGTTATATTCGCACTGATATGACTAAAGTATTAGAAGAAGATCCAATTAGAGGACCAGAAATTAAAGGGCACATACCATCTGGTGAGTGGGGCGTGCCTGAAGATTTAATGGGACCATTAATATTTTTAGCAAGTAGTGCATCTGACTACGTTACTGGGACAACATTACCTGTTGATGGTGGTTACTTATTAAGGTAACAAATAAGCACTATCAATTAGTTATAGGAGGCGAGTACATGGTGTTTGTACTAGTCTCTTTTTTATGGAATATTGGGTGTTAATAATTAACTGAATGGTCATCTGAAAAGATACACTATTGAAAATACAACAATAATTACACTTTAAATGATAAAATATAGAAACGATTGCTCATTATATATATGATGAATGAAATATCGAGTTGTAAGTTAGCCAGAAATTTATACTATATAAATTCAATCATTTTATGATGATTTAAGGGGTAAGTTATTTTGTCTTTTTAAAATAGGGGGAATTTACATTATGAAAAGGATTTTATTAATTGCAAGTGCATTTATTGGTGTCATTGTGGGTGCTGGTTTTGCTTCTGGTCAAGAAGTCCTTCAATATTTTACAAGTTTTGGTATTATGGGCACGTTTGGTGCAATTATTACAACTGTACTATTTACATATGTTGGTATGATGCTTGTATGGTTAGGTAGTAAATTTAAAACGGATTCTCATAAAGAAGTGATACATAATATAACGGGAAAATCATTAGTAGGAAAAGTACTTGGTTGGATTATTGATTTAGTCATTATTTTTACATTATTTGGCGTAGGTGTAGTGATGATTGCAGGTGCGGGTTCAAATCTTAATCAACAATTTGGTTTACCTCCTATTGTGGGTACGTTATTAATGACTGTATTAATCTTACTGGCAGGTATGTTAAAGGTTAAAGGTGTGGTAAAAGTTATTGGCAATATAACGCCATTTTTAATAATATTTATTATCCTCATTTCAGTTTATAGTTTTATTACTACAAACACACCATTTTCACAGCTTAATACATTATCAGACGCTAAACCTTCAACATTGCCAAACTGGTTTGTAGCTGGAGTGAACTATGCTTCATTTAATACTGCTGTTGGTGCTTCGATGGCTATAGTCATGGGCGGATCAGAGAAGAATACGAAGGTTGCTGCAACTGGTGGATTAATTGGTGGTCTTGCTTTAGGTATAATGATTGTATTGAGTCACTTGGCTATTTTCACACAAATTGATGTCGTGGGAGATATGGATATGCCAATGTTAGGTATCGTCAATAATATTTCACCTGTGCTAGGTATTATTATGGCAATCGTTATATTCGGTATGATATTTAATACTGGATTAGGAATGTTTTATGCTTTTGCATCGCGTTTTACTGTAGTAGATACGATGAAATTCAAAATATTTTATACGATAGCAGTTATTGTAGGATTATGCTTAAGTTTTGTCGGATTTACAGATTTAGTAGCTATATTCTATCCATTAATTGGCTATTTAGGGCTCGTACTTATTTTAGTATTGTGCTATGCGCCATTTAAACTTAAGTTTAATAATAAAAATGAATAAACGATTTAAAAAATGATATTAAAATAAAATTAAATTCACACCCTATTTCTTTATTTTTAGTTATAATAAAATAAAGGAATGGGGTGATTTTTTATGAATGAGCAGACGTTAGAAATTTTACAAATGAATGCGCTTCAACTATTAGGCATCCAATTAGAAGGCTATGATATGAGTGATATAAAGGGTATTAGCACGCATATTAAGACACCCTTTACAAATACTGCAAGAAAACAGTTTAAAACTGAGTTAAAGCACTTTATTGTCCATATGAATAGTAATAAAATTTATCATTATTCGAATAGTTTTGATGTTAATTTTTTGATTTTTAAATTCAAGAAAAATAAACAGATTTATATTATTGGACCTTATATGGAGCAAAGACCGAATGAACGCCGCTGTAATGAACTATTGCAAAGAGCAGATATCAAAATATCAAAGTTGTCGATATTAAAACAATATTTACTTAGCGTACCTTTATGTCATCATGTTAAAGCGCAAAAGATGTGCCGGCTAGCAATTCGTTTTTTAAAAAAGAGGAACGTTGTTTATGAAACAGTAAAAATTGATTTCGAATTTCATTCAACTATAGAGATGTTAGCTGAATCAAGAGCACAAATGGATTACACATTACAAGAAATAGAACAACGCTATAATTTAGAAAATCAATTACTTACTGCAGTTGAAAATGGAAATGTGACAGAAGCATTATCAATTTTAAATGAAATGAATGTATCTGTGTCAGGTTTGCGTAAGGTTAAAGATGATATTTCTAATGAACAGTATAAAGCCTTTCTTATTAATACGTTATGTCGGAAAGCAGGGGAAAAGGCCGGTATTAGCTTAATTCACATTGATGAAATATCTGAGAGGTATGCTTCTATTATTGATCAGACAATGGATAGTGAGATGCTTGACGAAATTGTTCATGAAATTGTTAAAGAGTACGCGGAAAGAGCTATGAAGACAAAAGCCAATGCTTACAGTCCAAAAGTCAGTAAAGTAATACAGTATATAGAACGAAATTTGGACAATACGCTGACCTTAAATGAATTAGCTAGTCACGTTGATTTAGCACCTAGTTATTTATCAAGAATATTTAATCAAGAAATTAACAAATCAATTTCACAATATATCATTGAACTAAGAATTAAAAAAGCACGTGACTTGATTGCTAGAACTAAGATGACAGTTTCTGAAGTTGCTTCATATGTAGGATTTAAGGAACAAAGTTACTTTACACAATGCTTTAAAAAGCAATATGGTGTGCCTCCATTAAAATATAGAACAGAGCATAAAGAATTTTACTAAAAAATTAACTTCAAAAAATTAAAAAATATAAATAAAGTTGCTGTTTAGGTAAAGTTTTTATTAAAAATGTAAAAATAATCTCAAAAAATAATCGAAACAGTGTAAAAAATGCAATTTTACAATATGATAAAGCAATTCAAGCAGTACATTTTCTAATTGATGCTTCCTGTATATGTAATTTTCACCATATACCTTAGTTATAGCTTTTATTCGTGTTATTTCAGTTTAAATCACGAGGATGTAAATTATATATTTATAACAACGTTGTTATTTTTGTATTGACTGTTTTATTTTTAAAAATATAATAAAGGAAAGATCTCTATAAATTAATCGTAGGGGATGTATTTAATCATGTAAAATGATGAAGAAATTTGTAGAGTTACTTTTTTTTACGCATGTAAGAAAACGCTTACAATATAAAGTCCTTTTCTTATTGAATGTTAATTATGAATACATACTAAGAAGTTACTGGAAGAATTAATTATTCCAAGTGCTTTTATAGTGGAAAGAGGTAATCGATATGGTTACAGCAAAACTAAAGCCTGCAAACAGTAAACTAAAGCGTTTTAAAGAAATTCAGAATCCTAGATTGAAATTTAAGGAAAAGCTATCTTATGGATTTGGTGACTTAGGTAATGGCATGATGTTCGATATGGGGCAGATTTACTTACTATTATTTTATACTGATATTTTAGGTATACCTTCGTGGGTAGGGGGATTAGTATTTTTAGTCTCGAAGTTCTTTGATGCCTTCGTCGATACAGCTGTAGGGACAATTGTAGATAATCAAACTAATTTTGCTAAACGTGGTAAATTTAAACCATTTATTTTATACGGCAGTATACCATTAGCAATACTTACAGTAATAACGTTTCTATCACCAGACATAGGAGAAACAGGTAAAATTATATGGGCTTTTGGTTCATATTTGTTATTTAACGCAGCTTATTCATTTGTAAATATTCCATATGGCTCACTGTCTGCATCTATGACTATTAATGCGGATGATCGTACACAATTATCGGTATTCCGTAACATGGGGTCTCAAGGCGCAATGTTTATATCTGGTATTGTCGTGATACCTGTTGTTAGTTTATTTCCAAATCATCAAATTGGTTATCCAATGGCAGTTGGGATGCTTGCTATTGCTGGAGTGATATTCCATATGATTTGTTATAAAGGGGTTACTGAGAGACATACGATTGAAAGACCGAAAGAAAAAGGGCTTGGCCGTAAAGCATTTCTAAATTTATTGAAAAATAGACCCTTTATCATATTAGCAATTTATACACTTTTAACAATAAGTGCACTATTTTTACAGCAAGCTTCACAATTATACTATTTTAAATATGTATTAGGAGAACAAAATTTAGTAGGGATAGTTAGTACGTTAAACTTCCTTGTGCTAATTCCTGCATTAGTATTAACGACGTTCTTAAGTAAATTGATTGGTAAGAAAATGACGGCGATTATAGGTGTAGGAGGCTTCATTTTATTCCAATTTATCAACTTTACTTTTTTCTCAGATCATATCGTGATGTTCTTAATTATTAATACTATTGCACAATTATTCTTAGTCATTCCAAATACTGTAACTTGGGCATTTATTGCTGATGTTGTGGAATATGGGCAATGGCAATCGGGGATTAGATCTGAAGGGATTATATATGCGAGCTATAGTTTCACAAGAAAAATATCACAAGGTTTAGCAGGATTTATACCAGGTGCATCTTTAACAATTATTGGATTTGTTCCTAATGCTACTCAATCAGCAGATACATTACATGGATTGAAAGTGTTATTCTTTATCGTTCCTGCGACAGCTTGTTTAATTGCAGTCATACTATTCTTCTTTGCATACCCATTAACTGACCGTAAACATAAACAAATCGTTAAAGAGTTAGCATTGAGAGAAGAATTGTAGATAGATTTTATAAAATTGAAAGGAGTAACTAAATATGTTGTATCCAGTTGTAAATGAATTTAGAAGTATCATTGATTTGAACGGTATATGGCGTTTTAAATTAGAGGGGAACGAAGATCAGATTGATGTATCACAACCATTAAATACTGAACAAGTCATGGCTGTGCCAGGGTCATTCAATGATCAAGGGGTCACTGCTAACATTCGTAATCATGTAGGAAATGTATGGTATGAGAGAACATTTACCGTTCCCAACGTATTAAATAATGAACGTATTGTCTTAAGGTTTGGTTCTGCAACGCATAAAGCAACCGTATATATCGATGGTAACGAAGTAACGTCAAACCAAGGAGGTTTCCTACCATTTGAAGTAACATTAGAAAAAGCATACACAGTTGGGACGCATCGTTTAACGGTATGTGTTAATAATATCTTAGATGAAACGACTTTACCTGTTGGGGATTATAGCGAAACAACAGATGCACAAGGAAATGTGATTAAGAAAAATATACCAAATTTTGATTTCTTTAATTATGCAGGTTTACATAGACCTGTAAAAATATACACTACACCTAAGACACATATTCAAAATATTGAAATTGTACCTGAAGTGCAAGGTGATGATGCTTTCGTAAATTATAAAGTGAGCACGAATCATAGCAGAGGAGCTGTTAAGGTTCAATTAGTGGATGAAGACAAAAAAGTTATAGCTGAATCAACAGGAGTAGAAGGTACAATAAAAGTTCAGAATCCACATCTTTGGCAACCACTAAAAGCGTATTTATACCATTTAGAAGTGTCGCTTATAGAAGATGAAGAGATAATTGACACTTATGCTGAGCGTTTTGGTATACGTTCTGTCAAAGTAGATAAGGGTAAATTTTTAATTAATGGAGAGCCGTTTTATTTTAAAGGGTTTGGTAAGCATGAGGATAGTTATTATCATGGCAGAGGTATGGATGAAGTAGTAAATGTATTAGATTTTAATTTGATGAAATGGATTGGAGCCAATTCATTTAGAACTTCCCACTATCCATATTCAGAGGAAATGATGCGTTTGGCTGATGAACAAGGCATAGTGGTGATCGATGAAACGACTGCTGTAGGTGTTCATTTAAACTTTAATGCAATTTTAACTGGAGAAAAAGAAAGAAATACTTTTAAAGAGATAGGTACGAAAGCAGCGCATGAGGCTGTGATTAAAGGGTTAATAGAACGTGATAAAAATCATGCATGTGTGGTCATGTGGTCTATTGCAAATGAACCAGCTTCTGATGAACAAGGTGCAAAAGCATATTTCGAACCATTAGTGAATCTAGCACGAACGTGTGATCCACAACAGAGACCTGTTACAATTGTAACAATATTGACTTCTCAACCAGACACATGCCAAGTTCAAGATTTAGTCGATGTATTATGTTTAAATAGATACTATGGTTGGTATACTCAAACAGCAGATTTGAAAGCAGCTAAATTAGCATTAGCAGAAGAATTAGATGGCTGGAGTATTAAACAACCAGATAAGCCAATTATGTTTACTGAATATGGCGCAGATACAGTGGCAGGAATGCATGCATTAAATGATGAATTGTTCACAGAGGAATACCAAATACGTTATTATGAAGCAAACCATGAAGTTATGGATAAGTACCCTCAATTTATCGGAGAACAGGTATGGAATTTTGCAGATTTTGAAACTTCTTCCGGTATTATTAGAGTTCAAGGAAATAAGAAAGGAATTTTCACCCGTGAAAGAAGACCAAAAGCTGTTGCTCATTATTTCAAAGAAAGATGGTCGAATATTCCGGATTTTGGATATAAAATATAATATAAATGAAAGGGAAGTGGACAGAAATCTAATTCATTTAAAAGGTTTCTGACATACATGAGGCTGTAGCTATCCCTTAATAAAGCGAGCCAACAATAAAGAAGTATTGAATAAAAAGAAGCACTCAAATAATCTGAGTGCTTCTTTTTATGCATTTATATTATAATTTGGCTTGCCATTTATCAGTCCAAACCAAATCGTTATAAGAACCTTTAAAAGTGCTCAATCCCATAATTTTATCGACCGTTTGTTTAATACTTTCAGGGTTAGAATGATAAGCGTTTATATAAGCTTTCACCATCGTTGCATCATGTAAGTGTGTTGTAAAGTTTAAAGAAACAAATACCGTTGGCACTTCATGTACATACCAAGGGATTTCATTGCTCATAGCAGTACCCCATTTGATTCGATAGTTATTTTCAGCAGCGTAACCAATAATATTAGCAAAGACAAGTGCTGCATCAACGTCCTCACGATAAGATAAAGTTTTACCTTTAACACGTGTAGAACCATCATTTAAAGTAACATTAAAACCTCTTGATTCAAGTTCTTTAATAATGTCTTCAGGCACATTATTAGCAGATTTATAAATGCCATCTTTTTCACCTTCAATTACATAAAGACGAATGTTTTTATGTGTTTCTGGACGAATCGGTAATTGATCTAAAGTGTTTTTTACTAGTGTAATACCTAAATCAGCAGCTTCAGCACGCATATCTAAATGTTCTTGACAGCCGATAACTTGCAAGTCTTCTTTAGCGCGAATGATTGTTCCATCTACTTGTTTTTTGTGTAAATTCAATTGTGCTTTAAGTCCTAAGATACGACGAACAGCATCATCTAAACGTTCATCTGTGATGATACCATTATTATATCCATTTAGCATAAATTGATAATCTTCTTCTAAATCATTGAAGAATAGGAACATATCACATCCAGCAGCAATTGAAAGAGGTACGTAATCTTCACGACGCATAGCAGCAGTCATTCCTAACATATGACTAGCATCTGTAACGACTAAGCCATTAAAATGCATATCGTCTTTAAGTAAATCAGTGATAAGTTCTTTTGATAATGTTGCTGGCAAAATATCTTTATCTTCTAGGTTTGAGTTTAACTTTTTAGAATAAGCAGGCTGTGCGATATGACCAGCCATAATCATTTGTACACCACGATCAATATGATGTTGATAAACTTTACGGAAACTATTGTCCCATTCTTCTGTAGATAATTCGTTTACACCTAACACTAAATGTTGATCACGTTCTTCTGTACCATCTCCAGGGAAATGTTTAATACATGTAATCATGTCATGTTCTGAATTGAAACCATCAATAAAAGCACTAGAATATTTGATAACTGTTTGTGCCTCTGTACCGTATGAGCGTGTATTTACGATAGTATTGCGCCAGTTCTTAAGAATATCAACACAAGGATCAAAATTGATATGAACACCTAATGCTGAAGCCTCACGTGCAGAAACGAGTCCAGCATTGTATGCGACCTTAGTATCTTGTGCAGCTTCACATTGTGCTGCACTCGCAATATAAGTCCCATCTTTACATGCGCCATTACCTCCAGAATCACAGTTAGCTGCAACAAGTACAGGAACCTTTGTATTTTGTTGTAAGTCATTGAGTAATCTTTGTACATCAACTTTATTACCGCCTTCGTAACGTGCGCCACCAATATGATAACGTTCTAAAACTTCTTTATTACTCAAATCTGCATCGTGGAATTTTTTTCCATCTTCTAATGAAAATAAATTGAAAAAGAGTTGGCCAATTTTTTCTTCATTTGATAAATCTTTTAGTGTTTCTTCAACCCAAGCAATTTGTGTGTCGTCTAAATTATAAGGTGATGTTTTTAGGTTTACTTTTACCATTAATTATTTCGCTCCTTCAAAATTATTATAAAATATAGAAATTAAAGAAGATTGGATTTCTTGATTGAAACGACCTTCTCTGAATAGTTGTAAGTATTTATTGTGAAAATCTAACCATGACTGATCTTCGTGGCCAGCAAGGATAGGATAAAAATACAAATCATGCGTTTGAGCAGCTTCTAAGTCTCCTTTGGCATCACCTAGCATAATAATATCTTCTAAATTATAAAATGACTTTAATACTTCAAGACAATGCTCTTTCGTACCTGATTCTTGGGCGAACATACCACTCAAGTATGGTGTTAAGTGAAATGACTCCCACTCATGTTGAACGGCAGAAAGGTTGGCTGATGATACGATAGCTATATCTGCAAATGATGCGGCATCTTTTAAGGCGTTGTGTACGTGATTAAAAGGACCGATACTAGGAAGTTCTTTAATACGTGAATTGACTTTATGAGACCAAGATAAAGCTTTACGTAAACCAGATTGGCTTGGGTTGTCTTCGATAGCTTCTTCAAGACTAGGATTTGAAAAAGACTGGGTAGTTTGTACCCATTGTTTTATGTCGTCATATCCTTTAATGTCTAAACCCTCTGCAACAAGTTCTTCTAACATTTTTTCAAGACCTCTAAAACGGTTGATGCCTCTGGTTATTTCATAAAGGTTGAATGCATTCCATCTTTCTAAGATTCTTTCTGACTCATCTTCGAGGTGCCATTCTTCGACAAGCGCTGGACCAAAAGCTCGTTCATGTTTAATAGTCATAGAATCAATGGCACATCCATCTGAATCGACGCAAATGAGTTTATTATATTTAGCTTTATAGTGTGATAAAGATTGAATCATTTTAAAATTCCTCTCCCTTAAGTTTTAAATAAAGTGATTATCATAATGTCTTTTAAAATCTTAATTGAGTTGAGTAGCGTAAAAGACGATTGAAATTATTGTTCTATATAAAGCAGATAATCCATATGATAAAGCGCTTTCTTTACACTATTAAAGTTAGCATTTCGAATTCAAAAAAACTACAGAATAATCTTTAATTATGTGATTTTATTCACAAAATAGCTATTTTAGGATAATTTATTTCTAAAAATGTCAATAAGTTTATAAAAAGGAGTTTATATTTCAATAATTCAAATGATTAACTACGCCACTACAAATTTGTACACTATTTAATTTTTTATATCTTTTGAATTTTGAGATATTAGTATTGATTGTACATCTATCAAGTGATTTCAAACGATTCTAATGCAAATGATATAGTGACACTATTTAGACATATTTTTATTGTAATTGACTGGAAATAAATAAAAAATATAATGAAAGTGAGTTGAGTATGAGATTTTAATCAGAAAAAGGAAGATGATAATGAATAAAATGAGAACTTTACAACAACTACAAGAAAATTATTTGGTTGCGGTTGTAAGAGGTAATACGGAGGATGATGCATGGCAAAAATGTAAACAAATTATTGAAGGTGGCATACTAAATATTGAAGTTACATTCACGACACCACATGCAGAAACAGTAATAAAATCTTTGAGTCAGAAATATAAGAATGATGTTTTAATTGGTGCCGGGACAGTTATGGATGCTACTACAGCACGTATCGCAATTATGAATGGAGCAAACTTTATTGTGAGTCCTCATTTTGATGCACAAATAGCAATGATGTGTAATTTATATACGATACCTTATTTGCCAGGATGTAGTTCAGTTACGGAAATAACGACTGCTTTGCAACATGGAGTTGATGTAGTGAAGTTATTTCCAGGAGATGGATTAGGAGCAGATTTTATAAAAAATATACATGGACCGATACCACAAGTAGAAATGATGCCTTCAGGCGGCGTATCTATAGAAAATATGCATGAATGGTATGAAAAGGGGGCGTTCGCCATAGGTATTGGTAGTGCATTAACCAAAGGTGCTCAAGATGGAACAGATCGAATTATTGTAGAACAGACTCGTGCATTTGTGGAAAGATTTAAAAATATCAAAGCTTAACATTTTAACTTTGATAACTGGTAATTCTCATAATTTAAGTGAATATTATAACACTACTATTTGTTGTATTAACAAACAGTATAGGTATTAAGAGCCATAAAAAATTTTCGCGCTTATAGAAAGCGTTTACATTTATCCTTGTAATTACAACGATAAATACAGTTATATTTGCAAAGTTTTAATGCTTAAGTAAATGTTTAGGGAACATCAAACGTTAGAAAGAGGTCATCTTATGGTTTCAATGTCAGCGAAGAAAAAACAAACCAAGCAAGAAAAATTTGACGATATTAGTACACCAAAATTAAAATTCAAAGAAAAATTATCATACGGTTTAGGTGATTTAGGTAACGGTATGATGTTTGATATGGGACAAATATATTTATTGAAATTCTTTACGGATATACTAGGTATTTCCGCTTTTTATGGTGGGCTGGTATTTCTTGTATCAAAAATATTTGATGCTTTTGTAGATACTGGTGTAGGTACTTATGTGGATTCGAGAACGAATATTGGTAAACGTGGTAAATTTAGACCGTTTATTTTATATGGTACAGTACCACTTGCGATTTGTACGGTTTTATCTTTTATTGCACCAAATTTAGACCAAACTGGTAAAATCATTTGGGCATTTGCAACGTATATGTTATTTAATGCGGCATACTCAGTTGTGAATATACCTTATGGCTCACTTTCTGCGTCTATGACTGTTAATGCTGAAGACAGAACGCAGTTATCAGTATATAGAAATTTAGGGTCACAAGCGGCATTATTTGTTGCAGGTATTGTGGTCATACCGTTAGTTAATCAGTTTCCGAATCAGGCAGTTGGATATCCTGTTGCAGTAGCATTATTAGCTATTGTCGGCGTTATTCTACATTTAATTTGTTATAAAAATGTTAAAGAAAGACACGTGATACAACGTCCTAAGACAAAAGGTATGGGTAAAAAAGCTTTTGTGAGCCTATTGAAAAATGGGGCATTTGCAATATTAGCAATTTATACATTATTAACAATTATGTCGATGTTTTTAAAACAGTCATCTCAATTATATTACTTCGAATATGTTATGGATGCACCTAATTTAGTTGGTCTTGTGAGTACTTTAAACTTTGCTGTGCTTATTCCAGCACTTTATATAACAACGTTGTTAAGTAAAAAGGTAGGAAAAAAGATGACAGCTATTATAGGTATAGCAGGATTCGTATTGTGTGAAATATTAAACTTTGCACTTTTTGGAGATCATATAACAACATTTTTAATAGTAAATACAATTTCTTCATTCTTTTTAGTTATACCTAATACAGTGACTTGGGCATTTATTGCTGATGTTGTTGAATATGGACAATGGAAATCTGGAATACGGTCTGAAGGTATTACGTATTCAAGCTATAGTTTCACCCGTAAGATTTCACAAGCTTTGGCAGGTTTTATTCCTGGTCTTGCATTAACTATGATTGGTTATCAACCAAATGTCGCTCAGACTACGGAAACATTAACAGGTCTTAAAATATTATTCTTTGCCGTTCCAGGTGTAGGATGTTTAATTGCGCTAATTATATTCTTAATTGGTTACCCACTAACAGATAAGCGTCATAAACAAATTGTTAAGGAACTAGCATTAAGAGAAGAAATATAAGGGAAAGGGCGTTTTCAGTCATGACACAATTTATCACTGATCATTTTATGTTACAAAATAAAAAAGCAGTTGAGTTATATAATAAATACGCAAAAGATATGCCGATTTATGATTATCATTGCCATTTAGACCCACAACAAATTAGTGATAATACACACTTTGATAATATAACAACGTTGTGGCTAGGGGGAGATCATTATAAGTGGAGAGCAATGCGGGCACAAGGTATTGATGAATACTATATAACTGGTGATGCTTCACCTCGAGAAAAGTTTAAAAAATGGGCACTTACTTTGGAAAATTCAGTTGCAAATCCTCTATATCATTGGTCTCATTTAGAGTTAGCTATGTATTTTGATGTGCATGAAGTGTTAAACGAACACAATGCTGATCAAATTTATGATCAAGTTAACAGTTATTTACAGCGTCATAATATCACAGCACAATCTTTGATTACGCAATCAAATGTTAAGTTGGTTTGTACTACAGATAGCCCTACAGATGATTTACGTTATCATGATAAATTGCATAAGCAAAAGGACTTCAAGACTCAGGTCTTACCTTCATTTAGACCAGATATTGCTTTTAAAGTTGGGGAAGAATGTTTTGTAGATTTTGTAGAAACATTAAGTGACTTAACACACTCTATTAGTAATGTAGATGATTTTATAGAAGCTATGAAAATACGAGTTAATTATTTCCATGACAAAGGTGGACGATTAGCAGACCATGGATTAAATACGATTGAATATCAGTCATATAATCACGTAGATATTGATGATATTTTCAAAAAAGCATTGAATAAACAGCAAGTAAGTAATAAAGCACATGCACAATTTCAAACGTTCTTATTAAATGAATTAAGTAAGATTTATAATGAAAAAGGCTGGGTTATGCAAATTCATTTTGGTGCAATACGTAATAATAATACTGTGGCATTTGAACAATTAGGACCCGACGCTGGGTTTGATTCTATACGTGATCAACAAAATCTTGCTGAAAACTTAAATAGCTTGCTAAATATGATGGCTTCAGAGCATCACTTACCAAAAACAATATTATACAATTTGAATCCGACATATAATGACATTGTAGGGACTACTATAGCAAATTTCCAAAACCAATCTCACATACAAAGTAAAGTACAACATGGTGCGGGATGGTGGTTTAACGATACAAAACGTGGCATGTTAAATCAAATCACATCATTGGCAGATCAAGGGTTATTGATGCATTTTGTTGGTATGTTAACAGACTCTAGAAGCTTTATTTCTTACTCAAGACATGATTATTTTAGAAGAATTCTGTGTACTTATATTGGTAGTTTGGTGGAGTTAGAAGAAATACCAGATGACCCAAGATTATTAGAGAAGATAATTAAAAATATTTGTTATTACAACGCTTATAATTACTTTAAATTGATTTAGAGAGGGGCGCCATTTGGAATGAAAATGACATTTAGATGGTATGGTAAAGATGATCCAATCAGTTTAGAATATATCAAGCAAATACCAGGTATGAAAGGTATTGTCAGCGCGATTTATGATATACCGGTAGGCGAAGTGTGGCCATTAGATAAAATCCAAGAGTTAAAATCAAAAATTGAAAATGCTAATTTAGAACTATCGGTCATTGAGAGTGTACCCGTGCATGAAGATATCAAATTAGGGAAGGCAACGCGTGATAAATATATTGAAAATTATTGCCAAACGTTACGACATATTGGTCAAGTAGGTATTAAAGTAGTGTGCTATAACTTTATGCCAGTATTTGATTGGACGCGCTCACAGTTGGATTTTCCATTAGTAGATGGTTCGACAGCACTAATATATGATGAAAAAGCAATTGCTAAAATGGATCCACTAAAAGGTGAACTCTCGCTACCGGGGTGGGATTCAAGTTATACGCAAGAAGATTTAGCAACGCTCTTTGCAGATTACAAAACTATTGATGAAGAAAGGTTATGGGAGAATTTAAGTTACTTTATTAATAAAGTAATACCTGTTGCAGAAGAAGCGGATGTATTGATGGCAATACATCCAGATGATCCACCTTGGAGTATATTTGGGTTACCCAGAATTATTACAAATAGAGAAAATCTAGAAAGGTTCATTCGCTTACACCCGTCTAAGTATAATGGTTTGACTATGTGTTCAGGTTCTTTGGGTTCGGATAAGCATAACAATTTTCCAGAAATGTTAGCATATTTTGGCCAAAAAGGACGAGTACATTTTGTCCATGCACGTAATGTGAAATTAGTTGGAAATAAGTCATTCCAAGAAGCTGCACATTTATCAGAAGCAGGTTCTATCGATATGTATGAAGTTATAAAGGCATTGCATGACTTTGGTTACGAGGGGCCGATTAGACCAGATCATGGACGTATGATTTGGGGAGAAACAGGTAAGGCAGGCTATGGTTTATATGATCGAGCATTAGGCGCAACCTACTTAAATGGTTTATATGAGGCAATGGAAAAAAATAGCTTAGCAAATAAGCGTCAGCTTCTATAAAGTATTCAATAATGATTATGGTGGATGACGATATGATGTTTGAGGTAAAGAGAGAAATGTCAAATATAAGATTTTAATAGAATAAGGAAAAAGAATAAAAGTGATGAATTTGTGAAAACAATCACAAAATGCTTTTAATTTGGTGGAACATAGATTATGATAAGGGTGTAGAAGATAAACAAAGCTTCTTAATAGAAAACTACGGAGTGATTATTTATGAGAAAAGTAATTGAAGCAGTTATTTTTTCAAACGAAAGTAGTTACGAAATTTATACGCACACAGGCGTAAACCAAGGTATTATTAATGACATTAAAGATGGATACAGAAGTATTGACTATATAGCTTACATCGATGCAGAGAAAATTTACAACTATGGTTTAAAGAAAGAGCTATTAGTTAACCAATAATACACTGTATACATCGATGTGAATTGAAGTTTAATAGTGTTTTAATATGCGCTTACAATAAAACCTATTAACTTCGTGTAAGTTTTTCTCCCCAGTGAAACTTTCATGATTTATTTAAACACCCTCACCCCAGTATTAAGAAAAGCCTACGCATACTGTTTCTACAGTATGTGTAGGCTTTTTCTATATTGATTTAAAGAAAACCCTATTAAATAGTTAATCCTAAATATATGCCTTGAAATTATGTTTAACCGAATTAAAGTCATAAACGGAATTATACATACGCATGCGAATGTGATCTTGTGAAGCGTAAGGTATGCGTAAGTGATCATGTTGTTCTACATATCTACGGAATTCACGTTCTAATTGATTGCGATGATTTAAAGACATTTGAATCCACTCTTCTTGTTCAAACAATGCTTCAAAACGAAAGTCAAAGTTATCTTTGGCCATAGATGAATGTAAATGATTGATTCTTTCATCAAAGTTCAAATTTAATCCCCCTTTAAACAAACGTTATTAAATTGATATACACCCATTATATACCCACATTAAATGGAAGTATAGGTAATGAATAATTGTTATAATTCAAAAATTTAATAAAAAATAAATTAACATGATAAAATAAGCGAAAATAGGGAAATAACCTTATACATAGTTAAATTGAAAGAGAAAGGAAGATATGGATGAGCGAGTTAAAAAATAAAGTTGCAATTGTTACAGGTGCGAGTAGTGGTATTGGCGCAAGTATTGCCGAAATATTATCACAACATGGCGTGAAAGTAGTATTAACAGGACGTAATGAAACCCGTTTATCTGATGTAGCTAAACAACTTCGAGAAAATAGTCAGTCTGAAATTGATACACATATCGTCGATGTTACGCAAAAAGATGAAGTAGCCAAATTAGTAAAAGAGACTGAAAATAAATTTGGTCGTGTAGATATATTAGTGAATAGCGCTGGTTTAATGCTTTCTTCTGCAATTACAGATGGTGATGTTGAGGCATGGGAAAATATGATTGATGTCAACGTCAAAGGTACTTTATATGGCATTAATGCCGTTTTACCAATATTTTTAAATCAATCTACAGGACATATTATAAATATTGCTTCTATTTCTGGTTTTGAAGTTACAAAACAAAGTACCTTATATAGCGCATCTAAAGCAGCGGTACATACTATTACACAAGGGCTAGAAAAAGAATTAGCTAAAACAGGTGTAAGGGTTACAAGTATTTCACCTGGTATGGTAGACACACCACTAAGCGGTAATACTGATTGGGGTTCTCGTAAAAAGTTAGATCCGCAAGATATTGCCGAAGCTGTCGTTTATGCGTTACAACAACCTAGTCATGTCAATATCAATGAAGTTACGGTAAGACCAGTATAAAATATCACAGGTAAGTATTGTTTCACATATTTTGTACTTTGTTATCTGTTAATCATATGGGAGTGAGATGAAAATCAAATTATAAATATTGATTTTTGTCTCACTCTTAAAATTTATATTTTTGTACCTCTTTATATGAAAGAAGTGATAATAAATGTACTATAGACGATTAACTGAAAGTGACGTAAAGCAATATCGTAAGCTGCGTTTGAAATCATTGCAAACTGATCCGAAAGGTTTTGCATCTACTTACAAACGTGAGGTGGAATTCCCACTAAGTAAGTTTAAATCGCGAATTATATCTTCAGAAACTCAATTTACAATTGGTGCGTTTGATGACACTGCATTAGTTTGTATAGGTACTTTTTATAGCGAAACCTTAGAAAAGGTGAAGCATAAAGGCAACTTAGTGACGGTATACTGTGATCCATCTTATAGGCGACAAGGTATTGCCAGTTTATTGATACAAAAAATAATTAACGAGGCAAATGAACTAGGCTTTGTGAAAATAATTGGATTATGTGTACTATCTGAAAATGAAAGTGCTATTGCATTATATGAACAATTAGGATTTAAGCGTTATGGAACTGAGCCCAAAGCACTATTTGATGGTAGTAATTATTATGATGAAGATTTAATGTACATGGAATTATAATATATAGCAGTTGTAAATATTAAACTAAGGTGGGGTAAAATATGGAAACAGATTATATTATGGAGACAAACTTTATTATTGTAACAGAGCGATTATATTTAGTAAGACCTTCTCATGAATATTTAACTGACTTACACAGTTTACATTCAGATCCGAGAACAAACATTTATAATCCAGCGGGACCTCATCAAAGTATCGAAGAAACAGAAGAGATGCTTAAGTCATGGATTGAACATTGGTTTAAATACCGTTTTGGTTACGCATTAATGATAGAAAAAGCAAGCGGTCAAATGGTTGGTATGTGTGGTTTGACATATAATTCAATGTTAGGTGAAACATATCTTAATTTGGCTTATCGACTGAATCCAGAGTATGCCCGAAAAGGTTTTACCAAAGAAGCATGTTTAGCAATCATAGATTATGTGAAAGAGGACATACAAGTGAACCATCAAATACTTGTACGCACAAAAAAAGACAACTTCCCATCTATTATGACTGCGCAATCGTTAGGATTTGAAAAAATAAGCAGTTATAACAATTATGAGGAAATGGGCGACATTTATCTGTTTGAGTGACGTCTGTTTATGACTATAAGATATGTGTTGGCAATGAGTTGTTACATAGTTCAACTTCCGATAATTGTAAACTTTTAGAAGGCCATCTGAGTAGGCTAATGTGTATGTCTCGATAACTCAATACTGATTACCTGAGCTGGTGCTCATGCATAAGTCCCACTAACTCTCAAAAGAGGAACACCTGAGTAGGAACTCATGTGTAAGAGCCACTAACTTTATAAATAAAGAAGTGGCTCTTTAGAGAGTGGGACTTTAAAGAAGTGGCTCTTTATATAGAGTCGATTTATAGCCATTCTATAATTTCAATTCTATTGCCAAATGGGTCGTAAATATAAAAGCGATCAGCACCTTCAAGTTCATCTCCATATATAATTTCGACTTCTTGTAATTCAAGGTTTTTCCTTACTTCTGTTGCATTGTGTACTGCAAATGCAGGGTGTGCCTTTTTGGCTGGGCTAAAATTGTTTTCAACGCCAATATGAAGTTGTTGTTTACCAATTTGAAACCAGAGTCCACCTTTTAGTGCAAGGTTATCTGGTTTAGGTATTTCTTTAAAACCTAATTTTTCAGCATAAAAAGTTCTAGCTAAATCTTCTTGATTTGCTGGTGCTGCAACCTGAACATGATCAATTCCTATAAAGTGCTTTTGCATAATAACAACTCCTTTTGTAATTTATAGTATCAAAAGTGTAAAAATAAAACGACTATTATAATTTATGATATTGAAAAATGTAATGGAAGTACAATACTATGCAAAGGGTTAATATTTTGAAGAAATTATTATATTTCATGTTGTGTTTATTATTATTTTTAACGACTTGTGGCGATAATACTGAGTCTAAAGATGCAACTTCAACAGAAGGTAGCAAGATGAAAACATATACAACAGATGAAGGCAGTAAAGTTCAAATTCCTAAAAAGCCTAAGAGAGCACTTGATTTAACAGCTAATTATGGCAATTTTAAAAAGTTAGGCGTTAAACCGATTGCGATAACAAGTGTCTTTCCTAATTCAAAATATTTAGATATGGCTAAAATTAAGAAGATAGATCCAGAAGATGTGGAAGCAGCAGCAAAATTAAAACCTGATTTAATCATTACATATAAAGAAAATAAGAATAACAAAAATTAGCGGAAATTGCGCCAGCTGTTCCAATAAAGGTGCAGAACATGGATTGTAAAGATACACATATAGAAATAGGTAAACTAGTGAATAAAGAAGCAAAAGCTAAAGAGCAAGCAAATAAATTATCGTCCAAATTGGCAAATGATGGTGAAGCAATTACAAAAGTAATCGGTAAAGATAAAACTTTTTCAATTATGGACATTCAAGCTAAAGATATTTATCGATTCGGCCCTAGATATGGTCAGGGCAGTGAAGCAATCTATGAAGGATTCAATTTAAAATAGAACCCTAAAGCTATAAAAGCTATGCCCAAAGAGAAATTCAATGCTTATACAGGCAACTATTTATTACTCCCTACAAAAGGTGGGAAGAAACCTAATAATGATTTCGTAAAATCAAACACTTGGAAAAATAATCAAGCTGTACAAAACAATCATATAATTTATTATGATATGGATGAAGCGATATATGCAGATTTAATTTCTGTAGAAAAACAAGCGGAATTATTTAAAAAAGAGTTGTTGAAAGACAAATAAAAAAGACGAGATGAATTTGGACTTTCTAAATCTAATTAAAAAAATAGATTTTGTTCCAAATTCATCTCGTCTTTGTATTTAAGATATTATTACCAATGATTAATATCTGTGCGTTCCCCTTTGAAATTATTAGCGGTTTTATGACGTTGAGCGAGAACTTGTTCCACGTCGTCAAATTTTATATCTAAGGCGTGTAATAACACAAATAGATGATACATTAAATCAGCAGTTTCATTCGTTACTTCTTCGCGATCATTTTTCATTGCACCTATAACAACTTCAAATGATTCTTCACCGAATTTTTTTGTGATTTTTTCTAGTCCTTCATTCAATAAATACTGCGTATATGAGTTTTCTTTATTAGATTTGGCACTAGTTGTTACAGTTTGCTCTAGTTGTTGCACGTTGAAAGGCGTAGGTGTGTTAAAGCAACTTTGACTACCTGTATGGCATGTTGGCCCATTTGGTACAACATCGATAAGGAGTGTATCTTGGTCGCAATCTAAATGGATATTCTTTACGATTTGAGTATTGCCAGATGTTTCTCCTTTTGTCCATAAACGATCTTTGGAACGTGAATAAAAACAAACAACGCCACTTGTAAGTGTTTGTTGATAAGCTGATTCATTCATGTAACCGAGCATTAGCACTTGTTTTGTATTAACATCTTGCAATATAGCTGGTAAAAGCCCTTTGCTAAAATCAGGTTGTTGTGTAGTCATCTAACTGGGATACCTCCTTGTGCCATTGTTTTTTTAATTTCATCTACAGTTGTTTCTTTATCATGTAAAATACTTGCCGCAAGACCGGCAGAAACATCAGTTTGCTTAAATAAATTAACAAAATGCTCTGGATTGCCACCGCCACCACTAGCTATAACTGGAATGTTTACAAGTTGTTCGATTTCATGCAAGTGAGTGACATCGAACCCTTGTTTCATGCCATCATGAGTCATACTTGTGATAAGTAACTCACCTGCACCTAAAGCTTCAACTTCTTGAACCCAGTCATAGACACGTTTATCAGTACGTTGCTTACCACCATGTGTATAGCAAAAATAGTCATTTAATTCACTATCATAATTACTATCAATAGCGATACAAATGCATTGGCTGCCAAATTTTTCACTAGCTTCTTTAATAAATGATGGATTTTTAAGTGCACTTGAATTCAATGATACTTTGTCAGCACCATGATTTAACAGTTGAGAAATATCATCAATAGTTGATATTCCACCACCGACAGTTAATGGTATAAATAGTTTATCTGCAGTTTCTTCAATAACATCGAGTACTAGGTCATGACCCGCTTCAGTACGTGAAATATCTAAAAAAACTAATTCATCAGCGCCTTGCTCGTTATAATACAGTGCATATTCGACTGGGTTACCAATATCTCTTAATCCTTTAAATTGTATGCCTTTAACGACGCGTCCGTCTTTAACATCTAAACAAGGAATGATTCTTTTTTTAATCATGACAAGCCCTCCCAAAAAGTAGGGTTATGGGCAGCTTTACCCACGATAGCTGCAGAGACACCAAGGGATTCTAACTTTTCTAAATCTTGTTGATGACGAATACCACCAGAAGCTACGACAGGTTTTTGAGTTGAGTTGACTAATTGTCCAGTAATTTCAAAATTAGGGCCTTCTAGTCGCCCATCTTTCGAAATATCTGTGTAGATGATGCCCCCAATTGGTAAAGACTCAATTTTTTCAATTAGCTCAAATAAATCTAGTTCAGCATCTTGTTCCCAACCGTTTATTTTTACTTCTCGTCTATAGGCATCTACTGATAGGTATAAACGATTAGGAAATTGGTGTGCCATTTCGGCTAACCATTCTAAATCTTGAATGCCTTTGGTACCGATAATACAATAATTAATACCATCGTTAAAATAAGCTTCAATTGTTTTTACACTTCTAATACCACCACCAACTTCTATAGGTTTATCAGTTAGGGTACGTAAGTCTTTAATATAGTCTTGTTCAATAGATGACTGTTGTTTAGCACCGATTAAATCTACTATATGAATACGATCTACACAATTGTATTGATTATAAAATTGAATACTTTCTTCAGCGCTACGGGACATTTTTTCTTCTGAATCATATTTACCCTCAGTAAGACGTACACTTGTTGCATTTATTAAATCAATGGCTGGCCATAGTTTGATCATTTAGGAATCCACCTTTCAGTGCTTGATTGAGTATTGCTAAGCCATCATCGCCACTCTTTTCAGGGTGGAATTGGATGCCTATATAATTTTTAAATTGTACAATTGCAGGGACTTGCGTGCCATATTCGGCAAATGCTACAACATATTTTGACATTTCTGCTTGATAAGAATGTACAAAATAGACATCTTGAGAAAGTGTTGGTTGATTACTAATTAGATTGTTCCAACCTAAGTGAGGTACTGGATAGGGCGTTTCAATTGGTATAATACGACCAGGAATTAGTTTTAAACCAGATACATCACCTTCGGCACTCCATTCATATAGCAGTTGCATACCAAGACAAATACCAATCACAGGTTTGTTTGTAACAGATTGCAAAACTTCCACCAAACCTCGTGATTGAATCGCTTGCATGGCATCTTTAAAGTGACCGACGCCAGGTAGAATAATCATATCAGCAGCTTCAATATCTTTTGGATCATCTGTTAATTTAGATTCATAACCAAGATGATTGATTGCACGTTGTACATTTTTTATGTTGCCTAAACCGTAATCAATAAGGGCAATCATTCTATCACACCCTTAGATGACGGCGTGCCTTCGATGTCATTGCTTGATAGAGATTCTTTAAGTGCACGCGCAAAAGATTTGAAGATTCCTTCTATTTCATGGTGAGTATTACCACCACGTATTAAATCAATATGCGTTGTTAAGCGGGCATTAATGACTAATGCACGGAAGAATTCTTCTACTAATTCCGTATCAAAAGTGCCTACCTTTTCACGACTTAAATGCGCATTAAATGAAAGGAAAGGACGTCCACTAATATCAACGACCGTACGTGCTAATGTTTCATCCATAGGGATATAACTCACGCCATAACGTTGAAAGGATTTTCTTTCTCGAGTCATTTCTAACAACAATTGGCCTAAAACAATACCAATATCTTCTGTGACGTGGTGATCGTCTACTTCTGTATCACCATTTGCTTCGATAGTAATAGATAGGTTGCTATGGAAGGTGAAGAGGGTCAACATATGATCTAGAAAACCCACGCCAGTGTTGATTTTGCTTGGGCGATTGTCATCTGCAAGTGAGATAGATAATTGTGTTTCAGCAGTGTTACGTGTTTTTTGATAAATCATATTGAGACCTCCAAGTTTTAATGATTTCTTCTAAGTCATCCAATTGTGAATCTGTCGCAATAGAGTAACGTACATAGTCATTCATTTCTGGCTCATCATACAATCTAGGTAAAAAACCATGTGATTGAATATATTGGCCTAAATTTTGTGCAGCTGCTCCTTTAGTAAGTACAAAATTTGTATATGATGGAAAGACGACCATAATATCTGCAACGTAATCGTTAAATAAATTTCTTAATCTAAGTGCTAACTGGCGTTGATGATCAATAAATTGTTTGGTTTTTTCTGGATGTTCAAACATATATAAAGCGATGTGTAGCGTAAGCGTATTTAATGGATAGGGATGCTCAATACTCTGTATATGTTGAATTGTCTCAGGTGTACCAATTAGAACGCCTAATCTTAAGCCAGCGATACCGAACGCTTTTGATAAGGTACGCATTTGGAGTACGTGTGATTGCATATCAAACTTGTAAGCTTCACCGAAATCTAGGTATGCTTCATCTATTACGAAATAACCACCAATAGAGTTCATCTTGTCAGCTATAGCTTTTAAAAATGTTGTACCGTATTGTTTGCCAGATGGATTATGTGGATTGCTCATTATAAAAAATGCTGGCTGTACTTCCTCAATGCGTTGTAAAATCTGTTCAAGGTTAAATGTTAAATCGTCCTCAGCTTCCACAAATTCAATAGGACGATTTACTTGAGCGGCATAAGCCTGATACATGAAAAAATCTGGATTAAGTGTTAATGCCGGACCCTCTGGCATGATTAACATCAATTTTTGAATCAGTTCATCAGATCCATTACCAGCTATGACTTGTTCAGCAGTATAGCCATAATAATTTGCATAAGCGGCTTTAAAGCGTTCATATTCATCATCTGGATAAAAGTTAAAGGATGCTTCTTGTATTATTGTAGCTAGTTGTGAATCTGTTAAAGGACGAAGTGGGCTTTCATTTTTGTTAATTCTTATCATCAATATGACCCCTTTGTTGTTCTAATTTCAATAGATTGTTCATGGTTATATAGTTGTTCAATATGAGCAAGCTCACGAGCAGGTTTTTCAATTTGATTGAAAGTATCTTGAGACAAATCTATGACCGAGTGACGCGTTAAAAAGTCATTCACCGATAAACCGTTCGTAAACCTTGCTGTTTGATTAGTAGGTAATACATGGCTTGGGCCAGCAACATAATCACCTATGACTTCTGGTGAATAATGACCTAAAAACAAAGCTCCTACATAACGTACATGATTTAAATAGTCTCGTGGTGAAGCGGTTTGAATTGACGCATGTTCAGGTGCGATTTGATTCATTAAATCACAGGCTTCTGTAAAGTCATCAACTGCAATCAAAAAATGATGATTAGCTAAACTTGCCTTTACGATAGATTGACGTTCAATACGAGTGAGCGTTTGTTGGATCTTTTGTTCAAGTTGTTGTAGGAGTGCCTTATCTTCACTGATAACAAATGTACGTGCTAATTCATCATGTTCAGCTTGCGCAAATACATCATATGTAATTGCATCTAAATCAGCAGTCTTATCAATGATTAAAGCAATTTCACTTGGGCCTGCAATTTGGTCTATACCCACTTGTCCAAAGAGGTATTTTTTCGCATAAGCAACATATTGATTGCCTGGGCCAACGATTTTATCTACTTTAGGTATCGTCTCAGTGCCATATGCAAGAGCAGCTATACTTTGTGCGCCACCAACTTGAAAAACATAATCAACGCCAGCAATATAACATGCTGCCAAAACGATATCAGGTAGACCGTCTGCTTGTGGTGGTGTTACAACTGTTATATTTTCGACACCAGCAACTTTCGCGAGTGTTGCAGTCATTAATACAGTTGAAGGATAGCTCGCTTTACCACCTGGTACATAAACACCAACGCGTTCTAATGGATGATACATTTCATAACATTCAGTAGAACCTTGTTGGTCTGTCCATTTGATAGATTTTTGATAAGTTTCAATACGAGCATGACTATGTTGTAAAGCTTCTCGTAAATTATTGTCTAAGCGATGAAAGGCTGCTTCCAACTCTGAGAATGGAATTGCTAATTGAGGTGTATCTACTTTGTCTAACTCTTTATTATATGCTTTAAGCGCTTGATCACCTTCTGATTTAACTCTTTCACAAATCGCTTTAACCAATGGATACAAATCCTCGTTTAAAGAGGATTGATCTAAATAGTCATTTAAAAATGTTTCTTTATTTATAATCAATGAGTGACACCTCCAAGGTTTGAATTAAATCATCAATTTCTGTTGATTTTTTAAAGTAAGATTGCTTGTTGGTAATAAGTTTTGCATTTATATTCTTAATAGTATCTTTTTCAACTAATCCGTTAGATTTTAACGTTGTGCCGGTTTGGACGATATCGACGATGCCATCTACCATATCAACTAAACAAGCTAACTCGATAGAACCAGATAATTTTACGAGTTCTACATCAAGTCCTTGTGATTCAAAATATTTACGTGCTGTTTTCATATATGAAGTAGCAACTTTAGTGAAATTAGTTGTTTCTGGTTTAGAGGCTAAAGCAAAGTGACAATTGCCAAATGGTAAGTCCAAAAGGTTATTGATTGTATAATTACTTTCCTCCAGCACATCACTACCGACAATACCTACATCTGCTACACCTTGTTCTACATAGATAGGGACATCACTACCTTTAACTAATACAAATTGGATAGAATCAACAGTAATTAATAATTGACGTTCTCTCTGTTCTAACGCTTGCGCATATGATTGTTCATTTATGTCATTTAAATAAGCAATAAAGCTTTTTAATAATCTTCCCTTTGCTAAAGCTACTGTAAGCATGTGTGTCGCTCCTTTTTTTTATAAAATAAACCCGAGTCCAAATCCTTCTAAATCACCTTTGTAAAAACCACCAGTTAGTTGTTGATTTTTATTTTCTTTAAGGTGGCATCTCATAAATGCGCCTTTATAATATGAGCGAGGTGGCTGAGGTGTAATATCTAGATGTATATCGCTAATACCAAGTGACTTGAACCACTGATCCCAACGTCTTAACGCTTGAATAGTACGATGATCGTGTTGGAATAGTTGACTTAATAAATCTAGTTGCTCTGTCGTTTTAGTAGTTAATAATTGAACGATTGGATGAGCGATACCAAGTTGCGAAGTAAGCTCTGAAATATTGCGTTCTTGAACAAGTTTTAGAATCTCGTTAGTTTGTTCTTTAGTCGTTAAAAGTAGGTCAATAAGTTGGTAATGACCTAAAATAACAAAATCTATCTCATCGTTAAGTGAGTTTTTTATAAATTCATAAAAAGTCATAAAGTCATCTTGCATATCTGTAATGGTAGGGTTGTAGTGTTCTATACCTAATTGAGTATAGACTTCATTATCACGCACAATAGGCCCTGAATATGCTACATTGCTTAACTGTCGTGGATAACTACTATAATAACGCAATAATTGATCAGTAAAATCATTGCGTAGCGCAAAGATATGATGGTCATGTTGCCAGAAACTACGCTCTGTCATTTGTTGAAGGTCGTCTTTTGTAAGTGTTTGCCATGACAGAGATTCGATAAAGCTGAAATCAACAAGTTTAAATCCAGCTTGTTGAAAATGCTTTAAAAATGCGAGTTCAATTTCTTTGTTTTTGATAAGTGTTGTAGCATTCATAATATAACCATCCTTTACATATACTTTGTTTCTCTACCGAACTAAAGTGAATTGATAAAGAACACTTTAACATAGATGTTTTTGTAATTCAATAAATATTCTGAAAATAATTGGTGGAGTTAATAGTAGTCATCTTAAAATATACACATGATACATTTTAATAAATAATAAAACTAAAGTCCGAGGCATAAATAGATGTCTCGGACTTAGTATGTTTAGTCATCATTAACTAGGTGAGATAGTAAAATAATTTTATTAAAAATTGTTTGCTATCCCACTTCGAACTTCTAAGTTTCAATATTAACAATAATAAAATTTAACTAAGGATGTAATTATTTGGAGTAGGTAATTTTTATATATTGTTGTAGCAAAGAGTGAAGTTAATATTGATTATTTTCAACTAAGTTCTTGCCATAATCTAGGTAATTGAGCATTTCATCTTTAGGCACCATATTACCACCGGTTGCCCAAACGATATGGTTCGCATTTTCTACAGCAATTCCCTTATTAATCGCTGTTTGAGTTGCTGCATTTATACCAGCAAATCCAGAAGCTGCTGAAGGTTCAATGAATATGTGTTCCTTTTGGCTCAAAGTATATAAATATCGATACATTTGCTTATCTGATACAGTACATGCGCCATAAAGTAAGTTGTTCATTATTTGTCCAACGAGGCGAGAGGGACGTGATACTGCTAAACCGTCAGCATCTGTACGTCCATCCAAACCAATATCTGTGACAGCAATTTCATCATGAAGTTGTGTCATCATACCTAGTAACATGCATGGGGCATGCGTTGGTTCAACGAACACACAATAAACGTGATCACCAAAAATTTGATTTAAACCAAAAGCTACGCCACCGGGTCCACCACCAACTCCACATGGTAAATATACAAAGAGAGGATGCTCAGCATCAACTTGTATATTTTGTTCTCTAATTTGCGATTTTAATCTTAAAGCTGCTACGGCATAGCCTAAGAATAAATCGGCTGAGCCTTCATCATCTACGAAATGACATGTAGGATCATGTTCAGCAGCTTTCCTGCCTTCTGCAACAGCAAATTGATAATCAGATTGATGTTCAATAACTTCTACCCCACGGTCGCGCAATAAATCTTTTTTCCATTGACGTGCGTCGCTCGACATATGGACTGTTACACTGAATCCAAGTTTTGCACTTATAATACCAATACTTAAACCAAGATTTCCTGTTGAGCCAACAGCTACATTATATTGGCTAAATAGTGCCTGCTACTTTGGTTCAGCTAAAATACTGTAGTCATCACTATAGTTTAAATCACCTTGATCCATTGCAATGGTTTCTGCTAACTTCAGTACTTCATAGATGCCACCACGTGCTTTTATAGAACCAGATATCGCAAGGTGGCTATCGCATTTAAGCCATAATTTTCCTATCTTAGTTTGAAAGTCTGATTTCGTTAAAGCATCTTGCATAAATGGAATATGTTTTAAAGGTGATTCTATTAAGCCATCATTTTTCTCGGTTTCAGGAAAAACTACACGAATATAGTTGCTAAACCTTTCTAATCTTGCGGCAGCTTCTTTAATATCATTAATAGAAAAAGGGAAAGATCCTGGTTTTTGAAAATTTGGATTTTCCCAGAATAAAGGTTTATAGTCTTGTAACTTATTAATTAAAGGAAACGTTTGTTTCAATTGATTGAGAGTGGTCATAGTCATCCTCCTACAGTTCGAATTCTTTCTCATATATATTATAGCAAAGTGTTTTTAATCATCGGTGTATAGACGCGGATGATTAAAAACTTACTAAATGATTAAGTATCTGAGAAACATTGTGAGCCATGTGAGAGAGCGTGGTTTCAGTTAACAAATAGAAACAGAAGTGGCATAGAAACCACGATTTAATTTGATTTCTATGCCACTTTTATGAGCTTATTTCATGAGCAGTACCTGCTAATCTAATAAGTAAACCACTTTAGAGGCGTGACTTTAAAATAAAGTGTTAAGAAATTAGTTTATTTTTTAAAAGATTTTCGTATTTTAGTAAACCAACCTTTGCGATTATTAGCTGAAATAACTTGAGGTTGTGCGGATTTTTCTTGTAAAGATTGACCAAATTTAATAGCTTCATTCATAAGATATGCTTGTGAATTTAATGGTGACAAATTATTTTCAATATAGTGGTAGTTACCGTTTTGATCTTGGTAACGTCCTTTTTGATTATCAGAAAGTTGAAGATTCATATAATCTAATAGACGGCTTGCGATCGCTTTATCTTCAACAGGGAATAAAATTTCTACACGTTTAATCATATTTCTCGTCATCGCATCTGCAGAAGAGAGATAAATCTTATCTTCTCCATTATTATGGAAGTAATAAATACGAGAATGTTCTAGAAAGCGTCCGACTATGCTCACTACTTCAATATTTTCACTGATTCCTGGGACTCCTGGTTTTAAGCAACAGATACCACGAATAATAAGTTGTACTTTGACACCAGCACAGGATGCTTCGAATAATTTGAGTATAATATCTTTATCAGTTAAAGAGTTCATCTTCATAATGATCTTTCCATTACCATGTTCTAGATGAGTCTTAATTTCATTATCTATACGAGCTAAAAAGACATCACGGATATCAAATGGAGCCACGATCAATTTGTTATAAACTGGTTTTATCGAATAGCCACTGAGATAGTTAAAAAAGTTAATTGCATCTTCGGCAATCTCATTGTTCGTCGTTATAATTCCCATATCAGTATATAGCTTAGCGGTCTTATCATTATAATTGCCGGTTCCTAGATGTACAAAAGAAGTAAGCTTATTGTTAATGCGTTTAACTACTAGCGAAATTTTACTATGTGTTTTTAAATGTGTCATACCATAAATAACGTGGCAACCGGCATCTTCTAACATTCTAGCCCAATGGACATTATTTTCTTCATCGAAACGTGCTTTTAATTCTACCAATACGGTAACTTGTTTGCCGTTTTCAGCAGCATTTTTCAGGCTATTGATGATAGGTGAGTCTTTGCTGACACGATAAAGTGTTTGTTTAATTGCAATCGTGTCAGGATCTTCGGATGCTTCACGTATAAAATCTACGATAGGCTCGAAAGATTCATAAGGGTGATGGAAAAATATATCTCTTTTTAGTGATAGGTCATAAATATTATTATCACCTAAAGATTGTGGGATTTGTGGTACGTATTTATTATATTTTAAGTGTTTTAATTTATTAGATAAATGTTCAACTAAATCAGAAAGCATAGTTAAGTCGAGTGGCCCATCTAAGAAATAAACATCATTGTCTTGAACTTCTAATTGATTCATAATCCATACAATATCTTCATGTGTTGCATCTCTACCATCTACTTCTAAACGAACAGCTGTGCCACGTTTTCGTTCTTTTAAGAAACGCTCGATTTCTATTAATAAATCTTCTGCACCATCTTCGTGGATGGTTAAATCTGCATTTCTTGTAATTCTAAAGGTAAATGTATTTATGACATTAAACCCAGTAAATAAATCATTTATAAAATAAGTGATAATGTCTTCGACCATAATAATGTATTGCTTATCACCTTCATTAAATGCATAAAAACGTGGTATTAATGATGGGATTTGAACAATAGCAGAATTAATTTCATCAGGTGTATCGATGTTTACAAAAATGTTTAAACTCTTATTATTTAATTTAGGAAAAGGATGATAAGCATCGATACCTAACGGTGTCAAAGTAGGCAATATACCAACTTTGAATTCTGTTTCAAGTCGTGCCAAGAGCGTTTTAGGTAACTTATGAGGTTTTACGATTTCTACTTGATACTGACGTAAATCATTGATTAATTCATTATAAACTTCATATTGTAAATCAACGTTTTTTTTGTTTTTTATTTTAATCTGATCAAGTTGTTCTTTTGGTGTTAATTGTGCTTTGTTTTCTGGTTTATCATAGCCCAATTTCACTTGATCTTGTAGACCGGCTACTCGTACCATAAAAAATTCATCCAAATTTGAGCTGAATATAGAAACAAAGTTAAGCTGTTCTAATAATGGATTGTTTTTATCTTGTGCTTCTTGTAACACACGATAGTTAAAATCTAACCAACTCAGCTCTCTATTATTATAATGTTGTGGCGAATTTAAATATTTCTCTCCCAAATTTCTATGCATAACTGTTAATACACCTCATTAGTAGTCTTAGATACATGTTTTGCTACACTTAATTTATCATAAGAATTTTAAGATTTTGTAAAGATTATAGAAACATTTTCCTTTAATATTTTATCGATATGTTTCTTTTGTCTATGCGCTTGATATTCTTCAGCGATGGGCGCGCCATTATAGTAAACGTATAGGGTATAACCATCGTTTTCGTGTTTAAGATTTAAGCGCTCAACTGCACTTGTGTGAGAAATATTAAGTGCATTAACGAATTTTATAATGCCTCCTAGGGATTGAATATTATCTAGTTCCTTACCGCGAAGCCATTTTGTTTCATGACTAAAGAATTTTAATAGCGACTTATTTTTAAAGCTTGCGAGCAATGCTAATTTGACACGATCTTCGTGCTTGAAGCCATCTATCATTGAATTGGCAATAATATAATAGGTATGTGGCGAACTAGAGTCCGCATCAATAAATCTACCTAGATAATACAAGTATGCCCCCTCAGCAAATAAAGATTTTTCTTTTTCTGAAACTTCAATTTTATCCCATTTTATTAATTGCTCTAAGAGTGATTGTGCTAATTTTACGCGTTGGTTAGCGCTAGTTTCTTCGATACCGTATTCATTCGCTAAATGATACAAAGCATCCGTTCTAATATTTTCTTTTTTAAATTCTTCAGGGTGGCGTTCGCCTATAACATTCATGGCATAGCCTTCACGAAGACCCTTTCGAGAGAATGTAAATTGAGTAGCATCTATTTTATTAAATAGAGTATTAAAGACTGCTACGGCTGGCAGTATAATATCCACACGGTCTCTACTTAGTCCATCAATATCCTTTAAATCATCACGTGAACTCTTTTTAATGATTGTATATACTTCATCAATATCTTTTTCAGACATTGTATAATTGTGCACACCGCCGATAGGGTACGAGTGTTCAGACTGATGAATTCGTGCTACGTTACGAGCAGAACCACCAATACCTACAAGTGCAACTTCTTGATTTTTTATCCATGGTAATTGATAAAATTGTTTAGATAAGAATTTTTCCATATCTTTAATTGCAGATTTGTCGTTATGATCTTTGCCATCGAAAAATTTGCGTTGTAAAGTAACGACTCCGAAAGGGAAACTATGCGATTCTATTAGCCTCTTATCTTTAAAAAGTGTAACTTCTGTTGAACCACCACCAATATCAACAGAAACACCATCATTAATGTCTGTAGTATGTGTAATAGCATAAAATCCATAAAATGCTTCTTCTTGATCGTTAATAATTTTAATTTTGATATTAAGTTCTTTTTTTATTTTTTCGATGATTTTATCTCTGTTTATTGATTGTCTGATTGCTGCAGTAGCTACGGGATGCAATGCATCAACTTCGAATTTGTCTGCTACTTTTTTAAAGCTACTTAAGGTTTCAGTTAACACATTGATTCCATCGTCGCTCATTGCTAAATCTTCAGTTAGATACTGACTTAGCCTTGCGGGTGTTTTTATATTTAATAATTCATTTAATCCTGTTTTTTTATCAAATTCGAAAATAACCAATCTAATGGTATTTGATCCGATATCAATTAATCCTATACGTTCCATAATGCCTCCTAAAATATTTAATGAGGTAATTTATATTGTTCTATTTTATTTACCCATTTCTTAAGATTATATTACATTAAATATAATAATTTGTTACTAATTATTTTCATGCTGCTCAATAGAAAATAATTTGAAATAAATCGTATAAATTACAATGTGTAACATAAAAGAGACGAATCGGACAGTCAAATTTATACTGAAAGATTTGTCTCTTATGTGTGGAAATTTTTAAGTATTATTTCATATCTAACGGACCACCAGGACCTAATGGCCAACCTAACAAATACCAAATAATCATAAACAATGGCCAAACAATGCTTAAAATGATGGTATAAGGCATTAAACTTGAAAGTAAAGAACCTAATTTCATATGCTTGTCATATTTTTGCGCATAAGATAATAGTAGTGGTAAATATGGCATCATTGGAGTAATCGGATTACTGATGGAATCACCAATTCTATAAAGCATTTGTGTAAACGCGGGGTGAAATCCGACAAGCATTAACATTGGTATGAAAATAGGTGCCAAAATTCCCCATTTAGCCGATGCACTCCCTACCAATAGGTTAATGAGCGCACTTAATATGATAATACCTAAAATTAACACAATTCCATTTTGCCCTTGGAGTAATGAAGCTCCTTTAACAGCAACAATAACACCGAGATTACTCCACTCTAGGAATGCTAGTAGTTGCGCTGCAAAGAATACTATAACAATAAAGGACCCCATCGATCCCATAGAATCAGCTAACATTTTACCTAAGTCTTTAGAGTTATGAAATACTTTCATTTTGATTCCATATACTAAACCAGGTACTAAAAATAAGACTAAAATAATCAAACCTACGCCATTAATAATCGGTGCATCATTAAGTAAGCTACCTGTTTTAGCATTTCTTAGAAAACTGTTCTGTGGGATTGCTAAAAGAATGAGTAAAGCAATCATTGCAAAGAAGCTTATGTTTGCCCAAAAAACTGCTTTATTTTCTTCAGGTGTTAGTCCTTTATTTTCTTCATCAACTTTAATATCTGAGTTGGATGTATCATACGTTCCAAGTCTAGGAATGACAAATCGCATGGTTACCCAATATACAGCTGGTAATAAAACGATAATACTAGCAGCTATAAAGTACCAATTCATTGCGACGTTTACGTGTACATTATCAGAAACTATTTTTGCTGCAGGCTCTGTAAAAGCATAAAGTAAAGCATCGGACATACCAATCATGACATTAGCCGAGAAACCACCAAGTGCTGATGCATAAGCCATAGCTAATCCAGCAATAGGATGATAACCTAATTTAATAAATACCATGGCAGTAAGTGGTGGTAACACGATAGTAGCGGCATCACCAGCAGCATTACCTAAGATACCGACTAATATAATTACCGGAATTATAATTTTCTTTGGCGCTTTATGTACGACTTGTATCATCAATTTATCAAAGTAACCTGTTTTTTCCGATACGCCTATACCAAGCATGACTGCTAATACGAGACCTAGTGCAGGAAATTCAGAAAAATTCTTAATAGCATCATTCAATATCATTGATAAGCCATCGCTACTTAAAATACTTTTAATTGCAATGGTATCACCGCTTCCGGGATGTTTAACCGTGATAGAGAAAAATGAAATAATCCAAGTTAATACGGCGAGACCTAAGCACATTAAGAAAAATAAAATACTAGGGTCAGGTAATCTGTTCCCAACTTTTTCTACTATGTTTAAAAATCTATTGATAAGCGTTGGTTTTTCTTTTGAATTTAATGACATAATCCTTACCTCCCAATTAAGTTGTCGAAAGTATAACAAATTAAAGTTAATAATTAAATGAAAATTTCGACAATTTAAATAGTTGAACAAATTAAATGCTGTAAACGTTTTTATTTAAAAATCCTATTAAATGAAGTTTCGCAGGCAATTAAAAAAGGAACTGTATAACTGATATGTCCTAAGAAGGAAAGTAATTTTATAAAAGGAGTTGTGAGTAATTATGGGAAGATTAGAAGATAAAGTAGCTATATTAACAGGTGTTAGCACAGGTATTGGGGCTGCTACTGCACATGTTTTAGCTAAAGAAGGTGCTCATGTTATAGCAGTAGATATTTCAGAAAAAGTACACGATACAGTTAAAGAAATTAATAATGCAGGGTATAAAGCTTCAGGTTATACTGTTGATATTTCAGATGAACATGCTGTAGAACGATTTGCAGAAGCTATTAAAGAAAAATTTTCAACAATCGATGTACTCTTTAATAATGCGGGGGTTGATAATGCTGCTGGTAGGATACATGAATATCCTGTAGAAGTCTTTGATAAGATAATGGGAGTTGATCTGAGAGGGACCTTTTTAATGACTAAGTTTTTCTTACCTTTAATGATGGATGAAGGTGGTTCTATTATTAATACGGCGTCATTTTCAGGTTTAGCAGCAGATTTAAATCGTTCAGGATATAATGCTGCAAAAGGTGGCGTAATTAATTTCACGCGTTCAACTGCAATTGAATATGGACGTGAGAATATTAGAGCGAATGCGATTGCACCAGGTACTATTGAAACGCCACTTGTCGATAAATTGACTGGGACTGCTGAGGAAGAATCTGGTAAAGCATTTAGAGAAAATCAAAAATGGGTTACACCTTTAGGTAGATTAGGAACACCAGAAGAAGTTGGGAAACTTGTCGCGTTTCTAGCTTCAGATGATAGTTCATTTATTACTGGTGAGACGATTACTATTGATGGTGGGGTAATGGCTTATACATGGCCTGGTGAAATGTTAAGTGATGATAGTTGGAAAAATACGACTAAATAAAAATAATGTATAAAAGAGAGAGGCTGAGACAAATATTTTGTCTCAGCCTCTCTTAGAACGTTGATAAACCCTTCGCGAATCAATGCGAAAGGTTTGTTTATTTTCTATTTTAAATAAATTTTTCAAAATAGTAGTAATCTTTCAGACCATTAATGGTCCTTTTATTAGCCACATTGCGATTTTTTAAGATTCATGTCAGCACAAATCAGTGTGATATCCATAAAAACTTTGTCATGACTCCTATACCTCGTTCATCGCATACCACGCTGCACTTTTGCATCATCAAATCTTCTCTCTACTGTTTGACTTCGCATTTTATATTGTTTTTTACTATATCCACCAATCTTATATATTCAACATAAACACCATCACTGTTTAATTTACATATATTATCATAATTTTTTTGTCATATTGGCAGTGGTTTATGCCGACTCCTGCGGGAATAGCACTAGCCGAAGACTACAGGCTAAGGCAGTGCCCGCGGAAAGCGTGCATAAAAAACTGCCAACAAAGTCGGAGACTTTGTCTCAGCCTCTCTTATTAAGCATAAATTGGCAGTAGTTTAAAGCCCTGCTGATATGCTAATTGTATTATGCATTTTTACGTAGTGTGTGATTATTAACATATAAATATTAGTTCAATAAAATTACTCAAGATATGTTAGAAAGATTACCAAATAATTTCTTCTACAATGTCATCATTTAGAGATTTAACAATTTCAGTCACAAGTGCAACTGAATTCTTGTAATCATCTGTGTGTAGTACCGACACATTTGAATGCATATAACGTAATGCGACACCGATAGAAACAGTTGGTATGCCTTCATTCGCAACATGTATACTACCAGCATCAGTACCGCCACCAGCTGTAGTATCTAATTGAATAGAAATGTTGTGTTTCTTAGCTACCTCTTTAATATGTTTGGTAAAGCCAACATGGCCGATATTAGAAGCATCCATAATAATGACAACAGGTCCATTACCAATAGCTGTATCACTCACTTGTCCAGACATTCCTGGTGTGTCATATGCAATTGCAACGTCAACAGCGATAGCTAAGTCGGGTTTGATTTTATTAGCAGCAACTTTAGCACCACGTAGGCCAACTTCTTCTTGAACATTTGCACCAGCGACTAAATTGACATCGATGGTTTCATTTTTTAATTGTTGTAACACATCAACAGCAAGTGCACATCCATAGCGATTATCAAATGCTTTTGCAGTTAAATATTTGTTGTTAGCTAATGTTTCAAATTCACTATATGGCGTAATCATATTTCCAATTTCAATACCGAATTGCTCGGCTTCTTTTTTACTTTTAACACCAATATCTATAAACATTTCTTTCATATCAATCGTTTTTTTACGTTCTTCAGGTGATAGTACGTGCGGTGGTTTAGAACCGATAATGCCTCTGATTTTCTTACCTTTGTCTGTTGTGACAGTAACTTTTTGTGACAACATGACTTGATTCCACCAACCTCCAATTGGAGTGAATTTTAAAAATCCATCATTATCAATTTTAGTAACGATGAAACCAATCTCGTCTAAATGCCCAGCAACCATCAATGTCTTGTTACCATTTGTTGCGGATTTTTTACCAAAAATTCCTCCAAGATTGTCTTCTACGATTTCGTCACTTACAGGTGCCAAATAATCATGCATTAAAGCCTTCACTTTCATTTCATGACCTGCGATGCCGTCGACATCAGTTAAAGTTTTTAATAGTTGTACTGATTGATTCATATTAACCCTCCCAAGTTTGATTTATAGACATATTTTACCATTTTAAGATTAATAACATATAGTCATTTGATTTAAATGGAAATTGATAAGAACTGTATAAATATAAAAATAAATCATACTAATTCACTAAGACTAAAAGTGTGCAATAAACAAACAATCGTGTTTCAATAAATATATTAGATAAAGTGGAGGGGTTAAAATGACAAAAGTTAATTATCTTACATTGGGTTCAAATGAAGCACCAATTCAAGTCGAATCTTTTATTAATTTTGCATGTCCATATTGTAAGAACTATTTTAGAGCTGCAGACAAGGCACTTAAACCATTTATTGATGCAGGTAAAGTGCAACATGTAATTAAACATTTTGATAAAACTAAGCAAGCTTTACTAAAAGGAACAGTTGCTAATATACATTTGGATTATCAAAAAGTTAATGAAACGATAGAAGTTATACGCGACTTATACGATACGCAAGATGAATGGAAAAAGAGTTTTACTGCAATTGAAGAAAAAATGACTCAAACATTTAACTTAACACCTAACAAAGAAGCAGACGAACGTTCATTAGCAATTAATGAAGAAACATTTAAACGTGGTATTAAAGGTATTCCAACAGTATTTATTAATGAAGTTAAACTTGAGTTCAATCCATTAAAAGATGAACAGAATGAAATAGAAACATTAATTACTGACAAAATAAATCAACTAAACAGTTAAAAATAAAAACACTATGAAAGCAATTAGAAACGCTTGTCATAGTGTTTTTTAATTTTTATTCATGCTCAATTAGTTTTAATTTATAGTCTTGGATAGATTGAATACTGCCATCTTTATTTTTGATAATAATATGATCTTTAGTAATTTGTGTCGGTGATTCAACACCAACCGCAGCTGCAATATTAAATAAACCTTCATGCAAACTTGTTACAAAGTTAGTCACACGGTATTTTTTCTCATCAATAATTAGGCCTTTTTCTCTTTTGGGGTCTGTTGTGGCAACGCCTACAGGGCAAGTGTTCATGTGACATTGTTGACTCATAATACAACCTACGCTAATCATCATGCCACGAGCTATGTTGATTAAATCGGCACCTAAACCAAGCGCAATTGCAATCTTATCGGGTGTGATTAGCTTGCCTGAAGCGAATATTTTAATGCGATCTCGAATGCCGTACTTTTCTAGTAAAGAAGTGAGTATAGGTAGTGCTGTAAAAAGGGGTAAACCTACACCATCTTCTAATTCTTGGAAAGTTGCGCCAGTTCCGCCTTCACCACCATCTATGGTTATAAAGTTTGGGTATTGTTGTGTATCAACCATTGTTCGTACTAACTCTTCTATCTCTGAGACCTTACTAATTACAATTTTAAAGCCAACAGGTTTTTGACCAAGTTCCTGTAATTGATGTACCCAAGAAAGTAATGCAACAGGATTATCGATTTGATCAAAACGATTAGGTGAATTTATCGTCTTCCATGGTTCAACTTTACGAATTTCTGCAATTTCTTCAGTGACTTTATTACCTTGCATATGACCGCCCCTTGTTTTAGCACCTTGAGCTAATTTGATTTCAAAAGCTTTAACTCGTGGATGCTGTGATAAATCTCTAAAGGCGTCTGTATCAAAATTGCCTTCTTTATCACGGACTCCGAATAGACCTGGTCCAATTTGGAAAATAATATCTACGTCACCAGAAAGATGGTGTTTTGATAGTCCACCTTCCCCTGTATTCATCCAAGTGCCAGCTTGTCCTAAACCTTTGGAAAGGGCAGTGATTGCATGACTACCTAGCGCACCATAACTCATACCAGATTGGCCGACCAAACGTTTTAGTTTGAAAGGTTGTTCGAGATCTGGTCCGAGAATAATTTGATTATCATCTGATAAATAATAAGGGTCAATTTCTGTTTTAATTCTATGCTCATCACGATCAAATAGACGTTCATTGTCTATCTGATAAATAAAAGAAGATATCATAGGTGATTGGTCAATGTGTAATTCTGATGATTGTAATGGAAACATAGTGTTTTGAATATAAAAGCCATCTTCATAATCACGTTGAGTACCGAAACTTGTCATTCTAGAATTGTATTTGCCTGCTAAAACGATATTAGTGAAATCATTTCTAGAAAAAGGTTTACCCTTAGTATCTGGCAAAAAAAGATATTGGCGTAATTCCGGTCCTATTTTCTCACCAAAATAACGTATTCTAGCTAACAAAGGATAATTACGTAATACGCTATGTTGTTTTTGACGCTTATCTTTAAATAGTAATAGTGCTCCTATAATAAGCCCACTTATTAGAAATAAAACAATGATTATATTAACAATAAACTGTAGTACGGTTAATATTGTCATAAAGCATCCCCCCATTTAACTATATGTTACAACAAAATGATCATTTTACAATAAAATAACCGAATAAAGAAAAAGTTACTTAATATTAAAGTTATAAAAAATGAAATAACACTAAAAATTTTATAAAACATATATAAGTAATTTGAATCATGATATATTTATAATATATAAATATGAAGGAAGGTGCCTTGATGAATGACAAATCAACGTTAAAAAGAACGGAACCAATACAAGAAAAAAATAAATGGCAGAATAAGCATATAGTGAAAAGAGATTTCTGGCTTATTCCTTTTTATATACTATTCAATCAAGTTGTACCTTTAATTGTCTTAGCTGTAATATTTGAATTTTCATTTTTACTTAATAATAAAAATGAAGTAGCAGGCAATGATTACATAATTATAGGTAGCGTAATCTCCGAAATTATTATTTTGCTAAGTTTTTATTTAATACATAAGAAACATGGATTAATACCGATTGCGATAAAGCGCTTTAAGAGAGCCCAAAAATATTTATTAATAATTTTGGTGACTTATATTGTTTCACTATTATTAATTACTGGATATGAATGGATTACAGATTTTTTGCCTGAATCTCTTCAATATGGAGAAACTCAAAATCAAATGTTACTAGAAGAATTGTTTAATAATAATTGGATGCTACCAATGTTGTTTATAGACATCGTTATTTTAACGCCTTTTATTGAAGAATTATTATTTAGACACTTAATTATTCATGAATTAGGTAAAAAAATAACCTATGGTTTTGCTACAGTTCTGTCTGTAATCCTTTTCGCGAGTGTACATGTTATGGGTGCCACGTCACCTTTCGAAATAGGGAGTTATATAATAATTGGTTCCAGTCTAGCCTTTGTTTATCTAAAAAGTGGCATGAATTTAGCTGTTTCTATCACACTGCATAGTTTAAATAATTTTATATCATTTATAGCTATTGTTATCTTAAAATAATTTTTAATAATGAGTTGTTGACTTATATTTTTGTAGAAACTGGTTATTTCTATCATTTATTAGGGAATAATGGTGAGTAAAGCAAATATTAGGGAGGCCTTAGCATGTTAGAACTGAAAAATGTTTCATATCATGTTGATAACCGTGACATCATCAACAATATTTCTTTGAAAATTGAACAAGGAGACACTATTGCGATTGTAGGTCCTTCAGGAAGTGGGAAAAGTACACTAATGCGTTTGATTAATAATTTAATTAGTCCTACAGAAGGTGAACTTTATTTGAACGGTGAGCCTTACGATCAGATTGATCCAGAAACATTGCGTATGAAAATTAGTTATCTATTACAAGAAAGTGACTTGTTTGATAGAACTATAGGAGAGAATTTAGCTTTTCCAGCAGAAGCGCGCAATGATAAATTTGATCGCAAAAGAGCAAAATATTTATTGAAGTCTGTAGGTTTGGGTCATTACAATTTTAATACAAGGGTTAATCATTTATCCGGTGGTGAAAGACAGAGAATAACTATAGCAAGACAGTTAATGTACAAACCACAGATACTATTACTAGATGAGGCGACTAGTGCACTAGATGAGCAAAATAGTGAAAAAATTGAAAAACTAATTTTTCAAATGGCTAAAGAAGGAGTCTCTATTTTATGGATTACTCATAGTAATGAACAAAGTATTAGGCACTTTAAAAAAAGAATTAGAATTGTTAAAGGTCGAATTGCACAGGAGGATGATTTATCATGAGTACAACTGCGTTAGCATTAACCGGTCTTCTGTTGCTATTTCCTATTATCGTCTCTTATAAAGAAAAATTACATATAATTAAAGATTTATTAGTTGCTACATTACGTGCAGTGGTACAACTGGTCATATTGGGTTATCTCTTACATTTTATTTTTGGTGTTAATCAAAAGTGGCTACTGCTTATATTTGTATTGATAATCATTATAAACGCTTCTTGGAATACAATAAGTAGGGCTTCACCAGTCATGCATCATGTGTTTTGGATTTCATTTATGTCCATATTCGTTGGTGTTGCCTTGCCATTAGTTGGTGTTATCTTAACTGGTGCGATACAGTTTAAACCGAATGAAGTTATACCGATAGCAGGTATGTTAGGAAGTAATGGTCTGATAGCCATCAATTTAGCCTATCAAAATTTAGATAAAGAATTTGTGAAAGAAATGAGTCAAATAGAAGCTAAATTAGCTTTAGGCGCGACCCCTAAGTTATCCTCTAAGGCAACTATTAGAAACAGCATTAAAACTGCAATTGTACCTACGATTGATTCTGTAAAAACATATGGTATTGTCTCTATACCTGGTATGATGACCGGTTTGATATTAGGCGGTGTTGCACCATTAGAAGCAGTGAAGTTTCAGTTAATGGTTGTATTTATCCATACAACTGCGACGATTATGTCAGCTTTAATTGCGACTTACCTAAGCTATAAACAATTCTTTAATCACCGAGATCAACTGATCGGACGCCACATGCATACGAAAGAAAGATAACGGTTACTTATCATATTTATAAATTAGGCGAAATACCAACAAAGTTACGTGTTTTGTTGGTATTTTTTGCGTTTTTTTGAACTTCTAAATTTTAACGATACAAAGACGAATTGTTATTTTAATACCTGACGATATATGGGTAACCATTGTTATTTTAAAATATTCAAACGTGTTGACGAATGGTTTATAATATAGTGGTTATGTAAAAATAAAAATTTATTAAAGGGAGGAGTGAATTTATGTCAGTGATGAGAATCGCAACATTCATTTTAAGTATATTTATAGTAGGTATGGTTGAAATGATGGTTGCTGGGATTATGAATTTAATGAGCAATGATTTGCATGTATCAGAAGCGATGGTGGGTCAGTTAGTGACTCTATATGCGATCACATTTGCTATAGCCGGTCCAATCTTAGTAAAATTAACTAATCGCTTTTCACCGAGGCCAGTCTTATTATGGGCGTTAACAATTTTTATTATAGGGAATGTAATTATTGCTATGGCGCCTAATTTTTCAATCTTAGTGTTTGGACGTATTTTATCATCTGCTGCGGCAGCGTTAATCGTGGTGAAAATCTTAGCATTAACGGCTTTATTAACAGCTCCACAGCACCGTGGAAAAATGATTGGGATTGTTTATTCAGGGTTTAGTGGTGCTAATGTATTTGGTGTACCTATTGGGACAATTATAGGTGACTTAGTAGGATGGAGATATACATTCTTATTTATCGTCGTAGTCAGTGTGCTAGTTGGTATACTAATGTACTTTTATGTACCACAGCCACAATTTGAAATGCCAAAAGCAGGTACAGAAACAACGCAACGTACAAGTAGTTATTCTAAAATATTGAGACCGGCAGAAATTGTAAAATATTTGAGTATAACGTTTTTACTACTCGTTGCCAATTCAGTGACGTTTATTTATATTAATCCATTGATGCTGAAAAGTGGCCATGATTTATCCTTTGTGTCTATCGCATTGTTGATTAATGGTGTAGCAGGTGTAATAGGGACATCAATGGGTGGATTCTTATCTGATAAACTCACAAGTAAACGTTGGTTAACGATTGCGACAATCATTTTTATCGTTATGATGTTAATCTTAAATGTTTTCTTACCAGGCACAGGCCTATTATTGATGGTTATCTTTATTTGGAATATCATGCAGTGGAGTACAAATCCAGCTGTACAAAGTGGTGTCATCGAACATGTAGAAGGTGATACGAGCCAAGTCATGAGTTGGAATATGTCTAGCTTAAATGCAGGTATTGGTATAGGTGGTATAGTAGGGGGCTTAGTCGTTTCAAAAGTAGATGTTTTTGCAACAACTTACTTTAGTGCGGCGATTGCCTTATTAGCCTTTATATTAATCATTAGTTTGAAAAATGTCGCGAAATTTAACAAAGCTCAGGTTTAATGATTATAAATAATAACATGTAAAAATTAACCATGTATATAACTTATGATTAATCAAAAAATTGTTTAAATCAACTAACTTAAAGATAAATAATGGGGACAACTATCCGATACTAAGCTTTACTTAATATCTTGGATAGTTGTCCCCATTTTAAGTTCAAATTTAAATTAGTAATTTTAGATTGCTACCACGCCGATCAATACAGCGATAATTAACATAATAATAGCAAATCCCCATATCCAGAAAAAGGCATATTTTATATATGTCCCCATATTTGCCTCTGCAAGGCCAATTGCTAACCATAAGGCTGGTGAGAATGGGCTGACAAAGGTTCCGATGATATTACCAATTAACATTGCGTATGCTGTAGAAATCGAAGGAACACCAAACTGACTCGCGGTTTGTTCTACGATGGGCAGCACGGCAAAATAATAAGCATCCGTACTCGTAAGTAAATCAAGTGGAACACCAAAGATGCCTACGATGATATGTAAATAAGGTCCGACTGCATCTGGAATAATTGTTATGAAATTTACTGCAATAGCCTCTAACATACCTGTTTCATTTAACACACCTAAGAACATACCTGCTGCTATAATTACGGCAGCCATCATTAATGCATTAGGTGCGTGTGCTTTAAGTCGACTCATTTGCTCATCTACATTTGGGAAATTAATTACCAGAGCGATTGCAACGCCAATCAAGAAAGCAAATTCTGGTGGTGCAATATTAGCTAACATCATAACGATTACAATAATCGTTAGTAATCCATTTATCCATATAATCCATGGTTTATCAACTGCAGTACCACGTACTGGGAATTTTACAGCTTGATCTTTTTCGTAATTATCTACGATTTTATGAATATCTATATGTTGCGTATCAGGTACTTCTCCATTATTAATCTTTTTACTAATACGTGATTTTTCTTTGATACCTAAATATACTGAGAATAATAAGACAAGTGCAAACCCGATTAACTGGACTGGAATAACGCCATACCATAGTTCATTTACGTTTTTGACGTTTAATACTGAAGCTGTACGAGCCATTGGTCCTCCCCAAGGAACCATATTCATTATAGCTGCACTTAGTGCTAATAAAAGTAGTAATAAATAACGATTCATATTTAATGCTTTATAAAGTGGTAATAATGCAGGAATAGATAATAAAAAAGTGGTTGCTCCAGCACCATCAAGTTGTGCGAAGATACCTATTAAAGCAGTAACGATACAAACTACTATGACATTACCTCTAGTGAGTATTATTAACCTTTTTACTAGTGGTTTGAACATACCACTATCACTCATAATACCAAAGAATATAATAGCGAAAATAAACATAATAACAACATTTATAACTTGATCTAATCCACTATTGAAAAATTTTACTAAATCCCCGACATTGTATCCTAAAAGTAATGCGCCAATACTCGGTATTAAAATCATACCAACTACAGGACTAATACGTTGCGCAATTAATAAGCCTACAATAGAAATGATAATCACTAGGCCTACAATTGTTAACCAAATACTTTCTTGTTGCATGGTACTTCCCCTCCCCTAATTTAAAGCGCTTACAAAAAACTGAACATCATTTGATTAATTTGTAATGATTATAGATAATTGTAACAAAATTGAATATTGTTAAGTGATTATTGTTGTATTATTTCATATTAATTTGCTTATATTAAATAATAAGTAAAACAAATACAGGAGGGAAAGTTATATCTTTTTAAATGTATAATATAAAAGAGGAAGCAGGTTGGAAATATATAATTTCTAACCTGCTTCCTATCAAAGATAATTTGTTAATTTGTTTTTTCTGAAAGTTGAGTTGTATTTAAGTGTATATCATTTATATTTAAATTAGCTTTGCTATTTGAAATTTGTGCAATAGCAAGTGAAAGTAGAATATAAATTAAAGTACCTATAATATAACTAATTTTCAAATCAGATATTAATAAATAAGACTGATATAGTAAAACAATTATAGCAGTAATTGCTATAACGATTAGTACTGGATAGGGTACTTTAAAAGGTGATTGCTTATAGGCATCAGGATATTTTTTAGGTAATTGTGTTACAGCTAATGCAGGAAACGCAAATACTATTAATGATATGCCTGTACCTAATTGAGCAACAACATTTAGCGACATACCCGTAACGATAGGTAGCGCCCCTATAATATAAAAAATAAGTAGTAACCAATGCGGTGTGCCAAATCGCTTGTTCACGTGTCCTAAGACTTTGGGCAAATAACCGTCATGAATTGCGATTAATAAACTTTTAGTTACCCAAGTAAAAGTTGAGTTAAGTGTTGTAGCTAAAGCAAACATTGCGCCACCGATCATAAAGAAAATAAAAATGGGAGTAGGTAGTATTTCTTTTGCTACGCTAGTTAAAGGTCTGCCTGCTACTTCAGGAATCGGTAAAACACCAACTGCAATTGATGCAATAAAGGCATATAATATACCAACAAAAATAGTAGCTACAATTATAACAATTGGTATATCTCTTTTGGGATTTTTCATTTCTCCACCCAATTCAGCAACAACCTGTGCGCCACCAGTAGCGAAAGAAACTAAACCTACAGCAGTGAAGAATCCTGTAAATCCATCTGGGAACATTGAGTTAGAATTAAATACGTCAAAATTAACATGCGGTATACCAAAGATGATGAAACACGATAGAGCTACAATTAAAGTGATTACCATCAAATTTCCTATAATTGATGCAGACTTTATGCCAATGATATTCACAATAAATAAAATAGTTAATAATGAGAAGGCGACAGTTCTAACTGGTACACCAGGAAAAAGGCCTTCTAAATATTGCGCAAATGACAGCGCATATAAGGATAAGGTGATTTGTAAAAACATAAATAACATCAGCCAAAAAACACCTGTTTTAGGGGACAATAAACGACTAGTATATTGGTACATGCCTCCGGTAGTAGGTAATGTTGAACCTAATATAGCAATTGGAAACATAGTCAGTAACGTTATAACAGCAGATAAAATGAAGGCTGGTGTTATACCACTACCTGTCATCTGTATGCCAATACCAGTTAATGACATGACACCAGCTCCGATAATTTGACCAATCGCAATTCCCAAAACATCTGTAAGACCTAACACTTTTTTTAAATTTGTTGCTTGTTGCATTCAACCACCTCTATATACTATGTAATTGTAAAAATAATAAAAAAATCATAACATAATATGTGCATAATTCATAGTACATCAATCGGAAAACTTGGTTTAAAGATAAAAATAACCAAAATAGAGCATTTTATAGTAGAATGAAAATAAATGAAAAATATAATGAGGTGCAATTGCTATGACAAATCAACAAAATCATATAAAAGTAGATGCATTTATCGATAGATTAAAACAGTGGCAAGATGAATTTAAATTGATGCGTGAAATTATTAGAGAAACGGAATTAGTTGAGGATTACAAATGGATGCACCCTTGTTATACATTAGAAGGTAAAAACGTAGTGATTGTCCAAGACTTCAAGCACTATTGTGCATTGTTATTTGAAAAAGGTGCAATTATGGAAGATCCTTATCAAACGTTGATTCAACAAACTAAAAATGTCCAGGCAGCTAGACAATTACGCTTTGAAAGTTTAGAAGATATCGAAAGACGTAGAGAAGAAATTAAATGGTATATTGAAGAAGCCATAAGAATTGAAAAATCAGGCGAAAAAGTGCCTATGAAAGAAACAAAAGACTACGAAATGCCAGTAGAATTACAAGCAAAATTTGAGGAAAGGCCAGAATTGGAAAAAGCATTTCATCAGTTAACTCCTGGTAGACAGAGACAATATATGTATTACATTGGACAGGCTAAAAGAGCTTCAACGCGCGAGGATCGCGTGTTGAAATATATAAATCATATTTTAGATGGTAAAGGCATAAATGATAAATAATTTTAAAACGCGTAAAATACTACGGCTGGGGCTCATAATTAGTGTCTCAGCTTTTAATTATCCTTCTTATTACAAGTGACATGGCAACGTATTTAAAATAAAATATATTATAAAATATGATAATATACCTATGTCTTTAATTTAGAAGTTATAGAAAAATAAAGTTGCAACTTTAGTGTTTATCGTATATAGTTTGCTCGAATATAAAATACTACGAGACAACAGGTCAGATAGTACATTGAGAAAGAAGGTGTATGAATGCCAAGAGTTTCCAAACGGATACAATTATTACAGGCAGCTGCAACTATCGTGGATGAACAAGGTAGTGAATATTTAACTTTAGATGCTGTTGCTAAAAAAGCTGGTGTCAGTAAGGGTGGTTTATTGTATCATTTTCAAAATAAATTTGCGTTAATACAAGGGCTTGTTGATCATGCAGATGAACTATATCGCAATAATGTTAATGAACATGTAGAAAAAGATAATAATAAGAATGGTAAATGGGTTCGTGCTTTTATCGAAGCAACTCGTGAACATCGTGCTGAAAATGGTTCGATTACATCTGGTATGCTTGCTGCCCAAGGCATAAACAGTAATTTACTATTACCATTACAGGACACATACAAAGAATGGCAACATAATATTGAAAATGATGGTCTAGATAAAGTAGACGCTACAATAATTAGGTTGGCAGTTGATGGATTGTGGTTGTCAGAAATTTTCGGTTTAGATAATTTAGATGAATCGATGAGAGAAAAAGTCTTGGACAGGTTGACCGAATATACTCAAATTGATAAAAATGACTAAATTATTCTTTGAACCTATGTAATTTATAAAAAAATAATAAAATGAATAAGCTATGGTAAATACTGTTGCTAAAGGGATAATCGACAATTTAAAGTTGGTTATCCCTTTTTTTGAATCTCTAAAGGCTTGAAACTAAACCGTCCAGTTGGTACACTAACCGATGTATTAAAAACTCTCTTGGAGGTTTATAACAATGAAAAAAGTTATGCTAACAGCAGCATTGACAGGTGCTGGAGATACTGTAGATAAAAATAAGCATGTCCCTGTAACACCACAAGAAATTGCTGATTCTGCAATTAAATGTGCGAAGGCAGGTGCTACTGTAGCACATATTCATGCGAGGGATCCAGAAACAGGGGGCATTAGTCATAATGTGGAGTTTTTTAGAGAAGCAGTAAGACTAATTAGAGCTGCCGATGAAGATATCATTATCAATATTACGTCAGGTGGAGGCGGAGATTTCATTCCGAGCCTTGATAATCCATATAAAGCAGAAAAAGGATCCGATATGCAAACCCCTGATGAGCGACATGAACCAGTTGGCACATTATTACCTGAAATGTGTACATTAGATTGTGGTAGTGTCAACATGGGGGATGCTATTTATTTGAGCCCTGCAGATTGGTTAAGGAAACAAGCGCAATTGGTCAAAGATGCAGGTGTTAAACCAGAATTAGAGTGCTTTGATAGTGGCCATATTTCTTTTGCGAAACAATTGATAAATGAAGGGCTTATAGAAGGTACGCCATTATTCCAATTCTGTTTAGGTATACCATGGGGCGCTGAGAATGATCCAGAAACGATAGAATATTTTAAAACACGTATACCTGAAAATGCAGAGTGGTCAGCATTTGGTATTGGAAGAATGCAATTTCCAACTGTAGAGGAAGCAGCAAAACGTGGTGGTAATGTTCGTGTTGGTTTAGAGGACAATTTATATTTAGCAAAAGGTGTAAAAGCTTCTAACGAGCAACTTGTTGAAAAAGCAGTAGCAATACTTAAAGATTTAGACATTGAGCCGATGACACCGGCAGAGGCGCGTGAAAAGTATCAGCTTAGAGCGCCACAAGGAGGTACAAAATGAAGTTTGCAGTTGTAGGTACAGGTGTAATCGGTAGCGGTTGGATTACAAGAATGTTAGCACATGGACATGAAGTCATTGCGACTGATCCGAGTGAAAAAGCATTTGAAAGTATGTTGAAACAAGTGAAACAAAATTGGCCATATGCTGAACAACTTGGTTTAGCAGAAAATGCATCTTTAGAAAACTTAACGTTCACACCTCATTTAGAAGAAGCAGTTAAAGATGCAGATCACATTCAAGAAAATGTGCCAGAAATTGAATCGATAAAAGATCAAGTATTAACTGAGATAGATTTTTATGCAAAGCCTGATGCGATAATAGGTTCTAGTACATCGGGTATTATGCCTTCAGAATTACAAAAGAATTTACAACATCCAGAAAGGCTAGTGGTAGCACATCCATTCCATCCTGTATATATTTTACCTTTAGTTGAAATTGTTCCTGGTAAACTAACTACAGAAGAAACAACTGAAAAAGCTGAAACAATTTACGAGAGTATTGGTATGGATGTACTACATGTGAGACATGAAATAGAAGGACATGTGGCTGACAGATTGATGGAGGCTTTATGGAGAGAAGCGTTGCATATAGTCAATGATGGCATCGCTACTACAGAAGAAGTAGATAAAGCATTTACCCACGCAGCTGGATTACGTTATGCACAATATGGTCCGTTTATGACTTTCCATTTAGCTGGTGGTGAGGGCGGTATGCGTCATATGTTAAAACAATTTGGCCCTGCATTGAAAAAACCTTGGACTAAGTTATTGGCTCCTGAATTAACACAAGAACTTTATGATGAAGTCGTCAATGGATGTGAATCTTCATCACAAGGACAAACGATGTCAGAACTTGACCAAAAACGTAATGAATTTTTAGTTAAAGTTAAACAACTTGCAGAAACGTATTGGCCAGAAGACACTCCTTCAATGAAAAAAAATAATCAGTCGGTGTATTAATATGACTCAATCACTATTTGAATATACAACAACAGTAAAACAAATTTGGGTAGATCATAATGGTCATATGAATGATGCTGAGTATAATCGTGTATTCAGCGATGCAACAGATGCGTGGTTAGCTACTTTGGGGTTAGATTTACAAGCAATCGAACAATTGAAATATACAATATTCACACTTGAAAATCACGTGATGTATTTAAAAGAAATAAAAGTAAATGAGTCCATCACTGTCATAGTAGAGTTGTTTGATTTTGATGAAAAGCGCTTACACGTATTTATGACATTAAATAATGAGCGAAATGACAGATGTGCGACATATGAAGTGATGTTAATGGGGATGGATACTGAATCTAATAAACCGAAGCCATTTCCAGAAACTATTAGAAAATCAGTTGAATTTTATGCAGATATAGCATCGATCCAACATCAACCTGAAGAACTTGGCCATCATATTGGGATTAAACGAAAATAAATTTTAGGCTATTGAATAAAACGATTTTTGAATGTATTGAGAAACAAAATTCATCATTATAAATTGTTTAATTTTATTAATTGATGTATCTTGTTATATATAGGTTGATAAAACATCTACGAAAAAATGGCTATTTATTTATATGTATTTAGCGGAACATGAATAAATTAGGGCTATATGTGCTCATGTTTTTACTTATTTTAGGATTTGTATAACATCCACAAGTAGCCCTAAATTTATTAGGAAATAGTTGAAATTGAATATGTACATAGAAAGGAACTGACCCATGTTAAGTATTAAAAACTTATCTAAAGTTTATGGCGGCGGTAAAAAAGCTGTGGATAATATTTCATTAGAGGTTGAATCTGGTGAATTTATAGCATTTATTGGTACGAGTGGTAGTGGTAAAACAACTGCCTTAAGAATGATAAATAGAATGATAGAAGCGACTGAGGGCCAAATTACAATTAATGGCAAAGATGTTCGAAAGATGAACCCAGTAGAATTACGTAGAAAAATTGGTTACGTTATTCAACAAATCGGATTGATGCCACATATGACTATTAGAGAAAATATTGTTTTAGTACCTAAATTGTTGAAATGGTCACAAGAAAAAAAAGAAAAAAAGGCAAAAGAATTAATTAAATTAGTCGACTTACCTGAAGAATTTTTAGATAGATATCCATCGCAACTTTCTGGTGGTCAACAACAGCGTATTGGTGTTGTTAGAGCATTAGCAGCTGAGCAAGATGTTATTCTGATGGACGAGCCTTTTGGGGCATTGGATCCAATTACTAGAGATACGCTACAAGATTTAGTTAAAGAGTTACAACAAAAACTAGGTAAAACATTTATATTTGTCACGCATGATATGGATGAGGCGATTAAGCTAGCCGACAAAATTTGTATTATGTCAGAAGGTCAAGTGATTCAATATGACACACCTGACAATATTTTACGTCACCCAGCTAACGACTTTGTACGTGACTTTATTGGTCAAAATAGATTGATACAAGATAGACCTAACATGCGTACGGTTAAAGATGCGATGATTAAACCAGTGACAGTACATGCAGATAGTACATTGAATGAAGCGGTAGAAATTATGAGAGCACGTCGTGTCGATACTATTTTTGTAGTAGGTAATAATAGCAGATTATTAGGTTATTTAGATATTGAAGATATCAATCAAGGTTTAAGAACAAATAAAGACCTTATTGATATGATGCAACGTGATATTTATAGAGTGAGAATAGACAGTAAGTTACAAGACTCTGTTCGTACAATCCTTAAGAGAAATGTAAGAAATGTGCCAGTAGTGGATAGTGATGGCAAAACATTGATTGGATTAGTAACGAGAGCCAACTTAGTAGATATCGTTTATGACAGCATTTGGGGAGAATTAGATGAGGATGTTAGCGCTACTGAAGCTGCAATTGTAGAGGCCGATAATGTAGGAGCTGATATATAATGAAACAATTCATAGAGCAATATGGTGGTCAACTGATTTCTAAAACAGTAGAACACTTTTATATCTCAATGATCGCTTTGTTGATTGCCATTGTAGTAGCTGTGCCATTAGGCATAATTCTATCCAAGATGAAACGAACTTCAAATATTGTGCTTACAGTTGCTGGTGTACTACAAACGATTCCTACATTAGCTGTACTTGCAGTCATGATACCAATTTTTGGTGTGGGAAAATTACCAGCAATCATCGCTTTATTTATCTATGTACTTTTACCAATATTAAATAATACTGTATTAGGTGTTAAAAATATCGATAGTAATATTAAAGAAGCGGCGATAAGTATGGGGATGACTCGTTTTCAATTAATGAAAGACGTAGAATTGCCATTAGCCTTACCGCTGATTTTAGGTGGTATTAGATTATCATCAGTTTATGTAATCAGCTGGGCCACACTTGCAAGTTATGTCGGTGCCGGCGGTTTAGGTGACTTTGTATTTAATGGATTAAACTTATACGATCCATTGATGATTGTAAGTGCTGCAGTGCTTGTCACAGCATTGGCATTAATTGTTGATTTATTACTATCGTTAGTTGAAAAATGGGCAGTGCCAAAAGGATTAAAAGTATCCAGATAAATTAAGGAGGACATTATGAAACGATTGAAACAGTATTGTATCGCGCTTGTACTGTGTCTGACGGTGTTATCTGGATGTAGTTTACCCGGTTTAGGTGGAAATAGCTCAGACAACGAAGTCAAGATTACAGCGCTTGCGACGAGTGAATCACAAATTATGTCTCATATGCTGAGACTTTTAATAGAACATGATACAGATGGAAAGATTAAACCAACATTAATAAATAACTTAGGATCAAGTACAATTCAACACAACGCTCTTGTAAATGGTGATGCTAATATGTCTGGGGCTCGTTACAATGGTACAGACTTAACAGGTGCATTAAATGAAGATCCTATTAAAGATCCAAAAAAAGCAATGGAAGTTACCCAAGATGGTTTCCAAAAGAAATTTAATCAAACATTCTTTAACTCGTATGGTTTTGCAAATACATATGCGTTTATGGTTACAAAAGAAACAGCTAAAAAATATAATTTGGAAACAGTGTCTGATTTGAAAGCACATAGTGATGAATTAAAACTAGGCGTCGATAGTTCATGGTTAAATCGTGAAGGCGATGGTTATCCAGGGTTTACGAAAGAGTATGGTTTTAAATTTAATACTGTTAGACCGATGCAAATTGGTTTAGTATATGATGCTTTAAATTCTAAAAACCTTGATGTAGCAGTAGGATATTCAACAGATGGTAGAATTGCGGCATATGATTTAAAAGTATTGAAAGATGATAGACGCTTTTTCCCACCTTATGCAGCTAGTTCGGTAGCTACAAATGAATTATTAGATAAATATCCTGAGTTAAAACCGATTATAAATAAGTTAGAGAATACGATTTCAACGAGTGAAATGCAAGAGCTTAATTATCAAGCTGATGGTAAGGGCAATGAGCCCGCAGTTGTTGCAGAAAACTTCTTGAAAAAACATAACTATTTTGAAAATGATAAGAAGGGTGGTCAAAACTAATGGAGGGTAATTTATTACAGCAATTAGTCGAATATTATTCAGTAAACTTTGGCTACCTTTGGGATTTATTTATTAAACATTTACTTATGTCTGTGTATGGTGTGTTATTTGCAGCTATTGTAGGTATCCCATTAGGTATTATTATAGCTAGATATAAGAAACTGTCATGGACGATTATTACGATAGCGAATATTATACAAACCGTACCTGTTATAGCGATGCTTGCTATTTTGATGTTAGTTATGGGTCTAGGACCAACGACTGTAGTAGTAACGGTATTCTTATACGCTTTATTACCAATTATTAAAAATACTTTTACAGGTATCGTGGGCGTAGATGAAAATATTAAAGATGCTGGTAAAGGTATGGGTATGACACGCAACCAAGTCTTACGCATGATAGAGTTACCATTAGCTTTATCTGTTATCTTAGGCGGACTCAGAATTGCACTTGTCGTAGCTATTGGAGTTGTCGCTGTTGGATCATTCATTGGTGCACCGACATTAGGTGACATTGTAATTCGTGGAACAAATGCTACAGATGGCACGACATTTATTTTAGCTGGTGCCATACCTATCGCATTAATTGCAATTTTAATAGATGTTGTATTAAGATTATTAGAAAAACGATTAGACCCTACGAATAGAACACAGAAGAAACAAAAGCATAGACCTCAGGGTATTAATCAGTAATGAAAGTAGTGAAGTGATATGGCGTTGTTAACGATAAATTACAAATCTAAAACCATTGGTATGAATCATTCATTTATAGCAATTTTACCTGAAGATGTTAGCTATTTTAATACGGAGACAGAGCCAAAACAATTAAAGACAATGTTATTGTTACATGGCTTATCGAGTGATGAAACATCTTATATGCGCTATACAAGCATTGAACGTTATGCAAATGACCATCAAATTGCAGTTATTATGCCTAATGCTGACCATAGTGGTTATAGTAATATGAAATTTGGTCATAAATACTTTGATTATGTATTAGAAGTATTAGACTATGCACATCAAATCTTACCGTTATCACAGAAGAGAGAAGATAACTTTATTGCTGGGCATTCTATGGGAGGATATGGAACGATAAAATATGCCTTAACACAAGGCCATCGTTTTGCTAAAGCTTGCCCATTATCATCTGTATTTAATGCACAATCCTTTATAGACATTGATTGGAATGACTTTTCAGGCCAAGCAATTGCAGGTGTAGATAAAATGACACAGGACACAGAACTTGATCCGTATTATTTAGTCGATCAAGCAGTAGCTGAAAGCAAAGTAATACCAGAGTTACTTATTATGTGTGGAACAGAAGATCAACTCTACGAAGATAATAAGCAATTTATAGCATATTTGGACAAACAAAATGTCCCTTATCAATTTGAAGATGAACCTGGTAAGCATGATTATGCATATTGGGACAAGGCAGTAAAACGTGCAATTGAATGGTTCGTAGGATAAATAGTAAATTATAATAATGATTTATCATAAATAAAAAACCACCTCAACCATAAAAATGATTGAGGTGGTTTTATTTTGAAAAGATTGAACGTACAAACGATGAGACAAAGGCTAATTGTCATTACAGTATATTTAATTTTTTTAAAGTAAAATTGTTGCAAGAATTGGAGCAACAACTACTACAATCACACCGACAATAACTAATGAAATAGATGCCATTGAAGCTTCGGTTTCACCAAACTCTTGAGCTGAAGAAACACCCAAAGAATGACCACTTGTGCCAAGTGCAAGGCCACGCGCGATAGGATTAGTAATATTAAATAATTTGATTAACTTTGTGCCGAGTGCGTAAATAATTACGCCATTTAATATAACAGCTAATGAAGTTAATTCTTTAATTCCGCCGATATCTGCTGAAACAGGTAGTGCGATAGCAGTTGTCGCACCTTGAGGTAACATAGATGCAATAATGCCATTAGAAAATTGGAATGCTTCAGCTATTAAGTAAATGCAAATTAGAGCTGCCGTAGTACCTAATGTAATACCGCCTAGTACTTGTTTCCAGTATTTTTTTAAAACATCACGTTTTTTATATAAAGGAATAGCAAAACATATAGTTGCTGGTTCTAGGAAGAAATTAATGATGTCACCACCTATTTTGTAATTTGCATAATCTATACCAGTTAATTTTAGAAATGCTATACCTACTACCATACTTACAAATAACGGTGTGAATAAGAAAAAACCATTAGTTTTTTTAAATAAAAATGTAGCAATAATAAATGGTATCAGTGAAAGTAAGATACCGAAATAAGGCGTGTTAATAGCTAAATGTTCAATCATAATTTATCCTCCGCAAGTTGTTTTTGTGGTCTTTTTCTTGGAATAAAGGATTTAGTTATAAGCATTTGAGCAAAGAATCCTGTACATAATAATAATAAGAGTGTTGAAATAATGATTAATAAAATAATCAGGATAGGGCTCGTACTTAAAATGCCTAGTGAATTAATAACTGATACACCTGCTGGTACAAATAGGAAACCAATATTGTTTGTTAATGTTGTACCGACTTTCTCGATTTGACCAAGTTTAATAACACCTGTACATAGTGCTATAAATAGTAGCACAAGACCTATAACTGAAGCGGGCATAGGAATTGGCATGAAACTTTCGATAATATTTGAAATAAGCATAATAATAGCAATTACAAGTGCTTGATGGAAAAAATTATATGTTTTTGAATGTTGAGTTTGTTCTGTATTTTGTTGTTTGTTTGCTTCCATAATTAAAGTTCCTCCCGTATTGATCTTGGGTTAATTATAAAATGAAAGCGATTACTTTTGTTGGATTCGCGAGCGACTTACTAGACGTTGACTCCGAAATGCATAAATTAGAACTTGAAAATCAAGATAGTCCCATGTCTTGTTTAAATGGTTTCATGTAAGAGCGACTTACTTGGAATTTTAATTGATTGGTCATGGTTAATTGATAGGTATAGTTAAACCAATGCTCAATTGTTTGAATATGTGTTTTGTTAATTAAAGTGGCACGATGAATTCTCATAAATTGAGTAGTATCTAATTTTTTTTCGTAGTAATTCAGTGGTTCAGAAGTATCAAATTCATCAAGCGTTGTATTAATTGTTGTGATCCCATTATTGACGGAAATTGCGATAATATCATCTAAATTGATAATATGAATACGCTCGTTAACTTCTATAGGGAGTACGTTGGGCGTATTTTCAAGTTTGTTATGTGAATCATTAGGGTTATTATCATTATTTATAAAATTTTGTTTTTCAATATTTGGGTGAAGCACTTGTTCAACTTTATGGATAGCTTGTGCGATTCGTTGTTGTTCAAATGGTTTCAAAATATAGTCAATAGCATCTAATTCAAACGCTTTTACTGCAAAAGTGTCATGTGCAGTTGCGAAAATAATCAAAGGGCGATGCTTCATTTTTTTGATTTTATTAGCTAAATCAAGACCGCTTTCATCCATTAAATTAATGTCTAAAAAAATAACGTCGTAGTTATCATAAAGTAATAATTCTAAAGTTTCAGAGATATTTTCGGCTTCTTTAATTAAGTCAAAAGAACGAATCTTATTTAATAAATAGTGTAGTTCATTACGTGCTAGCGGTTCATCATCTACGATAATTGCTTTCATATTTACCCCTCCTCTGTAGTGTGATGCGGAATTGTGCAACTTACTTTTGTACCTTGTTTATTTGATTCAAATTGAAGTTTAGCTTTATATCCAAATAAACCATCTAATCTTTGATTTAAATTTTCTAACGCACTTCCTGTACCAGATTCTGAATAAACACTAGTTTTTCCAATTTTATCAAGTTTATTTACTGGTATGCCTTGTCCATTATCTGAGACAGAAATATTTAATCCGTAGTTATTTTGGTGGGCTTTTACAATAATATTGTTATCATATTTTCTATTTTTAAATGCATGTTTAATTGCATTTTCAACAAGTATTTGAATTGCAAAAGGGGGGACTAAAGCACCATAGCTTGAATCATCGATATCAAAACTAACATTAAATCGATCTGGATAACGCGCTTGTTCTAATGATAAATAAGCCTCAACCTGCTGTAATTCTTTTTCTAAAGAAATAGTGTTATTACGTGTACCTTGTAAGTTTGAACGGAAAAATTGACTGAGTTGTAATAATAATTCTCGTGCTTTTTCGCTATCGATTCGTACTAATGCCGAAATAGTGTTAATTGAGTTAAAGAAAAAGTGAGGATTGACTTGAGCTTGGAGCGACTTAATCTCAGCATCTCTTATTAACGCATTTTGCGTTTCAGCTTGACCCAGTTCAAGTTGGCTAGAAAATATATCTGCCAGTCCTGTTGCTAGCTGTTTATCTGAAAAGTTAACGTCATGCTTGTTAGTAAAATAGAGTTTTAGTGTACCAACGACTTCATTTTTTACATATAATGGCACAACAATAGCAGCCTCTAACGGACAGCCAGGGTGGTTACAACCAATTTCTTTACTTGAATATGCTTCTTTTAAAGTGCCAGTTTGAATAGCAATTTTTGATAAATCTGTAATAATTGTTTTTTGTGCAACGTGATGATTACTTGCAACACCAACGTGGGTTAATATATCTTTACGATTTGTAATAGCAACGGCTGAAACTCGCATTAAATTTAAAATAATTTCAGCAGCTTGTTTAGCAGATTGCTCATTTAAACCTGAACGGAAATAAGGCAATGTTTGGTTAGCCAATTGTAAGACATCATGAGTTTGGATTGCACGGGTTTCTTCTTCTTTCTTAATCGTAGAAAGGATGATTGATAAAAATATAGCTGTACCTATTGAATTAATGGAAATCATAGGTAAGGCAATAAGTTTTACTAACGTCCATGCGTGTAAAGTATTATCGGAAAATACTAAAATGCAAAGCATCTGAATAATTTCTGTAGCACCACCGATGAGCGCGCCTTTTACAATTGTTGGATATCTGTTAGCTCGCATAGCTTTGTGACCAAAATAACCAGAAACAAGTGCAATAATAATTGAAGAAATTAAATATATGTATGCATCTGCACCTCCGATATAGACACGATAAATGCCTGAAATTAGTGATACAGCTAAGGCGACGAAAGGGCCACCAATTAACCCAGATACTCCAATTGTTAATACGCGTGTGTTAGCTAACGACGCATCAGGACTCAAATGATTATAGACCGTGCCGTTAATAATTTCATCACCACGAATTTGTACTCCGGTAAAGTTTGAAAGCATAGAGAAACAACCGAATATGATAATCAGTTGCCATTGTGAACGTCGCTTTTCTCGCTCATTCATCATTGATTTAAAATGATTAATATTCATTAAAATATATGCAATCAGTATAATTAAACCAACACGTTCTAATAATAAGATAAATAAATTTAACATGATTTCACCTTTTTTAATTAGTTTGTCATGGTTGATTATACAGAATTTTATAAAACTATGAGTTTTATGTGAATTATTTTATTTAGATTATATCCTAAAGACCCATCATACCAGTGATTAGAGTAGGAGAATCAAATTACTCTCTATGTAAATAAATACATAATTGACGCAGTTCTTTAGCATTATTGCGAGTGAAGTGTTATTTTATTAATATTGGCTTTTAAAAGGATTTGTAAAAAATGTAGATATTAATATGGAATTAATTGTATATAATTATTACGGAATTTTAAGTCAATTGCATCTTAAAAGATTATTTTTGAAATAGATATAGACTTTTTTAGCGGTTTTTCAGTTTGTAAGGAAGATAGCGTTAAAGGCGTGTATACCTTTTTTGAAATGTGATCTATGTGTTTACGGGAAAATAGGAGGAAAAGAGCATATGGAATCAACACATTCGTTTGAAGGAGATAATAAACTTCTTGTAGGTATTTTCTTAGGAGTTATTACATTTTGGTTGTTTGCACAATCATTAGTAAATATTATTCCAGATTTAGAATCATCATTTGATACTAATTATGGAACAATAAATGTGGCTGTGAGTTTAACTGCATTATTATGTGGTTTATTTGTAGTAGGAACAGGAGGACTTGCTGATAGATATGGCAGGGTGAAAATGACCTATATCGGATTAATATTAAGTATTGTTGGTTCGTTATTAATCATAATACCAGGATTTATGCCATTACTTGTTGTTGGTCGTGCGATTCAAGGGTTATCTGCAGCATGTATTATGCCTTCAACTTTGGCTATTATCAATGAATATTATATTGGTAGTCGGCGTCAACGGGCATTGAGTTATTGGTCAATCGGTTCTTGGGGAGGAACTGGAGTTTGTTCGTTATTTGGTGGTGTAATGTCTACCTTTATTGGTTGGAGATCAATATTCATTATTTCAATTATTGTAGCATTAATGGCAATGTACTTAATGAGACATACTCCAGAAACAAAAGCTATACAAACAGATGAAACAAAAAAAGCTAAATTTGATATAGTAGGCCTTATTATTTTAATTATTGGAATGCTAAGTATTAATTTGATTATCACAGAATCATCGAATTATGGGCTTTTCTCGCCATTTATCATGACACTAATTGTTGTATTTGTGATTTCAGCACTTTGTTTTTTATATTATGAAGGCAAAGTTAAAAATCCACTTATAGATTTTAAACTATTTAAACATAAAGGTTATAGTGGTGCTACAATTTCCAATTTTTTATTAAATGCAGTAGCAGGGACACTAATTGTTGCTAATACGTATTTCCAATCTGGATTACATTTTAGTTCTTTCCAATCTGGAGTCATGTCTATTACGTATTTAGTAGCGGTACTTGTAATGATTAGAGTCGGAGAAAAAGTGTTACAAAAGATTGGTCCAAGAAGACCAATGCTAATTGGTGCAGCACTTAATGCTATTGGTATTATTTTAATTTCATTTACGTTTTTACCTACACCAGCTTATATTGTAGTGTGTATAATAGGTTATTTAATCTATGGTATGGGATTAGGTATGTATGCAACACCATCGACAGATACAGCAGTATCAACTGCGCCAGAAGATAAAGTAGGCGTTGCATCTGGTGTGTATAAAATGGCATCATCATTAGGAAATTCATTTGGTGTCGCATTATCTGGTACTATCTTTACTGTTATGACTGTAGTATCTAATATACAAGTAGGAGCAATGATGGGATTGTGGTTCAATGCAGCATTAGCGATTATCGCATTTTTAGCAGTACTCATATTAGTACCAAAAAATCAATTTAATAATTAATGTAAATCTATAGAACTTTAAATTATAATTTTTTATTGTCGAAACGGGGTTACGAAGTCAATTTATAATATTGATTGCGTAATTCCGTTTTTTATTTTTTGTTGTTCATATTATATTAAGCGGAGGAGTATTAATTTTAAAAAGCTTTTTCACGGGAATATATTGCTTATGGAATAAAAAACATATTATAATTAAGTAAGCGTTTGCATAAGGAGGGGTTATATGGCACAGCAACTATGGCAAACTTATGAAGATAGATTGAATTTATTAAAAAGTTTAGTTAAACATGAAACAGTTACTAATACTCAAGGTGAGATTACATTTCCTAATTTTGTAAAGAATCTGCTATTAAAATTGGAGTATTTTCAACAGCATCAATCTCAAATATTACTTGAAGCTACTGAAGATAAAAAAGAAGCTGTTGTAGCTTTTTATCAGGCACCTACTTCTAAAAAGACAATCGTACTAATCAGTCATTTTGATACAGTTGGTGTAGAAGATTTTGGCTCATATAGTGAGCATGCTTTTGATCCTGATGCATTAAAGGAAATATTTAAAGATAATAGTAGTTACCTCAGTGAAGATGCCATTGAAGATTTAAATCGTGATACATATTTATTTGGTCGTGGTGTAATGGATATGAAAGCAGGTTTAATGTTGCATTTATCTTTAATAGAACAAGCAAGTATTGAAGCATGGGATATTAATTTGATTTTAGTCACTGTACCAGATGAAGAAGTGAATTCTTCAGGTATGCGCAAAGCTGTAGAGACGATTGCTAGACTAAAACAACAACATCAGCTAGATATTCAGCTTCATTTAAATAGTGAACCTACTTTCCAACAAGCTAGCGCAGATGAACATCATTATATATACTCTGGCTCTATTGGGAAAATAATACCAGGTGTATTATGTTATGGAAAAGAGACGCATGTAGGAAACCCAATGGACGGATTAAGTTCTAACTTTATGATGAGTTATATTAATCAAGCGATAGAATATAATGATGAGTTTAAAGAAACATTTGAAAATGAAACGACACCTTTGCCTGTTTCATTAATGACAAAAGATATTAAGCAAACATACGATGTACAAACACCATTTAGAACAATGGCATTATTTAATATGTTCCTTTTCAAACAGAGACCTGCTGACTTATATAGGCAATTTATAGATACAGTTATTAAAGCAACAGAACGCTGTGAAAGTGATTGGTTATCGATTTTAGAAAGTGAAGATATTCCTTTTGATACTAAAATTAACGTACTAACATTTGAACAATTGAAAACATATGCGATTAAACATCATGGTGAAGCATTTATAAATAAAGAAATAGCAGAAGTGATACAACAAACTAAAGATCTACATTTACAAAGTATTAAAGTAACAGATAGATTAATGCAAATCTGTAGAAATATTGCGCCTGCGGTCGTGACTTTTTTTGCAACACCATATTATCCTGCAGTTAATACGTCTTATGAGGCAAAAGTTGAGCAAACTATTGAATTGGTTCGCCAAACTTTACAAGAACAATTTCAACGTAAAAGTGAACGTGCTCATTATTTTAATGGTATTAGTGATAGTAGCTATTTAAATTTTTCAGGCGACATGTCTCAAATAGTTACTTATCAGCAAAACGCGCCTAATTTTAATCAAACTTATTCGATTCCTTTTGAAGCAATACAAGTTATTAGTGCGCCAACCATACTCTGCGGACCAATCGGTAAAGATGCACATAAATTGAGTGAAAGACTACATAAGAATAGTGCATTTGTAGAATTACCATTTGTATTAACTCGTATCGTAAAGTCATATATTTAAAACAAAATAAGTAATTACTTGATATAATGTTTTTAAATTTACTAATATTTTTAGTATAAGTTTTGAAAAATAGGGTATTACGATATATCAGTAAAGATATGTACTTTAAAAGTTCCACAAGAAGAAAATGGAGTGGTAAGCACATGCTAGAGGCATACAAAGATTTTTGGAGAAAATATATAGATTTTAATGGCAAATCAAATAGACTAGAATTTTGGACACCGGTATTAATTCATATCATTAGTATATTTATCATTGCGCTCATCGGTATCATTTGCTTTATTACGGGTAACTTTATTGTAGCGGCAATATTATCGGCTTTTGTAGGTATATTTGCTCTTGCAATAGTCGTACCTATGTTTACCATTACATTGCGTAGGTTTTATGATGCCGGTAGAAAACGTGCAACAGCAATTATATTAATTGTACTATCTATATTTGTTAATATTACCTTTGATATTATTCAAATCAATAGCGTTGCAATATCATTAAATATTATTTCGTTAATCTGTACAATTATCCTTGTGGTAGAAACATTATTACCATCACGTAATGTTGCGGATTCAGAATTAAAATGGTTATAATTTTATTTTCTTTGGTATTTAAATTAAAAATTATGTGAAGTTAGAAAAATAGAGGGCAAGTTGGATAAATGGTTATTAGCCATTGATTTACACAAGTCACTATTCTTTTTACGGAATTATCGGGCGATACACTTATGTGTGTTGCCCTTTTTCTATTATTAATATTTAAAATTATTAATAATTATGACAAAAGGTTATAAACCATTGAATTTTTGATGATTTTTATTGTATTTAGAAAATTTAAAATTATAATGTAGGCATAAGGAGGGGTTTTATGGAGTGGTTAAAGTTAATTGGTATTCTAATTATTATATTGGGGTTCCTGTTTAAGATTGATACGATTGCAGTAATTTTAATTGCTGCTGTTGTTACTGGTATCGTGTCTGGATTAGATTTTTATTCCATTTTAGAAACACTAGGTAAAGCGTTTGTTGATAATCGTTTAGTTACATTATTTATATTAACGTTACCGATGGTCGGTTTGATCGAACGATTCGGTTTAAAAAAACAAGCTTCTAACATGATAGGAAAGGTGAAACGAGTCACAAGTGGACGTCTGATGACAATATATTTATTAATCAGAGAAATAGCTGGCGTGGCTTCAATACGAATCGGTGGTCATCCTCAATTTGTGCGTCCACTGATTAATCCAATGGTTCAAGGTGCATTAAAAACTAGATATAACTTGAAAGACGATGAAGTTGATGAATCAGACATTGAAAAGATAAAGGCACAAACTTCTGCAATGGAAAACTATGGAAACTTCTTTGGACAAAACTTATTCGTTGGTGCTGCAGGTGTTTTATTAATGGTAGGGACATTTCAATCATTAGGCATTAAAGTAGATGCAATTGAATTAGTGTTGGCTTCAGTACCCATAGCACTAATTGTATTAGTGCTTGTCTGGCTTAATAATATAAGATTTGATAAATATTTAGATAAAAAATATGACTCAAAGCAGGTGAAACGTGATGAGTGAACAAGTATTAAATAATATCTTAGAAATTTTTTATATTTTAATAGGTTTACAATTACTATACACTGCGTTTCGAATTTTGAAATCTTCTACACATAAAAAGAAATATGGCACAGCATTATTTTGGATTTTGCTAGCTGCAACATTTATTGTTGGTCCATATATTCCAAATGTAATTAATGGTTTATTTATTTTAATCATGGGGATACTGACTTTATTTAAACAAGTGACAATTAATAATATTGTCGATGTAACTGAAGAAGAAGGGGTGCATGGTGCTCGAAAATATGGAAATAAGCTATTTATTCCAGCTGTTATCTTAGCAATTGCGGCGATAGCTGTTTCAAATTGGACCCCTTTAGGTGGCGCAATAGGTTTAGGTGTTTCTTCTGTATTAGGGTTAATAGCTGCATATATAGTAATTAAACCTAAAATAAAATATGTATTTTATGATAGTGATCGACTAACACAACAAATTGGTACTGTGGGTATATTACCTCAATTTTTAGCTGCTTTAGGTGTATTATTTACAGTAAGTGGAGTTGGAGATGTCATATCGAAAGGTATTTCATCGATATTACCTGAAGGAAATCACTTGGTAGGTGCAGCTGCATATATATTAGGTATGGTATTTTTTACTATGTTAATGGGAAATGCTTTTGCAGCCTTTACAGTAATTACTGCAAGTATCGGTATTCCGTTTGTTATCGCACAAGGTGGAGATCCTGTTATCGCAGGTGCACTAGCTATGACAGGTGGATTCTGTGGCACTCTATTAACACCGATGGCAGCTAATTTCAATACATTGCCGGTAGCATTGTTAGAAATGAAACAAGAATTTGGTGTTATCAAAGCACAAGCACCGATTGCACTTATACTTATAGTAATACATATTGGTTTAATGTATGTATGGGCGTTTTAACTGATTTCAATTAAAAAGGGGCGTTTTAAAAATGAGAATCTTAATAACTGGATTTGATCCATTTGGTGGAGAAGAAATTAATCCTGCATTAGAAGCGGTGAAACAATTACCTGATAATATTGAAGGACATACGATAGATAAGTTAGAAATACCAACCGTCTTTCATAAGAGTAAGCATGTACTAGAAGCAAGTATGAAACAATATGATTATGATATTGTGCTAGCAATTGGACAAGCTGGCGGAAGGTTTGAATTAACACCAGAGCGTGTTGGTATTAACATTGATGATGCACGAATAGCGGATAATGAAGGTCAACAACCGATTGATGAATGTATCCAACAAGATGGGGCGCCGGCATATTTTTCTAATTTACCTGTAAAACGTATGACTGAAGCTATTAAAGCGAACGGTGTGCCTGCACGTTTATCTAACACGGCTGGAACTTTTGTATGTAATCATATTTTGTATCAATTAGGTTACTTACATGCAACGCAATTTCCTCATATAAAATTCGGCTTTATTCATGTACCTTTTATACCTGAGCAAGTTGTAGATAAACCCGAAAAACCTTCAATGTCTTTAGAAACAATTCGGAAAGGATTAAATGCTGCTTTAGAAGCTATCATTGAGTCTGACGAAGATATTAAAGTAGCACTTGGAGAAACACATTAAAGTAAAAGTTAATAAATTCCATTGAATAATATACACAAAGGGCTACGAGATCTTTAAGACAAGATTTCCTAGCCCTTTTTATTTGAGTTGAATTTAATTATCATGTTCAGTACGTGTGTAGTCCATGCGAATTTCGTTATATGTTTTGCCGAAGAAAGTAGGTTGTTTATAGGGTGTTTTTTTAAATCCAACTTGTTCGTAGAAATTAATGGCGTTAGTATTTTCTTCTACAACCCAGAGTGTCACGTTATCTGGGTAAGACAGTTCTAGCGCTCTCTGTGTTAAAGCATAGCCAATCATATGTCGTTGGTATGCTTCTAAAAGATACAACGCGTATATTTCACTCCAATTGTCAGATTCTGAAATAGATTTTGTTTTACCATAAGTGATAAATCCTACAATCTCATCCTTAACAGTTGCAACTAAGGTAGGAAAATCGTGTATAGAGGACTTCTTGATAAATTGTTCTTTATCAAGGTTTTCTAGATAGTCGTTTTCAGAAATATGATTATATGTTTTTAACCAACTCTCGTAATGGACATTGGCTTTACCATGACGATCTTCCTCCGTCAACGCTCTAATTGTAAAATCCATAGAATGCCCCCCTTGCTAACTAAATTGATGTTATTATAGCATCATTATTTTAAAAAAAGAAATTTTTCAATTCAAAATAATTATAAAAAGCAAAATATTAAGTGACCAAATAACAAAGTTTTAAGATGCATTTAAGTAAATTTACGCTCATCTAACTCATCTTGAAGATGCATTGCTTTGTTGCGTGCAAGTTTACCATAATAAGAATGTGCAAAATGCATTTGAATAATTAAAAATAATCCTCCAACGGTCCAATATAACCCAAGTGCTGCAGCAGAATGTAGTGAAATATATGTGATGAAAATAGGTGATAAAACCATCAATACATAGTGTGTTTTTCTTTGGTCTTTAGGGTAATGACATGCATTCACTAATGGCTGGAAGAAATATACTATTGCTGCAATTAGTGAAATCCAAAGATTAGGTTCAGTTAAGTTGAACCACAAAAAGTTTGGATAACGATCAATACCATCTCCAGTAGGATACTTTAAAGTAATAATTAAACCTAATAATATAGGTAATTGAATCATTATAGGCAAACATCCTAGAACACTTTTTAAAGGATTAATATCATATTGTTTATAAAAATCCATTAGTGATTTTTGTGCTTCGTTTTTTTCTTCTTGTGAATTCGCAATTTTAATTTTGTTTCTCAAATCATCAATTTGTGGTTGGAGAATTTTGTTTTTTTCGCGCATCATATGCATATTTTTTACTTGGGCAAGCATAAAAGGAAGTAAAAATAATCTTATTAGTAACACGATTGTGATGATTGCTAAACCATAATTATCTCTGTATAAATGCCCAAAACCATGTAGCAATAAGTCGATGGGATGGACAAAAATTGAATGAAATAAACTACTCACAACTTCATCTTTAGAATAATCACAACCAGTTAAAAATAGGGGGACTAATAATATAATAAGCCCTTTCCAACACATAATATATTTCCTCCAATTAATGTATTAATAAATATAACTTAACACAATTTGAATGTGATTTTAAGGTTTTAAAAATATAAAGTTACCTTCATATTTTATATTGCAATAATGTAAAAAAAGTCACTACCCCAACGTGAAATAAGGTGTAGTGACAGTGGTTTTATTTTGAAGTTAAGATGATCTCATTATAATTAATATGTTCTCTGACTTGTGCAGCAACATGTTCATCTATTTGCTTATTTTGGATTAGTTCATCAAGATAAGTTCTCTCTGCGTATAATCCTTCTAACTTATGTGCTTCAGTAATTGTATCTGGTGTCTCATTTTGTTTATTACGATTTCTTCTAATTCTGTGAAGTCTGTTGTAATACTGGTTTAAAACAATGTTTATTTCTAATACGTTTTCATTCGTTTGTTCTTCTTTTAAACGCAGTGCAACATTATGATGTACGATACGCATAACTTTCTTCACTTCTTGAAAATTTGATTTAAATTGTTTTAATTGTGTACTTTCTACATGTTTCTTTGCTCTCCATCTTAAGATTAACATTTTAATAACAACTTTAAATTTATGGACAGCTGATGATTCCTTAAATTGTCTTGATGTTTCTATAGCTGAGCGATAGTTCAAAATCGTTTGACGGTCAACTTTATTTTGAGTTACTAAACGTTCTAACGTTTCGGTCTCTGTTTCACTAGCAATTGTTTCTAGTCGCTTGACTTCCTTAGCGTTATTTTCCTCTGGCGTCATCTGCAGCAGAAAGAATAGTTCATCAAAATAATCAGAAATAACGGTACTATAATTTGTTGATGTGTGTGCTTTAGACTTTGTTTTAAAATGTTTAATAACATGTTGTACTATATAAATTTTGGCAACCGCATAGCTCATAGTCGATGAGGTTGATTTCTCTTCCGAAGGTGTAATAATAGGTAGCACGATTTGAGCCATGACTAAACTAATAATTACCATTAATGAAGCAATAAATAGTAAATCATTTTTATAAATAAAGGGTTGTTGTTGTGCTAATAATGTAGGTAATGTTAATGCCATAGATAGAGAAATTGTACCGTGAATGCCACACATTGTCATAATGAAGGCGTAGTGTGCACGTTTTGGTGGCACTTCATATTGGTCATTAAGATAAGATTGAATGTTATTTGGATAGTAAAATTGTTTGAATAACATAAAGACCCAGATAAAACGAAAAACATAAATAGCTAGTGCAATTAATAAGGTTGTAATAATCAAGAATATAATGTTCTGTGGTTCGTCTTTGAAAATTGCAGAAACAACTTCAGGTACAATATAACCTAATACGACAAAGACAAAGCCATTAAGTACATAACTTAATGTACTCCATATCTGGTTATAGTTCATTTGTAGTTCGGTTTGAGCACGAATCAATCGTTCACGTTCGAATCCATGTATTAAACCAGCTACTACTACTGCAATAATCCCTGATGCGTGTAACATTTCGGATATGAAATAAACGACGAAAGGTGTTAATAATTGAATGAAGATCATTGTATTACCATCTTTAAGACCTTTGTGCATAGATAGATAAACACGTAGTCGTACAATCATAAAGCCAAAAATTGCACCTATTAATATGCCTAGAATAGTTGAAATAATAAATTGTTCTATGGCATCGAATGTAGAAAATGCACCAGTAATAAGTGCTGTAACAGCAATTTTGAAAGAGATAATACCAGCAGCATCATTTAATAACGACTCACCTTCTAAAATAGTTAATGCACCTTTAGGTAATATTTTTCCTTTAGTAATAGCTTGTACAGCTACTGCATCTGTTGGGCATAAAATGGCTGCTATTGCGAAGGCGGCAGGCATTGGTAACTCAGGCCAAATCCATCCAATAAAATAACCTACACCTATAACAGTTGTAAATACTAACGCCATCGCCATTAAAATAATAGGTTTGCGATATTCTAACAGTTTAGATCGTGATACATGTGTACCCTCAACAAATAGTAATGGGGCAATCACAGCCATCATAAACACTTCTGGTTCAAATTCAAAGTGTAAAGGGATTGGGAGAATATATAAACAAACACCTAACCCAATTTGAATGAAAGCCATAGGTATCTTTGGAAACTTGTTATGTATAATTGAACTTATAATTACTGCTATAATAAATATTAAAAAAGCTTCTAATAATAACATACTTACTCCTTATTTTTTTGATTGTTTTATATTACCATTATCACAAAAGCATAGATAGTAATTTTTTGGAAATATAATAGACTTCAATAGTTAATTAATTTATAGGCGCATGATTTAAAAATGAATATACAAATGTGTCATAATAGAGCTGTTAAGATAATAGAGGATTGTGATAGTAATGAAAATAGGTGTCATATCAGATTTGCATATTGATCGTCACAAGAAGTTAACACCAGAAGATTATACAAACGAATTAGTAAATGCTATACAAAAACAAAGAATAGAACTCTTGCTTATTGCAGGAGATATTTCTAATAACTATAAATTAACGCATCGGTTTGTCGATGATGTAGAGACTCAATCACATATAAAAATATTATTTATCCCAGGAAATCATGATTTTTGGGCTACAGATACGGATGCATCGTCCGCTGAAATTTTAGATTACTATATGAATATGGAAGCGTGTTTGATAGGGAATCCTTATCATCTCAATGATTCATGGGCAATTGTTGGTAATACAGGTTGGTATGATTATACGTATGCAAGTTCAGAATTTTCCCTTGAGCGCATTGCTCGTAGAAAATATTACGGTGCAACTTGGCAAGACAAAGTCAAAATAGATTGGCCTATGGAAGATAGAAAGCTATCGTCAATTGCAGCAAAGCAAACAATTAAAGATATGGAACAAGTGAAAAATAAGCGTATTATTTTAATGACCCATATTGTGACACACCCTAGGTTTGCTGTGCCGATGCCGCATAGAATATTTGATTATTTTAATGCTTTTATTGGGACGTCTGATTTTGATCAGATTTACCAGCAATATGATATTCGATATAGCATTATGGGACATGTTCATTTTAGAAATGCTTTTGAAGAACGGGGGATAACATATATTTGCTCGTGTCTTGGTTATCAAAGGGAATGGCGTTCTAATAATATAGCACAAGAAATTAATCATGCTTTATATACAATTAACATATAATGAAAGAAGCGGCCATCATTATGAAATGGTCGCTTCTTTATTATTTAGATTTACTGTAATTATTTGTAGTAGCGCCTGATACGACTATTTGATAAGTGATTCATTTTTGATAAGGCAACGTAAAAATAGTTATGGCTGAATATGAAAACTTAGACGGCCGGGTGCGTCATAACTTTGTGCTAACTTGGATTTTTTAATTTTTATTACTTGATATTTATTAGGTATTAATGCCGGAAATACAATTAATTTTCCTATGTGAGACCAAAGTGGATCGATGTAATAATAATGATCGTCATCATAACCAATAAGTAAAGTGACATGAATATTAGATACTAACTTAGTAGGCTGATTATCTAATTTATAAGTACGACGCAAAGGTCGTTGCCCGAGCACAGTATGATAAATAACTACGGGTTGACCATTGTCTAAAACTGTACATAATTCAGTTAAAGACTGACCAGTACTATCTATGATTTTTTTGTCATATTGTTTGAGATGTGGGACGAGAGCAGAAGGGAAAATAGTTTGATGATGTCCCAATTTAATCCATAAGTGATGCCCTACGTAACCTTTAAAAGGGTTGTTTTTATGTTTAGGCCAATATCTCATTATTTGAGTGGCGGGTATTTTATGCTGATTGAACTGTAACATCATTGCTGTGGATACACCTTCACAGCCCATAATCATTGGTATTGGAAATAATTGACTAATTGGTTTAACGGGTAATATATTTAATTTCATGATGATGCTCTCCCTAATGATTTGTACTTCAATGCAAAAAATGAAGCAATTTTACATTGTATTTATTATATAGCTATTTTTAAAAGTTGCCTATTAAGATGCTTAAGTATTATAGCAATAGTTTGGAATAGATATTATTAAGCTATTTTGGTTATAATAGCATAAAAAAAGGTGGGGAATTACATATGAAACATAGAATAGAAACACTACCAACGTTATCTGTACTAGGAGAAAAAAGAGAATATGCCACAGGACAAAAAGCACAAGAAAATATTTTTATGTTCTGGATGGATTTTGATGAAAGTGGTAAAAAACATGACTTATTAAAATTAAGTAATGAACATTTACCAGGTCTATTAGGAGTATGTAAACCACTGGATAACGGGGAAATGCATTATTTAATAGGTGTTACGAGTGATGAAGATAATGAAATTTGGCATCAAACAGAATTAGCAAGTGGTAGATACCTCGTATTTGATGCTGAGGGACCAGTCCCAGGTTCTATAAAAAATGCAATGGAATCTATTAATAGACATATTTTACCAACATTAGATTATGAATTACGAAATGCGCCATTTTTTGAGTTTTATAAAGAAGGGGAAATTAGAGCAGAGGATTATATTACAGAAATCTGGTTACCAATTGTTTAAACTAAAAGTAAAAATTTAATTAAAATAGGGACAGGTTACAAATCAAAAATTTTAAAAATTGATTTTGTATACCTGTCCCATTAAAGATGATTAGGAAAGAAACCGCACTTAATATAATGTTTTCTATCTTAGTCATTTTTGACTCATTAATCGGTTTTCTTACCACTATTAGAGTGATGTTTATTACTCTTAGATACTAAAATTTTAGAGATTACGCATTTCGCTTAATCATGATAGATTTTAATAGCACTTCTAATAAAATAATTAATATAGTAGTAATAACTAGGATGATAAGATAAGGCATAACACTGTATTCACCTTTTAAACCAACAAGAGGAGACATAATTCCACCTAATATAAATTGGAATAGTCCAAGCAAGCTTGATGCGTTACCACTGCCGCCTGTTCGAGATTCCATAGCTAATGTGAAACTTAATGGACCAATTCCTGTTACAGGACATACATTAAGGAAAAAGGCGATGATTAAGACCCACAATGGTAAATGGAATATAAGTGTGAAAAGAATCAACACAACACCTGAAATTTGTATTAATGTTAGCAGTACAAGGAGAAAATAGCGATTGATATATTCTACGAGTAGCGCTGTTAATTGACTCGTAATAATTAAGCCGATACCATTTAACGCAAATAAAATACTAAATTGCTGTGGTGTCATATCATAAATCTTCTGAGTAATAAACGGTGCAGCAGAAGAAAAACTAAAGAGCATTACATAGGTTAATCCTTGTAATAGCATTGGAATGATAAACGCAGGTTTCTTTAGCAGATACCCAAAGTCTTTAAATATTAAGGCAAAGTTAAGTTTAGTAAGATCAGCATCTCTTGTTTCTTCCATTTTAAAAAAAGCAAAAATTAAAATTGCAAAGCTGACAATGGTTAAAATTAGGAATATTGCTTTCCAATTTGAAACGCTTAAGGCATATCCGCCGATTAAAGGTGCAAGAATAGTGATAATTCCATTAACAACTAATAATGAGGCTAATCCTTTTGCTAGAGATTTTCCTTTATGCTGATCGCCAATGGACGCTTTGGCAATGACGATAGCGCCTCCTCCAGTTAACCCTTGTATGAGGCGTATTACTAGTAATAGCGATAGTGATGTTGTAAATACGGCTGTTAACGAAGCGATGACGTATATTGAAATAATGAGTAATGCAATTTTTTTACGACCATATGCATCAGATAATGGCCCAAATGTAAATTGTCCAATTGCAAGTCCAATCATAGCAAATGACAGTGTAAGTTGTACTTGTGAAGTAGTTGTACCAAAATCACTCTGTACATTTGGTAGTGAAGGAACATACATATCTATTGTTAAGGGCCCAAAAGTAGTCATAATACCCAACATAATAATGACCATCAATGGTAGTTGGCGATTCGTAATTTTATCCATATATAGTACTCCTTTAAGCACATTTAGTTACTTTATGATAAAGAAAAATTGAATGTTTAGTAACTAGATTATTATCGCACACGTGAATATAAATGCAATGACAAAATGGCATGTTTAATATGCGTGTACTGTTCCAGATATTATTTTTAATATATAATACAATATATTATGATAAAATACTGATTTATAAGCAATGTATATTTTTACACATATCTTAGCTTGGTTAAACAAGCTATGTTTAATTGTAGTATGGTCATTTTAGATTGTCACACAAAGGAGAAAATTGATGCATTTAACTAAGACACAGTATGAAATTATAAAATTTATTCTTGTTGGTGGAATTAACACCTTTAATTATTACGTGGTTTATTTATTTTTATTAAAGTTAATTGATATAAATTATTTAGTCAGTCATATCAGTGGATTTATTGTTAGCTTTATAGTTTCTTATTATCTAAATTGCTATTTTGTTTATAAAGTAAAACCGACATGGCGCAAATTCATTCAATTCCCATTAACACAAGTAGTAAATATGGGGATGCAAACGATCTTACTATATGTATTTGTACAATGGTTCCATATTTCATCTGTTATCGCACCATTTGCTGGACTTATTATTACCATACCAATTACGTTTGTATTATCTAAATATATATTAAGAGACTGACATCAAAATTAAATTTTGACGAAATGATATTATATTATTGAGCATTATTAGTTGCCTATCTGTAATAATAAAGTGGGCTATGATAATGCTTTTTTAATATTGTTATGTTCTATAAATATACAGTAAAATGCTGATAGAAATACTTAGAGATACATTCTTGATTTACAGAATATAATTTGATTTTTGCACAATTTAACAATAAATTTTAGGAATGGCTAAAAAAATAATTAACTAAAAAATATTAAATAATTATATAATAAAAAATGTTGTAAATATGCTTGTGATAGGTCATAATATATAATCCAATATCAATTAAGGTGGATGTAGCACATGACACAAAGTGAGAATTTAAAACTTGCACAAAAAGGTGCATACCTGAGTTTAATCGTCTATATTATACTTTCTATTTTGAAATTTATAGTAGGATATATTTATGAATCGGCGGCAGTAAGAGCTGATAGTATAAACAATATGACTGATATTGTTGTCTCATTAGCAGTTATTATCGGATTGAAAATTTCTATTAAGCCTGCAGACAAAAACCACCCATATGGACACTTAAAATCTGAGAATATTTCATCATTACTGGTTTCGTTTATTATTATGTTTGTGGGTATTCAAGTAGTAATTGAAAATTTGCCTAATATATTTTCTAATGAACACAGTACACCAAATGCGATTACGATTTATGTCAGTGTTATTAGTGGCGTGATTATGTTAGTCGTTTTTATTATCAATCAAAAGCTTGCTAAGCGTACAAATAGTAGTTCACTTAATTCAGCTGCAAAAGATAATTTATCAGATGCTTTAGTTAGTATTGGTACCGCGATAGGCTTAGTGTTTACTCAATTTGGTTTACCAATCATCGATACATTACTAGCAACGGTTTTAGGACTACTAATCATATATACAGGTTTCGGTATTTTCAAAGAGGCTATCTTTACATTAAGTGATGGATTTAATGAACAGGAGCTAGAAGCATATAAGAATTATGTATTAGACATTGAAGAAGTGATTGATGTTCATACTATTAAAGGTAGATATCATGGAAGCAGTATTTTTGTCGATGTAACAATCGTTGTAGATTCAGACTTATCATTAGAAGAAGCGCACCATATTTGTGATAAAGTAGAGCAACATATGCATGCTAAAGGGATATCGTCTGTGTATGTGCATCCTGAACCTGCTTCAATACAGTAAAATCGATTATTATAATAAAAAAATATAATTCATAAATATAATTCATAAATATCATACAACTAAATAGGTATATAGCATTTTGTGTTGTAGTGGATTAAATAGAAAATTCAATTGATAATATTTGTTGAGTCATGTTATAAAATTAATATACAAGGTATCTCGTCAATTCAGTTTAGTAGTGTTTACTAAACTATTCGAAGGTACCTTGTTTTTTTAAAAGTATTTTAATGTGAAGTTACATAAGAACATGTTATTTTTGGTGATGCACTTGAGGCTACAGGATAAAGGTGTCCCTTAAGAAAGCGACCTACAATATGAAGTATTGAATAAAAAAGAAGCACTCAGATGAATGTACTGAACCCCAAAAGTTGTACTTTGGTTTAGTATAATATTTCAAAGGTTTGTTTCCTAAATTTTTTAGGAGACAGGCCTTTTAATTTTGATTTAATTCTTTCATTATTATAAAAAGTTATATAGTTTTGAATAGCTTGCTCCAGTTGATAAAAATGATCAAATCTTTCTCCATAAAACATTTCTTGCTTTAATAATCCAAAGAAGTTTTCCATAACTGAATTATCAAGACAATTTCCCTTTCTTGACATGCTTTGGAATACTTTATTTTCTTTTAAAATATTTACGTATTTCGCATTTTGGTAATGCCAACCTTGGTCTGAATGTATAGTTAATCGATAATTAACATTTGGACACATATTTAAAAATTCTTTTAGTGGATTGATAGCCATATCTAGTGTAGGCCGACTTGAAATACTATAGCTCATAATTTCTGAACTATATAAATCCATATATGCAGATAAATATAATTTTAATCCATTATTTAACTTAAACGCTGTAATATCAGTCACTATTTTTTGATAAGGGCGATCCGTATTAAAACGTCGTTTTAATAAATGTTTCGCTATTTTGCCTACATTTCCTTTGTAAGACTTATACTTACGTCTTCTATGTGTAAATTTTGTACAGGTAAGTTTTAATTCTTTCATTAACTTTCTTACCTTTTTATGATTCACTTTAAATCCTTTACTTAATAAGGATTGAGTAAATCTTCTATAGCCATAGATATATCCACATTCTTCGCATATCGCTTTAATAGTTTTGATTAATTCCTCATCTTTATTTGGTTGTTTAAAACGTTTTAGCCAATAGTAATAAACAGATTTTGCTACTTTTGAAACTTTAAATAATAGACTGAGCCCAAAATTAAGTGTTTCATGTAATGCTTTTATGATTTTTACTTTCTCGAATGTTTTGTTTCGTAATGTTGAGTCAAGGCTTGTAACTTTTTTTGATAAGCTATACCTGCTTTCAACATCTCATTTTCATTTCTTAGCCTTTCTAATTCCTCACGTTCACTTTCTTTTAATTCGGCTGATTTAGGCTTCGCTTTCGAATGTTTTTTATCCATTTTACTTGGACATCCTTTCTTGTTGCTGTCTAGTCCGAGGATACCATTCTCTTCAAATCTTCGTTGCCAAGCGCATATCATAGCGATATTACTTATTTTAAAATGGCTTGCTGTTTCTCGATAAGACAACATGTTTTCTTGTCTAAATCTTAAAACAGATAGCTTGAATTCTCTAGTATAAACTTTATTTTTCAATCGTTTACTTAACCCTTCGGGTCCAAATTCTTTATATTGTGTAACCCATCTTTCGATTAAACTTTTAGTCGATATTTCATATTTCTTTGCTAATGCTCTATAACCTAATGAACTATTTAAATATTCTTGAACTACCTTTAATTTAAATTCATATTTATAATGTTTACCCATAATAAAAATGCACCCCATAAGTTAGATTTTTAGTCCAACTTTTGGGGTGCACATCAGAATTAAATCATCTAAGTGCTATTTTTATGGGATTTATGTCCCAGTATTTGCGTATATTATTTAAACCTAGAAATTAGGTATTATACTTACCACCAGCCGTTAGCTACACGGAAATCAATTGCTGCGTCAACTGAACCATAACGTTCTTCGGCATAGTTAATCATACCTTTTGTTTGTTCTTCAACTGATCCAGTTCCCCAAGATTCTTTAGTTTGTCCTAAACCTCTATAGCCTAATTCATTTACAGCATCTGGGTTACCGCTTGATTCTGGCATTACAATATTGTCCCATAAAGCTTTAGTACCGCCTGCTTCAATAAATTGATCGTATACATCACTTGTTGATTGTGTTGTTTGTTGTACAGGAGTTTCAGCTGCGTCAGCTGTTGACACATTTGAGCTTACACCAAACCCAGTTGCTGCAATTGTAATCGATGCGAAAGATGCTAATAATAATTTTTTCATTGTTAAAAATCCTCCTAATTGATTTTACCTGTGTTTAGAAATGAAATATACAGGTTTTATATTTCTTAATCGTTATGTGCTATATTTACTTATTCATTTTTAATTTCTTAATTCAACGTTTACAACTATAACACTATAAAAAAGCTCGTAGGTTACAGTGAAATAAAAATAAAGTATCTTTTGTGAATAAAAGAAGACAATTATTTCAAAAACATGTGTAAATTGTTATAATTTTAATATATAGAGAATCAATATAAATACATAAATGCTTTTATGAAAGCATTTATGATATATTTCATAAATTATTTTTGTTGTAACATTTCTGTAAAAAACAGAAAAATTATATTTTATTTAATGAAAGAAGGAATAATATGCCAAAATTAATTTTATGTAGACATGGACAAAGTGTTTGGAATGCTGAAAATTTATTTACAGGATGGGCAGATGTAGATTTATCTGATCAAGGTAAAAACGAGGCTATTACTTCTGGTAAAAAACTAAAAGATCAAGGTATTGAAATTGATATTGTATATACTTCTTTACTAGAAAGAGCAATTAAGACTACGTTTCACTTGTTAAATGAATCTGATCAATTATTTATCCCAGTTATAAAGTCGTGGAGACTAAATGAAAGACATTATGGTGATTTGCAGGGTCTGAATAAAGATGACGCACGTGAAAAATTTGGCGAAGAACAAGTACATATTTGGAGACGCTCTTATGACGTTGCGCCACCTAAACAGGGTGAAGAACAAAGAAATGATTATTTAAATGATAGAAAATATGAACATTTAGATAGAAGAGTTATGCCTGAATCAGAAAGTTTGAAAGATACACTAATAAGAGTAATACCCTATTGGAATGATCAAATCTCTCAACAACTTTTAGACGGTAAAACCGTGCTCGTTTCCGCACATGGTAATTCATTACGTGCGCTTATCAAATATTTGGAAAATGTATCTGATGAAGATATTATTAGTTATGAAATAAAAACAGGCGCACCATTAATATATGAATTGACAGATGATTTACAGGTAATAGATAAGTACTATTTATAATACAAAAATTTATATGAAAAAGGACCGAGGCATTGTTTTCATGTCTCGGTCCTTTTGTATGTGTATTAATACTTGTATATTTGATTGTGCAGTTAGTTACTTAAGACTTGAGATTGGGCTTATCAAGTCTTATTTATAACATTTTAATATTAGGGGGATCACTACCAAATTATTAATCTGCAATAAATAAAGAGTTAATGAATTATTTATTACGCTTATGTTGTTGAATAATCTTACGTGCACGTTTTCTTGTTTTAATGTTTGGGCTATTCAAGTTACGTCGTGCTGTTTGTAAATCTAATTTCATAAGATATGACCTCCTTCACAAAAGTAATTATGGAGGAAATATGCAATTTTGTAAATAGGAATTATTACGATTTAATCAAAAAATAGCACTTTTCTGGACGATATGTAAAAATTACAATATTTTTGAGTATTTTTAATGTTATATTCAAAAAAAATATGTATAATGCACCAATGTGGCTAATTTTTCAAAGGCTAAACTAATAGAAAATGTAGGAGATAAAAATGACTCAAAAAACTAAAATAATAATGATATTGATGATGTTGTTTGGTGGTTTCTTCGGACTTTTAAATGAAACATTGTTGACTACAGCATTACCAAGTATAATGAAAGACTTTAATATAGATTATACGCAAGTACAATGGCTAACTACAGCGTTCTTATTAACTAACGGCGTCGTTATACCATTATCGGCAATGGTGATTCAACGCTTTTCGACAAGACAAGTATTTTTAACGGCAATTTCAATATTCTTTATTGGTACAATTATTGCGGGCTTTAGTCCGAATTTTACAGTTTTATTAAGTGCAAGAATTGTTCAAGCACTTGGTTCAGGTATCATGATGCCTTTAATGATGACAACTATACTAGATATATTTGAACCACACGAACGTGGTAAATATATGGGGACTTTTGGTCTAGTGATTGGCTTGGCTCCAGCGATTGGTCCAACTCTATCAGGTTATCTAGTTGAATACTTTGATTGGCGCTCGTTATTCCATGTAGTTGCTCCAATTGCAGCGTTGACATTTATAGGCGCATTTAAATTTGTGAAAAACGTAGGAACAAATAGAAAAGCACCAATTGATATAATATCCATTTCCTTATCAGTATTAGGATTTGGTGGGCTCCTATATGGTACAAGTTCAATTTCACGCGACGGGTGGAACGATCCTATCGTTTTAACGTCAGTGATAGGAGGTATAATTCTTGTTGCGATTTTTATTTTCCGTCAAACAAGACTAGAAACACCATTACTTGATTTTTCAGTATTTAAAAATAGCCAATTTGCAGTAGGTATTGTTATTATGGCGTTTACAATGATATCAATGATAGGTTCAGAAACTGTACTTCCAATGTTTGTCCAAAACATAATGAATGATTCTGCACTTCAATCAGGATTGATATTATTACCTGGTGCGATCGTAATGGGTATTATGTCTGTAGCTTCAGGTTTTTTATATGAAAAGTATGGCGCGAAAATATTAGCATTTATCGGTATGCTCATTGTAGTAATTACAACATCATACTTTGTTATAATGGATGAAAATACTTCTGCAGCAATACTAGCAACTGTTTATGCAATTCGTATGATTGGTATTGCACTTGGATTAATGCCACTAATGACACATACAATGAATCAATTATCTCGTGATATGAACGCCCATGGTTCTTCTATGACTAATACGGTGCAACAGATATCTGCTTCAATAGGGACAGCAGGTTTAATTACAATCATGAGTCAAGTAGCAAAAGATTTCACACCTAATATGAGTGATTACAAAGGCATGGGTAAAAAAGAAATGGCCATGCAAATACAACATGAAGCACTATTAAGTGGTTATCATGCAGCTTTCTGGTTTGCAGTAATTATTTCGTTTATTAGCTTAATCAGTGTGTTTATGTTGAAAAGTAAACGTAAAATTAAACAAGAACAAGAAAATTTATAATAATGGAGCGTGAGCCTCATAGAACATTCGATGAGATTAAATGATGAACCATTTCAATTAGTAAAAGAAGGTACAAAGACCATTGAAGTGAGACTGAATGATGCTAAAAGACAGGAAATACAAAGTGGAGACTTTATTACTTTTACAAATTTAAAATCGGCAGAGCAAATAACAGTTGAGGTTATTAGAACCGAAGTATTTACATCGTTTCAAGCACTGTTGAATCATTATTCAAATCAAGTGACTGGCTTTAGCAATGATATACAATTATCACAAAAATTAGCATCAATTTACCAGATATACTCACAAACAGATGAGTTAGATTACGGAGCGTTAGCGATTGAACTTCGATTAATAACCAAATAGTTTCAATCATATAAAGTAGACTAAATGATATAACTCAAAACACCCATTTATTATTGTAATATGTAGCTAAAAGTTGGCTTTTAAGCCTAAACTTTAAGTAATGCATAATTAATAAAATGAATGGGTGTTTTTATAGAATTAGTTATTTTTACGTGTGATTTAAAGCTCTTATTGAATTGCTGTACACTGCATTCAGTTGGTTATCATTAAGATTACTAATAATCCCAAAAAAAGTTACAGCAATTTATATCATGTGCTTTATTACATATTGATATAGTATATTTTATATATTCGGTGTATGATAATATTTATGGTGATAATGTATATTTAAATATCTACTTGATATAGATAAGTTTTAGGAGTGAATTGTATATAATGAAGAAGTTATTGATTTTACTTGCTATATTTGGACTGGTACTTGCTGGATGTAGTAGTGGAAAATATGCTGATAAAATAGATAAGGCAGTAAATAAGCAACAGCAATATCAAAAAAAACTTGCTAAACAACAAAAAGGCGATGTGGAACGTAAATTTGATAAAAAAGACGCTAATATCTACGTTAATGAAAAAGGAAAACACGTTACAATTGCTTATAAACCATTTAAAAATGATGAGGAAGTTCATTATTATACTTATAAGTTTAAAGATGGAAAAGCAAAGTATATAAAAGATTTTAATTCTAAAGGTTATTTACATAAAAATGAACCAGATTATAAAGAAGAAAATATGGATCTGGAAGAATAACAAAAATAAAATAACGAGTTAGAGGTGTACTAATAGGAATATGAAAAAGTTATGGTTATGTATAGGATTAGTAGCTATTATGATATTAGTCACAGCATGTTCAAGTGATCAACATGTACATAAAGATGATAAAATAGATGGAAATGGCAAAATTAAAATAATTGAATATGGTGATTTTAAATGTCCATACTGTAAAAAGGTAGAAACTAATGTAATGCCTAAATTAAAAAAAGAATATATCGATAAAGACAAGGTAGATTATCAATTCGTAAATATGGCATTTTTAGGTGATGACTCTATTATAGGTTCAAGGGCTGGTCACGCTGTTAAGCAAGTTGCACCGGATCAATACTTAACATTTCAAAAGTTAATATTTGAGCAGCAACCAGACTCTGAAAAGGAATGGATTAATAAATCATTAGTAGATAACCAAATAGATAAATTACCGATAAACCAAGATATGAAAGATAAAATTAAAAAGGAATATACAACGCCAGACAGTAAATCTTGGAAAGCTGCAAAGAAAGATCAAAAGCAAGCTAAAGAAAACCATATTGAGACAGCACCAACAGTATATGTTAGCGGTGAAAAATTAGAAGACCCTTATAAATTTAAAAATTATAAAAAAGTATTAGATAAATAAACATAATTGTATGTATAGTATACTGTGAATCATTATAATTTATAAGAAAATGCTTTATTAAAGCGGCGTAACTAGACTTATTAAGATATATAAGTCTAGTTACGCCGCTTTTTTATAATATATTTTAAATCGTAAAAATTACGATTAATTCTCTGTTTACTATTGCGCTTTGGAAAAAAGAGGCATATAATTATAAATCGTAACAATTACTATTTGGGGGTTTAGAAATGAAAAAATATACATATATTATGTTCAGCGTTATAGCTTTAGTAATGGTGTTAGCAGGGTGTGGCAAAGCTGATTCTGATAAGGGAAACGAAAAAATAAAAGTTAATACGACTGTATTTCCTTTAAAATCATTTGCTGAAGAGATTGGTGGCAAACATGTAGAAGTGGAGTCTATTTATCCTGCAGGTACAGATTTACATAGTTATGAACCAACACAAAAAGATATTATAAATGCTTCAAAAGCGGATTTATTCGTGTATACTGGCGATAATTTAGATCCTGTTGCAAAAAAAGTTGCAGCTACAATTAAAAAAGATGACCAAAAATTATCTTTAGAAGATAAATTAGATAAATCACAATTACTTACTGATCAACATAATCACGATGAATCTGAACACGAAGAGAATCATGAACACGAACAGGGTGAACACCATCATCATGGTGGATACGATCCACACGTTTGGTTAGACCCAAAGTATGATCAAGTTTTTGCAAAAGCAATTAAAGATGAATTGATTAAAAAAGATCCTGATAATAAGAAGTATTATGAAAAAAATTATAAGAAATTAAATGACGAATTAAAAAATATTGATGAGAAGTTAAAAGAAACTAGTAGTAAGAAGCAGGGAAACACGGTATTTATTTCACATGAATCTATTGGTTATCTAGCTGACAGATATGGCTTTGTCCAAAAAGGCGTTCAGAATATGAATGCTGAAGACCCTTCACAAAAAGCACTTACAAAAATTGTCAAAGAAATCAAAGAATCGGGTGCGAAATATATATTATACGAAGATAATGTATCTAATAAAGTAACAGATACAATAAGAAAAGAAACATCAGCGAAACCATTAAAATTCTATAATATGGAATCATTGAATAAAGAACAACAAAAAGATGAAAATTTAACTTATCAAAAATTAATGGAAGAGAATATTAAAAATATTGATAAAGCATTAAGTGATAATATCCATAGTGATGATAATCAACATGAGTCGAAACATGATAAGGCTATTTCTGATGGTTATTTTAAGGATAAACAAGTTAAAGATAGAGCATTATCTGATTATAAAGGAGATTGGCAATCGGTTTATCCTTATCTTAAAGATGGTACTTTAGACGAAGTGATGAAGCATAAAGCTGAAGATGATGATTCTATGTCAGCTAAAGAATATAAAGCTTACTATGATAAAGGGTATCAAACAGATGTAGATAAGATAAAAATTACTGATGATACAATTACATTTAACAAAAATGGTAGAGATATAACTGGAAAATATAGTTACGATGGTAAAGATATTTTGAAATATGAAAAGGGGAATAGAGGCGTTAGATACACATATAAATTAGTAGATGATAATAAAGAATTACCAAAATATGTTCAATTCAGTGATCATAATATAGGGCCTAAGAAAACAGGACATTTCCATATTTTTACAGGTGACGATAAAGACAAAGTGTTGAAAGAACTAGATAACTGGCCAACTTATTACCCTGAAAAATTAACGAAAACTGAAATCAAAGAAGAGATGTTAGCGCACTAAATATCATTATACCTACATTTAGATTTTATATTTTAAATGCATGAATTTCTATTTAAAGGGAATAAAATATAAAGAAACAAAGAAAATAAGCTTTTTTGGTTGATATATATTATATAGTTGATATAATTAGTATATTAACAAAACTTAAATACTTTGGAGGTATGTTTATAATGACAAAATTTAATTTTGACCCAGCACATTCCGTAGTTGAATTTTCAGTTAAACATTTAATGATATCTAATATTAAAGGTAGATTTACAGAATTTGATGCAAATATAGATGGTGATTTAAATGATTTAAGCTCTTTATCAGGGGATTTCACTATCAATGCTAATTCAATTGATACACGTGTAGAAGACCGTGATGGTCATTTACGTAGTGGTGATTTCTTAGATGTTGAAAACCATCCTGAAATTAAATTTGAATTAACAAAAGCTGATGAGTCATCTGTTACAGGTAATGTAACAATTAAAGGCGTAACAAATGAAGAAACTTTCGATTTTTCATATGAAGGTCAAAGTAAAAATCCTTTAAATGGTGCTACAACAGCTGGATTTATCGTTAATGGTAAAATTAATCGTGAAAAATATGGAATTACATTTAACCAAGCGCTTGAAACTGGTGGCGTTATGATTGGTAAGGATGTATTATTCCAAGTAAGTTTAGAATTCGCTTTAGAAGACTAATACAGTTTTTAAATATAGTAGAATGAGTCTTATTAAAAAGACTTATTTTCAAAAATAAAGGACTAATCCATTTTAATACGGATTAGTCCTTTATATATATCACGGTTTTAATCATGTATGACTTCTTAGAGTGGTGGATAAGCTTGCGCCTATATGGTCTTGGTCTTATACTTATGATTGACTTGAGTCGTCTAATTTTTTTTCGCGATAATATTTGATAATTGTATAAATGATAAAACTCCAAGATATAATCAGTAAGACAATTGAAGAAATAATTACGTAATTTTTGTTCGTAAAGTCACCACCTGTAAATAGTGTACCAATCAGATTGGGTATGCATAACAATAGAATAAGACCGGCGTACAGTTTTTGTTTTAAAATAAAGCAAGTCAGCATTGTTAATAATAAAAGTATTAAACCTAGTGTGAAATTAGTTGTTTGATTAGGTGACCAAATAATATAAAGCGGGTAGTTACGTAATAAATATTCACTTAATATATATAAACCAAAAATAGCTGCAGATGAAATTCCAATAATAGTATAAGTTATTTTACTGTCTCCCCAGCGCATAATTACTTTTTTGGCAAAGTATAAAATAAAGATAAATGACCCCAAAAAAATAAAGAGGAAATAACAAATTAAAGCAACCGTTAACTGAAAAGAATTATCTAACATTCTAGGAATTGTCGTCATAATGAACATGAAGGATATCAAATATAAAATATATTTGAATAAGCCCTGTGTCATATTTAAATGTGTTGAGAATTTGTCTGCATAAGACTTGATAGGTGTATTTAATAGAGCGTCGATATTTTCATTATTTTCTTCAGCAATTGTAATATGGTCTCGTAATTCCTCTTCAATTGCATTTACCTCATCTTCGTTTTTTCCACGAAATAATAATTCGATTCTTAATTTTAATAAAAAATCTTCTGCCTTTTTACTCAACATTATAAACACTCCTCATTACATTATTCATACCATTATTTAAATAGTTCCATTTGTAAACAAAATTAGTTAATTCTTCTTTACCTTCTGCTGTGATGCTATAGTATTTACGCTTTGGGCCGCCTGTATCTGATTTTTTGGAAATAGAAGTCACATATCCTTTTTTACTTAATCTCAATAACACAGGATAAATACTACCATCACTAATTTCAGGGAATTGTTGAGCTCTCAATTTATCTAAAATTTCATAGCCGTATGTTTCTCCTTGAGCAATTAGACCTAAAATTGCACCATCTAACAACCCTTTCATCATTTGATTTGAAACTGACATGACATCCCTCTTCTCACTATCTTACTATATAAGATAGTAAAGGGAACCGGGATTGTCAACTATCTTTTATAATAAGATAGTTGAGGTGGAATTTAATTATGCTTAATTTGGGTATATTAAGCATAAAAGAGGAGGTTGATGGTATGTTAACAGAATTACCAAATATAGGTAAACCAGCAACTAATGCTTTGCATAATATAGGCGTGAAGTCATTAGAAGAGGTATCTAAATACAAACGTACTGCATTACTAGAAATTCATGGAGTTGGACCTAAAGCGATTGAACTTCTTGAAGAAGCATTAAAAGCACATGATTTAAATTTTAAAAATGAAACGGATTTTGAAGTTCCATTTGAATTATCAGGTGATTTGTCTTGTGACAATGCGCCAAAGAGAAGGACAATGTTAACATTTTTAATTGCTTCAGCGACAGTTGATAAAGAGAAATTATCAAACTTAGTTACTGAAGACTTTGTCTGGGAAGTTCCGGGAAGTTTTAAGTTAGAAGGTTTTGGTGACTTTTATAAAGAACTCGAAGCCCATAGAATTAATATTGCTTCCCTTGAAGTGAAGGATAATATCTCACATGGCAAAGTAGGCGCAATACACGGGACGCAAATTGCACAAGATGGCTCAATAGTTTATTTTACAGATATTTTTAAATTTGCAAGTCACAGTAAAGATGCTAAAGTTAAAGCTATCACGTCATATATCATTATGAATGAAGGAGAATCTTAAATGAGTATTCAAATAGATGAAAACAAAATCATTTTTACGCGAGATTTTAAAGCAACAGCTCAACAAATATTTAACGCTTATACGGATCAATCGTTGTTTGAAAAATGGTTCCATCCTCAAGGCGCTACCACGGAAGTATATAAATTTGATGTACAAACGGGAGGTGGTGCATTTTTTGCAATTCGTGCACCTCAAGGTACAAGTTATACAGTGACCCATTATAATGATGTTATTGAACCTAAAAAGATTGACTATAATGATTATTTTGCTGATAAAGATGGCAATATAGATGAAAAAATGGCAGGTATGCATAATATCATTCATCTAACAGAAAATGATGACGGCACTACAACGATTCAATCTACAGCTGAATTACCAGACCCTAAAGCTGCGCAACAGTTGTTGGACATGGGTGTTGAAGCGGGTATGAATAGCACTTTTGACAACTTGGCAAAATTAGTTGAAAAATAACTAAAAGTATAAAAGTCAAAGAAATGTTAAAAATGTCACAGTTAGGACACCGCTCTTTTAGATATAATAAAGAGTGAAAAGAGGTGTGTCTAATGAAGAAACGATATATTAAAGTACTTGGATTATATTCTTTAAGTACTTTTATACCAGCTGTCATAGCAACAGAAAAATTAGTCCCCAATCATACATTGAAATGGGTATTACGTACATTAGCTGGATATGGTATTTTTGCCTATGGATTACACATATTAAGTAAGTTTAAACAATAATAAGAAGGTCCGAAACATATATTTATGTTTCGGACCTTCTTATTATGCTTATATTTAATCTAACCATTCGCCATTTGATTCAATAACTTTACGGTACCAATCAAAGGATGCTTTTTTCTTTCTCTCTAACGTGCCATTACCTTCGTTATTTCTGTCTACGTATATTAAGCCATAACGTTTCTTCATTTCACCTGTAGTAAATGAAATAATATCTATAATTCCCCAAGGTGTATAGCCTATAAGGTCAACACCATCTTCATCAACAGCAGCGATAGCAGCATCAATGTGCGCTTTTAAATATTCAATACGGTATGAATCGTTAATTTCGCCATTAGGATTTATTTCATCTACTGCGCCAAAACCGTTTTCTACTATAAATAGTGGGATTTGGTAACGGTCATATAATATATTCAACGTGTAGCGTAAACCTGTAGGATCGATTGCCCATCCCCAATCACTTTGTTGAATATAAGGATTATCTACTGAATTAGCTAAACCACCGTTGGTAACATTTTCCCCAGTGTATGCTTCAGCGTCGTGTTTAACAACTGTACTCATGTAATAACTGAAGCCAATGTAATCCACAGTACCTTCAGTTAAAATTTGTTCATCACCATCTTGCCAACCTATGTCGTAACCTTTACGTGCGAGCATTTTGTTTGCGTAACTTGGGTAATAGCCACGTACTTGTACATCAGGGAAGAAAAAGCGTAGGCGATTTGCTTTAACCGATTCCATCATATCTTCAGGATTCGAAGAATAAGGATAGATTGCGACATGAGAAATCATTAAACCAATTTCAAAGTTGGGATTGATTTCTTTACCAATTTTAACTGCTTTTGCGCTAGCGATAAGTTCATTATGAGCAACTTGATATAAAACTTCTTCAGGATTTTCATCTTCCTCAACGAGTACTCCTGAATTGGTCCATAAGAAAATAGGGTTGTCTGTATCCATTTGGTTATTAATCTCATTAAATGTCATCCAATACTTAACTTTATCTTTATAACGGGTGAACACTGTTTCCGCAAAATGTGCAAAGAAGTCTGCTACTTTTCTATTTCTAAAACCACCATATTCACGTGCTAGATGTAAGGGCATTTCGAAGTGAGATAATGTGATGACCGGTTCGATATCATATTTTAATAATTCATCAAATAAATCATCATAAAATTTTAAACCTGCCTCATTTGGTTCAGTTTCATCACCGTTTGGGAAAATACGCGACCAAGCGATTGAAGTACGTAAGCACTTCAATCCCATTTCATTGAATAGAGCAATATCTTCTTTGTAGCGATTATAGAAGTCGATACCAATATGATTTGGATAATATTTATCAGGTTCTACATCTTGAGTGATTTCACGTGCTTTACCATGAGCGCCACCAGTCATAACATCTATGACACTTAGCCCTTTACCATCTTGATCATAGCCACCTTCGAATTGATTGGCAGCAAGAGCGCCACCCCATAAAAAGTCTTTTGGTAATTTTGTCATTTTAATTGCCTCCTAGTAGATTATTATTTATTAATGATAGTGAGTAATTCATCATTTGTTGTTATGTTTGATTCTTTTGTTGCTATAGTCTCACTAAATTCAGCGGAATTAGTTATAATGACAGGAATTATGCTGTCATAATTTTTTGAATCAAGTAAGCTTTTATCAAATTTTAATATTGGTTGTCCTTGTTGTAATGAGTCGTTTTCTTTAACTAAAATATTGAATCCTTCTCCGTTCAATTGAACAGTGTCTAAACCAACATGAATCAATAGTTCTACTCCTGTTGAAGAAGTAATTCCTATAGCGTGTTTACTAACTGCAATCATACTCACCACACCATCAAAAGGTGCGTGGACGGTTTGAGACTCAGGTTTAATAGCTATACCTTGTCCCATCATACCTTCAGCAAATATAGGATCATTGACCTTTGAAAGTGATACGACTTGCCCATCAATAGGTGCATAGACAATCGTTTCTAAAGGATTTTCTGTGCTTTGAGCATTAGGTGTTGAAGCTGTTTCATTATCAACTTCTTCCGTTGTATCATCTCCGTATCCTAAAAATTGAATTAAAATAATCGGTAAAAGTATAGCAACTGTTGATCCGATTATAATTCCCCAAATTGATGAAGGATTATCAGCGCTATAACCGTTAACAATTGTAATAGGTCCAGGTAAACCAGCGTATGCATAGTATTTAGGATTAAAGAAACTAGCGATAAAAGCACCAATTGCACCACTTATACATGCAATAATAAAAGGCTTTTTGAAGCGTAAGTTAATCCCATACATTGATGGTTCGGTAATACCGAATATGCCTGTAATACCTGCTGATGAAGCTACACGTTTAATTTCTGTACGTTTCGCCTTGATTAAGACTCCAATTACAGCACCAATTTGTGAGATTACAGCAATGGTTTGGAAAGCTTGGAATGAATCGCTTTGGTGTTGTTCAAAGTTAGCTAATACCATAGGTGTAATACCCCAATGTACACCGAAAATGACAAATACTTGCCACAAACCACCAATAAGGGCACCTGCTAACCATGGTGCGACGTCTACAAGATAATTAAATCCTCCTGCAATACCGTGTGCAGCGATTGTTGTGATTGGTCCTATAACTAATAAGGTAATTGGTACCATGATGACAATACTTAAAAATGGTGTGAATAAAGGTTTAACAACATCATGAATCCATTTATTTAAATATTTCTCAACATAGGATAATATCCATACTAAGAATAGTGGTGGTAAAACAGAAGACGTGTAACTTGTTTCTGTTAATGGGATGCCGAACAATTTGATTGCTTCTCCATCCTGAATCCTTTCAATCATGTTAGTTAAATCAGGACTAACAAGCGCAGCTGTACAAGCGACAGCGATATAGACATTGACATTGAAATGTCTAGCAGCTGTCATAGCAATAAATATTGGTAAAAAAGTAAAAGGCGCCCAGGACATAAAGTTAAATACTTCATAAGTACCTGTGTCTTTAAATGATGGCATAATAAGATTTATGACAATTAATAAACCTTGTAAAATACCTGCTGCAGCTAAAATATAAATGAACGGAGCAAATACTGCAGACATGGTTGCAATGACTCTATTGAGTATGGAACCTTTGTTATCAGAATGATCATCGTCATCATGTTGGCGTTCACCTGTTAAATCTTCGAAATAGTTAAATACTTCACCAACGTTATTTCCGATAACGACTTGGAATTGTCCGTTATTTTCTACAACTGTTACAACACCTTCGATTTCTGATACCTTTTGTTTGGCATCAGGAATTGATCTTTTTAATACTAAACGTAATCTCGTAGCGCAATGCGTACTATTGACAATATTTTCTTCACCGCCAACTGCGTCTAAAATATGTTGTGCCAGTATCTCGTTTTTATTAGCCACGTGCTTCAACTCCTTAATATATTTATATAAATAAAATGTAAGCGTTTCATTTAAACCTCATTATAATTATACCGGTACAATTTGTAAAGACCCTTACAAAAAGTGTGGTACGGTTTATTTATATCGTGTACGTGTTATAATAAGTTGAATTTATAATTTAAAGGAGTAAATATATGCTCAAGTATGAACAGATTGCACAAAAGATTAATATATTTATTGAAGAAGGGCATTTTCAAGCAGGGGATAAATTGCCAAGTGTTGAAACTTTAAAAGAGCAATACCAAGTGAGTAAAAGTACAGTAATTAAAGCTTTAGAAGTACTAGAGAAACGAGGAATTATATATCAAGCTCGAGGTAGTGGTATTTATGTACGTAATAAACAAAGAGAAGGCTACCTCAATCTATTTTCTACAGGAGGATTTAGTGATGAGATTGTAGGTCTTAAAGTGACAAATAAAGTCTTGAGAGTAGAGGAAGTAACTCCACCTCAAAGTGTTCAACAAAAATTGAAACTAAAAGATGACGTGCCAGTTTATCTGCTAGAGCGTATCGTATACGTAAATGATGATATTCTTTGCTATGAACGGTCATATTTTAATAAAGATATCGTATTATTTTTAAACGAATCAATTGCAGAACAATCTATTTTTAGTTATTTAGAGCAACATCTAAAAGTTAAAATCGGTTTTTCAGATATTTATTTTACCGTAGACAAATTAAATGCGTCTCATGCGGAAAAGTTGGGATTAGTAGAAGGAGATCCTAGTTTAAATTATGAACAGGTATTCTATACAACAACAGGGGTTCCATTTGATTGTTCTCATTTACACTATCATTATCAAAATGCCTATTTTTATATACCTTCACAAAAATAAAATGCTTGTGTTACGAGCTTTACTCAGTGTATTAAATGAGTCGTAAGCAAGTAGCACAAGCGTTTTTATAATTGGTCAATGACATTTAATTATAAATCTGTATTTGTTTTTCATATGATGAAGTTTATGTATTTTTGCAAAATCGCAATAAATTAAATTTATAAAAAATTACTGAATACACTATTAAATATCAAGTGAAACCAATATAATATGGTTATTAGTATAGAAAAGTGTTAAAAAATGAATTACAAGAGGTGCTTAAATGTCAATGATAGATAATAACAAGGCTATAAAAGATACATATATGTCGAATGAAACTATTGAAAACATTAACAACCAAGTACAAATGAAAGAAGTTATGTTTAATCAAACGCCAGGACGTTATGCACTTAAATCTGTGATGTCAGGATTTTTGTTAGCTATTGTTACAGTGTTTATGTTAGGTATCAAGACACAGTTTGCTGGAACAAATGAAGGTTTAGTTAATTTAATGGGGGCTATTTCTTTTAGTTTAGCCTTAGTCTTAATTGTATTAACACATTCTGAATTATTAACGAGTAATTTTATGTATTTAACTGTCGGTTGGTATTATAAAATTATTGGAATGAATAAAGCGTTTGGAATTATGCTTGTCTGTTTCTTCTTTAACATTATAGGTGGTCTTATACTATTTGGATTAATGAAATTCACACCTATTATGACAACAGAAATGGTTAACAGTTTAACTAAAATGGTAAATGGTAAAACAGTTGATGCAACGTGGTATGCTATTTTAGTGAAAGCTATTTTCTGTAATTTCTTTATTAATATTGGTATTTATGTATCAATTCAATTTAAGGATGGTTTATCTAGAGCATTCTTTATTGCCTGTGGTGTGGTTGTTTTTGTGTTTATGGGCTATGAACATGTTGTGTTTAATGCTGGATTATACTCAGGTATGATTTTTTATGATTTTGACGCTGTGGCGTGGTTACACGTATTGAAAAATATTGTATTTGCATTTATTGGTAACTATATCGGCGGTGGTATTTTTGTTGGGCTTGTATATGCGTATTTGAACGGTAGAAGAGATAGTTTGAGCAATTAATTTATCTCTAATAAAAATACTAATTGTGACTTTAATATAATTATGACAAAGTTTATGTTGAATCTTATCAAGCGAATTAAGTAATTTAAATACTAAGCATTTCTCAAGCAGTGAGGTAACGAAAGTTTATTCATTAAGAATAGATGATTGTCTCACTGTTTTTTATTTTGATTTAGGTTTATAAAACGTATCAATTGACTCAATTATTAAGAAGCCATATTGTATTGATATGATTGCAAAAATTGTTTATTATTATAGGAATATTTTAGTGGATAAATGTGCGAACAATAGATAGGAGTGACGATATGTCTGATTATAATATAAGAGTTGCAGTAGAATCCGATGCGGAAGTAATACAAGAGTTAATGTACGAAGCATTTACACCGTTAAGAGAGTTAGGGATTGATTGGCCATCTGTTAATGCAAATGTAGATTTGGTCAAGAAAAATATCATTACAAGTACGACATTTGTATTGGAAAATGAGTCGGAAATTATTTCAACAATTACGGTTCGTTATCCTTGGGAAGGTAAACGTCGCATTTCTCATTATCCATTTGTCTGGTGGTTTGCTACAAAACCGTCTTATGATGGGAAAGGTTATGGTAGTAAACTTTTAAATTATGTCGAAGAAACATTCTTACGAGATACACTAAAAGCACCTGCGTTAACTTTAGGGACCTCTGCACGTAAGCATCCATGGTTATTAGATATTTATAAAAAACGTGGTTATGAAGTATACGCGGAACATGAAAGTGATGACGGAGATTTGGGCGTCATCATGCGTAAAGTGTTAATACCAGAAAGATTTGATGAAGAAGTCTTAGGTATGCCACCTTTTCATTAATTAATGAATAAAAATATATGTCAGGGAATCCTTTTATCTTGAGTATAAGGGGATTCCCTATTTTTATATATTCATGTGAATAAATTCACATTCGATAGTAAATTTGTATTACAATGCAAGTATAAGATGGGTGGTGAGGAAATGGCTGAAAATATTTTAGTAATACATGGTATGAGAAAAGGTGAACAGAATAATATAATTTATGATTTTGTACAACAATTGATGAGGTCGAAGCACATACATGTACATATTGCATTTTTAGAGAGTGAAAAACGCAATTTGAAAGTTGTCATAGGCAACTTAATAAGTCATGGATATTTTGAATTTAATATCATCCCTGTGTTGTTGTTTCCGGCAAAGCACTATTTATATGATATACCATCAGTTTTGGAATCATTGAAAAACGCCCATCCTCATATTATAAGCAATATTGCACAACCGTTGGGCACACATAGAGAAATGCCGAATATTATTAACAGACGTATTGCTAAAGCTTTAGTAACAGCAGAGCATGTAAACAGAATTATTTTGATTGCACATGGAAGTTCTTGTTATAAAGAGCCAGATTACGCATTAAAAAAATTAATGAACGATTGTAATGGCTTTAATATACCCATTCAGATGATGACAGTGTATGGAGACTATAGCTATCAATTGCACATAGAACAGTATTTAAATAAAGGTGAAGGTATATTGATCGTGCCAGTTTTTCTTTATAACGGTTTTTTAGTAAAAAAAATAAAAAAAGAAATTAGCCAATTAAATAAAGTATCGCGTGTTTATTATAGCGATGTGATTAATTTTAATAATGAGCTTTTAGTAGTAATAGAAGACAGAATACAAGAAATTGAGGAATTAGCCAATGTATCCTATTCAACTTAATCTAACCAACAAACAAATTGTCATTATAGGTGGAGGCAAGATTGCATATAGAAAACTAATACAAATATTAAAAGAAGATGCTTGTTCAGTAATGATTATTAGTAAAAAATTTTTACCTCAATTTTTTGAGATTGAACATTCCAACGTAAAGCTATTAACAAAGTGTTATGACAAAAACGATATAAAAAATGCATCTTTGATTATAGCTGCTACTGATGATTCAAAGGTTAACGATCAAATAAAAAAAGATGCAAAGGCGTACCAACTTGTTAATCATACAAGTGATCAGCTACAGTCCGATTTCTTTAATATGTTAGAGATAGAATTTGAAGATATAAAAATTTGTTTGAGATCCAATGGAAATGATTGTGTAAAAGTGAAGCGAATATCACAAGCAGTGCAAACTTATTTAAGAGAGGTTTATAAGGAGGAGAAACATGACTAAGGAAAAATTAGTAATGATTGGTAATGGTATGGCAGGGCTACGTACGATAGAAGAAATATTGGAGCGAAACGCAGAAAAGTATGAAATAACGATAATTGGTAAAGAACCATATCCTAATTATAATCGAATTATGTTGTCGAATATTTTACAAAAGAAAATGACAGTAGAAGAAACTATTATGAATAGCTACGATTGGTATAAAGAAAAACATATACAACTTATTACCGGTGATACTGTTGTAGAAGTTAATCGAGAATTAAAATATGTAACGACAAAAGCTGGATGTAAATTTGAATATGATGTATGTATATTTGCTACTGGTTCAAAAGCATTTGTATTACCAATACCTGGTTCAACATTACCAAGTGTAATCGGCTGGCGTACTATTGAAGATACTGAACGTATGATTGAAATTGCACAATCGAAAAAACACGCAATTGTAATTGGTGGATGATTACTTGGGTTAGAATGTGCAAGAGGCTTAATAGACCAAGGTATGGAGGTTACAGTTGTACACTTAGCAGAATGGTTAATGGAAATGCAACTTGATAAAAAAGCAGGAGAACTGTTAAAAGCAGATTTAGAAGCACAAGGTATGAACTTTAAATTACAAGCAAGCACGAGTGCCATACTTGGTGATGAAGATGTGACAGGTATCGAATTATCAGATGGAACAACGATGGAAGCGGATTTAGTGGTAATGGCTGTCGGTATAAGACCCTTTACAGAAGTTGCACAAGAAAGTGGACTTGAGGTAAATAGAGGTATTCAAGTAAATGATTATATGCAAACCAATGACTCGGCTATTTTCGCAGTAGGTGAATGTGCAGAACATGATGGAAAAGTATATGGATTAGTTGCTCCTTTATACGAACAAGGAAAAGTTCTAGCTGATTATTTAACAAGAGGTAGTACGGAAGGTTACAAAGGTTCTACAACATTTACTTCATTGAAAGTTTCAGGGTGTGATTTGTATAGTGCTGGACATATAATTGAAGATAAAGATGTTAAAGGCATTGAAATTTTTGATAGTCAACAACAACATTATAAAAAAGTGTTTTTAAAAGAGAATGTAATTGTGGGAACAGTATTATATGGTGACATTGAAGATGGGCCGCGTTTCTTTAACATGATGAAAAAATCAGAATTACTTGATGATTATACAATGGTATCGCTACTACATAAAGGTGGTGAGTCATCAGGACTTAGTATTGAAGATATGGCTGACGACGAAACAATTTGTGGATGTAATGGTGTATCGAAAGGTACGATTGTTGAAGCCATTAAAGCAAATGGATTAACAAATGTGGAAGAAGTAACAAAGACGACAAAAGCTGGTAATTCATGCGGTAAATGTAAAGGACAAATAGGTCGGATTTTAGAGTTTACATTAGGTGATGACTTCATTGCTGCTAAGCCTACAGGTATCTGTGCATGTACTGATTTAACTCGTGACCAAATTGTTACGCAAATAAGAGCAAAACAATTAAAAAATTCTGAAGATGTGAGAAAACAATTAAACTTTAAAGATAAAGATGGATGTCCTAAATGTAGACCAGCATTAAATTACTATTTAAACATGGTATATCCATTTGACCACGAAGATGAAATTGCTTCAAGGTTTGCAAATGAACGTTATCATGCAAACATTCAAAAAGATGGTACTTTCTCTGTAATTCCGCAAATGCGTGGCGGTGTGACAGATGCAAATCAATTAATTCGATTAGGGGAAGTTGCTAAAAAATATAACGTACCATTAGTGAAAGTAACAGGCTCTCAACGTATCGGTTTATACGGTATAAGAAAAGAGTTGTTGCCACAAGTCTGGGAATATTTAGAGATGCGCTCTGCTTCTGCATATGGTAAAAAGACACGTTCAGTTAAAAGTTGTGTAGGAAAATCATTTTGTCGTTTCGGCACACAACATACAACACAACTAGGAATCAGGTTAGAAAAAACATTTGAGTACATCGATACGCCGCATAAGTTTAAAATGGGCGTGTCTGGTTGTCCAAGAAGTTGTGTAGAATCAGGTGTGAAAGACTTTGGTGTCATTGGTGTGGAAAATGGTTTTCAAATATATATTGGTGGTAATGGTGGTACAGAAGTAACCGTTGGCCAGCATTTAACCACTGTGGAAACTGAAGATGAAGTAATTTTATTATGTGGTGCATTGATGCAATATTATAGAGAAACTGCAAATTATGCTGAGCGTACGGCGCCTTGGTTAGACAGAATGGGATTTGAAAATGTACAAACAGTTCTATTAGACCCAGAAAAACAACAGAAATTATTTGATCGCATTATGGATGCGAAAGCAGCAGTTCATAGTGAACCATGGAGACAGATTGTAGACAACGAATTTGCACAAAGTATATTTGAAGTGGAGGAAGTGAAAGTATGATAGCGACGAATAAAGTAAAGGTGGCGAGCGTTGATGAACTCACACCATTAATAGGAAAGAAAGTAAGATTTAAAGAACATGAAATAGGTATCTTTTTAACGGCGAACGGTGAAATTCATGCAGTTAATAATATTTGTCCGCATAAACAAGGACCACTTTCTGAAGGGACAGTGAGTGGTGGTTTTATATATTGTCCCTTACATGATCAAAAAATTGATTTAAAGACAGGTATGGTACAAGAACCAGATACAGGATGTGTAGAAGTATATAAAGTGGAAATTATCGATGGGGACGTTTATATATGCATTTAGTAGAATCTGGAAAAGTGTATCTTGTCGGTGCGGGACCAGGCGATCCAACACTTTTAACAAGAAAGGCTGAGCAATTGATAAGAAGTGCAGACATTATATTATACGATAGGTTAGTAAATCCTTTTATACTACAATTAGCTAAACCAGAAATTGAAATTATCGATGTGGGAAAACGACCTTACCAAAAGCATATGCAACAAACCGAAATTAATGAACAAATTATTTTAGCGGCAAGACGTCATTCGTGTGTTGTCAGATTAAAAGGGGGCGACCCTGCAATATTTGGTAGAGTACAAGAAGAGGCCGTGGCATTATCTGAACAGGGCATTACTTTTGAAATTGTACCGGGTATTACATCAGCTAGTGCTGCGGTTGCTAAACTAGGTATCGGACTAACTGCTAGAAATGTTGCTAAAGCTATTACTTTCACAACTGCTTCACACTGTAAAGGGCAAGTAGAAGAACTTGATCTACACAGTTTAACGCAAGGCGGCACTTTGGCTATTTATATGGGCATAAAAAGGTTGCCTCAAATAGTAAAACAAATACTTCAAGAAACGAAAACAGATTTCCCTATTGCTATTTTTTATAATGTGTCTACTTATAATGAACAAATGATTTCTGGCAAACTTACTACAATAATTAAACAAGTAGAAGAGCAAGATTTAGGAATGACACCGGGCATAATTCTTATAGGTAGCGTCATGGATATGGTAAATGAAAAGTTCAGAAATATTGATAATGTGAAACGAAAAAACTATTTGATTTCCGGAGCGAGAAGTTTAGCTATTGAAAAGGCTTTTGAATTGTATGACGTGGGTCATTATTGTTTGATGAAAATAGATTCACAACAGCCTTATCATAAATCTCAATTTAAACTTTACGAACAACTGGAAAAAGAATTGAAATTTGATGAACGAATAGTTCTGGATAATTATCAATATTAGATAATTTTATGTTAACAATAAAAAAGTTGAGTTGATATTTAGATCTTTATCACTTTCATAATTTAATAAGCAGAATAAATAAAAATGACAAATTACTAATATAGTGATTTGTCATTTTTATTTGTTCTAATAATAGATAGATAAGTTAGATTAAATGCGATGCTTAAGGGTTTTAATTTATATAAAAGCACTCTTAAATTAAGTCTTATTATTTAAAAAAACCAAATATAGCAAACCAATATAAAATAATGCAATTGAAATTTTACAATAATTTAATTTACAACAATATAAAATGTGTTAAATTATAAATGTACAGTTATTAATTGGGGAAGCAACTTTATTTTGAGAGGGGATCTTTTTGGGAAATATGCTATGAGGTGATCTTAATGAAAAGAAAAGAGAAACAATCTACAAAAACAGAGGTACAAAGATTCAGAATTAGAAAGTATTCGGTCGGAACAATTTCAGTATTAACAGCAATATTTTTTATAGCAAATGGACATGTTTCTGAAGCAAGTAAATTGGATCATGAACAAGAAAGTAATAATGGAAACAATATTACAATGATTAATTCCAACAAAGATAATGCCATGAATTCAAATCAAGACAAACAAGCCCCTTCTGACAATAATTTTAAATTAAAATCAAGTAATGCTCCTGAAGCATTTAGTCAGCAATCATCTGAAATATCTCCCGTATCACAGAAGGACTTAGTAAAACAAAAGGCACCTACTATTCAAGATGCGCCAACAGAAAAACAAGATACAACAATTGAAAAAAATAATAGAGTTAATCAAAGCAATGGTCAAAAGCAACTAGCAGATGTTGATAATGAAAATAAAGTACTAGAAGCAAAAAAAGCAGAAGAAGCTCCAAATAAAGCAGAAGCAGCTCCGAATAAAGCAGAAGCAGAAAAAGTAGAAAAAGCCTCAAATAAAGCAGAAGCAGAAAAAGCAAAAGAAACTCCGAATAAAACAGAAGCAGAAAAAGTAGAAGAAGCTCCGAATAAAACAGAAGCAGAAAAAGCAAAAGAAGCTCCAAATAAAGCAGAAGTAGAAAAAGTAGAAGAAGCTCCAAATAAAGCAGAAGCAGAAAAAGCAAAAGAAACTCCGAATAAAACAGAAGCAGAAAAAGCAAAAGAAACTCTGAATAAAACAGAAACAGCTCAAACAGACATTGAAAATAAAAATGAAGAAAATAGCAATGAACAAAAGGTAAAAAATTTAAAAACAAAAAATGGTTTTAATCCAAATAAAAATGAAGTGAAACAAGAATCTAAAAATAATCCGACAAAAGTAAAAGATTTAGAAGCCAATAAACAAGCTACAACACGTAATCGTTCTAAAGTGCAACAAACTGAGGTCGAAACTTTATTAAATACAGCTAAAAAAGCAGAACAAGGTGTACATGTAAATAAATATCCAATTATATTGGTACATGGTTTCTTAGGGTTAATGGATGGTAATAAACCAGATTTGTATCCAACTTATTGGGGTGGAAAGAAATATAAAGTGAAGGAAGCATTAGAAAAAGCAGGTTATGAAGTATACGAAGCGAGCATAAGTGCAGTTGGTAGTAATTATGGTCGTGCTGTAGAGTTATATCACTTCATTAAAGGTGGTCAGGTAGATTATGGTGCGGCACATGCTGCAAAATACGGGCACAATAGATATGGTAAAACATATAAAGGCGTGATGCCTAATTGGGAACCAGGTCAGAAAGTACATTTAATTGGTCACAGTATGGGCGGACAAACAATTCGTTTACTTGAGCAATTTTTAAGATTTGGGAATCCAGAAGAAATTAAATATCATGAACAACATGGTGGTACAATATCTCCATTATTCGAAGGACAAAAAGATAACATGATTTCATCAATTACGACATTGGCAACGCCCCACAAAGGTTCTCAGGCTGCTGACAAGTTAGCAAATAAAGATTTTATAAAAAATATATTAAACAATGTAGCAAAATTAGGTAATAATAAAATAACCAAAATTGATTTTGGACTTTCACAATGGGGTTTCGAACAACAGCCTAATGAAACGTATATAGAATATGTAAATCGATTGAGAGATAGTCCAATTTGGAATACAGAAGATAACGCAGCTAGAGATTTAACAACATTTGGTGCTGAGGATTTGAACTTAAAGACATCAGTTAACCCTAATATTGTCTACACATCTTTTGCAGGACAAGCTACTCATAAAAATAGTTTAGGTCATCACGCACCTAACATTGGTTTGTTTGGACTGTTGAATTTAACAAGTAACTTGATAGGCAAAGATTCTAGAGAGGATTGGCAAGAAAATGATGGTGTGGTAGCAGTAACTTCTGCTTTAAGTCCAACTGGACAACCCGCTAAAAAAGTACAAGATTTAACGCAAGCTACTGAAAAAGGAGTTTGGCAGGTTATGCCAATTAAAAATGATTGGGACCATGTCGATTTCTTGGGGTTAGATAATCTCGATAGAAAACGTACAGGACAAGAACTTGAAGCATTTTATACTGGAATTATTGATCATTTGATGCGCATAGAGTCACGTGAAAAACAAGCAGTTGCCGTATAAAAAAGAAAATTGACGTTCAAATTTTAATTAAAGCTTTCTTTACTTGTAATGATGGTAATCATTATGACAAGTAGAGGGAGCTTTTTTATGCTCAAAAGTTATTAGGGGATTCTTTTAGCTAAATAGGTAAATCCCTAATGTTTAGACTTTGTGAAAAAATGTACAATGATTATAAGAATTAAAGAAATACAAAATTTGTGAATGCTATATAAATTATACATGAATGATGTGAGAGGATGTATAAAATGAAAAAATTTGGATTGCAATTCTTTAAACCAACAGAAAAATTTAATGGTGATTGGTCAATCTTAGAAAGTAAAAGTCGTGAATGGGAAAAAATGTATAGAGAACGTTGGAGTCATGACAAAGTGGTAAGAACGACACATGGTGTGAACTGTACAGGATCTTGTTCTTGGAAAGTATTTGTGAAAAATGGTGTGATCACTTGGGAAAACCAACAAACAGATTACCCTAGTTGTGGACCAGACTTACCTGAATTTGAGCCACGTGGGTGTCCTCGAGGCGCGTCGTTTTCTTGGTATGAATACAGTCCTTTACGCATCCGATATCCTTATATTCGTGGTAAGTTATGGGAGTTGTGGACAGAAGCATTAGAAACGCATCAAAACAATACGATAGCTGCTTGGGCGTCGATTGTTGAAAATGATGAAAAAGCTAAAATATATAAACAAGCAAGAGGTAAGGGTGGATTAGTAAGAACGAATTGGAAAGATGTTTCAAAACTCATTTCAGCTCAAATTATATATACAATTAAGAAATATGGTCCAGACAGATTGGCTGGTTTTACGCCGATCCCAGCTATGTCGATGCTAAGTTATGCTTCTGGTGCACGTTTTATGAGTTTATTAGGTGGAGAAATGTTGAGCTTTTATGATTGGTATGCTGATTTACCACCTGCTTCTCCACAAATATGGGGTGAACAAACTGATGTACCAGAATCTAGTGATTGGTACAACGCATCTTATATTATGATGTGGGGATCTAATGTTCCATTAACAAGGACACCAGATGCGCATTTTATGACAGAAGTTCGCTATAAAGGCACAAAGGTAGTATCAGTTGCCCCTGATTATGCAGAAAATGTTAAATTTGCTGATAATTGGTTAGCTCCGCATCCAGGCACAGATGCTGCAGTCGCACAGGCGATGACGCATGTTATTTTACAAGAACATTATGTAAATCAACCGAATGACTATTTTATTAATTATGCAAAACAATATACTGACATGCCATTTGTCCTAATGTTAGATGAAGATAATAACGGCTTGAAAGCTGGGCGTTTCTTACGTGCGCAGGATTTAGGGCAACACACTGAAAATGGCGACTGGAAACCTGTGATTTTTGATAAATTAGCAAAACAATTAACAGTTCCAAATGGCACGATGGGTCAGCGTTGGGAAGATGGCAAACAATGGAACCTAAAATTAGAAAATGAAGAAGGTCAGCAAATTGACCCAGTAATGAGTTTTGCGGAAGATGACTATGAATTAAAGCATATACAATTTCCTTTTTTTAACAATGAAGGTAACGGTATATTTGAGCGTCCTATTGCTGTACAAAAGGTTAAATTAGCAAATGGTGAAGAGAAATATATTACCACTGTATTTGACCTAATGACGAGCCAGTATGGTGTGAAACGTTTCAATCATGAACTTGAGGCATCAGGATATGATGATGCAGCATCATATTACACACCGGCATGGCAAGAAAAAATAACTGGAGTTAAACAAAGTGTTGTGACCCAAGTTGGTAGAGAGTTTGCGCAAAATGCAATTGATACCAATGGTCGTTCAATGATTATCATGGGAGCTGGTATTAATCATTGGTTTAATTCCGACACGATTTATCGCTCTATTTTGAATCTAGTATTATTATGTGGATGTCAAGGTGTAAACGGCGGTGGATGGGCACACTATGTTGGACAAGAAAAATGTCGCCCTATCGAAGGATGGAATACGATTGCCTTTGCTAAAGACTGGCAAGCACCACCTCGATTACAAAATGGAACAAGTTGGTTTTACTTCGCAACAGACCAATGGAAATATGAAGAATCAAATATCGATAGCTTGAAATCTCCATTGGCAGAAAATATTAAACATCAACATCCTGCTGATTACAATGTCTTAGCTGCTAGATGTGGTTGGTTACCATCTTATCCTCAATTTGATAGAAACAGTTTATCTTTTGGTGAAGAAGCCAAAGACGCTGGAGAATTTAATAATGAAGCAATCATGAAACGTGCGATTGATTCCGTGAAGTCTAGAGAAACGAAATTTGCAATTGAAGATCCAGATTCAAAACAGAATCATCCAAAAACATTATTCCTTTGGCGCTCTAATTTAATATCAAGTTCTGCTAAAGGACAAGAATACTTTATGAAACACTTACTTGGTGCTAAATCAGGGTTATTAGCTGAGCCAAACGAAGAGGTGAAGCCAGAAGAAATCAAATGGAGAGAAGATACAGAAGGTAAACTGGATTTACTTGTATCCCTAGATTTTAGAATGACATCCACACCATTGTATTCAGATATTGTTTTACCTGCTGCAACTTGGTATGAAAAGCACGATTTGTCATCGACAGATATGCACCCATTTGTACATCCGTTTAATCCGGCGATAGATCCATTATGGGAATCACGTTCAGATTGGGATATTTTTAAAACATTGAGTAAAGAAATATCAGAAATGGCAAAAATACATCTAAAAGGTGTTTATAAAGATGTTGTTACAGCACCACTTGCACACGATTCAAAACAAGAAATCTCTAATGTTAATGGCATAATTAAAGACTGGACGAAAGGTGAAATTGAAGCAATACCTGGAAAAACAATGCCAGGTTTTGCAGTAGTCGATAGAGATTATACTAAAATATTTGATAAATACGTTACGGTAGGACCTTTATTAGAAAAAGCTAAAATAGGGGCTCATGGCGTAAGTTTCTCAGTAGCAGAACAATATGAAGAGTTAAAAAGCATGGTTGGAATATGGAATGAAGAGGTCGAGGAATCCATAAAAAATGATAGACCGAGATTAGATACTGCAAGACGAGCTGCAGACGTTGTATTAAATCTGTCTTCAGCTACAAATGGTAAGTTATCGCAAAAATCTTATGAAGATCTAGAACAACAAACAGGTATGCCGTTGAAAGATATATCAAGTGAACGCGCATCAGAAAAAATTTCATTTTTAAATATAACTGCTCAACCCCGAGAAGTCATTCCAACAGCTGTGTTCCCGGGATCAAATAAAAATGGTAAACGTTATTCACCATTTACTACTAATATAGAACGTTTAGTTCCATTTAGAACATTAACGGGACGACAAAGTTATTATGTTGACCATGAAGTGTTCCAACAATTCGGTGAAAGTTTACCCGTGTATAAACCAACTTTACCGCCAATGGTATTCGGTACGAGAGACAAGAAGGTAACAGGAGATGAAAGTACGCTTGTCTTGCGCTATTTAACACCACATGGCAAATGGAATATCCACTCAACTTATCAAGATAATCAACATATGTTGACTTTATTTAGAGGTGGTCCAACTGTATGGCTTTCCAATGAGGATGCAGAGAGACACGAAATCAAAGATAATGACTGGTTAGAAATATATAACCGCAATGGTGTTGTAACAGCAAGAGCAGTAGTATCTCATAGAATGCCAAGAGGAACGATGTTTATGTATCACGCTCAAGATAAACATATTGAAACACCAGGATCACAAATTACAGACACAAGAGGTGGTTCACATAATGCGCCAACACGTATTCATTTAAAACCAACGCAACTTGTTGGAGGTTATGCACAAATTAGTTATCACTTTAACTACTATGGTCCAATAGGGAATCAAAGAGATGTTTATGTAGCAGTGAGAAAGCTGAAGGAGGTTGACTGGCTTGAAGATTAAAGCGCAAATTGCAATGGTGTTAAATTTAGACAAATGTATAGGTTGCCACACGTGTAGTGTTACTTGTAAGAGTACGTGGACTAACCGTCCTGGTGCAGAATATATGTGGTTTAACAACGTAGAAACAAAGCCTGGTATTGGTTATCCGAAACAATGGGAAGATCAAGAGCAATATAAGGGCGGTTGGTATTTAAATAAAAAAGGTAAATTAGAACTGAAATCAGGCAGTAAGTTATCGAAAATTGCTTTAGGGAAAATATTTTACAATCCTAATATGCCAGTGATTAAAGATTACTATGAGCCGTGGACATATAATTATGAAAATCTTACAACTGCTAAAGCGGGAAATCACTCCCCGGTAGCTACAGCACATTCATTGATTTCAGGTGATAAATTAAATTTAGAATGGGGACCAAACTGGGAAGATGATTTGGCAGGTGGTCATGTTACTGGACCAGAAGATCCAAATATTAAACGTATTGAAGAAGATATTAAATTTCAATTTGATCAAACATTTATGATGTATTTACCAAGATTATGTGAACATTGTTTGAATCCAAGTTGTGTAGCATCATGTCCATCTGGAGCAATGTATAAACGTGACGAAGATGGTATTGTACTTGTAGACCAGGAGGCTTGTCGTGGTTGGAGATATTGTATGACAGGTTGCCCTTACAAAAAAGTTTATTTTAACTGGAAAACAAATAAAGCAGAGAAATGTACATTCTGCTTCCCTCGTATTGAGGCGGGGATGCCGACAGTATGTTCAGAAACGTGCACGGGCAGAATGCGTTATTTAGGCGTATTACTTTATGACGCTGATAGAGTAGAAGAAGCTGCTACAGCTGAAAATGAGCAAGAATTATATGAAAAACAATTGAATTTATTTTTGAATCCTTATGATGAAGCTATTATAGAGCAAGCGCAAAAAGATGGCGTCTCATTAGAATGGATAGAGGCTGCTCAAAATTCTCCAGTTTATAAATTAGCCATTGAATATAAATTGGCATTCCCTTTACATCCAGAATATCGCACGATGCCAATGGTATGGTATTGTCCACCACTCAGTCCAATTATGAGTTATTTTGAAGGGCAAACTGCAGCAAAGGCGAATAGAAATCCTGATATGATTTTTCCAGCAATCGAAGAAATGAGGTTACCAATTCAATATTTGGCTAACTTATTCACAGCAGGTGATACTGAACCAGTGAAATCTGCATTACAACGCATGGCAATGATGAGAAGTTACATGCGCTCACAAGTAACAAATAAAGCATTTGATGTAGATAGATTATCAAGACTTGGGTTATCAGAAAGACAAACTAAAGATATGTATCGATTATTGGCAATTGCTAAACATGAGGACCGTTTTGTAATACCTACATCACACAAAGAAGCATATATGGACACATATCGTGCACAAGGTAGCGAAGGATATGGAGGAGAATACTTCGGCTCAAATTGTGAAGGATGCGGTGTACCTGTAACTACTTCTTCTGGAAAATCAGGACAAGAAATCTATAATGATAATTTCTATGGAGGGATTTTCCGTGATTAATTTAGTGCAGTTTAATAAACATCAAGAGGTACTTGGATACTTTGCCCAGCAATTATTATTTCCAGATAAGCTGACATTGCACCCTAAAACGTTTGAAGAAGTTATTCATATGGAACACCCGGCGTACCAAGATTTAATTCAGTACCATGAACAAATGTATGAATTAAGTTTATTGCAAATAAAGCAATTGTATTCCGATACATTTGATTTTAATAAAACTGCGCCACTCTATATGACATATAATAAGTTTGATACTCAAAAGGAACGAGGGCAATTATTAGCTAAATTAAAAGTATTATACGAAATGTTTGGATTGAAAATGGCAGATAATGAACTATCTGATTTTCTTCCATTAATGCTTGAATTTTTATATATTGCACAGTGGAAAAACGATCCACGAGCAAAAGGGAACATTGAATTTGTCATTATGATTATTGAAGATGGTACGTATGCGATGGCAAATCAATTGGCAGAGCAAAATAGTCCTTATTATTTCTTGATAAAAGGGCTAAGAGAGACATTAAAAGCTTGTATAGAGCCTGTAAATGAGGTGAAGCAACATGTTTAATCAATTCTTATGGGTGATTATGCCCTATTTATGTATAGCTATATTTTTTCTTGGACATCTTGTTAGATTTAAGTTTGATGAATTTTCTTGGACTGCAAAATCTAGTGAATTTATAGAAAAGAAACAACTTAAATGGGGCAGTTTGATGTTTCATTTGGGTATTATACCTGTAGCGATGGGACATATAGTAGGCTTGCTTATTCCTGCTTCTTGGCTAACAGCAGTAGGTGTAAGTGATCATTTATACCACATTGGCGCTGTTTATATTGGAAGTGTTTTTGGTATAATAACACTGATTGGTATGTTGTTATTAACTGCACGACGAGTAACTAAAAAAAATATTAGAAGACTAAGTTCAGCATCTGATATTATTGTTAATTTCTTATTATTAGCAATTGTTTTTATGGGATGCTATGCAACGCTTGTAACTAACGCAATGACACCATCATTTGATTACAGAGAGACAATATCAGTTTGGTTTAGACAATTATTTATATTTTCTCCAGATGCTAATTTGATGTTACAGGTGCCACTAGCTTTTAAAACACATATACTTTTAGGTTTTATTATTATGGCATTCTGGCCGTTTACTAGACTCGTTCATGTATGGAGTGTACCACTCACATATGCAAGTCGCAGTTATATTATTTATCGTAAACATAAAGTTTGAATGGAGGCGGTAAGTTGAATGCATTATCTTTAAGAGAAAGTATTAATTACCAATCAATATTAGACTCAATTCGAATCGAAGAAGGATTTGATTTTGCTGCAATAGCATTTTATGAGCAAGAAAGTGATATTTCACCAATTAAATGGTGTTATGCCTCTGGAAATTTAAATAATCGTTATAAATTGATCGTGCTTCGCAAAGGAAAAGGATTAGCAGGTAATGTAATGAAGACGGGAAAACGTATGGTGATAGAAAATGTAGCACAATTATTATCCTCACAGGAACAACACAAATATCCTATAGTTCTTTGTGAGTTATTAACGGCGATGGTTGCAATACCATTATGGTATGAAAAGAAAGTTTATGGTGTTTTACTATTAGGTCAGCGCAATCAACAACCCTTGCCCAAAACATATAAAAACATATCACTTAAAAATAAATTGGGCATATTTAATGAAGAAGACTAGGTGATTATAATGGAAAGCAATCAACAACTAGATATGGAATCATTGTTAATGCAATATTTTAATAAAACGAGTGAAAAAATTGTATTTGTTGATAATCATGGTCAAGTGATTGCAATGAACCAAGCAGCAAGTGATATTATCTCATTGGATAATGATTATGAGGTCATGACTAATGTCATATGTAACCATTGCGATGGTTATACTAATGAATTTGATTTACAATCTTGTAGACATTGCTTTTTAGAAGTAGAAAATGTTGGGAATACAAGCTTTCAGGTGTTTATGAAAACGACACGTGGTACAGTTGAGCCTTTTGCAGCTACTTATCAAACAATCGATGAATCCAAAGGAATTAAAGCTTTCACGTTACAAAATGTGTCGCCTCAAATAGAAAGACATGACAAGATGTATCAACGAAAAATGATGCAAAAAACAATCTCTGCTCAAGAAAACGAAAGAAAACGGATATCTAGAGAATTACATGACAGTGTAGTACAAGAAATGTTAAATATAGATGTTGAATTAAGACTTTTAAAATATCAACAAGACATAGAGCAGTTAGTTAATGGTTCTAAGCGCATAGAAGGATTGATGTCTAAATTAATTGATGATATACGTAATTTATCTGTAGAACTCAGACCATCTTCATTAGATGACTTAGGATTAGATGCAGCCTTTAAGACATATTTTAAACAGGTAGAAGTGAATTATGGTGTTAATATAAGCTATCAATCTAATTTAACGATGCGTAGGTTTGATAATGAAATTGAAACAGTAGTCTATAGAATAGTACAAGAAGCTTTGTTTAACGCTATTAAATATGCGAACGTAGATACAATTGAAGTTGAAGTACAAGTTAGCCACGGTAAACTAATTGCAGAAATTATAGACAGAGGCAATGGATTTATAAAGACAGACCAGCCAAAGGGAACTGGCTTGGGACTTTATGGTATGAACGAGCGTGCAGAACTTGTAAATGCTGAGATAAATATAGATACTCAAATTGGTAGAGGCACAATTGTTACATTAGAAGTTCCAATATAGGGGATAAGGAGATATTAATTTTGAGAATAGTTATCGCGGATGATCATGCAGTTGTGCGTACTGGATTTACAATGATATTAAATTATCAAGAAGATATGGAAGTCGTCGGGACTGCAGCCGATGGTGTGGAAGCGTATCAAAAAGTGATGAAATACAAGCCAGATGTACTTATTATGGACTTAAGTATGCCGCCTGGTGAGTCAGGGCTTATAGCAACAAGTAAAATTACAGAAAGTTTTCCAGATACCAAAATACTAATACTAACAATGTATGATGACGAAGAATATTTATTTCACGTATTAAGAAATGGTGCTAAAGGATATATTTTGAAAAATGCCCCAGATGAACAATTGATACTGGCAATTAGAACAGTATTTAAAGGTGAAACATATGTTGATATGAAATTGACGACATCGCTAGTCAATGAATTCGTGAATAATTCAGGTAATGATAAGCAAACCACAACGGATCCTTATAAAATTTTATCAAAGCGTGAAATAGAGATATTACCTTTAATAGCAAAAGGTTATGGGAATAAAGATATCGCTGAGAAATTATTTGTTTCTGTAAAAACAGTAGAGGCACATAAAACACATATCATGCAAAAATTAGAATTAAAATCAAAGCCGGAATTAGTAGAATATGCCATGAAGAAAAAATTGATTGATTTTTAAAGTATTACTTATATAAAAGAGCTAACTTAATTGCCTAAAATGAGCAGGCTTAAGTTAGCTCTTTTTTTGTTGTTTAGAATCTATTAAATTAAAGGTGAAACTGGAGAAGAGCTAAACTTCATATTATATTTCTTGTGTAAGCTTCATTAAATGAAGTAGGGAAATTCTACTATTTGTTAAGGGATAATCCTTATGTTCATTTTTTCACAAAGATTTTATAATTAGATTGTGGCCGGTATTCTGCTAATAGAAACGTTTATACTTACTCATACTACACTAGTGCTGATGTTTATGATTGCTACATAGGAATACAGCACTTCAACTATATGCAAATACTGGCCTGAATTATCAAAATAATTATAAAATTGAAGGTGAAATGAATGAACAAAGCAAGTGGTAGTTTTCAACTAACATTGCAGTCTTTAAGCCTTGTTGTAGGGTTCATGGCATGGAGCATTATTGCGCCGCTAATGCCTTTTATCTCTCAGGATGTACATATAACAAGCAGTCAACTTTCTATTATTTTAGCTATTCCTGTTATATTAGGTTCTATTTTAAGAGTACCGTTTGGTTATTTAACAAATATTATTGGTGCGAAATGGGTATTCTTTTGTAGTTTTATTATATTATTATTTCCGATTTATTTTTTAAGTCATGCACAATCACCTAAGATGTTAATGATATCAGGTTTCTTTCTTGGCGTAGGTGGTGCTGTATTTTCAGTAGGTGTAACATCTATTCCTAAGTATTTTCCAAAAGATCGCGTAGGATTAGCAAACGGTATATATGGGATGGGGAATATAGGAACTGCAATTTCTTCATTCTTAGCACCTCCGATAGCTGGTATCATAGGTTGGCAATCAACAGTTAGAGGTTATCTAATCGTCATAGTACTTTTTGCAATTTTTATGTTTTTGTTAGGGGACAGTAAAGAACCTAAAATTAAAGTACCATTAGTAAAACAATATAAAATATTGATGAAAGATTTAAGGTTATATTATTTATCACTTTGGTATTTTATTACATTTGGTTCATTCGTAGCTTTTGGATTATTTTTGCCTAATTTCTTAGTACAAAATTTCGGTATTAGTGAAGTTGATGCGGGTATAAGAGCAGGGGTGTTTATCGCATTAGCTACTTTCCTAAGACCGTTAGGTGGTGTATTAGGAGATAAGTTTAATGCTGTAACTTTACTAATCTGTGATTTTTTATTAATGATTACAGGTGCGATTACGTTAGGTCTATCAAATCATATTTTATTATTTACAATAGGATGTTTACTAATTAGCATGTGCGCTGGCCTCGGTAATGGTTTAATATTTAAGCTTGTACCAACTTATTTTGGAAAAGAGGCTGGATCAACTAACGGCATTGTTTCGATGATGGGCGGCTTAGGTGGTTTCTTCCCTCCATTAGTCATAGCATTTATAACGAGTCTTACTGGAACAAGCCATTTCTCTTTTATCTTATTAGCTATATTTGGCGTGATTGCTTTAATTACTATGATTCATATTATGAAACGTGAAAAATTAAATCCGACATTATAAAAAAACTGTAGTTAGATAACCAATCTAACTACAGCTTTTTTAATTTATCTTATAAAGATTATCAGTAGTCAATAAAGTGACTATATTAATCTATTTGAATATTTGATGCTGAGTGTTCTTCTTGTTCTTTTTTAGGTAGTGTTACGTTTAACACACCATTTTCAAACGATGCTTTAATAGCAGTTTCATCTATATTATCAAAAGGATATTGGCGTTTAACATCGCTATAAGTTCGTTCTTGATGAAGGATGCGACCATCTTCATCTTGTTCTTTAGTGTCGTTTGATTGCTTACCTTCAATTGTTAGAGTGTCGTTTTCAAATTGTAAACTAATATTTTCTTTTTTAAAACCAGGGAGTTCAGCCTCGATTATGAAGGCATGATCGAACTCTCTTACATCTGATTTAATGCTTGAAGTTTCAGGAAAATTTCCAAAAAATTGACGTCCAAAATCTCTGAACAACTCAGTTGGATCACCTTCAAAAAATGGATTGTTATACGGTTTTTTATCAAAAGCCATTATACATCTCTCCTTAAATTTTCAAATTTAGTCGATTGAAATTTGTGTTTTTGTTTGCTTGATTGGCAATTTTATCGTTAAGATGCCGTCATTCATAGTTGCTTTTATTTTATTTGTATCTATATGTTTAAAGATAAACTGTCTGCTTTGCTGATTAGAATTGCGTTCATTAATTAAATAAGAACCTTGTTGTTCTAAATTAGATGCACGTTTTGCTAGTATAGTTAATGTTTTATGTTCAAAATTAATAGTAATATCATCTTTTTGATAACCAGGAAGTTCAGCTTCAACTGTATAACTATCTTGTGTTTGGTATACAGTTACTTTGAAATCGTGATGGTCTGAGACTAAACTTTCTAATAAATCTTTAGTAAGATTGTTAGTACTTTGTATCATCTCTATTCACCTCTCCTTTTATCTTACAAATATAGTATAATATATTAGTCAAAGAAAGTCAAAGTCAAACTAAATAGAAATAAAAAAGGCTAACCATTAGTTTAATTGAGTTAGTGTCATTGGTGGGGTGGGGACATAGTAAAAAAAGATTTAAGTAAGAGGAAAGTAAAGTCAAAAATAAAAACATGAAAACTAGAACTTCTAACTTTAACTTTACCTCTAACAGATTAAATATCTTTAGAAAAATGTTTGTTAACGAAGTGTTGTAATGTTTCTTTTAGATTAATAGCTTCATCCATATCCATATCGAATTCGCTAAATACACGTTTTGATACTTTAGAGAGTGGCTCTTTAACATTTGCACCTTTTTCAGTAAGTGCAATTTGTAGATTACGCTCATCATCAATTTCACGTGTTCTAGTTACATAGCCTTTTTTCTCAAGTTTTTTAAGTAAAGGTGTAAGTGTCCCTGAATCTAAATAAACACGTTCGCCAAGTGTTTTGATATTGAGTTTTTCATCTACTTTAATCGCTAGTAGCACAATATAGCCTGTGTATGTTAAATCAAATTCTTTTAAGTAAGACGTATACTTCTTAATGATCTCTTTAGAAGACACATAAAAAAGAAAGCATAGTTGTCTTTCTAAGTAGCTGTCTTTTTCCTCCATTTAATCACCCCTTTTGAAATTTAACCTTATTATGAACTATGGTTGTTGTCAAGGAACAGTTGTGCACCTCTTTCTACTATGGAAATAATATTTATCGATGTTTAGTTAACTAGAAACTATATAGTGAAAAAGTACTGTAATTTATAGTGCCTTTTAAACTAATGAAGTGTGCTTTTAGAAATTGGAAAATGATGTTATATGAGAAATTAATTTAAGGAGATTTTGTTACAAAAAGTCTATATGACTTTATAAATTATTTGTAATCAGTCATACTGATAATATTATGTATTTTATTATATGATAACAGTGTAATAAAGGGTTAATGAGCGGCATAACAACACATCTATCAGTTAGAAAGTTATCGTTTTAACTAAAGGAGATTAATGATGAAAACATTTTTGAAAATCATGGGTCTATTAGTGTTGTCTCTGATTATTGCTATTGTATTTTTCTTTGGCATGAGAACATATCAGGGGCACAAAAATTTAGAATTAGTAGATCATTATATGAATGAACAAAATTTAACTGAAAAAATTGAATCTGAGAAAACATTGTATAGTGCTAAAAAAGGTTTATATTATAAGCAAGTTAAATTTAAAGATGATTCAGAACATACGTATACAGTGCAACCAATTAGTACATTTAAAGGTATTTTAGTACAAGGTTTTGATAGTGAAACTAATAAAAATATCAAAGATGCTAAACATAACGAATTTAAGCAAGATTATAAGCCAAAAGAGAAGTAGGCATACTTTATTAATAAATGAGGAGAGGCTAAGACAATTAATTTGTCCTTGCCTCTCCTCATTTTTATATTATATATTATCATGTAATTAGAGAAGTGCATGTTTGAGTTTTTGCATAGTGACTATTGTACAAATGTTACATACCTTTCATTTCGCCCATGTCGTGGATTTTCATCATTAAACCATGAGGAATATCATCATGATCAACAACTTCCATTTTACTAAAGGAACCATCGCCTTCAGCTTTAATCAACTTAACAAAATCTCCTTTTTTAGGTGAAAACCCTGATTCAGCCGGTAACTTAACATCTTTTTCTATTTTATGATCTTTTTCACTGATAATTTTATCGGCAGTTGTTTCATTTTTCATATAGCCATAATAAGTTTCTTTTTGACCACTAGACAACATCATAATAATCAATACAATAGCAACAATTAACATTATTGCACTTATAGTAATTGCGAACGCTTTACTGTTTTTCAAAGTATCATACTCCTTTATATCTATTTTCTTCTGTTATATCTAAAATATTTAATTTATGCAATTGAAAGTACCAATCATCATTTAGTTAAAGTATTTTAATACAATTTAAAACTTGTTAAGTTTGTCGCAATTGCAATTTTAAATTAGGAAGATTTAAGACGGTAATATTCGAATATATTTTAGTTCATCATGATGCAATATAAATTCTAAGCTATTTTTAAATTGCGTAAACTGTCTAATTTCTGCTTTTGGTATAGTGGATTGTTCAATATATCGTAATAAGGATCTTTCAATATATATGTCATTGAATGAAGGTGGTAAAGCATAGTCAATAAATCCGTGTTCCCGGTTCAATGTCTGTATAAACAATGTGATTTTTGAATTTAATATAGGTTGTTTTAAAGAAAGATTAAGTACTTCTTTTGGAGAAGTACGATGATTTACAGAATTAAATAAGAGTAAATGAATTTCTTCTTTTTCTTTTAGCATAATAAAGTTTTTATGAATAGAAATTGGCTTGCCAATAAAAGGTCTAATGAATTGATATATATACATTAAGGGTTCATAAATTCCATGGCTATTCATCAGAGCTACATCAGCTTTCTCTTTACGTATTAATTCGTAGCCAACACCACACCCTCTCTCTAACAAGATAAGAATATGACACATTAAATCAGCTATTTCCAAAGGATGGCTTTCTTCATAATACTTGAAGCATTGCTTAGTAAGTTTTGTATATACAAACTTTGATGTATCAATATGTGATGCTTTGATTACTTTATTAAAGTAATCGTAATAACTCATCGAATTATTAAAACCTTCACCTTTTTTATTTAATAGATTTCGGACTTGTACTTGTTCTATATCAATAAAATGATAATTAAAATTAAACCTTTGGAGTAATGTAAAAGCATTTTTTAAAGAATTAACCTGATTAATTACACCTTCGATGGTAATAGCCATTTTTATATTAAAGTTCAGATTTTTTATTTTAATATATAAACGATTAACATCGTTTAATGATAAATGAGATGTATCAAAGAGAATTAGGAAATTATAATTGTGCTGATGTTTTACATACTTTGGTTTGAATTTTAAAAATTGTAAGATCAAGCTTTCGATAAAATCAAACTGTGATATAGACTTTATTCTGATTGCAATGCCGATATAATCAGAGAATAGCGAATCAATAAAATCAATCATACCAGTAAGACTTAAATTTTCTAAAGAGAGATTCCTAAGATTATTAATCAATACGTAGGCATCAGTTAAATCTTTAAAACTAAATTTAGAATTAAAGTCAGACTGAATAATATCCATTAGATTATCTATGTGAATAAAGATAGTAGTGGGTTTTGCCAAATCCTTAAAATCTAATTGCTTGGCATCAATTCGTAATTGATTCGATGAAACAGGCTTTTCTTTAGTTATCAGATCAATTTGAGGCTTGAATCGATTCAAATTATTATTGATAAGTACGATGTTGTTTTGTTGTGAAGCATGTACTGATTTTCTGAATTCATTAGGTGTCTTATTTAAGAAATATTTAAACTGATGAATATAATTTGAATAATGATTGAATCCATAATACTCGGATATATGGTAAATAGCGTGTTTCGTTTGAATAAGATCAGCGAGTGACAAAGCGATTTTTAGACTGGTGATATAATGTTTAAAACTAATACCTAAATATTTCTTAAATAATATAGAAATATAAGGCGCAGAAATATAAAATGTACTCGAAACATCTTTGGATGAAAGTGGTTGAGTAACATGAGCTTTTATAAACTCAGTTATATCATTTAGTAAGGTGTTTTCTGTGCATATAGATGGGATATAAGTAAAGTCATGTACTATTTTTGCTTCCTTATTAATTATCGTTATAATTTCATCAAGTAAAGGTGACTCAATAGGTCCGCATTTGCTCAACTGTTGAATCATCGTTAAAATTTGAAATTTAAGATATTCATTTGAATTTAACAATTTATAATTATAGTAAAAATTGAAGAAACTTTTGATTGTTTTTGTGAATTGTTGAATGGGGATACTCAATTCTACTACTTGTTCAGCATCTGAAATATGATATAAATCATTGTGGTTTATGATAATAATATGATTTTCTGCAGATAATTGATATCCATTTAGGGTAACATCTAGCTTATTATTTAATGAAAATAAAAGTATGACTTGATGTATACACCGTTGTGTATGAGTATTTAGAAATTCATGAATACACAAAGTTGTACTTTTCATAGTAAAGGCAACTCCTGATAATAATTTAAAGTGGTATATTGTTTAAAATACATTATATTACAAAAAGTTATGAATTTTAATGCTTTAAATATAAATAATTTTTAATATTATAAAGAGGTTAGGTGTTAAAAATTAAATTTTGGACAATGTATTTTGAGTAAAAGATAATTTTTTCTGAGAAATCAACTTAAAATTTCATATTGTTCGGTTTGTCGCGGAGGTTTTAAAATGCAACATATTTATTCTGAATTTTACAATCAAGAATCTAAAATCACGAAATTAAAATCAGAAGTATTAGGTATCGTGTTACATGACGATGCAGAAAATAATAGTGCAGAGGATTATATTGTCTGGCTACAGCAAAGGATAGATAATAATGAATTGGAAAAAGGATGGGCGTGCGTGTATGTTGATAAGCAAACATGTTATTGGTTTCATCCATCTCAATATGTAGAATGGCACTGTGGTAATGCTTTTGCGAATGATCATTATATTGGTATAGAACGTTGCCAATCAAAAATTAACGGGATATTGACTGATGAACAATTTGGGGAGAATGAAGAAGCAAGTTATTGGATTGCAGCCTTACTATTGAAAAAGTACCAGTTACCTGTAAATAGAGAGACAGTGAAACTACATAAAATGTTTTCTGATACGGAATGTCCTGCAAGGGCATGGTCAATTCATTTGAATAATGCACCTACAAATGAAGAAAATATAAAAATGTTACAAGACTATTTTATCGACAAGATTAAGTTCCATTACTTCAATATAAAAGAAAGTGATATGTTAGTAGTTGGCTAAATCTTGAAACTTTAAATATAGTCACAAAGAATATATAAAAAGAGGATTGCGTTATTTATTGGAACCGATTACAATATGATTATAGAGTTTTTTGGTACCGGTTCCATTAAATGAAGGAGGTTATATAATGAATTATAAAAAGTCTGCAGAAAATATATTGCAAGCGCTTGGTGGGGAAGATAATGTTGAAGCAATGACACATTGTGCAACGCGCTTGAGACTTGTATTAAAGGATGAAGGCTTGGTTGATGAAAAAGCGTTAGGGGACATGGATGTTGTAAAAGGGACATTTTCAACTGGGGGACAATACCAGGTTATCATTGGTTCTGGTACGGTAAATAAAGTATTTAGTGAATTAGAAAATATTACCGGCAAAGAAGCATCTTCGGTGTCAGAGGTGAAAACGCAAGGCACTAAAAACATGAATCCTTTTCAAAGGTTTGTGAAAATGCTCTCAGATATTTTTGTTCCAATCATACCAGCAATTGTAGCTGGTGGTTTGCTCATGGGTATCAATAATATATTAACTGCACCAGGTATTTTTTATGATAATCAATCATTAATAGAAGTACAAAATCAGTTTAGTGGCTTAGCTGAAATGATTAACATTTTTGCTAATGCCCCATTTACATTATTGCCTATACTAATTGGTTTTAGTGCTGCAAAACGATTTGGAGGCAATGCATACCTTGGAGCGGCGCTTGGAATGATATTAGTTCATCCAGAATTGATGAGTGCTTATGATTATCCTAAAGCATTAGAAGCGGGAAAAGAGATTCCTCATTGGAACTTATTCGGTCTCGAAATTAATCAAGTAGGGTACCAAGGTCAAGTCTTACCAATGCTAGTAGCTACATATATTCTTGCAACAATTGAAAAAGGACTAAGGAAAGTTATACCAACAGTATTAGATAATTTATTAACACCTTTATTAGCAATATTATCAACTGGCTTTATAACATTTTCATTTGTTGGTCCATTAACACGTACTTTAGGGTATTGGCTATCAGACGGTTTAACGTGGCTATATGAATTTGGTGGTGCTATCGGTGGGCTTATATTTGGTTTGTTATATGCGCCAATCGTTATTACAGGTATGCATCATAGTTTTATTGCTATTGAAACGCAACTTATCGCTGACAGTTCATCAACGGGTGGTTCATTTATATTCCCTATTGCAACAATGTCTAATATTGCACAAGGAGCGGCTGCCCTTGCAGCGTTCTTTATTATAAAAGAAAATAAAAAATTAAAAGGCGTAGCCTCTGCTGCAGGTGTATCAGCTCTATTAGGTATTACAGAACCAGCAATGTTTGGCGTGAACTTGAAGCTAAGATATCCATTTATAGGGGCAATCGTAGGTTCAGGTATTGGTTCTGCCTATATAGCATTCTTTAAGGTTAAAGCTATTGCATTAGGTACTGCAGGTATACCAGGATTTATATCTATTAGTGGTCAAAATAATGGTTGGTTACATTATGGTATAGCAATGATTATTGCATTTATCGTAGCCTTTGGCGTAACATACGCTTTGTCATATAGAAAGAAATATAGAAATATAGAAGCATAGTAGTATAAAAGTATATTAAGGTTGAGGGTATTACAAAATTTATATTCTCAAAATAAAAGACTAATCCTTATGAGAATGGATTAGTCTTTTTTATATTTATGCATACTTCTAGTGAGATAAGTCGATCCTATAGTCTTGCATTCACACTATTTTCACGAGTTTAAGTACGTTTTTAAAAAATTATAGAGATTTTGTACGAGTTAATAAGCGTTTATAATCTAATTCACAACTTTTGTTTGCGCCATAAAAATGCGCCTACGATGGTCACGATAATTAGAGAAATGCCAATTACAATGAGCCATGAAATATAACTATGGTCATCAATAGGTAAGGGGACATTCATACCGAAAAAACTAAATACTAACGTTGGCAAAGTTAAAAATACAGTGAAAAGCGTTAATGTTTTCATCGTATTATTCATCTCATTTGATAGTAATGATGCGTATGAAGTAGTAATACTTTCTAATATATCTGTATAAAGTCTCGTCGTTTCTAAGGCTTGATTATTTTCGATTAATAAGTCCTCTAAAATGTCTTCATCTTCATCAAAGCGTTTCATAGCAGGTAAACGGAATAATTTTTTTACTATGCTTTCATTACCTTTAAGTGCAGCTAAAAAATAAACTAAACTTTTTTCTACTTCCATTAAATTATAAAGTTGTTTATTTGTGACGTTATTCTTTAAGTCACGTTCAATACGTACACGTGTTTTATTCAGCAATCTCAAATTTCTGTTGTAATGATTTGTAATTGTTAACAATATATTTAATGCAAAACGACTATGAAAGCGTAAGTTTATATTCTGACGCGCAAAGTTTTCTAAGAATTCATTTTCAACATTACATATAGTAATGATTTTTTTATTTCCAATAATAATTCCTAAAGGAATAGTAATAAATGACAATACTTTTGAATTAGTGTCATTAATAATAGGCAAATCTAATATAATTAATGAATAATGCGAATCTTCATCGTATTCAACACGCGCACTTTCTTCTCTATCTAGTGGATCGCGTATGAAATCTTCAGGAACGTCATAGCGATCTATAAGCATTTCGATTTCCTCCCAGTTGGGATCAACGACATTAACCCATGAAGCTGTGTGATCCAGTTCAGATTCGATTACTTTATCTGTTTGTGAATGTTTATATGCAGTTATCATGATAATTTGGGGTCCTTTCTTCAGATGTGTTATTTATATTGTTCTTTTGCCATTAGACGTAATGGACCGTTAAATATAATTTTGAATAAATGATCGGCAACAATATTGGGTTCCATTCTATTATTATCTTGTACCCAATGTTTGATAAAAGAAATCGTCGCACCTGAAAAATAACTATGAAAATAATCTATTGGAATGCCTGAAATTTTTTGCTTATTGCTAATAATTTTAACCATATTAGCGTACATGAGCTCTGAAATTTTATCTTCAAGCTGACTCTTTCTATCTAACTTAAAAATAACTAAGTAAAAATCGATATCTTTTTGTATATGAAGAATGATATTTTTAAGAATTTTTTCCGAAAAATTTTTAGCGAAATCTTCTAAATTTGAGTCTTGCATAACTAATTTAGATGTACCTATTTCATCAGCTAAACTAGCGAGAATCTCATCTTCGAGGTCTGAAAGTAAAATATATTTATCTTCGTAGTGTAAATAGAAAGTCCCTCGGTTAACATCTGCAAGCGTTGTTATATCTTGTATCGTTATCCGTTCTAGTTCTTTTTCTGCTAATAATTTTATAAAAGCTTGTTTTATTGCATTTTTAGTTTTTCTGACACGACGATCTTCTACCATTTTGTTCAACTCCTTAATCTTTAATAGACAAACCATGTTTATTTGTTGATAAACCAACAAAATGAGGTTTATTGCATATTGCTTATTGAATTATGCTCATTATAATAAACAAAGTAGTTATTAATCAACACGGTGTTCAAAAAGGAGGTCAATCACATGAATATATTTAAAAATAAATTACTTTGGATAGCACCCATAGTAATTCTAATCATCTTGGCCATATTTTCAATAGCATTTTATCCAGCTTATAATCCTAAACCAAAAGCTTTACCAATTGCTATAGTTAATCAAGATGAAGGTACATCTATTCAAAATAATGACATTAACATTGGTAAAAAATTAGAAGATAAACTATTAAGCAGTGATTCTGATACTATAAAATGGGTTGAAGTAGATAATGAAAAAGATGCTCGAAAAGGATTAGATGAGCAAAAATATTTTGGTGCAGCTATTTTTGAAAAAGATTTTTCTAAACATGCAATGAGTAAAACTCAAAAAGTAGTAATGGATAGTAAAAAGCAAGAAATGCAAGAGAAAATACAATCAGGTGAAATACCGCCAGATCAGGCTAAAAAAATGCAAAGTCAAATGGCTAAGTCTGGTGCTTCACAAGACATAACTGCCAGTCGAGCAGAATTTAAAACATTGACTAATAGTGGTGCGAATATGCAAGCATCACAAATTTCTTCAAATGTATTAAAAGGTATCGGTGATAATTTAAATGAACAAATAACACAACAAGGTTTAGATACTTTAGAAAAACAGGATGTTAAAGTTAACCCTAGTGATATTCAAGGACTTACAAATCCTGTAAAGGTATCAGATCAAAAGCTTCATAAAGTTAAAGATCACCAAGGTAATGGTAATGCATCATTCTTAATGTTCATGCCAGTGTGGATTAGTTCAATCGTTGCATCTATTTTGCTATTCTTTGCATTTAGAACTTCAGATAACATTGTAATTTCACACCGCATTATTGCGTCGTTAGGTCAATTGGCTATTGCAGTTGTTACTGCCTTTGTAGGTGGATTTGGTTATGTATACTTTATGTCTAGTGTTCAAGGATTTGACTTCCCTGACATTAATAAAATAGGCCTTTTTGTTTCTATTGCATTATTAGGCTTTATTGGACTTATTTTAGGCGTTATGAGTTGGTTAGGTATGAAATCTATTCCAATATTCTTTATAGCAATGTTCTTTAGTATGCAACTTGTAATGTTCCCTAAACAAATGCTTCCTCAATTTTATCAAGATTATGTTGTGAGTTGGAATCCATTTACTCACTATGGTGAATATTTGAGAGAATTACTTTATATGAATCAACCACTAGAAATGAATACGACTATGTGGATGTTTGTCGGTTTTATTATTTTTGGAGTTACTTCTTCAATAAGTGCGGCAATCATTAGAAAACATAGTGAAAAACGTACAGAAGTTCCTTCATAAGCATATAAAATATAGCACTATTTCTTGTATTGTTATTGATTAAAAGGGGGTGCATAAATCATAAATAGTCATTTAGTTGAAAGTTAATTGTTATAAAATAGAATGCTTTTGTTTTTATTAAACTCTGTCATTGCACTGTTTATAAGCATATTGAAAACTAAATGAAATATGATTACATAATTGTTTAGCATATTCTATATAATTTTAATAAAGAATTAACATTTGCTTAACAAAAATAAGTTATAATTCACATAGTTTACAAATAATTTAAAGAGGTGTGACGATGGATTCTTCTGTAATGGAGATAATTTTCACTTTTATCGGTGGTTTAGGTATATTTTTATATGGAATTAAACAGATGGGCGATGGCTTACAAGCCACTGCTGGGGATCGACTTAGAAGTATATTAAATAAATTTACTAGTAATCCAATCATGGGTGTTTTGGCAGGTATGATTGTTACAATTTTAATTCAAAGTAGTTCAGGGACTACTGTTATTACAATTGGTCTCGTGAGTGCAGGATTTATGACGATGCGACAAGCAATTGGAGTTGTTATGGGAGCGAATATAGGTACCACGGTTACAGCATTTATAATAGGTATTGATATTGGTGCTTATTCACTACCCATCTTAGCTATTGGCGCGTTTTTAATTTTCTTTATTCAGAAAAGAAAAGTTAAAAATATAGGTATGATTTTATTTGGTTTTGGTTCCCTATTTTATGGTTTAGAGTTAATGAGTGGTGCAGTGAAGCCACTCGCTAATTTAGATGGGTTTAAACAAATCATGTTAGATATGTCATCAAATCCAATATATGGTGTTTTAGCTGGTACATTCTTAACAGTTATCATCCAAAGCTCAAGTGCAACCATTGGTATCTTACAAGGGTTCTTTGCTAATGATTTAATCAGTTTACATGGCGCGTTACCAGTATTATTAGGTGACAATATAGGCACAACGATTACTGCTGTTTTAGCAAGTTTAGCAGGTTCTCTTGCATCAAAACGTGTTGCAGCAGTTCACGTCATGTTTAACGTGATAGGTGCAGCAATATTCTTGCTCATCTTACCGTTATATCAATTAGTTATTGAATGGATGCAATCAGCGATGAATTTAAAACCAGAAATGGTTATTGCATTTGCACACGGTACATTTAATGTAACAAATACTTTAATTCAATTACCATTTATTTTTGTACTGGCTTGGATAGTTACAAAAATTATTCCAGGTGAAGATATCAATGAAAAATACAAACCAAGACATCTTGATAAGAACTTAATTAATAGAGCGCCTAACATTGCTCTACAAGAAGCTCAAGATGAAATTCAAAACATTGGTAGAATGACGTTATCCATGTTACAAAAAGTCAATCACTATGATGAAAAAACTGAAAAGGATATTATTCAGAAACATGCAGCAATTGACAATATGTATGATAATGTTAGGCAGTATCTTACAAAAATTTCTGAGAAGAAGTTGTCACAAGATGATGCCGAAAGGATGTCCGTGTTATTCGACGTTAATCGCACGATGTTGAAAGTAGCTGGCTTATCAGAAGCTTATTTATTAGATTTGAAGAAAAAAGATACAGAACCTATCAAAATATCTGATAAAGCTGAACAAAGTATTGAAAAGCTTTACAATCATGTTAATATGTCATTTGAAAAGACAGTTGAAATGTTCAACGTTTATGACAGAGTTAAACGTGATGAAATTGTTAAAATAAGTAATGACTCTTACAAACTAGAACATGATTTAAGGAAGAAACATATTAAGCGTTTAAGTTCAGGTGAGTGTTCACCAGAAGGCGGCTTATTATATCTAGATATGATTGCAATATTAGAACGAATTGGTTACCATTCTAGAAATATATCAGAATCAATGGTTGATATTGATGAAATAGAATTAGAAGAACATGTGGAAAATCCATTAGGTTGGTCTTACTAAATAATATGTAATCGTAAAAAATTAGCATTTAATTAATTATAAAATGACGACAGCGACATTAGACGAGACAGAAATCAAATTTTGATTTCTGTCTCGTCTTTTATATATAAATTATTAAAATAGCTATTACTGATGTTAGTTACAGATTTATTAAGTTATGCAGTGTTTTATATTTTAAAGATTACTTTAGTAGCAATGCTAAAGCAGATGCCAAAGTTCATATATACTATTTAGTAATTGAATTGTTTAGAGTAAATATACAGGAATTATGTGCAGAATTAAATATAGAAAACGAATTCAGTAAGCGTTTACACTATCTTTGAATATCAATTTATTTTACAATTATAAATAATAGACGAAATAAATGGAGGCTACATATATGAGTGTTTTAGACAAATTTAAATTAGATGGTCAAGTCGCAATCGTGACAGGAGGTGCTTCAGGACTAGGAAAAGCAATGGGGAAAGGATTGGCTGAAGCTGGTGCAAACTTAGTTATTGCCGATATTAATTTAGATTTAGCAAAAGAAACAGCAAATGAATTTGAAACTGAAACAGGAAATCAAGCTTTGGCATGTAAAGTAGATGTAACAAATGTGTCAGACGTTGAGCAAATGGTTTTAGATGTAATGGATAAGTTTGGACGTATTGATATTCTATTCAACAATGCTGGAATCAATGAACATGTTAAATTTGAAGATATGCCTTACGATCGTTGGGTTAAAAATATGGATGTCAATATTAACAGTATGGTTTTAGTGTCACAAGCTGTAGGTAAAGTGATGATCGAACAACAAAAAGGTACTATTGTAAATACTTCTTCTATGTCAGGTATCATTGTAAATACGCCACAACCACAGGCGGCATATAATACTTCTAAAGGTGCAGTAATTATGTTTACTAAAAGCTTAGCAAATGAATGGGCAGAACATGGTATACGTGTAAATACGATTGCTCCAGGTTATATGGAAACAGAACTAACTAGAGACTATTTTGCTCAAGGTGGAGAAATGATTGATACATGGATGAATTTCACACCATTAGGTCGACCTGGTGTACCAGAAGAATTACAAGGTGCAGCATTATATTTAGCTTCTGATGCGTCATCATTTGTTACTGGTAGTGTTGTTACAATTGATGGGGGATATACAGCATTATAAATAATTAGTGCTTAACTCTGATAATAGTGTACAACTCTTGGAATTTAAGCGCGCGGCTTAAATTATGTTTCACAACTTTCAAAGCAACAAACGATGATAAAAAGCTTTTCATAACAGATTGTGACTATTTTAAAATTATATAAGAATATCGAAATAGGGGTTGAGGCAAAATAATACTCAATCCCTATTTTTTATGATGGTTTTTAAATTTCTTATATTAAATGACTCTTAGGAGTCTAATATTATTTAATCCTTACTAAAACGATAAGAATACTTGACAAAAATGTTTGAGGAGCATAATATTACTAGTAATCTAATATTCAGAAAACTGATTTGGGGGGATTACATATGACATCTATGAGTGTTCTAGATCAAAGTCCAATTGATATTAATGAAACTGTAAATGATGGTATACAACGAACTGTTGAATTAGCACAACTAGCAGATAAATTAAAATATACGAGATATTTTGTTGCAGAGCATCATAATATTCCAGAAGTTGCGGGTACAAGCCCAGAAATATTAGTGACACATCTACTCAACAAGACTAACGAAATACGTATTGGCTCAGGAGGAGTCATGTTACAGCACTATAGTCCTTTTAAAGTAATAGAACAATTCCATTTTATTAGCCACCTTGCACCAGGTAGAGTAGATTTAGGTATTGGTAAAGCACCTGGTGGATTTCCATTAGCAACACAAGCTTTGCAGTCAGAATTCAAATCGCCACAAGTTACATTCAATGATAAATTCCAACTGTTAAACAATTTCAATAATCGCAGTTTTAAAGAAGATGACGCATATAATCAATTACAAACTTCTATAAGAGATAGTGATGTCCCAGCACCTGAGCTCTTTTTATTAGGAGGTAGCGACCATTCCGCACAATTTGCAGCAAAAGAAAATGTCGGCTTTGTATATGCTTTCTTTATAAATTCTAACGTCGATATATTACGAAGTGCAGTAAAATCTTATAAACAACAATACCCAGAAGGACGTTTTATTGTTGCTGTAGCAGCAGTAGTAACAGAAAATGAAGATGAAAAAGCATTAGTTGAAGAGGGTCGTACAAATTATGCTTTGCATTTTAAAGATGGTAGAAAAATTACTGTAAATACTAAGGAGCAATTAGAAGAATTTAGTAAACAAAGCGCAGAACATTTTGAAGTAGAAGAAAAGCAAATAGACGTTTTAGAAGGATCAGGTGCTGAAGTTCAACATCAATTATCTCAGTTGAACAATGAGGGGCTCATCGATGAATTTATGTTGCATATGCCAATACAGAATCACAAATTAAGAGTGAAAACAGTGGAGCAACTTGCTCCATCATATACAATTGCTAACCAGAAAGAAGGGGTATTATGAGTCAGAAAAAAATAGATTTCGGTATCATGTTAAATGGTCCGGGTAGTCATATGCATGCTTGGAAATCTAATGAGGTTCCTAGTGATGCAAGTACTAACTTTGAATACCAACTAGATATTGCTAAGAGAGCAGAGCGAGCAGGTTTTAGTTTTGTTTTTGTAGCAGATGGACTTTATATTCATGAGAAATCTATCCCTCATTTCTTAGACAGACATGAACCTTTAACACTACTTGCTGCACTTGCGCCGATTACTCAAAAAATTGGTTTAGTTGGTACAATTTCAACTTCCTATAGTGAACCTTTCACTGTTGCGAGACAGCTAGCTACGATCGATAATATCAGTCATGGACGTGCAGGTTGGAACGTTGTTACATCACCACTTGAGGGTAGTGCTGATAACTATAGCAAAGGTGCTCATCCAGAGCATGATACGAGATATGATATCGCTGAAGAGCATATTCAAGTTGTACAAGGACTTTGGGATTCATATGAAGATGATGCCTTTAAATTTGATAGTGACAAAGGCGAATATTTAGACAAAAACAAAATGCACACATTAGATTATAAAGGTGAATATTTCCAAGTAAAAGGACCGTTAAATGCAAGTCGTTCTGAACAAGGTCAACCAGTTATTTTTCAGGCAGGCGCTTCACCTAAAGGGCAAGACTATGCTGCCAAATATGCAGATGCAGTTTTCACATTAGGAGAATCAAAAGAAAGTGCACAACGGAATTATGAAAGTATTAAAGATCAAGCCAAGGCTTATGGACGTAACCCCGATGAGGTAAGAGTATACCCGATTTTAGCACCAGTCATAGCTAAGACTGAATGTGAAGTAGAAGCACGTTTTGAAAATATTAAGACTTTAGCAAATATTGATGAAGCGTTAGATTATTTAGGGCGTTATTATGATCATCATGATTTTAGTCAATATGACTTAGATGCACCTTTTCCAGATTTAGGCGAAGTTGGTCAAAATAGTTTTCGAGCTACAGCAGATGCAATAGCTGATCGTGCAAAAAAAAATCACTTAACGTTAAGAGAAGTCGCGCTAGAAGAAACAGTCAGACGCTCTCCATTTATGGGAACATACGAAGATGTAGCAGATTTAATTATTGAATGGGTAGAAGACGGCGCAGCAGATGGTTTTATTTTTGGTCCTCATATATACGGCGCGGTTTATGATGAATTCTTAGAAAATGTATTACCTATTTTAGAGGAAAAAGGCTATTATGATAAAGCGTTTCATGGTGAAACATTAAGAGATCATCTTGGTCTTCCTTTTAAAGAAAATAGATATACACAATCTAAACAATCTCGTGTTACAAATTAAAGCTTTGCAAGCATTGAAATTGATGGGCACAACTAAAATATAAAAGTTGTGCCTGTTTTTATTATAAGGAGTGAACGACTATGTCAGAATCTAGTACAACATCTTATAAAAATACTGTTAATCAAACAGCAAACAAAAACGCTATAAAGACAAAAAATAAATTAGAGTTACCACATGTGTTATTAATGATGTTAATAATGATGATGTTTGCTTGTTTTTTGACATATATCATTCCTGCTGGCGCGTTTAGTACTGACAAAGATGAGTCGATGATACAAGGGACTTACCACGCAATTGCTCAACATCCTGTGAATCCATTTTATGCAATAACTCTGATTCTAAATGGGGGTATACAATCTGCTCAAACAGTCACTTTACTATTATTTATAGGTGGTTCGATGGGGGGCATTCTGCAGTTGAATTCAGTTACTAAAATAACCAATTTCATGATTTATCGGTTTGAACATGCAGGTGCATTACCTTTAATCATAGGTTTATTCTCATTGATGGCATTTATCGGATTCTTTGTTGGTGGGGACCAAATGATTGTATTTGTAACCTTGGGCGTCATTTTAGTAAGACGTTTAAAATTGGATCCCATTATGGCTTTAGCGATTACATTTTTACCTTTGTATATGGCATTTTCAGTTTCACCATCAGGCATGGCTAAAATCGGACAAATTGTATATCCTGATGTCGCACTTTATTCAGGTTACGGTGGTAGGGCAATTATGTATCTTGTATTTTTAGTTGTGACCTTATTATATGTAATTTGGTATGCGCGAAGAGTAATTAAAAATCCAGATAATAGTATGATGACAACAAAAGTTTGGCAACAGCAAAATGATTCTCCATCAAATAGTGAAGTGAATTTGGAAGGTAGCACAGTAAGTTGGAGAGATATTATTGTCGTTAGTTTAGTTGTCGTGACACCAATCATTTTAGCTTTAGGGAATGGTTTGCTCAATTGGACTGAACGGTATGGTAATGGTGTTTTTATTACAGTATTTGGTTTGAGTTTTGTGTTAGCCTATGTTGTTAAAGGGCAACGGCCATCTGAAATGGTGGATGGATTTTTAGAAGGAGCGAAACCAATGCTTGTAGTTGCTTTTGCAATCATTATGGCAAATACTATTAGTGTGATATTGGAAAAAGGTCAAATATTAAGTACTATAGTGCATGGACTGACGACGCAACTTGATGGTGCCTCATCAGGTGTTGTTTCAGTGTTAGTGTTTTTCATAGCTACAATATTTAATTTCTTAGTGCCTTCTGGTTCTGGATTGATGAGCGTGATGGTGCCTATATTACAGCCTGTTACCACAACATTAGGAGTTAATGATCAAATATTATTAACTTCATTATCTTTTGGTGGTGGATTAGGTAATCTCATCACTCCGACACTAGGTGCTACAATTGGTGCTATAGCTATAGCTAAAGCTAATTTTGGTTCATGGTTTAAATTTATGGTACCGTTATTTGTCATATGGATGATAATTGGTGGTGTGATACTTTATATATTTACGGCAATTGGCTGGAGCGGTGGTATATAATTGATATTCAAAATAAAAGGAACAATGATGACTTTATCTAAAAGTAATTTTACGTTTAGAACATTAAAGTCCATCATTGTTCCTTTTTTGTTTTTTATTTTTTCATGGTGCTACTGTTAATGAAAATGGTACATTCTGTTTCCATTTATTTGATGGTGTTTCATCAGTTATAACTTCTGTAATGTCACTGATTTTTGCAAATGAAAGTGTAGAGGAGATATCGAATTTACTTTTATCAATGAGCGCAATGACATTTTCACTCTCTTTTACCATTTGTTTTTTTAATTGAACTTCAGGTAAAGAGAAATCAGTTAAGCCATTTTCAAGTGTAAAGCCGTTCGCAGATAAAAAGAAATAATCTATGTGATACATTTCAAGTATTTGTGAATCGATATTACCTGTAATCGCATTTGAATCTTGTGAAACAAAACCTCCAACTACAAGAACTGTTAAGTGTGGATTCTCTTTTAGTAATACTGCGTTTTCTAACCCGTTTGTGATAATAGTTAGTTCCATTGTTGTTTCCGTTAATAGTTTAGCCAATTCATAAGTTGTAGAACTTGCATCAATCATAATACATTGTTGTGGTTGTATTTTTTTCAAAGCATGTCTACTAATTTTATGTTTTTCTGAATGTTTTTGAGTTAAGCGATAAGAAAAATTCAAATTAGAACCAAGATTATCAATTATTTTTGCACCGCCGTGCGTACGGATTAATTTATTTTCACCTTCAAGACGTCTTAAATCACTTCTTACAGTTGCTTCTGTAACACTTAAGTAATCAGAGAGCTGTTTTACCGTTGCGCGTTTATGAGATTTTATATAAGTATAAATATGTTCTCGGCGCTCATCAGCATACATTTTCATATGAATCACATCCTCCTTTATATCATTATACATTTTAACATAAATAGTGCACAAGAAAACTAAAACAAATCGAAATGAAAATAAACGAAAGAATATTTGAAAGAAACGAAAAAATATATTAAAATGATAATTGTTAATGAAAACGTTTTCTAAAAAGAAAAAGGGGAGCTTTTAATTATGACTAAGAAAAATTATCCAGAACAAATGAATGCAGTTGTAGCTTATGCACCTGGCGAATATAAATATGAAACAGTTGAAACTCCGAAAATAGAAAATTCAAAAGAAATTATCGTAAAGGTAGAAGCATGTGGTATCTGCGCAGGTGATATTAAAGCGTATGATGGTGCGCCAAGCTTTTGGGGTGATGAAACACAGCCATCATACATTAAAGCACCGATGATTCCAGGGCATGAATTTATTGCTCGTATTGTTGAAAAGGGCGATGATGTTATAGATTTTGAAATTGGTGATCGTGTAATTTCTGAACAAATCGTACCTTGTTGGGAATGTAGATTCTGTAATCGTGGAGAATATTGGATGTGTGAAAAACATGACTTATATGGCTTCCAAAACAATGTGAACGGCGGTATGGCAGAGTATATGAAATTCACAAAAGAAGCAATCAATTACAAAGTGCCTGAGGATATGCCTATAGAAAAAGCAATTTTAATTGAACCATACGCCTGTAGTTTACATGCGGTACAACGTGCCAACATTAAATTAGGAGATTTTGTTGTACTTTCAGGTGCCGGAACATTAGGTTTAGGCATGGTAGGTGCAGCTAAAAAAGCAGGTGCTGAGACATTGGTTGTCTTAGACATGAAAGATGAAAGATTAGAACTAGCTAAGGAATTTGGTGCTGATATCGTAATGAATCCAGCTAAAGTTGATGTTGTGAAAGAAATCAAGTCAATGACGGAAGGATATGGCTGTGACACATATATTGAAGCTACGGGTCATCCTAAATCCGTTGAGCAAGGTTTGAGTGCAATCAGAAAGTTAGGTCGTTTTGTAGAATTCTCTGTATTTGCTGATCCAGTAACAGTAGATTGGAGTATTATTTCGGATCGTAAAGAATTAGATTTGATGGGTAGCCACTTAGGACCTTATTGCTATCCACTAGTCATTGATGGAATTCAAAAAGATGACTTTCCAACTGATGGTGTAGTCACACATCAATTATCTTTAAAAGATTTTGAACAAGGATTTGATTTGATGAAAAAAGGAGACAAATCATTAAAAATTGTTCTTGTACCTTAAAGCCAATGGCTAAAGAATTTATGTTATAAAAGGAGCGCATTGAAATGAAAAAAATGGTTAATAATCCAGACCATGTTATTGATGAATTAATGACTGGTTATTTAGCGGCTTACCCTGAATATTTAAGACGTTCAGAACTTCATAAAAGGGCTTTAATAGGTAACAAAAGAAATCAAAAACGCAAAGTAAGTGTCTTGATTGGTGGAGGGTCTGGTCATGAACCAGGGTTTTTAGGATATGTAGGTCAAGGTATGGCGGATGGCGTGGCTGTCGGTAATATATTTGCCTCACCTTCACCGATACCAATTCAAGCTGTAACAAAAGAAATTAATCAGGATCACGGCGTGTTGTATATATACGGTAATTACGCTGGTGACTTAATGAACTTTGAGATGGCTAGCGAAATGACAGAAATAGAAGATGATATCCAAACGGCTGCTGTTATCGGTAACGACGATGTCGCTTCATCTAAAGATATTGACGACCGTAGAGGTATAGCCGGTGAATTACTTGTGTATAAAGCTGCTGGGGCGGCGGCAGATTTTGGATATAATTTGGAAGAAGTAAGACGTATTGCTCAATTTGCTAATGATCAAACACGTTCTATGGGGATTGGTTTAAGCCCATGTTATCTACCTCAAACTGGAAAACCAAGTTTTGATTTAGAAGATAATGAAATGGAAATAGGGTTAGGACATCACGGCGAGCCAGGCATAGAAAAAACAACGGTAAGAACAGCTAAAGAAACAGTAAACGTGATTATGCAGAACATTTTAAAAGAAGCAATTTACCATGAAGGTGATGAAGTGGTTGTCTTAGTTAATGGTCTGGGCGCTACATCTCAAATGGAACTTTATATAATTAATAAAGAAGTAAGTGAAATATTAGAAGATAAAAATATTAGTGTTTATAAAACATTTGTCGGTAATTTTATTACTTCGATGGAGATGGGTGGTTTTTCAGTGACATTAATGAAAGTAGATGAAACGCTGAAAGCATGTGTAGATCATCCAGTAGATTGTCCAAACTTCAAGGTAGTTTAGGGGGGCGTGAATATGGTATTAACAAGTCAAGCATTTAAAGATTATATATTAGCGTTAACAACGTTATTTGAACAGAAAAAAGATGAGCTTTGTGAGCTAGACAGAAAAATTGGTGATGGTGACCACGGCGTCACAATGGATATTGGTTATCAAGCTGTAAAGGAAACGATTCATAATGAATTAGCATCACAAAGTGATATTGCGAAAATTAGTGTAGCTGTGGGGAAAAGTTTTTTAGATGCTGTGGGTTCATCAGTTGGTCCATTATATGCGTCTGGTTATTTAAAAGGCGCAGTAGCAATTAAAAATCAAACAGAGCTTGATGATGAAGGGTTATATCAATTTTGGATTGCATTTAGTAAAGGAATTAAAGATAGAGGCAAAGCCGAAATTGGTGATAAAACAATGATAGATACTTTAGAGCCATTTTATAAATCATTAATAGAATCGATGGACCAAGATGTGGCTTTTACAGAAGGTTATAATAAAGCATTAAAAGAAGCACATTTAGGCATGGAAAGTACAAAAGATATTATTTCTAATAAAGGACGCTCTAAGAGATTAGGATATAGATCACAGGGACATGTAGATCCTGGTGCGATGTCTGCTTATCTAATGCTACAGACATTTGGAAGTTTTATAGAGGATTAATAGACAATATTAAGGAGGAAATGAAATGAAAATAGCAATTGGTGCAGATCATAACGGATACGATTTAAAAGAAGCGGTAAAAGAACATGTTGAAACATTAGGTCATGAAGTTGAAGATTTTGGTTGTCATCAATGTGCAGAAACAGATTATCCAGATGTGGCAGCTGAAGTTGGTAAAAGCATACAACAAGGGCAAAATGCTCGTGGTATTCTAATATGCGGTACAGGTATCGGTGTAGCTATAACAGCTAATAAATTAACAGGGATACGTGCTGCGTTAGCACATGATTATTATTCTGCAGAGCGCGCTCAACTTAGTAATAATGCACAAATTTTAACAATGGGTGCACAAATAATTGGTATAGAAGTCGCTAAAAAAAATGTAGAAGCCTATCTCAATGTGAGTTGGGAAGGCGGCTCTCAACGAAAAGTTGATAAAATTGATGAAGTTGAAAGAAACGAGTCTAACTAAATGATAAAAATAATAGCTATAAAGAAATTTATCTTCATACATTCTTTATAGCTATTTTTATTGTTTTGATATCTATGTCTAAAATAAATACGCCTAATCCTTTTTAAGAAGTTTGTAGAATTGTCACTGTAATTTTTAAAATATTATCCTATAATATGCTTAAGGAGGATTATCTATGCGTAGAGTACTGTATGCTTTTTTAGTTTATACAATATTAGGTTTATTAAGTGGATTTTATTATCGTGAATTAACGCTCGCTCATAACTTTACTGGAGATACACAACTCGTAGTTGTACATACACACACGTTAATATTAGGTATGTTTATGCACCTTATTTTATTACCTGTTGTGAAAATATTTAAATTAGATAGTTATTATTTATTTAACTGGTTCTTTATTATTTATAATGTTGGTGTACTGACTACGATAGGTATGATGTTTACGAAGGGAACTTATCAAGTTATTGGGCTTACTGTTCCAGATTCGTTTGCTGGCTTTGCGGGTATGGGTCATACTATTTTAACTGCAGGCTTTATATTGCTGTTTTTCGTATTAAGAAACGCAATTATTAAAGATCCTAGAGATTAATAAAAATAGTGGATAGCAATTTATAATAATGTTAAATCGTTGTCCAGTTGTAGAGAGAAATAAGAAATTCCAAAATTTTGGATTTCCTATTTCTCTTTTTTTAATTACAGATTTTATCTTAAATTATATTTTCTTAATTATGATTCTTACATGTTATATCAATATAATGATAATTAAATAGAGTAATCTAAGGTGATAAGTAAGTGTATAAAAATGGAAGTTATAAAGGGTTTTCATTGATAATGGTTATCAATTATAGCATAATGTATGTAAGATACATGTTAAATTTGGGAGGAAGCTTTATGGATGACGTTATAATAATTGGTGGCGGACCAGCAGGATTGTTTGCTAGTTTCTATTCAGGATTACGAGGGATGAACGCTCGTATCATAGATATTCAAGATAAACTTGGGGGCAAGATGCATGTCTATCCAGAAAAAATTATATGGGATATTGGCGGATTAGCGCCGAAACCATGTTTTGAAGTTATTCAAGATACAGTTAGACAAGGCCTGCATTTTAATCCTGCAGTGAATTTAGAAGAACGTGTAATTGATATTAGAAAAATTGCGGAACAACATTTTGAGGTTGAAACGGATAAAGGGAAAATATTTTCAGGGAAGTCAGTAATTATAGCGATTGGTGGAGGTATCATTAATCCTAAACAACTAGACATTAAAGACGCAGAAAGATATAAATTGACTAACTTACATTATGTCGTACAGTCTTTGAAGAAATTTAAAGATAAAAATGTATTAATTTCTGGTGCAGGTAATTCAGCTCTGGATTGGGCTAACGATTTAAGTGGTTACGCTAAAAGTGTTACGCTCATTTATAGAAAAGGTGATATTAAAGGTTACGAAGCAATGAGAGAGAAAATGGAACAATTGAATGTTGAAAAAATACCGAATACACATATATATCAACTTATAGGTGACCAAGGACAAAATCAAATTGAAAAAGTGATATTAGAGCATATTGAAACAGGAGAACAAACGGTTAAAGCATTTGATGATGTAATTATCAGCCATGGTTTTGATAGAGAAAATACATTGCTAGAGGCTTCTTCAACTCAAGTAGACATGTTTAACGAGTACAGTATTAAAGGCTTTGGCAATACTGCTACGAGTATTGATGGGCTGTATGCATGTGGTGATATTATATATCATGAAGCAAAGGCACATCTTATTGCAAGTGCTTTTAGTGACGCGGCTAATGCTGCAAATTTGGCTAAGCTTTATATTGAACCCAAAGCTGATGCAGAAGGGTATGTATCAAGTCATAATGATGTCTTTAAGGAATCAAATAAAGTAGTTATGAAAAAATATTTATAATATGATTTTTAGGAGAAAATAATAAATGATTGAGTTAAAGCATGAACCACCAACTGTTGAAGACTATAGAAATTTACGTAAAGTAGCTGGACTGAGTGAAAAATCTCGAAAAGCTGCAGAAAAAGGTATAACTAATGCATGTTTTAATGTCACAATCTATGATCAACAGGCATTAATAGGTATGGGAAGAGTGATTGGTGATGGTGGAACGGCATTTCAAATCATTGATATAGCAGTTAATCCAGCATATCAAGGCCATGGTTATGGAAAAGAAATAATGACAAATATTATGGAATATATTGACACTAAGTCAGAATCAGGAACCTATGTCAGTTTAATAGCTGATTATCCTGCAGATCAGTTGTATGCACAATTTGGATTTATTACTACAGAACCTAACTCGTGTGGTATGTATTTCAAATATTAATAATTAAGCATGAATTTATAGATTGTAATCTGAATATAACAAATGAGGAGGCTGGGACAAATTAATTGTCTCAGCCTCCTCGCTAATTGCTATTTAGTTTCTTCTATATTTGCATTTGCAGCGTTTGTTCTAGAACGTAAGTCTGCTTCAATTTCTTCTAAACTACGACCACGTGTTTCTGGTAAGTATTTGATTACAAAGATTAAGGCACAAATACCAATCGCAGCAAAGATTAAGAATACTTGTTCAACCGACAATACATCCGTCAAAATCGGGAAGAATTGCGCAACTAGTAAGCTACCGATTGATAGCACAAGTGCCGCGACACCAGTTGCCGCACCACGTGCACGCATTGGGAATAATTCAGGTAACATAACCCAAAGTACTGGTCCCCATGTAAAGCCAAAGAATATAATGAATAAAGTTAAACAAGCTACGATAATCCATGCGGATGATTGAATACCAATCGTCCAAATTAAGACAGCCATAATCAGTAGTGAAGCTACCATACCAATGTTACCAATGACTAATAGACGCTTACGATCTATTTTATCAATAATCATGATAGCAACAATTGTGATTAAGACATTCACGGTACCAATTCCTACTGTACCTAAAATAGAAGTAGCATTACCTAAACCAGCTTTATTGAAAATAGTAGGTGCGTAGTAAATGATTGCATTAATTCCTATTATTTGTTGAAGTAATGCAAAGATACTTCCGATAATCAGTGTTGGTCGTAACCATGGTGATTTTAAAACATTCCATGTGCTTTCAGAAATGCTATTAATTTCTTTCATATCTGCAATCTCTTTGTCGATTTCACTATCTTTAAATGTTAATTTCATCACATCACGAGCTGCTTTTTCACTTCTGTGCTCAAGTAACCATCTTGGACTTTCAGGCATAAATGCCACACCTATTAATAAGATAACTGAAGGTACTATTGCAAGTCCAAGCATCCATCTCCAACCTTCGATTGGTGTGAATGCATAGTTGATTAAGTATGATGATAAAATACCAATTGTAATCATTAATTGGTTTAAAGAACTTAATGAACCGCGTTGTTCTGTAGGTGCCATTTCTGATAAATAAACTGGTACGATAGCAGTAGAACCACCTACAGCTAAACCAATGATTAGACGACCGAGAACTAGTATAGGCATGGAAGGTGCTAAGGCTAATATTAAAGCACCTACTATGTAAATAATTGCTATAATAAATACAACACGTCTGCGGCCTAACCTATCAGACATCGGTCCACTAGCACCTGAACCAAATATTGCCCCAACTAACATAGACGAAACTACAAGACCTTCAGTAAAACTATTTAAAGGTATATCATCTCTTATAAATAATAAGGCGCCAGATATTACTCCCATGTCATAACCATAGAGTAAACCTCCCAATGCACCAAGGAAAAAGATGAGCTTTTTATTTACTTTTATTCCCATAAAAACCCTCCTGAATGTTTTCGATAAAGATAAGTATACGCTTTCATATTTTGCTTGTAAATATTAAAGTATAAGATTTTTATTTATTAATATCTATTTATATGAGATGTAATTTTTATTCATATACATAAAAATGTGAGTTTATATTAATCGAAATGAATCGAAAAAGAGCGTAAATATGAAAACAAATTTTAAAGTTTGCTTTCATATTTACGCTCTATTCAAGAGTGACAATTTATGAATTGTTTATAATTTGAAACATTATTTTGGATTCATTTTATGCTTCAAAGTCGATGACAATACGGCCAGAATTTTCATGTTCAAGTACTTGTTTAATACTTGCTTCAATATCATTAAATTTAATAACTTGTTTTATGTCATGTAATTGATCTGGTTTTAAGTCTTTTGCTAAACGACGCCATATATGTTTGCGCTGTTTCATTTCAGTATAAACTGAATCGATACCTATAATACTAGTACCTCTTAATATAAATGGAAATACAGAACTATCAAAGTTTGTTCCACCGGTCATACCTATTAAAGCAACGCTGCCATCATAATCTAATTGTTTAATGATTTGTGATAAACTTTCGCCACCGACTGGATCAATAGCGCCTTGCCAAGTACGTTTACCAAGTGGTTTGTTATCACTTTCAGAAATACGAGGTATTACTTCTTTCGCACCTAAAGATTTAAGCTTAGCTCCAGCGTTTTGTTTACCGGTACTTGCAACAACATCAAAGCCGATAGAGTCCAACATCATTACTGCAAGGGTACCTACACCGCCTGTTGCACCACGTACAAGTACATCTTCTTTTTCTACAGATAAACCATTATGTTCTAACTTTTCGATAGCTAAACCTGCTGTATAGCCAGCTGTTCCATAAATCATAGCTTCTTCAAGGGTTAAATCTTTTGGTAAAGGTACAATCCATTCTTCTCTAACACGTGCGTATTCACTAAAACCACCAAAGTGGCTGATGCCTAAGTCATAACCAGTAACAATAACTTCGTCACCAGCTTTAAAAGCATGAGTATCAGAATGTTCTACTACGCCAGCTAAATCAATACCTGGAACCATTGGGTAGGATTTTACGGTTTTTGAATTTTTCACTGTTGCCAGTGCATCTTTATAATTGATACCAGAATACTTAACTTTTATAAGTACTTCGCCCTCTGGTAAATCATTTATTGATAAATCTTTATATTGGTTAATTACTTTGCCGTCTTGTTCATCGACTACAAAAGCTTTAAATGTTTCAGTCATTGCCAAATGGCACTCCCTTATGTATATATTTACGAACAATTAAAAAACTAGAACTACTTTATCATGTAATTGAATATTACACAATAAGGCTAAACTATACGTTTTTTAGGTAAGCGCTTTAAATTAAAAACAATTTGATTTTTGTAAAGAAAAGTAAATAATTATAAAAGTATTATTATTCAATAGTAAGATAATCAGTGTTTTAGTATAATTGATTTTAAAGAGAGAATAAAGTAGGGGGAGTAATATGACGACTCATATTGAATTGGTAAAATCTAATGAGCTAGAACAATTGCGTCAACTTAGTATCACTACATTTAAGACAACATTTGAAGACGGTGGTTACACTGATGAAGATTTCGAGAAATACTTTAATGAAGCTTATAATTTAGAACAACTAAATAAAGAGTTAGAAAATAAATCATCCTTCACTTATTTTTATAAAGAAAATAAAGAGATAGTAGGATATTTTAAATTAAATATTAATCAAGCCCAATCGGAAGAAAAAGGCAATGAATACCTCGAAATACAACGTATTTATTTTTTACCAAAGGCTCAAGGGGGCGGACGAGGAAAACACGTTTTTGAATTCGTAATTGAAAAAGCACGAGAATTAAAGAAAACTAAAATTTGGTTAGGTGTTTGGGAGCATAATAAGCAAGCGCTTAATTTTTACGAAAAACAAGGACTGCGTGTTACAGGGGAACATCACTTTTATACTGGTAATGTAGTCGATATAGATTTAATTATGGAAAAAGAAATTTAGCAACAAAGTTTCGTTGAATGATTTGAGACATAATTTAAATATGTTATGGAACTATAATAAAGTTGAGAAATATTTTGACTTTTTTAAGTTTATATAATTTTTTTAAGGATTTTTCATTAAAGATGTTTAGTGTTAATTTTATAGTGAATAATAAACTAATTCTCATTCAACCTCTTGGGGAATGATATACATAGATACTGACCATTAGGTTGTGAGTATTAAAAAATAAGGAGGTTTTTCTATATGAAAAAACTATTAGCAGGTTTTCTTACTTTATCTTTAGCACTCGCGGCTTGTTCAAATGGTAGCGATGAAGACAGTAGCAAAAAGGACGATAATTCAAAAGACAGTCAATCATCTGATGACAAATCAAAAAATTCTAAAAATGATGACAAGAAGAGCAATGATAGCTCTGACAAAGACTCAGACAAAAACAAAGATTCAGATAGTAAATCTAACAAAGATGATTCTTCAGATGATGATGCTAACAGTAATGGAAATAATTCTGACAGTACATCAAATGATAGTAACAGTTCTTCTGATGACAATGGTAATTCCACAGGTAATAGTTCTGGTTCAGATGGTAACAACGGATCTAGTGATGCGAATAGTGGAAATAGCGCATCAAATTCAGGAAATGGTGACAGTACAAATAACAATAATGCGAATAGTGATAATACAAATGGTAGTAACAGTGCTAGCAATAATGCCAATTCAAATAATAGTGCATCAAACTCAAGCACATCACAATATGTGGTTCCTTATCAAGGGCAAAATGCTGTACCAGTAGCGCAAAATATTACATCTGGTAACGTAGATCCACAAACTGCATTACAAAGTTTACCTAATTTCCAAAATTCATTGGACGACGCCACTGCTGAAGTTAACTCATTAAATGGTCAATCTAATCCATTCAATGATTATGCTATTGAAGGTAGCGAAGGGAACTATAGTTATATCTTTAGTTTCCAAAATCAAGCACAACCAGGGACTTATACAATCGCTACAGTAGACCAACAAGGTACAGTTAGAGTAGTAGACCCAGCGTATCAACAATAAAAATAATATTATGAAGTAAGTAACAGGAGAATAAGGGCCAATTATTCAAAATAAGAGAGCTAATCGATTTAGATTAGTTCTCTTTTATATTTAAAGTGCTACAATTTTTGAACATGTAAAATTTAAGGACGATAAATATGGTGCAAGCCTGTTGCCTCTCACTCATATTATTCTCTTGAATATCACCACATAACAAAATTAAATAAAACAACGAAAACGTCAATTTCTATTGAAATTGACGTTTATTTTTAAGTTAGAAAGCTTTATGACTGATACATTTTTAACATATATTAATAATTGTATACAGTAATTAAAAAGCTGAATATTATATTTTACTTAGACTTAGTGCATTTATGAATGACATGAGAAATAGTTTCAAAAGCATGGTTATCTTTATTTACAAAAGAATTATCGTGTATATCTTTCATTTGATGACTGATTAGATCGTTGAGTAATGCTTTAGCATCACTGTAGCGTACTGTAGATAGCGCGTGCATTACTTCTTCATAAACACCACGTTCAGAAACATATTTTTCGTGATTTGGCGTGTATTGACAGACCGTTTTATCAATAGTTAATGCATCAAAAATAATTGATGAATAGTCAGTTAAGACAATATCTGAAATCAATAGTAAATCTTGAACTTCTATATGAGAAGGCGCAATAATTGCGTTCTCCGGAACATAGTTAGAATTATCTTCAACATGTCCTTTGAAAATAACATTGTATTTATTTAGAAGGCCATCGCTTATTGGTAATAAATCAGACTCATCATAATCGGTGCGCCAAGTAGGTGCATAAAGTAATGTCTCTTTTTCTGGATTTAATTTCAATTCTTTTTTGATAAATGAAATATAGTGATGATCAGATTGTTTATCTAATAAGTACCGAACTCTTGGATAACCACAATTTAATATATGGGTTTGTTGTTGTGGGAAAGCAGTTTTAAAATAATCAATAATCGCTGAACAATCACTGACGAAATAGTCTTGCTGCAACCATTTGTTATATTTGCGTGCACGATAATTATAAATATTAAGGTTTTGAGTTGGTTCAGGACTATCTAAAAATAATTTTTTTATAGGGGTGCCATGCCAAAGTTGTATAATGGTTCCGTTTGGTTTTAGTGAGTCTGGTATATAACTTTCTAATATAACAACTTGTGCAGTTTCGATAAGTAATTTAGCTTTTGGATCATCTGGTTTAATAAAATTAGGGCCGTTTACATCGTTAGTAATAAAATAAATAGGTAATTTAGTAAAATGTTTTGCAAAGTGATTAAATAAGTAACGAGAATTACCACGGAAACCATAATCAAAACCTAAGAAAACGATGTGATTTTTAACTTTAGATTTGTCTTTTTCATAAATATAACTTGCTTCACGATGTTTTTTGTCAAAATGTTGTTGAAGCATATGATAAAACCAATGAGGTAATTTAAAACCGGTATTTTTTAAGCATTTATCTGTAAAGCGCAATTGCTCTGGTGCGAGTGTTTCACTATTTTTAAATGGCACAGCATGTTTATGTTCATAAGCCAATTTATTCAGGCTAAATTTAGTCGTGTTTAATGGCGTTAATTTATAAATTTCATTCCAAATATGGTCGCTTGTAATAAATGTAGATTCAAAATTAAAGACCACATGGCTATCTGTACAAACATCATCTTGTAATAGTGAAACCAGCGATAAGTCAAAAATATTGTTGACTTTAAAATTTTTTAAGTTATTTTGTGTTGTTTCTATATGGAAAATAACATTTGGAAAGTGGTTAATATTTTCAATCCAATCATTAAAAGTTATTTCTGATTTTCCAAAATAGCGACAGTCGTTGACGTATTGTTGCTGAACTGTATAGTCTGCTACAATCGGGCATGGTTTTAATTCAACCGCTTCAAGCATATTTTGATATATTTCAATATGGTCATTAATTAATACAAAGTGTGAATAACCCTCTAATATTGCTTTTTCCAATTCAGACTCTAAAAGGTGCAACGCTATAATTTCAATTTGTTTTATCATTTGTATACCTCTACTTAATAGTTGTTTATACTATTTTATCATGTAAAGAACCTATGACAAAAGATTCCCTTGTAAACTTAAATGCATCAAACTAATTACTTTTTAAGCTTTAAATTATTGGAAAATGACTTTTAAAATTTATAAAATAGGGGAAACGTTAACGGGGGAAATTAATTCTTAAAAATTTATTGTAATTAGAAAGAAAAATGTTATAATTTAATTGTGAAAAAAATCACAATGTTAGGTTCTTCAATATCAAATAAAAATAGAAAATGGAAGTGAGTCAAAATGTTTGTAGAATCTTTTAACCCCTTTGGTAACATCTTGTTATCAACATTAGTAGCAGCAATACCTATAGTTTTGTTTCTTTTATGTCTAACTCTTTTTAAGATGAAAGGTATTTATGCTTCATTAACAACTGTAGTTGTTACACTTATTATAGCAATGCTATTCTTCAAACTACCTGTGATGATAGCATCAGGAGCAGTGGTTGAAGGATTTTTCCAAGGTATTATACCAATTGGATATATTGTAGTTATGGCAGTTTTACTTTATAAGATTACGAATGAAACTGGCCAGTTTAATACAATACAAGATAGTATTTCTAGTATTTCACAAGATCAGCGTATCCAATTATTGTTAATTGGTTTTGCTTTTAATGGCTTTTTAGAAGGTGCAGCAGGTTTTGGCGTACCAATTGCGATTTGTGCATTATTACTAACACAGTTAGGGTTTGGGCCGTTACAAGCAGCGATGCTTTGTTTAATAGCTAATGCGTCTGCAGGTGCATTTGGGGCAATTGGTCTACCTGTCACTGTTATTGATACATTAGGTTTGCCAGATAATATTTCAGGGATGGCAGTCTCACAAATGTCAGCATTAACTTTAGTATTTATGAATCTGTTAATACCATTTTTATTAATATGGATTATTGATGGTTTTAAAGGTATTAAAGAAACGTTACCAGCTATTTTAATTGTCGGTGGTACTTTCGCAGTCTTACAAGGTTTAATTACTGTATTTATTGGACCTGAATTGGCGGACATTATACCACCATTAGTTTCAATGTTAGCTTTAGCTTTATTCTCGAAAAAATTCCAACCGAAAAATATTTTTAGATTGAATAAAGATGAAAAGCCACAAATAATTACAAAACATAAGCCTAAAGAAATTATTTATGCTTGGAGCCCATTTGTGATTTTAACTGTGATTGTAATGATTTGGAGTGCGCAAAGCTTTAAATCACTTTTCGCTCCAGATGGTGCACTATCTTCACTTGTCTTTAACATAACGTTACCAGGAACTTATAGTGACATTGCAAATAAAGCAATCACGTTACCACTGAATATAGTAGGCCAAACAGGAACAGCTATTTTACTTGTAATTATTATCACAATTTTAATGTCAAAAAATGTAGAATTTAAGGATGGTGTACGACTATTTAAAGAGGCGTTTAAAGAATTGTGGTTACCAATTATAACGATTTGTTTTATCTTGGTAATTTCTAAATTAATGACATACGTTGGTCTAAGTAGCGCAGTAGGTGAGGGTATTGCGAAAACAGGAAGTATCTTCCCATTGTTATCTCCAATATTGGGTTGGATTGGGGTATTCTTAACAGGTTCTGTTACAAATAACAACTCATTATTTGCACCAATCCAAGCAGCAGTAGCAAATAATATTGGTGCTAGTGGCGCTTTACTAGTATCAGCAAATACTGTTGGTGGTGTGGCGGCTAAGTTGATATCACCACAATCTATTGCAATTGCGACAGCTTCTGTACAACAAGTCGGAAAAGAATCTGAATTGTTGAAAATGACATTACGTTATAGCATTGCTTTACTTATATTTGTATGTGTTTGGACATTCTTATTACATTTATTCTTGTAATAATCAAATTTGTTAAACTATAAATAAAAAATCGTCTTAATTAAGTAAATGCATCTTATTTATGAAGAAAAATTAAAAACACGCTCGTATAAATTCATTTTGCTATGAATTAAACGAGCGTGTTTTTTATGCATTATTATATTGGATGCGCCTTAAGTACATATCTTGATTCTTGAATTTGTTAATAAGGTATTTAGCAAAGTTTATACTAACTCGTTTTTGCAATTATTCAACATTAATCTAATCAAGCGTTTAGCATAGTTAAAAAGTCTTGATAAATCGCTTTTGGTGCATAAGATGCAACGGTTTTATAACCATTTTGAATGACAACCTCGTCTTTAAACTCTTGGTTTATGAGACGGCGTAATTGATCAGATAATGCATCTACGTTTTCATGTTCAATTAAATAGCCATTTACATTGTTTTGGATGATTGCATCAGGTCCAGCATTGCCATCAAAACTGACTACTACGCTACTTTGGTTCATAGCTTCTAATATCACCATACCGAAACCTTCATTACGCGAAGGGATAACCGTAATTTCACTTATTGCTAGTTTTTCGTTTAATTGCTGCGTGGAGCCATATAATTTTATAATGTCTGATAGATTATATTGATTAATCAGTTGTTGCAAATTCGCTTGTTCTTTACCTTCACCATATATATGGACTTGATAATTAAATTTTCTAACAGCTTGTTGAATATGATTAATACTTTCAATTAATAAATCAAACCCTTTTTCATATTCTAAACGACCAGCCGCACAGATGATTTTTTCTTTCGGCTCGTGGAGACGAACTTCATTGATAATATTAGGAACTACGAATATAGGTGTATCGATATGTGATTGGTATTTATGTTTATCTGCAGTAGTTAATGTTGTTACTTTATCTAAATCTTTGTAGCTTTTAATAATTTCTTGTTGATATGGTTCAGAATGTGCGTCAAAGTTCATATGCTCCATACCAATTTTTTCAATTTGAGTACTACCGTATTTAGCAATTAATATATTAAAACTTGCACGTGTACCTACAATCACATCTGTAGAAACATTACTTATAGCTTTAATCATTTTCTTCTCTATATAGTGAGAAAATTGATCAATGCCTGGTTCAAATTGCGAAATATATTTTGGTCTGGAAAATGATGTGAATTTAGCGATTCTATTTATAACAATATCTTTTATATTAAGTGGATGAAATTGATAGTTAATTAAAGGTTTAATTTTAATGGATTCATGAATATCAAAGTAAGGCGAATCAGCCCCTTTAAAAATAGTTATGATTTCTACATGATGTCCTTTTTCAGCTAATATATTTGCCATTTGAGAAATAGATTTGACGGTGCCTCCCATTGCATAAACATTATGCATGAAAAATGTTATTGATTTCATTAAAAAAACCTCCAAAAGAACTTTACTTAAATTGAAACTCATTATAGCATGAAATGAATTTTGTATAGGTATAATAGCTAAATAATTTTAAACTAGCAATTAATATAGCGTTATATTAGTCTTTTCACTAAGAAAGTGTAAGAATTTCTGTGTGAGCTAGTTAACACATATTAACAAAATTTGTGTAGAATTTCTGAAAGCCCTTTTTTCATGAGCTGATTATGTATATAATTAGAGAGGTATGGAAATATATTGTGTTATTGCTTAATTACATAGCGATAATACGTGCTTTATTATTTTAATCTATAGAAAACGCTTTATTTTTATTGATGTGATTAATAACATTAAAGACAACGTTTCTATTTAACACATATAAAAGGGGGACTGTATTTGTTATGAGCACACAACATAGCAAAACAGATGTCATCTTAATTGGTGGCGGTATCATGAGCGCAACGTTAGGAACATTATTAAAAGAACTCGCACCTGAGAAAGAAATTAAGATGTTTGAAAGGTTAGCTACACCTGCGGAAGAAAGTTCCAATGCATGGAATAATGCAGGTACAGGTCATTCTGCGTTATGTGAATTAAACTATACTAGTGAAAATAAAGATGGAACAATAGATATCAATAAAGCAGTTAAAATTAATGAACAATTCCAAGTTTCAAAACAATTTTGGAATTATCTGATTAAAAAAGGACAACTTGAAAATCCAGAGAAATTTATCAAACCAGTACCACATATGAGCTTTGTTCAAGGTGTTAAAAATGTTGATTTCTTGAAAAGACGTGTAGACAGACTAAACAAAAACATTTTATTCAGTAATATGGAAATCACAGATGATAAAGATAAAATCGCTGAATGGACACCACTTATTATGGAGGGCCGTACGTCCAATATACCAATGGCGATTAGTTATGATAAAACAGGAACAGACGTTAACTTCAGTGGATTAACTAGAAAGTTATTCGAAAATTTAGAAGATAAGCAAGTAGAGTTGAATTATGAACATGAAGTAAGAGATATTCAGCAACGTAAAGATGGCGTGTGGGAAGTGAAAGTTAAAGACTTGCAAACGAACGATGAGATGGTTGTTGAAAGTGACTTTGTATTTATTGGCGCTGGTGGCGCTAGTTTACAGTTGTTGCAAAAAACAGGAATTAAAGAGTCTAAACATATTGGTGGTTTCCCAGTAAGTGGATTGTTCTTAGTATGTAAAGATGAAGCTATTGCCAAAAAGCATTTAGCTAAAGTTTATGGTAAAGCTCCAGTAGGTGCTCCACCAATGTCAGTACCACATTTAGATACACGCTATATAGATGGCAAACGAACTATTTTATTTGGTCCATTTGCAGGTTTTTCACCAAAATTCTTAAAAACGGGTTCTAATATGGATTTAATCAAGTCTGTTAAGCCAAATAACCTTATTACGATGTTATCTGCAGGAATTAAAGAGATGAATTTAACGAAATATCTTATCTCGCAATTAACGTTATCAAATGAAGAACGTATGGAAGATTTACGTCAATTTGTGCCTAATGCTAAAAGCGAAGATTGGGAAATTGTCGTTGCTGGTCAACGTGTGCAAGTAATCAAGGATACGGATCAAGGTAAAGGAACATTACAATTTGGTACGGAAGTTATTACGTCAGAAGATGGTTCATTATCTGCACTTTTAGGTGCTTCTCCAGGGGCGTCTACGGCAGTCGACATTATGCTTGATTTGCTCAAGCGTTGTTACAAAGACGAATTCGTTACTTGGGAAGATAAAGTCAAAGAAATCATACCTTCGTATGGCATGAAACTATCAGAAAATGAAGCGTTATATACTCAATTAAATAAAGAAATAACGGAAAATTTAAAAATTAATTAATCACTTAATATACTAAAGCTTGATTATATATCTAAGCCTATTGTTTATATTAATAGAGACAAACTAATCGCTGTTATAGCGTGCAGTTTGTCTTTTTATATTGTTTTTTAATTATAAAGAAAATGCTGAGAGAGCACGTAAATATATGTGCAACTCCCAGCATTTTGTACTGTCACTAGAAATATTTATCTTAGTCTCAATGAACAAGACTCACTTTTTAATCTGAATTATAAAGGTAGTGCCTTCATTCTTTTTACTTTGGACTGAGATAGTGCCGTCATGTAGTTCAAATATTGTTTTTGCTATAGCTAGACCTAAGCCATTACTATTATCATGACTACTTGCTTTATAAAAACGTTCGAATAAACGTGCTTGTGTTTCTTTAGACATACCTTCTCCGTCATCTGTGATTTTACAAGTGATTGTCTCGAAATCTTGATTAAGCGTGATATCGATGATACCGCCTTGTTGCGAATATTTTATGGCATTGGTAATTATGTTTTGGAAAGCTTGATGTAAAAGGCGCTCATTACCAACAATAGTAATTTCAGCTAAGTCAGACATGATAATTAAATCTTTTTCATTAGCAGAAAATTGTTCGTGACGAATGATTTGTTTGAGCAATTGGTTTAATTCAATATGGTCTTCAAAGACTAAATGTTCTCCGTTATCAATTTCTGATAATAATAACAATGCTTTAGTTAAATCACTTAGTTGACTTGTAATTTGGTATATATCATCAATATATTGTGTGCGTGCTTCAGCATTTTCAGCGAATTTCAACTGGTCCAATAAATGATGAATATGTGTTAATGGTGTTTTAATTTCATGTGATACGTTTTGAACAAAATGTTGTCGCATATCGTCTAATTGTTTAAGTGAAAGACGCATACGGTCGAAGCGAAATTGCAATGTCCCAAACTCATCTTTTCTGGTAACATGAATTGGCGTATCGAAATTACTTTTCATAAGTCTTTCAGTTGCATGTTTTAATTGTTGAATAGGTTTGATAATAGTATAGGTTGATAAAATAACTAATATAATAGAAAACAAAAGTAATAATGAGATTAATATAACTAAAAATACTCTGAATTCACTAAATGTTTTCCCGATATCAGGTCTCATGAATACTGCGTACTTTTTGCCTTTATCTTCAAAGGACATACCTACAGTATTTTGCGTAGTATTTTCAAAGAAACCAGTAACAATTGGATTATATGGTAGGTTTCGAATACCATGGTAGTCTTTGCCCTTTAATACGGTTTGGATGACATTGTTATTTACGTTATCTTTTCTAAATTTAGCACCATAAAAAGAACGTTGACCATTTTCAGAAACTGTCATTACTTGGTAATTCATTTCACCTAAATGGTTGAAAAAAGGATCTAAGGATTTAATACTTGTTTGTTTTTGATAACTAATAGCATCTTCTAAAGTACGCATGATTTTTGCATCGTTATTTGCTTTTAAATGGTTATGATAAATGATATTTGTGCATAAAAAACTTACAATAGCACTAAATAACATGACGGCAATTGTGTATATCGCAATTCTTGAATATAGTGATTTAAACATGGTCATCCACCTTATAACCTAATCCGCGTACTGTGAAAATCGTCACGTTAGCATTTAATTTTTCAAGGCGTTTCCTTAGGCGTTTGATATGGACATCGACTGTACGTTCGTCGCCTTCATAATCAAATCCCCATATTTTTTCTATTAATACATCACGATTAAATACCTGCCTAGGGTGAGATGCGAGTAAAAAAAGTAATTGAAATTCTTTATTAGGTAAATTCATTGATTTTGTATCAGATTGAAGTTCTAAATATGCTTGATTTAAAGTAATATTACCGATAGTGATTTCATTATATGCATTAATATTATAACGTTTAAGTACTGCTTTGATCCTAAACATTAACTCTTTAACTTCGAAGGGTTTCGTCACATAATCATCAGTACCAGTTAAATAGGCTTGCTCTTTATCACTTAATGCATCACGAGCAGTTAGCATAATGACAGGCAGTTCATAATCATCTTTTAAAATTTTGCAAAGTTCAAAACCACTCATGCCTCCCATCATGACATCAATAATTACAATATCCACTTGATTTGTTTCAAGGTAAGTTAAGGCATCTTCAGCGCTAGATTGCGTAATTGTATTTAAACCTTCACGCTGTGTGTAATTAGAAACGTACTCTAGTATTTTTTTGTCGTCATCAACAATTAAACAAGTTGTCATGCCCAAAATCTCCTTATTCAGTATTATTGCCATTATAAACATAACCAAATAACTTCACAAATAGTAAAAAATTAACAATTGTTCATATTGAGTTCACATAATGATATTAGACTCTAAATATAAGTTTTAGAGAAGGAGTGGGAATTGATGAAGTTAGCATGGCAAGAGATTAAATATTATAAATTTCGTTATATTTTAATCATGTTAATTATATTATTACTTGGCATTATGGTGTTATTTATTAGTGGGTTAGCACAAGGTTTAGCCAGAGAAAATATATCAATGTTAGATAACATGAAAACTGAAAAATACGTTTTACAGGATAATAAACAACCAGATATTACAAAGTCTATTATTAGCCCTGAACACCAAAAGAAAATTGAAGATATTACGGATCAAGAACCATTAAAGTTAGCATCGCAAACGTTAAAAATAAATAAAGACGAAGAAGACGTTATCATGACGAATACAGTGAAAAATGAAAAGCCAGAATTGAAAGATGGTAACTATCCAACAAAAGACAATGAAGTAGCCATCAATACTAAGCTTACAGCTGATGGTATTGATATTGGTGATACTATAAAAGTGAAAGATGGAAAAAAACTTAAAGTATCAGGTATTCTAGACGATACAATGTACTCTCATAGTTCAGCAGTAATGATGAGTAATGACGGCTTTGATAACTTGAATAAAGAGAGTAGTACTGTTTACCCTGTAAAAGATTTATCTCAAGCACAGCAAGATAAAATTAAAGACATTTCAGGGGTGAAAGTATTTAGTGAGGATGATATTACAAGTGAAATTGCCAGTTATCAAGCAGAGCAAGCACCATTAAATATGATGATTATAAGTTTATTTGTAATTTCAGCAATTGTATTAAGTGCATTTTTCTATGTAATGACAATCCAAAAAATTCCAGAAATCGGTATTTTAAAAGCAATTGGCATTAAGACAAGACATCTAATTAGCGCACTTATAATCCAAATATTAATTACAACTATGATAGGTGTATTGATTTCTGTAGGTATTATTAGTGGGTTATCACTAGTTATGCCAGTATCTATGCCATTCCACGTAACACCATCTAATTTACTGCTCGTGGTCGGAGTGTTTATCGTGGTAGCTATTATTGGTGCTGCCTTATCACTAATTAAATTATTTAAAGTTGATCCTATTGAAGCAATTGGAGGTGGAGAATAATGAGTTTACAAGTTAAAGATATTAAAAAATCATTCGGTAAAGGTCAATCAGAAACTACTGTATTAAAAGGTATTAACTTTGAAGTGAACGATGGTGAGTTCGTTATACTCAACGGTGCTTCAGGTTCAGGTAAAACGACATTATTAACTATTTTAGGTGGTTTATTATCACAAAATAGTGGTGAAATCTTATATAACGATGCATCTTTATATGATAGTAACAAGAAAGCATCAGAATTAAGATTGAATGAAATTGGGTTTATCTTTCAATCATCTCATTTAGTACCTTATTTAAAGGTAAAAGCACAATTAACAACAATCGGTAGAGAAGCGGGTATGTCTAAAAAAGATGCAGACCAAAGAGCTGAAATGTTGCTAAATCAAATCGGTTTGTCACATAGATTAAGTGTATTTCCTCATATGTTGTCAGGCGGTGAAAAACAGCGTGTAGCAATTATGAGAGCTTTAATGAATAATCCTAAAATAATTTTAGCAGACGAACCAACTGCAAGTTTAGATGCAGAAAGAGCAACTGAAGTTATAGAGATGATTAAAAATCAAATCCAAAGTAAAAAAATGATTGGTATTATGATTACTCATGATAAAAGATTATTTGAATACGCAGATAGAGTTATAGAACTCGATGATGGCGTTATTGTAAATAACTAATAGAAACTATAAGAGCCAAGGGCGTTGATTTATGCCCTTGGCTTTATTATATACTTTTATATTTACAAATTAAGTAATGCAATTAGGTTACAGATGAGGAATATGCCAAAATGCAATAATACATATAAAAAAGAGAGTAGCAAAATAAATAGTTAACATCATTTTATATTGATACATTAATGCTAAAAAATCTCGTATTAATGCGATTTCAAAAAAATGATAAGGTGTATGACTACCAACGCCAGATAACTTTAAATTAAATTTTTCTCCAAAACGTAATGCACGCATTATATGAAATTGACTAGTTACACAGACAATTTTAGGCTTATAAGAAAACGCATCTTGAATAAGTTGCGTAGTGTACATAATATTTTCTAAAGTGCTTGTCGATTGATCTTCTAATATAATGTTATGAGGAGCAACGCCGTTATGAATTAAATAGCGTTGCATCGCGCGTGCTTCTGAAATAGGTTCGTCAGGCCCTTGACCACCACTCACAATAAATGTTGCATTTGGATTTATTTCAAACAAACGCAAAGCCTTATCAAGTCGGCATGCTAACATTGGTGTGACTTGTTCCGTGAAAATACCAGCCCCTAAAACAAGAATAGTATCAAATTCGTGAGGCGCTTTTTTATTTAAAAAAGCAGACGAACATAGCACATAACAAATAAAGGTGAATATAGAACTAAAAGCAATTGCTGCAATCCATAAGAAAATCACATTAAGGGCAATAGGGATAAAACTAATATAATAACAGGCAAGCATAAAGACGACGATTCTAAAAACAACAAAGTATAGTCGTTTTAAAAATAATGTACTCTTTTGATGGTGTAATAAGTGCTTGTGTTTCACGTGTAATAGTATAACGCCTATCAACATAGTGACTGTTAAATCTATCGGTAAAGTATGTTGACCGATATGTAAAATGATTACAGCATATCCAACTATTACCTGGGAAATATAACTGATGAGATTTGTAGAAAAGTTAAAATTTAAGAACATACTTATGAATGCGATTAATATTAAAATACATAAAAACAATGACAACATGTTAATGCTTCACTCCAGATTGTTTAGTATATTAAATGTAGTTTAATATTCTAAAATAAGCAACTCTAACAATGCTTAAGTTTGCTGAAATATAGCTATTGTTTTAAGTGAAATAAACTTATCAAATTTTACTTTTATACAGCTGTAAATATTGATATTATTAACATAATATAAAAATATAAATGAAATGTTTTATACTTAGAAGATATAGGGGTGTAACCGATGGTGAAAAATTTAGGCAACCACATTGTATTCATGGGAGAATTCATTGATGATGTCAACACATTATTAGCTAAGTTATTGAAAGAGTTAAGAGAAGAATATAATATATCTAAAGAGCAAGCTAACGTTATTTTAATGCTTGAGAATGAAAAAACAATGACGTTAACTGAGATAACTGAAAGACAAGGGGTTAATAAAGCAGCAGTTAGTAGAAGAATCAAGAAATTAATTCAAGCTGAAGTAGTGGAATGGGTTAAAACAGAAGAAAGCACAGATCAAAGATTAAAATACATAACATTGAGTGAGAAGGGGAAACAATTTAATCGTGAAAGTAAATCGATTATAAATGATATTGTCAGTGACATGTTACATGATTTGTCTGATGATGAAATAGAACAAGCGCGTTATGTACTAGAAATCATTGGACAAAGATTAAAAAACTTCAATATTAAAAATCATTCATAAAATATTAGAGTATAGCTAATGACATAAGAATATATTCGATTCGAAAATGAGTACCTTTTATTTAGTTAAAGTTATTGAACAGTTTGTTACAAGATCAAAGTAATACTAGACTAAATATGTATATCAATTTAGATTTAGATTAAATATAATATAAATGATGCAATAGCGTTTTGTGTTGTTTAAAACTATCCTTCATACTATAAAGAACCATGAAGAACATACATATAGTTTCAACTTATAATATGTTAAAATAACGGGATAGTGCAAAAATTCAGGTATAAAGTTGGTGAGAAAATGCAAAAATGTCCTAAGTGTGGGGGAAATACAAGAGATGGACAACGAAAATGTGGCCATTGTGGACGGTTACTACGTCAAGATGATTCAGCAAAAATGACGCGTTCATCCAAAGAAACTAAGAAAATAACAAATATTAAAGCGCGTAAAATTATACCCTTGGGAATTGCATTTTTTATCGTAATTTTACTTATCATAATTTTTATCTTATTAAAAAATTTCAATTCACCTGAGGCACAGTCAGAAATCTTAATCAATGCAATTGATAATAATGATACTCAAAAACTTTCTACTATTTTAAGTACACAAAATAATAGTGTAGATGAAAACGAAGCAGAAGCTTATATAAGATATATCAAAGAAGAAGTAGGTATGGATAACTTTGTAAAAGATGTAAACCAAAAAATAGAGAAGTTAAACAAGAGTGATACGAAAGAAGCTGATTCTGTAACAGCTAAAAATGGTGAGAATGTATTACGTGTTAGTAAAAATGGCAGACGCTATTTAATATTTGATAATATGAACTTTACCGCACCGACAAAAGAAGCGATTATAAAACCTAAATATGAGACTACTTACAAATTTAAATCTGGTGATAAACAAAAAACTGTTGTAGCAGAGAAAAACAAAGCAACCTCATTAGGTAAATTTATCCCAGGTGATTATGCTTTAGAAACTAAAAAAGAGATGGAGAATGGACAGTTTGATGGTCATCTCAGATTTGATTTTAATAACAGTAATAACGAAACCGTAGATGTACATGAAGATTTTGATGAGGCATACATTCAAGTGGAGTTAAGCGGTGCATCAGAGATAGATAAAGACTCGGTTAAAGTGAAAATTAATGATAAAACTTATGATTATGCTAAAGGAAAAGAAATTGGACCATACCCTAAAACAAAAGATTTAACAATATCTGCTGAAGGGGAAGCCAAGAAGAAAATGTTTAAATCTGCAGAAACAACTGTGAAAACAGATAATCTTAAAGATAAAACGAAAGTTACTATGAACTTTGATAGTGATAAAATCAAGGAATATGTAGAAAAGAAAGAAAAAGAAGAAAATAGTTTCAGAAATAAGGTGGCTAATTTTTTCGGTAATTACACAGCTGCAATGAATAGTGCACATAGTCAAAGCAACTTTTCATTAGTTTCTAATTATTTGAAGAAAGATACTGATAATTACAAAGCAACTAAAGGTGGGGTAAAAGGAAACAATTTATTATATTTACAACAACCTCAAATTACTGAAATCGTAAAACAAGGTAAAACTTATTATGTAACTGCCAATACATTGAAAGAAAATGGTCAATATGGCTCGGTTGATTATCAATTAGAGGGCGATGATGATGCAGGTAATTTAAAAATAGTTAAATATTCTGAGTGATTTAAACAGTTTATGCTTTGTTTAGTGTTAAATATGTTGAGTAGAGGTCTAGGACATCAGTTGTTGTCTTAGACCTTTTTTTAAGAACCACTTCTCTAAAGAACCACTTCTCAATTTATTGAGTTAGTGGTTCTTACACATGAGTTATACTCAGGTGTTCCGCTTTTGAAATTGAAGTGGTTCTTACACATGAGCAATAGCTCATGAGGATCAAAACACGTCACTTATAAATCTACATTACATAGAAAGAACATTCAGCTTATATGAGTTATAAGTAACTATTTAAATATCTCATTATTAAAGCTATAATAGTAGCAATGAACTTTAAAATAACTTGTAAAAGAATGTTTATAATTTTAAGAAATTAATAAAATATAAACCTTTTCATCAACGAAATCACACATCATTGTGAGGAGAATAAATATGTCTAATTATCAAGAACAACGTAAGCAGCCTTTATTGTTCATAGTTATACTCGGGGCACTTACTGCAATTGGTGCATTATCTATTGATATGTTCCTACCTGGTTTGCCACAGATTCAATCTGATTTTAATACTACAACCTCAAATTCACAATTAACTTTGTCACTCTTTATGATTGGGCTAGCACTAGGAAACTTATTTGTTGGGCCGATATCTGATGCTATAGGTCGTAAAACACCGCTTATAGTCACAATGTTACTGTTTACATTAGCGAGCATTGGGATTATTTTTGTAGAAAATATTTGGATAATGATTGCTTTAAGATTTGTTCAAGGCTTTTGTGGTGGGGCTGGTGCTGTTGTTTCAAGAGCGATTTCCAGCGATTTATATAGTGGTAAACAATTAACGAAGTTTTTAGCATTGCTTATGTTAGTTAATGGAGTGGCTCCAGTTATTGCGCCAGCACTTGGTGGCGTCATACTATCATTTGCTACTTGGCGAATGGTCTTTGTTATATTAACAGTTTTTGGAATTTTGATGCTATTGGGAACTCTGCTAAAAGTTCCGGAATCTTTAGCAGAGGAACGTAGAGATAGCCCGCATATTTTAAGCATATTTAAAAATTTCAAATTACTATTGATGACACCTAAATTTGTATTACCTATGTTAATTCAAGGCGTAACGTTTATACTGCTATTTAGTTATATTTCAGCATCGCCTTTTATCACGCAAAATATTTATCATATGTCTGCTCAACAATTTAGTATTATGTTTGCATTGATTGGCATAAGCTTGATTTTCTCTAGTCAACTAACAGGCAAATTGATTGATTATATAGATAAACAATCATTATTACGGATATTAACAATGATTCAATTAATAGGTATTGCAGTTGTATCAGTTACGTTAATTACACATTTACCAATTTGGATTTTATTTATTGGTTTTATTGTACTTGTTGCACCAGTTACTGGAGTAGCAACCTTGGGCTTTTCTATTGCAATGGAAGAACGTACTGGGGGAAATGGCAGTGCATCAAGTTTATTAGGGCTTGTACAATTCTTATTAGGGGGCTTAATATCCCCATTAGTAGGTATGATGGGAGAATTGAGTTTCGTACCTTACGTTTCAATAATTATCATAGCTGGTATCTTACTAATTATCTTACAGGTAATAAATTATTTTGTTTTTAAACCTCAATCATTTTAAAATTAACAAAAGACGCTATATTTTAAGATAGCGTCTTTTTTATGCTTAAGAAAATTCGTGGTGATAGCAATTTAAATATGTTGTTATCGTCTTAGTTTAATTACATTTGCAAGGAGAATTTGAGCAAGTTCGTCAGCTGATTCAGGGCAACCTTCACGTATCCATAAATATACAATACCAATTTGTCCGCCCAACGCGTAAGTAACAAATTGCTTTTTCTTTTTTATATTTGTATAGTCTATAATAATTTTTGTATATGTTTCCTTAGTAAGCGTTACATAATCGGAAAATAAATCGCGATTAGGGTGTGAAACAAATATCGCATGGAAGAACCCATAATGTCGTTCAATATAAGTTAAGATACTTTTGAAAAATTTATATAGTTTATAATGATTTATCTCATCTTTATTTTGACTGTCATATAACGAATTTAATAACTTTGAATATTTTTGTAGGTGATACATCTGTATTGTAGATAACAGATCATATTTATCTACAAAATAATCGTAAAATGTTGTTCTATTTATTCCACTATACGCACATAACATTTTTATCGTGATGTTTTCAAAAGGGTATTCTTCTAATAGTAAAATCATACTTTTAATTATTTTATCTTTTGCTCTTTGTCTCATTTTTACTCCTTCAAAAACACGGTAGATACAAACCCAACACATTTTATAGAAGTGTTGGTGTTTTTTTATTGTACATGTATCTATAATATATAAAGTGAATTTTAAAAGCAAATAGGAGGAAAGAGTAATGAAAAAAATGGTATTAATTAACATCATTACCATTGTAGTTCTTGTGATTATTGGTGTAGTCGGTTTCCACTTTTATAATCAAGCTACAGGATTTGTAAGTACAGATAATGCCAAAGTTGACGGAGAACAAATTAAAGTGTCTGCGCCAGCATCAGGCGAAATCAAATCATTTGATGTTAAAAATAATGAAAAATTAAGTAAAGGCGACAAAGTTGCTGAAATAGCAGCTAAAGGTGAAGACGGCCAATCACAAAATATGGATATTAAAATGCCACAAGACGGAACAATTGTAAAAACTGATGGCATGGAAGGTTCAATCGCGCAAGCAGGATCTCCAATTGCTTATGCTTATAATTTAGATGATTCTTATATTACTGCAAATGTTGATGAAAAAGACATTTCAGATGTTGAAGAAGGTAAAGATGTAAATGTAAAACTTGACGGCGAAAAAGCTGAACTTAAAGGTAAAGTTGAAGAAATTGGTAAAGCTACAGCTTCAAGCTTTTCAATGATGCCTTCATCAAATACTGATGGTAACTATACTAAAGTTTCTCAAGTAGTACCTGTGAAAATCTCACTTGATTCAAAACCATCTAAAAACGTTGTTCCAGGAATGAACGCTGAAGTTAAAATTCATAAAAATTAAGGGGGGTCTATAAATGACAATGACCTTCATTATTATTTACGTAGTCATAGCGCTCATTTTTGTTGGATTGATTAATCTTTTTATGGCAAAGAGTAAGAAAAAACGATCAAAAAGACAAATGGAACAAATGAAGCAAGAAGATAACGCTTCTGATGAAAATTATCAATCTAAATTTAATATAAGTGACAAAGAAGGTTCTAACGAATCAACTATGGAGTCAGAAACAGCAACAACAGAAGAGAATTTGGAAGATAACGATACTTTAAGTAGTGAAGTTACAGATCAATCAATTGATAACTCAGATGAGACAACAGATGCTGATCATCAAAATATCAATCCAAATTCTGAAGAAGCAAAAGTAAACGAAAAATTAAAGGAAAAACATAGTTCATTTATGTTTGGTAAAGGAACGTCACAAGGTAAAGTGCTATTAGCAATGATATTCGGTATGTTTATAGCAATCTTAAACCAAACGTTATTAAACGTTGCCTTGCCTAAGATCAATACAGATTTTAATATTTCAGCGAACACAGGTCAGTGGTTAATGACAGGGTTTATGTTAGTAAATGGTATTTTAATTCCGATTAGTGCTTATTTATTTAACAAATATTCTTATAGAAAACTATTTTTAGTAGCGATGACGCTATTTACAATTGGTTCCCTTGTTTGTGGTATGTCAGGTTCATTCACAGTAATGATGACAGGACGTGTATTACAAGCGATTGGCGCTGGTATACTGATGCCGTTAGGTACGAATGTATTTATGACTATCTTCCCTCCAGAAAGACGTGGAGCTGCGATGGGTACACTTGGTATAGCGATGATTTTAGCACCAGCTATTGGTCCTACTTTATCAGGTTATATCGTTGAGAACTATCACTGGAATGTTATGTTTTATGGCATGTTCATTATTGGATTAGTTTCACTAGCAATTTCATATATTTGGTTTAGAGTTTATCAAGTTACAACCAATCCAAAAGCGGATATACCGGGTATAATCTTCAGTACAATCGGTTTTGGTGCATTATTATATGGATTCAGTGAAGCTGGTAATAATACATGGAGTTCACCTATAGTAGTGATTTCATTAATTGTGGGAGTCATCTTTATCATTGCCTTTGTGATTAGAGAGCTCACAATGCGTGTACCGATGTTAAGTATGGAAGTATTAAAATACTCTGGATTTACTTTGACTACAGTAATCAATATGATTGTAACGATGAGCTTATTCGGAGGTATGATTTTACTACCATTATATCTTCAAAACTTAAGAGGATTTACACCGATTCAATCTGGTTTATTATTGCTACCAGGTGCATTAATCATGGGTGTTATGGGTCCTATTGCAGGTAAATTGTTAGATACAATTGGTATTAAACCATTAGCTTTAGTAGGTACAGGTATCATGACTTACGCAACATGGGAATTGACAAAATTAAATATGAATACGACGTATGGACATTTAATGCTCATTTATATTATTCGTTCGTTTGGTATGAGTTTTATTATGATGCCTATTATGACGGCAGGTATGAATTCATTACCTCAAAGACTTATTTCACATGGTAATGCTTTATCAAATACTTTAAGACAATTGGCTGGTTCAATTGGTACAGCACTATTGGTGACAGTAATGTCAACACAAAGTACACAATACGCTGCTGGTTACGCACAAGATTTAGATAAAACAAATCCATTTTTAAAAGACCGTTTACAAGAAATGGCACAAGCAATGGGTGGAGAGCAAATGGCTACTTCACAAATATTAGAATTTGTACAAAAACTTGCTTCTATTAATGGTGTGAATAGCGCATTCTTAATTGCCACAGCATTAAGCGCGCTTGCATTTATCTTAAGCCTATTCTTAAAAGGAAAAGCACACTACATTTCAAATGAAAAGTAAGTTGGTATTAAAATAAGCTAATATATATTGTATAAAAGACATGAAGTTCAGAAACTAGAATATAATATCTTCTAGTTAAAAAATAAACGTCAATTTCTATTCGAGTAATATAGAAATTGACGTTTTTTAATTTTATAAACTTATGTGGTTTGTTGAACTACTATTACTTATCATTATCCCATATCCAAAATTTAGTATAAGCATAATAAAAACCATACAATTTAGTTATTACTCGAATTGTATGGTTACTTTAATAATATAATTTAAACAATTACTTTTTTATTATTTTTGCGATTTCTAAAAAATAGACTAATTAAAATAAGTGCAATACTACAACCTAGTAATATAAATGCATTATGAAGCGCATCTGCTTCAGTTAAGATTTGTGATGGTTTGATTGAAACGTAGTATTGACTCATGGAATCAGCAATATGTGTAGCAATATTTTTAATAAGGTATGAAAAACCAAAAGTAATAATCAACATAATAGCAATAACAAGTAAATTTACAATCTTTAATGCAGTTCTATTAAACACGAGTGTAAAAATAGTTAAAACTAAACTAACGATACAAGCCATAAAGAATACATAAAAGACTAATATTAATCGATCTATACTTGTTTGAAGATTATCAATGCTTTCAATATTAATGTTAAGGTTCGAAAAATCATTGATTGAATCTTGGAAATTAGTGAGTTGATGGAAATTAATAGTTTCTTGAACAAAAACTAAATTGAAAATAGGTTCTTTAAACATACTATAGCCTGTAATCGCTATTAATATTAGAACGATGATATGAATGATAATACTAACCCACGATTTTTTCTTTTTTTCATATTGTAAACCACGTTGCATAGGTTCACTAGTTAAGGTGTGTTCAAAGTCCTTGAATTGTTTGTGTTTATCGGCCATAAGTACTCCTTTCACTGCATATTGCTAGCATTTATTTATTTTGTGACTTTTGTTTTGTTATAATGTTTAATAGTTGATACATTTTAAGTATTACTAACACGACTTTTAAATATAATAATAATCAAATTGTTAGTTTTTAAATTACCCACATTATATTATAACTATGATTTTTGATCATTATATTAATTTTACCATAACATTTATTTTTTTTAATAAGTAAAACAAAGAATATTGGACGATAGCATAATAAATATAGATTGGATGGATTATGGAATGAAATCAAGACTAACAACTAAATTTATAAATAAATACTTATTACCTCATAGATCTATTATTTTTAATACAGATCAAGATTTTGAGTCATTCATGGAAAAGCGTGAAAAGATTAATGATAAAAAACATAAACAGCCAGAAACACTAAATGTTAAATCTGATTTGGATAAGCAAACACTAGATGACTTACAAGTATTTAGATTCAGATTTAGACATAGTAAAGAAAAAAAGATTTTATATATTCATGGTGGTTATAATACTTTACAACCATCAGCTTTTCACTGGAGATACATGGATAAACTAGCATTAAGTACTTTATATGAAGTTGTTATGCCTATCTATCCAAAAGCACCGAAATATAATATTGATGATACATTCGATGCTATTTTTAAAGTATATAATGAATTGTTAAAAGAGGTTGATAGTAAAGACATTATCATTATGGGTGACGGCACTGGTGGCGCTTTAGCACTTAGTCTAGTTCAACAGTTGCAAGAGCAAGGACAACAAATGCCTAGAAAACTATATCTATTTTCTCCATTATTAGATGCACAATTAGATAATACAGAAATTACTGAAGCACTAGATCGAAAAGATGTACTCGTAGATAAAGACGGTGTTCAAAAAATATTGAAACGTTGGTCGAATAACTTGCCATTAAATGATTCAAGACTCTCTCCTATAAATGGTAATTTGATTGATTTACCACCAATTTATATGTTTGGTGGTACTCATGAAATTTATCTACCAGATATGTTGAAATTTACTGAAATTTTAGCTTCAGCACAACAAGAAATTCACTTTTATGAGTATAAACGTATGGTTCACGCTTTCCCTTTATTACCAATAAGAGAATCTCATAAAGTAATTAAACAAATTGTTGGAACAATTAATGAGTAAATAAAGTCATAAATTTTAATATATAAAGGTGATTAACTTTAACGGACAGGATTGGAAAACAAAGTTGACTGGACTTCCAATCCTGTTTTTTGATTAGTAACAAACTTAATAAAGGATAAAACAACTGCCAATTAAGTTAACTTGATTGGCAGTAGAATTTCAATAAAAGGCAGAAAATAGTTATTGATTTATAATTTTCGTATTAATAGAATCGATGATAAACTTTTGCCCCATTAAAGTGTAATGATAGGCCAATATCTCTTCGTAATCAGCCGTCGGTTGTGCGAGCATTTTAAATTTTTGTGAGGAAGTGCCATAATCATTTAAAACACTTGTTGCATACTCATTAAAATTTGAAATAAAAGCCTGATTATCTGGATAAGACTTCAAAATGGAATCAATGTAATCAATAGCTCTTTTTTGTCCTTGTAAATAACTAATATCTAAGCCACGTTTAATCAATTGACTATCAGGTCCATTGATAACAAGGCTCTTACTTTGATTAAGCTCGCTAAGTTCAAATTTAGTTTGGTCAAATAAATCATATAAATGTGATTCAACACTTGTATGGATGTTCTTTGTCATTTTTTTCTCAACTCCTTATCTAGTAATTCCTATACGGTGACCCAATTGCTTTGGCCAGTCGATGAGCCGTTGATTATTATAATAGGAAATAATTTCATTTGCATATTGTTCAGGGAAAGGGGATGTTTTATTAGTTTTGCGATTGATACCTAACATCAAAGCTTCATTAGTTGCAACAGTTGTACCATCTGTTTTTGTCATGATTGAGAAGAAGTGTACGCTTTTCTCATTATAATCGTATAAGTAAATAGTGATTTGATATTCATCATTTTCTACTAATTCAGATAAATAAGCGGTTTGTTCTTCAACAGTAAATAAGGTATAGCTTAATGTTTCTCTTTCCTCTAAAGATAATCCCTTTTGGTAATTAAACTGGTTAATAGCGTCACTGAAAATCATATTATATTGCGCATCATGTACATGATTATTGTGGTCAATTATATCTTGTGTTACGTAGTGATTAATAGTAAATGGGTTTTGCATCAAAACACTCCTTGATAGTCGAAAGTTAATAATCAAATGGTAACAAGTTTTTCTTGTCTACAATGTTAGTTTACTAAAAATAACATAAACTTACACTTGAACGGTTTCATGGTAAAATAAGGTAAATGATTTAGGGAGGGGAAATATGACAATTACAGTTAAATATCAAGTTCTTGGACAAGCATTAACAGAAGCTTCGTGCTTTGATGATGTACCTGAATCAGCAACATTCGTTTGGTACGATTTTCACAAGCCTTCAGCACCAGAAAACGAGATTTTTAGGTCGTATTTTAGCTTTAATAAACTTGAAATCGATGATACAGTTAATGGAACACCTAGGGCAAAATATAAATCATATGATACATATCGATATATCGTATTGCATAGTATTGACACGAATAACAGTGGTGACAAAGCGTTGAATTTATTTATAAAAGATGAAGTGCTTATTACGTATCATCATCAGCCTTTTTCAATTTTAAATAACTTTACAGATGTATTGATGAAAGAAAATAAAAATGTTTTGCAAACATCTGATATTGCATTGCACATCATAGATAAAATGGTGGATAGTTACTTTGATTTGATCTATGAAATTGAAGATAAAGTATACGAATTTGAGGATTATCACCTAAAGGATGCTTCAGTTAAAAATATTATGGAAGAAGTATTTAAAATAAGATCTAATATTATAAAAATGAAGCGCATTGTTTATCCAGTTCAAGAATTAGTTGATAACATCAAAGAAAGCGGCCTATTACTTGTAGATAAGAAGAATCATATGTATATTCAACATATAGAGGATCATATTATAAAACAACAAAATATTTTGAAAATGTCTCAAGAGATGACTGATGAAATTAAAGATAATTATTCGTCATATAACTCTTTCAAAATGAATAGTATAATGCAAGTACTGACTCTGGTATCGGTAGTATTTCTACCTTTGACATTGATTACAGGTATATACGGCATGAATTTTACAAATATGCCTGAGCTGAAATGGCATTATGGTTATTATATTGTCTTAACAATAATGTTAGCGATAAGTATTAGCTGCATAGTCTACTTTAAAAAAGAAAAATGGTTTTAATGGTGATAGCAATATAAGGATAGTTCGATATAATGAATTTAATATAAAAATGTGTTGAAAGTAGGAGCGGAAAATGAGCGATATAAAAAGAGAACAACGTAAAAATGAACACGTAGAAATAGCAATGGCGCAGAAAGATGCAACAATTTCAGATTTTGATGAAATAAGGTTTGTACATCATTCTATTCCTAATATTGATGTTGATGATGTTGATTTAACAAGTAATTTAAAAGACTTTACGTTAAATCAACCATTGTATATTAATGCGATGACAGGTGGTAGTGAATGGACGAAACAAATTAATGAAAAATTAGCTGTTATCGCACGTGAGACTGGAATTGCGATGGCTGTCGGTTCAACGCATGCTGCATTGAGAAACAGCAAGATGGCTTCTTCCTTTAGTGTCGTACGTGAAACAAATCCAGAAGGTATTATTTTTAGTAATGTAGGAGCAGATGTACCTGTAGATAAAGCCGTAGAATCAGTGAAATTACTTGATGCTCAAGCTTTACAAGTTCATGTTAATGCGCCACAAGAATTAGTTATGCCAGAAGGTAATAGAACTTTTTCTACATGGATGGAAAATTTAGCACAAATTGTAGCACGAGTAGATGTGCCAGTTATAGTTAAAGAAGTTGGCTTTGGTATGAGTAAAGAAACGATTAAAAGTCTTAACGAAATCGGTATTAAGTACGTAGATGTAAGTGGTAGAGGTGGTACTAATTTTGTCGATATTGAAAATGAAAGACGTACATATAAAGATATGGATTACTTAGGCTTATGGGGGCAAACGACTGTAGAGTCTTTATTAGAAAGCACCGCATATCAACAAGATATGGATATTTTAGCAAGTGGTGGTGTCAGAACCCCTTTAGATGCTGTGAAATGTCTTGCGCTTGGCGCTAGTGCAGTAGGAATGTCACGTCCATTTTTAAATCATGTTGAAAATTATGGCATCACTGAAACACTAAATTACACAGAACAATTTACGGAGCACATGAAAAAAATTATGACGATGCTTGATGCAAAATCAATTAAAGATTTACAACATGCACAAATGGTATTTAGTCCAAAATTACAATCATGGATTGAACAAAGAGGTTTAGATATTAAATAAACAAGTCAATGCTATAAAACAGTAAATATGGGGAACAAAATTAAAACAAGGCCGGTGCAGTTTATCCAAACTGTTTCGGCCTTGTTTTTAAATGCATGATTTAGTGATACGAGTTTCATTCGTGTTAAAGCCACGTAATGATTGATTGAATTCATATGAAGTTAGCTGAAAATATTAATGAAAGTTGTAACTATAGGCACACCTAGTAAATCAATTAAAAATGCACCTACAATTGGTACAACTAAATAGGCTTTTGGAGACGCACCATATTTCTTTGTTATGACATCTAAGTTAGCCATAGCATTTGGCGTTGCACCAAGTCCGTGTCCAATAAACCCACCAATCATAACTGCTGCATCATAATCTTTACCTAATCCTCGGAATAAAATTAGTACAGAGAATAAGACAATAAATACAACTTGAACTAATACAATAATGATTAACGGAATTGCCAATTGATAAATTTCAGTTAGTTGAATACTCATTAATGCAATAGATAAAAAGAGGCTAAGTGAGACGTCACTAATACTGTTAATGAGCTTCATATCAATAATATTTAAATTACTGTATTCGGATATATTACGTATAATGACTGCAATAAACATTGCGCCAACATATATAGGAATATTTATACCTGTTAAATCAGAAAATTGAGTCCCTAAATATGAACCGATAGCCATACAAATGGCAACAATTGCAAATTGCATTAGAAATATAGTAGTGGGTGCCATACGCTTATGTAGATATTGATTAGCGGTTACATCGCTATAATCTTTCATCGTTTCTTCAGCGTTTTCAGGTTTTAAGTTATATTTATTAATTAAAAATTTTACAACTGGGCCGCCTACTAAACCACCAGCAACTAAACCTAAGGTCGCTGCAGCTAAGGCTGCTGTTACTGCAGAATCAATACCTAGGCTCTGGACTGTTTTACCATAGGCAGCTGCATTACCGTGTCCGCCTTCCATTGACATAGAACCGGCTGTTAGACCTAATAAAGGCGGTATATTTAATAATTTTGCCAGTGATACACCAATGATGTTTTGAAAGAATGCTAGGACACCACAAAAAATAAAATATAATATTAAGACTTTACCACCTAAACGAAGAAGTTTAAATGATGCTCCTAGTCCAATCGTTGTGAAAAATGCAAGCATAAAGAAATCTTGAATAAAGTCAGAATCTAACTTTATAGTTAATAAACCTGTTGTTTCTAAAATTGCTACAATAATAGCAAAGAGTAAACCGCCAATGACTGGTGCAGGTATACATAATCTTTTTAAAATACTAACATGATTAATAATATAGATACCTACAAGATATAATACACTTGCTAGGGCTAACGTAGTAATAGCATCTAACTCTAGCATGTTCATTCCTCCCTTAATAATAATATACAAAACACATAAGTTAATCATATATAAACGCCCGAAAGTGAACGCTTACAAAACCCGTAATTTCGATTATACATTTTTGAAAATTAGAATGATAGTCATAGAAATGATAATTGAAAAATTTAATTGAAAAGCATTGTGAAATTACTTAATTGAATAAAACATTAATTGATATCGGAAACTTAAATATTGAAAATAATAAATTAAAAAATAAAAAAATTGGCAACGGTGAAAACTTAATTAAGATTGTAACTTATACAGGTGATGTGACAATTAAATAGTAAGTGTTGAAAGAGGAGATAATGTATATAAAATGACATTATCTCTTTTTTGATTTACCATATATATCATATAAAATACCTAGGTAATAAGGAGCTCATTTATGGAACAAACTATGCGAAGTGAAAAACAATATGGCGCCTTAGCGCTATTGCCTTTGGCAATATTTTTAGTGTTATATATAGGCGTAGGTATTACTTTTACCATTCTAGGTAAAGAAGATGCTTTCGATCAATTGCCACGTCATGTCGCAATATTAATAGGTATTGTTATAGCTTGGACTTGCTATGACAGAAAAACAGCTTTTACTAAAAAAGTACAAATATTCACTGAAAATGCAGGTAATTCAGGCATAGTGAATTTAGGTTTGATTCTACTACTTGCAGGTGCATTTTCGGCTGTTACGTCTGAAATGGGCGGTAAAACGGCAATGGTGAATATGGGACTTTCTGTTATTCCGCCAAGTTTACTTATTCCTGGAATATTTATTATGAGTGGTTTTGCAGCATTAACATTAGGTACTTCAACTGGTGCACAAGCCGCTTTTATACCAGTAGGTGTTGCAGTAGCACAAGCCGCTGATTTAAGTGTTGCAGCAGCTGGTGCAGCTGTTATAGCTGGCGCTTACTTTGGTGATAACTTATCTATAATTTCTGATACTACAATTGCTGCAACTAATGGTGTTGGCGCTAAGATGAGAGATAAATTCAAAATGAATGTCCTTATTGCATTACCTGCTGCCATAATTACAGCTATTTTCTACGCTATTGTAGGTGGAACGGGTAAAGTGGATGGCGACTTAAGTTATAATTTTATCAATATTTTACCTTACTTATTTGTATTAATTGCTGCAATAGCAGGTTTAGATGTCATTCTGGTGCTTATTATTGGAATAATTATGGCGGGGCTACTTGGTATCGTTCAGGGACAATTAGGTATATTTCAGTTCACAAGAGCTATCGGTGATGGAATGGAAAGTATGTTTACTATCTTTTTAGTAGCCTTTTTAGTTTCAGGTCTTGTCGCTTTAATTCGATATTATGGTGGTATAGATTGGATTATTAAGGCAATGAAAGCCAAAGCTAAAGGGCGTAAGAGTGCAGAATATGTAATTAGCTTAATGTCTGGTGTGCTCTCTGCAGCATTATCGCATAACACATTAGCAATTATTATTTCTGCGCCAATTGCAAAAGAAATTGGTGATGAATACAAAGTACCACCAAAACGTATGGCAAGTTTATTAGATATATTTGCTTGTTGTGCATTAATGGTGTTGCCACATGATAGTGGTATGTTAATGGTAGAACAATATGGAGATGTGTCTTACTTAGAAGTATTAAAATATTCATTTTATCCAGTAATATTTGTGATCTGTACTATAATAACAATTCAATTTGGATTATTAGATCGTGATAAAAAGCATTAAAAATAAAATTTTATCTATGCTATTAAACGGCAATAATGATGTTTATTTAGCAAACAATAAGAGGTTGAGATATATAATTGTCTCAACCTCTTATTCAATTTAAAGATAAAGTTATTATCGTCAATATTAATTACGCCAAGTTACATCTGGATGTTTCATATCAGATTTGCGCATTCTTGAAACATATGGGTTACCTTGTACAGTAAAACGTAAAGGTTTATTTGTCCATTCACCTTTATTGGGTATTCCTATACGGCCACTTGATTCAATTATTTTAGGATGTTTTCTATTTTTAGTATCTATTTGTAAGCGTCCTTCATTGATTTTAGAGCCATCTAAATGTCTTGGAATATTGAATGCTTTAGTCCATTTTCCAGGACCATTTGTTAAGTCAAAGCCTAATTTGCCTCGATTGAGTGACATGGCCTCAATACCTTCTTCAGGTTCTACCGCTCTGATTAATACACCTTCAGGTTGACCTTCTAATTGGGTTACAAAATTAATAAGCAAGTGTGTATGCATCACGTGTGCGTAAATAGTACCACCGGTTTTATATAATGATTCAACTTTGGGCGTTCGCTTGCCATTGAATCCATGTGCTGCACGATCTTTTTTGCCTACATAGGCCTCTGTTTCTACTATATAGCCAGTGTACGTTTGTAATTCATCGTGATAGATGACACGCACCCCTAATAAGTCTTTGGCAATTGTAACAGTATCTCGTTGTATAAAATCCATAAATTGCCCTCCAATATATAGTTTGTAAATTTAAATTTTTTTCGATATTTTTTAAAAAATTGTAAAATTGCGTTATCACTAAGATTATATTTTGTTACACTATTTGTATGATAGGGTTAGTAAGTTTTTTACATACGACCTATTAAATCTAGTATAAAATAAATCTTATCTTAAACAAATGAAAATGAAAAGAGGGAGATTATGGAGAGAAAAATTGGCTTTGGACAAGCGCTTAAATTATATTGGAAAAACTATGTTAACTTTACTGGTCGGTCACGTAGAAGTGAATATTGGTTTATGGTATTGTGGCATATTATCTTCTTATCACCTACAATTGTAATAGGATTCACAGGTCTCTTTATGATTTTAGGGGCCGCCTCTGAGACGAATGATTCTACAGTAGGGCTAAGCGCGATTTTATTACTGTTAAGTATAATATATGCGTGTATTTATTCTATAGCAACGTTTATTCCAAACTGGGCCATATTAATAAGAAGGTTCCATGATACAGGTAGAACAATGGTCATGCCGTTAGTTTATCTAGGAATCTCATTGATTGCTAATGTGGTGAATTTTGTCTTTGAGCAGAATGATTCGAGTGAAACAAATATAATCACTAGTATTATTTTGCTTGTCTTTGGATTGCTTAACTTAGGATTAGGTATTTATATTATTGTCATTGCTTGTTTGGATAGTGAAAGAAAAACAAATAAATATGGCAGTAGTCATAAATATGGGCAACATATTCAATCTTCATATCACACACAAAATAATCACTCAAATTCATTCAATACTGAGTCTGTTGAAAATGATGACCGTAATTCACAACAATTTAAACATGATGTTGAGTCATTTGATGAAAGTAAAAATCCAGAGAACAAACAAGATGATTTTAAATATTAAGGTCTAATTAGTTATGCATTTGATTATAAAAATAAACATAGGAGTCTGAGACACCAATTGATGTCTCAGACTCCTATGTTTGTTTTATAATACTAAAATTACTAATCAATATATGAAAGTTCAGGATGTGTTTTCCCTAATAAATCATGTAATGACTTGTATCTTTGGAATAGTAGTTCATATTGTTTTACTTTTTCCGGTTCTGGCTGTTTACGATAATATATAGGTTGTTTCATTTGTTGCACAGTTTCTTTTAATGATGCATAGGCACCACCTACATTTGCACCTAACATTGCAGCGCCCAAAGCAGTAGCATTGCTTGAATCGATAACTACAATTTCTTTATTAAGTACGTTTGCATAAATATCAACTAAGAGTTCACTTTTAATTGGAATGCCACCAGCAGCATATACCGTGTGCACTGGTATATTATTATTTTCGAATTGTTGCATAATCATTTTAGTACCGAATGCAGTTGATTCGATGTGAGCACGATAGATCATTTCGTATGGTGTCTGTAATGTTAAGCCGAAAATACTTCCAGTTAAATGACTGTCGCTCAAAATACTACGATTACCGTTATGCCAATCAAGCACTGTAACATGTTGCTCGTCAATGGCTATTTCGCTAGCAAGCTTTTCTAAGTGTTCAAAAAGGGAAATTCCTCGTTGTTCAGCTTGATCTACAATTGCTTTTGGCGCAAGGTCTGCAGCATAATTGAATAAATCACCCACGGCAGCTTGTCCAGCTTCATAAGCATATAAGCCAGGGATAATTGCATCTTTTACAGAGCCAGTTATAGCAGGAATAGGTTGCTGTTTAGGGTCTAACATAAGATGACAAGTGCTTGTCCCAATTACTGGTGTAAATTCACCTTGCTCGATTGCGCCTACCCCTAGTACACCTGAATGAGCATCAATGATATAGGGGGATATTTCAACCGTATCAGAGAGACCCCACAATTGTTGGTAATATTGACTCAGATTACCGGCGCTTTCACCGATATGTACCACAGGGGCTTCGCATTTATTTTTTACAATGTCAGGCAACTCTGGGTCTACAGCTTCAAAAAATTCATAATTATAGCCATCATTTTCATTATAAAAACCTTTAAAGCCGATACCACAATTAGAGCGAATATTTTTATTGGTAAGTAAACTTACGAGGTAATCGCCTGCTTCCATGATATAAGAAGTTTGTTTTAATATTTCGGGTGCTTTATGTTTAACTTCTAATATTTTTGGTATCATCCACTCACTATTGACACTGTGGCCATAATAATCTAACCATGATGGATTTATTTCATCACTGACTTTTTTCATTTGTGTAGCTTCGTCTTGTGCACCATGATGTTTCCATAATTTCACATAAGCATGTGGGTTATCCGTTAATTCAGGATTAAGATGTAATGGTTTGAAGTCTTCATCTAAGAACACTATCGTGCAACTTGTAAAATCAATGCCAATACCAATAACAGAATCTAGTTTAATATTACTATCATCCAACACATGTCTAACGCCTTCTTCTAATATTGAAGTGTAGTCTTCAGCATGTTGTAAAAAATAATTGTGTGGTAGAGGTTTACCATTTAAAGATTTAGAGATAGTGCCATGCGGATATTCCTTTATATAGGTAGAGATAATTTCTCCATTAGATGTATCTACTAAAAAGACTCTACCTGAAGCGGTGCCATAATCGATGCCGATACTATAAGTCATGTTGCAATGCCTCCCATTTGTTATTGGTGAACAATAAGTATTAAGTTCTTATTTAATTTTATGATAGTGCTTACATTATTTAATGTAAAGCTAAGGACATTAATAGTTATATTGGATGATATATTTTGTTGAAAATAAATGCTATGATTTTATAAAAATTAATATTTAAAATGTATGTGTAATAGAATAAATGGTATGATATGACTAAAGTAATTTCAAAAGAGAGGGGCACACATGCCATGTCATTACTTATTGAACATGTCACGAAAAAGTATAAAAATTTTACTGCTGTGAATGATATTTCACTTTCTCTAGAAAAAGGGAAAATGTTAGGTTTTTTAGGAAGAAACGGTGCAGGAAAGACGACAACTTTTAGAATGATTTTAGGATTGACTCCGATTACAGAAGGAACGATAACATATAATGATAAAGTGATTGATAGGTCATTATATAATCGTATTGGTTATTTACCTGAAGAACGTGGTTTACATCCTAAGATGAAAGTAGAAGATGAATTGCGATATTTGGCTACATTAAAAGGCATGAAGTCAAAAGATATTACTAAAGCAATTGATTATTGGCTAAATCGATTTAACATTAAAGAAAATAGAGAAAAGAAAATTGAAGCCCTCTCTAAAGGGAATCAACAAAAAATTCAACTGTTAGCAAGTATGTTACACAAGCCTGAGTTACTGATTTTAGATGAACCCTTTAGTGGACTCGATCCTGTAAATGTGGAATTACTGAAATCTGCTGTTCAAGATTTGAATGATGAAGGAACAACAATTATTTACAGTTCGCACCGCATGGAGCATGTCGAAGAACTTTGTGATAACGTCTGTATTTTAAATAAAGGGGAACTTGTTGTTTCAGGACCTATTGATGAAGTGAAATCAAATCATGGTTATAAACGTGTAGTTATTGAGACAGAACATGAAATGCCTGAAATAGATGCTATTACAGGGGTGATAGCTGTAGAAAGAAATAAACGAGAAATTAAAGCGACTATTGAGTCAGAAATGATTGCGGAAAAAATTTACGATGTTGTTACACAATATGGCTTTGTTAAACGTTTCCAAGTTGTAGAACCATCACTTAATGAAATCTTTATAGCCAAAGTAGGTGATATCCATGAGTAAATTTTGGGCTACTTTTTCATTAACTTATAAAAATAAAGTGAAAGCTAAATCATTTATGATATTCACGGCTGTAGTAATAATTCTAATGCTCGGCGCATCAAATATTAATAAAATTATTGATTTATTCGATGATGGTCCTGATAAAGTTGGGGTTGTATCGTCTAATAATGAAATTTATAAAGTTATTAAGTCTCAGGGAAACCAGCTGGATGAAGGCGCGAAATTTAGTAAGGTATCTGAAAAACAGGCTAGATTACAAGTGAAAAGTGAAAAATTAGATAAAGCTTATATCATTAAATTAAAAGATAACCAAAAGTTATCAGGTAAAATTTTAAGTAAAGATACTGTTTCAGAGCAAGATAAACAAAAATTAAAGGCGACCTTATCGACGATCCAAACTCAATTTGTAGCTAATAGTCTTGATTTATCTCAAGGAGAGTTAAAGCAACTACAAGCACAAAGTGATGTTTCCGCAGAGGTAATTGCTAATAATGCTAAAAGTTCGAATCTAAGTGAAGCACAAAAAGGTTTTAATACTGTAATCGTTTATCTTGGTATTATGCTCATGTTCTTCATTATATTTAATTACGCAAGTCAAGTTGCAATGGAAATTGCAACTGAGAAAACGTCACGTGTCATTGAAATGATTATCACAAGTGTATCGCCGGTAACACATCTCTTTGCTAAGATGGCGGGGGTAATTGCAGTAGCGTTAACCCAAATTAGTATTTTTGTAGTAGTAGGTGTGATATGCTTCTTAACATTTGACATTAGCGATATGTTACAAGGATTTAAAGTAGAACCTAATGAATTAACACTTCAATTAGTTGTTGTAGGTTTTGTGTCATTGATTATAGGTATTTTTTCATATATAATTTTAGCCTCAATTCTTGGTTCAATTACGTCACGTATTGAAGATATCAACCAGGCATTAATGCCTATGACATTAGTTAGTATGATTGCCTTCTATATCTCATTATTTAGTGTGATGAATCCAGATACATTGCTTGTGAAAATTGTTAGTTTTATACCACTTATGTCACCCTTTGTTATGTTTGTTAGAGCATCGACACCAGATGTTGCGACATGGGAAATTATGGTTAGCGTAGCCTTGTCAATTATAACAATATTTGTATTATTATGGATTGCAGTGCGCAGTTATAAAGATACAATTTTGAGTTTTGATAAAGGTTTTATGAGCTCGATGAAACGTATTTTCAATAAAAAAAGTTAATAAACTAAAATAAGAGGCTAGAGCATAAAATTGTTTTAGCTTCTTAACTTTATTTATTAGTAATCTTTAGCTAGTCGTTTTAACTCAAATAATATTGAAATAAACGAAAATACATGAAAAAATAGTGGAAAATAGAAAAAACTATAACAATTTTCAATATTGTTTGATAAAATGCAACAATAGTATAGCTTATTATTTGTATAAATTGTTACAATATAAGAGAGTTATATTATAGATAGGGAATTTTTATATACATACCAATTGATAACTTATTATATTTAGCTGATTGTTTAAATCATAATTTATGGTTGAGGGAAGCGTGAATTATGAAAGTAGGCATACAGTCAAATAGTTCAATGATTAAAGTGTGTAACAGTATAGTTTGAATATGAGCGATTTTAGTTATTTAGTTACTAATTTCGTAATAGTTCGATAGATAATGAAGTCTTTAAATTGCCCAATAATAAACTTGAGCTCCTCAAGTTTTGCAGTTTTTAGCTTGCATTTGAAATTGATGTTTTATTCATGACAACACCTATCGCTATTAAATAAACGGCGGCGGGTTTGAAAGGGAGTAATTGAGGATGTTTGCAAAAGTAGAAAGTCAAAGTAATGGTATTGATTTAATTAAAATTGATAATGAAGATACGAAAATAGTTTTCACAAACTATGGTGCTAGAATTGTTTCATGGAAGTATGACGATAACAATATTGTACTAGGTAATGTAGTTGAAGCAGATGAGTTTTATATTGAAAACCCTTATAACTTTGGTGCTACTGTTGGAAGATACGGCGGTAGGATTGCAAATGCAACATTTGAACTAGATGGTGAAAAATACAACCTTGAAGCCAATAACGGCCCACATAATATTCATGGTGGACCTAAGGGTTTAGATAAACGTTTTTTTGATTATAAAATTGAAGAACAAGTTGGCCAAGTTAAAGTGATTTTTACTACGGTTATAAAAAGTGAAGACGACTACTTTCCAGGAGATATAGATTTAGAAGTTATACACACATATGACGTTGACCATAAATGGACAATTGAATACAAAGCTACATCTAATAAGAAAACGTTGTTTAATCCAATGAATCATGTATATTTCAATCTTAATAGAGACAATAATGTTATCGATAACCACAGTATTTCAAGTTCTAAATTAGATATGTATACATTGGATGAAGATAATATTGTAGAGAAGAAAGAACCGATTGATCTAGTAGATATATTTAATGAACAAAACATCCAATTTAAGGATATTTTTAATAGTGAAGATGCAATAGTTAAAGAACAAATGGAACGTTTTGGTGGCGTGGATCATCCGTTCGATATAGGTGGCAATGAGATGACTGTAGAAAATAAACATTTTTTACTAACAGTTAAAACAGACATGCCGAATATTGTTATATTCACATTTAATGATACAACAGGTTGGCAAAGTGACTTTAACATTTATAAAGCGCACTCTGGTTTTACCTTAGAAACGCAATGTATACCGAATGATATCAATTTATTTGGAGAAAAAGCACCATCTATATTAGAGGCGAATCAGCCATATTACTCTAAAACATCATACAAAATTTCAGAGAAATAATATAGTTTATGCTAAGTGGATTTTGCTATATAAAGCTATTTAACCTTAATCTATAAAACAGAAATGGGGAGTGGGTTTAAGAAATCAAATGTAACATTTGGTTTCTGGCCCACTCCCTTAATTATTGTTTGCTTTTTTAGCTCGTGTTAAAAATCTTTCTAGTTTTGATATTCTTTCTTCTGTTAAGTATGGATTTTTTATAGCGTATGCTAAGCGCTCAATATTTTTATTATCAGTATAATAGATTTCATTTAAATCAAAAACTGAAAGTAATGTTTCATTATCGGCATATTTAAGTAACTCCAAATTTGAATTTTCTTGAACATAACCTTCTTTTAAAACCCTAAGATAAAAACCAGTTTTACCAGAATCGGACATACGCTTAATTAAATTGGGAATTTTATACTTTTCTTGAATTTTCCAACATGGCTCTCTAATTTCTGAAACTTCTAATACTGCATCGCCTAATTTGAATTGATCCCCAAAATGTACGTCTTGTTCATCCAAATCAGAGACGGTGATATTTTCGCCAAACATCGCATATTCTGGAAGTACTGTCACATCTTGTTCCCAAAGCGAATAATTTTTCTTACTATAAAGACAAACAGCTTTATCTGGACCACCGTGTCCTTTATATTCTTGTTCATCTTCAACAAATCCAGTCTTTGATAGCCACATACTGCCGGCAAATCTTTTTTTATTTAAAGCTGAGCGCATTGGTCGTTTAGTACTATAAGGTAAATTTTCGACTTTACCTGTTGAGATAGCTTCTAAAGTATAAATCATCATTTTGTACCTCCAGATAGTTGATAATTATAATTTTAAAACAATATAACGAATATGCAAGTAAAGATATAATTTACTACAGAAAATGATTTTCAACTATGTATTTTAATGAATCTCATGTACAATAAGGATAAAAGTACAGTATAAAAGGGGAAGCATTATGGATAAGAAACAGTTGAAAATAAGTACATTTAATGATGCATTAGACCAAATCAAAGACGGTATGATTGTAGGAATTGGCTCTGGATCAACAATTGAATTGCTTGTCCCAAAAATTGCAGAGAAACTGGAACAAGAACAAATTAATATAACTGGTGTTTGTACCTCCAATAAAACTGCATTAATTGCAAAAGAATTGGGGATAAGTGTGGTCGATGTTAATGATGTCGAAGCAATCAATATTGCTATTGATGGTGCTGATGAGATTGATAACAATTTAAATTTGATCAAAGGTGGCGGTGGCGCATTATTTAGGGAAAAGGTCATTGATGCCATGGCTGATAGATTTATCGTTTTAGCGGATGATAGTAAATGTGTAGATTATCTAGGCCAAACGTTTAAATTACCTGTTGAAGTTGATAAATTTAATTGGTTACTCGTATCTAAAAAAATAGAAGCATATGATAATTTAAATGTCATACGTCGTGTTGTAGATGATGTACCATTTATTACAGATAACGGTAATTATATATTGGATGTTGAATTAAATGAAAATATAGAACCTGCCGAAATGCACGAATATTTAATACATCTCGTAGGCGTCTTAGAAACAGGGTATTTCTTAGATGTTGTAGATCAAGCAATTATTGGTACAGAAGCTGGAGTTAAAATAGTTAATAAATAATTTTTGTGTCTCATTTCACTTAATTTTAATAATAGTAAAGATTAAAATTATTTATGTACTTAATGCTTGATAAAAGATAATCATAATATAAAAACAAGAGCTAGGACATTTATGTCCTAGCTCTTGTTTTTATATATTAACGACGGTGACCACGTTTACTCTTTAAATCAAATGGTGAGCGTTCATTACTGTTGTCATTGTCGCTAGCGTAGTCATCTTGTGCTTTCGACTCTTGCACATTCGCGTCATGTTGACTTGATGATACATCTCTTGAGTTTGGATGTGCTTTTTCTGTTGATGCTTCGACAGCGCTATTAGTATTACGGTTTACTTTAATGTTATCTTCTTGTGGTTTGTCATGATGCGCCATTGTATCAGATTCTGTTGAATCGGTAGAAGGTGTATTTTCCTTAATGATATTAGCGCGGCTATTATCTTCTTCTGTATCAATTGTGTTGTCTTCTTCATAGTTATAATCTGCTGTTGTGTCATCATTAGTGTGATTTTGTTCTGCCGTTGTCGAACCGTATGCCACGGAATCATCTGAGTTTGATTGTTGCTGATGATTCTCATTTTGATTAATCTCATCTTCGGTAGTAGAGTCATCGTTTGGATGTTCTCGATTCATAACGTTATTAGTATGGTTTTGAGGGTGATCTGATGTTATATCATTTTGGTCATCTTCATTAATATGATCAAGATAGTTGTTTTCTTCAACCTCATCCAAGTTGCGTTTCGTAAAGAAATAAAGTATTACACGGATAATTAGATTAATTAAAATATATACAACTGCTACCGCAACTGTAGATAACGCGATTACTTTCATAGCAAAAACTTCACCTAACTCTTCATTAAACAAGAAGACAAGGCCAAATGACATGGACGCATGAAAAATTGTTGCGATATAAACTGTACGTCCTTTTGTAGCACGAATCAATTCTCCAGCAATCATTGAAAAGGCAAATGAGTATAGGAAACTGTATATTGCATAGTCAAAACTAAACGCAATATTAACGTTCCATATAGAATACATAAAACCAACGATAATAGAGGCGAAAAATGTATTCATTTTATTTTCAACGATATTTTGTAAATATGAACGGAAACCAAGTTCCACAAAGAATGCCATTACAATTTGTCCAATTATAATAGAAAAAATTGAAACAGATAAGTCTTCTGTTTGTAAAAGAACAAAACTATCAGCAAAGATGTTAAAACTTACCATAGCAATGATAAAAATAAGCAATGGTAACACAATTGCTAAAATGACACGTTCAATTACCTTTAAGCTAATAGAGAGTTTTAAGCTTGCTAATTGCGTACGCTTTTGTTTAAAAACGATAAGACAGATTATAGTAGCAATTAGTGGCGCTAAGGTACTCATGTCAAAGACAAAACTCTTAAATGGTACTGCACTTTGAAAATCTTTAAGTATAATCGGTAATGTATAGGCTATAATGAAGAAAATAAATATCATCATTGCCCATTGAAAACCAGGTATACGTTTTGTATTCATTATGTAACCTCCAATAGGGTTTCAGAAAAATCATTCGTTCTTAATTATACATATATATGATGCAGAAATAAATTAAATTAAGGATTTATCATTGAAATGTAATAGTTTTACATTATCTAACATCTAATTGAAATATTTTTTAGTAACTTTTTAAAATTAAGATGTGGGCAATTGGGTAAAGATAATTATAAATTGAATTGGTTTAAATGTAAGCGTATACTTTTAGGTGGTATTTAATGATTAAAGGAGGAGAATTATGTATAAACTGGCACAACGTGATCTTTGGACAGGCAGAATAGATAGTGAAGCAGATGAATCGCAATTTAGACATTTTCAAACGATACAGTTTCGCAATATTGAGGATGACTACAATGAAACACGTCAAGGTGTAGGTTTATTAGGTTATGCAGTAGATAAAGGGGTCGAACTCAATAAAGGGAGAACAGGTGCTAAAGAAGGTCCTGACGCAATTAAAAAAGTGTTTGCTAATTTACCTGTAACTAGAAAGTGTAACGTATATGATTATGGTAATGTAGAGCATGACCATCAAACGTTAGAAGAAACACAGCAAGAATATGCCCATTATGTAGCTAAATCGATTAAAAGACATAAGCAAACATTCCTGTTAGGGGGTGGGCATGATATTGCATATGCACAGTACTTAGGCACACGTGAAGCTTATCCAGATGCATCGATTGGCGTTATCAATATAGACGCTCATTTTGATACAAGAGAGGCAGAAGGTTCCACATCTGGTACAAGTTTTAGACAAATATTAGAGCAAGACGACAATGCAGATTATCTTGTATTAGGTGTCCAACAAGGTGGTAATACACAAGCATTATTTGATTATGCTGAAACCAAAGATATCGGTTATGTTTATGCGGAAGAATTACTGCATCAAATTTCTCCTCCAATTAAGGATAAAGTAGAACGTTTTATTCATGATCATGATGTCATCATGTTTACGATATGTATGGACGTTATTGATAGTGCATTTGCACCAGGTGTAAGTGCCAACGGTGTGCTTGGTTTATTTCCGCATGTTGTACTCGAACTATCAAAACGTATTATACCGAATGAAAAAGTTTCAACAATCAGTATTGCTGAAACTAATCCCAAATATGATGTCGATAATAGAACGGCTAAACTATCAGCTAATTTCTTCCACCATTTCATTCTTTAAAATTCCAATAGTTTATACATTGATCAATGAAAGAAAGCACGCGTTCAGAGTGCTTTCTTTTTTTTAGGTAATTGATGTAAATAGAACGACCTAACATAGGTCGGATATCTATTGCATCTAAGTCTCGCGCGTTAAAAGATTGATAATAAACACGTGGAATAATTGCATACCCTAATCCTCTATGGACAAAGTTAGTTGCCGCTTCGAAGCGGTCAGCTTCGATAACAATATTTGGATGCATATTCATTCTATTAAAATAGTCATCAAGATGCTTACGCACTTGGGAACCTTTCGTTGGTAAAATAAGTGGTAAAGACGCAATTGATGTTGTTCGTTGATATGGAAATGCGTTTTTAGGTGTAATTAAAACATAAGACTCTTCATATAATGGTATGGAAGTTATATCTTCATGAATGATTTGTTCGTTTGTGAAAGCGAGATGATTTTCAAAATTAATAAGTAATTCTATTATTTTAGTCTGATCATGAATTTCTGAAATTAGATAAGTTTGGTTTGCGTTCTGCTTTTTATGTGTTGCCAACACTTGAGAAATCCATTGATTTGTAGATTCTAAAATAGAGATTTTGATTTTGGGCACATGCCCCATATTGAGATCATACATTTTCTCGATTGTTTGATGATAATTCTGTATGAGTTGTAGAGCATAGTTATAGAAATGGATACCTTTTTCGGTAATTTTAATATCTTTAGTAGTTCGCGTAAATAAATCATAACCTAAGTCTGATTCCATCTTTTTTATCGTAGTAGTCAGTGATGGTTGACTAATATGTAAAAAATTAGCTGCTTTCGTAAAGCTGTTGTATTTTACAACTGCCACAAAATATTCTAATTGAATAACCTTCATATCTCATACACCTCTTAAAATTTTATTTATAGTTTTAAGTTATCAATAATTAGTTTATTTATATTGGTAGTCTATATAATAACATACTATACTGTGAAATATAGAGGGAGGCGTACTTTCATGTAAGGGGCGTGAAGTACATGTGGAAATTTTTCATTTATAGTCTTATTGGTATTATATTCTTCTTTGTACCAATTACTATTAGCGGTCAATCGACGATTATGATTGATCATATCGTACAGTGGATATCAAAATTGCTTAATCCGATATTACCGTACTATGTATTGATTTTAATATTGATTGGCGCAGCACATCCATTTATCAATAAGAAATGGAATAAGTCTAAAACAGATTTAGTCTTTAGTTTATTTAAAGTCATAGGGGTATTTATTGCTTTTATGGTGGTATTTGATTTTGGACCTGGTTTTGTATTAACAGAGAGTATTGGACCTTTTTTATATGAAAAATTGGCAATACCTTTAAGCGTATTAATTCCTATAGGTGCAATATTCTTATCCTTTTTAATAGGATTTGGATTACTGGAATTTATTGGTGTTATTTGTAGACCAATAATGAGACCTATTTTTAAAACGCCAGGAAAATCAGCTGTAGATGCTGTTGCTTCGTTTGTAGGTAGCTATTCAATAGGCTTATTAATTACAAATAAAGTATATAAAGATGGAGGATATACGCACAAAGAGGCAGTAGTAGTTGCAACTGGGTTTTCAACGGTATCTGCTACTTTTATGATTATCGTAGCAAATACATTAGGTATTATAGAATATTGGAATCTTTATTTTTGGTTTACTTTAGTAGTGACATTTATCGTGACTGCAATAACGGTACAAATCCCACCTATAAGAACAGAGAAAACAAGCACATATCAAGACCAACCGTATAAAGAAGAAATTCGTAGAGATATGCCATTATTAAAAGAATCATGGCTTGAAGCTAAGATAGCCGTCAAAAATTCGAAAACTTTGATAGAAAATATAACAGAGAATTTGCGTGACGGTGTAGTAATGACGATTGCTATTTTACCATCTATCATGTCGATAGGATTTTTAGGATTAATCATTGCGGAATATACACCAATTATTGAATATATTTCTTATATTTTTTATCCGATTATAAGTATTTTTCCTGTAAGTGACGTAGCAGTCTTAGCACAAGCTTCAACAATCTCTATAGTAGAGATGTTGTTGCCAGCAGCGATAGCTCAAAGTGCAGATTTAGCGACAAGATTTATAGTAGCAGTTATGAGTGTTTCAGCCATTATTTTCTTTTCGAGTGTAGTGCCAGTGATTTTATCAACGGAAGTTAAAATATCAGTCGGTAAACTAGTCATAATATGGTTTGAAAGAGTGGTATTCACCTTACTCATTACTATTCCATTTGCATTATGGATATTTTAAACAAAGGAAAATTTTATTAAATTAAGGAGTGATTTTTCATGAGAAAAATAGTAGCGAAAAAAGGTTTAGATATTGAATGTAAAGGTTGGGAACAAGAAGCGGTTTTAAGAATGTTATATAACAACCTAGATCCTGAAGTAGCAGAACGTCCAGAAGACTTGGTAGTTTATGGAGGTATTGGAAAAGCAGCTAGAAATTGGGAAGCATTTGAAGCGATTGAAGACACATTACGTTCGTTAGAAGCAGATGAAACAATGCTAGTACAATCAGGTAAACCAGTTGCTGTATTTAAAACACATGAAGAAGCTCCACGTGTATTAATTTCTAACTCAGTATTAGTTCCGGAATGGGCAAACTGGGATCATTTTAATGAATTAGATAAAAAAGGATTAATGATGTATGGACAAATGACCGCAGGTAGTTGGATTTACATCGGTTCTCAAGGTATTGTTCAAGGTACTTATGAAACATTTGGTGAACTTGCCAATCAACATTTTGATGGTAAATTGAACGGTACAGTAACATTAACTGCTGGACTAGGTGGTATGGGTGGTGCGCAACCACTTGCCGTTACTATGAACGGCGGTGTTGTAATTGGTGTGGATGTGGATGAAACACGGATTGATAAGCGTATAGAAACACGCTATTGTGACGTCAAAACACATGATTTAGATGAAGCATTACGTTTAGCTGAGGAAGCACGAGATAAAGGTGAACCGCTTTCTATTGGTTTAGTAGGTAATGCTGTCGATACACATAAAGCCATTTTAGATAAAGGTTTTAAAATTGATATCGTAACTGACCAAACCAGTGCCCATGATCCATTAAATGGTTATGTACCAGAAGGATACTCATTGGAAGAGGCGAAAGCAGTTCGTGATAAAGACCCAAAACAATATGTTAAAGAATCACAAGCTTCTATTAGAAAACATGTTGAATATATGCTTGAATTTCAAAAAAATGGTGCTGTCGCATTTGACTACGGTAATAATATTAGACAAGTTGCATTTAATGACGGTTTAGAAAATGCATTTGATTTCCCTGGATTTGTACCTGCATATATTCGACCATTATTCTGCGAAGGGAAAGGTCCTTTCCGTTTTGCAGCTTTAAGTGGAAATCCAAAAGATATTGAGCGCGCTGATGAAGAAATGAGAAAAATCTTCCCAGACAATGAAAAATTAATTCGTTGGTTAGACTTAGCGCAAGAAAAAATTGCGTTTCAAGGTTTACCATCTCGTATTGCTTGGTTAGGGTATGAAGAGCGTGCCAAAATGGGCTTAGCATTGAATAAATTAGTACGTGATGGTGAAATTTCTGCACCAATTGTTATTGGACGTGACCATTTAGATTCTGGATCTGTAGCAAGCCCAAATAGAGAAACTGAAGGAATGAAAGACGGTTCTGATGCTGTTGGTGATTGGGCTATCTTAAATGCCTTAATCAATACTGCAGCAGGTGGTTCGTGGATTTCATTCCATCACGGTGGTGGCGTTGGTATGGGTTATTCGTTACATGCTGGTATGGTTGTTGTTGCAGATGGTTCAGAACGTGCAGACAAACGTTTAGGACGTGTACTTACTACGGATCCGGGTATGGGTGTAGTGAGACATGCTGATGCTGGATATGAGACTGCAATTGAAGTAGCAAAAGAAAAAGGCATAAAAATCCCAATGATTACAGGTAAAGGAGACAAAAAATGAACGATTTAATTATTCAAAACATAAAAGAACTTATTTTACCAAAATCAACTGAACGTCCATTAAAAGGAAAAGAATTAGATGAGCTAAATATCATTGAGAATGGAACTGTCGTTGTAAAAGATGGCAAAATAGTTTATGCAGGTAATCATTCTAATGATTATGAAGCTAATGAAGTTATTGATGCAACAGGCAAAGTAGTTTCACCCGCACTTGTTGAAGCACATACACATCTTGTACATGGCGGGTCTCGCGAACATGAAATGTCACTCAAAAGACAAGGTGTTTCATATTTAGAAATTCTGGAACAAGGTGGAGGTATTTTATCTACTGTCGAAGCGACTCGTAAAGCGACTGAAGATGAATTGTTTGAAAAAGCAGAAAAGAATCTCTTAACTATGATTGAACATGGTGTGTTAGCTGTAGAAAGTAAGAGTGGCTATGGTTTAGATAAAGAAAACGAACTGAAACAGTTACGTGTATCTAATCGTTTAGCAGACAAATACAATTTAGATATGAAGCATACTTTTCTAGGACCTCACGCAGTTCCTAAAGATGCACAATCAAATCAAGCATTCTTGCAAGAAATGATTGACCTATTACCTGAAGTTAAACCATATGCAGATTTTGCAGATATATTTTGTGAGACAGGTGTATTTACCATTGAGGAATCACGAAAATATATGCAAGCTGCTAAAGCGTTAGGGTTTGATGTGAAAATTCATGCTGACGAAATCGATCCATTAGGTGGACTTGAATTAGCCATTGATGAAGGTGCGATTTCTGCAGACCACCTTGTTGCTTCTAGTACAGAAGGTAAAGCAAAACTAAAACAAAGTGACACTGTAGCTGTATTACTTCCAGGCACAACATTTTATTTAGGCAAAGAAACATATGCAGATGCGAGAGGCATGCTAGATAATGATGGTGCGATTGCAATTGCAACAGATTTTAACCCTGGTAGTTGCGTTACCAATAATTTACAACTTGTAATGTCTATTGCTGCGCTAAAATTAAAATTATCCCCAAATGAAATTTGGAATGCGGTAACGGTAAATGCTGCAAAAGCAATAGACGTAGCTGCTGGAACAATTAATGAAGGAGATAAAGCAAATATTGTAATTTGGGATGCACCTAACCATGAATATATTCCATATCATTACGGTATTAACCATGCAGAGACAGTGATTAAAGATGGCAAAGTATTGGTAGATAATAAAATTCAATTAAAAGGTTAATATAATTATACTGTCAGTCTGGGGCATCAAGTGATGCCCAAGATTATTTAGAGCCACTTCTCAATTTATTGAGTTAGTGGCTCTTACACATGAGCAAGGTCTCAGGTGGCCCAAGTCCACTTCTCTAAAGAACCACTTCTTAATTTTGTTAAGATAGTGGCTCTTACACATGAGCAAGGTCTCAGGTGGCCCAAGTCCACTTCTCTAAAGAACCACTTCTTAATTTTGTTAAGATAGTGGCTCTTACACATGAGCAAGGTCTCAGGTGGCCCAAGTTCACTTCTCTAAAGAACCACTTCTTAATTTTGTTAAGATAGTGGTTCTTACACATGAGTTTTACTCAGGTGCTCCGCTTTTGAAATTGAAGTGTCTCTTACACATGAGCAAGGGCTGTGGTGCTAAGCTTTTTATATTTTGATAAACAGAATTGATAAAATATTTCGACAATTATGATACCATATGACATGAGGAAGATATGGGGGTGACATTCGGCGTGACAAGCAACGGATATATAAAACAATGGCAAGGTAATATCATTCCGAATGTACTTTCCGGTGTATTAATAGCATTCGCACTTTTGCCAGGTGCTATTGCATTTTCTTTTATCGCAGGCGTTAGCCCAACAATAGGTATGTTGAGTACTGGGTTAATGATGATTGTCATTAGTTTTACAGGCAATAGGAATTTAATGGTCTCAGCGCCAAGTAGTGGTGTCTCTTTAGTTGTAGCACCACTTATGGCTAGTCAAGGGATGCAAGCAGTGATTCTAGCTACAATTATTATGGGATTAATACAAATTATATTTGGTTATTGTCATACAAATAAACTATTAGATTATATTCCTACAGGCGTTGTCATAGGATTTATGAATGCGCTTGGAGTACTACTATTCACATCCCAACTTGATAATATATTTCAAATTTCTAATGCTACTTATGTTCTTGTATTAATTTCATTTTTAATTATTTGGTTGTCACAAAGGTATATAAAATTCATACCAGCACCTTTGGTTTCTATTATTGTATTAACCTTTGTCACTTGGTTAATTAAGCCAGATATACTATATGTTCATAATTTAGCTTCCATACATGTACGTTTTCCCAATATTACTTTACCTAAAATGATGTATGATTTAGAAAATATATTTATTATCTTTATGTATGGATTAACAATGGCAATTGTAGCTGTAGTACAAACAACTTTAACCGCTCGAATGATGGATGTTGTTACGGATACGACTAGTAATAAAAACAAAGAGTCAATTGGTCAAGGTATTGCAAACTTTATTGTAGGATTGTTTGGTGGATATGGTGGTAGTGCATTAGTGGGACAATCAAAATTCAATTTGAGTATGGGAGCAACATCAAGAGTTTCAACTTTGATCACAGGAAGTTTTTTAATTTTTAGTTTGTTTGTATTTGCTAGTTTTATTGGTCAGATACCTATGGCGGTATTAGCGACCGTACTAATTACGATATCATTAAATACATTTGATAGAAGAACTGTTTCGTTTGTTAAAAAAGCACCCATTTTTAATGGGGGTATAGTAATACTAACGATGGCGATTATATTAATAACGAATAATTTAGCTGCAGGTGTAGTGATTGTAACAATTGGTTACTACCTCATTTTGCGCTTGAAAAATAAGAAAGGGCGTGACATATAATGCCACAATATGAAGATTACATAAATTGGAGAAGAACTTTTCATCAATATCCAGAATTATCAGATGCAGAATATGAAACAACAAAAAGATTAAGAAGAATTTTAGAATCGTATGATATTACAATTCTAGATTTACCTTTAGAAACTGGCTTAGTAGCAGAGGTTGGTCAAGGTGAGCAATTTGTTGCAGTGCGAACAGATATAGATGCTTTGCCTATCAAAGAACAAGTTGTACATGAATTTACATCTACGAATGAAGGTATGATGCATGCTTGTGGACATGATATTCATATGGCAAGCATACTTGCAGTAGCAACAAAATTAAAAGAAATAGAAGCGCAATTAACTGGACGCGTACGTATTATCTTCCAACCTGCAGAAGAACTAGGTTATGGAGCGTATCATATTACTGATACAGGTGCGATAGAAGGTGCTAAAGCGGTGTTAGGTTATCATAATTATCCTACATTAGACATTGGTGAATTTGCAGTGAAACCAGGAGTGATTACATCTTCTGTAGATCGATTTGAATTTAAAATTAAAGGTGTGGGCGCTCATGCTGCGAAACCTGAACAAGGTAATGATCCAGTTATTGTGTTAGGACAATTAATTAATAGCGTACAGTCTATTGTTAGTAGGAATTTATCAGCATTTGATAATGGTGTTGTTACTATTGGTGAAGTATCTAGTGGTAATACATGGAACGTTATTGCAGATGAGGCTTATGTTCAAGGTACAGTGAGAAGTTTTGATGAAGAGAAACGTAATTACATCGAAAAACGCTTGCGTGCAATCGGAAGCGGTCTTGCAGAGGCATTTGATGTTGAAATTGAAACGTTATATCACCGTTTACCAGGTGCGGTTGTTAACGACGAAAAATTAACAGAAGACGCTAAAGAGGTTGCTAAATCAGTAGGTTATAATTTGAGTGTTATGGACCAACCATTAACTATTGGAGAAGATTTTTCTGGTTTCTCAAATAAATATCCAAGTGTATTTGTATTTATTGGTTCTAATAGTGAATATGACCTGCATCATCCTAAATATGATCCAGACGAACGTATATTAGAAAAAGTACCAGAGTATTTCGTAAGTTTTGTACAAAAACTTTTAAATGAGCAATATCAATAGAATCTTCGAATGATGTATTAAACATTGAAAAATCAGGGTAATGCATAAACATATTGATTAAATAAGGAGTGTTTGCATATGCCAGGTCAAGATCCTAGAACAAAATTTTCAAGTGAAGATTTCCCAAAACAAGAGCAAGACGTTCCAGGTTTACAAAATAAATTAGACCCTAAGCCTGATTGTGGTGAAACAACTTATATCGGTTACGGACGTTTGAAAGATTACAAAATGTTAGTGACTGGTGGAGATTCTGCTATCGGTAGAGCTGCTGCAATTGCGTATGCTAAGGAAGGTGCAGATGTGGCGATTAATTACTTACCAGCTGAGCAAGCGGACGCTGAAGAAGTACAACAAGTGATTGAATCAGCAGGACGTAAAGCTGTATTAATCCCAGGTGATATACGTGATGAGCAATTTAACTATGATTTAGTTGAAACAGCTTATAACAAACTTGGTGGTTTAGATAATGTAACGATTGTAGCAGGACATCAGCAATATAGAAATAATATTAAAGGCTTTGATACGGAATCATTTACTGAGACATTCGAAACAAATGTTTATCCTATTTTCTGGTCAGTTCAAAAAGCAATTGATTATTTAAAACCAGGTGCAACGATTACACTGACTTCATCCGTGCAAGGTTATAACCCAAGCCCAATCTTGCATGATTATGCTGCTTCCAAAGCGGCTATTATTTCACTTACCAAGAGCTTATCTGAAGAATTAGGTAGTAAAGGAATCCGAGTGAACTGTGTAGCACCAGGACCATTCTGGTCACCACTCCAAATTTCTGGTGGACAGCCTCAATCTAAGATTCCAACTTTTGGCCAAAAAGAAGTGTTAGGTAGAGCAGGTCAACCGGTTGAACTTTCAGGTGTGTATGTACATTTAGCAGCTGAGGAATCAAGTTATACTACAGGACAAGTTTATGGCGTGACAGGTGGTACTCAATTAGATTAGAATTGATGAAGTAACGAGACAGTAATTTGAAAATTAGTGTTATAATGTTTCGGCGATACTAAGTATAAGGAGGAAAGGATAGTTTAATATCCTACCTCCTTATTTTTGAAAGGAAAGGTAATCATTTATGAAAAAATTTAAAGCAGACGCTTTAACAAAAAAACAAAATTATAAATTATTAAGTGGAAGTGTGATACCTAGACCCATCGCATTTGTTACTTCTCAAGATAAAGATGGGCATTTAAATGCAGCGCCGTTTAGCTTTTTTAATGTTGTTAATAGTGCACCTCCAATGATTATGATTTCTACAGGGCGTTCTGAAGGAAAGCGAAAAGACACTTCTTTAAATATTGAGGAAACGGAAGCGTTTGTAGTACATATTACAGATGAAGCTACAGTCGAACAAATCAACAATACTGCAGCACCGTTGTCCCGTAACCAAAATGAATTAGAAAGAACAAGTTTGAAATGTGTTGACTCTGAATTAGTTTCAGTACCTGGTATCGAACAAGCTAAAATTCGAATGGAATGTAAGTTAGATAGAATTATTCCACTAGGTGATCCACAAGAAGGGTCCGATTTAATTATAGGCGAAGTAGTCATGTTTCATATTGATGAATCAGTTTATTTTGAAGATAGTAAAATAGATGCTGATGCGCTTAGTGCGGTAGCTCGTTTAGCTGGTAATGATTACGCTTCTTTAGGTAATAAGTTCACTATCGAACGTCCGATGAAGTAAATATAAAGCAATTAAATGAATTGTATAAGCTATATTAAAATAGTAGATGTTGAAGGGATTAGACGATGAAAGCATTAATAAAAATTGTTTTCTGTTTAATCCCTATTTGACGAATTACAATTAATACTGTACTGTAATAAAATAAAATAATAACTTATCAAGAGAAGTTTAGGGACTGGCCCGGTGATACTTCGGCAACATGATAATGCGTGTGCCAAATCCAGTAGCATAATTTATGCTAGAAGATAAGAATGAATCGCAGTTTACTCTTTCTTCTTAATTTAGAAAGAGTTTTTTTATTTTTAAGGCTTAAAAATAACAGAAGGTTGGATTCTGTTCTAATATTTAGGAAAGTTGGTTATGTATGGAGGAAACGAAAAAAGGTAACGCTTGGGCTTTGATACCTTTAATCATATTTGTTGGTATGTTTTTAGGTGTTGGTATAAGTACAGGTGACTTTACAACAATGCCACTCAATGTAGCTATATTAGTTGCTTCTATTGTTGGCTTAGTGTTAAACAGAAAAGAATCATTTCATAAAAAAGTTGAAGTTTTTACAAAAGGTGCAGGACATTCCAATATTATTTTAATGATGCTAATTTTCTTATTAGCAGGTGCCTTTTCTCAAACGACAGAAGATATGGGTGGCGTGCAGTCGACGGTTAATTTAGGGTTATCATTAATACCAGAAAATTTAATTATCGTTGGACTATTTATAATATGTATGTTTGTATCATTATCAATGGGGACGTCTGTTGGGACGGTAGCTGCTATAGCGCCAGTTGGTTTTGGTTTAAGTCAGGCTACAGATGTTTCAGCAGCAATCACAATGGCTACTGTTGTTGGTGGAGCTATGTTTGGCGATAACTTATCGATGATTTCTGATACTACTATAGCTGCAGTACGTACTCAGAAAACGAAAATGAGCGATAAATTTAAAGTGAACATAAAGATTGTTTTGCCTGGTGCGATATTTACTATTATTGCGCTTTGGTTTTTAACAAATGGTGCACATATAGATGCAAATAAAAGTTATGATTATGATCTTGTTAAAGTAATTCCGTACTTATTTGTGCTCATCTTAGCATTAATAGGTATAAATGTAGTTATTGTATTAATCGGTGGTATTGTACTTTCTGCAATAATCGGTTTAATCTATGGTTCATTTGGATGGACAGGTTTATTAAGTTCTATATCTAAAGGTATAATCGGTATGGAAGATATAGCGATTATTGCATTGCTCATTGGTGGTTTAGTTGCGCTGATTCAACATAATGGTGGTATTACTTGGTTATTAAATTTTGTGCGCAGTAAAGTGAAATCTAAACGTGGTGCAGAACTAGGTATTGCTGGATTAGTCAGTGTTGCAGATATATCAACAGCAAATAATACTATTTCTATATTAATGGCAGGGCCGTTAGCAAAAGATATTTCAGAAGAATATGATGTAGATCCACGTAAATCGGCTAGTATTTTAGATATGTTCGCAAGTTGTTTTCAAGGGATGTTGCCATATAGTCCTCAATTGATTGCTGCTGCAGGTGTGGCGTCTATATCTCCATTTGAATTAGTTCCTTACGCAATCTATCCGATGATACTAGGTGTTTGCGGACTTATAGCAATTTTCTTCAGATTACCTAGGTTAGATAAAAAGTAATTAAGATATATTAAAACATTAAGATCAAATTGCGAATTGATTTTTAAGCTCTAATTAGAGTGTTGAAATTACATGCTAATAAATATGAGGTAGAAGGTATTTGGAAATTGTTGTTGTTCATTGTGTTATTTAATATTAAGTAACTATAATAGAGATTAAATGAGTCCGGGATATAAAGGTTTCCCGGGCTCATTCGCTATTTTAAATAAACAGTATGTTAATAGAATATGCTAAGATAAATATAAAGTTTATTTAGTAAAATATTCAATATAAATGAAAGTTTTGACGTTTACTGACTAATAGCGATAAAATAAGGTTGTTAAAGCTTTATAAATATGAAAGAACATCACTATATTTACTTTATAATTGTTTAGAAGTATAGTGTAATGCGTTAGAATAGTAATAAGAGTGAAAGTAGGTGAACAATCGATCGTGGGTAAATACAATGTAGAAAATGAAAATGTTGAAATTCGTCTTGAAAGATTATTTAAGGTAGAACCTGAATTATTATACCAAGCTTGGACAGACCAACGTTTTCTTAAACAATGGTTTATGACAACTCAAAGAACAAATAAAACTATTGAAGTAACTGCTGAACAAAATGGAAAGTATAAAATTGTTGATGTTCGTAAGGGTAAGGAGAATATAGTGCAAGGTACATTCGCTTCATTAACACCTTATGAATATATCGTCATGACAATTGGTATGCCCGAATTAAGTGATTCAGAAGATACGATAGAAGTTGAAATATTCGAAAGAGAACCAGGCATTACGCAAATGATTTTCAATTATAATGCTTTTGTACCAAGAGAAAGAAGATTAACATCTTTAGAATATAAACAGAAGAAGAAAGAATATCATGATTCGACGGCACATGGATTTGAAATGTTATTCGACAAACTACAATTAACGCTTGAAGAGTTTGAAGCGGATTTATAAAATAGTTCGCTAATATAACAATCATATTGTTATATATGGTTTTGTTATACTATTCCAACGCTGATATCATTGTTTGAGTATTGAATAAGCTTCGTCCCGTATCAAAGTTAATACTTTATATGGTTTGCTCGGTCGGCACTTAAAATAATAATGCTCCCTTTAAAGTAAACACTAAATGTGTAAAGGCTTTAGAGGGAGCATTTTTGTAATTAATAAATTTAACATAATTCTTAAACTTCAAAATGGTTATTTAAACATGTCGCATAAGACAATAATTAGAAATTTATTTTAGTGCAATTCACCTATTACTTTACGTTCATTATATTTTCGTAATAAGGTTTCGAAGAAAATATGGTAACTAATAAAACTTGAATAATCTATACCATCTGCTAAGTAAAATGTATTACTAGATACATAAATATTATAACTCGCTTTTTGAGCAAGGGTATTATCTTTTAAAGTGGTTACAGAGAAAAAATATTTTTGACGTAACTGTAATAAATTGCTGATATCTGTCAATTGCTCTGATTCACCAGAAAGAGAAATGATAAAAAAGATGTCTTTTGGTGTTGTTTTATTCAAAACCATTTTAAATTCGTGTACGTCATGAAGTACTATAATACTTTTATGTATCGTTAGTAAGATACGCTGTGCTTCTTGAGCAACATTCATTTGAGCTAATCCTGTTCCATATAAATAAATCGTTTCTGCTTGATAAATTTTATCTGTAATAAGATTATAGTCGATTCTTTCTAAATAAGTAAAAGTATTTTCAATTTCTTGTTTAAAGCCTTCGATTGAATCTGAAGGTAATTGATGTGCTTGTTCAGTTTCAAATTTTAAATAAGATTTGAAATCACTATAACCATCAAAGCCTAACTTGCGAGTGAAACGATGAATGGTGGCGTTAGATGCGTGGGTGTGTTCGGCTAATTCTTGTATTTTCATCGTTTTACATTGTAGGATATGTGTATTAATAAAATGTGCAATATATAAGTCGTTTTCATTTAGTTTATTAAAGTTAGTGTTAACACGTTCATCTAAAAACAAATTTGTCACCTCACACTTCATGAAAATATTTTCATGTTTTGAAAATATAATCTGATTATACAAAATTGTTCCGAATGGCGTCAAACTATTGTTTTAATGTAAGCGTTTCCTTTAATATTGAATTAATCACATGCAACACATATTCAATGAATTATATTTATCGATTTATTATGAATGATGTATAAATAAATCTTATATATAGAAATAGGGGGTTATACGGCTATGAATGCAATTAAGAGATTTGGGAGTGCGATGATTGTTCCTGTATTAATGTTTGCATTTTTCGGTATTGTTTTAGGATTTGCGACTTTATTTAAAAATCCATCAATTATGGGAAGCATTGCTAATGATGGAACAACTTGGTTTAAAATTTGGTCAGTAATCGAAGCTGGCGGTTGGACAATTTTTAATCATATGGAAGTTGTGTTTGTGGTTGGTCTGCCACTATCTTTGGCTAAAAAGGCTCCTGGACATGCAGCTTTAGCAGCATTGATGGGCTACCTCATGTTCAATACTTTTATAAATGCAATACTTACGCAATGGCCGCATACATTTGGAGCGAATTTGGAAAAAGGCGTTGAAAATGTAACAGGACTTAAAGCGATTGCTGGGATTGAAACGCTAGATACGAATATACTTGGTGGTATTATCATTTCAAGTATCATAACTTGGATACATAATCGATACTACAGTAAACGATTACCAGAGATGTTAGGGGTTTTCCAAGGCCTAACATTTGTGGTGACGATATCATTCTTTGTTATGTTACCAATAGCATTACTTACGTGTGTTATTTGGCCGACTGTTCAAGGTGGTATTACTTCATTACAAGGATTTATTATTGGATCAGGCTATATAGGTGTTTGGTTGTATCACTTCTTAGAACGAGTACTAATTCCAACAGGATTACACCATTTTATCTATGCGCCAATTGAAGTTGGTCCTGTTGTAGTTAATCATGGCTTAAAAGCAGAATGGTTTGAACACGTTAATGAATTTGCTAAAAGTACAGAACCATTAAAAGAACAATTTCCATATGGATTTATGTTACAAGGCAACGGTAAAGTATTCGGTGCTATAGGTATTGCTCTGGCTATGTATTCAACTACACCTAAAGAAAATAAAAAGAAAATTGCAGCATTACTTATTCCAGCAACTTTAACTGCAGTAGTAGTCGGTATAACAGAACCATTAGAATTTACGTTCTTATTCATAGCGCCATATTTATTTGTATTGCATGCTTTATTAGCTGCAACAATGGATACAATGATGTATGGATTTGGTTTAGTAGGTAACTTTGGAGGGGGATTATTAGACTTCTTTGCAACAAACTGGATACCGTTAGCACAAAATCATTGGTTAACATATGTGATGCAAATCATCATAGGCTTAGGATTTACAGCAATTTATTATTTCTTATTTAGATTTTTAATTCTGAAATTTGATATTCCACTTCCTGGTCGTAAAAAAGATGAAGAAGATATGAAATTATATAACAAAAATGATTATAAAGGTAAAAAGAACGAAGATAATAGTAGAGTATCAACAGGAAATGATTATGAAGATAAGGCGATTTATTATTTAGAAGGTTTAGGTGGTAAGGAAAATATTAAGGATGTAACAAATTGCACAACACGCTTAAGACTTACAGTGAAAGATGTTGAGAAGGTCGAAGATAGTGCTTACTTTACACATAATCAAATGGCACATGGATTAGTAAAAAGTGGTAAAAATGTCCAAGTAGTTGTAGGTATGTCAGTGCCTCAAGTAAGAGAAGCATTTGAAAATTTAGTGAATAATGATGATGTAATAAAATAATATATTAGTTTTATATGATGAATGACGCAAGGATGAAAGACTTGTATAAGAACTAGTTAATAATTTCGTTTTAGGAAACAATTACCTATAAGATTAAGAGGAACCAAAACACAAATGTCTTGGTTCCTCTTTTTTATTATTTATTGTATATTGGTGATTTTTATAAGCAGTCTGTTTATATTACGAAATTCTAGCTTTATTCATCCAACGAGGTTGGTATACAGCGCCAAGGATATCGATATTATGCGTAGCCATTATATATATGAGTTTTGCAAAGACTGAGGGTGACGTAGATACGTTTATCTTATTGCGATTAAAAGTATATGTAATGTACTCAGTTTGATTTATTAAATTCAAAATATCGATGACCTTGTCTTTAATAAATGCGTCACGAAGTCCATCTACAACTAGTTCAAAACGTCTGGAAGATAATAATAAATGATCTAAATCTAAAAGGTCATTAGTATCTGTACCTTGTAGTATTTGATAAATGGAATAGTTATGAAAACTAAGGAAACTAATCATATATGGTAATTGCTGCTTTGGTAAATTAATCTCTAAAGCATACAAATTATTTTGTTTGAAAATAGTAAATTTAAATGAATTACAAAATTGTATTTGTTTACAAAGTTTGGTTAAATTTTTTCGTGTGGCACGATTGTTTAATCCACCAATATTTAACACAAAAGTTTCAGTTTTATCTAAAAACATATGATACCCCCAATATCTATAGAAAGTGTTTTATCTCTATTAATCATAATATTCAATTACACTTAAATTTTCACAAGTTATTATTTCTATTAGATTGTACCACTCTTTTTTATTGGAATCACTAGGTCTTAAGAACGAAGTTAAAATTTTTAATAGAAGTTACGTACGGATATTATATTTAGAATATTTAGAAAATTAAGTTGTTTGTAAGTTTAAAGTATGATACATTCTTCTTTGTTAATACATAAAGGGAAGTGTTTATAGATGTTATCAAAGGTAAGTAGATTTGCAACCAACACATTCTTATTATGGATGTTAGTTGCTGCAATTATAGGTTTTATTTTTCCTGCTCAATTAGCAACACTAAGTGGATGGGTTCCTTATTTATTAGGTATTGTAATGCTAGGGATGGGGCTAACAATAGACCCTAAAGATTTTAAAATTGTATTTCAAGCGCCACGCTCAGTGATAATTGGTGTTATCTTACAATATACAATCATGCCATTAACAGCTTTTTTAATTGCTAAATTATTTAATCTGCCACCAGAAGTAGCTATAGGTGTTATTTTAGTGGGATGTTGTCCTGGCGGAACATCAAGTAATGTAATGAGCTATCTTGCTAATGCAAATGTCGCTTTATCAGTTGCAATTACAAGTGTGTCCACACTATTAGCGCCAATTCTAACGCCAGCCTTAATATATTTATTTGCTAATCAATGGTTAGAAGTATCGTTTATGAGTATGTTTTGGTCGGTTATCCAAGTAATTTTAATTCCAATTATTATTGGTTTTATCTTACAAAAATTATTTAAAAACTTTGCCGCTAAGTCAGCGACAGCTTTACCAATTGTTTCAGTTGTTGCTATATCGCTTATCCTAGCGTCGGTAGTAGGTGGAAGTAAATCACAAATACTTGAAACAGGCTTATTGATTTTTGCTGTTGTTATCTTACACAATATTGTAGGTTACACACTTGGATATACTTTGGCTAAAATATTCCATTTGGAAAGAGCCGATAAAAAAGCTGTTTCTATAGAAGTAGGTATGCAAAATTCAGGTCTAGCAGTATCACTAGCCACCGTTCATTTTAGTCCATTAGCTGCAGTTCCGGGAGCTGTATTTAGTCTGGTTCACAATATTACTGGTCCAATATTAGCTAAATATTGGAATAAGCGATAAAAATAAGAAGAAGCTAGGCTAATTTATGAACTGTATTTAGTCAAGTAGACAAATAAATAATTAAAATAACCTAATGGTCTAATTCATAGCTATGTTATGGATTGGGCCATTTTTAATGCGATTCACTTATGTCATAAAAATGGTTACAATTAGTTAATTCAAATCTGAAATATGGTAAGCTATCATTAAACGAATGTGATCTCATATTAAATAGGAGGCGTAATTATGTACAAAGCAGTTGTATTTGATTTTGATGGCACGATTATAGATACAGAAAAACATCTGTTTGAAATTATTAATAAACATTTAATTCAACATAATTCAGAAGAAATATCATTAGACTTTTATCGTCAGTCTATTGGAGGCGCTGCAACGGAATTACATAGATATTTGGAAGCACAACTCGGTAAGAATAATAAGGAAAAGGTTTATTTAGAACACAATGAAACGAGTGTTACTTTACCGATTGTTGATGCAATGCATCAGCTTATGCAATATTGTAAAAAACGTCATATCCCTATGGCAATTGCCACAAGTAGTTACCGTGAAGATATTCAGCCAACGTTTGACAGTTTGGGATTGGATGAATATATAGATGTAATTGTAGGGCGTGAAGATGTAGAGGCAATTAAACCAAACCCAGACCCATATCTCACTGCTGTCCAAAGATTAAATTATAATCCAGCAAATTGCCTAGCGATTGAGGACTCAGTAAATGGTGCTACAGCGGCTATTACTGCTGGTCTTGATGTTATTGTTAATACTAATGACATGACCGAATTACAAGACTTTAGTCAAATTGCATATACAGGGAAAGATTTGTCTGCGGATGAAATTATAGCGTTATGTTTTGAAGCTGATAGGAGTTAGTTTTATGAATATTTATTTGTTAATATTTTTCCTAGGTGGTCCTATCATATTAGCTATAGGTAATTTAGTTTTAGGACCTATATTTAATAAAAAGATTCCTTTTAATATACAATTTCGTTCATTTATGGTTGGTTCGATGGTTTATTTATTAGGTGCTGTAGCTTTATATTATTTTGTACTACAAGATAGGTTTTGATTATATATTAAAAACAGATGACGCTTTAAGAGACAAGCGCCATCTGTTTTATAGAAATTGAAATATTAATGTTACACATACAAGGACAAGTAGTATAGCATCTATACCTATCATGATAGCAAATCGGGGATTCTTTTCTCCGGTTTCTTTTGTTTTTTTATAGGCTTTCAAATTTGGTATTAAGCTCACAATTAATAAAATAATTACTACGATTCCTAAAATTACACTCATAATTTGTCACCACCATTTTGATTTTTTGCTAGAAACTCCCATACGTATCCGGCAATAATACCTAAGATTAATCCAATAATAATTCCGGCTTTTATTGCTGAAAAGAGAGCGCTTATGATAATCGCAATTAATAATGCAATAGGAATGGTTATACCAAATTTATATTTTCGTTCTGGAGAATTTACAATAGAAAACAAAGTATAATATAAAATACCAAAAACAAAAATCACCATTATACTTTTTAATATTAAAGGACCAACTGAACTATCAGATTCACTAAAATAATTTAAAAAGAAAAATAACACACCAAATATAATGGAAATCGTAAGCGTACGTTTCATTAAGTGTTTATTCATATATAACTCCTTTGTAATAAATCTACTGAAAATTATACCATATATCACAGATGAATTATTGTATTAGCAGTTATCTTGGTATATTACGTTCATATTGGTGATGATCATTTAAATATGCATAAAACAAACCTATTATTAATCCTCCTCCGATATAATTACCAATGCCTGCACCTAATAAATTAATGATTGCAGGTATAAGTGCTAATTCACTGCTTTGATATACTAAACCACCACCAAATAGTACAGAGTTATAAACTACATGCTCATAACCCATAAAGGCAAAGATAGATACACCAAACATCATAACGAACATTTTAGCTAAAATATCGTCTATTTGCATCGCTATAACTAAAGAGATATTAATGAAAAAATTAGCGAAGATACCTTTAATCAATATTGCTGTAAAACTAGCAGTTAATGTCTTATGTTCAATAGTATGCTCTAATTGTATTAACATGTCAGTAGACATCACATCAGAATGACGTAATAATAAGAAAAATAAAAAGCCGCCTAATGCATTACCGATAAAGCATAATGTGAAAATTTTCAAAACTCTGGTAGGGTTGATGACACGATAATATAAACCAACTGTAAAATACATAAAGTTACTCGTCAGCAATTCTGAATTAGTAAATAAGATGAGTACTAGAGCAAAACTAAATGCTATAGATGCAATGATATTGATGATGCCAGAAGGTAGATGAGTTTCTAGGGATGCTTTAATAAGTAAGACAAATACAGTAATAACACCTAGAATAAAACCAGCCATTATAGCTCGTAGTAAATAGCGCTTAAAATAAAAACTTTGTAAGATGTCTTTGGTTTTAATAGTATCAACTACGTGATCAATCCAAGCTTTGCCATAAAATACTTTATCCCATTTAATGTTTTTTTCGCTCAATTTTTTATCCCCGCTTTCTATAATTAATTATAAGTATACTATGTTATGTAGAATTTGTGATGTTTTTCACAAATTCTACATGAATTCATTTCACTTAAATTTTTATAGTTGATTTTCAAGAAAAATAATTTTTAAAAAAAGCTTTACTTTACAATGTAAAATCGCATACAATTGACAAACGGGAATGTAAGCCCTTACATTATTCAAAAATAATTGTTTAAATTTTTTGAATTTATAGTATAATAACGACATAATAAGTGAATTTAGTTCCACTTATATTTGAAAGAGATGGGGTTTGAATGATGAAAGATAATAATGAATTACAGAGGGGGCTAGGTGCACGTCAAATGCGTATGATTGCACTTGGTGGAACGATTGGTGTAGGACTATTTATGGGAGCTACAAGCACTATAAAATGGACAGGTCCTTCTGTTATATTTGCATATTTAATAGCAGGTATATTTTTATTCTTAGTAATGAGAGCAATGGGAGAAATGGTTTACTTACATCCAACTTCTGGTTCTTTTGCTAACTTTGCGAGTGATTACATACATCCAGTAGCAGGGTATCTAACAGCTTGGAGTAACGTTTTCCAATGGGTAGTTGTAGGTATGAGTGAGGTTATTGCAGTCGGAGAATATATGAACTATTGGTTCCCTGACTTACCACAATGGATACCGGGCGTTATTGTTGTAGCTTTATTAGCTGGAGCTAACCTTGTATCTGTTAAAGCGTTTGGTGAATTTGAGTTCTGGTTTGCAATGATTAAAGTAGTTACAATTATTTTAATGATAGTTGCTGGTTTTGGTCTTATCTTCTTTGGTCTAGGAAATGGTGGAGAAGCAATTGGTCTATCAAATCTATGGGCTCATGGCGGATTTATGCCTAACGGTTGGATTGGCTTTTTCTTTGCACTTTCAATTGTTATCGGATCATACCAAGGTGTTGAATTAATTGGTATTACCGCTGGTGAAACAAAAGATCCACAAAAAAATATCAAGAGCGCGGTTAACGGTGTTATCTGGCGTATATTGATTTTCTATATTGGTGCAATTTTTGTAATTGTTACAGTTTATCCTTGGAATGAATTAGGCAATATTGGTAGTCCATTTGTAGCTACATTTGCCAAAGTAGGTATCACTTTTGCAGCAGGATTAATCAACTTTGTTGTACTTACTGCAGCGATGTCAGGCTGTAACTCAGGTATATTTAGTGCTAGCCGTATGTCATTAAATTTATCTCAAAAAGGCATGTTACCTAAATTCTTTGGTAAAGTTATGAAAAATGGTGTCCCTGTTTGGACTGTACTTGCCATTGCAACAGGCATTTTAATTGGTGCTTTGCTTAACGTAATCTTACCGTTATTTATCAAAGGTGCCGATAGTGTATTCGTATATGTTTATAGTGCTTCGATTTTACCAGGGATGGTACCATGGTTTATGATTTTAATTAGTCATTTAAGATTTAGAAAAAATCATCCTGAAGAAGTGGAAGGCCACCCATTCAAGATGCCAGGTGGTGCATTTACAAACTACATTACAATGGCGTTCTTTATCATGGTATTAATCGGTATGTTATTTAATAAGGAAACTGTGGTTTCTGTAGTTATCGGTATTGTATTCCTATTGTTTATGACAATGTTCTTCTTCTTGAAGGGTTACCATAAATTAAGTAAAGATCAACAACTCTAAAGTGTAATAGGGTAATTTATTTTTATAAAATTATTTTAATATTTAAAGTATTTTGTGAGAGGCTGGGACAATTTTAATTGTCCCAGCCTTAATGATTATAAAGAACCACTTCTCAATGTAATGAGTTAGTGGTTCTTATGCATGAGCAATAGCTTAGGTAAATCTTTTTTATCAAATAAGTCATTTTAATAAGGTGAGACGATGAAACCTTTGTAAATGAATTAGATTTCTGTCTCGTTACCATTTTTTTAATTATTATCAGAATGTACTTTTTGATCCATTATACACATAACTTTATTAATTAATTTACATAAAATTTACTGCATTAAAATAATTACTCAAAACTTGTAGACTACACTTAAAGTGTAGATCGATAATACATATTTAAAGGAGTTATTACTTTATGAAAATTTTTAACAAATTAGCAACTGTTTCTGTGGCAAGTGCAATCGTTATGGGTTCTGTGTTGGGGAGTGCGCAGTCAACCTATGCCTCGGCTGGAGGACATGCGTCAAAAGAAAATGATGTTTCATATATGGGTAATACAAAAAATCCAAAGAATGTAATATTTTTAGTTGGGGATGGTATGGGCCCTTCGTACAATTCTGCTTATCGGTACTTTGCTGATAATCCAGAAACAAAAGAAATGGAAAAGACTGCTTTTGATAAATATCTAGTAGGTAATCAACGTACAAATCCAAGCGATCCAAAAGAAAATGTAACTGATTCTGCGGCTGGTGCGACAGCGTTTAGTTCTGGTCATAAAACTTACAACGGGGCTATTGGCTTAGATGATAATAAGAAAAAAGTGAAAACTGTGTTAGAGCAAGCAAAAGAGAATGGTAAGTCAACTGGATTAGTTTCTACTGCAGAATTAACTGATGCAACGCCAGCAGCATACGCAGCACATGTTGATAGCCGAGACAAAAAAGATGAAATTGCTAAACAATTTTATAACGATAAAATTAAGGGTGAGCATAAAGTAGACGTTTTACTTGGTGGCGGGGCAGAATATTTTGGTAAAGAAAATGGTAATTTAGCAGATAAGTTTAAAAAAGACGGCTATGATGTTGTCGACAATAAAACAGATATGAAACAGTCTACGAACAAAAAAATCTTAGGGTTGTTTGCTGATAATGATATGCCATTACAAATTGACGCACCAGATAAAAATCCAAGACTGCTAGATATGGCAGATACAGCAGTAAATAAATTACAAGAAAATGATAAAGGTTTCTTCTTAATGGTAGAAGGCGCATCTATAGATAAAGCAGGTCACCCAAATGATGTAACGGGTGTAATGTCTGAAATGAATGGTTTCGAAAAAACGTTTGAATTTGCTACAAATTATGCAAAATCAAATCCTGATACACTAGTCGTTGCAACAGCAGATCATTCAACTGGTGGTTTGTCTATTGCTAAAGGTAAAGATTATGTTTGGAATCCAGAGGCAATTCAGTCTATGAAACACTCAGGTATGCATATGACTAAAGAAATTGCTGAAGGCAAAGATCCACAAAAAGTAATTCAAGACGGTTATGGTTTTGAAGTTGAGCAATCACAAATTGATAAAGTTAAAGACGAAGCAACAAAACTCAATAAATTAGATAAAGATTCCGATGAATATAAAGAACAAATGCAAAAAGTGCAAGATGCCATACAAAAACCAATAAATGACAAATCTAATACTGGCTGGACAACATATGGTCATACTGGTGAAGATGTAAACACATATGCATATGGACCTGGTAGTGAGCAATTTAGAGGAAATATAGATAACACAGATAATGCGAACAATATCTTTGATTTCTTTAAAAATGAACAAAACTAATTGAATCAAATGGTATTAGTATAATGTTAGTGAGAAAAATAATAAATAATGACAAATAAATAGGAAGTGAGCTTGATAAATCACATGAAATATTGGTTTATCTCTCACTTCTTTATTTCATTGGCGATTAAAAATGATATGAACTAAAATTTTTGATTCAAAAAACTAGTATAAAAAGATAAAACCAACCTACTCAACTTAAAGAAACAGTTGTTAGGTTGGTTTTTATATTAATGTTTAAAATATATGTTAGATAAATGCTTTCGATAATTATCTAAAGCCATTTTAGATTGAGTAATAGCGTCTAATGATTTGTCGTAATTTAATGCGATGTAGCGGTAATATAAAATATCGACTGTGAACAATTGAGCAAATAAAGAGGTTGTTGCAGCCATACGTAATTCATTTTCATCTGTTTGACCATATATCAGTGTATAATCTGATATTTTTGCAATAGGATTATCGTTCGAACTTGAAATAGTTATGATAGGAATTTGATAATCTGTTGCTACCTTTGCCATGGATTGCAATTCACTGTGACTACCTTGATTTGTCACGAATATAATACAATCACGTTCATCATGTGTAGCAAGTGTAGACATAAACAAATGAGTTTCTTGCAAAAGTCTTACATTTAATCCAATTCTAGATAGTTTTTGAAATAGGTCTGTAACAATAACAAGTGAAGCCCCGTAACCAAATAGAAAAATCGTGCGAGCACTTTGCATCTTTGCACATATCATATCTATATTTTCATTTTCAATATGGTCTGACACGAAGTTCATCGTGTTTGTAACACGTGATAACATTTTAGACTTTAATACATCTACAGATTCATTATCCATTAATTCAAGGTGATTGTTGTTTAATGTTTCTTCGGGTAAATAGCGAGAAATGGCTATTTTAAGCTCTTGAAATCCTTTTTTCGTCATTTTCTTACTGAATCTAACGATAGACGCAGTACTTGTATTTATTTCATCAGATAAATCTTGAACAGACATATTGATAATCTTATGTGGTGTATTTAAGATATAATCAGCAATTTTTTTCTCACTTTTAGTTAATTTCGGGTATTGTCGATCAATTTTATATAGTACGTTGGTCATAGTTAATCACCTAGAGTATCAGTTTCTCGCATAGCCTTTGTCGTGCCGAAGAAATAAGTGAATAAGAAACCACCGGCATATGCTGCGAGTAATCCGGCTATATAGCCTAAGTACATGTGGTCCGAAATCAATGGCAATAATGATATGCCACTTGGGCCAATTGCGGTTGCACCAATATGGCCAATGCCTCCAATGACAGCGCCACCGATACCACCACCAATACAAGCCGTTATAAATGGTTTGCCTAAAGGTAAGGTAACACCATAAATTAGAGGCTCACCAATCCCTAAAAATCCAACCGGTAGGGCACCTTTAAGTGTATCCCTTAGTGTTGTGTTTTTACTACATCTTACCCATAATGCTAAAGCAGCTCCGACCTGTCCAGCACCAGCCATAGCAGCAATTGGTAATAAATAAGTTGCGCCAGTTTGATTGATCATCTCAATGTGAATAGGTGTGAACATATGATGCAAGCCTAACATAACTAATGGTAAGAAAAAGGCTCCAATAATAAACCCACTAAAGACACCACCAACGTCGATAATTGCATTGATAACTGAGACAAGTCCATCTGAAACGAAGCCAGCTAATGGCATAAAAATAAAGATTGTTAGAAGTCCTATAATAAACAGAGTGATTGTAGGCGTAACGATAATATCTACGGCGTTTGGAACAATTTTATGTAATCGTTTCTCAACGATACTAAGAAGCCATACTGCAAAAATCACGCCAATTATACCACCTTGACCAGCTTGTAGCGGTTCGCCTGTAAAAATGTTGGTAATCATATTTTCATCAGTTAAACCCGTTAATAATGTTGTACCACCAATAACACCACCTAAACCTGGTGTAGCGCCAAATTCTTTAGCTGCATTGATACCAGTAAAGATTGCCAAATATGCGAGCATACCATCTTTAATGACATTGAAAACTGTGACCAGTTGTGTTACCCACTCGCCGGAAATTTGACCAGCTGCTAAAAGGTTACTTAATACAGCTGCGATACCACCAATTAAACCTGCCCCAATAAATGCGGGAATAAGAGGTATAAAGATATTAGCAATTGTTTTTAGTAATTTATTAAATTTACCACGATGTTGCTTACTTTGAATAGAAGTTTTATTTTCTTTAGCTTTCGCTTCAGCATCTTCGCGGTAATTTTTAGTGTTATGGGGGATAGTTTCACCTAAGCGTACACCGCTTAAGTCAGACATATGAGTAGCAACTTTATTGACTGTTCCTGGTCCAACAACGACCTGTACGCGATCGTCTTTTACGACACCCATCACGCCTTTAATTGCTTTTAGTTTCTCATAGTCAATTTTATCTTCATCGAGTACTTTTATTCTAACTCGAGTCATACAATTAATGACGTTATCCATATTATCAATTCCGCCAACAGCGTCTATGATATTTTCAGCAAGTATTTGCTCTTTTGTCATAAAATGACCTCCTTTTATGTCATTGAAGATTTATGAAATGTATAAAAAAATGAAAATTATAGTTAAAAATATTTAGTCTTTAATGGCTTGTTTGATAATATTGTCGTTTTCCTGTAAACGTCTTAAAGCTTCCTCTTTGGATATATTGCATAAGTGCATAACAACAGCAACTTTTAAATTTTGCTCTGCTTCTTCATATAATATTTGAGATTGTTCGTATGAAGTATCACAAATATCTTGAATTATACGGATAGAGCGATCAATTAACTTTTGATTTGTTGCTTTAACATCGACCATAAGGTTGTCATATACTTTACCAACACCAACCATTGTGATAGTAGATATCATATTCAGTATTAATTTTTGAGCAGTTCCTGATTTTAATCTAGTAGAACCAGTTAATACTTCTGGCCCAACATTAACTTCAATAGGGAATTGGGCTAATTTGCTAATTTGAGTATCTACATTACAGGAAATTGCTACGGTATATGCACCAACTTTGTCTGCGAATTTTAATCCCCCTTTGACGTAAGGGGTACTACCGCTTGCAGCTATACCAATAACAACATCTTTTTCACAAAGGTGGATGTGTTTTAAATCTTCATGAGCAAGTATTTCATCATCTTCAGCACCTTCAACAGCGACAGTCATCGCGCGTGGCCCACCAGCGATTAAGCCAATGACCTCATTTGTACTCGTATTAAATGTCGGTACGCATTCAGCGGCATCGAGTACGCCTAATCGACCACTTGTACCTGCACCCATATAGATAATACGGCCACCTTGCTTAAACTGATGTGTGGTAATTTCAATTACTTTCGTTAATTCAGGCAAGATTACTTTTATTTGTTCGGGGACTTTTTGATCTTCTGCATTCATTGTTTCTAAAGCTTGTTGAATAGTCATTTCATCTAAATGCATTGTTGCTTCATTTCTTGATTCAGTTATTGATTTATTCATGATTTCAACTCCTTAGCATTTATTGTGAATTCAAATGAATCATTAGGTCGCATACAGTTGATGATTGGTATGTCATCGGTGTCAATTTGCGCTACAACATTTACATTTTTATGCGGTGGTAATACTCTATTAATGATTTGTAATTCACCTTGATAACGTCCGTTAAGTTTATTGTCTAAAGTTATTGCGCCGAGTGTCCTTTCAGTTACTAATAATGGTTGTATATCAGCTTTACAATAATGGCGTGCTTCTTGAGATCTAATTAAAGTGCCGGGATTGTCAGGGCGCACTGTGTGAGATTTTAGTAAAATATCTTCCGCCTGTTTATCAAGTAATGTTATGGATAAGTTAAAATGTCTTTTTTCTAAAAATGAAATAAGTTGGTGCGCATTGTGACGGTTTAAATACGGATCACCAATCATAATATGTTGTGTATTTAAGTCTTGAAGTAATTGTGCGCTCTCAATTGTATGCATATATCTTGCGGTTTCTATTGTTGGTAAGCCTTTGAAAAGCGGGCCACGAAGTGTTGTTCCTACAATAAATCCATAAATATTAGCCTTGGGATTATACGATAGAATTAATTCATTTTGTGATTTAACAAATTGCGCTTCTAACCCTGTGTCAGGTCGAGGATAATAGTTATGACAATAGCATAAGTAATTAAAATGATTTAGGTTTTGATATAAATGTTGTAGTAACTGATCTGAAATAATACTAGCGTTTAAACAGCATTGGAAATCATTACTTATAATTTCATTTACAATTTCAATGGAAGTACTATGATCAATTCGAATAATAAATTGCGCAGAGTCATATTGCTTTAAAAATTCATAAAAATGATGATCCAGCAATGAAGGATTGATATCAATCATAAAATTCAGTTGGTCATTTGATAAAAAATCTAAAAGTTCTCCCAAATAACGATATTTAGTGTCATCATTCTCTTCGGGTATTTGAACTGAAGTAAAAATTGTCTTGTACCCTAGATCGACCATGCGTCGTATATACGACTTATCGATGGGTTGGCCAAGATAAATGGAAAAGCCGTGCATCAGTTATCACTCCTCAATTACTGTAATCGTTTTCATTGTACAATAAATGAAAAACTATTACAATTTCATTTTCAATAAAACCTTAAAGTGAAATTTTATTACAAAATGAAGGAGAGTGATTTTAGTATTTTGAGTAATTGTCCTTGAATAATTTCAATATGTTTAAGCGTATTGCCAATTGTGAACTCATCCATTGGATCTGCTATTTGATTGGATAAAAAATTGAAATAGTTATAATGAAAAAGGGAATTATGTTGTAAGTTATTTTGAATGAAGTCATTGTAGTCATGTTCGATATAAGTATGTAATTCTTTCTGGAATTTTAATTTGTCTCTATGCTCGGTCATAATACCATATTTGTATAATTCGATTAAGTTTAATAATTTCATTATACGCTGTTCTAAGTTGTGTAATTCTAGGTGATACATAAAAGACATCCTTTCGTAAATTATGATATTAATTTGGTTAGGTTTTTAATCGTAGCTAAATATTTATAATAAATGGGCGTTACTAAGTAGCATATAGTAGAGGTTGTTATATTGTCTTAGTTTCAATTGGCTTAGTGGCAAGTTTAATTTTGGAGTGAAAATAGAAAATAAAAAATCCAACTGACACATTATGACTCAGTTGGATTTAAAAATTGCTGATAATTATTTATATTTATATCTTGCGTTTTAATCGTTTTTTCAAATGAATACGAAATATCATGAATATCAATAATCGGAATTTCATTTGTTTTACCGAGTCCAATTTCAAAGATAATTGCTTTCCATAATCCTTCTTCACATAAAAGGCCTATAAAAATGACATTTTCTGTTACAACTTGATTGTTGTTATAAAATTCCATCGCCATTACATTTCTTTCCGTACTATAAATGAGTACATCAGAAAATATAGGGGGTAAATTCGTGTGTTGCTGTTTGTCGAATTTAATATAACGATCTAGTTTTTTTAGTGCTCTTCTCATTTTAGTATAGGGCAAGTTGAGACATTTTTTAATAATAGCATTAATTTCTTCTCTGTATGGAAGTGTTGTATATGATTGACTTTCATTGAGTACCAAGAATAAAGCGGATAATTGATTCTCAGTTAGCTCAATTTCATAACTGTTTGGCGTTTCTTGCAGTTGATAACCGCCAAGTTTGCCGTGTTTTGCTAGTATTTTAACACCTTGATCTTCTAAATCTTGAATATCTCTTAAAATAGTACGCTTTGACACATTTAAATTTGAAGCTAACTCTGATGCTGTAATTTGTTTATTCTCTTGAATGGCTAGAACAAGTTTATTTTGTCTTTCGCGTTTATTCATTAGAAAGTCACCTCCCGAATGATTACATATTACATTTATTATAGCATAAAAGTGACAATGACGACATTTAGAAAATAAATTTTTAAAAAATTAAAGAAAACGCTTACATATTCTGAAAGGTTATGTTATTATGAATTTAGTAACAAGGGGATAGCGAGTAGATGACAAAGGGGTAGGCTATTACATAATAGTTTTGTTAACATCTATTCGTACGAGTTACTAATCAAACATCTTCAATATTTATTACTTACTTTCCTTTCTATTTAACCGACTAGCATCGCTAGTCGGTTTTATTTATGTTATGAGCGTGGCTTTAAAAAAGACTTATATTTAGTTATAGGAGTTTTCAAAGTTAGTTTCTATCATATATTTCTTTGATAATTCTATGATAGAATATAACAAATTATACATAGCGATTATTTTCTTAACATATTATTTAAAAGAGGTGTACTACAAATGGAAAAAACACAATTAAATTACATAGATGAGTCAGTAATAGCCTGGTTAGAAACTTTGGACGAGATTATTCCTAGTCTTATAAAAGAAATGGTAACAAGCACAAAACAGAATAGATTTGATTTAGTGACAAATGTTGATAAATCGATTCAACAAAAATTTGAACAGTTTTTAGCTGAAAATTATCCAGAGCATCAATTATTTGCAGAAGAAAAGTCTAATACCGATATCAATGCCAAGGAGGGGCATGTATGGGTAATGGATCCTATAGACGGTACGACAAATTTAGTTAAACAACAAGAAGATTATTGTATTATCTTAGGCTATTTTGTTGATGGAGTGCCTGTCTTATCTTATATCTATGATTATCCACATAGGAAACTATATAAAGCAATTAAAGGTTATGGTGCTTATGTAAATGGAGAGCGACTCATAGAACCAGAACCTATAGATTTACAAGAAGCGATTATTTCATTTAATTCATTAGTGATTAATGATGAAACTATTCATGATTTACAGGATGCATCATTTGGATATCGTTGTATTGGTTCATGTGGGTTAGATTCAATTCGTGTTATTAAAGGGCAATTTGGTGCTCATATAAATACAAACCCTAAACCGTGGGATATTGCAGCCCAATTTTTATTTGCAAGTGAACTTGGCTTGGAAATGACAACGTTGGATAATACAGCGTTAGATTTTGCTAAAGCCGGTCCATTTATAATTAGTAATCCAGCGTGTCATGAAAAAGTATTATCAATTTTAAATTCTGGTAATGGATATAAGAAATAAAACATTATTTACTATATTAATATTTTATTTAATAAATAATAGGTCTTAAGAACTATGTCATCTTAAAAGTAATACTATATAATGTATTATTAAATAGAATAGAAAATTGAATACGGAAATGGAGTATGATAAGAGTGAATCGTTCTGAGAAGAATAGAAAAATGGGCTTACCTGCTAAAATATTTTTATGGTTTTTGGGGATATTAGTTTTATTTGCTTTACTAGCAGTGATTTACCTTGGTTTCAAAATATTTTCTGTTGGAGGGTCAATACACAATCCATTAGATAGAGATAAATCGGCATTAAGAGATAAAAATGTGAATTTAGATAATGGTGATCCATTTACTATAACCTTATTTGGTGTAGATTCAGATGCTAAAAGGGATGCAGCTGGAGGCGGACAACGTAGTGATACGGTGATGGTATTATCGATAAATCCACAAAAGAAAACAACTGAAATTGTAAGTATCCCTAGAGATACACAAGCTGATATCGTAGGTAAAGGAACTACTGAAAAAATCAACCACGCTTATGCTTATGGCGGTCCAGATATGGCAGTAAAATCAGTTGAAAAATTATTAAATGTACCAATAGATCATTACGCAACGATAGACATGGATGGTATGAAAGATATGATAGATACGGTTGGAGGTATTTCAGTAACGAGTAACGCTACATTTTCTTATGATGGCTACCAGTTTAACGAAGGTGAAAACACAAAAATGGATGGCAAAGAAGCGATGGCATTTATTAGAAGTCGTAAAGAAGATGGCGCAGGTGGAGACTTTGGACGTCAGGAACGTCAACAATTAGTAATACAAGGTCTTGCGAACAAATTAACAAGTGTAAGTTCAGTAACACACTTCAATTCTTTGATGAATCATGTCGAGGACAACGTTAAGACAGATCTTACTATTGGACAATTAAATAAAGTTAGAAGTAATTATAAAGATGCTAATGATAATGTCAATAGACATCAATTAGAAGGTCAAGGTGGCATACAAGATGATGGACTTTATTACTTCGTTCCAAGTGAAAGTTCGTTAAGTGAAATCGAATCAACAATTAAAAATAATTTAGGTATATAATTTTATAAAGCTATATGTTTACAATATCGTGTGAACATATAGTCTTTTTTTATTTGTACTATGACAATTATAAAGATGCTTGTATCATTTTCTATACTTTTAATTTTGCGCTATATACTAAATAAAGAATAAAAAACAGTGAAATATAATAGAATACCTTAACATTTAATGTAAATACATATACAATATAAGTAACATTATCTGAAAAAAGTGTGGGGCTTTTTAGATGGAATGTTAATCAACATCTTATGAAGTTTTTACATGGGTAGAATAAATAATAATAGGGGTGAAGATTATGCAAGAACATTTAATTGTCTCTTTAGATGGTAAAGACTATCTTGTAGAACCCGGAACAAATTTACTACAGTTTATTAAATCTCAAGATACTTTTGTTCCGTCGATATGCTATAACGAATCGTTAGGACCTATCCAAACTTGTGATACATGTACTGTGGAAATTGATGGCAAAATGCAACGAGCATGTAGTACGACGATAGACAGACCAATGATTGTTAATACGCAAAATGACAAGGTACAAACTAGTCAAAAAGAAGCACTTGATAGAATTTTAGAAAAGCATATGCTTTATTGTACTGTGTGTGATTATAACAATGGTGATTGTGAAATTCACAATACAATGGATCAATGGGGATTAGAACATCAAACCTATGAATATAAGGAAAAACCTTATGAAAAAGATTATGGTCCATTCTACCGTTATGACCCAAATCAATGTATTTTGTGTGGTCGTTGTGTTGAAGTTTGCCAAGACGTTCAAGTAAACGAAACACTTACAATTGATTGGGAACGTCAACAGCCACGAGTAATCTGGGACAATGATACAACGATAAATGATTCATCGTGTGTAGGCTGTGGACAATGTGCAACAGTATGTCCTTGTAACGCGATGATGGAAGTTAATATGGAAGGTAACGCAGGTTACATGACAGATTTAGAGCCAGGTTCACTTGCAGCGATGATTGATTTAACTAAAAAAGCAGAGCCAGGTTATGGCCCATTGTTTGCTGTTTCAGACTCAGAAGCGGCTATGCGCGAAGAACGTATCGAAAAAACTAAGACAGTGTGTACATACTGTGGTGTAGGTTGTTCTTTCGATGTGTGGACAAAAGATAGAGAAGTGTTAAAAGTTCAGCCACAACACGAATCACCAGCAAATAAAATTTCTTCTTGTGTTAAAGGGAAATTTGGTTGGGATTATGTTGATTCAGATGAACGTTTAACGAAGCCTTTAGTACGTAAAAATGGGCAGTTTGAAGAGGTTGAATGGGAAGAAGCATTGAAAGTTGTTGCGGATAACTTTAACAAGGTCAAAGCTTCTCACGGCTCTGATGGTTTAGCATTTATTTCTTCTTCTAAAGCTACAAATGAAGAATCTTATCTTATGCAAAAACTCGCTAGACAAGTTATTGGTACAAATAACGTAGATAATTGCTCACGTTATTGCCAAGCGCCAGCGACTAAAGGATTATTTAGAACTGTAGGGCATGGCGGTGACTCAGGTTCTATTGATGACCTTGAGATTGCAGATATGGTGGTATTGATAGGTACAAATACTGCAGAAGCACATCCAGTAATTGCATCTCGTATTAAACGAGGGCATAAACTATATAACAATACTTTAAATGTCTTTGATATTCGTAAACATGAAATGGCAGAACGTGCCGATAATTTCTATCAACCAAAACCAGGTACAGATTTAGTATGGTTATCTGCTGTAACTAAATATATTATTGATAATGAATTGCATGATAAATCATTTATTGATGAATGGGTTAACCATTTTGATGATTATTATAATTCATTAGCGCCATACACTATGGAGTTTGCAGAAGAAACTACAGGTATTTCTAAAGAAGAATTAATAGATTTTGCGCAACAAGTAGCAGACGCTAAGTCAGTATCTATTGCTTGGGCCATGGGAGTTACTCAACAAGATATAGGTAGTGATACGTCAACTGCAATTTCTAATTTATTATTAGCAACAGGTAACTATAGAAAACCAGGTACAGGCGCTTATCCTCTACGTGGACATAATAATGTTCAAGGATGTAGTGATATGGGAAGTATGCCTGATCAATTCCCAGGTTATCAAAAAGTTGTAGACGACGAAATTAGAGCTAAATTTGAACGTGAATATGGCGAAGCACTACCAAGCGAAGTTGGTAAAGATAATCACCAAATGATGGAAGGCATACACGAAGGTGAAATCGATTCCTTATATTTATATGGTGAAGATACAGGTATTGTCGATTCTAATATCAACTATGTACAAGCAGCATTAGAAAAAGTTGGTTTCTTAGTAGTACAAGATGAATTCTTTACATTTACAGCTACGTTTGCTGATGTTGTATTACCAGCAAGTCCTTCACTTGAAAAAACTGGAACATTTACTAATACAGAGCGTCGTATCCAACGTTTGTATCAAGCTTTAGATACTAAAGGCGATTCTAAACCTGACTGGGAAATTATCCAAGCAGTAGCTAAATCATTAGGATATGATTGGGGCTACACACATCCAAGCGAAATCATGGATGAAATTGCTAGAGTTACACCGCTTTATTCAGGTGTGAATTACGACAGACTTGAAGGATATAATAGTTTACAATGGCCAGTTGCTGAAGATGGTACAGATGAACCAACATTATATCTTAATGGATTTAATTTTGAAGATGGTAAGGCTAATTTCTATCCATTAACATTTGATAACTTCTTTAAAGTGAACGAAGAATATGACTTACATGTTAATAATGGACGTTTATTAGAACATTTCCATGAAGGTAACATGACTTATAAAGTACCGGGATTAGAATATAAAATGCCACATGCCTTCGTTGAAATATCTCCTGAGCTTGCTAAAGAAAGAGATATTCATGAAGGAGCAGAAATTAAATTGATTTCTGAAACTGGTGAAGCAGAATTAATTGCTCATGTTACAGAGAGAGTAAAAGGAAAAGAAATTTACATTCCTTTAAATAATAATGCAATGGTTCATGGAGATAAGGGTGCTATCAACTTATTAACTAATAGTGATGTTGATAAAGACACAGATACACCATCATATAAACGCACAAGTTGTCGTATGGAAGTTAAAACGCGTAGAGGTAAATCACCACTGAATCCTACGAACTTCCGTGTTAATAAACAACGTCAACCACAATATAGTGTTCGAGTTCAAGACAAATGGAAACGTGAAGATTATACATTCCCAGGAAGTCAGGTGGATAAATAATGGCTGAAAGAATAACTAATATTAAACGTATGCAAAAGTCCGAAGAAGAATTAAAACAAGATAGTTTGGCGGAAGTTACAGATGCAATTGTTGCCAATAAAGATAGCATCTTAAAAGCAATTAATATTATCAGTACATTAGATGATGCTAAATTATTAGATGCATTATCCGGCGCAGTCAAAAGTAGAGGTGTCATTGCTAATAAATTTTCAGTTGAATTAAACAAAGAACAATATACAGGGTTAATTTCAAATATGGCTTCACTTGTATTTTTACTTGGTGATTTAGATGTAAATGACTTATCGACAATGCTTAATAAAGTAAATAAAGGTTTGAGTGTTGCCAATAAAGCAAACCCTAATCAAAAGACATCTATTACTGGTTTGATGGGTATATTGAAAGATGAAGAAATGAATCGTAGTTTAACCTATATGCTAAACATGCTGAGAGGTATGTCTAGAGAATAGATAGATTATAATTACAAATTAATAAAAATAAACGAGGCTAGGATATTTATTAATATCCTAGCCTCTATTATATTCACAGGTGAAATTTATCGACATCGATTGAATATTTAGTTGCTTGAAAATTAAACAACCATTTAGAATTGTACTAAAAGCAATGAGGAATTTTAAATTTCTTTTGATTGTCTTGCTGTTATTGTTTTTAAAATGACATATTGAAAGATGATTAAATGTGATACAATTTCTATTATTAGTGTTTTATTTAACTTATTAATTAAAGCAAGGAGTGGAAGACGTATCAATCCAAAAATGATAAAAATATCAGCTATAATGTCTAATATATTTTTAGTTATTGGAATTGTATTTTTATTAACTTTTAATATTTTAATGGCGATAACGATGTTTGTATTGTCTTTAGTCATTAGTTTAACTATATTTAACACGTTATTTAGAGATCGTAAAGGTATGAGAATAGCAATTAATGTTTCCTTTATAATTGTTTTAATTGCTATTGTATTTGCTTATGTTACATTAACAAAATAAGTGTAGGATAAGGGGTTATTTCACATAATGAATGAAAAACTAAAGCGTAAATTACCGTTGATTTTGGTGGGAGTAATTGTATTAATATTTGTTGTGTTATTGATTATTAATGAAACAGATTTATTTGATAAAAGTAAAACTCACACTTTCGATGAAGCGGTTGATAAACAAGTTGGAGCAGGCACATTAAATATGACTGAAAAAGATGGTCAATTTGTTGTGGCTTCAAAAAATGATGTAAAGCAAGCAATGGATGTTAATAGTGACAAAGAAAATTTGAACCACATGGATATTTCTGAAAAAGTGTCAATGTCTGAAAAGGAATTGAACAATATTTTAAAAGATAAGGGCATTTTAAAAAATAAAGGCAAGGCGTTTTTAAAAGCACAAGACGAATATGAAGTGAACGTGCTATATTTAGTCAGTCATGCGTTAGTAGAAACGGGTAATGGACAGTCAGATTTAGCTAAAGGTATTGAAGATGATGGAGAGCACTACTATAACTTTTACGGCATAGGCGCATTTGATGAAGATGCTATTCACACTGGTAGTAGTTTTGCTAAAAAACAGAAATGGACTTCACCAGAAAAAGCAATTATGGGTGGGGCTGAATTTGTAAGAAACAATTATTTTGAAAATGATCAACTTTCATTATATCAAATGCGTTGGAATCCAGAATCTCCAGGTGAACATCAATACGCCAGTGATATTGAGTGGGATGAAAACATCGCAACCTTTATGCAACGTTACTATGATGATTTAGGTATAAAAAAAGATCATGTAAAAAAAGATTATTATTTATAAAAAATAGCAATAGAGTAGACTAGGGAAATATGGAGTGGTTTGAAAATGAAAATAGCTATAGTTGGAGCAGGCATTGGTGGTTTAACCGCAGCAGCTTTATTAAAGGAACAAGGACATGAAATAAAGGTGTTTGAGAAAAATAGTGAACTAGCTGAAGTTGGAGCTGGTATAGGTATCGGCGGTAACGTCATCGATAAATTAGGCAAACATGATTTAGCTAAAGGTATTAAAAATATTGGGCAAATTATAGATGTAATGGAAGTATTAGACGACAAAGGGAACGTGTTAAGTAAAGCAAAACTGAAAAAAAATACTGTGAATTTAACTATGACAAGACAAGGGTTATTAGATGTTATTAAATCGTATGTACCAGATTCTATCGTATATACAAATCATAAAGTAACACGCGTGGATAGTGGTGCTTTAAAAGTTGAATTGCATTTCTCAGAACAAGCATCAGAAGCATTTGATTTATGTATTGGTGCGGATGGTTTACACTCTCATATGCGTAATTCGGTAGCGCCTAATAGTAAAACATTATATCAAGGCTATACGGTGTTTAGAGGTTTAGTAGAGGATATAAATATCAAACCGGACAACATTGCTAAAGAATATTGGTCATCTAAAGGAAGAGTAGGCATTGTTCCGCTATTGAATAATAAAGCATATTGGTTTATTTCAATTAATGCTAAAGAACAAGATGCTACGTTGAAATCTTATGGTAAGCCTCACTTACAAGCTAGATTTAATCATTTTCCCAATGAAGTTAGGCAGATTTTAGACAAGCAAAGTGAAACGGAAATTTTATTACATGATATGCATGATTTACAACCATTGAAATCATTCGTATATCAACGTATGATACTCTTAGGTGATGCAGCTCATGCAACTACCCCAAACATGGGACAAGGTGCAGGACAAGCGATGGAAGATGCTATTGTACTTGCAAATTGTTTGGAGGCATATCCCTTTGAAGAAGCACTGCAAAGATATGATAAGTTACGCGTTAAACATACAAAGAAAGTAATCAAAAAGTCTAGAAAAATAGGCAAAGTAGCACAACTAAGTAATAGAATGTTGATTACTTTAAGAAATAAAGTTACTAAGTTAATACCAAATCAATTGGTTTCTAGAGAAACAAAATTTTTATACAAATCAAAAAGTAAATAAAATACTGTAATAAATAAGAACCTAGAAATACGTTTGAATTGTAAAACGTATCTCTAGGTTCTTAATTTATCGTTTAATATTTATAAAAAAAATAAAACTTTAATTAACTACGAATTTAGGTTCATTATTAGTCAATTTACTAACTGTATCATTTGCAACAATCTTAGACATCATATCTCGAGATTCATATGTTGCGTTACCAATGTGTGGTGTGAGTACAACATTGTCCAATTTTTTAAGTTCATCATTAATCTCTGGTTCGAATTCAAAAACGTCTAACGCTGCGCCTTCAATTTCTTTATCTTTTAAAGCTTGCACTAAGGCTTGTTCATGGACGATAGGGCCTCTTGATGCATTGATAAGGTAACTTGTTGGTTTCATTATTTTGAATTGCTCAGTATCAATCTGATGATGCATATTTGGATTATATGCAGCATTTATTGTTATGAAGTCTGAATTTTTTAATAATGTTTCTAAATCTACATATTTGGCACCAATTTCACGTTCTCTATCAACTTTTTGATTAGGACCTGTATAGAGCACATTCATATCAAATGCCTTCGCACGTCTTGCTACTGCACTACCAATTTCTCCAAGCCCAATTATGCCAATAGTCTTACAAGAAACTTCTCTACCACGGAAAAATAATGGCGCCCATCCATCAAAACCCGTCGTACGGCATAATTTATCTCCTTCTACAATGCGTCTTGCAGCTGAGAGTACAAGGCCAAATGTTAATTCAGCTGTTGAGTTAGTGGATGCTTTAGGTGTATTGGTAACATCTATATCAAGTTGACGTGCATAATCGCCATCTATATTATTAAAACCTGCACCGTAATTTGCAATTATTTTTAAATTACTTGCTGTATCAATCACATCTTTATCTACATTTGTTGAAAGTAGACTAATTAATGCATCGGCATCTTTTACACCTTCTTTAAGTGTTTCTTTATCAATAATGCCTTTGCCCTCATACATTGCAATTTCAAAGCCTTGATCTTTTAATAAGTTGAGTCCTACCTCTGGAATTGGACCTGCTATATAAACTTTTACCATGTATAATCACTTCCTTTATATCAAAGTATAGTAAATTTCATTGAGTCAAACAAATAAAAGTAATGATTATATAGAAAAATATGAAAACGTTTTATAGTAGCTCTATATAGTATGAAGATATGAGGGCATCGTTTTTAAAATTTAGTTTATTATTTTTAATCCAACAATGGATAAGATAATAAGAGCAATAAAGAAAATGCGCTTTACACTTTTGGATTCATTATAGATGAGCATACCAACTAGAGTGCCGCCTCCAGTACCAATACCACTCCAAATGGCGTAAGCAGTTCCCATTGGTATATCGTTCATTGCTACTTTAAGTGTGCTAAAACTACAGATAAATGCGACAGCTAAGAGTACGACTAGCCATTTCTTTTTAGTTCGTGCAATTTCATTTAAAATAACAACACCGATGACTTCTAATAGTCCTGCAATAAATAATATAAACCAAGCCATCAGCTTTCAGCCTCCTCTGTTGATAATTTTAACCCAATAATAGCAATAACTAATAAGATGATTAAGCCAACTTTTAAAAAGTTAAATGGGTCACCCAAAAAGATCATATCTACTGCTACAGTTCCAACTGCACCAATACCAACAAAAACAGCATAGACTGTTCCAACTGGAAGGTGTTTACAAGCGGAAATAACTAGGAAGAAACTAATTATTATCACGATAATTGTACAAGTCCAACTGAATAAAGAATCAGCAGCATTTAGTCCTGTTACCCACAATATTTCAATTAGTCCGGCTAAGATAACTTTAAACCACTGCATAAATTGTGCCTCCTTTTTTCACTAAACCATTCTATTTTCTCAAATAATATATAAGAATTCAATGTTATCAATTGTATAAAAGTTATAGTGAGTTGCGATTAATTTTAAATATGAAACGAAAATTAACAGAAAAAGCGTGAGTAGGAAAAATTAAATGCAGATATTAAGGATGATGAGGTTAGAAAAGTTTAATAAGCGTTTAATTGAAGTTAATATGTAGAACACTGGTAATTTGCATAAAAGGAACACCTGAGCTAAGGCTCATGTGTAAGAGTCACTAGCTCAATAAAGGAACACCTGAGCTAAGGCTCATGTGTAAGAGTCACTAGCTCAATAAAAGAACACCTGAGCTAAGGCTCATGTGTAAGAGTCACTAGCTCAATAAAAGAACACCTGAGCTAAGGCTCATGTGTAAGAGTCACTAGCTCAATAAAGGAACACCTGAGCTAAGGCTCATGTGTAAGAGTCACTAGCTCAATAAATTGAGAGTGACTCTTTAAAAAAAAGTCCGAGACATATGTTTATGTCCCGGACTCAATAGGGTAATTTCTATAAATAAGTTGAATTAAAATTACTTATAGTAAATACCAATACTTATTAATTTGTAACTATAGATTAGTTTACGTGGATATAGTTATAAGAGCTTGCTTCACCAGCTGAAATTGTACGTTCACTTACTGAATAAGGTCCGCCATTATAGTTCATCTCTGATACTGTAACAGAACCGTCACTACCAACACTTTCAACGTAAGCTACGTGACCCATTGGACCTGAACCTGATTGTAAGATTGAACCAGCTTCTGGATTGTTATCTACTGCATATCCTGCAGCAGAAGCAGCAGAAGCCCAGTTATTAGCATTTCCCCAAGTTGAACCAATGCCTCCGCCTACTTTGTCAAATACATACCAAGTACATTGTCCTGCTGTATATAAGTTAGCGCTTGAATGATTTGATTGTGTAGTTTCATTTGTTTGTTGTGTTTGTTCAGCTGCATTAGCTTCGCTTCCGTGATCTAATCCTACGATTGCTGCGCCAATACCTGCTGTTAATGTTGTTGCTGTAACTAATTTTTTCATAATTAATAAATCCTCCCAGAGATTTTTAAAAGTTTATATTTTAGCTTGAATGCTTATCTTTAAATTTATATTTTATTTTTCGCTTTGCTTTCAACGACAAGTAATACTCTAACAGATGAATCAAGCTTTGTGTGGAATGTTACGCTTTTGTAAAACAATTAAAAAAACCTCACACATCGTTGTAATAAACGAGATGTAAGGTTACAAAATCGTATCAAGCCGTAATATTTCACAAACGGTGATATTATAATGTTTTTGTTGTAAATTTAAAATAGACTCCGACTTTACTGTTACATTCATTGTAAAAAGTCACAAAATTGTGATTCAAATTATTTGAAGAATCTAATGGATAAAGGTGGTAAATAATCTTCACCATTATATGCTTTTACAGCTGCTACAATTGTGAAAATGAAATTTAAAAGTAAAAGGATAGGAAGAATGATAATTCCTATAATAATAAATATAGCGATTGAAGCCACTGTTATCCAAATTAAGTAAGAGAGTAAAAAGTTCAAGTAATTCTTGCCGGCTCTATCTACAAACGGTGATTCATCCCGTTTAATTAGCCAAATAATTAATGGTGCAATTAAAGATGTAAAGAAACTTAATACATAGATAAGTGTTGCCATTAATCTAGCATCCGCATCTGGATATTGATTACCATATGTGTTTGAAACCTGTTCATCAAACTGTGTTGTCATAAAAAACAAACCTCCTTTACTTTAAGTTAATCATATCAATTTTAAGTGGTCTTTAGTATGTAATTAAAATAATTCTAAAACTTTTAAAATATACCTATTTTGATATGGCTTTAGTTGTTAAAATATAGCAATGTCACTATAGGTACTTACTTATGTTATAGCCATAAAATTAAGTTGTAAACCAGTGTTTATACAATTTCTTATTAGGTTATAGTTCAAAGTAATGATTTAATATTGTACAGAATAATAAATTTGGAAAGAAGGTTGATTATGAAAATTGCTATCGTAGGCTCAGGAAATGGAGCGGTAACAGCAGCGTTAGATATGATTAATAAAGGACACGAAGTGAAGTTATATTGCCGAAACCAATCTATTAATAAATTTGATAAAGCATTAGAACAAGGTGGATTCACTTTTAACAATGAAGGTGAAGAAAGCTTTGTAGCTTTTACAGACATTAGTGACGATATGGAATATGTAATTAATGATGCAGAAGTCATTCAAGTAATCATACCATCATCATTTATTGAACATTATGCACATACTATGGCTCCTTTTGTGAAAAAAGATCAATTGATTTTCTTCAATATTGCAGCAGCTATGGGTTCAATACGCTTTATGAATGTTTTAGAAGATATGCACATAGATGTTATGCCTCATTTTGCGGAAGTCAATACATTAACATACGGTACTCGAGTGAATTTTGAAGAAGCTCGTGTAGATTTATCGTTAAATGTAAGAAAAGTACATTTTTCGACTTATGATAAGGATTATTTAAGTGATTGTTTCGATAAAATTGAAAAACTATATCCATATATTGTAAAAGAAGAAAGCTTATGGAAAACTAATTTAGAAAATGGTAACCCTGAAGTTCATCCAGGCCCAACATTATTAAATGTAGGTCGTATCGATTATTCAGATGAATTTGCTTTATATGAAGAGGGTATTACTAAACACACTGTTAGGTTGTTACATGCGGTTGAATTAGAACGTCTAACATTAGGTCGTAAATTAGGATTTGAGTTATCTTCGGCTAAGGAAGCACGTATTGAACGTGGTTATTTGGAAAGGCAGGATGAAGATGAACCACTAAATAGATTGTTTAACACAAGTCCAGTATTTTCACAAATTAAGGGACCGAATCATGTTAAAAATCGTTATTTAACAGAAGATATTGCTTATGGCCTCGTATTGTGGTCTAGTCTTGGACGTGAGATTGACGTTCCAACACCTAATATTGATGCAATCATAGTTATTGCTTCAACTATTTTAGAGCGTGATTTCTTTGAAGAAGGACTGACGATAGACGATTTAGGGAAAGATAAGTTAGGTCTAGATTAATTAAAATAATTGACTAGGGGGATTGCGTATGAAAAGACAACCAACATTTTTAGAATCAATCTCAACCATATTAGTAATGATTGTAATCGTAATTACAGGTTTTGTTGTTTTTGAAATTCCCATACAAGCATTGTTAATTCTATCTTCTGCATATGCAGCTTTGATAGCAAGACGTGTAGGCTTAAAATGGCAAGATTTAGAGGAAGGTATAACGTATCGCTTAGCAACAGCGATGCCAGCAATTTTCATTATTTTATCAGTAGGTATTATCGTTGGAACATGGATGTTTTCAGGAACAGTTCCAGCATTAATTTACTATGGATTAGAATTTTTAAATCCTAACTTGTTTTTAGTATCAGCGTTTATTATTTGTGCTATTACATCTGTAGCAACTGGTACAGCATGGGGGTCAGCATCTACGGCAGGTATTGCATTAATGGCTATTGCTACACAATTACATATTCCAGCAGGTATGGCCGCAGGTGCAATTATTGCTGGAGCGGTATTTGGAGATAAAATGTCGCCGTTGTCTGATACAACAAATTTAGCAGCGTTAGTTACAAAAGTGAATATATTTTCACATATTCGAGCAATGATATGGACGACGGTTCCCGCTTCAATTATAGGACTTATAGTTTGGTATATTGCTGGAAGACAATTTGGTGGAAAAACGAATACATCAAATGTTAATACATTACTTAATGAACTATCTCAAATTTATAACATTAATATTTTTGTTTGGTTGCCATTAATCATCATTATCATATGTTTATTGATGAAAATATCTACTGTACCAGCAATGCTTATTTCGAGTTTAAGTGCCATTATTGTTGGCGTGTTTAACAATGGGTTTAATATGGTTGATGGATTTAAAGCAACCTTTGACGGCTTCAATAAAGATATGGTGTCATCAAGTAATGGACAATTAACCGATAGAGCGATTGGTTTAATTGAACAGGGCGGTATGATGAGCATGACTGAAATTGTCGTTACTATTTTTTGCGGTTATGCTTTTGCTGGTATTGTTGAAAAGGCTGGTTGTTTAGATGTAATACTTAATAAAATTTCTAAAAACATCAATTCCGTTGGTCAATTAATATTAGCTACAGTGCTTGGCGGTATTATGATGGTGCTTGCAGCGGGTGTAGCTTCCGTCGTAATTATTATGGTAGGTGTATTATTGATGGAAATGTATAATAAAATGGGACTAGATCGCTCAAATTTATCTAGAACACTTGAAGATTCTGGGACTATGATTATTCCATTAATTCCATGGGGTACTTCAGGCATTTATTATACACAACAGTTAGGCGTGACTGTAGATCAATTCTTCGTATGGACCGTTCCATGTTATTTATGTATAGTATTTGCAATATTTTATGGTTTTAGCGGTATTGGTATTAAAAAAGTAAAAACGACAGAATGAACATTTTTATAAAATAATCTAAAATAAAATGGTTAGAATTTTTAATATTTGAATAGTAAACTTTTTCTGCGCTTTTGATCCTAGCCATCTTTACAGAGGTAGAAAGGTGGAATCTTTTTAAATAAATTTTATTTCTGTCTTGCGATCTTATACTCACTCTTACTTCACTCTGAAGAGTTAATCATTAATTAGAGTACAACTTCGCTATATTAATAGGATAGAAATTTTAACTATTATTTTTATAGAAATTTCAGATTAGAAGTTTAAAAAAATATAAATGGGATATATATAACTATGAATGAGGTGGCTCTTTGTACTACATAGTAATAATTGTAGCGATATTACTATTAGACATTGAAACTCATCAATATGTCAGTATAGATAAAAATTGTTAAATATACTTCCGTTATCTATTTTACAATCGATTTTGTTTTGTATATTGTAGCGATATTACATGACAAAGTCGATTGATTAATGTAGAGAATAATTTTAGATGTTGTGAACAATTACAACATGACATTTAAACCCATGACCTAAGTAATAACTTTATATGATGATAGTGTAGTTTAAACTATTCCTTTACTTAATAGATAGTTTGAAATAGGAAGTTATAAATATAGATACAGTAATACATTGATTAGGATAATTTCTAAGTAGATATCGTTATTATAAATCAATATATGTAGTTACTATCTTAGTTGTAGATATAATAAAAAAGACCAAATGCTAAAATAGCATTTGGTCTTTTTTTAATCACTAATTAGTGAATGTAATTGTAACTTGAAGCTTCGCTTGCAGAGATAGTACGTGAAGTTACGACACCAGCACCTTGACCGTAGTTCATTTCAGAAACGTTAATTGAACCGTCGCTGTTAACATTTTCAACGTATGCAACATGTCCCATAGCACCAGTTGAAGATTGTAAGATTGAACCTTGTGAAGGGTTATTGTTTACTGTGTAACCTGAAGCTGCTGCTGCGCTAGCCCAGTTGTTAGCATTACCCCAAGTAGAACCAATTTTACCGCCAACTTTGTCGTATACATAGTATGTACATTGTCCAGCAGTGTATAGGTTATTTGAAGAACCTGAAGTACTTGAAATTGAGTTTGAAGAACTTGATGGTGCACTAGTTGTACTAACTTTAACATTGCTGCTTGAAGTTGAGTGTGAAACTGCGCCACTTCCACCAGTACCTTGGTTGTTTGCTGTATATGATTGAGTAGAGTTCGTGTTGCTTGTAGCGTATGAACTATTGTTATTGTAGTTGTTGTAGCTATTGTAGTTATTGTAGCTATAACCACTGTTTGAGTGACCTTGGTCTGCTTGACTTGGGTTCCAGTTACCTTGCCAAGTGTAGTTGTAATTACCTTGTTGATCTATTGTATAAGAATAGCTATATGAAGTAGGGTCATTTGGATTATACCCACCATTATTGTTTTCTGCTGCGTCTGCTTCATGTTGAGCTAAACCAAAAGTAGCGATTCCTGCAGTAGCGATTGTAGCTGTAGCGATTTTTTTCATTGTTAAATATCCTCCTAAGAATTGTAAATAAATATATCCCAGTCTCTAAACGACAATTTTTATAATTTTTTAATTCGCTGTTTTAACGACAAGCAATACTTTATCAGAAAAACTTACGTTTGTGTGCGTTGTTATCATTTTGTAATTTAGTTCTAATAATATATCGGTTTATGTAATAAAAGAAATATATAATTTATACGTTTTAACGCCGTTGTTATAGCTTTTATAATTTTTTCGGTGTAACATTGCACTACGCTTTATTACAACGATGTAAAATAACAGAAAATTTGAAACTCTAAAAAACAAGGGTATTTGATATTTAAAATATAAATAATTACTCTTACAAAATGTAGTGAATTATCAATTAAATTAAGCGTATTAATATATTGATTACTATCCAGGCAATGATATTGACACCTCATAAAGAAGATATTAATATAGTAGTATAAAAAATATACTTATATAGTGAGGTGAATAAATGAAGATTGAATTGGGTTTAACATCTTTTGCTGATAATAGTGACATATATATGGAAGACGGTTATCAACCTGCTATAAGTAATGCACAGAGAATTCGTAATATAATAGAAGAAATCGAAGTAGCGGATCAATATGGACTTGACGTTTATGGTCTAGGAGAACACCATAGACCTGATTATGCCGTGTCAGATCCAGTCACTGTATTAGCATCGGCAGCAAGGAATACTAAGCATATTAAACTGAGTAGTGCAGTAACTGTACTGTCTTCAGACGATCCCGTACGTGTCTACGAAAGATTTTCTACATTAGATGCAGTCTCAAATGGACGAGCTGAAATTATGGTGGGTAGAGGATCATTTATTGAATCATTTCCGTTGTTTGGTTATGACTTGAAAAATTATGAACAACTTTTCAATGAAAAGATTGAGCTATTAATGCAAATTAATCAGAAGGAAATTGTAAATTGGGAAGGTCATATGAGACCATCAATTCATAATCTAGGTGTTTATCCAAGAACAGAAAGAGGTTCAATACCGATTACTATTGCTACTGGAGGTACACCTGAATCTTCTTTAAAAGCAGGAGCATTAGGATTACCGATAACTTATGCTATAATAGGAGGCGATCCAAAAAGATTTAGAAGAAATATAGACATGTATAAATCTATTGCTGAATCATATGGGCATAATGTAAATGAACTATCAATAGGTACACATTCATGGGGATACATTGCTGAAACAGATGAACAAGCAAAACGAGAGTTCTTTCCGTCAGTTAAGGCAAGTCATGATATCTTGGCAAAAGAACGTGGATGGCCAATGTATGATGAGAATAGCTTTGAACGAGAAGCCGGACCAAAAGGTGCACTATATGTAGGTAGTCCTGAGACGGTTGCTCAAAAAATAATTGAAACGATTGAAGCTTTAGGTATTACACGCTTTATGTTGCATACCCCTGTTGGATCAATGCCACATGAAAACACAATTAACACAATTAAATTGTTGGCAGATCGGGTAAAACCTATTGTAGATAAATATTTTGAAAACAAATAAAAGGAGATTTTGTAATGATATTACGTTATTTAACAAATTTAAAATTAGCTAAGGAATTATATGGTGCCGCAAAACCAAAACTTAAAGGTGACCAATCAATGAAAGATACATTTGTAGAGGTATTTAATTTACCTTCAAATGCAGTACCTTTAGCTGGTGCAGTAGAAGCATTAAGTGCAGTATTTTTCGTATTAAGTTTTGCTAGCAAAAGACTTTCTCGTGTCGCTTCACTATTAACGATTTCAGTTTTAGGTGTAGCTGCGTACAAACATTTTGAAGCTGGTCACGGTAAAGCAGGCGCTAAACACGCTTTAGATTTATCAGGTTTAGCAGCGTTAAGCTTCCTTGATACAATTGATTGTAAAAAAAAGTAAGTCATTAATTTAAATATATTAATAAATAAAGGGTGTCACTATTGAAGTGTCACTGTATAATATATTAAGAGCCGAGACATTTAGATATGTTTCGGCTTTTATTATTATTGTAGAGAAGAGAATTCATATACGAGTTGATTAGATTTGTAAGTTATTCAGCATTGATAATAATTTGAAAAGTTTGTGGAGATGTTGGGCGACATTTTACAAAGTCATCATTTGTTAAATGCAATGGATGGGCATATTCTTTTTTTAGTAATAAAAAGAATGAATATCCAATTAAAATTTGGATTTAAAAAGTAAACATTAAAAAAATAGTAGTATTTTTTAATATTTCTTATACTTGGAGATATTGAATTTACGTAATGTAATAGTATAGAATTATTATATTAATATTGTTAAAAATCGCTTTGACATATTAACATCATGAAGAAACAAAAGGAGTGGTTTTATGATTGAACAAAATTTTAAAACACTGAACGAACTAATTACAACTTATCAGAAGGGTAAATATTTTTTCAAAACAACTAAAAAACAACATAAGCTTAACTATGAAGAAATATTTATTTTAAACTACATCTTTAATTGTAAGGAAAATGAGATTACAGCAAAAGAAATAGCAAAGTATTCAGAATTACAGCCTTATTATTTAACGAAAGCTTTACAGAAATTGATTAAAATGGGTTATTTGAGTAAAAAGAGAAGTGAAATAGATGAACGAACAGTAGTTGTTCGTGTAAATGAAGCGCAACGTGATAAAATTAATGAGATAATTAGAACATTACAGCAAACGTTGTGATGATGGATGAAGATAATAGGGGGATGAATTGTACATAAGTAGAAATAAAAAGAATATTCTGAATAATGTAAAAAATAATATTTATTATGTATTCAAATAATATTTATTTTTAGAAACAAATTAACTGTGTTATACTGATATTTGTTGGATGAAAGCGCATACAAAAACAGCTAAGAAAGGTGTTATTATGAATTTACTAATTGGAGTCATATTTTTAGGAATTGTTTTATGTTTGTTTACATTATTCACTAGTAAAGCGCCTAATGGTGGTAAAGCGATGGGGGCACTTGCTAATGCTGCAATTGCGTCATTTTTAGTTGAAGCATTTCATAAGTACGTAGGTGGAGATTTGATTGGCATACCATTTTTAGGAGATTTAGGAGAAGTTGCTGGTGGACTTGGTGGTGTTGCAGCTGCTGGTTTAGTTGCATTAGCAATGGGGGTATCTCCTGTCTATGCATTCGTAATTGCTGTTGCGTGTGGCAATATGGATTTACTACCAGGATTCATTGCAGCTTATATCGCTAGTTTTGGTATGAAGTGGATGGAAGAAAAATTACCAGACGGACTTGATTTAATCGCAGCAATCATTGTTATTGCACCAATTACAAGATTAATTGCAATTGGTACTAAACCTTTGGTGGATGCAAGTCTGCTTCAAATCGGTAATATTATTAAAGAATCAACTACATCAAGTCCAATATTAATGGGGATAGTTCTAGGGGGGATTATTACAGTGGTTGCGACTGCACCATTAAGTTCAATGGCATTGACTGCATTACTAGGCTTAACTGGTACACCAATGGCTATAGGTGCATTAGCAGTATTTGGATCCTCATTTATGAATTTCGTACTATTTAAACGTATGAAGTTTGGAGATCGTAAAACAACGATTTCTGTAGCTATTGAACCGTTATCTCAAGCAGATATTGTAACTGCAAATCCAGTGCCAGTATACATAACTAACTTTATGGGTGGCGCAATTTCTGGTGTGATTATAGCTCTGTTTGGATTAGTTAATGATGCGACAGGAACTGCTACGCCAATAGCCGGACTTATGGTTATGTTTGGTTTTAATAATGCGTTAACTGTTATTACAGTTGCAGTTATGTGTGCTGTCAGTAGCGCAATTTGTGGGTATTTAGGTTCGCTTATATTTAAAAATTATCCAATCATCACTAAAGATGAACTACAAAATGGCACGATGTCTAAAAAGGTCAAAAAATATTATAAATTAAAAAAACAATATGCTGAAAGTTTGGCATTATAAAATTTAGTGAGTGCAACGTTAGCTGAATAGTTAGGCTAGAGGAAATAAAATCTTTTTGAAAATGATTTTTTTATAATCCTTTATATATATTAAATATATAAAGGATTATAAAACAATGGATACAATGTTCAAGTCGTAAAAACTTGAGATTGTATCCTGTTTTTTTAGGAGTTAAATTGCCTTTTAATTAAGATAAATCAAAAATTAAATGAAAGAATAAAGCTGCCCACAAAAATCAAAATTGTTGGCAGCTTTAATAGTAAAGGTGAATGCTATATTTCTTGCGTAGCTTCATAAACTATATTAAGTTGTGCGCGTATTTAAATAACGCGTTGTTCTGTATTCCATTTTCGAAAATAGGAACTCTAATAAAATCGCTAATAACCAATAAAATGCTGCTGCAACTGAATAAACTGTTATAAATTTATATCCTTCATTAGCAATTACATGACTTACTGCCATAATTTCGGTGACTTGCACGGCGAATGCGAGTGAAGTACCTTTTATTAGCATAATAAATTGGTTTTCTATATTTGGCAAGGCATACGCAAAAGCTTGAGGCAAAACGATTTCTTTATAAATATGAAATGTTGAAAGACCTACACTTTGGGCTGCTTCTATTTGAGCAAATTCTACCGACTGTAATCCACTTTTTATTGATTCTGATAGATAAGCTATCGCATGTAATGAAAAAACAATGAAAGCAATAATTAAAGGTGGGAAAATATCGGGATTAATATGCCATTTGAATTGATCATTTAAAAATATAATAAATGCAGGTAATCCATAATATAAAATAAATAGCTGAACGATTAATGGCGTACTTCTAAAAAACGAATTGTAGATAATGATAAATTGCGATAATACGGGAATGCGTTTTAAGCGAATCAATGCAAAGCATAATCCTACAATTAGACCTATGATTATGGCAACAATAGAAATCATTATTGTATTAGGAACCCCTTTAAGCACTTCAGTTATTGTATATAAAACAAAGTCCAAATGAATATCCTCCTTAAATGCGGTATGGTTTTTGTGCGCGTTTATCTATTAAAGTAAATGTTCCTTGGATTATTAAAGCAATGATCCAATAGATGATTGAAATGACAATATAAACTTCTAACATACCTAAACCATAATTATTACCGATAATCAATTTAACTTGTCCCATCATATCAATAATGCCTATAGTAAAAGCTAATGAAGTATCTTTAACCAGTTCGATAATTTGTGTTGTTAAATTAGGAATACTATTTCTTAAAGCCTGTGGAACAATTATTTCCTTTAATATTCTAGGATAGGAAAGACCAATTGATAAACCGGCTTCTATTTGATGATAGTCTACAGATTGATATCCAGCACGTATTATTTCTGATAAATAAGCGCCAGTATGTAACGTGAAGGCTAAGATAACGAAAAATAATCTACTAAAATGATTAATATCTATATGAATCAATAACAATAGTTGTGGTAGTGCAAAGTAAACTAAAAATAGTTGTAAAAGTAATGGCGTGCTACGTATAAAAGATAAGTAAATTCTTACAATTGGTGAAATTACTTTGATTTGCTTAATACGAATAAGGGCTAATATAAAACCTAAAACCAACGCACATATCAATGATATGACAATCATTAAAAGAGTTAACGGCAATCGTTGTAATACTTGTCCAAATAAATCTAACCAATTTACAGATTGCATTATCACTGCACCTCCAGTTGCGTTTTTTTGTCATTAATTTCATCTAAGTCATCAAAGACATTAATATCAAAATATTTTTCTGAAAGTGCTTGTAATTTACCTTCTTTTTTTAGTTCTAATGTCGCTTGATCAATGTCATCATGCAATTTTTGATGTTTTTTATTATAAACGATATGTAGAGGCTCTTTTTTTACAATTCCGCCAATTTTAACATCTTCTTTGACTTGTGTTTGAATGGCTTTATAAGTATTCCAGTTTAATAACATAGCGTCACGTCGCTGATGACTAACCATTTTCAAGTTGTCTCCATTTGAAGGTTCTTGTATCGTGTTAATATTGATTTTTGATGAATTATTTTTGTTGTACTGAGATAAGATAGAATATAGTCCACCACTGGGTGCCATAGGTGTGATTGATTTTCCTGGTAAATCATCTAAACTGTGTATATCCGTATTGCTACCATTGACTACTAACATAGGTAACGCATAACTATAGGGCACATCTTGGTAAAGAAATTGTTTTTCGCGTTCAGGTGTTTTGAAAAACCAGTTAATTCCCATATCAAATTTACCAGCACCAATACCAACTAAATTTGATTCTTCTTCACCTACTTCGTATTTGAAGTCATATTGAGGTAACTTTTTTTCGATTAATTTCATGTAATCCATATCGAGACCTACAAACTCATTTTGTTTATTGGTATACAAATAGGGTGGGTTAACCTCTGCTGATAGTGCTACTTTAACTTCTTTTTTATGAGAGTCTTTATTTGAATTATCGCTTTGGGTACAAGCAGTTAAAACGAAAATAGATGAGAGTAGGATAGCAGTAATAAATCTTTTTTTAAATGTCATTGTTTATCACGCTCCGTGCTAACTTTATTTAAGAAGCGTTGTACTCTTTCTGAATTAGTATTTTCTAAGACTTCTTGGGGTGTGCCCTGATGAATAATTTGGCCATCATCAATAAATATCATTTGATCGGCAATAGCTTTAGCAAATTCAATTTCATGTGTTACTAAAACCATCGTCATACCTTCTTGTGCAATGGATTTAATGAGAGATAGCACACTTTGTATAGATTCTGGATCTAATGCGGATGTCGGCTCATCCAACAGTAATACATCAGGGTTAAGCGCAAGGGCACGAATGATACCGATGCGTTGACTTTGACCACCAGACAATTGGATTGGGTATTTGTCTTTTTGATTTGCTAAATTAACACGTTCTAAATACGATAACGCTATTTCTTTTGCTTCGTTTATACTGTAATTTTTACCATGTATTAAACCAACAGTTATATTTTCTAAAATAGTTTTATTCTTAAATAAATTATAATTTTGAAAGACCATTGCAGATTTTTGGCGTAACTTTGTAATATCTTTTTTAGTATGTTTTGAAGTGTTAAATGTTTCATTGTCAATAGTAATAGTGCCAGATTCTGGTAGTGCTAATGCATTTAAAGTTCTTAACAGTGTTGTTTTACCAGAACCACTTGGCCCGATAATTGCAGTGACGGTGCCTTGTTCTTGAGTAAAACTTACGTCATTGAGTATCGTGTTTTCATTATATTTATGTATAAGATGTTTAACGTTAATCATTCAATTTCCCCCAATATTTCATTAAGTATAAACTATCATAATAAAACTTATCGGTAAAGTAAGGATTTTGTGCTTGAAAAGCTTTATTTCAAGCATGGCGAGTGTTAAACTTGTAACTAATAAGGAAAAAGTGATGAACGAGGTGAAGGAAATGAATACGTCCGCATTAATACATACGGAGATTCAAGAAAAATGGATTGCTAAATTAGATACTGTAAAAGACGATTTTAGAGCGAAAGCGGAATATAATGATATACATTCACATTTTCCCTATGAAAATATTGAATGGCTTGTAAATGAAGGTTATACACTGTTAACGTTACCAAAAGCATACGGCGGTGAAGGTGCGACTATTGAAGATATGGTGATACTTCAAAGTTATTTGGGAGCAATCGATGGCGCAACTGCTTTATCGATAGGTTGGCATTTGAGTGTCATTGGACAATTATATGAACAACAAATGTGGGAACCCGATATGCTTGAGCAATTTGCTGAAGCAGTGAAGCAAGGGGCATTGGTGAATAGAGCTGTTAGTGAAGCGGAGACTGGTAGCCCAACACGTGGCGGCAGACCAGCAACAAACGCAGTAAAAGTAGATGACGGGTTTGTACTTAATGGGGTAAAAACATTTACTTCTATGAGCAAAGGACTCACACATTTTGTAGTCAGTGCCTATTATGAAGCAATTGACCAAGTAGGTTTTTTCTTAGTGACAAAGGATACTCCAGGTGTGGAAATAGCAGATAATTGGAATATGGTAGGTATGCGAGCAACAGAAAGCCATGATCTCGTATTAAATGATGTACATTTACCAGAAGAAAACTTTGTTGAAATAAGAGGCGCTGGTGGTAAAAAGCCAAATGGTTGGATATTACACATACCAAGTGTTTACTTGGGTATTGCTCAAGCAGCACGTGATTATGCAATAGATTTTGCCAAAACATACAGCCCTAATAGTATAGAAGGAACTATAGGTGACTTACCGACTGTTCAACAAAATATTGGGAAAATGGAAACACTTTTATTATCTGCGCGCCATTTTTTATGGAGCACAGCTGCTTTATATAATAATGAAGATTCTCAAAAAGTGAAATGGAATGAAACGTCTGCCAGTAAAGTAATGGTCATGAACCAAGGTTTAGAAGTTATAGACATTGCCATGCGTATTGTGGGTGCGAAAAGTCTTGAAATGGAACGTCCTTTACAACGTTATTATAGAGACATGCGCGCAGGTTTACACAATCCGCCTATGGAAGATATGGCATATACAAACATTGCTAAGTCATTGCTGGGTTCATTCGATTAATGTATAGTCGTTGATACCATTTTGATACCATTTTATTTTTAGTCATCGAAAAACTTCATAGCTTCGTGTTTCTTGCCTGTATAAAAATGGGTATAGGTATCAACTGTCTCTGTTATACTTGAATGACGAAGTAAGTCCCTTAAAATATAAATGTCACATCCTTTGTCTGCTAAATAACTTGCATAAGAATGACGTAAGCCGTGTGATGTTATATTAGGGAATACGGCTTTAACGACTCTTGAAAAGTGTGCGTAATCTGGTGGGCGGTAACCACCGAAAACAAACATTTCGTCGTTAAAGCCTTTTATTTTTTCTTTGTTTTCTTCATACTTATGAGTTAATAATTCTACAAGTGTTTTAGGTATTGGTATTAAAGCAACCGAAGAACTTGTTTTAGGGTAATTCGACATTTGCCTTGCTGTAATATCCCAAGTTTTAGATATAGAAATTTCTCTTTTACTTAAGTTGATATCAGACCATAACATACCCATAGCTTCTCCAATTCTAGTACCTGTATAAAACATAAAGGTGAGCATATCTCTATAGTTTTCATTTTCGATTTGTTTCACTTTTTCATGAAATTCTTCGCGAGTGACAAAAGTTAGTTTTGTTTTAATTCTCGGTATGGCTTTAACCCCTAAACAAGGGTTATGTGAAAGTTTATAGTAAGCCATTGCATAGGTTATAACAGCTTTAAAACTTGTCCAAATAGTTCTTGCTGTATTAATTGAATTACAATTTTCTACTAATTAAGTACGAAATTCTAAACATTGTGATTGAGTTATTTTGCCTATTTCGATATCCCCAAAATGCTGCTTGATATGGTTCTTATAATCATAATTTTTTCTTCGTATAGTTCTATCTTTTAAATCTGTATTTTTTATATAATCATTAAACACTTCTTCAAAAGTTTTGTGGTCGCTATAACCATTCTTTGCTTGTTGTATAAACTCACTTTCAGCTAATTTTGCATCTTTCTTTTTTAAAAAACCTCTTTTGACTTTTCTTTTGCTTTTACCAAAAGTATCTTTGTAACGAACTGAAAAATAGTATTTATTAGTCTTATCGTCTTTATATACTGGCATGTTTACTAGTCCTCCTTAAAAAAGATAAAAATATAAAGGGCACATAAGCGCCCTTACATTTAATAAAATTGAATTAATTTTCTCCAGCTATATGAAAATACAATTGCTACATTCATTATTAATAGTGTAATTATAAATTCGGATGCTATATAACCTTGTGGTAAATGTACTGTGAATAGTGCGCCTAACATAATGACAATAAAACCTATTGCAATATAGTTAGATATAACGCCCAAAATCATCAATATACCCCCAATAAGTTCGAAAAGACTCAAAACTACACCGAAGAAAGCAGGGAATCCTAATCCTTCCATCATTTGTACGGGTTCTATGAATCCACCTAAAACTTTTTGACTTCCATGTATAACAAACGTCAAACCTAACATTAATCTTATTAATAAAATTCCTGTCTTCATATTTTCACCTACCTATTCGACATTTTAATGGTGATTATATACACAAGCGCACCATACTCATAACAGTTATTCTATATTATCTTGTAGTTTTTTATCCATGTCTTGTGCTACAAGACTGATAAGTTCATCGATTTCTTCCGGTGTCATATCATCTGAAACTGTTACTTTTATTAATAAACCTATGTCAGTTTTTACATGGTACTTTGGCTTTCCTTCTTCATAAACTTTTCTTAAAATTTCCATATTATAAGATACCACCTTACTAATTTTATACAAAGAACAAATTTTTTTCGTTTTATTCCTAACTAATTAAAGCAAGAAAATCTATTTATCTTTCGAATTCTGATGGTTCAATATTAAAATAACTACTAAATATGTGAATGTAAAAGTTCGGAATCATTTCTTTATTATTTTCCCATAGTTCAACTTTATGAGGGTGAATTTGAATAGAATAGGTCTGTTCAATTAAATAACAAAACTCATCTATACTAAGATTGTATTCAGTTCGTAATTCAAATAATTTATTTTTCATACTAACACTCCTTATATCTTATTATGTTAGTAAAATTAACACAAATTTTGAAAAATTGATTTTTCATCATATACTAAGATTGGCTAGTAAAAACTAGTACATTTTACCACTTGTGATAATGATATATTTTTAACAGTCTGCTCCCCGCGGGCTGTTTTTTATGTGATTATCACTTGAAATTTTAATTGATAATTGTTATCATTCAATCACTATCTAAATAAGTTGCAGTTTAGATAGTTTTCATTCGATTGTTACTCTGGATATTCATTCGAAACTGGAAATTCTCTAGTAAACTTTCCATATAAGATTTTGTCGTTGACACTCACCTGTTATTGGTGGGTGTTTTACTTGTAGATTGTAGAATATTCTGATAATATAAAAATAGCTACTACTAATACTTTCAGCGAAACAACTTTTTATGATGTTTAGATGTCACTTCGGTGGCATCTTTTTTTGTTTATTATATAAAATTAATTAAATTGTTTAGCAATATAGTTTTTATATACATCTATGTTAACCTGTCTATACAAGTGCTTCAGACACACTTGTAAAACTTACTATTAAGAGAGTAGTTTTTTTTCTATTCAGTTTAGTAGGCACTTTGCTCAGTGTCTGCTTTTTATTTATTACTTTTAATATATAGAATATTCTGATAATATATTGAATATCCTTTGCTAATAGTTTTCAGTCAAATAGTATTCATATACTTAAGTGTCACTTCGGTGGCACTTTTTTGTTTATTAAATAGAATTATGTGGTAGTATAAGATTACAATTGTTTTTAGACATATTGTCGCTTCTCAATGATATGTTTTTAGTAGCTACTTTATGTGGCTACTTTTTTTATGTTAGTATATATTTGTAAGCATAATCCTTGTCTTACGTTATTAAATATATTTTTCATAGCCACTCTTCGGAGTGGTTTTTTATTTACATATTTAATGTAATATTGTATTATACTAAACACATAATTATACTAGTAATTACTTCAGCTAAAGGCAGGCACTTATGTGTCTGTCTTTTAATTTATATGATATAGTTGTATTGTTTCTTGAAAATATAGAAACTTCCTTTAAATTTTAGGCAGTCGTTAATTCGGCTGTCTTTTTTGTTTATTAACATTTTAAGTGGGTATTTATTAAATAGATCTCCAAAGTAAAATTATATTTTTAAAGTTTCAACTCTGCTAATAGTTGATGCCATCCAGCTTCCTACTGGGTGGTTTTTTATACTATAATTTAATTTTATTCATACTATAAGGGTAGACACTCATGTGCTTGCCCTATTTTTTATTTATATCTAATATGAAATAATATATAATTAGAATAATAAATAATAAAATAAAGAGATAATTTATATGGCAAGAATTGCATGGATAGTTCCATCTAGAGAAGTGTTTAATGATGAAAACGGTCATTTATTAATTGGTAGTCCATTCACACAATTAACTTTTAACGGGTTACCTAGTAGTGGGGATTTTTCTATATCTTTTGGAGTGATTGGAATAAATTTTACTGAAAAAAAACAGCTTATTTAGAGATAGGCTATGAAAATATTGAAAAAGATATTAAGGAAATTTTAATAGAAGCAGAAGTTCCTATAGAAATTGTTCCAGATAATGAAATAGTTGAAACTGATGAAAATGGTCTGACACAAAAAGTTTTTAGCATTACTATTAATGATTTTGATTTTAAAAATATGTGGTATATATTATGTGAGGATTAATATTGACGGCAATGTTCAAACTAATTATTTTCAAATTAGTAATACAGGTGGGTATAAAAATGAATGATGATAGAAAAATAATACCTTTAGATAATAATAATTTGCAAATTAATACCCAAGAATTAAAGTTAGCAAATAGTTACAGTATAGATGCTAGTGAATATACTAGAGAAAATGAGGTGTTGAATATGTCTGAATATATTAGTAGAAAAGAGTTTGAACAATTCGAAAAGAGAATGGACGAAAAATTAGATACTTTGACTGGAAAAATTGATGAGTTACCAAATAGGATTGAAGATAAAACAAAATATCAGATAGCAGAAATGAAAAACACACAAATGAAATGGTTTATTGCAACTATAATCACAATAGCCAGTTTAGCAGGTAGAATATTTGGAATATATTAACACTCACTAACTAGTGGGTGTTTTTGTTTTGTGGTACAATATACTCACATGTATATATTATAAAATAATAATGATTATTATCTATTTAACCACCTACACATGTCACTGGATGGTTTTACATAATTTTAATAAAACAACTATATTGAATTTACAATTTTGTTGTATGCTTAGGTAAAATTATGTTAGTAGGTGTAAGTATTATAAAACACAGAATAAAAAAATATGTGGAGAATGGAAAGCTTGAAAAAATACTTCATAAGATAAATAGTAAAGTTAAAGAGAAAAAGGGTAAAGATTATTCTAAACACATAGATAAACTAATAATTAAATTAAAAAAATGGTAGCTTGAATATAGCTCGTTTTTTTGGTAAATTACTAAGCAGCTCTGAAAACGAGCAAAAATAAAATTTGTAAACTCCCTACCGTTATGGTGGGGAGTTTTTTTATTAAAGTAAAATTATATATAGTGTGAAAATAAGCTAACTAATTATTAAATAATATACACATGCTACTAAAGGTTGATATAATAAATTGATCATATAGTTTTAATTAATTTATTATATATTACCTTGTTTAGTCTTCTATTACTCTATTTTTAGAAGCGCTATAAGAAAATATTAAGAATAACAGAGCCATAATAAATAATGCCACAATTCCTGAATTCCAACTGTGTGTAATATCATATAGATATCCTACTAGTACTGGACCTATGGCACCGATTAAATAGCCTATCGATTGACCAAACCCAGATAACGTTACGCTACCATTATCTGTACGAGCTTTAATGGAAAATAATATCATACAAAAGCTAAAACATGCGCCCATAGCTGCTCCTGATATAATAACTCCAATAAATAATAAAATTAAAGAATGAGAAAATAAAAAACTAAAACCTAGTAAAAATAATGTGGTTATAATGATAGCTAAAATCCGCTGGTTGCTTAGTTTGTAAGCTATGATAGGTACAATAAAAGTCATTGGTACTTGTGAAAATTGATTAAGCATAAATAAAAAACCTGCTGTTGAAGAATCCACTCCTTTATCTATTAATATAGATGGCATCCACATAACAATAGTATAAATAATCATAGCCTGAAAACCCATGGTAGCGGCAATTATCCAAGCAATTCTTGATTTAACTATGTTAGTTTTATTTTCTTTGTTTCTTTGATTAACAAAGGCAGTTTTTCTCTCTAGTTTGCTATTCTTTTTTACGATGAGAATCCACAAAAAGATAGAGATAATAGCAAATATAACCCAAGAAGATAAAGATAATCTAAACCCAAATTGAGATGCTGAGGATATTGGAATGCTTAAACCTCCGCCAAGTCCCGCAGTAAAATGCATCATACTACTATAAATACCTGTTACTATACCAACTTGAGTTGGAAAGTACCATTTTACATAACTTGGTAAGAGTACATTACCAAATGCAATTGCTACTCCTAAAAGTATGGTGCCTAAAATAAATAGGGTGAAATCTCCAGCTACACGTAAAATCAAAGAAAAAACTAGCAATAACGTTGATAATAAAATAGTACGAGACATAGACAAGTAGTTTGTAACTTTTGATACTAAAGGGGAAATAATAGCAAAAATAAATAGTGGGATTGTGATTAGTGATCCTGCAATACCATCATTAATGTTAAATTGATGGATAATATCATTAATAACTGGTCCTACAGACGTTAAAGGTGCACGTAAAGTAGAGGCAACCATAATAATGGCTATGATAATTAACCAGTTTCCTTTTATCCTGTGAAAATTATATGAATTATTCAAAAGTATCCTCCTTTTATTTTCAGAAAAGTCTAAATTTAAACATAGGAAAAGGATACTAAAAATCAATTTTTATATCAAATATATTAAATGTACATAAAAATAAAAGGTGTTTAAAAAATGATTGAACTTTTATATCAAAATTTGTTATTTCACTATTTAGTTTGTTATATATTATTAATATACGAATATGCAAAATCCCACCTAAATGAATAGGTATTATTCGAGACTCAAAGTCAACAAAATAATTGAAATATAGTGATTTGCAATTTGTTATACTTTTAATAAAAGAGGGGATATATTGTTTGAAAAATTAAATTCTATAGATAATGCTCCATTTAACCTTTTGCTATTGGCTGATCCATCCATGGATTTAGTTTTAGAATACCTTGGTAATGGAGAGTGTTTTATTTATAAAGAGGATTCAGAAATTTTAGGATGTTATGTTTTAAAAGAAATTAATATAAATAGAGTTGAACTTGTTAATATAGCTGTTAGCGAGGATAAACAAGGGTTTGGTATTGGTAAAATATTATTGCTTCATGCGTTTGATTATGCAAAAAGAAATGGATATAAAGAAGTTATTGTTGGTACTGGTAATTCTAGTATAGGACAAATTGCATTTTATCAAAAAGCAGGATTTAGAATGTTTGAAATAGATAGAGGTTTTTTCGAAAAAAATTATAGTGAAGAGATTTATGAAAACGGAATTTTATGTAGAGATATGCTAAGGTTATTAAAACCACTATAAACTAATTAGATATAGTTTTAACAAAACCCCACCTAAATGATGAACTGACCCCAAATAGTGGGAAGGAAATAAAAACACTTTCGTTGAATTCATT